>Ga0308163_10000104_pt1 | contig 254045 bp, 220 predicted proteins | sample PhyTR1_FD_201037 | JGI IMG/M metagenome (GOLD analysis project Ga0308163, IMG submission 201037) | Phyllosphere microbial communities from UC Gill Tract Community Farm, Albany, California, United States - DLSLT.R1 | ecosystem: Host-associated > Plants > Phyllosphere > Unclassified | place...
TTTGATAGTTGAACCATCTTCTTTAGCCATGTGTTTAGTTGGAACAAATCCTTCTACACCATATGGTAAAGCAATAACAGCACCTTTATCAGTTACTTTAACAACAGTTCCCTGGTGGATTGAATCTAACGTGAAGATAGTTTCAAAAGTATCCCAAGGGTTTTCTTCTAATTGTTTATGACCTAAGCTTAATTTACGGCTATCAACGTCTAATTCTAAAACAACTACGTCTAATGTATCACCAACTTTAGTGAATTCGTTAGGGTGGTTAACTTTTTTAGACCATGAAAGATCAGAGATATGGATTAATCCATCAATACCTTCTTCAATTTCCACGAATACTCCGAAGTTAGTCATGTTTTTAACTACAGCAGTGTGTTTGCTTCCGATAGGATATCTTTCAGCAACATTTTGCCAAGGATCTTGAGTTAATTGCTTAATACCTAAGCTCATTTTGCGTTCGTCTCTGTCTAAAGTCAATACTTCAGCTTCGATTTCATCGCTAACTTTCAAGAATTCTTGTGGACTGCGTAAGTTTTGTGACCAAGACATTTCTGAAACGTGAATTAAACCTTCAACGCCAGGAATGATTTCTAAGAATGCACCGTAATCAGCTACAGTAACGATTTTACCTTTAACTTTTGATCCAACAACCAGGTTAGTATCTAAACTTTCCCAAGGGTGTGGAGTCAATTGTTTCAAGCCTAAAGCAATACGTTTTTTCTCGTCATCAAAGTCAAGAACAACTACATTGATTTTTTCGTCTAAGCTCAATACTTCTTTTGGATGCTCTATGCGGCCCCAAGAAATATCAGTAATGTGAAGTAAACCGTCAACACCACCTAAATCGATGAATACACCGAAGTCTGTAATGTTTTTAACAGTACCTTCCAATACCTGACCTTTTTCAAGTTTCGATACGATCTCAACTTTTTGACTTTCTAAATCGTCTTCGATTAAGATTTTGTGCGATACTACAACGTTTTTAAATTCGTGGTTGATTTTAACAACTTTGAACTCCATTGTTTTACCTACATAAACATCGTAATCACGGATCGGTTTGATGTCGATCTGAGAACCAGGTAAGAAAGCTTCAACACCCATGATGTCAACGATAAGACCACCTTTTGTACGGCTTTTAACAAATCCGTTGATGATTCTGTCATTGTCAAGGGCTTCATTGATAGATTCCCATGATCTTTGTGTTTTAGCTCTTTTACGAGATAAAATCAACTGACCATTTGCGTCTTCCGGAGCTTCAACAAATACATCAACTGTATCGCCAATCTTCAAGTCAGGAGTATCACGGAATTCAGAAGTTGATACTAAACCGTCAGATTTAAATCCTACGTTTAATACAACGTCTTTATTGTTGATTGATACAACAATACCGCTGATAATTTCACCTTGGTTGATTTGATTGAAAGTATCGGTATACATGTCTTCAAACTTTTTACGGTCTTCGTCAGAGTATTTTCCGAAAGCTTTGTCGTCAGCATCCCAGTCAAAGTCTTGATCTGGTGTTGCTAGTGATGATTTGATTTGCTCGATCGACAATGAATCTGCTTCAGACTCAATCGTTTCTCTTTCAGTCAGACGGGCGTCTGCACCTTGTAATTCGGCTTTTTTAGCCAATAATTCTTTTTCTGCTACTTGTTTTTTTGCCATTAATCATTAAATCTCCTTTTCCCTTTAGGGACAGCAAAGATAGAAATTTATATTTTTAATGAAAGAATTTTTTAATAAATGTTGTTGATTTTGAACAGATTGAATGGGAAATTGATAATTTAATCAAGTTTTGGAAGGAACGGCGCAACTTTATCCAGCGCAAATTCCAGTTGCTCAGCAGGGGTTATGTCCGTATTATCAAGGATAATTGCATCTTCAGCACGTACCAGCGGACTCTCCTTCCTGGTGGTGTCTGCATAATCGCGATGCGCAAGGTTTTCAAACACATCTTCCAGTGAAGTGCTGGTATCACCTTTGCTTTGCAGCTCCTTAAATCTTCTTTCCGCCCTGATCTTTGGATCTGCCGTCATAAACAATTTTACCTGCGCATCTTCAAAAACTGTTGTGCCGATATCGCGGCCATCCATTACGATGTTTTTGGATTTTCCCATACGCTGTTGCTGCCTCACCATTTCTGTACGTACCAGTTTAATGGCAGACACCTCGCTTACATTTTCTGAAACGGGCATTTTTCTGATCTCCTCAGAAACTTCTTCACCATTGAGGGTGATGTGCGATTCATAATCACGGGAGTGAAAGTTGAGCTCAATCTGGTGCAATGCATCGGCCACTGCCTGCTCATCATTCATGTCGATATGATTGCGCAGGAAATATAAGGTTACTGCCCGGTACATGGCGCCACTGTCTATATAGATAAAGCCTAACTTTTTGGCCATGGCTTTTGCAAGCGTGCTTTTACCACAGGAAGAATAACCATCAATAGCGACAACCAGATTTTTTCTCATAAGCCGCAAAGGTAATGTTTTAGTGATTTTTTAAACCAAAAAAATCATAATTGCTGTATAGAAATTTTATCCCGAAAAGCTTTAATTTTGCGTCATGTTACCTGAAAGAGAAGATTTAGTAAAAGCCGTTTCCTTTAAAACCTCACGCAGCAGCGGAAAGGGAGGGCAAAATGTCAATAAGGTTTCCAGTAAGGTAGAGGTGATCCTTCATATCCAGTCTGCCGTTTTTTTTAGTACCGAAGAAAAACAGCTCCTGATGGAAAGGTTATCCCATCGGATTGATACCGAAGGGAATCTGCATGTAGTTTCCCAGGAAGACCGTAGTCAGCTGGTAAACAAAGAAACCAGCATCGATAAACTCATGGCGCTGCTAAAAGCATCTCTCCATGTGGATAAAATGAGAAAGCCAACGCGGACCCCACGCTGGCTGATTGTGAAACGTAAAATTGATAAACAAGCTGCTTCTGCTAGAAAAGAAAGCCGGCGACGGCCAAACGCTGATTACTGATTTAATTAAAGGCTTCTGGGCTAGTTAAAGCGGTAATACATACTGATGGATCCCCATTGATGTGCCCTGGCGCTGCTCTTAATTTCTTTGGTTTTGAAAATCATACTGTAATCGACCGTGAATCGCTGCGAGCTATAATTTACCCCCAGTTGCTGCGCAAATACGATGGGTTTCTGACCGAATGTTACCGGACTATCGTTGTTAAACAGGCTACCCTGTATAGTTGCATCATAGGCTACCACGTTTAATTGCGGTTTGGCATAGAAAAAGAACTCACGTTTAACCAAAGCCTTGGTTTTTGCATTGTTACCGATAACCGCATTGGTGTAAGCCGAATTAAAAAGCTGATTTAAGGCTCCTGCTCTGAACAGAATTCCTGCACCGGCACCGCTAAATGTAGTTCCCAGATTCGCATATCCCTCGAAGGAGAAGTCTACAGCATTATCTGCCACCCGTGTCAATAGTTTACTGTATTGTGCAGAGAGGTTCAATGCGAGTTGATTTTTGATCTGGTAATCCCAGCCCTCAGGCTTGTAAAAGCCTATTACGCGGTGCAGTAGTTTCTGGCCGGCTTCGCCCAAAGAGTTTTTTCCTGTAGTACCAATCTGGGCACTGGTGCGGATAATGCTTTCATCGCTATAAAACCAGCTCATCGCTCCTTCGGCATAGAGGTAGCCCGTAAAAGGACGGTCCTGGGTTGCCGGATCCGGCGCATAACCAGAGTAGGGGTTAAACATCTTTTGCGCCACGGAAATTTCGTAAGTCTTTTTTTCTATTCCATCCTTCAGCTTTTGCTGATCCAGAGCACGTCTGAAACTGATGAACAGTCCATTGGTATAATAACGGTCGGAACCCTGACCAAGGTAAGAATCATTGTCGCTCTTAAACCCGAACTCATTTTTATAAGTTTGTGCTGTGGAAAATGTTGCTGATAACAGTAAAATAAAGAATAGGGAATAGCCGGTATATTTCATGCGTATAAAAAAAAAGCCCCGGTAATTCCGGAGCTTTAAATATATGAGTTAAAAATCTATCTGTGCAATTAGTTTGCGGCAGGTTTGATTCTAATGCTTAAATCCTGTGCGTTTCTCACCTTATCTTTAGTAAGTGCCAGATCAATCACTTCCTTCATTTCAGAAACATAGTGGAAGTTAAGGTCTTTTACATAACTTTCTTTGATCTCAAGGATGTCTTTGCGGTTGGACTTACAAAGGATAACATCTTTGATGTTTGCCCTTTTTGCCGCTAGGATTTTTTCTTTTATACCACCTACAGGCAATACTTTGCCACGTAAAGTAATTTCGCCCGTCATGGCTAAGTTAGATTTTACCTTGCGCTGTGTAAATGCAGAGGTAAGTGCCGTTAACATCGTAATACCCGCTGATGGCCCGTCTTTAGGAGTTGCCCCTGCAGGAACGTGTACATGGATATCCCATTGGTCAAACAGCTCATTATCAATATTGAAGGCCGTAGCATGCGCTCTTAGATAAGCTAAAGCGATCACCGCAGATTCTTTCATCACGTCGCCAAGGTTTCCTGTCAAGGTTAGTTTTCCTTTTCCCGGACTTAAGCTAGCCTCAATAAACAGGATATCACCACCAACCTGCGTCCAGGCCAATCCTGTTACCACACCTGCAACATCATTTCCTTCGTACAGGTCTTTGTCGTAGATAGGGGCACCAAGGATACGTTCAACATCATCGTTTGTCAACGAAGGCTCGTAAGTTTCTTCCATGGCAATCTTGGTTGCCACGCCGCGTACCAGTGAACCAATCTTTTTCTCCAGGCCACGCACACCAGACTCACGGGTATAATCTTCGATTACCTTTTCAATTAAGGCAGATTTCAGCGTGATATCTTTGGTTTTGATACCGTGCTGTTCCTTTTGTTTGGGTAGCAGGTACTTTTTGGCGATCTCTATTTTCTCTTCAATCGTATAGCCATTTACTTCGATGATCTCCATACGGTCTAGCAGGGCTGGCTGAATGGTGCTCAGTGAATTTGCTGTGGCGATGAAAAGCACGTTCGATAAATCGTAGTCGGCTTCCACGTAATGGTCGTTAAAAGCGCTGTTCTGCTCAGGATCCAGTACTTCCAGCAGGGCTGAAGAAGGATCTCCTCTAAAATCTGAACCTACTTTATCAATTTCATCCAGTACAAATACAGGGTTGGCAGCACCAGCCTTTTTGATCGACTGAATGATACGTCCCGGCATTGCTCCGATATAAGTTTTTCTATGCCCACGGATTTCGGCTTCATCTCTGATACCGCCCAAAGCCATACGCACATATTTACGGTTCAAGGCTTTTGCAATGGATTTTCCTAGCGATGTTTTTCCTACTCCCGGAGGGCCTACCAGGCAGATAATCGGCGCCTTCATGTCGCGTTTAAGCTTCAGGACAGCCAAATATTCGATTATACGTTGTTTTACCTTCTCCAGACCAAAGTGATCTTTGTCCAACACCTTTTGCGCGCGTTTCAAATCAAAGTTGTCCTTGGTGAAGTCGTTCCATGGCAGGTCAAGCAGTAATTCAAGGTAATTGATCTGAACCGAGTAATCTGGTGCCGCCGGGTTCATTCTGCCCAGTTTTTCCAATTCCTTATTGAAGTGTTCTTTAACCTGTAAAGACCATTTTTTCTTTTTTGCACGACTTTCCAGCGCTTCATATTCCAGGTCTGATGAGTTTCCTCCCAGTTCTTCCTGAATAGTTTTCAGCTGTTGATTTAAGAAATAGTCGCGCTGCTGCTTATCCAGATCGGTACGCACCTTAGACTGGATCTGGTTTTTTAGTTCCAGCATCTGCAGTTCAAGGGTAAGCAATTCCATCACCATCATGGCCCTTTCCCTAAGGTTTTCCATTTCCAGCATTTTCTGTTTGTCCGTAACATCTGCATTCATATTAGAAGAGATGAAGTTGATCAGGAAAGAAGTGCTTTCAATGTTTTTTAGCGCCAGGGCGGCTTCACTTGGAATATTTGGAGACAGTTGAATAATCTGCGAAGACATTTCGCGGATAGAGGCAACCAATGCTTTAAATTCTTTATCAGTTTTTACCTTGTTTTCAGTAAACTTACTGATGGTAACCTTAATGTAGGGCTCAGATTGTACTTCTTCGATCAGGCGGAAGCGCTGTTTTCCCTGAATGATTACTGTTGTATTTCCATCAGGCATCTGCAGCATTTTGATAATATGTGCTACAGTACCTACTTTATTCAGCTGTTCAAACGTTGGATCTTCGATGGATACATCTAGCTGTGATACTACGCCGATGATTTTATCTCCCTTATAAGCCTCTTTAATCAGCTTTATAGATTTATCTCTTCCTACTGTAATGGGAATAACAACTCCGGGAAATAATACAGTATTGCGTAGCGGGAGAATGGCTAAAACTTCCGGCGTTTCTTCATTATTCATCTCATCTTCATCCTGTTGAGACATTAATGGAAAGAATTCTGTATCTTCATTTATGATGGGTAGTGCATTGCCAAAATCAAATTGATCTTTTATACTCATTAAAATAGGCCTTTCTAAATAAAAAACGACAATCTGGCAGTGTGCCGTCTATAAAAATAATAATTATATATAGGATTCTATAATTTCAACTAATATGCCAAAAAGCCAATATCGGATTATGCCTGTTAAAACGGCAGGGTTTCTAAAATTATACGCTAATTATCATATTTTCTTCATTTGAGCGTTAATGTCTTTGAATATTTATAAATGATGTTTTAATTAGGGCTAGTTAAAATATGATTTTATACCTTTATTCTTTATTAAATAGAATTTGATGAATTACATTAAAAAGACGCTTGTATTATTATTAGTTGTTTACGCACAAATCAGTTTTGCGCAATCCGGAGGGTATGACAAACTGGGAATGCAGGCGATGATGAAAGGGGACTACAAAGGAGCAGTAGCCCAGTTAGAGAAAGCCGATGCTAAAAGTCCAAATAACCCAAGTGTATTAAAAATGCTTGGATACTCTTACTTTCAATGCGGCAATTTCGAGAGTTCCATTGAAACGTATAGCAAACTGATCACTATTAAACCCTCAGACTATTCAGCCTATTACTACAGGGGAAAAGCCAGACAAAATGTAGCGAATGACCCAAAAGAATCGCTGAACCAAATGCGTGAGAATTTCTACCTGACTTCGATTAAGGATTTTACAAAAGCCATTGAAATCAACGGAGAAGAGGATACGCAATTGCTGCAAAACAGAGGTTTAGCCTATAAAGATTACGGTATCTACAAATCTTACAAAATCAAAAAACGTGCTGATAAAGAAGCTGTTGTTGCACTTTTTAACAGCTCAATTGCAGACTTTCAAAAAGTATTGGTTGTGCAGCCATTACGAAAAGACATTATTTCACTTATTGATTATGTAAAGCTGCAGATTTCCAGCTTGAAATAAGATCAGGGACATTTTGTAATGCCGTTTCCAGTTATGGGGACGGCATTTTTTTTGCTAATCTGTTTACCGGAATAAGTAACGTGATACCAGTTGTAAGATACCAATGCTTACAATCCATATGATTGTCTGGTTTTTCGAAGCGTATATCCTTTCCACCATTTCAAGCCTAAGCATATTATTTTTTTCGTCTATTTTTCTTTCAAGGGAGTTGAACCTATCTGATGTGTGATGCTCAAGGGAATTAAATCTCTCCGTAGTTTTGCTCTCGAGGGAGTTGAATCTGTTGTTCATATCCAGCTCCAGGGAATTGAATCTGTTATTCATATCAATCTCCATCGAATTAATTCTAGTTGACATGGAATTTAGCCGGGACTCCACACCGTTGAATCTGTTACCAAACTTCAGATCCATTTCGTTCACGGCATTAACTATTTCAGGAGATACCTCAGCCTTCACCATAGCCTGAAAGGCAGAGATGGCGTCATGGGCGGTTTGTTCATCAGTTTTTTCTTTGATGATTTCATACATCCTGATGGTAGGGTTTTGATGTTCGATAGTCATATCTGGTAAACTTTAAGACAAATATACCATAAATACTAAATAAGTAAAAATATTCTACTTAAAATTACTTTCGGAGTTTTGTCAGTTGACCCTGTCGATAAGTATACCTGCTTTTAGTGAAATCTACCAGTAATACTGTAACGCTTTTCTTTCATCAATGTGATATGTTGCGTCTTTTTTATTTGATACAAACTGTCAGGAACATAGGAAAGTGTATCGGTGGATGTATATAGAGAATTTTCATTTCTAATCAGCACCTGCACACCAGTAACCAAGCCATCTTTGTAATCTACTTTCAGAGATTTAACTGGTACTTTGTCGTTGTCAGAAGTGTAATAAACTGATTGGGGAGTTTTCTTTACGTTGAATAGTCCTTGCCAGGCCGATTTGTTAAGATCAGCATCAGTAAATGAAGAAAGCTCCTTGGGCCAGTCGGCAATATGTAGCCGTTTCTGTTCCTGAGAGCCGTTGACGATGACTGTTTTTGTAATCTCAGGATTCGCTGCCGACAAACGCTGCGATTCTTTGCTGATATAGGTTTTTAGATCGAAATAGGAGGTGGACGAAGTTTGTTTATCAGGTGCCGCAGAATTGCAGGCACCTGTAAACAATAAAATCGTCAGTAATGACAAAATCCTCATTATACCAGAGAGTTTCCGGTCATGATTTCAGGTTTCTCCAGACCCATCAGGGTAAGGATTGTTGGGGCAACATCTCCCAGTTTACCGTCAGCAATAGTTGTATAATCAGTACCTACCAGGATACATGGAACCAGGTTAGTTGTGTGAGCTGTATTTACAGATCCGTCATTGTTCACCATATATTCAGAGTTACCATGATCTGCAAGAATAATAAATGCATAGCCATTCTGCAGTCCCTTGGTTACAACAGCTTCCGCACAGCGGTCGGCAGTTTCAACAGCCTTAACTACGGCGTCGAACACTCCTGTATGACCAACCATATCAGGGTTTGCGAAGTTCAGACAGATAAAGTCTGCCCAGCCCGATTCCAGTTCCGGAAGTATAGCATCGGTAATTCCCTGTGCGCTCATTTCTGGCTTAAGGTCGTAGGTAGCAACTTTTGGTGAAGGCACCATCAATCGTTTCTCGTCTTTAAATTCAAGCTCGCGGCCACCAGAGAAGAAGAAGGTAACATGCGGATATTTCTCCGTTTCCGCGATACGGATCTGGTGTTTATGGTTTTTCTCCAGCACCTCACCCAAAGTTTCGGTAAGGTCGTCTTTCGTGAAAATTACTTTTACATTTTGGAAGTTCTCATCGTAGCTCGTCATTGTTACGTAGTACAATGGCAATTTATGCATGTCTACCTCAGGATAATCGTTTTGTGTTAAGGCCGACGTGATTTCGCGCCCGCGGTCTGTCCTGTAATTAAAGCAGATTACTACATCATCCGGTTGAATAGTAGCTACGGCTTTACCGTTTTCAGTAACTACAACTGGTTTGATAAACTCATCAGTTATCCCTTCGGCATACGATTTTTCAATAGCGGCAACCGGGTTGTCGGTATGTTCACCAATAGCTTTGGTCATTACATCATAAGCTTGTTTCACGCGTTCCCAGCGCGAATCCCTGTCCATGGCGTAGTAACGCCCAATAAGACTGGCAATTTTCCCTGTCGATGTTTTAAGGTGCTGCTCCAGGTCTTTAACAAATCCTAGTCCTGAGTTTGGGTCGGTATCCCTTCCATCGAGAAAGGCGTGAACAAATACGTCCTTCAGCCCTTGTTCATTAGCGGCATCACATAATCCTTTTAGGTGATTGATATGGGCGTGCACACCTCCGTCAGAAACTAATCCGATAAAATGGACTGCTTTATTATTTGTTTTGGCGTAATTAAAGGCATCAACCAGTGCTGGGTTGGTTTTGATCGAACCATCGCTGATCGCTTTATTGATACGTCCGAGTTCCTGGTAAACAACTCTGCCTGCACCAAGGTTCATGTGTCCAACCTCAGAATTACCCATCTGTCCTGCTGGCAAACCTACTGCTTCACCAGAAGCTTCGAGTTTTGAGTTTGGATATTTTTCAAGCAAAGAATCAAAAAATGGAGTGTTGGCTGCATAGGCTGCATCTGAATTATCCTGTTTTCCGTAACCCCATCCATCAAGAATGAGGAGCATAACTTTTTTATTGTTCATTTGAATAGTATTGATATTTCGCTGGTCTCTAAAACCTAACAAATATAAGCCTATTGAGGTTTGAACAATAATCTAATTGCATTTTTTGATTTGCAAATGGCATAATTTGTGTGCGAAAAATTTATTATCTTTAGAGTATGATGAGATCATTATTTCCGGCATTGATTATGTTGGCCCAGATATTCAATCCTATGGCTTTGCAGGGCGATATTGTTGAAAATTTATCGACCTTGTTCAAGTCTGCAAATTCTAAAGAAATCAGCAAAAATTTCGCCGCCTCAGTTGAGTTGAATATCAACCAGGAGGAAGATGTCTATTCAAAAGCACAGGCAGAGCAAATTTTGAGAGAATTTTTTACTAAAAACCCGCCGCTCAGCTCTACAGTAGTTCACCTCATCAATACCAATCCCAACTACAGGTTCGGAATCTTGTCACTGGGTACTAAAAGCGGTAAATTCAGGGTGGCAATCACTTTAAAAAAAACAGGCAATGTGTTCCTAATCACAGAATTACGGGTTGATCCAGATAAATAATAACGCGATTATAGCTAAAAATGCTATTTTTGATCTAAAATACATGCTTTGGATAAGAATTTAATCGACCTGTTTATAAAGAATGCTATTGCTGAAGATCTTGGCGATGGCGATCATACTTCTTTGTCTACCATACCTGCGGGAGCACAAGGAAAAGCAAAATTAATAGTAAAAGAAGATGGTATTCTGGCTGGTGTAGAACTTGCACTGGAGATCTTTAATCAGGTAGATCCGGCGTTACAAACTGAAGTTTTTTTTAAGGATGGCGACGCCGTAGTTTATGGCGATATTGCCTTTACCGTGTCGGGCAGTTCACACGCTATCCTGCTTGCCGAGCGCCTGGTGCTCAACTGTATGCAGCGCATGAGTGGCATCGCTACACGTACTAACCGCATTGTTAAATTAATCAGTGATTTCCCTACGAGGTTACTTGATACCCGTAAAACTACACCGGGATTAAGGTATATAGAAAAATGGGCCGTAAGGATAGGTGGTGGAGTAAATCACCGCATTGGCCTGTATGATATGATTTTAATCAAGGATAACCATGTTGACTATGCTGGTGGTATTGCAAATGCTATTTCTGCCGCTACAGCTTACCTGGCCGATCAGGCTAAACAGCTGGAGATAGAAATCGAGGTGCGCAACCTTGAGGAGCTTAACCAGGTGCTGGAAAAGGGGATGGTGAATAGAATTATGCTGGATAACTTCAGTTTTGCTGATCTTAAACAGGCTGTAGCATTGATCAACCACCAATATATTACCGAAGCTTCGGGTGGTATTACTGAAGAGAATATCGCTGAATATGCTGCCTGTGGTGTGGATTATATCTCTATGGGTGCGCTTACCCACTCGGTTAAAAGTTTAGACATGAGTTTAAAAGCCTACTAAGGTATTATGGTATCCATTTTTTCAATTTCTGCAGTTATTTTAGCTTACCTCTGCGGGTCCATTCCTACTGCGGTGTGGATTGGCCAGGCATTTTATGGTATCGACGTCAGAGAATATGGTAGCGGTAATGCGGGGGCGACAAACACTTTTCGTGTGTTGGGCAAAAAGGCGGGTATCGCCGTAATGACCATTGATATTGCAAAAGGTTACACGGCAACCAAACTTGCCTATTTTATAGGTCTTTCTGTAACCGGACCACAACATTCTGCACAATTTGTTAACTATGAACTGGCCCTGGGCGTTACCGCGGTTATGGGACATTTGTTCCCGATCTTTGCCGGTTTCCGCGGCGGAAAAGGGGTGGCGACACTTTTTGGAATGATTTTGGCAGTTAACTTCCCGGCAGCGATGCTTTGTGTTCTTGTTTTTGTGGTTGTTCTGTTGGTTACAAAATATGTTTCCCTAAGTTCCATCTGTGCAGGATTTACCTTCCCCCTGGGGATTGTTTTTGTGCTGCATTCTTCCATTAAGTCGGAAGTATTGTATGGAATGGTAGTGTGTATACTTATCCTTGTAACCCACCAAAAGAACCTGGAACGATTGCTTAAGGGCAAAGAATCCAAAGTTTATCTGTTTAAAAAGAAAACTAACTAAATTAAAACCAATGAAGAAATTCATACTTACTGGTGCGGCCGCGGCTGTACTAATGATGTATTCATGCTCTACTGTGCCAATTTCTGGCAGAAACAGGATCAGCTTTGTAAATGAGAGTGAGATGCAGACTGCTGCAGCGCAAAGTTATACTACGTTATTAAAAGACCCACAGACAAAGGTGTTAAACAATGCTGATGCTGTGCGGATTAAACAAATAGGTCAGAAGATTGCTACGGCAGTTACTACTTATATGAATGCCAATGGATATGGTGCACAGATTCAGGGATTCAAGTGGGAGTTTAACCTGATTGATAGTAAAGAGGTTAATGCCTGGTGTATGCCGGGTGGTAAAGTTGCCGTGTATACTGGTATTCTACCGATTACTAAAGATGACGCTGGATTGGCTACTGTAATGGGGCATGAGATTGCACATGCGGTTGCACAGCACTCTTCGGAAAGGGCATCCAAAGCTGCTGTAGCGCAGGGCGTAGGAAGTTTGATTGGTGCTGCTGCCGGAAATAAATCTGAAGCTACACAAGGTGTGATCAACCAGATTTATGGGGTTGGTGCACAGGGATTGTATCTCTTGCCTAATTCAAGGACACAGGAGCTTGAGGCAGATCATTTAGGATTGATATTTATGTCGATGGCAGGGTATGAGCCTTCAAATGCGGTTAGTTTTTGGCAGAGAATGGCGGCAGCGAGTGCAAGTTCACAGAAACCACCTGAGTTTTTGAGTACGCACCCTGCTGATGGAACAAGGATTGCGCAGATTCAGAAGGATCTCCCTGAAGCGCAGAAATATTATAAATCAGGAACAGGGAAGCCTGTACAGTAATTCCTGGGGGTAAAAAAAGAACCTCCTGTTTTCGGCTGACTATCTTTTGCTGCGCAAAATCTAGAAGGCCTGAAAACAGGAGGTTTCTTTTTTTATGGGGAGCGTCATCCGGGCAGGGCGGCTAAGCAGGGTGATAAGTGTGGATGTCTAGGCTGCAGGGTGAAGCTGGATAGTAACGCTGCATGGTAAAACATAGCGAACCTGCATGGCGAAGCAGGGTGTCAAGGCTGCATGGTGAAGCTGGATAGTAACGCTGCATGGTAAAACATAGCGAACCTGCATGGCGAAGCAGGATGATAAGGCTGCATGGTGAAGCAGGGTGATTAGACTACATGCCAAAGCTGCAGGCCTAGGCTGGATTTAGCGTTTTTATGATTGCGGAAGCCTTTAACAGGCACTCTTCATATTCTGCTTCGGGTGAGGACGCATAGGTGATAGCGCCACCTACCTGGAAGGAAAGGTAATGTTTGTTGTCATTGTATAAGATACTCCTGATTACCACGTTGAAATCAAAATCGCCATCGGGGGCAAAATAGCCGAAAGCACCTGAATAGATTCCTCTTTTACTTTCCTCGGTCTCTTCAATGAGCTGCATAGCGCGTGGTTTTGGTGCGCCGGTCATTGATCCCATGGGAAAGGCGTATTTTATCGCATCTGTAGGATGTGTGGCTGGATCCAGTGTACAGCTAACGGTAGATATCATTTGATGTACCTGCGGAAAAGTATAAATGCCGAATAGTTCGTCTACGCGGACGGAGCCTTTAACGGCGCTTTTAGTGAGGTCGTTTCTTACCAGGTCAACGATCATTACATTTTCTGCCTGCTCTTTTAAGCTGCCCTTAAGATTCGCTTTTATCTGTTCATCTTCTTGTGCGTCACTACTTCGTTTAGCCGTGCCTTTTATAGGCTGAGAAATTAACCGATCATTACGCTTGCACAAAAAACGTTCGGGACTTGCAGAGAGGATGTATTGGTCCTTAATTTTAAAGTAGCCGGAAAAAGGGGTAGGGGATAAGGCAATGAGCTTGGAATAAACCTCATAGGGGTCTATTATAGCATTCTCGGCGAAAAACTCCTGACAGAAGTTAACCTCATAGATATCACCCAGGGCAATATGCTTCCTAAGCTGTTCAACCTTTTCCAGGTAAGCAGCTTTGCTGAGCTTTTGGTGGATCGTTGGTATGTCGTGCTGAGGCTGTCGCGTTGACTGAAATTGCTCAATTTCTTGCAGGATATCTGGATTGCCTAACAGCACGGTTATTATTCCATCTTTGATGGTGATAAGATGTTGTGGGACAAAAAAGAATAAGTCGGGGAAATCCAGCTGATCAGCATTGGCCGAATTGAGGTTTTCCAGCTCGTTCTTCAGGTCGTAGGTCAGCAGGCCGAACATCCAGCTTTTGTGTTGCTCATAAAATGACTTCAGGGAGGCGAAAGCATTTCCCGAAGGGCTGTTGACTATGTATTTTGAGCCTGCTGCAAGCAGGAAATCATAATTGGAATAAGGATCAATATATTCATTGGAGTCAAAACAGCAGCAAACATCAAACTGGTTTGCCCATAGCAGGGATTTCTGTTTAAATAAAGTTAACTCCTGTTTATTCATTTCAGGTAGAAAGATAAGAACAAAAAAGGCGGCACCGGGCCGCCTTTAATATGATTAAATGTAGATCTTAGTTAAGCACTAAAGTTTGTACCCTGTCTGGACCAACAGATAGATATTTAACAGGTACTTCCAGCTCTTTCTCTAAGAAAGCGATGTAGTCTGCTAACTCAGCAGGGATCTCATTGATCTCTGTGATTTTAGTAATATCCGTTTTCCAGCCTTTGATAGCTTTTAATACAGGTGTTGGTTTGATCGTGATGATGTCATATGGCATGTAATCGATCGTTTCACCATTGTGCTCATAGTGAGTACAGGCATATATAGTATCAAAGTCGCTTAAAACATCAGCTTTCGTCATTACCATTTCCGTCACTCCGTTCAGCATGATTGCATATTTAAGTGCAGGGATATCAATCCATCCGCAACGACGAGGTCTTCCGGTTGTAGCACCAAATTCATGACCAACCTGACGAAGGTTTTCGCCAACTTCGTCTTCCAGTTCAGTAGGGAAGGGACCGCTGCCTACACGTGTGCAGTAAGCTTTGAAAATACCTACAACACCGCCTATTTTATTTGGAGCGATACCTAAACCTGTGCAGGCACCGGCAGTAGTGGTATTTGAAGAAGTTACAAAAGGATAAGAACCAAAGTCGATATCCAGTAAAGTTCCCTGGGCACCTTCGGCCAATACTTTTTTGCCTTCTTTAAGGAAACCGTTTACAAAGTGCTCGCTGTCTACATGAGGGATAGTTTTCAGGAACTCCACTGCTTCAAAAAATGCAGTTTCTTTTTCTGAAAGGTCGTACTCAAAGTTATAGTGAGAAAGTAATTCTTTGTGTTTGGTAACCAGTTTGTTGTAACGTTCTTTGAAATCAGGTAAAGTAGTATCACCAACACGTAAACCATTACGTCCCGTTTTATCCATGTAAGTCGGGCCAATACCCTTTAAGGTAGAACCGATTTTATCTTTTCCCATTTTCTGCTCATTTGCAGCATCCAGGAACTGGTGAGTAGGAAGAATCAGGTGTGCTTTGCGTGCAATAACCAGTTTGCCGTTGGCAATAGGGTCATGGCCTGCTTTTTTAAGGTTATCTAGTTCTCTTTTTAAAATGATGGGATCAATTACCACACCATTACCGATTAAATTCATGGTTTTCTCATTGAAAATACCGGAAGGAATAGTATTTAAAACAAACTTCTTGCCATCAAACTCTAAGGTGTGGCCGGCATTCGGTCCGCCTTGAAAACGAGCTATCAAATCATATTGCGGACATAATACGTCAACAATTTTTCCTTTGCCTTCATCGCCCCATTGCAGGCCAAGAAGCACGTCTACTTGCGTCATTATTTTTATTTAAGAAAAGATTATAATTGTGTTGTTAACTTGCATGCTTGATGTCTTCCTTTTGTTTGATGGTTGCTTTCGCTGCACAGTCAAAACAACTGCCATACAAATTCAAAGAATGGTGTTTGATATCAAATTTTAAGAGGTCGCCTACCATCGTTTGAATCTGGTGGATCCGTGGATCACAAAATTCAACTACTTTCCCACAATCAATACAGATAATGTGGTCGTGCTGATGGTAGCCGTAAGATTTCTCAAACTGGGCCATATTCTTTCCAAACTGGTGTTTAGTCACCAGGTCACAGGAAACAAGCAGCTCCAGTGTATTGTACACTGTTGCCCTGCTCACTCTGTATTTTTGATTTTTCATATGAATGTAGAGGGTCTCTACATCGAAATGATCATCTCTGGAATATATTTCTTCTAAGATTGCAAAACGCTCAGGCGTTTTTCTCAGGCTTTTATTTTCGAGATAGGCTTCAAATATTTTTCTAACCAACTCGCTGTTGTGGTGTGTAGACATAGTTTTAAAACTCCTTTCAAAGGTATCAATTTTTATATATAACTCTACGTTTTATTCAATTTTTTAGGCATCGAAACGTGTAACGCCGGTAACGCCCTTCACTTCCAAAAGATTTTTGATCAGGTTGTCCAGGTGCTCTTTATCGTTTACAAAAATCATTATCGACCCATCAAATATACCATTATCCGTGTCCACGGTAATAGAACGCATGTTTACTTTGAAATCTCCGGAAATTACTTTTGTTATGTTGTTAATCAGCCCTACATCATCGATACCTATGATGTGCAGACCGGTTAAAAAGGTAAGTTCCTGCTGTTTGTTCCATTTTGCTTTTACCACCCGGTAACCATAGTTTGCCATCAGCTGTGCGGCATTCGGACAATTGGTACGGTGGATCTTAATCCCTTCACTTACCGTTACAAAGCCAAAAACATCATCTCCCGGGATAGGGTTACAGCAGGCAGCAAGGTTATAGTCTATCTTCTGCAGGTCTTCACCAATCAGTAGAATATCAGACTCCGGGCCTTTCACTTTACTCAGCAGCGCTTCTATCTGCTGACCGTCGTTCTTCTCACCGTTTTTCTGATCGCCCTCTTTCTCACTCAACAGGTATTCTTTCAGGTCTTTCAGCTCAATCTTGCCATTTGCCACATCAATAAAAAGCTCCTGTGTAGAGGCCAGTTTAAAGAAATAACTCAGCTTGTTCAGGTTATCCGTGTTATAAGTAATCTTTAACGACTTCAGCTTGCGTTCGAGCGTTTCTTTGCCCTGTTCGGCAATCTTTCTCTTCTCTTCTTTCAGTGAAGACTTGATCTTGGACTTTGCTTTTGCCGTTACAACAATATTCAGCCAGTCTTCTTTAGGTACCTGTTTCCCGGAGGTGATAATTTCAACCTGATCACCATTCTGCAGTTTATAGGATAGTGGCACCAGCTTATGGTTCACTTTTGCTCCTATACAGCGTGCGCCTACATCGGTATGGATCTCAAATGCAAAATCCAAAGCCGTAGCCCCTAGTGGGAGTTGTATCAAAGCACCTTTTGGCGTAAATATAAAAATCTCATCAGAGAAGAGGTTCATCTTAAAATCGTCCAGGAAGTCCAGCGCATTAGCCTCGGGATTGTTCAACATTTCCCTTACTTTCATGATCCACTGATCCAGACCGTTGTCGTTGCTGGATTCTTTATATTTCCAGTGCGCCGCAAATCCTTTTTCAGCAATTTCATTCATTCGCTTGGTGCGGATCTGCACCTCTACCCATTGTCCTTTAGGGCCCATCACCGTGGTGTGCAGCGACTCATAACCATTTACTTTTGGCGACGATACCCAGTCCCGCAAACGATCTGGATTGGGGCGGTAGAGGTCCGTTACGATAGAGTAGGCCTTCCAGCAATCGGCTTTTTCATTTTCGGGGAGACTATCCAGCACAATGCGGATCGCAAAAAGATCGTATACCTCTTCAAAAGGAATGTTTTTCTTTTTCATCTTGTTCCATATCGAATGGATGGATTTAGGACGCCCGTAAATGTTGGCAACAAAGCCCTGCTCGGCCAAAATTTCATTGATAGGATCCACAAAGCGCCTTACAAAAAGCTCACGCTCTGCTTTTTTCTCATTAAGCTGTGTAGCGATAAATTTATAAGTGTCGGGTTCCAGGTATTTCATGGAAAGATCTTCGAGTTCCGATTTGATGGCATACAAACCCAGCCTGTGGGCTAAGGGTGCATACAGATATATCGTTTCCGAAGCAATTTTCAGCTGTTTATGCCGCGGCATAAAGTCCATCGTCCGCATGTTATGCAGCCGGTCGGCCAGTTTAATCAGGATCACCCTCACATCATCTGCCAGCGTGAGCAGCATTTTCCTGAAGTTCTCGGCCTGCAGCGAACTGTTATAGTCAAATACGCCGGCAATTTTTGTCAGTCCGTCAATAATCTTGGCCGTTTTCTTGCCAAACTCTCTTTCAATATCCTCGAGGGTGATATCTGTATCTTCAACAACATCGTGCAATAATGCACATACAATAGAAGTAGTACCCAATCCAATCTCTTCGGCTGCAATCTGAGCGACGGCAATTGGGTGATAAATGTAAGGTTCACCAGATTTTCTGCGCATATCTTTATGACTTTCAAGGGCCATGTCAAATGCTTTCCTGATTTCTTTCTTATCTCCTTTTTGTAATGTAGGTTTACAGGCACGCAAAAGTGCGCGATATCTCTTCAGGATTTCTTGCTTTTCCGCTTCTAAATCAATTACTAAGGTGTTCTTCATTTGTATTATTTTGGTAATAATTATAGCTTGTCTGACGTTTAACGGTATATTAGATTCCGTTACATTCCGAATGTACTAAATTTGCTTTAACTTTGTGGGAGTATAAATTTATGAAATTTTGCAGGTTAATTATTCTGTTATTTGTCATTATTGCCGTAGAAAGCGCTAAAGCACAGGAAAAACCTGGGTCTTACAAGTTTCCTGCCAAAGGCAAAAATGATACAATAAAGGTCGCTTCCACAAACGACAATGGAGAAATGATACCCTGGATACCTCTAAATGAAGTAAATGTCTACGGAATCCGGGTTTTTAAATCACCGGCCGACCGGGCAGCATACAACCGCCTCCGTTATAACGTCCTGAAAGTTATGCCTTATGCACTTTTTGCCAAAAGGCGATATGAGCAGCTGGAGCGCGATCTTGCCCTTACTTCAGATCGTAAAGAACATAAAAAATTGGTTAAACAGTGTGATGCTGAGATCAAACAGATGTTTAAAACGGAAATCAAAGAATTGACCATTACCCAGGGACAAATCCTGACTAAACTGATCGACAGGGAAGTAGGACGTACCACCTATGAAATTGTTAAAGAAACACAGGGAGGCGTAAAAGCATTCCTGTACCAATCCGTGGCCCGTGTAGTAGGCCATAATTTAAAGAGTACCTATAACCCTGAGGAAGAACGGGATATTGAGTCCATTATCCTCACCTCAGGATTTTACCAGCAGTAAGCATGAAAGAGAACACAAAGAGTATTCACCAGTTTCAGGCGAGACTGAACGATGGGCAGGAAATTAAGCTGGCAGATTATAAAGGGAAAGTGCTTCTTGTAGTGAATATCGCTTCTGCATGTGGATTTACACCTCAGCTTAAAGACCTCCAGACGCTCAGAGATAGCTTCGGCCATGATGAATTTGAAATATTAGGATTTCCTTCCAACGACTTTGGTGAGCAGGAGCCACTTCATGGTCATGCCATTACCCATTTCTGCGAGTTCACGTATGGGGTAAAATTCCCTGTATTTGAAATGTCAAAAGTGGTAGGCCAGGAAGCTAATCAGATTTATAAATTCTTGAGCGACAGAAAGATGAATGGTTGTATTAACTCCAAGCCCAGATGGAATTTTCATAAATACCTGATCAACAAAGACGGCGAGGTAGTGGATTATTTTTACTCATTTACCAACCCTCTGGCCGGCAGGCTTAAGAAAAAGATCAAATGTCTGCTTTAAGCAGACATTTTGGGTGATATAACGCCCATTATTGATAGACAGGGCTTTCCCTGAAAAAACAAAACAAATGAAATTAGACATACTCGTACTAGCTGTCCACCCGGATGATGCCGAACTGGGCTGTTCAGGAACAATTTTAAAACACATTGCCTTAGGTAAAAAGGTTGGGATTATAGACTTTACCAGAGGAGAATTGGGTACCCGCGGAACTGCGGAAACCCGCGATGCAGAAGCTGCCGACTCGGCAAAAATCCTGGGCTTGCATGCCCGTGAAAACCTGCGATTTAAAGATGCTTTCTTCAAAAACGACGAAGAACATCAGCGTGAGGTAATCAGAATGATCCGTAAATACCAGCCAGAGATTGTGCTGAGCAACGCCATTCATGACAGACATCCTGATCATGGCCGTGCAGGAGAGCTGGCCAATGATGCCTGTTTCCTGGCGGGCCTGCCCAAGATTAAAACGTCAGACAATGGTGTTGAACAAGAGGCTTGGAGACCACGACTTTTACTGCAATACATTCAGGATTATTATATCAAACCAGATGTAATTGTAGATATCACCCCTTACATGGAAACTAAACTGGATTCTATCAAAGCTTTTAAAACCCAGTTTTACAACCCGGATCTGGATGAACCTGCTACTTATATTTCTTCGCCAGACTTCTTTGAAGGCACCATCGGTCGCGCCAGAGAATTTGGCAGGTCTATCGGGGCTACTTACGCTGAAGGTTTTACCTCTCGTAAAATGCTGGGTATAGACAACCTGTTTGATTTGCGCTAAGTTTAGATTTAGGTCAAACAACAAAATCAGTCATGCTGGTGTTATCTATAAAATAACACGATCATGGCTGGTATATTTTCCAAAATAAAAAAAGCATATGCTCTCTTTCAACAGGTCGACTTTGACCAGTTGGATTCTCTTTCCAAAAAGGTAGATCTCAAAGAGGTGATGAATGCTGTAGGCAGGCTCGACGATACGCAGGTTGCGGGACTAATGAAAATGCTCGGCAGCAACCGTAAAAAGAAAGAGCTTCCGCCAATCAATGGCGATTTCTATCACCTGGGCGATGCCGCGCTGAGCGATGAGGATCGCGCCCTGCAGCTCAAAGTAAGAGCATTTCTCGAAAAAGAAGTAAAGCCTCTGGTCAACGACTATTGGTTAAAAGCCGAGTTCCCTTTTGAACTGATTCCAAAGATCGCTTCCTTAAATATTTGTGGCCTCACCTATCAGGGCTATGGCTGCCCCGGCAAAACCAATCTTATGGAAGGGATGCTCGCTATGGAAATGGCCAGGATCGATACCTCTATGTCCACCTTTTTTGGTGTGCAAAGCGGGCTGGCCATGGGCTCCATTTACCTCTTAGGTTCCGAGACACAGAAACAAGAATGGTTGCCAGACATGCAGCAGATGAAGATCATCGGCGCTTTCGGACTTACAGAGCCCGAAGTTGGTTCTGCCGCGGCGGGCGGATTAACCACAACTGCCAAAAGAACCGGTAATACCTGGTTGCTTAACGGACAGAAAAAATGGATCGGTAATGCCACCTTTTCTGATGTGACCATTATCTGGGCCAGAGACCTCGATGATAACGAAGTCAAGGGTTTTTTGGTAAGAAAAGGCAATCCAGGCATCGCGGTAGAAAAAATGCGCGACAAAATGGCCTTACGTATTGTCCAGAATGGGTTAATCACCCTTACTAATTGTGAGGTTGATGAAACAGACCGACTGCAAAATGCCAATTCCTTTAAAGACACGGCAAAGGTGCTGCAAATGACCCGCGCCGGTGTTGCCTGGCAGGCCGTGGGTTGTGCTCGCGGAGCTTATGAAAGTGCACTGGCTTATACCCGGACCCGTAAACAATTCGGAAAACCTATTGCTTCCTTTCAGCTTGTACAGAATCACCTTGTAGAAATGTTATCTAACCTCACAGCCATGCAAACCCTTTGTTTCAGACTGTCGCAGTTGCAGGACCAGGGATTACTGACAGATGAACATGCCTCACTGGCCAAAGTATTCTGCTCGCTGCGCACCAGAGATGTGGTGAGCCGGGCGAGGGAAGTAATGGGCGGAAATGGGATTCTGCTGGAGTATGATGTTGCCCGTTTCGTAGCTGATGCCGAAGCCATTTACTCCTATGAGGGGACAAAAGAAATCAATTCATTGATCGTTGGACGCGCTATTACTGGTTTTTCAGCGTTTGTATAAGTGAAGCAGCAGCCTGTAATTTGGAGGAAAGCTAAAATTGCCTGTCATATTTTAGTTAGCTATCCTATTACAGGTTATTTTTTGCTACTTTGGAACAAAATAGAAATAAAATGAAAAAACTACTTTTATCCGTATTGGTTGCTTCTCCCGCGCTGGTATTCGCACAACAGGGGGAATTTACAATCAATGGAAAAATAGGTACACTTAACGCTCCTGCCAAAGCTTATCTCACTTACAGTGCTGCAGGCAAGCAGGTACTGGATTCTGCGGTGATTAATAAAGGTAACTTTGCCTTCAAAGGTACTGTAGAAGGGCCAGCAATGGCAAGGGTAATATTGGACCACAAAGGTGAAGGACTTAAAAAGCTAGGCAGGTCTGCAGATAATGCAATTGTCTTTCTTGAACCGGCTTCTATCACGCTTAGTGCAAAAGATTCTATCAAAAATGTAGTAGTAACGGGTTCAAAGCTGAATGATGAGAACGCAGTATACATGAAATACATTTCTGCGCCAATTGCAGCCATTACTGCTGTAAATAAAGAATACGCAGCTGCTCCTGAAGAAAAGCAGAAAGATGAAGCGTATAGAAACAGCATGCAGGCTAGATATGAAAAAGCTTCAACAGAACTTGAAGGCTTGCAGACTTCCTTTATCAAAGCCAATCCTGACTCTTATTTCAGCCTGATGGCCTTGGGAGAATCTACTCAAAACGGAATAGATGTTACTAAAGTTGAGCCGCTATACAAAGGCTTATCTGAGCGTGTACGTGCCACCCCTGCTGGGATGGAGTTAGCAAAATCTATCGAAGGAGCACGTGCCACATCTGTAAGTGCAATGGCGCCAGACTTCACACAGAATGATGTGAATGATAAACCGGTGAAACTTTCAAGTTTCCGTGGTAAATACGTTTTGCTTGATTTCTGGGCTTCGTGGTGTGGACCATGCCGTGCAGAGAATCCAAACGTAGTTGCCGCTTACAATAAGTTCAAGGACAAAGGATTTACTGTTTTAGGCGTTTCTTTGGATCAGCCGGGTAAAAAAGATGCATGGTTGGCAGCTATCGCTAAAGATGGCTTAACCTGGACACAGGTGTCTGACCTTAAGTTCTGGAACAACGAGGTTGCTCAACTTTACGGAATCAGAAGTATTCCTCAAAACTTTTTGATTGACCCGACAGGAAAAATCATCGCAACAAATTTGAGAGGCGAAGAATTACAAACTAAACTAGCCTCGCTAATTAAATAATTCAGGATTTTCCCTATACAGACAATGCCCCTTGATAAGCCAGCAATTTATGCGGGCCGCTCTAGGGGCATTGTCTTTTAAAAGAACTACTTCGTTTTTTGCACCTTTTTTTAAATGAAAAGGTCTCCTTATTTGAAAGGATGTTTGGTTAGGATTACATTGCCTACGGCAGTTTTCTCATACATAGCCAGACAAGCATCATTGTAAGCAGGATCAAAGTTTACCTCTCCCGGAGAAAGCGCTTGGGGGACTTTGCTGCCTTCAGCAAAAAAGTAGACTTTGGTTGTACCGCCTTTATGATGAGGTTTGTAATTGCCGTAAATTTCCATTTCAGGCCATAAGCTATCTTTCACCGTAGTAGTAAACACATATTGTATCGGTCCCGTGTTATTGTCGTTTCTATAACGGGCAACTTCTTTAAAGCCAGCTTTAAGGTCTCCCTCACCAGGCTGAAAAAACGTACCCTTCACCATCCACACTACTAATACCAGCACCAATACAACCAGGAAGATGTTTATTTTTCTGTTTCTCATTTAATCTTTGTTTACATTTTTCAAAGGCCCTGCCTGTTGAGCTTCATTAACCTTTCAATATTTTTTTCATCACGTCCAACCCCTGGTCAATATGGCTTTTTTCTATCATCAGCGCCGGGCGAAAACGGATCGTTTGCGGTCCACAGCCTAAAAACATCACGTTTTCTTCCATCCCCTTCTTTATAAAGTCATTCCGCATCGCGGTATCCGGGAGGTCAAACGCACATAACAAACCTTTTCCTCTCACATTCTGCATCTGATCATACTGTCTGGCCAGTCGTTCCAGATTTTCTTTCAGGTATTGGCCAACCACTGCTGCATTGTCGCACAGATCATCCTCTTTAATAATCTGAAGGATCTGTGTGGACCTCACCATATCTACCAGATTTCCGCCCCAGGTAGAGTTTATTCTCGATGGCACACGGAAAACATTGGTGTCAATCTCGTCAACTTTATCACCAACCAAAATACCGCAAATCTGCATTTTCTTGCCAAAAGCCAGGATGTCCGGTCTGGCTTTCTCGCTATAATGCTGATGGCACCAGAACTTTCCAGTAAGCCCAACGCCCGTTTGTACCTCATCGTAAATCAGGAAAGCATCATTCTCGTCTGCAATCTCACGCAGCTGAATAAGAAACTCCTCTCTCAGATGGTTATCGCCACCTTCGGACTGAACAGGTTCAATGATGATCGCGCAAATATCATCTTTAGCATCAGCAAAAGCCTGTTTTATCTGATTTAATGACATTTCTTCAGTATTAATCGCATTAGCGAGGTTATCGCCTTCCAACGGAAACTTAACCTGAGGAACAGCTACCCTCGGCCAGTCGAACTTGGCAAACCACTTCGTTTTGTCCGGCAGTGTATTGGTGAGACTGAGTGTGTAGCCAGATCTGCCATGAAATGCTTTTTCAAAATGCAATACTTTGAAACCTTTCTCCTGTTTGTAACCCTTGGCAAAGTTTTTCTGAACCTTCCAGTCCATCGCCACTTTGATTGCATTTTCAATCGCGAGTGCACCGCCAGCAATAAAAAAGGCGTGCGGCAAATAGGAGGGGATGCCGATCTCGCCGAATGTTTTCACAAACTCTGCATATTGCTGGGTATACACATCAGAATTTGATGGGTTGGCCATTGCCGCGAGCAAAAGATGATGTTTGAAGTTTTCATCGTTTACCATTTTAGGATGATTGTATCCCAGTGGAACGGAAGCAAAACAGGTGAAGAAATCGAGGAGTTTGCGTTTGTGTTTTGAGTCGTAAATATAGGCCCCCTGACTTTTTTCTATATCGTAAGTCAGGTCGTAACCATCTGCTAAAATGTATTGGCGTAACGTATCATTAACCTGTTCGGGAGAAACACTGAGTTGGTACATAGTTTTATATTTTGGTTCATTTCAAATGTACTAAAAAGCCCCTGAATACCAAATTAGGGACGTATTTTGAGAGGAATGTCGAAATCCATGTTTAAACTGTTTAAAGTTATACACATTTGAAAAATACGCTTATTGATTAATTTAAGCGCTATTCCTTACAGGTTTCCTGTGAAGCCAAAATCTTGATGATCTGTGGCTCACTAAAATTACTTTTTTTCATTATACTAAGTTTATTAAAAACTACATTTATTTCTGTAGCTATTTTTAGGGAAGATTACAATCGATCTAATAGAATTAATAATCGAAGAGAATAAAGAAGTTAAAAAACCAAATCAATTTGGGGGATTCAATGAGGGATCTTTCGGTGGTGGTGGTATATCTGGTAACTGGTAATAATATGGACAATTCAGAACTATATAAATTTCTTGAAAAATATACCTGTCAAAAGCATGATGATTCAGCTCTGAATCTAAGCCTGTCAAATGATTTAGGCATTTATGGCGATGATGCATTTGACCTGATTTTGGACTTTTCAAAGAAGTTTAGTGTTGATGTATCTTCTTTCCAAATTGGTGATTACTTTGAAGGTGAGGGTGATGCCATATTTAAGTTTTTCGCTAATTTATTTAATAAACAAAAGCCAAAAAAAATATTAACAATCAACGATCTAAGGTTAGCAATTATATCAGGTAAACTGGGTTAATTAATCTATAGTGGCCCCAATTCTTAGGACAGAAATGGTATATTATTAAATTTTATTATTGTTATTTAGGTGTGGGAATGTGTGTAAACCCGAAGAGTTTTCCATATTTCCATACCATGTTATGGAGCCGTCAAATAAATTTCACATGGCTTTTTATTATTCAAACTTTGGTGGTGTCTGTCTTCGTTGTAGAATCGGAACCACTCCTTTATTCCCTTGAATAAATCCAGGCCTTCAGTCGGCGGATTCAAATACACGTATTCATATTTCTTCTCTCCATAACGCTGAGGCTCAACGAAGCTTTTTTTTTAGCCAGTCATTCTCAACCTTAAGTTGACCGATCTAAGAATATAGGGTATCCATCTGCTTCTCAGTATCTTCTTTAGTTTGTTCTGATGATCCTTTCTCGAAGACTGAGCTGCTGTTTTCTAAAAATTGCTTTTTCCATTCAGTAATTTGAGTCGGATGAATCTCGAACTTGGAAGCAAGGTCTGATATGCTCAAATGCTCCTTAAGCGCTTCTAATAAAACCTTGGTTTTGAAATCTGCCGTGAATTTTCGTCTTTAAGTACCCATAATAATATAGTGACAAGTTAAGTGTTTTTTTTCTTTTTAAAATCTTGTCCTAATATGTGGGTCCATTATACTATTAGCCGCTTCTATTTGTAACTATCAGCTAAATCGATTCCATAACACTCAGAGTTGTAAAAAAACACTCAAAATATTGACATCTTATTTGTATTTGATCTAAATAGATATATATTTGCGACGATAAAAAAGCCACACGGTTTCGGACCCGTGTGGCAAAAGTCGGCATTTTGCCGGATCACCTTTAATTCTAGTTAAAAGTAATGCAAATTAAGACAATTTTGCTCTCCAGCATACTATTGCTGTGTGTTTTTTTTTCAAAGGCCCAATCGCAGAACTCAAGCGTTAGCGGACAATTAAAAACTTCTTTAGGAGAACCTGTGGCATCGGCTACAATAAAGCTCCAAAACACAACCTACGGGGTCGTTTCTGATGAGAAAGGCTATTTCAAAATCAACAATGTCAAACCGGGAACTTATACGCTTCTGGTTTCTGCCATCGGTTTCACCTCAGACAAAAAAACAATAAAAGTTGATGCAGGTATCGAAACCAAAGTGAGCTTTAACCTGAAGGACGATGAGCGCAATATGGAAACGGTTAGCGTAATCGGTCGGACTAAAGCTCAGGAAGTTAACCGTCAGGCTTTCAATGTTACTGCCGTAGATGCCACCAAACTTTATAACACTACGATGGATATTTCTGGTGCACTGGACCGTGTTGCCGGTGTACGGGTAAGAGAAACTGGTGGGGTTGGTTCAAGCTTTAACGTTTCACTGAATGGTTTTTCTGGTAACCATATCCGTTATTTCATTGACGGTGTACCAATGGAAAACATGGGCTCGTCATTCCAGATTAATAATATCCCGATCAACCTTGCTGAGCGTGTAGAAGTTTACAAAGGCGTAGTGCCAATGTGGTTAGGTTCTGATGCACTCGGTGGCGCAGTTAATATCGTTACCGGAAACAAACACAAAAACTTTATTGATGCCTCTTATTCTTACGGATCTTTCAATACGCATAGAACCGTAATTAATGCAGCGGCTACTTCCAAATCAGGCTTTACCGTACAGTTGAATGCTTTCCAGAATTATTCTGATAACAATTATAAAGTAATCCTGGGTCAGAAAGAAACAGGGATTCCGGGTGAAATTAAATTGCGCAGGTTCAATGATACCTATCACAATGAAACTTTAATTGGAAATGTAGGGGTAGTTGGTAAGTCTTATGCGGATATGTTATTGCTGGGGATCACCCTGGGTCAAAGTTATAAGGAGATCCAGACTGGAGCAAGACCTATTGCAGTATTTGGCCAGTTTCACACTCGCGGGCAAACAGTTATGCCGACATTGAAATACAAAAAAACTAACCTGATTGAAGGCCTGGATGTTACCTTGAACGCCAACTATAACTTAGGATATGAGAGAAATGTAGATACAGCGAGAGCTACCTACAATTGGTTTGGTGACCGTCTTCCGAAAGCTGGCTATGGCGAACGAACAAATACCGATTCCAAATACTTCAACAATAACGGTTTGGTAACGTCGATGGCTAATTATAAAATCAGCGATCACCACTCAATAGCGCTAAATAATGTATTCTCTAGCTTCAACCGTAAAACAAAAGATTTGTTGATACCTGAGAATGATGCAAAAGATCCACCGAAAAAAAGTAATAAAGATATACTGGGATTAGGTTATAGCTATGACGTGGCGAATCAGTGGAGTGTGAATGTTTTTGGAAAATTCATTACACAGCAGAATGTAGTTGGCAATGGCAGTGACGCAAAAAACACCACAAATAAGTTTGGCTATGGACTGGCAGCAGCTTACTACCTTACTCCGGATTTGCAAGTAAGAACTTCTTACGAATTAACTAACCGGATGCCAGAAGCTAACGAAATATTCGGTGATTTACTCAATCAGGAAGCCAATCCTGCTTTGAAGCCTGAGCGTAGTGACAACATCAATATAGGTTTAATGTATGGCTTTGATATCAACAAAATCCATAGATTCTCCCTGACTGCAAACGGAGTGTACCGTTACTCAGCCGACTTTGTCTATAACCGTTTAAACCTTAATCAAACTAAAACTGTAGCAGACAATAGGGAAGGTGTAAGTACAATTGGTGGGGATGCTGAGATTAGATATTCTTATAAGAACTGGTTATCAGTAGGTACTACTATGACTTATCAGTATTTGCAGAATTTACAGCAATATGAGCCAGGATATGATGGAGAAAGTCCACTGTATTTAGATCAGATGCCAAACATCCCTTATTTATTTGGAAATACAGATGCGAGTGCATCATTCAAAGATGTATTTAAAAAAGGCAATAACCTGACACTTGGTTATAATCTATTGTATGTACATGCCTTCTGGTTGTACTGGCCAAGTTTAGGTAGTCGTGATGCATCTGCGGATAAAAAAGTGGTTCCAATGCAACTTTCACACGACCTTAACTTTGTTTACAGCATGAAAAACGGTCGTTACAACGTGTCTTTTGAAGCACGGAATATTACTGACAGACCTCTCTATGATAACTTCAGTTTGCAAAAGGCAGGTCGTGGTTTCTACCTTAATCTTAGGTACTTTTTTAACAAAAATCAAAAATAATCAACCCCATAAAGTCACATCAATTAAATATACATTTCATGAAAACAATCATTACTAAAGCCCTATCTGTACTTGCCTTTGCTGCAGTTCTGGCGTCTTGTAAAAAAAGCAGCTCTGAAAAGGTTGCTGAAAACCCTGGGAACTACGTTCTTGCAGTTACACCGGTAGCCTCTACAGGCGTAGCAGATTATCTGCTTACTGCAAAAGAATTGGAAACAGGTACTGTTTCAATTATTGGTAATGGTACTGAGCAAGATGGTACATACCGTTATTATGTTACTTTAGGTAAAAAATTCTTTAGTATGTTATACGGTCAGGGTAATCCTGGTGCTGTAACAGTTTATAACGTAAAAGACGGAAAACTAAACAAACTAAGCGATTTTGCAGCTCCAACTGTTCAGGCTTTTGCTCCGGTTAATAACGATATTTTACTAGTTAAATTACCAAGAACGTTCGCCGCTACCGGACCAACATTAGCTAGCTGGTATATTGTTAATTCAGAAACAAATGCACAATCATCAGAAGGTACATTAGATGCCGTAGCTGCTTCTACAACTGGAGAAATTGCTCACTTTAGCTGGATCAAACAGGTAGGAAACAAAGTATTTGCTCCTTTCTTTGGTCTTAGCGGTGCTGGTGGCTTTAATACAAATAAACCTGATTTAGCAGGTATTGCGGTATATTCTTATCCATCCATGACTTACGAAAAAACGATCCTGGATACCAGAACAAGTTTTATCGGAAGATATTTTACTGATGGGTTGGGTGTAGTAGAAAATGGTGATACTTATGCTTTCTCTTCTTCTGTAGCTACAACAGCTAATGTATTGTCATCAACTAAACCATCATCGATTACCCGTATCAAATCTGGAACTACTGAATTTGATCAAACCTACTTAATGAACTTTGAAACTGCATCTAATGGTTATGTGATCACTAACTGGTTATATGTTGGTCAAAATAAATTTATCGCACAAGTGGAGCCTAAAGAGTCAAAAGGTGCTTATGTTGATGGTAAAAGGTTGGCTATCGTAGATGTAGTTGAACAAACTGTATCAATGGTAACAGGTTTCCCGGCTGCAGAAGGTGTGAAAAGCGTAACAGTAAACAACTATAGTCCTAAAGATGGTAAAACTGGTTATATCGGTGTAAACCTTACTGATGGTACTACATGGGTTTACAAAGTTGACGCTTCTACTGGAACAGCTACAAGAGGCTTGAAAGTTGAAGGTGGTTTAATCACTGCAATTCAGCACGTAGACGAATAAAAAGAAAAGGGCATCATCCTATTTCTTAAATTAATGCTCCAATAAAAAAGCCTGCTCTCGATATGAGGGCAGGCTTTTTTGTTTATTTAAACCATGGTCATTAGCAGACCAACATGTTCTTTTTATGATATGTTAGTCAGCTTTAAACATCTTATTCAATGCCTGCTGAACTTTTTCTACATCTCCTTCGATTGTTTTTTTAACCTTATCATTTGCAGCACCGTCAACATTAGCAGTAATGCTAATCGCGTCTGTATCATTAGTCACTACAATTTTGAATTTATTGTCTCCGAAATTGAAATCCATATTCAATGAATTTACATTCTTTGCAGTAATCTTGTTGAACTGATAACTTTCGCTTAGCGTATCAAAACAGTCTTTCACCGCCTGGAAAACAAATTCAGTTTCTACAGACAAACCGTTTACTACTACACTGGTAACCTTCAGCTCATTGTAAAGCGGATCATCAGGCATAGTTTCCAAATGTAAATCCTGTAAATCTTCCAGCAAATCTTCGCTATATAAAATCTCTCTCTGGTCGGTAATCAGGATCGAATGTTTTCTAGCTCCTTCAGCAGCATATTCCAGCTGAATCGTATCATTTCCATCTTTAATGATAGATAGTACCTGAGACTGCTTTTCTAATTTCGCGTCTGCAATTGCATTTTTGATCTTTGCTGAAATAAATTCCAGTACCTGGTGTTGTTTGATATTTGACATTGTGGGTAATTGTTGTGAATACAAAGTACTCAATGTTTGTTTAGGCACCAAATTTACTCATATTATACAGAATCACAAAAAATCCCCCTATAGTTCCGAGGCCAGGGCAGATTTTGTATTACCGATATAATAAAATTGACACAGTCTCAGGTTAACAGCTAAATTATATCTTTTAATAACTAATTTAGGAAATCGTTAATACTACACGCTCCACTAAATAAAATAGAGAATTCAAGAAGAAATATTAAGCTATAGGCATGAAATACCCCCTGTTCGCCTTTTGGCTGATCCTTTCCACCTTTACCTCTTTTGCACAAAGCAATGATACCTGGACGGCATTTCTCAATTCCGACAGCACTTTAACGGGGTTCAAAGACGATAAAGGTCAGGTGAAAATTGAGCCGAGGTTCATGGAGAATACATATGCCCAAAAGTTCACAGATATCATCGCTGTAATGGAAGACGGCGGTAAACCGTTTATAACCTACTATTTCACCAAGTCGGGCAAAATTATTGGAAGAGATAGCCTCTATACATTTGATAATACCCCTGATTGTGAATGTGAGGGATTCATTAGATTCACAGATCGTAAAACTGATCAGACCGGCATATTCCGTGGGGATGGTACAATCGCTATTCCGGCAGCCTACAGTACAGTCAGCAATGTTCAAAATGGGATGATCAGCGTGCTGCAGGGAGCAAAGAAAGACAGGCTCTCCGCTACCGATGAACATTGGTTCTGGACGGGTGGAAAACAAATGCTGATAGACCTGAATAACAATGTGCTGATTGATAATTTCAAAAGCAATGATTTGCTTGATTTTTATAGTGTCAGCATTACTGATCAGCCCCAGGAAAGCCCCATCAGACAACAGTTTAAGGGTACGAATGGGAAATACTATTCCTTTATTGATACCGACAAAGAATTTGCCGCCTGGCTGAAGAAACTGTTAACTGGCAATTTCACCAAAGAACAATTGCTCCTGGTTACCTATCCGGAAGTACTCATTTATGAAGAACCGGAGGGATGGTTAACGATAGGCAAGCAAAAGTTTACGGATGCCAGTTACAGCCTGATCAAAACAAAGCTGGGGGGAATATATCAGCCGAAGGCCGAATATCATGTGTTTACGGATGGACTCAATCCTTTCCTCTACGATTCGCCAAGTTTTGAAACGTTTTATGATAATTGCGGACAGGCAAAAGAGTGGAAATATCCTATCAAAACTGTAGTGGTAAACAGGGATGGTAAAGATGGCCTCGCTCAGGATCATTTTGCATTCCTCAGAACCGATAGCGGTTACAAAATGATCAGTATGACGCTGGGGGAATAAGTTTATCCTTCATGCCCATTATACCAAGCAGTCCGCCTGTATGCATGGCCACAATTTTAGCATCACGCTGGAAATAATCTTTTCCAGCGAGATCATAGATGGCATAGAACATTTTGGCGGTATAAACCGGATCAATCAGCATACCTGTATGGGCAACAAAGCGCTGCATAAAGTCCAGCAGCTCGGGTTTTGTTTTCGCATAACCTCCAAAATGATAATCTGTGTGCATCGTCAAATGTTCAGTAATTGGAACATATCGGCTAATCTCACTGGCAATAAAGTCGCCACCCTTTAATACAGGAATAACATGTAACTGCATTTTAAGCCCCGCTTGCTGAATACCTTTCAATAAACCCGCTGCGGTTGTCCCGGTGCCTGCCGCGCAAAATATGTGTTCCGTGTCTGCCGGCAATTCGGCAATGATCTCCGCACAGCTCAAAACTGCCGCTGCAGAAGCGCCACCCTCGGCTATAAAATACGTATCCCTATCCTGTCCAAACCGCTCGTCGTAACATGATCTTTTATCCTGATAAGCCTCCCGGGAGGTAAAAATCAGTTCCATGCCATACAGCCTGCACAAAACCAGCATCTCATTATTTACCGGCTCGCCACGCACAAAGGCGGTCGACTTTAATCCCGACCGGGCAGCAGCGGCTGCAGTGGCCACCAAATGGTTGGAATATGCCCCGCCAAAAGTTACCAGATGAGATTTACGCTGTGCAGCGGCTTCCTGAAGAATATATTTCAGTTTCCTCCACTTGTTCCCGGAGATATAAGGATCTATCAAATCGTCCCTTTTTACCCACAAATCAGAAAGCTGCGGGTGTTTGACTTGCTGTAAAGGGCTGTACAGATCTGTGAACATCCGGCAAATATAAAGGGATTTAAGCAGGCATAGATAGAATATAACAATCAATTGCGGGTTGAGGCTTATTTCTTGTCAGAAATGTAATTGTTAAAGATTAGTTTTGTAAACTGAAAATAAAACGAGGCTGCACCTGCAAAGGATGTCTTAAGGCCCTTTCAGGACTTATCTGAGAAATACATAGAATGGAAAATACCAATAGCGCGCTGGAATTAGAGGAGCAGGATTTATACGAACATTTCAATATCATCGTCGATGGTGGACAATCGCCATTGCGTGTCGACAAATTTTTGATGCAGCGGATGCAGAATGCGTCCAGAAATCGTATTCAAAATGCAATTGATGCCGGAAATGTGCTGGTGAACAAAGCTACCATCAAGGCAAGCTATAAAGTAAAACCCGCCGATGAAATTTCAATCGTATTCCCTCATCCGCCACGCGATACAGAGGTTTATCCGGAAGATATTCCATTGGATATCGTGTATGAAGATGCAGACCTGCTGGTGGTGAACAAACCTGCGGGAATGGTTGTACACCCCGGTTTTAATAATTATACCGGAACACTGGTAAATGCACTGGCTTTCCACTTTGAGCAATTGCCACAGTTGCCAGGTAATGAAGGTCGACCAGGATTGGTTCACCGTATTGATAAAGATACTTCGGGTTTGCTGATCATCAGTAAAAACGAAATTACCATGACCAAGCTCGCCAAGCAGTTTTACGACCACAGCATTACCCGTAAATATATCGCACTGGCCTGGGGTGATATTGAAAACAATGGCACCGTATCTGGGTACATTGGCAGAAGCGCCAAAAACAGAATCGTGATGGATGTATACGACGATGAAGAAAAAGGCAAGTGGTCGGTTACACATTATTCCGTATTAGAGCGTTTAAACTATGTGACTTTAATCAGTTGCCAGCTAGAAACCGGTCGTACGCATCAGATCAGGGCACATATGCAGCATATCGGTCATCCCTTATTTAACGATGCCAATTATGGTGGCGATAAAATATTGAAGGGTACAACCTTTACCAAGTACAAACAATACGTTGCCAATTGTTTTGACCTGATGCCAAGACAAGCATTGCATGCGCAGACATTGGGCTTTATTCATCCTACTACAAAAGAGTATATGGAATTTGAAGCGCCACTGCCGGCAGATTTCGACGCTGTATTGAACAAATGGAGAAACTACGTTGCACAGGCTTAACAATTAATGCAAAAGGGATATATTTTACATAACGACGAATTCATTGCTGCAGATCAGGCAATCCTTACCGCCGATAACCGGGGTTTCAGGTACGGCGATGGACTGTTTGAATCCATGCGCATGGCAGGTGGCAAGTTAAACTTTGCCGAGCTGCATGCCGACCGACTGCAGGCAGGGATGAATGCCCTTAAAATGGATGGGAGTTACCTGTTCGACAGTTATTTCCTGCGCCAGAAAACCGCTGAGTTGTGTAAGAAAAATAAACTGCGCGACAATGTACGATTCAGGCTCTCGGTTTACCGGGATGCCGGCGGATTGTATACCCCAGACAGTAATAAATCTGGCTATCTGCTAGAGGCTTCTTCTTTAACGGAATGCAGTTACGAGCTGAATAAAAAAGGACTCATCATCAATGTATATGATGAGATCACCAAACCGATAAACAAACTGTCAGGTTACAAAACCAGCAATTCCCTGCTTTATGTAATGGCGGGATTATATAAAACACAGCATCGGCTGGATGAAGCCTTTATCCTGAACCAAAATGGATTCCTTTGCGAGAGTATCAGCTCAAATATCTTTGTAGTGTACGACAAACAGATCTATACGCCTGCGCTTTCAGAAGGTTGCATTGCAGGGGTAATGCGTAATGTAGTGATGCAGACTGCCAAAACCAATAATATTTCTATTATCGAAGCACAGATCAATCCAGAGATCCTCAATGAGGCAGAAGAAGTATTTGTTACCAACGCCACCTCTGGCATCCGCTGGGTAATGGGATATGGCAGAAAGCGCTATTTCAATGAAGTGACCAAATCGATGAGTGCCTTACTTAATGCGTTATAGCTTTCGCTATAAACGCATTCCACGTAAAAATTCATCTGTTTTCATCCGCTTTTTGCCCTCATACTGAACATCCAGCACGTTGATAAAACCATCACTAGCGGCGAATTTCAAAAAGGATTTGCCATCCGTTACATAAGCACCCGGTACAATATCTGGTTGTGCAGATTCATATCCGGCCTTAAATATCTTGATTGTTTTATCGTTCAGTTCCGTAAAAGCAGTAGGGTAGGGACTTAAGCCACGGATCAGATTATAGATGGTCAGTACCGGCAAATTCCAGTCGATCTTACAGAATTCCTTAAAAATCTTTGGTGCATGTTTCAGCTCCTCAGAAAATTGCTGCGGTTGTTCCTTAAAGTCGCCGCTGGCTATAGCCTTAACCGTCTTTACCAACAAACCTGCACCTGCTTCCATCAAATGATCATGCAGATCGCCGGCAGTATCATCTTCAGCAATAGCCACTTTTTCAGAGAAAATCACGTCGCCTGTGTCAATTTCATGTTTCAGAAAAAAGGTAGTTGCACCGCTTTCTTTTTCGCCATTGATAATTGCGTGATTAATCGGCGCAGCGCCCCTGTATTGTGGCAATAATGACGCATGCAGATTGATCGTACCTTTGGGAGGCATGTTCCAAACAATCTCAGGAAGCATGCGAAATGCAACGACTACCTGAAGATCTGCCGACAATGAACTTAGCTCGGCGATAAACTCAGGATCTTTCAACTTCAGGGGCTGCAACACCTTCAATCCTCTATCAACAGCATATTTTTTTACGGCACTTTCCTGTAATTTCTGGCCCCTGCCGGCAGGTTTATCTGCTGCAGTAACTACGCCCACTACGTCAAATCCAGATTCTACTAAAGCATGTAATGACGCTACCGCAAAATCCGGAGTGCCCATAAAAACTATTTTCATTTCTTTCTGTTTAGGTTTTATCAATGATAAAACGATCAGAATAGGGCTATAATCCCACATTAACGATCTTTTACCGACTGATGTTTATTTGACAAAATAACTAAAAATTTAACGCATATTTTGGGCAATCTATATGATACAGACTCCGGAAGAGATTAAAGAGAGTGGTTTAGTGTATGTTACGGACAGTATGCCGGGGATTTACCGTAAAGGTAAGCCCGGTAAATTTCACTATGAGGATGCAAAAGGAGCAAAAATAACAGATGAAGCCCAGCTGGACAGGGTAAAGTCGCTGGTTTTGCCACCAGCCTGGACCGAAGTGTGGATCGCATCCAGGAAAAATGCCTACCTGCAGGCCACAGGACTCGATGCAGCAAAACGCAAACAGTACCGTTATCATCCCAAATGGACATCGCGACAGTCGGAGCAAAAGTATTTCAGACTGCTGGAATTTGGTAAGGTACTGCCACAGGCCCGAAAAAGAATCGCCAAAGACCTGCGTCGCAAAGAATATGACGAGCTGAAAGTGCTGGCGATCTGCCTCGAAGTCATGCAGAGCACCCTGATCAGGGTGGGTAATGAGTCCTATGCTCAGCTTTATGGCAGTTACGGACTCTCCACCCTCAGAACCAAACATGCCAAGGTAGATGGCAATACGCTAAAACTTAAGTTTGTTGGCAAAAAAGGCGTAAAGCAGGAAGTAGCGCTGAACAACAAGAGCCTGGCGAAAATGGTTAAAAAATGTATGGAGATTCCCGGTCAGGATCTTTTCCAATATTATACTGAGGGCAAAGAACACCGTGCAGTAGATTCGGGCAAAATCAATAACTATATTAGGGAGATCACCGGCAGCGATTTCACTGCGAAAGATTTCCGCACCTGGGGGGGCACTTTGGAGGCTATGCGTCAAATGGCAATCTGCTCGGGAAACGTGGAAGAGGAGCGGAGCAAGAAAAAACTAATCGTTCAGGTGCTCGACTGTGTGGCCAGCAAACTGGGCAATACACGCGCGGTGTGCAAGAGTTCCTATGTATACCCACTATTGCTGGAAGCATTCGAGAATGAGCAACTGACCAAATACCTTAAAAAAATAGATACGTCCAATTCCGCTCAGGCAATTGCAAACGATGAAAAGGTATTGATGAAGTTTCTAAAAGAAGCCCAGAAACAAAAAGAGAAACAGGTGAAATAATATCAACCTGTTTCTCTTCATTATTCATTTTAAAAAAGATTACTAATCTTCCTTCGGTGCCTTTTTAATCGGGTCTACCGGCTGCTCTTCGCGCTCCCTTTGTTTTGCAGGATTTTTAAAGTTTGCCTCTTCCTCTGTATAGTCCTTATCTTCAGGTTGTTTTACTGCCTTATTACCCTGATCCACTTTATCTTCTGGCACTGGTTCTTTATAATTGCTTCCAGGTTTGTCGCTTGTCTTTTTTGGTTCTGAATTCATAACAATAGATTTTGGTTAAGGATACAGTAAATACTGCTTACGCATCTCCTTATACTTGCTTAATCCCGGTTCCCAGCTCGCCCTGATTTCTTTTTCAGATTTGCCGGCAATAACCTGCTGCTTCAATGTGTAAGTGCCGGAAAGCTTGTCTATGCTCCCCATTTGTTTGCTCAGTTTATTATTGAAGAAGTCCGCTTTCACAGGATAAGCTTTGTATAGCTCAAGCATCCACTTTAGGTTTAACGTTTTTTCCCTTCTAATGTTTGAAATATCATAATTTCTAAGGTCCAGTCCATAACAGGCTTTGTCCTGATGCAGCGGGGTTTCCGACATTCCTTTGCGACTCACAGGCGTAAAAGAGAACTTATATTTGCCTTTTAAAGCCGGAGCACCAAGAATTGTAAATGGGAAAAGCGTTCCGCGACCCTGACTGATATAAGTCCCTTCAAATAAACACAAAGTAGGATACAGCAAAATCGATTGCTGTGTATTCAGGTTTGGAGAGGGCTTTACCGGTAATTCATAAGGCATATCATGATCGTAATTGGCTACCGTGATAACGTTGAGCGTGCATTTAAGTTTGTTTTTTAACCAGCCCTGGCCGTTTAACATCTGTGCATATTCTGCAACTGTTAGTCCGTGAACAATCGGAATAGCCTGTAAGCCTAAGCCAGAAACCAGTTTCGGGTCCAGTACCGGTCCGTCTACATAGAAGCCATTCGGATTAGGCCGGTCCAGAATCATCAGTTCCTTATTGTTCTCCGCACATGCCTGCATCACATGCTGTAAGGTATTGATGTAAGTGTAAAAGCGCACACCAACATCCTGAATATCAAAAATCATAATGTCTATGTCTGCCAGGTCTGCCGCACTCGGGCTCTCATGTTTTCCATAGAGTGAAATCACTTTGATCCCCGTTTTCTGATCCACGGCATCGCTTACAGCGGCACCATTGCTCGCATCACCTCTAAAACCATGTTCAGGGCCAAAGATTTTTACAATCTCCACACCAACTTTTATCAGGCTGTCTACAGAACTTGAATTGCCGATTACCGAGGTAGGGTTTACCACCATGCCCACGCGTTTCCCTTTTAGCAAGGGAACATATTTTTCTGTCTGCTCGGCACCCGTCAGGATCCCAGCCTGTCTTTTATTAACGCTATCCGCTAGAATTTCTTTTTTAGCAGAAGGCGTTTCTATTTTTTTTGCAGGATGCGGCGCGGCACAAGCTTGCAAGGAAAAGGCCGCGAGGCATAGCGAATAAATGATAGGAGAATATAACTTCATTGAACTCTTTTTATAGTTGAAATTTTAACAGCTGATGCTGATGTGTTCTAAAACTGATTTTTAAATATAGTGATTCAGGCTTATAAACAATCAATCAGCATTTATGTTGAGCCGATTTAAAATGCTAATCGGCTCATAAATTGCATATATTTGAGCCGATTAGGGAAATTAATTGGCTCATATGTACAATTGGCAACTAGAAAACTGGCCTGAATTCACTTTTTCTGTCGGCGGCCTTCAGGAAATAGCCATCGCGTTTGCAAAGGAATCGGGATTGGTAAATGGCCTTATGTTAGGGCTCAATGAACAAACAAAGCAAGAAACGCTGTTGGAGATCTTGGTCTCTGAAGCCATCAAAACTTCTGAAATCGAAGGTGAATACCTGAGCAGGGAGGACGTGATGTCCTCAATAAAAAATAATCTGGGAATCGATCATAAGCCTCTTGTGAAAGATAAAAGGGCTTTGGGCGTGTCGAAGTTAATGACCGAGGTATATAACAATTTCGATCAACCCTTGACGAACGAGTTATTGCAAAATTGGCACCGGAGCCTGATGTCATATGATGTAAACATCAATGCAGGCGCGTGGCGAAGTGATCTAGCACCTATGCAGATTATTTCCGGCCATTACGGAAAGGTGGAGATACAATTTGAGGCGCCGCCATCCGTCGAAGTCGACAAAGAAATGAGGCGCTTTATTACTTGGTACCAGGAGCCGAACTACCAGCTAAATGATCCCGTATCGGCAGCCTTGCTTAAAAGTGCTATTGCCCATCTGTATTTCGAATCGATCCATCCTTTTGAAGATGGAAATGGCCGTATCGGGAGGGCACTGGCAGAATTTACCCTTAGTCAGAGTCTGCAGATGCAGGTGTCGCTATCCCTGTCCAAGACAATCGAAAAGAATAAAAAGCTGTATTATGAAGCTTTAAAATCAGGACAAAGCAGTTTAGCAATAAGCGACTGGGTACTGTATTTTGCCGGTGTGATACTGGATGCTCAAATTGATGCCAAAGAAATGGTGCAATTCACCCTGCGCAAAGCTAAGTTTTTTGATAAATACGCTCAACTCCTCAACGACCGTCAATCAAAGGCGATTAATCGGATGCTTGAAAATGGAACTTCAGGTTTTACCGGAGGGATGACGGCGAAGAAATACATGGCCATTACAAAAACGTCAAAAGCTACGGCAACGCGCGACTTACAGCAGTTGCAGGAACTTGGCGCCCTGCTTCAGAAAGGGGAGGGCCGGTCGGTAAGCTACGACATACTAATGTAATCGGCCGGACCTTTACCGGTTAAGCGGTTCAAATAATTGCAAGCTTAACCCTATTATTCGGATAAAATGTTGCATTTTTACAAGCTGCGAGGGCTTTGTGAACTTATATTTTGTTGATTCCCCGCTTTTGCGATTTACAGTTGATCAGAATAAATTGAATACAGAATATTTCATCGCCGGCCGAATAGCAGTAAAATCAGAACGAACATTCTCTAAATTGATTGTCCGTATTGCTATTTCAGGCGTTATGCTCAGCCTGGCAGTGATGATGTTGTCCGTAGCAATCATCAAAGGTTTCAAAACAGAAATTCAGGAAAAAGTAAGGGGCTATGTAGGCGATGTGCGTATTTTTAAGCTCGACCTTAACCACTCTTTTGAGCTTACTCCTTTCATTCCCTCTGCAAAGACTATTAAAGACTTGCAGGAGAACAAAGACATCGCCTATTACCAATCCTATGCAACAAAACCTGCTATTATCTCGGCAAATGATGAAGTGGAGGGCATAAACTTTAAAGGCATAGACAAAGGATTCAACTGGGATTATATCAAAAAACACCTGGTCAGCGGTACGACCATCAATTTTGCAGACAGCGCACAGTCGACCAAAGAAATCCTGATTTCATCCTTCACTGCAAACCGCCTTAAGCTTAAACTTGGGGATACCTTTATCATGTATTTTGTGCAGAATCCCCCACGCAAACGACCTTTTAAGATTGTGGGTATTTACGACATTGGCGTGGAGGAAATCGACAAAAGCTTCGTCCTCGGCAATATCGATATCATCAGGCGCCTGAACAACTGGAAGCCCGACCAGATCGGCGGAATAGAGATTAAACTCAAAGATTTCAACCGCTTAAGAGCCTCATCAGAGACTATTTATTCTAATCTCGAGATGAACCTTAAATCAGAGTCGGTTGAAGAATACTTTCCGAATATCTTCACCTGGTTGTCCCTGCTGGACGTAAATACCAAGGTATTGCTGATCCTGATGATGATTGTTGGTGTAATCAATATGATTACCGCTCTGCTCATTATGATTCTCGAACGCACCAATATGATTGGGATGCTCAAGGCATTCGGCATGACAGATTTCAGCGTCATGAAGATATTCCTGTACAACGCCTTATACCTGGTTGGAATAGGACTGTTATTAGGCAATATCCTGGGTCTGGGTCTCGGGTTTTTACAGCAGTATACGCATGTGTTTAAACTGGACCAGTCGTCATATTACTTATCCTATGTGCCAATAGAATACCATTTTGCCGATGTGCTGCTGCTCAACGCCGCAACACTGGTTATCTGTTTGGTTGTGCTGTTGGTCCCTTCGATGCTGGTGAGCCGTATTTCGCCTTTAAAAGCTATCCGCTTTAAGTAACCCGTTTACCAACTATCGTCAGGCTTCGCTCTACATCATCCAATACGGCGATGTCGGGTAGGTTTGCCCATTCCTCAAAACCAAAGTGTTTAAACAGGTTGAGACTAGGTACGTTGTGTGAAAAGATAAAACCCAGCAGCGTTTTGATGCCCAGCTCAGGAGATTTCTCCAGCGCATACGCTAAAACCCGTTTTCCCAAGCCTCTTCCGCGCTGACTTTCATCTAGGTAAATACTTACCTCTACCGTTCCATTGTAAGCCGGTCTGCCGTAGAAAGACTGGAAGCTCAGCCAGCCAATAATCTGCTCTTCTTCGTTAACCACTACCCATAGCGGGCGTTTATCTGAAGAATGATCTTCAAACCACTTGATCTTACTTGCTGCGGTTACAGGTTCTGTATCTGCCGTAACCATTCTGGAGGCTACTGTTGAGTTGTAAATCCGCACAATCGTATCCAATTCGGATATCGTTGCATCTCTATAAGTAAGATTTTCCATGCTGAAAGGTTTTAAAGGCGTTATCCGGATTTCACTATATGTTCCAGAGCAGATAAATTTAGTAAGATTCGGCAGAATAAACGAATGTCACCGAATTCTTCTTGAGATAAAAAATCAAAATGAAAAAGCCTCTCAGTATAAACTGAAAGGCTTTTAAAAAGCTTGAGCTATTATGCCCTAAGCCAATTTTATTTGATAGCGATTGGCACCAAAGTATTTTCCCAGCTAAGAGCAACACCTTTGGCAGTTACTTCATATTTAAGGCTTTCTACCAACGCTTTGGTTTTAGCAGGTTTAACCTCTACTACAATCACATCTTTAGCAGCGTCATGTGTACTTTCGCCACCATGGGTAGTTCCCCACTGTCCGGTTTCAGAATTGAAGATTACTTTCCATGTTTTTACTCCTGGAGTCATGTATACGCTGTAAGAACCAGCAGCCAGTGATTTTCCTTCAACAGTGATTTTTTTATCTGTGGTAAACACAGTCGCCTTGTTGGCACCCGCTCTCCAGATTTTATCATATGGAAGCAAACCTCCAAAGATTTTACGTCCTTTAACCGAAGGACTGCTGTATTCGATGCTGATGTTTGCACCATTTACCGTGCCCTTAGCAGTTGCTGCCGGACTTGGCTGATTGGATTGTGCCCATACATATACCGTAGCAGACACAAGAATGAAGCTTAAAATAAGCAGTCTTCTTTTTAAAAATTTTGAGTTCATATGTTCTGTTTTTTATGAATGCCTTAAAACTACAAAATTATGCCAGCACTGCGTCGATTTCTTTTTCAGCAACCAAAGCTTCTTCTCTTGATTTCAGCTGATCATTGATCTGGTTATACTGCATTCTGCCTTCTGGGTGGATGGCCAGAATACCGTTTACCTGATGTAAAGCACCATCAGCTGCCATTGCATTGAGGTTCTCAACATCTTGTGCCGTAAGTGACTGATTTTCAAATTTCGCAGACCAGTATTTTACAAATTTAGCAACACGCTGTGTCTCGATTTCATGCATAATCGGGCTGATGCTCTTTTTAAGTGCATCGGCTTCCTGCATCTCTTTGGTGTAAGAAGGATTAAGGGCTTTTGAGAATGGAAAATTGTTGCTGAGTCTTTTGAGAACGATGATCAGATAGGGTACTAACAATACGACTGCAAGAGCCGCAATAATGGTGGTAGGAGTGAAATTCATTAATAGATAATAAGGTTGATGAAATTGGTATGTTTTACGCTTTGTATACTGGACTAAAAGCTTTTATGTCCTAATATGGCGCAAAAATAATTAAAAAATGATTTCTAATGTATTTGTTACTTTGAAATTTGACAGCGTGCTGATGATCAGTGTATTTTATCCTAAAACCAGAATTATGCCATTATCTGTTGCCTCTATCACGATGGTGCATCCCCAAATCATCTTCAGGAACCTCAAGGTACCCATTCTCATCCTCTACCCCGTTGCTACAGATGACCCTATGCCTTACGAAAAAGAAAATGTCGCACTGGCCGGAATTTTCCAAAAATGATTACCCGAATTCAATTCGACGGAATCCAGCATAATATTGATTACGCTAAACCCAATGCATTTTTTCTGATGTGGTAATCAAATTCCTATGCGGAATAAATTCTAAATGATCAATTAAAATACTTTTTGCGTCTTTTTCTTTCTTTTTAGTTATTCAGAATAAATTATTATACAATTAGTGTATCAATTTGTTTATTTTCATCGTTAGCTAAAGGTAACATTTTATTTAACCCGTTTTGTTAATGACTCTTAAAACTACTTATCAACTTTTTCCTGGTGCGGCTGGAAATTCCGAACGTAATTTTTACGAAGGCCCCGGACGCATGTCATCTCGATTCAGCAATGAACTTGAAGAATGGTGTAATGACCTTGAGCGGCTCATCACCGAAGTTCTGGAATTAAAAGCCACCGGTTATCTCAACGATTACGATTTTTCCGTGCAGCAGCTTATAGCTACGCTAAATGAAGCAGCGGCAAAAGGAATGCCTTATGCCCTCAACAAACTAGGCGTTTTATATGAAACAGGTATTTTAGTGACCGATGAACCTGATCTAAAACAAGCGATTGCTTATTATGAACAAGCTGCGGCACTTGATTTTCCCGAAGCCATTTACCGCGCCGGCTGTTTTTACCGCTATGGCCTGACTGGCGAAATAAATCTGGAGAAAGCCCTGCACTATTTTGAAAAGGGAGGGCAGTTAAATTTTCCACACTGTTTAACTGAACTGGCCATAGTTTATGAAGACGGTACGGTCGATAAGGATTACCGGAAATCCTTCGACTATTTTCATAAAGCTGCCAGACTCGGACATTCATTCGCAATTCATATGGTGGGAGATTATCTCGAAAACGGACGGCATAATGGCAGCGCCGATTTTGCAGCGGCATTTAGCTGGTACCTGAATGGAGCAGAAATGGGCGATCCCGACTGCAACTATGCGGTGGGCCGCTATTACCGCTTAGGCATCGCCGTGGAAGAAACCCCCGACCTGGCACTAAAATATTTTAGATTGTCGGCCGAGGGGGGAAGTCCACAGGCAATGGTAGAACTCGGACTCTGTCACGAGTATGAATATGGCGTCCCTTTCAATGTGCAAAAAGCTTTCGATTATATGCAGCAAGCCGCCACGCTTGGCTATTATTATGGCCAATACAAGCTCGGTTATTATTACATGCACGGATTAATCCAGACCGATACCCAAAAAGGACTTCATTGGTTCGAAAAGTCTTCGGAATCCGGATTTCCTATGGCATTTCTGGAAATCGGCGACTATTACCTTTATGATTACGATGAAATCGACCAGGCAGAAAAAGCGTTCGACAACTACCAAAAAGCCTTAAAAGAAGGCTATTCCCATCAGGGACTGGGGATATGTTATGAGTTCGGCATCGGCGTGGAAGAAAATGCAGCAACCGCCTTCAGCTACTACGAAATTGCTGCCAGCAGAGGATACCTCAAGGGCGTTTACCATACCGCCAAGTGTTACCTCAACGGAATTGGTGTCAAAGCCAACGATCAGCGAGCTTTCCGATACTTCCAGGAAGCCGCCCAGCGGGATGATGTGGCCTCAAAATTCCATACAGGGCTGATGCTGTTAAAAGGAAAAGGCACCAGTACCGCTAAAGACGAAGGCCTGCGCTGGCTCAATATGGCAGCAGACGAAGGCTATGCAGAGGCTTTGTTTGAATTGGGCAATTATTACCTGATGGGCGATGGGGTAGAAGAAGACGAAGAATTGGCCATGTCTTACTTTGAAAGCGCAGCCGATCAGGGCCATCAAAAAGCAATGAAATTAACAGGTAGAAAGATGCCAAAATAAGATGGATCAAAATCAGCAATATCTATTCCAGGTAAACCTAAAGGGGATGATATCCCTGTTATCGGAACATTTATACAGCAACCCCAATACCTTTGTACGTGAGCTCCTGCAAAATGGCGTAGATGCGGTAACGGCATTAAAAACGATGGACGAATCGCATGAAGGGCTCATCCAGGTGTTTCTGCCCGATCAAAATAGCCAGGAGCTGATGTTTGAAGATAACGGCATTGGCCTCAGGGAAGAAGAGTTCCATAAATTTCTGGCCGTTATTGGCGAAAGCTCCAAACGCGACACCGTAGATGCCCAAGATTATATTGGCAAGTTCGGTATTGGCCTGCTTTCCTGCTTTGTGGTCAGCAATGAGATCATTGTCGAATCCCGATCTGCCTTTACCGAAAAAGCTTTCCGCTGGACCGGCAAAGCCGATGGCAGTTACCACATCAGTCCGATCAGTGAAGACAGACCTATAGGATCACGGGTGATCCTGTTTCCAAAAAAGGAATTTCAGCATTTATTTAAGCCCGATCTTTTCAGGAAACACCTGGAACATTATGGCAAAGCTCTGCCCATGCCTATTCACCTTCACCATGAGCATCACAGCTACTGGATAAATGAATCAGGAGCGTCCTGGCTGGAGGCATCCACTTCCAAAGAAGAGCTGCTTAAAATAGGGAAAAAGGTATTCAACACTAACTTTCTCGATGCTTTTCATATTTCAACTGACGCCGGAAAGGTGCGGGGTGTAGCCTATCTGCTTCCCCATAAAACACAATTTAAAGTAAACCATAGCCATCAAATCTATCTGAAGCGAATGTTCCTCAGTGAGGATGATTCCAATCTACTGCCTAAATGGGCGTTTTTTATCAGATGTATACTTAATACTGATTCTCTGGACGCTACCGCATCGCGGGAATCCCTGGTTTATAACAACGCGTTTAAAACAGCGAAAAAAGAAATCGCCCAGTCGATCAAGCTTTACCTGAAAACCATTGGGCTGATTGACCGGGAAGTGTACCAGACGCTACTGGCCACACATTACTTACATCTCAAGGCGATCGCGGTGGAAGACAGCGAACTGCTGCAGGTTTTTATCAACGACCTGCCTTTCGAAACGAGCAAGGGGCTGCGTACATTCAAACACCTCAGGGAGCTGGAACAGACGGTTTATTATACACCAAATATTGACGATTTTAAACAGGTACAACGTATCGCGGGATCGCAGGGCATCCTGATCATCAATGCGGCTTATACTTTTGAGGAAGAACTGCTCAAAAAAGCACAGCATTTAAATCCGCCATTTAAACTGGAACGGATCTCGCCGGGCAGCCTGCTGAGTGCCTTTCACAATGTGGATGTCGCCGAAGATACGGAGCTCGCCGCATTTGAGCAGCGGGCACTGGAGGTTTTAAAAGCACTGCACTGCAGGTGCAGCCTCAAGCGTTTTAACCCGCTGGATACCCCGGCGATTTATATTCTTCCTGCAAACGGCGGCGCAACACGGAGCGCCCCGCAAGAAGTATCTGCAAATAATCCGCTCGCAGCAGCGATGGGGGCCTTCTCTAAAAAAATAAAAAAAGAATTGCCGGTCTTGTGTTTCAACCTGGATAATAAACTGATCAAGAGCATCACTAGTATCAACGACCCTTATGTTTTTCCATCCATCGTTCAGATCTTATATGTGCAGTCCCTGCTTCTGGGGAAATATCCAATTAGCGATATGGAAATGAACTTGTTTAACGAGGCTTTACATAATCTGATGATTATGGGGATGGAGAATTTTATCAATATATAAAATGAGGTATACCTTAGAAATTCAGAAACTTATGAATCAGGCTGAACAAGAACATATCCATCCTAAAGATGCAGTGAAGTTGTTGCTACAGGCTATACAAATTGCGGACAGGAACGACGATGTAGAGCTGGGATATGAGCTGCGGTCAAACTTAATGGATATGGAATGGGGGTTGGCGGACCGCAAAGAGTTTGTTACCGCATTCAGCTGGATGCTCAACGCCTTTGATGCAAATCCGCATAATTTCTCGGCGGAAGATTTACTCTGGAAATACAAATGGATAATCGATGAGGTATATGCCAATCCTGAAATGGCATTGGAGCAGGTTGATGAAATTGTGACTGATTTTAAGCGTCGTACAGAGGCACATGGTTACGGCTTACGTTCCTACTATGCCAAATTATTGAATGAGGCCTTGTATCAGGAGGACTTAGAGCAAAGCAAGCATTATCTGGATCAGATGAATGCTATGCCTATCGACGATTTAAGTGATTGCCGTGCCTGTGAGATGGATGCTGATGTTTCCTATATCATAATGAGGGGAGATTTTGATGCCGCCTATGCGAAGGCGGGCCCTTTGCTGCAAAAACAGGTGAGCTGCGGACACGTACCCGTTGTAACGATCTGTAATTTGTGTTACATGGCTATAAAAAACGGTGAACGCGAAATGGCTGATCGTTTGTTTTTGCGTGCTGAGGAAGAGTTAATACAAGCAGAACATGATACCACGCTGATCAATTCCATAGGTTTGCTGATTGTCTATTTATTTTATACCGACAAATCGCAGGGCTGGGCCTATCTTGAAAAATATGTTTCCTGGGCATTGGGGATCAAGCCAAGTCTGCAAATGCTCTTCGCCATCAGTGTGACCGAAGCGCTGCAACAAGAAAACCTGGGCGGGGTGGTAGTTTTGGAGCTTTCCCCAGAACATCCTTTGTATAATTCATCAAATAGCTACCTCGTAATGGAATTGTTTGAATACTACCATGAGGAAGCCCTGGCTTTGAGTAGCGCCTTTGATCAAAGAAATGGAAATAGGAATTACCGCTTGCAACTGGAAAGGGGGCTGAGCCAGTCTTTGTATAATACCTCGTTATAGACTAAAGGGAGTTGCAGTGGAGCTGTTGAGTGGTGGATAATTTATTCAGCTCTAAGTCACCGTTGAATCATTTCAATTGGGTTGCACTATCCCATCATTATCCTCTCACTGTGATCGAACCGTTATTGAGTTGTCGGTTGGATACTTTAATAGCAGTGAATAAATGTGGTTCATATATTCAATTTGTAATTTTATTGAATCCTGGCAGCGGGTTGAGAATCGCTATATCGTTTTTGATTTGTATAGGTGTTAAGCAGAGTATATAGTATTGCTTGCTCCGGAATACAACGAATATTATCAGATTATACCCGGTTATACTAAATTATACCTAATTGCACTATACGCACGATGTCAAGATGATCAATTGTTGTCAAATATAGTCAAATGTACTACTAGTCAGTGTTTTATCTAGATTTTCTTATATCTTGTTTTAAAATTAACTGAAAACAATATGGCAATCTTAAAAAATGGTATCAATGGCCCCGTTTCCGGGAAATGGGGTAATAATGTAGCTTATGAGTTGAATGGCCAGCTCGTGGTTCGTTCTGTTGGGAAATATAACGTTCCTGAGCCAAGTGAAAAACTCAGGAAAGTCTGGGCAACGACAGCCTATGTTGCTGATTTTCTAAGACCCGTGGTCGGGTTCATCAAATCGGGTTTTGATCTGGAAGTCCGTGGAACAACCTCAAATGCCTATAATAAGGCCGTCTCTTTTGCCAAGAAAGCTGTGGTTTGGGAGGCTGACGAAGTGACAATAGATTATAGCAAGGTTGTGTTTGCTAAAGGCACGATGCCCACGGTGCAGCATACAGAGGTGGAATGGCTGGAAGAAGGGCTGAAATTTAGCTGGAATATTGGCGTGAGGAAGGGACAAACGGCAAAAGCAGACAGGGTAATGTTAATGGCTTATTTTCCTGAGGCAATGGAAGCTGCATTTACTATTTGCGGTGCCAGAAGGGGAGAAGGCTCAGATATTTTGCCCTTGTCGGATTTTAGTGAGTTCACTGTCGCAGAAACATACCTGGCTTTTGTTGCGGAAAACCGTAGCAGTATTTCTAACAGTATTTACACCGGTAGGTATAACAGGCCTACAACAAAACCTTAAAATGTCATGGCAATTATCACAAAAGGAATTTTAGGAGGTTTCTCCGGAAAATTAGGCCCAGCTGTTGGATTTCGATGGAAGAAACAAGATGTCATCAGAGCAAATTCGGAGAAGTCTGATAAACCTCCAACAATTAAACAAATCGCTAATCGGGCTAAGTTTAAGCTGGCAAGGTTTTTTGCAGGACAATTAGAGCATTTGCTCAGGTTTGGGCTACAAAGTCGTTCTCACAAACTTATGCCCTCAGAAAGGTTTGTTCAGCATTTTATGTTGTATGCCATTACAGGCAGCTATCCTGATTTTAAAATTGATTACGGACAGGTTATGCTCAGCAAAGGAATTCTGAATACAGGAACTGTCAAGAGAGAGATGGTTTTGCAGGATGGTCTTCTTACAGTTTCGTGGGGGGAGCCAAATGAGTTGAATGCGGATGATGTGGCAAAATTGGTGCTGTACGAAGAAAGCTCCCGACAATTTTATTACGGCAATTTACAAACAGAGCGAAGTGCGCTAAAGGTTTCATGGCCAATTTCGAACGCATTTAATGGAGATAAGCTGGTAGGCTGGCTTTTTTTCGTCGCGGCAGATGGCCTATCGGCCTCCAGGACAGTTTATCTGGGGGAAATTGATTTGCTCCAGGCGGTGCTGACTCCAGGCAATACTGAAAAAAATGAGACTGCGCGTGATTAAGCTGACTAAGCTGATGAGGTTGCGAAATCACTACTTCGTTTTGCTTACCAGATCCTGATAAATTGCAATGCGATGTGTTCTTAGCTTGTATGGGATCTTTTTCTGGCTGTTGCTCATTTGGAAACCTATCGCATGGGATTCTTTCACCGGCATATGGCAGTCGATGCAGTTTTTCGCCAGTACCGCTTTATTTTTCTCAGGAATGGTTTTGTGAACTACGTCCTTGTGGCAGCTTACACATTTGTTGGAGTAGATCTCTATGCTTAGCTTTTTGTTATCATGTATATCGTGGCAGGTAATACATTCGGCCTGGCCAATTTTATAACATTTGCTTGCTTCGAGTAGCTGTTTTTGCTTTCCATGCACGTCAGCATCTTCGCCCCGGTAAACATTGTATTCAGGCATGGTTTTAAGCGTGTCGCCAGGTTTGAAAGTAAATGTAGATGTCAGTGTTTTTAATGCCGTACCGGAATGGCAGACACCACACATGTCGATTCTGCGTGTCAGCGCAAGGGATTTGTAGCTTACCATATAGGTCGCTTTTTTTACTGTTGGATTAGCTTCATGAAACTCTACATGCTGCGCTGCGGGTCCGTGACAACGTTCACAGTCGATCCCCGCAATCAGAGATCCTTTCACAAATTCCTCCTCCACACCAAACTGGCCAGATTTGACGAGTTTTTTGCTGACGGCCGAGCTGTGGCATTCCAGACAGCGCGCAACAATAGGTCGGCCAAAATAAATCTGATCGGTAGGAAAGCCGGGGCTGTTCACCCACTGATGTTCTTTGGTCAGGTAGTTTAATGGCATTTGCATCAGCTTCTCGCCAAACCAGAAGGCAAAGGTATAGGCACTTATCCCTGCACCAAAAACCATATCTGTATGCTCGGTTTTCAAGTCTTTTCCATTAACAATGGCCGACTGATATAATCCGTCTTTGAGATTTTTAACACCAACCTTTGTGTTTTCATTGAAAAGGAATTCCCCGTCAGGCAGTTTTAGGCTGTCTGCAGAATTTGGTTTCGTTAACAGTCTGGAGGCACTGAAGTGTGCGTTGTGGGTATATGACTCAGATAAATCTTTATGGCAATTTTTACAGGCAGCACTGCCTGCGTAGGCTGGTCCGCGACTGTCTTTGCTTTCAGCCTTTTGGGTACACTGGACTATGGCAAATACAAAAACACCCAGAATGAGGAATATTAAAAAGAAACGTCGTTGGGCCATAGATATATTTGGTTGCTGTCGAAAGGGAATGACAACCTAAAGTAGCTAAAATATTTTATCTGAGACGAATGATAAGTTCAAGTTTGTTGGCTCTTCTTTTATATGGATGATCATAAGTAGCCGTTAATAAAGATCAGGAGGTTTTTATGTGTTCAGGATTTCAATTCATATGCTCATAGAACCCGTTAAGTTAACTTGGGTTAGAATTAATTCTAGTAAAATTGTAGTTTATTTTATAAATTTAATATATTTACAGCTAGCTATTTAAACCACCATAAATAAACTATAAAGATGCCGAGACTCCTGATCAGACTGAATTGTTGTCCTGACTAAGTTACTCCCCCGTAACCCTTATTGGCGATCTATTCAATCAATTTTTTCCTTTCAACATCACATTAATGAAATACGTATACACTTTTTTCATTGCCGGAACCCTGACAATACTCAGCTTTAGCTCCTGCAAAAATAAAAGTAAAACCGTCGTGGCTGAGCTTAAGCCTGCCGTCAAATATAAAAAGTCAGCTGTTTGCTGCGAGTCCAACATTCCCAGCCGCTTTAAACTGGCGAAGGTAGATCTGGATACATCCCTTTCTCCTGCGAGCGGTTCTGCTGCAAATCATAAGAACATGGTTTGGGTAAAGGCTGGCGATTTTTTAATGGGTGGCGACAATAAACAATCCGACCCTGATGAGTTTCCTAAACATAAGGTCATTTTGGATGGCTTCTGGATTGACGTAACCGAAGTAACCAATGCACAGTTTGCTGCTTTTGTAAAAGCTACAGGTTACAAAACCACCGCTGAAAAAAAGCCCGACTGGGAAGAACTGAAAAAACAAGTGCCTCCCGGTACACCGAAACCTGATGAGAGTGTGCTCGTAGCTGCTTCATTAGTGTTTAAACCCACCACTGCTGCGGTAGAACTGAGCGATTACAGCCAATGGTGGTCCTGGGAACAAGGGGCCGACTGGAAACATCCCCATGGGCCAAAAAGTAATTTAAAAGGCCGCGAAAACTATCCCGTAGTACATATTTCCTGGTTCGATGCACAAGCCTATTGTAAATGGGCAGGAAAAAGATTGCCTACAGAAGCAGAGTGGGAATGGGCCGCCAGGGGAGGTTTGAAAAACAATGTCTATCCCTGGGGAAATGAGTCCATTAGCAAAGGTGTTGCCAAGGCCAATACCTGGGAGGGAGAGTTTCCGTACAAAAACACGCTCAAAGACAAGTTTTATAATGCCGCTCCGGTAAAGTCATTCCAGCCCAATGGCTACGGATTGTACGATATGGCAGGGAATGTATGGGAATGGTGTGCCGATTATTATGATAACCATTACTATCAAACGATAAATAAACCCGAAGGCGTAAAAGATCCAAAGGGATCAGTGACTTCATTTGATCCGGAAGAACCCTATGCAAAAAAACGTGTCATCCGCGGAGGTTCGTTTTTATGTAACGATAGCTATTGTTCTGGTTTCAGGGTAGCGAGAAGAATGAAAAGCACAGAAGACAGTGGGATGGAACATTTAGGCTTCCGCTGTGTACAAGATAAATAGGCTGATGCATTAAGCGTGCTCAGCGGCAAACAACAAACAAAACGATAATCAAAAATCAGAAGGGAGGAGATTCAAAGGACTTTACACGATAAAAGTAAAATTAAGGGGAAATACGAATATTCCCCCTCAGAGATTTCAATTTATACTGAAACAGGTTTACAATTGGCGTTGGCGCCTGTCTCAAATCACGAATTAAAACCATTGTAAAGATATGACAAATATTCAAAATGCCGGCTGGTTCTCCAGGCCGCATGTGCTGTATATTGCCAAAAAAACACCCTTACGACAGCGATTATATAACGCATTGCTGTTGTTATTTAGTATCCCCTTCATTGCCGGGGCACAGCAAACACAACCACTAATCAACTCCTCGCTGAGGGGTACAGTAGTCGATTCCAAAACCAAAGAAACGCTTATTGGCGCTGTGGTACATATCCAGGGTACTACACATGAAGTGTCCACAGATAAAAACGGAGCATTTAGCTTCGTGACCGGACAAAAATTTCCGTACACACTGATCGTTAGTTTTATCGGTTACGAAAAAGCTACTGTAGTAGTCAACCAAAGTCCGGTAGTCATCAGCCTCAAGGAAAGTTTCAACCAGCTGAATGATGTCGTAGTTGTAGGTTATGGGACGCAGAAAAAGGCCGACCTAACGGGCTCGGTTGCTTCCATCTCGGAAAGTGAGTTCAAAAAGACACCTGTTACTTCGTTGGATAACGGATTGAGAGGGAGGGCTTCTGGTGTTCAGGTAACTTCCACTTCCAATCAGCCGGGTGGCGGAACTACTATCCGCATCAGGGGAAGTAACTCTGTCAATACAGGCTCTGAACCACTGTATGTAATTGATGGATTTCCGATATACAATGATAACAATACCTTCAGTTCGGGGGTAATCTCTGGTCCTAAAACCAATGCGCTCGCACTGATCAATCCCAATGATATTGTATCCATTGAGGTTTTGAAAGATGCTTCCGCAACCGCAATTTATGGTTCCAGGGGAGCGAATGGTGTAGTATTGGTCACCACCAAAAAAGGTCAGGCCGGGTCAGACAAGATAGAATTTAACAGTTATGTAGGCATTCAAAAAGTAGCTAAAACGTTAGACGTATTGAATGCTACAGATTTTGCCCGACTGGTGAATGAAGCCAACGGAAGTCAGGTATATACCGATGCGCAAATAGCTTCCTTCGGAGAAGGAACAAACTGGCAGAATGAGGTTTTCCGTGATGCGCCAGTGCAGAACTACCAGCTGGGAATCTCTGGGGGCGACCAAAAAACCAAGTATGCGATCTCGCTGAATTATTTTGATCAGCAGGGCGTAGTAGTAAATTCGGGTTTCAAACGTTATTCGGCGCGCTTCAACTTTGAGAAAAAAGTAACTGATCAGCTTACTTTCGGCTCAACGGTAACGGCGAGTCGCACAGGCGGAAATCAGGTATTAAGTGCTACTGGCGGTGGTGAAGGCACCATCGGCGTGGTTGCTGCGGCCTTATCGTTTTCGCCTATCCTTCCGGTGTATAGTTCTCCCGGGGTCTACACTTTGGAAAACAACCGTGGAATTGCGATGAGTAATCCCGTGGCTACGGCAAAGGAAATTACCAATGAATCCTTCACCAACCGTACGCTGGCGAACGTGTTCGCAGAATTGAAGATTGTTAAGGGTTTGTCGCTCAGAAGTAGCGTAGGGGCAGATTTGCTGAACAATAAAGAGAAATATTACGCGCCGAGAACGGTACTGGCTGGTTATACTGTGCAGGGACTGGGAAGGGTAGGTGCCTTAAATACCAATTCGTGGTTAAACGAGAACACCTTATCCTATACCAATACTTTCGGTAAACATTCCATCAATGCATTGGGTGGATTCACGATTCAGAAAAATACCTCCGAAAATATCATTTCCTCGGCATCTGGCTTTGTTAATGATAACCTGAAGGCAGATAATCTAGGCGCCGGGGCAGTGATCAATTCACCCATCACCACAGTAAACAATTTCAGCTTGCTGTCTTACCTGGGACGTGTAAATTATGCTTATGCAAACAAATACCTCCTGACTTTAACTGCCCGTGTAGACGGATCGTCGAAGTTTGGGGCGAACAATAAATATGGATTTTTCCCGTCGGGATCTGTAGCCTGGAAGCTGTCTGAGGAAGATTTTATCAAAGAACTTGATGTATTCAGCGCACTGAAAGTCCGTGCCAGTTATGGTAAAACCGGGAATCAGGAGATCGCCAGTTACCAGTCGCTGGCCGGATTAACGAGCTTCAGCTATATCATCGGCGATAAAGTAGTGAAAGGTTTTGCGCCGGGAAACATCCCGAATCCGGACTTAAAATGGGAATCTACGGCACAGACAGATTTTGGTCTGGACGCTGGATTTTTCAACAACAGGTTGAACGTAACGTTGGATGCCTATTCTAAAAAAACCACCAATATGCTCCTTTATATCAATGTGCCCTGGTCTACCGGCTTCAGCTCTGCTTTGCAGAACCTGGGAAGTCTGGAGAACAAGGGACTGGAATTGGCGCTAAACGCAAACATAGTAGATAAAGGATTGAAGTGGAATGCGAATTTCAATATCTCCTGGAACAAAAATAAGGTGCTCGACCTTGGATCGGTAAGCCAGATCCTTACAGGGGAAATCAATGGTTACTTGAAAATTTCTGACCCTATTGTTATTCAGCCGGGTCAGCCTTTGGGTTCATTTTATGGTTATGTGAGTGACGGAATTTTCCAGAATGCTGCTGAAGTAGCAGCCAGTGCACAGAAAACTGCGGTTCCGGGGGATAGAAAGTATGTAGACCTTAATGGTGACGGTAAAATAGATGCTAACGACCGCAAGTTCATCGGCAATGCGCAGCCTAAATTCTTCGGCGGTATGTCGCACGATTTTTCTTACCGTTCCTTCGACCTTGGTTTCTCGGTGAACTGGGTTTATGGCAATGAAATTCTGAACAGCACACGTGCAGAGCTGGATTTGCCAACAGGGCAGAAGAACAGTTCACAGCGCGTTGTTAATCGCTGGACGGCGAGCAATCCAAGCAATACCATTCAGCGGGCGAGCTTAAACCGTGCATTTCTGTTTTCAGATGCTTTGCTGGAGGATGGTTCGTATTTGAGGCTGAACACGGTTACGCTGGGTTATCATCTTCCCTCAAAAGCTGCTAAAACTTTAGGCTTGAGCAATTTGAAAGTTTATGCTTCAGCGCTCAATCTGCTAACGCTGACACATTATACGGGTTATGATCCGGAATCTAACCAGTCGGGCCAAAACAATATCCTGAGGGGAATAGATTCGGATTCTTATCCAAATGCCAGGACTTTCCTGGTAGGACTTAATGTTGGTTTTTAATTATTTAGGACAAATCATGAAAAAGCTATCTATATTTTTATTTGTAGTCAGCAGCGTACTTTTTTCTTCCTGCAAAAAGTTTCTCGAAGAAGTGCCGAGTTCGGTACTTGTGGCTGAAAATTTCTATAAAACTGATGCCGATGCAGAAGCAGCGATTACGGCTGCCTATGATGGGCTAAATGACCAGTCGAACATCTATTTCCGCGGTATATACTTACTTTCTGAGGTGCCCACCGATAATGCGGAATGCGGTCAGGGGGTAGCAAATGCATTTATTTTTGCGATTGACGGTTATACTTATGGTCCGGTGAACGACCGCCTGTATGTGCTTTACACGGCATTGTACAAAACTATTGCAATCTCTAACGTGGCTATTGATAAGATTCCGGCGATAGAAATGGACGCAACGAAAAAGAAGAGACTGATCGCGGAGGCAAAATACATCAGGGCACTGCTTTATTTTAACCTCGTAAGGTTATTTGGCGATGTGCCTTTAGTACTGAAGCCAGTTACCTCGCTTGATGGCGTTAATGAACCCCGTGCCGCCACAGCAAAAGTTTATGAACAGATTTTGTCGGATCTGCAGGCGGGAGAAACAGATTTGGATGCCGTAAATACAACTGCAAATCTTGGTCGCGCTACACAGGTTTCTGCAACAGCTTTGCTGGCAAAAGTATACCTGACGCTGAAAGATTATCCAAATGCAACACTAAAAGCGAAACAGGTACTCGATAATCCCCAGTTTGGCCTGCTGGACAGCTACAATGACATTTTCACGCCAGAAAACAGGTTTAACAAAGAGATTATCTTTTCGATTCAGAACAAAGGAAACACAGGAACGGGCAATGGATTTTCTATGGCTTTGTTTCTGCCAAGGGCAACCATTCCTTTGGCGGGAGGAGGAACTGTAGCGGGAAATAGTGCCGATGTGCCTACGGTAGAGTTTTACAACAGTTTTAAAGTCGGCGATTTGCGTAAAGACCGTACGTTTTTTACGCAGTATAATGCTGGTGGCGGTCTGGTTACCTTCCGTCCGCATTGGTACAAGTATTTCGATCCATCGGCTATTACGAACCTGGGGGAAGCGACGCTAAACTTCCCGATCATCCGGTATTCCGATATGTTGCTTACCTATGCCGAAGCGATCAATGAAAGCAGCGGACCTACTGCAGAAGCCTACGAGGCAATCAATAAAGTGCGTAGACGTGCTTACGGATTGCCGATTGCTACGCCATCAGCGACGGTAGACCTTGCGGGATTGAGCAAAACAGCCTTTCAGGATGCCATGCTGAATGAACGCCGCTGGGAATTTGGTTTCGAGAATCAGCGCTGGTTTGATCTGGTAAGAACGGGCAAACTGCAAACAGTAATGCGTGCGAGTGAGAATACGCTGATCCAGGATTATCATGTGCTGTTCCCTATCCCTCAGCGGGAAAGAGATGTAAATAAAAGTCTGACCCAAAATGAGGGTTATCCACAATAATGTAATTGAATGTTGTAAATTAAACTAATGAAGATGAAACAATTAAAATCGGCCTATGCCATGCTGTTGTTGCTGGGCTCGGCGGTAACGGCGGGTAGTTTTGATGCGGCTGCACAGACCACCCCTTCTAAGGAGAAACGTCCGAATATCATTTTTATCCTGTCGGATGACCATGCCTATCAGGCTATTGGTGCCTATGGGAATAAGATTGCGAAAACGCCGAATATTGATCGCATTGCGAAAGAAGGGGCATTATTTAAAAATGCGATCGTTACCAATTCTATCTGCGGCCCTAGTCGCGCTACATTTATCACCGGGAAATACAGCCATAAAAATGGTTACCCGCTGAATGAGCAGAAGTTTGATACCGACCAGCAGGTGTTTCCAACGCTATTACAAAATGGGGGATATCAAACTGCATGGCTGGGGAAATGGCACCTTGGGAACCTGCCAAAGGGATTTGATTATTATAACATCCTAAATTCGCAGGGACAGTATTATAATCCGGAATTCATTAGCTCTGCGAAGGATACCACGCAAATTGAAGGTTACGTGACTAATATTATCACGCAGCTGGCTACGCAATGGCTGGACAAACGCGATGAGTCTAAACCCTTTTTCCTGGTTGTTGGAGAGAAGGCGACCCATAGGGAATGGTTCCCTGATTTGCAGGATTTAGGCGCTTATGATGATGTTAATTTCCCGCTGCCTGATACGTTTTATGATAATTATGACAAGCGACTGGCGGCAAAAGATCAGGATATGTCGATCGATCAGACGATGATCTTGAAGCAGGACCTGAAGGTTCATGCAGATTATGAATTGTCTCAGGAGCAGGAAAAGGAGCTGCGGGCGAAGCTGGCGAAAAGGTTATTTGGGGACGCAAAATTGACTGCCGAACAGGAGAATAAGATTAATGATTATGTACACAAAGGTGCTTATCAAAGGTTCAATCCTGAGCAGAAACGTGTGTTCTCTGGGTATTATAATAAAATCAGTGCAGAATTTGATGAGAAAAAACTGAGTGGAAAAGCTTTAGTGGAATGGAAATTTCAGCGTTACATGAAGGATTATTTGTCGACAGCAAACTCGCTGGACAGGAATATTGGCAGTCTTTTAGACTACCTGGACAAAACTGGTCTGGCAGAGAATACCGTGGTTATTTATGCGTCTGACAATGGTTTTTTCCTTGGAGAGCACGGCTGGTTTGACAAACGTTTTATCTATGAGGAAGCGCTGCGTGTGCCACTTGTGGTGCGTTATCCGAAGGTTGTTAAACCGGGCAGTGTAGTGAAAAGTATTGTGTTGAACAACGACTGGGGGCCTACAGTGCTAGATATTGCGGGTATTAAGACTCCGGGCGATATGCAGGGAAAATCGTTTCTTCCCTTGTTGAAGGACGAGGCTGCGATTAAAGACTGGAGAAAGGATGCCTATTATCATTATTACGAATTCCCATGGCCACACCATGTACATCCTCACTTTGGAATCCGTTCTGACCGGTATACGCTGGTAAGATTTTATGGTGATCTCAATAGCTGGGAACTGTTTGATCTGAAGAATGATCCGAAGGAACTGCATAATCTGTATGGTACAAAAGGGTCTGAGGCAATAACGGCAGATTTACAATCGAGGCTGAAGAAACTGATCGTGCAGTACGAGGATACTGATGCATTGAAAGTGCTTAATAAAAAGATCTAAGTTTTATTTACTCGTTCTCTATGATACAAATTGAGCTATGTCCACGCTTTATAGTGTGGACATTGCTTATATTTTGGCCATCTTAATTGTAGCCACATTTAAAATCTCTAATATTTGCAGTTCATTCAAATGTTTTTTCTTAACTTCATAATGTGTCTGATTATTAATCATTTACATCTCATTGAATTATGGACGAGGAAGAGCTAAATTCGCGGTATTTGGTGGTTGAAAAGCTTGTGAAGCTTTTCAGATATGAAAGAATTGTTCATCTCATAGTTACTGGAGTGTCCTTAATAATTTTGATTGGAGCGATTTCAGTGATGCTGATATTCAAACAAGCAGGAACGGCAGAACTATCATTGATGTTTGGTTCATCGGGGCTGATTACCTATACGGGCGGTAGGTTATTAAGAATGTGGGATCAAGCCATCAGTGTCATTGTGAAAGATAAACTGTGATATGGAAACGCTAGATAAAGTACAACGGTCGTCTAAAAGATCCGCAATTATCACTGCACTGGGGATCTTCATCTTTATCGCTTCTTTGCTTTATTCAAGTTTTAATTTATTCCAGACAAGTAAAACACTTGATGAAACTAAAAGCAGGCTGAGGCACACTAAAGACAGCTTAGTAACGATCAGCAGGAAAGTTCAGGCCCTTAAAACTGACGAATCAAATATCAACGAATATGTGATTAAGCTCTTGAAAAGCACAAGGGAAAACAACGGAGGGACGTATAATACAATCAGTGAGTCTAAGTGGAATGAAATAGTGAAAACGCTTATGGATCTTCCTTCGGGCAAGAGAAAGTTAGCGGTCACCATCGCGCTGCTGACAACCTGGAAAGACATGCCTTTTGAGCTTAATAGAAATAGCATTAAATCTAGTTTTGATTCTCCGGGCTACATTTCTTATGTTTTGAGTCAGGTAGAAATCCCTGTGCAAAGGAAGAGGAACCAACCACTGTCGGTTACATTAATGGATAGATTTAAAAAGGTTGATAAACCATTACCGGGTGATTTGATGTTTTACAAGGGGCAGATTGGCAATTTTGGTCTTATTTATCTCTGTCCTGGTATAGCAGTAGGCACGTTACAGGCTTCGTCGCCTCTTGGTATTTACGAGACAAAATACATGAATACTGAGTATTTTCCTTTTATTGGATATTATAGAGTTGATTACTGATTTATATTGCTCGTTTTATCTAACAAGTATTTAGTTTTCAAAATATTAACAACAAAAATGCACGCTAACATTTATTTTGTTAGCGTGCATTTTTATGGTCCAGGCCATAATATGCTGAAAAATTTTCTTAGTATCTCTTAAGGCTTATGTTCTTATAATTCTCAATTGATTGATATTTTTTAAAAGCGCTTTTGCCGTGTGATCTGTCAAGAATTTTTAGGTTTAGATTAGTCCCAATAAAACATTACTTATAAACTCATTAAGATTTTGCTTGCTAACTTTCGATGGCATAATACTGATCATTGGATTGTAAGTTTCATTGCCAAAAATTATTTCTTGACGATCACCGGGGTATAATAAAATTAACTCTTCAATCTTCGTCGATGAGAGTCCAGTTATTGCCATATCCAAAATATAGCTTTTAATGCATTTTGATAAATGATTGTTTTTTACTGTGCTTTCAGATGAATACTTAGAGTCTAATATGTAAAACTTGGTCATCTCCTTACTTATGACCTTTACTATATAGTCTGGACGATAGTAACCTTTAGAAATTCTCTGTAGTCCCGTTCTATTCGCTAACGAACTAACAACATAATCATAATAAAGATGAACGTCACAATTAGCATACTGGAAGTGAAATTGCTGAAATACATTGTCATCAGTCTTTTGGCTATCTTTAGAAAAATGCTGAGGTGATTTGGATTTTAAGGCATTGATGATTACGAGTAAATTAAATCGTTCATATAAAGTACTCATTTTCTTAATATTAAGCAAATTGAGTTCTCCTTCCAGATTTAATCTGATGTCACGCATTAATCTAATCTTATTATAAGCGTCAGTATAGTGCTTTTTGTTAGAAAAAACTGGAGTTAATTTTGGTAGTGAATTTTTACTTGATGCTTTCGGAAAGATATCCCTATATTTTTTATATAATGAATTAATCTTATTTTCCACTTTAATTAAATCATCCTTAAGGCGTAAAAACGGAATTATCTTAAATTCGTCAATACTATAGTAGTCTTGATCATAATATTTTTTTGCCAATAAATGACCTTCAATAGTCTCTTTTATATTTTTTATTTCAGATTTGATGAAAATAAATGCACCCAAGACTATTTGATTTTCATAAATATTATAATCATCAAACCTTTGTTCTGTGAAGATTTTTTCAACTAATCCGTAATTGTTATTTAATTTAATTGAATTCTCGACATTTTTATATAGATAGTCGATATGCAACTCATCTAAATTATTAACTAGCCAATCGATTGAACCGCTTGAAATATCAGCATTATCATATTTACTAATTACATTCCTGGTTCGAAGCACCGAATGTGGAAGTGACTTGAAAATGAAATATCTAGTTCTAAAGAAAGAATAAAAATCTTCGAAAATATTGACAAACTTTGAGCTATAATCGAAATGGTTATTTTCTCGAGACAATTTGGCCTTTAAAGTGCTTTTGGAAAAAAAATTATCAAACAAGACTGGTTCTTGATTCCACAGATAAAGTAGTATTTCTTCCAATTCCGGAACTTTAAGTTTTTGAATTCTAACCTCAAAGTTGAAGCGAATATTGTTGATCATTACAGTTAAATAACCGAAATAATCCTCGAATAACCTCTTTTTTCCTATTAGGGAAATTCTAGCTGGAGAGTTTATAATCCAACTATAGTCCAACAATTCATCTTCCAAGAAAACATCTGTTGTCAAAATTGTTCCTGTATAAACAAATTTGTACTCAAATAATTCATAAACAACGTAGATGCCATGTGTAGGTAAGACTTCTTGTTCCCTATTATCCTTATCAATTGAATACAATTTAAACATTCGATAGCGTTAAGAAATAATTAAAATTTTCTTCATATACACCTTTTTCTGTGCCTATACTAATAATTTCATCCAAAATTCTTACAGAAATTTCACATTTATTTTCTTTTAATGTCTCTTTTAAAGACTCAAGTTTCTGTTTGTTCTCGGAACCCTGCAAACTTATAAGCGGCAACATCCTCTGGGCAACACAGTAATCCAACGGCTTATTAACGTCAGACATAAATTTGCTTGCTAGTGCAATGTATCGCTTTACAGCTATTTCAACTCTTGGGCTAATAAATATTTTTAGTTTACGGAATTCATTTTTTATCTCCTTAAATCCCTTATCTATTCGATCATCGATCTCGAGGGATGTAAAATTTGATAGTTCAAAAAATTCAATACACCTTTGAAATGTTATTTGCAAATTTTGAATATTAGATCCGGATATATCTGAATAGCTGATATCCTCGTTTTTGGTCAATTGTATAACATTTATGCGATCCAATACTCGAGGAGATAATTCCTCAGTGGTATGATCATAATTAATAGTACCTATGAAACGTAAGTTATTTGGAAATCTGATTGCTTCATTGTGTCCTAATTTAATTTCAAGCATACCAGTGGAATCTGTAAGATTATAAAATGATGACCAATAATGTTCTAAAGGACTCAAATTAGCTTCGTCTAATATTACAAACGACATAGGTGTTTTCAAATATACATCGCTATCTTTTGATTCATGATTCATTTGTTTTAACAAGGAATATAAATCAGTCGAAGATGAATGGAACTTCTTAGTCAGCGGGTTTACGAAGCCAATAAAATCTTTTTGAGAAGACCAGCCTCGGTTAACTGAAATTTCCCGCACCTTGCTGCTTGGCGACAATATATTTGTCAACAACCTTGCGAGAGTTGTTTTACCCGTGCCCGGAACTCCTGCAAAAACTGTTAAAGTATTTTGAAAAATCGATATCAGCAGATTATCGATGAAATGAGTAGTAAAACTTCTATTATTAGTCTTAAGAATACTCAACAATTCATTTCGAAAATCTCTGTATTGGTTACTATTAAATCGATCTTTCATTACGTAAGTATTGAATTCCTCTCTAAGACCTTCCTGCTCAGATAAATCTCGTCCACTTATAAAATCAAAATGCGCTTTCCCTTTAACCAATTCCGCGAGCTTGTACTGAGCGTCCTTTTGTTCTGAAGTGAACTCGTCTTGAAGTTTTTTTACACCAGCTTGTAAATAACCTTCGATAATTCGTTGGTTCGTAATATTTTCTTGGATTTCTTTTAAAGAGCGTTCCAATTTATTTTTTTCCTCTTGTACTTCCTTTTCTAGATTATTTTTACGCAGTTCTAAAGTATTTATCTGTTCATCAAGTTCCTTTTGTCTGCTTTCAATTTCCTGCGTTCTAGTCAATTGTAAGTTACTTATATCCTGCTCTATTTCTTTCCGGGAGGCTTGAATTGTTTCAAGTTCACGATTAGCGATGAATAATTCTTCTTTTACACGCTGCTGATCTTCTTTAAGAGTTTTGACACCAGGGAAAAAATTTATTAAATCAGCATTCTGTGTAAGAATTCTTTCACTTTTCTCTACTAGTCCTTTTAGTCTATCATTCTCTTGAATAATTTTTTCCAACGACTTAAGTTCTGATGTTCTTTGAAGAATCTTTTTAATATTTTCCAGGGAGGACTCATTAAAATACTCTGGATAATTAGTAAGCTCTGTTTCAAATTGTTTTAAGAGTTCGTCGTCACTAACGAAAATATAATCTTGATTATATACTATATTTAAATCCTTTGAATCGGTAATATAAATTTTCCTCACTAAATCATTTATTTCAAATTCTAGATATGAATCCTCCAGCATTTCATACTCACCGAACTTCCTCCATGAACTTTTACTGATCTCAAAGGAATCATCATTCAATTTTAATGCTATAAATGGCCCAACTGCTTTATCGCCTGATGTTATAAAAAAAGAATTCTCAGTTTCAAGATAAACGTTCTTTATCAAATCAAATACATCATACGAATCAGGTGTGAATAGAGATTCGGCTTGATTAATCATTCCATCAAAAAATTCAATGATCTGATTGGGAGCAATTGGGTGGATATTGGCATTAAACGTTTTAACTTTGGGCATATACGGGTTTTCAGCCCCAGTATTTTCTATAATTGTTCCATAATCGATTTTGATTAATTGATTTTTATGGAATCTGCTCAAAGGCAAGTCTTCAATATTGTTTGGATTAAAATGTGGGGGCCGAGTTGCAAACAACTTGTTTCCAAATTCATATGAATCCAAATCTATTAATTTCCCATTATCAATGTATATTAACGGAATAACATTATACTCATATCGATGCTCATCACGAACAGATAGTATGTACTTCGAATCTGAATATCTTTGGTTTTTAAAAGAAAATGTCTCTTGAGTCTCTGTAATATTTCCGACTTTCATTCTTTGTATTTATGATAAATTAGCTTATTTAAATAGTAGGTGCTATAAGTACAACCTTATATTTGGATTATTTTTAATTACTTCTGAAAGATATGCTTTATCAGTTAATAAAAGGTATTTAATACAGATGCATTTATAGATAGTTCTTTAAGATGAGATGATAAAAATAATTTCTTCGTTTTAAGAGTTCTCTATTAAAATTTTGCTTCCTTCAAATGTGATCGCCACTCAACCAAAGTTGCTATATTTCCATCTCTCGGAATTAGTTGAAATTCGTTCCACATTTTAGTGGGGTTCGCGAATCAAATTGGCAATATATGTAGTAAAAATTCCTATCAATCGAAATTTTTTCACTTTTTGTCGCATTCGTTTCCATTCAGAAGATACACCTTAATACCCATATTGGTTATCAGCCAGTTGATAACACTCACTTTATCATATTCCAGAATTTTCCCGATAGTTACTTCATAGCCCATATTTAGAATGCACCAGTGACAATAAAATTTGATATCTTGCTATATAAATTTAGATAAACAGAAACCCTTTGCTCTCATGGCGCACGAACCAAAACTGGAGGTGTATAAGATATACCTCCGTCCAACTCCAACAACATCTGATAAAACATTTGGATCATTTCTAAATAAAAAACATCCCGGTGTCTCTCCAGCAAAAGGCTATAAAGCCTTATTTCAGGATATGATAACGTCATTAGATACAGACTTTATTGTTAATGATTTTAGTAAGAAGGGACTTAGTCTAGATGATACGAACCCCTCAACAGCCGCAAAGTCGCTGACATTAAAATCATCTGATCATATCATATCAGGTAAAATCAAGGGTGGCAGATTTGGGCAAAAGAGGTCCATAGGTGATATAAAAAGGCCAAAAAAAGTTCATACATCATTATCCGTGAATAATATTGTGCTTGACACTTTTTATTTTCTGCTTTACACCCCTTTGGGTAGTAACAAAGGGGTTTTAATAATTCAGAGTTACAGCGAGGATCAAATTAACGATGTCAGTATAAGTTGGTTAAAAAGTGTTTTTAAAACTGATGGATTTTATCAACCGCATTTTGAATCATATTGTCCAGTCAGAATACAAAGAGAGTTTAAAGAAAGAAGTGCTGTTAAGGAACTAAAGTTTACCAATGATGTGTTAGTTTCGGATATAGATTCCTCTCAAACGATTAGTAACGAGTCGGTCACGGTAACTATTACTATCCGGGCTAAAAACGAGGGAGAAAAGTTATCAAAGTTGGCAGAGTTTAGAAAATTGGTTGGCAAAATACGATTTGGTAATAAAAAGAATCCAATGACTCTAGATGAGTTTAAGGTACAAACCGGTTTACTTTATAATGGGTCACATCAAAGCTCCTTCGAATTAGGTGGGGCACTTGATATCAAACCAACAATTTACCTGCGAGACAAAATTCGGCTTCAACCGGATGGTACTCCCGAGTGGGAAAGCCTAGATAAGTTTTGTTTGGAATTACTAGACGAAATTAAACCCGAGGTCTATCCAGAGAATCATGAAATATCTTAATATTGGACACTATGTAAAAGTACTGCTTAAAGAGGGTACACGTTGGGAATTTGAGAAGATTTTGAACGGGGGCATAAACTTGTCAGAAAAAAAAATTCGTTGCCTGTCGTGGTACAAGCGTTCTGCCTTATTAATTCCTGCTATATTTTTATGTTATCTCTTGGATAGTGGATTAAATGGGGATTGTATTGGCTATGCAATTTCAGCCTTATCAATTTTCATAGGTCTCTTTGCGAGTTTAATAATTACGATGTATGACCGATATTTGCAGCTTCCCAAGCTTGATGGGACGGAAACTGATGCTGTGCGCGTTGATTCTATAAAAGTCAAAAATTTCATCAAACAATTTACATTTGTTACAGGCAAAGACTTGTTGATCGCTACCACAATCATTGGATTGATGTCACTCTCAATAGTATTCAAAATTCATATGGCCCAGAACGTTGATAATTATCACTTTGTGAGATCATGGAATCATTTTAGTTACAAATCCGTTCTCCTATTCTGTGACTTGTCATTTGTAATAATTGTTAGGGTAAGTATTTTATATCTGATATTAGATTTCTTTCTTCTCCTTCTATATTCGTTAGGCGCTTTATTCTCTTTTTTAAAGAAGGACTACGAGTAAAAGTAAGCTCACCGCCTGCGAACGGATCGAAGGTGTCAAAGGAGGAGTGCGGAGCATGACTTTTACTATGTATTTACACCAGCAGCTGAAATATGAAAGCTGTACAGCTTGTAAGGATCAAAATCTGTAAATGACGAATAATTATAGATAAGCAAGAATGAGCTTTTCCTTTAGTATTTGATTTAGCTGTGATAATCCTGATAAGGGCTATCAATAAAGGATACCTCGTCACGATTGAAATATTTTAACACCCACATTCAAAATATGGAATCTAAACAAGTAGAGTACTGTAACCGCAATGGCCCCGAAGAGATGTGTTTTAACGCGGGCTAAATCTCTCTTAAGAATATTTATATAAATGTTGAATCCAGTTATCGTCAGTACAAATATCAATGGTATCCACTCGCCGATAAATATATCGATTGGTAACTGTTCAACGCGACCAGCTGACTGCCCTTCCCCATAAATAATCCAAAATGCTATTGGTAATATTAAGATGTACATTATCGTCGCTAAAAGGCAAGCAAGAATGAGAAAAGTTAGTAGGTGTAACCAATTTGTTTTGGTTGCAAGTATATTTTTAAAAGTCATATTGTTTCGATTTTGACATGAATGTCAACTTTATAAATCACCATCATTGTTCGTGAAGAGCATTTCTTATATACCTGATACGTAGCAGTTGGGAAGCAAAAAAGGACACTACGAGAGCGAGCCAAAGCCAATATTCTTCAGTAAATCCCCAGTATATGAACGGAGGTATTATTAATGCCCATTCAAAAAGCATAATGCTTTTCGTACTAAGCTCTGTGAAATGAAAGGCTATAAGATCCAAGAATATGATTAAGGTATAGAATGATACTAAGAAGCCTAGGCCATAAGTGAAAAATAACATAGGTATGCTGAAGGTCAATAGGAATATGGAGTTAGGTAAATCACTTCTAAATCTTCCAATCCCTAGATGGTGAAATACAACAATACAAAAATATGTAGTTACGTAAAACCCTAATAGGTGTATCCAGTTCGTCCGTAGGATCTTTGCTAGCCTTTTCATAAGTACTAAAATATATAATTATCTTTACATAGCTGATATATAGCGATCCTACCACGCGAATTGAGGTTAAAATGTACGCAGAGGTAATCCAAAGGATGACTGCGTGCTATGTCAAGGACACGAGACGCAGTCGAAGTTTTAGCCGACGCGCAGGTGAGCACATATTAAAGATGGCTGAGGCATTTAAAATGACTGAATGTAATGAAGGATATTTTGAAGGCGAAGGAAGCTATCACGGAGCAATGCAGTTTGCGGAAAGCATTCATGTATGACAGATATATTTTAAACTGAGTGAATCCTGGATAATCTTATCCTAGATGAACGAAGGCATATCTGGCATTCTTAATGCACCTTATTTTCTTTGAGGATTCTATCCCCGAATTTAATAAATAATTTTGAGAATGCCAGCCTCCAGTTATGGATTGGCATTGTCCATTTTTTACTGATGTTTTAAATGACCAGGTACATCAGCTTCATCAATGCCTGTTCGGAAGAAAATGCGCCTTTGGTTTTAGTGATTTTGCGGATCTGGCGATGAACTCCTTCAATAGGGTTTGTCGTGTAGATAATCTTTCTGAACACTTGATCATACTCGAAAAAGGCAGATAGGTTGAGCCAGTTATCCAGCCATGATTTGCAGCTCAAAGAATATTTTTTACCCCATTTTTCTTCGAACTCGAGTAGTTTTTCATAGGGCATACATTGATAATATATTTGCTTCAAGCTCTTCTTTGATGATCAGTTGGCGCTTTGGTATGATTTGGATTCAAAAGTGCTCAGCCTGTCGGGGTCGTTTCTAATTCAAACTCACCGGAACTTAAACTACGAACTGTCTTTTTACTCTTTACATTCTTGCGGTTGGGCTAATCTAGCCGCTTACTTTCCGCCAGATGATGCTCCAGCTCTCCAGCCATCATGGATTCCAAAAGTGTTTCATCATGGGCGCTACCCCCCCCCTCAGTGCCAGTCATTTTTTTACCAGAGTAGAGACCTGCAATCGCTTCTTTCTTGAAGGATTCAAAATCAAAATCGTCTTGTGTTGCCATAAGATATTGTGTCTAATTGTTTAACGTCTTTGACACAGTTTGTGGTACACCCTCTATGTATGAGTCTTATCTAGTAATCCAAACTCGTACCGCCATCATGCAACGAGATTGAAATTCATTCCATGAATATTCCTGCCTATTTGCATTACCAGGCCACGGATCTCTCAATACAACTTTGTCAGGAATATGACCCACAAGTTGTCCATATATATCGTATTGATTTGAATAAAATATAGCCGTCATAACATAAGCATGACCAACGCCCCCATTTGGATTAGTCATTCCAACTATAAGTGGCCATTTTGCCCCCAATGCATTAATTATGTCAGGTACAGATGTATAGCCACTATATGCATTTATATATGAATTGCTACCAACACTATTCGGCGCCCAACCGCTTAATGCTGTCAAAACTTGTTGAGTATTTGCGGGCTGATTCACATAAGGAGAACCATAAATTCTTGTCACAGCATCTAGCTGTGTCACTTGTAAACCATGGTAATTTAAAACCATTTGGACGCAAGCTGCCCAACACCAATTAGATTGAATTTGATCTCCGTGATTAACAGTTGTTGCCTCGAGATAATCGAACTCATTTGTAGGGATTCCCGAGGTAAAATAATTAACGTTAGGTTGAATCTGGTAATTAGATTGTCCCAATGCCGTTGGAGAAAAGAGAAATAATAAAATTCCTATGGCGATCTTTAAACTGGCGATGATATATAAATTTCGTTTCATTAAGAATGTGTTATTGATTTATCGACTGTAATTCAAGTTGTTAAGTGTTAAATATACTTAAGTATATTGCATGATACAATGCCTATTTATAGCTATTTCTTGCAAACATCCTCTTATCCGATACTAAACTCACCGCCTGCGAACTGACCGAAGGTGTCAAAGGAAAAGTACGTTAGTGCGACTTTGAATATGTTATTACACGAACAGCAGAAGTATGATTTTATTCATCTGTTGTAAATTTTGTAGACGCTTTAGATGGTTTTAGGGAGCTCTTCTTTACATTGCCTTTCATGGTTATCTCCATCAACATATCTTCAATTTTGGCTAACTGAGTTGTAGTAGATTCTAAAACAGACTGGATAGGAGTTGTCTTTCTTCGCTTTTCTGGTGTCTAAGATGATTTTAATGTTTACCATAATTGATTTGTTATGGTCAGACATCGCCGTATTTTCGCACGTTTTTCGCACAAACTTCGCATTATTCCTGTTGAACAACAGCAAAGCAGTACTCATTAGTAAGAGAGCTTCAATCGTGATTCGCTGAACATCACCATTGCAAAACCTGCCTCAAGGTAGCTCTAAACACGTTCTCAGCCACTTATTTCAACTATTATTTGCAAAGCACAAACTTATTACTACTTTTGCGACCCACGGGGGATTAGCTCATTTGGCTAGAGCGCTTGCCTGGCAGGCAAGAGGTGACCGGTTCGAATCCGGTATTCTCCACAGGAAAGCTTCAGGGATATCTGAGGCTTTTGTTTTCATGAACCATGATAGAGCCGTCCGGCTTTGGTACTGAAAATTTGATATTTTGAATGGGGGGATACCAGAGTGGCCAAATGGGACAGACTGTAACTCTGTTGTCGCAAGACTTCGAAGGTTCGAATCCTTCTCCCCCCACTTCTTTTTCTCTACTTCTTAAACGCAGAAACTATTTCTACCCTTTTCTTGATCGCAAATAAGCTATTTTATAATCTTGGAACTTGTTGTATGGGTAATCTATAAAGTGATCATGCTAGTTACTGATAATTACAAGGTATAGACGGCTATCTGTTCTGATTGTTGGTGAGTTTTTTTCACAATTTCAACCTTTTGTCTTGAGTTTAGCTTTGAAATCCCGATTATTGAAGAAACTGCAAAAAAACAGATCAGCTCATGGAAAACTACGCCGTTGTCATCTTCATCTTAGCACTTATGATTGGGCTGTCGTCTATCGCTGATAAAATCAAGATCCCTTACCCGATCCTGCTGATCATTACCGGAATCGCCGTTGGGTTTATTCCATCACTGCGGCCCATAGATATAAACCCGGAGATTATCTTTCTGATTTTCCTGCCGCCACTGCTCTATGATGCTGCCTTTAATATATCCTTTCAGGAATTCAAGACTAACATCAATACTATCGGCACACTTGCTATTTCATTAGTTTTCCTCACAGCTATTGGAATCGCTGTTGTTGCGCATTACATGATCCCAGGAATGAGCTGGCCGCTGTCTTTCGTCCTGGGCGCCATTTTATCGGCAACGGATGCGGTAGCCGCAATGAGCATCACCAAAGGACTCGGATTATCTCATAAAACTATTACCATCCTCGAAGGGGAAAGCCTGGTGAACGATGCTTCGGCGTTGGTGGCTTATCGCTTTGCGGTTGCTGCGGTAACCGGGGCTAGTTTTGTCCTCTGGGAAGCATCGCTGAAGTTTGCAATTCTAATGGGAGGGGGACTTCTTGTCGGGATATTCATCGGGAAATTATTGTCCTTTATCCTGATGGCTATCCATAAAAACAGTCTGGCAACGGTTAGTTTACTATTGCTCATGCCTTTTGTAACTTATCTTACTGCAGAAGAACTCCATGTTTCGGGCGTTATCGCGGTAGTTACACTCGGTCTGGTGATCTCCCGTTTTAGTCAGATGGTTTTCCCAAAACCTTTGAAGGAGCAGTCAAAGACAATTTGGGATATCATTATTTTTCTACTCAATGGCTTGATCTTTATTCTCATCGGACTGCAGTTTCCTTATGTGTATAAAGCGATGAGTGCAGATCAGATTATACCTTATATAGGTTACGCATTAATAATTACAGTTATTGCCTTGTTGTTGCGCATGGCGAGGGTGTTTTTGCAAAAGGTCAACCTGCAGAAGTCCTTCCAGAAGGGGAAACGCCGGGTAGCCGAAGCTGCATTGCTTGATTTTAAAAACAGTCTGATTATTAGCTGGTCGGGCATGAGAGGCATTGTCTCCCTGGCGATTGCTATTGGATTGCCGGTAACGCTAGCGGATGGAAGTCCCTTTCCGGAGCGCAATGCAATTATATTTATTTCTGTAGCTGTTGTGTTGTTTACGTTGATTGGGCAGGGGCTTACTTTGCCGTGGTTGGTAAAAAGGATTAAACCTGATTAAGTTTTTACCTGCAATCACTTTTATTTCTCTGTCTTTATTGATAATTTACAGGAATAATCTCCCAATTATAATATGATCACCAACGAGCAGAAGGAATACGTAAAATACGACAATAATAAGTTGATTGCTAAAAGCGGTTATCGCATTAATGATTGGCTGCCTGTGCTGGAAACTTCTTCTATGAGGAGTTTGGAGGAGATTAAAGACCGCATGTCGGTGATGAACGCGCTGATCAATATTTCTTTTGAAGCGCCTGTTTATATCATCAAAGAATGGGTTGAAGATCAAAAGCTGTCCCGCTACCTTTCGGAGGTTGAAAAGGGAATCCTGGAAAAAGAGAATGAGCAGCTGAACGATGCAGAAATGATTTCCTTAAGATGGTATCTGGAATCACTGTGGGCATTGATGTGGGTTACGAAAGCGATTGAAGGCTTAAAAGCGGAAGAGCACGTGGCAGATTATATGGCATCTTTATTACCTAACCTGGAAGAAGGGGAGGGGAATGAAAAGTTAGACAAACTAAGGGAGATGAGAGGCGAGATGGAAGTTTATACAATGCTGGATCTCTATTATAGGTTGCACTGGTATTGTGTGGATGAAAGGATCAACGGAAGGATTCCAAAACTGGATGAAAGTCTGGTTTATGAAAGAAGAAAGGCACTGGAATGGGCATTCAACAGGTCGGCCGACTGGGATGATGTGGAGATGGCTACCTAGTTAAAAAGTAGTTTCTTATTGGACACAAGTCCCAAAATGAATCTTAAGACAATTTCAAGTCTCGAACGTGGTTCCACAACTGATTTCTTCGTAAATTAAATTAGCCTGTCCCTCAGGTGAAAAGGTACCTCGCGTAAATACAGTTTTCGCTTATGAAATTGCGCTTTTGGATGATGCTAATTTTGATGGGAATACCAGTTTGCCATACTTTATCTCTGATAGACATTCTAACAGGTGATGCCGGAAAGATCTGGGCTTACAGAAATAGCCCATGGTTTGGCTTCAGTATCGGTACACCATTATTTGCTTCAACACCCGCGACAGGTAGTCAATAGCCTACAACTTAAAGGAATACAGGGGGTCCATCTGACGTTTTTATGAAGTGAATAAAGTACAGTGCTGTATACTTTAATATACAATCTGTAAATTTGCAACTCATCTTACTATGCTCTTGGAAAAGAGCTAACTATCCTTGCATTTTATGAAAAGTTAAAATTAGAACTAAATGGTTATAGTCCATAAAAAATAAGCTTTAGTTTTTTCTAAATGAAATAATTTAGCAACTTAGGTTGCATGTTTTCAGTGTGTTAAACGAAGATGAAATTGACTGATTTTAGGGGTTTTTGCAACGTAAAAGTTACAATCCGTTAATGATTGTATAACGTATAATAATTTATACATTTATTACTCAAACGCACATAAATATGGTAACAATTGTTCTGACTTCAGTAGCGGGCATCGTAGTGCTAGCTAGACTGCAAAAAAACGTAAAATAATAATAAGCCCCTCTCAGAAATGTCAGGGGCTTTTTTCTGATCTTTCATCAATCAGCCCCCCTTTTAATTCTTATTACTGATTCTTCTTTGCAATTTTTAGGCCATGTTCAGATGACCATGGTGAAAATGTGTCGAATATTTAAAAAATAGCCGCAGGTTTTAAGCAGATTTATCAAAAAACTATCATTTAATTGTGAATCTGATAGCATATTTAAAATTCATGCTCTTTTTATATATCTTTCCCCTTATACATGAAAAGAACTTTTAGATTTTATAAAACAGCAGAAGAAAAATGGTATGTAGATTTACCAGAATGGACAAAATCAACTGAAGAATTGGAAATGGTAGATGGGGCAGACACGATGCTTGATAAAATTTCTGGATATACCACTGAATGTTATTTGCAAATGAGCAATGAGCCCTTAGAAGGGGCAGATAAAATTAAACTCGTGAAAGATAAAACCGAGGATATTAAGGGTGGCGGGGATTATATTATGGAGACCTATAAAGGGGAGCCGATGGACCATAAGTTATGGCTTTGTGCTGTGACGATTGATGTATTCGGCGATCTGCCAAAGATCATTTATGTAGATTATCCAAACAGTCAAAACTAACTCCAATCATTTTATCCTTCACGATGAGAACCCTTATATTTTTTCTATTTTCCGGTATTACTTTCAACGCTTTTTCGCAGCAGGCCCAAAAAGCATCAGTAACCATCCATGCCGATCAGCAGACAGGAACTATCAATCCTTTACAATACGGACAGTTTATTGAACACCTCGGACGTGCGGTTACCGGTGGCATCTATGAGGAGAAATCACCTTTGTCTGATAAGGATGGCTTTAGAAAAGATGTCCTGGAGAAAGTAAAAGAATTGCGTACGCCTTTGCTGAGATATCCGGGTGGTACCTTTACCAAGATTTATCATTGGGAAGATGGTATCGGACCGAAATCGGAGAGAAAAAAGAGAAGAAACCTGATCTGGGGTGGGGTAGAAGATAACCACTTCGGCACGGATGAATTTATCGCTTATTGCCGCAAGATCGGTGCAGAGCCTTTTTTGGTGGTCAACATGGCAACCGGCACTCCCGAAGAAGCTTCAAACTGGGTAGAGTATTGCAACGGAACAGGGGATACTTATTACGCAAACCTGAGACGTAAAAATGGGTACAAAGAGCCTTTTAACGTTAAATTCTGGGGTATCGGTAACGAAGAATATGCAGAAACTGACGCTGGTCGCGATCAGGATGTACAGCAGTATATTAAAGATACCTGGCTGTTTGTGAAACTGATGAAATTGCAGGACCCGGATTTAAAGCTGGTGCTGGTGGGTAATTCTGAGGATAACGAATGGAGTCGTCAGGTGCTGGAAAAGTTAAATCCGGTCTGTGATTATCTTGCGATTCACTTGTACTCAATTCCATCAGATACAACTTATAATACTTTGATCAAGTCGATCGATCAATTTGAGCCGCAGCTAAATCAGATGGAAGCGCTCTTGAAAAAGTTCCCTGCAAAAGCTGATAAGTTTAACTCCTGGTACCGCTTCCCGGCACGCAAGGAACCAATTCAACTGGCGGTGGATGAATGGGGTATCTGGGATATACATTCAAAAAAGGGCAAAGGTTTATATAACATGGAATACCAGTATAACTGGTCGCACGCACTGGGAGTAGCTACATTTCTGAACCTTTTCCAGCGCCACAGTGAGTCAGTAGGGATGGCCACATGGGCACAAACGGTTAATGTTCTTGCGCCAATTATGGCCGATGCAGAGGGTTCTTACAAACAGACCATTTATACACCGCTAAAGGCTTTCCGAGATTACGCCGGAAAATACTCCCTGAAAACTGACCTGGAAAGTCCGGAGATAGCTTCGGGAATTAAAGCCCTTGACGTATCGGCCAGCACCACAAACGATGGAAATCAGCTGATCGTTAGTATCGTGAACCGTAGCCCAAAGCAGGCAGTAAACTTGTCGCTTAATACAGCACATATTCCTGCGAAATTTAAACAGGGGAGCATCAGACAAATCACTTATACGGCGGGCGATTTATATGCGGTAAACTCATTAAAGGGGAAAGATGTAGTCAGCAAAAAGGAGACGGTAAACCCAGTGAAATGGGATAAGCTTAACGTAACTACCGCACCTGCTTCACTCACTATTGTAATCTTAGAGGTAAAACCCTGATTATATTTTATCAATATTCAGTTTCGGAATAAGAATTATGTATAATGTTAGTTATACAATTTGTCTCCTTAATCTTGCTTACATTAAATAAAGCCAATTAATATGACTAATATTGACCCATGACTATCAAAACACCCTTGACAAAAGAACAAAAGGACTTCATAAAAAAGCATAAAATTACCGAAGATTTATTATTGGATGCTAACGGTGAAGGCATGTCGGATACGCTGAAACAAAGCATGCTGGACGCACAAAAAGTGCTTGCTTATAATGCTACTGGAGCCGACGAAAACCCGGAATATAACTTCGTGGATACAGACGGAATTTTTGTTCAGGGTGATACAGATAAAATACCATTTGCCGCGAGAACGTATAAAACAGGATATATTTATATCGCAGGTTCTATGAACCGTCATATGATCAAAGTGGGTTCTTGCAATGAGACAGGGGACAGGATCAAGTCACTGAATATCTCTTCCTCAAAAACTAGTGGTGAAGACTGGGAATTGCTTCTGCAGGCAAAAACAACCACGCTAGGTAAGGTTGAGCGTTTATTTCAGCAGAAACTGAGTGATTATAAGTCTGCCGCACAGTTTGAAAAAGGATCAAAAATTCAGAACGGTGGTGAGTTATACAGATGTTCTTATAACAAAGCAAGGGACGTGATGAACGCACTGGTTGAGGAAGAAGGGATCGAGTTTACCCAGATCAGTGAGAAAAAACACTTGTTATCTGAATTCCAGTTTAAAAACCTGAAAGCGAAAGTCTAAGAATTTTAGTTTATATAAGATAACAAAAACGGCCCGGACTATTCCGGGCCGTTTTTGTTATAAAATGAGAACAGGTTTGCAGGAACGCTCTCCGGTCTAAACAGGCTTCATGAGCTTTGTCCGCTACTTAATATTCCTGAATTACTTTTACCTGTTTCGGTTTCCTGATGGTAGTTTTAACCGAGCCATCTGCCATTTTAACGTGTTTTACACTGATTAGCCCGTATGGCGTTGGAAAGCTGCCCTCGGCAAATTTCAAATCACCCAGATGCGGGGCAATACGTACTACTTTACAGCCGGGGGCTTCAACGGTGATGCCCAGCACATGTGCCGTTAGCCATGGTGTGGGGCCAGAAGCCCATCCGTGACAAAGGCTATGCCTGAAACCTACGTAACAATAGGCACCGTATGCGCCATGAATATCTATTTTTCCTTTCGGAACGAGCTGATCTATCGGCGCCGCATTGTCCAGCCAGTCCATATTAAAATCTTCCCAGAACGTGGTAGCACCCATTTTAATCATAGCTCCCCAATATTCACGGATAATATCCAGCGATCCCTGGTAATTCCCTGCTTTGGCTTTGGCCTCCAGCATATAGTAACCAAAAAACGTAGAGAAGTTTTTGGCCCCGCCAACGGAGATCACCTGCTCGTCGGCCGCTTTCGCTGGCATTAATCCGGAGAGCGACATTAATGCTGCGGCTTGTTTCGACTGATGATGATCAGGTACGTGCTGCTTGAGTCGGGCTACTGCTGCCAGGCATTTTTCGGCCGTTACCGCATCATTGAGAACTTTGGCTAGTTCAGCGCCAGCATTCAGCGACATCACCATCATGGCTTGCAGGCCGGCATGAATTGCTTTTGGATCTTCGCTCGAAGGCCAGTCGAGGAAACGCTGCCCATCCAGCTTTTCACTGTTCTGCTGATCTACTTTCCTGCTCAGCAGGTCGAGCAGTTTCGCCAGGTAGTCTTGCTGTTTTTTCAGGTAAGCCAGATCGCCACTGTGGTAATACCAGTCACGCTGATTGATGATCCACCACATGGAATAGGCACTGATGCCATTCATCCATTCTGGCAGGGGTGTGATTTCCTTGGCGAAATCCAGGCTTTTTGGAACTACGGGGTGACTTCCAAAAACGGTATTGATAGTTGCAATTTCCGGGTTCAGGTCGCCTACCCAAACCAGCCTGTCGCGTTTAATCCCGTCCCACAGATAGTTCTGCATGTTCAGCTGAACGGTGTAGGCGCCCATTTTCCAGATCTTGTTTAACAAACTGTCACTGCTATGGAAAGAACCCTGATAAGCCAGATCTCTGTATTTCGAGATCGCACGAACTTCTTTCAGGATCAGTTTGCTATCGTCACCAAGTACGTCTATACGCACAAACCTAAAACCGCTATTGCCTACTTCGGCCATGCCTAACCAGGGCAGTAGCGTTTCAAAATCTCTGATGGCATGGTCATTTGTTGCGCCACCTTTTCCGCCCAGGTCGGACATAGCCTCACTGACAGATTCGCCAAAGCGGATGCGTACTTTAATGGGTTTGTTGCCATTCCAGATTCCGGTAATGATTTGCAGTCCCCCCTGCAGCTCTTTGCCAAAGTCGAGCAGGATACTGGCCTTGTCTGCAGTAGTGTTCTGCAGGCTGACCAAAGGTTTCCCGCTCAGTTCTGCCTGTCCGGTGCCGGGACGCAGTAACTGCTGCGCATTGTCGATGGTTCCGCTCTGCCATACTATCCTTGTAGGGGAGATATAGCTGGTTTTGAAGTCCTCGTTTTGTGCATAAGCAGAATATCCTGAAATCAGGATGAGCACAATGAGCAGGGGCGCGACGAATTTCATAGGACTATTTATAATTGAACAGGTGTTTTCCGGCGGTTAATTGAACGCTGTGTTCTGCAATGGTTTTTCCATCCAGGGCAACAGTCTGGCCAGCAATCGCTGGCAGAATAACGGTCGCCGTAGAATTGGCGGGGATAGTGACCGCATAAGTTAGGCCCTTGCCTTTTCTCTTCCATGAGGATACGATCTCGCCGTACGGACCTATGTGTCTGGCTTCAAAATGTTCCATGCCCTGCACAAAGTTGGGGTTAAGGATTATATTTTTAAATCCTGGCTGTGTGGCATCAGGTCTGATACCTCCCAATCCTTTGTAGATCCAGGCGCCAATTTCTCCAAACATGATATGGTTCAGGGAAATATCACTCGTCGCCTCAATGTTCCAGTTTTCATAAAGTGTAGTCGCTCCATTTTCTATCCACCATCCCCATGAAGGGTAAGTTTTCTGCGCAGCAACTTTATAAGCGGTTTCTGCGTAGCCGTTTTCTGTAAGGGCATTCAGAATAGCTTTCTGACCGAGTAAACCAACATCAAGGTGGAAACCATCGGCCTCCACACGTTTGGCCAGGTTCGCGGCAACCTTAGTTTTCATATCCTCTGGCACTAGTCCCCAGAACAGCGGAACACTTAGTTCTGTCTGTAACCCCGTGTTGTAAATGCCGGTGTCCTTGTTCAGGTATTTGCCATTGAAGGCATTTTTGATCTTATCGGCCAATGCCATGTATTTTTTAGCCTCATCTGCTTTACCCAGAATCTTTGCTGCTTTGGCAAGGATGAGCGCATCGGCATAATAATAACAGGTAGAGGTCAGTTCTACGGGTGATTTAGATTTTACCGGTACCCAGTCGCCGAGGCCCCAGGTGGTTAAACCCGAAGGATATAACTCATCAATATGATCTACGTATAATTTTATATTGGGATAAGATTTCCCGAGCAGCTGCTGATCGCCATAAAAAAGGTAAATATTCCATGGAATGATTGCAATTGTACTGGTCCAGTCCGGCCCATTACCCCATTCGTAACCCCAGCCGTTGGTCGGGATAATTGAAGGCAATACGCCATTCGGCTGCTGCTCGTCGCGGTGATCTGCCAGCCATTTTTCGTAGACAGTGATGCCGTCGAAGCTGTACAAACCTGTCTCAATGGCAATCTGTGCATCGCCCGTCCATCCATTCTTTTCGCGTTGCGGACAGTCAGTAGGGTAACCAAAAAGGTTGGACAGATAGGAATTATTGGTGGCCGACCAGATTTTATCGACGATTGGATTCGAGGAGTTTACTGATCCTGTTGCAGGAACATCGCTATGCATAAAATAGCCCTTTAGGTTTTCCTTTTGCAGTTTTAGGGGTTGTGTACTCGTAACCTCTACATACTGGAAGCCTTTGTAATTAAAGCGCGGCATGAAACTTTGCGGACCTTTGCCACTCAGGATGAGGATGTCGGTCTGAAAAGGATCTTTATCGTCAGTTGGGCGGTAATGCGCACCGATATTCGATTGGTCCACGTGTCCGTTTGCATATAAACGCTCTGCATGTTTTAACCTGACAACCGTGCCTGCCGGACCGTTGACAAGGATTTTACTCACGCCGGAAATGTTTCTTCCCAGGTCGAATACGTAATTGGTATCGTTGAATTTTTTAAGGCTTACCGAAGCAATTTCTTCTACATTTCTAACGGGGTGCATGGCTTGTGCAACAATATTAGAGGAAGGTGCGGAACGGTACATCACTTCCTTCCATTTGCTGTCATCAAAATCTGGCATGTTCCAGCCCGCTTGTTCTAACCGCGCGTCATAATGTTCAGCGGTATAAATGCTGTTGAAGATTACGGGGCTCAGGTCTGTCTTCCAGTCCTTTCCAGAACTGATTATCGCTGTGGTTCCATCATCATAGGTGATTCTCAGGTCCATGCAGAAAGTCGGCCTGGCGCGCCAGTTCGCTTTATGGAAATCCCACACGGCAGTAGACTGATGGTTGTACCAGCCATTGCCGAGGATAACTCCTAAAGCATTTTTGCCGGTTTTTAGCACTTGGGTGACATCGTAAGTAACATATAAAGTCCTTCTGTCGAAGCGCGTATACATTGGGTCCAAACGGTGGTCGCCTATTTTTTTGCCATTGACAGAGAGCTCATAGAGTCCCGCTGCAGCAATATAAGCCCTTGCACTTTTTACTTTTTTAGCGGCGGTAAATGTTGTTCTGAAATAAGGAGCAGGTTTAAGGTTGATGTCTGCACGGTCCGATATCCAGGCGCCGCGCCAGTTGCTCATCTGCATCATCCCTGTTTCAAAACTAGCGATGGCTGCCACGGCAGATTTTTGCTGTTTATGATCGGCAATCATGACCGACCAATAGTATTTTGTAAAAGGTTTTAAAGGCTCTCCCGCATAGGTAACGAGATTAGCTGGAGATTGCTGCCATTCGGTATTCCATACTGTGGCCTGAGCTTTGGACAAGGCGGCAGAATCGGTACCTACCATCAGTCGGTAAGCTGTTTGTGCTGCACCCTGTCGCTGATCGGCCATCCGCCAGCTAAATCTTGGATTGCCCACATCCAGACCGATGGGGTTGACCAGGTATTCTGTCTGCAGTTTCACCACACGGAAAGCTTGTTGCGCATAACCATTGATATTTCCCAGCATTAGCAGTGCCGCAGATGCGAGCATCAGCCTGGAATTTACGTACTTTTTCAACATCTTACTATTTGATTAGAATCACTAATATAAAAGGATATTCACAGAAAGCTAATTCGGTTTAGTTAATGTTACATTCCAAATGTGCTAATTGTCATTTTATTGGGGCAATATAGAGTTAAATATTTTTGGTTTTTTTTATCTTATGCTATATTCACATGATGATCACTGCTACCAATATCGTTCTGGAAGATGAACGCGTTTTACTGAGGGGGCTGGAGGCCGAAGACTATGAGCGGCTCCTGCCCTTTGCCTTGAACGAGCCAACATTATGGCAATATTCCCTGGTATCGCCGGCGGGTGCCGGGCCCATGAAAGCTTATATAGAGTCGGCCCTGAAAGACAAGCAAAATGGGACGGCCTATACTTTCATTGTATATGATAAAATGAAAAAAGCCTATGCAGGCTCTACGCGTTTTTATGACATTCAGGAGCCTTACAAAACGCTACAGCTGGGTTATACCTGGTATGGCGCTGATTTTCACGGAACGGGACTTAACAAACACTGTAAATTTCTTCTTTTGCAACATGCCTTTGAAACTTTAGGAATGGAGCGGGTAGAATTCAGGGCCGACAATGCAAATGATAAAAGTGTGGCGGCAATGAAAAGCATTGGCTGTACTGTTGAAGGCCTGCTTCGCAACCATATGCCGACGGCTGAAGGTGGCAGGCGGGATAGTATTATTTTAAGTATACTCAGGGAAGAATGGTTTAACAGCGTGAAGGTTGAGTTGGAAAAAAAGCTATAATTTGAGGGGGCATATGCTTAGTGTAGGAAATACTTTAAGCCCGTATTTTTCCTGAAAGTAAAGAAATTTTATTTGGTATTCTCGGTTTAGCAACCCCCAAAAACCATCTTTTATTTTGAAAAGGCAACCTTAATCAGTAAAATTTTCTCTAATAATGTGCTGATTTGATATAGATAAAATCTGTATGGACATTTGTGTTTACAAATAGCATGTAAACAAGATATGGCAACCATCAGACCTTTCATGGCGTTAAGGCCACAAGACGTTTATGTTGATAAGATGTTATCGCTGCGTACCTGTGCGACCTCGGGAAAATGCAATGGCAGCATTGCACAAAAACTGGACAGAGGGCAGGAGGGTAACCAGGGATTGACAAATGATCATATACTGGGGAATCTGAAAAAGATGATCAGTGCGGGTGACTTCTATCAGGAGGAATATCCCTGCATTTTCATCTATGAGATCACTGAAGGCCAAACGGTGCAAACAGGGGTGTGGGCAGTTACAGACCTGGGCGATTTTGAAAACGGGCATATCAAAATACATGAGTCGACACTGGAATCCAGTGCTTTGGGCATGGTAAACTATAGAGACGAGGTGGGCCTCGAGGGTGGGCCACTGTTAATCACACATCTTCCTACGCCTGCGATACGTTCGCTGCAGAACCAGATTAAGCGGGCAGAAGCCAATTCGGTGTATTATTCGAATAAGGTATTTCACAGGATATGGGCAGTTTATGATATCAAAACCATCCAGCAGCTCAGTTTGTGTTTTTCTGAGCTACAAAACGTTTACCTGGCGGATGGACATCACCGCTTGCAGGCGGCAATGACCTGCAGGAAAAATCATCAGCAGGCGGATTTTAAATCTGCTGATTTTAACTATATCTCGACGTTTTATGTGGCGAGCGACCAGCTGCGGATCAAAGAATATCATAGGGTGATTATTCCATCGGACGAAACTTATATCGATCAGGTATTCAGGGATCTGAAGAAATCTTTCTCCATTACTAAGTCTATGCGCAATGAAATGGTGATCCCATTAAGGAAGAGCGAGTTCGGCTTGTACATCGCCGGCAGGTGGTATAACATGGCGAGTAAGCTGAAGGATATGGAGGAAATTCCAGATGCCTGCCTGCTGCAGGAAATGATTTTCAGGCCGTTTTTTAATATAGAAACACCAGAAACAGACCAGCGTCTGATTCCGGTGGGGGGCGAAGGGGCTTGCGCTGAGATTGGTCGCCTGCTGGAAGAAAATCCAACAGCTATTGTATTTACAGTATCTGCAATGAATGCAGAAGAGCTGATAGAGATTGCACAGCAAGGCATTATGCTGCCACCCAAGTCTACCTGGATAGAGCCTAAAATACCTTTCGGCTTATTGCTTAGAAAACTGCAAAACTAAGTTGCCGTCTGGCAACTTAGTTTTTTTTGGCAAAAGAGAACCTTCTGGATATACTGAAACCCCAGCGGTACTGGCCTTTTAACCAGGAACTGGTGGTCTGCGGAATATATTGCATTTCTTCAATTGCCGTAGCGTTGGTAAAATTGAGGTGGAACACATGCCCGCCGGTTTCTATCTCCAGTCCCACGCCCAGCGGATTATAGAATTTTGATCCGCTTAATTCTTCCAGATAGGCTTTGTCTGCTTTGTTGCGGAAAGGAACAGTATAATCAATCACCAGTGCCATCCGCTTACTAATCTTGGCCCTTGCCCCGCCACCAATAGCGAACAGGTCATTCTGATCTCTGAAGACTGTGAAATTCCGGTGTACATAACTAGGCGTAAGTGTCACAGAGATAGCCGGACTGAACTTTCTGGCAAAGATTACCTGGCTCACATAGTTCATCCTGTCTTTGAGATTTGAATAGGCAATGGCCGAAGAGGGATCTTCGCTGCGCTCTGCGGCAACGATAGTATTGCTGCCAAATAAAGTCACCGCCAGGGGGATATAATCGTCGGTAGTCTGTTCCAGCAATCTGTACTTTATACTGCCTTCATACAACTGGCTTACTTCGGTGGCGCCTTTGGCTCTGGCAAGGCCGATGCTCAGCTGATCTGTTAAACCGTATTCAAAGCCGATGCGCACGTCGGTAGAATTATCCAGACCGAAGAATTTTCTGATGCCGCCATTGCTGCCGGCGATATCTCCAAAACGATGGTCTACTTTAAAGTCGAGCTCGTTTTTGTGAATCGTTTCATTGGTATGTCCGTTGATGAGTTTGGTCGACTTAAAAGTTGCACTTACTTTCTCGTGCGCGGGGGTTGTGCTACCCAGTTCTTTTTCCAGGTCCTGTTGTCCGAACGTCTGTGTCGCCCTAAGCAGCAAAATAAATAAGCTGAAGTATTTTATGGTTGAGGCTAGATTGGTAATTACTGTCATGGTTTCTTAGGTTGATATTGGGCTGAGATGCGGACTTCTACCATTTCGGCAATTTTGGCAAATACAATGGTGGGCACTTTAATCTGGTGATCGGCAATCTTTACATTGAATACCGTTTTGGCAGAGATACTGCCCTGATTTACGATGATGGTAGCTTTAGTCTGGTAATTTTTACTTACACCATGCAGATCTAATGTTCCGGCAACGGTAACGTTAAAGGTGCCGTCTTTAGTCAGGTCGATAGTTTCCACAATTTTTCCTTTAAAAGTGGAAGCCGGAAACTTATCACTCTCCATATAGTTCTCATTGAAATGCTCCTGCATCAGCTTTTTTTGAAACTGGAAGGACGTATTTGCCACTTTAAAAATGATATTCCGCGTACTGATGTCGATAACTGAGCTGCCTTGTACACTTTTCCCTTCGATATCCTCTGCGGGGGTGGTGGAGAAAAAGGATACTGCGGCATTTTTACTGATATAGATATGCTGTGCGACCGCGGAGAAATAACAGAGGGCGACAGCGAGGGTGGTTAATATTGCTTTTTTCATGATGTAGGTGTTTAGGATGTTTATTGGGGCATGCCCTGGTCAAACCAGTCTTGCACAGATTTAAGTTCCGCGGCAGATAAAGTTCCGCCAAGCGGCATGGTCTTGCTCACCAGCACTACGCGTTTGATATTATCGGCATTGCCGGTAACTGTTGCGAAGCCATTGAATGTCCAGGCCCCCGCAGCTTGTCTGCCCGGACCATGACAGCCCGCACATCGCGATTGGAAGAGTGGCTGGATATTCAGCGCATAACTGGCCGGTGTGGTTGGTGTTCCGGGATCTTCAGGTTTAATCTCCTCCGCCTGTTTTTTTGAACAGGCGGCAAGGAGAAGGTAAATAGTGGTGATGCCGAGGGAGATGTTTCTGAGTTTTGACATAGGAGATCTAATTAGCGGTTAAGGCAACGGTGTTTAGCGTGAGCACAGGCCATACGCCGGGGCTGGGAACGCTCACCCCCTTATTGTCGCCACGTACCGCATCACTACCAAAATAATAGAGCGGATGGCCTTTGTAGGTCAGCTGCTTTTTGCCCACAGCGGTGATCTGCACAAACAGGTCTTTAGCCAATACTGATGGCACATTGAGGATGTCAGATTCATAAATCGGCCAGGTGGCATTGTTGGATAAATCTGCTTTGGTATAGGTATTTACATTGAACGTATCCGGTGCAAAAGCATAAAGCGTTCTTCCAGCGGCATCGGTCAGGTATTGTGTAACCCCCGTTCCTTCCGTCAGGGCGGTGGTATAACTTTTTCCGTTCAGTCCCACCAGCTGGTTATTGGCCAGCATAATCGAATAATCAGGCTTGGCCACAAACCAGGTTCCGCCAGATCCATCCCCTTTAACATCGCCCTTGGCGGCATCACTGGCATAGTAGTAAAGTGGCCATCCCTTATAGGTGCTCTGTTTTTTACCATCGGCACGGGTAATGGTTTTAAAATCTGCGGCGAGTATTCCCGTGGGGACGGTTTCATTGCCGGCATAATAAACCGGCCAGGCGAGCTCACATCCGCCGGTACAGCCCGAAGTGCCGTTGGCATCGATAGCGAAAAAGTAAAGACTCTTGCCATTGGCATCAGTAAGGATGCTGCCAAATTTGGCGTCGGTGGTTAAAGCGAGACTTAGGCTTGGATTGTTTCCTCCGGGAGGATTGCCATAAGGATCGCCGGGATTATCTCCGCCGGGATTATCGCTTTTTGAACATCCGGACAGACAAAGCAACAGCGCTAAACATATGCTGCCGATGTGGTTTTGAATAGGTTTGAACATCATTTTTGTTGTTTTTAGGTGAATTAATTTGTTTCTATAATTAATGCGATTACGGTAAGGCGATAAGAAAGGTTGTCTGTCGAAGCTTGAGATTTTGAGGAAATAAAATAATTCGCTGTAAAACAGGTGTTTGTATAGAAAAATAAATTATATTGTTTTCGCTGGCAACCTATTGCAGATTTTCGCCGTAATGGGGGTGGTAAAATGGGCTCAGATTTAATCAGATAATAAGTTTGCAGGGAATAATTAACGGTTGTATCCGTAAAGAAAGATCCAGTCAGTTTCTGCTCTATAAAGAATTTTATAGTTATGGCATGGCTATATGCCGCCGCTACGCCCTGAGTGATGCCGATGCAGCAGATATTTTAAACGATGGCTTTTTAAAAGTCTTTACCCACATTGAACGGTACGACCCGGCAAAGCCTTTCAAAGCATGGATGGCGAGAATCATGACCAACACGGCGATAGACCATTACCGTATGAACCTGAAGTTTTCTATGCACGACGATGTGACGAGCCACGAAGATATTGGTGATATGGCGGCTGTGTACGATCAGCTCGCGTATAAAGATTTGCTGGTGATGGTGCAGGGCCTGTCTCCTGCCTACCGTACCGTATTTAACCTTTTTGCAATAGACGGGTATTCACATGAGGAAATTGCCGAACTGCTGGATATATCAGTAGGAACCTCCAAATCCAATTTATTTAAAGCAAGACAAAAGTTGCAGGAAAAACTAACACATCACAATGCCTCTACCATTGAAAATCATCATATACAATTGAAATACAGATAAGATGGGAAAAGAGAATGATTTAGATCGCTTATTCAAAAGGGGGCTTGATGACCCGGAGATTCCGTTCAATGAGGTGGACTGGAAGAGAATGGAACGTAAACTGGATGGTAAAAAAAGCAGAAAGGTTATTCCGCTCTGGCTGATCAGCCTTAGTGGCATAGCTGCGGTTTTGGCGATCGTTATGTTGTGGGTGTTTAATCAGCCGGAACTTATCGGGCAGCAGAATGTGAGAGTACAGCAGGGAGCGAAATTTGGTACTCAGGCTGCTGGTCGGGAGTCTCAATCAGATACCGCTGTTGCTGGGCTCGATGGTTCAGCGCTTCCTGAAAGGATTGAAGAAAAGCTACCAGTTGGCGGAGGAAGATTGCTGACCAATCAAGGAAGTGGGCTGACCAAGAAAGGAAGGAAGCAGGCTAGTGAAGGAAGTCTGTTGGCGAAGGCAGAAAAGCTATTGGCTAAAAAAGCGGACATGGGTTTTCTTTCTCGCGATGCTGCTGCCGGACAGGCTAAGGTCGGGATGCAAAATGACCCGGGGGCTTTGCCAGATTACTTAAAGCCCGGATTATATACAGAGATCAAAAGGGATATTGAATCGATGAATGGCCAGGTGGCTGGTAACACTGAAACTGCAAGGCTGAAGGATAAATCTGCAACAATAGCGAGCGACAGTGAGATTCTGGCACAAAAGGCAAATGCGCTGGCCAATAGTAAAGATCCACTGGAAAGGCTCAATACGGGAGGCATGACCCGCGAAATGAAGAAAGGAATGGAGAAAATGCTGAGGCCAGATGCTAACCTTATTCTGACGGCAATGGCTGCGCCGGATATTACTACCGCAAAGTCTAGCATGTCTTCCAAAATCAGCTCTAATTTCGGGGTCTTGGGAACCTATGTGCTGAGCCCTAAGTTCAGTTTAACTTCCGGAGCGGTGTATTCAAGGAAGTTTTACAATTCCGGGGGGACTGCACCGGCAGTGAATTCTTATACCAGTGGTGCCGACTGGGAGGTGAAGGCAGATTGTAATGTGCTGGATATTCCGGTAAATGTAAATTACACGTTATTGCATAAAAAAAGGCTTTCTGTTCGTGTAAATACAGGGCTTTCCAGTTACTTCATGCTGAAAGAAAAGTACGAATTTATTACCGGACAGCCGGGACCAGATCAGGAAATATCCACACTGGAGGTGAATAATCAGAATAAACATCTTTTTGGTGTGGCGAATGTGTCGCTCAGTTTCGATCATCAGCTCACACAGTCCTTGAGTGTTGGTGTTCAGCCTTTCGCCAAGCTGCCACTGACGGGAATTGGAAATGGCGATGTTAACCTCAAATCTGCAGGGGTATCCTTCTCGTTGAATATTGGCTTATTCCCGGCCAAAAAACCAGGAAAATATGCGGCAAACCGTTTCTCCTCCCGCCCGTCCTTTTGATGATCTTTTGATTTGGATATTTAGCATTTCCAGTCCCGGAAAGCCCTGATTCGGCCGAAATATTTAATTTCTGATTTTTCAGCATCCTGATAGTTTTCTGCTATATTGCTACTCAAAGGAGGCGGTTAGGCAGTAAAATGATAAAATCGCTTAATAACTGGATAACCTGATACCGCTTTTTCAAAGAAAAACATCCTTCCTTTAGCAAAACCAATATAACAACCAAACCTGTATACCAATAATAAAATGAGAAAAAATAATTTCGCCGTCGTGCTCATTATTTCCCTGTTCTTTTTATGGGGCTTTGCATTAAACTTAAACCCAATCCTGATCCCCCATTTAAAAAAAGCTTGTCAGCTTTCCGATACCCAGTCTGCATTTATCGACTCCGCTTCTTATATCGCCTACTTTTTACTGGCCCTGCCTGCAGGCAAATTTATGCGTAGGTTCGGTTATAAAGGAGGTATAGTCTTCGGCTTATTGCTGTTCGCACTGGGTGCTTTTCTGTTTTATCCGGCAGCAATGACACGTTCTTATACCTTTTTCCTGGTCGCGCTGTTTATCATCGCGAGTGGACTGACTTTTCTGGAGACAGCGGCAAATCCATACATCACCGTGCTTGGTGATCCTGAAAGTGCCACACAGCGGATCAATTTCGCACAGTCATTTAACGGGTTGGCGGCAACGCTGGCGCCACTGTTGGGTGGTATGTTTATCCTTTCGGGCGAAAGTCTGGACGATAAAGCCATGCAGGCGATGAGTCCGGTTCAGCTGAATTATTACCTCGACAAAGAGGCTTCGGCGGTGCAAATTCCTTTTCTGATTATAGGTGCGGTAGTACTGCTGATCGCGATTTTCCTGGTGAATACGGCTTTGCCGGAAATTGAAGATCAGGAGGGTGACCTGGACGCTAAGGGTTCACTGATCAAAGAAAAAAACCTGATCTTAGGGGTAACTGCACAGTTTTTCTATGTAGGTGCCCAAACCTGTGTGAGCAGCTTTTTTATTCGTTTCTCCTCGCAGGTTGCAGGGATTCAGGAAAAATCTGCCGCATTATTTCTGTCTGCCGCACTGTTAGGCTTTATGGCCGGCAGGTTTATTGGCACCTTCCTGATGAAATATATTGCCCCGTCAAAATTACTGGCGCTATATAGCCTGATCAATGTTTTGCTGATTGTTATCGCAGTGATTTCACAGGGCATGATAGCGGTATATGCATTAATGGGCGTAACCTTCTTCATGTCGATTATGTTCCCAACTATATTCTCATTGAGCATCCGCGGATTAGGATCACGTATGAAAGAGGGATCATCCTTAGTGATTATGGCGATTGTTGGCGGCGCTGTGTTCCCGGTAATTATGGGAAAAATCTCTGACCAGACCAATATCCAGACGGCTTATGCATTGCCGGCGGTATGTTTTGCTGTGGTCTTTTATTTCGCCCTGACCAATTTCAACGTTAAAAAGGTTAAACTTACCGTATCGCATTAATCCTTTTGTTATGGTTACAATCGACTCACATCAGCATTTTTGGAAGTATAATAAGGAAAACCACAGTTGGATAGGGGATGATATGGCGGTTATCCGTCAGGATTTTCTACCAGATCAGCTGCGGGCAGTCTATCAGCAAAACCAGGTAAATGGTTGCGTGGCAGTGCAGGCAGATCAGACGGTAGAAGAGACCGACTTTCTGTTAGACCTGGCCAGTGAGCATGATTTTATCAGAGGTGTGGTAGGCTGGGCAGACTTACAGTCGCCAGACATTGCCGAGCAACTGGCCAATTACCGCCAGTTTAAGAAACTAAAAGGATTCCGCCACATTCTTCAGGGTGAGGCGCAGCGCGATCTTTGCCTGCAAAAGTCTTTCCTCAACGGGATCAGTCTGCTCGAGCGTCATGGTTTTGCCTATGATATTTTAATTTTAAAAGATCAGCTGCAATATATCCCTGAGCTGGTATCGGCTTTTCCGAATCAGCGTTTTGTAATTGATCACCTGGCTAAGCCAACGATCAAAGATGGTAAAATCCGTGACTGGAAACGCGATATAGAATTGGTTGCACTGCATGATAATGTGCATTGCAAGGTCTCTGGCATGGTAACAGAAGCTGATTTACAGCGCTGGCGGACAGAAGATTTTACACCCTACCTCGACGTAGTAGTAGAGGCCTTTGGTGTGAAACGCCTGATGTTTGGGTCTGACTGGCCGGTATGTCTGGCTGCAGGTAATTACATGCAGGTGATCAACATTGTCCGTTCTTATTTTAACTCTTTCTCTGAATATGAAAAAAGCCTCGTTTTTGGGGCCAATGCTATAGATTTCTACCAGTTATAATTTCAATATGGAACAATCTGCTTTCCTTGATTTGGTATTGCCGCGGGTAATTTTCGGGACAAGCGGCCTGGGAAATTTGTACCAGTCCTCCAGCTTCGAAGAGAAAAAAGAGATCGTCCGGCAGTGCATACTTCACTCGCCGGGACAGCCACTCTTTGATTCTGCCGGTAAATATGGTGCAGGACTATCGTTGGAATCGCTCGGGAAATGCCTCTCCTCTTTGCAGGTAGATCCCGGTCAGGTTATGATCAGTAATAAACTAGGCTGGTACCGAACAGCAATGCTGGGGGCTGAGCCGACCTTTGAAAAAGGGGTTTGGGTAGATATCGATCACGATGCGGTGCAGAAAATCAGCTATCAGGGAATTCTGGACTGCTACCATCAGGGGAACGAGCTGCTGGGGGATTATACTGCACAGCTGGTTTCGGTGCATGATCCGGACGAATATCTGGCGACGGCGACAGATGAGTTGCAGCGGGAAAGCCTTTATCAGGATATCCTTGGCGCCTACCGAGCTTTATCGGAGCTTAAAAGTCAAGGTAAAGTGAAGGGGATTGGCGTAGGGTCAAAGGACTGGAAGGTTATCCAGCGGATTGCTGCTGATGTGGCGCTCGACTGGGTGATGATTGCAAATAGCCTGACGGTGATTTCGCATCCGCAGGAACTGCTTGATTTTATTGCCGGTTTGAAAGAAAAGAACATCAGTGTTATCAATTCTGCGGTATTTAATGGGGGATTTTTAATTGGGAGCGACTATTTCAATTACCAGCTGGTAGACGCAAACACAGTTGAAGGAAAACAATTACTCGAATGGCGGGACAAGTTTTTCGGCCTTTGCCGGGAGTTTGAAATTGAGCCTGCTGCTGCCTGCGTAGATTTTGGTTTCAACATTCCCGGGGTGAAAAGCATCGCAATGAATACCACCAAACCCGAAAAAGTTAAAGTAAATATCAATATGGTGAATACGCAGGTGCCAGCGGAATTTTGGCAAGCGATGCGCCAGTCAGGACTCCTAAATAAGAAGCTATGAAAACATTAATCTGTCAGACTCCCGGAGCCTTTGAATATGCAGAAACGGAAATGCCGGTATTAAAGGATAACGAGACTTTATTAAAAATTAGCAGGATAGGAATCTGCGGGACTGATATCCATGCTTTTGGCGGTACCCAGCCCTTTTTCAATTATCCACGGATACTGGGGCATGAACTGGCCGCAGAGATTGTAGAAACGCAGGCCGGAAATGGCTTCTCCGTAGGAGAACAGGTAACTATCAGTCCTTATTTCTACTGCGGACATTGTATTGCCTGCAGAAATGGAAAAACAAATTGCTGTGAGACGATGCAGGTTTGCGGAGTACATGTAGACGGTGGCATGCGTGAATATTTGGTGGTGCCCAGCTCTTCGCTGATACATGGAGAGGGCCTGACGCCAGATGAACTGGTATTGGTTGAGCCGCTGGCCATTGGGGCACATGGTGTGAGGCGTGCCGCGGTGCAGCCCGGAGAATTTGTTTTGGTAATGGGAGCAGGGCCTATAGGATTAGGGACCATGGATTTTGCGGCTATTGCTGGCGCACAGGTAATTGCGATGGATGTAAATTCGCAGCGGCTGGAATTCTGCAAAAATGAACTGGGTATTCCCCATCAGGTTAATCCGATGGTGGATGACGTGATGGCTAAGTTGAAAGAAATTACCAATGGTGATATGCCTACCGTAGTGATGGATTGCACCGGAAATCTGAAAGCAATCAATGGCGGTGTGCAATACCTCGCCCATGGCGGCAGGTACGTATTGATAGGCCTGCAGAAAAATGAGCTGGTGATCAGTCACCCCGAATTCCATAAACGCGAAGCTACATTGATAAGCAGTCGGAATGCTTTGCCCGAAGATTTCCGTCAGGTGGTTAACTGCATTAAAAACGAGCAGGTGAAACCTTCGAATTATATTACACATAAAGTAGCCTTTGCGGCGCTTAAGGAAGAATTTCCAGCGCTGCTTAAGCCAGAAAGGGGCGTGATTAAAGCCGTAGTAATGATGTAAAAGGTTTTTGTTGTTTTTTAATGATAAATTGGACAAAATTTATCAGCATGAAGAAAACCTTATTATATGCCGCGGCGGCGGCAGGTGTTTGTTTCAGCGCCTGCCAGCAACCCGAAAATAGCGGTTCTGCCGCTGCTGCCGACTCAGCAGCGATCAAGATGATCAACGACTCCAGTTTTGCCAAACACATTGCGGTGCTGGCTTCGGATGAATTTCAGGGACGTAAGCCTTTCACTATCGGTGAAACCAAATCGATCAACTATTTAAAAGAACAGTTCAGCGCAATGGGATTGAAACCGGGAAATGGCGATAGCTATTTCCAGGAAGTGCCCATGGTAGATATCCGCTCTATCCCGGAATCGAAAATGGTATTTAAAGGGGCAGGAGGCACGGTTACGGCCAATTATCTGACAGAGTTTGTGGCAGGAACCAAGCGGGTTCAGCCACAAGTGACGCTGGCCAACTCTCCGCTGGTCTTTGCGGGATACGGCATTGTGGCACCTGAATATAAATGGGATGATTATGCCGGACTGGACGTAAAGGGAAAAACGGTGGTGGTGATGATCAACGATCCGGGATTTGCAGATTCGACTTTGTTTAAAGGAAAAAACATGACTTATTATGGCCGCTGGGTCTATAAGTTTGAAGAAGCCGCACGTCATGGTGCGGCGGGTGTACTGATTGTTCATGATACCGCCCCGGCAGCCTATCCATGGTCGGTAGTGCGCAGCGGATGGTCTAAATCTAAACTTCAGCTGGAAGAAAAAGACAATAACCTGTCTAAACCACTGGTAGAGGGATGGATTTCCCTGGATATTGCCAAACAGTTGTTTAAACTGGGCGGCCAGTCTGATGCCCTTTTTGCTGCGGCACGTAAACCTGATTTTAAAGCTGTAGACCTGAAGCTGACTACCTCTTTGACTATTAAAAACACGATCAAAAAATCGGTGTCCAATAACGTTGTTGCGGTTTTGCCGGGAACAAAAAGACCTGAGGAGAATATCATTTATTCGGCACACTGGGATCATTTTGGTATAGGGGAACCTATCAAAGGCGATTCTATTTATAACGGAGCCGTAGACAATGCCACTGGTGTGGCGGCCTTGCTGGAACTGGCGGCGGCCTTTAAAAAATCGGCCGTACAACCTGAGCGTTCTATTGTCTTTGTGTCCTTTACTGGCGAAGAACAAGGATTGATAGGTTCAGCTTATTATGCAAAGAACCCGGTTTATCCGGTTAAAACTACGGTTGCGGACATCAATATGGATATGATGGGCATTGCCGGAAAAACCAAGGATATTGTGGTTTATGGTTTCGGACAGTCGGACCTGGAGGATTATGCCGCAGCATCGGCAAAAAAACAGGGCAGACAGGTTATTCCGGATCCAGAACCTTCAACAGGTTTATATTATCGTTCAGACCATTTCAACTTCGCAAAAGCCGGGATACCATCGCTGTTTACAGGTGCAGGTGTGGATAATATTGAGCATGGCAGAGATTGGGGACTTAAACAAATGGGCGCTTATATCAAGGAACGTTACCATTCTCCACAGGATAGTTTTGATCCGAAATCGGATATGAGTGGTATGGTGGAAGATGTGCGGCTGCTTTTTGATATGGGTTATCGCCTGAGCAATGAGACCAGCTTCCCTCAGTGGAAAAAAGGCTCCGAGTTTAAGGCAAAACGGGATCAGATGTTATCTGCTAAGTAAACAGGCAGAGGGGCATTATTTCCTGATTCACCAGGGTTTCATCTAACACAAAAGGGCAATGTAAATTGCCCTTTTGTGTTAATCGTTATTTTCGTCCGACTGGTCGCCGCTGCCATGTTCATCAGAATATTCTTTTGCTCTTTCATCAGCATCAATATCTCCGGTAGTTTCTGGCTCCAGATTTTCATCCAGTCGGTCGTTCCATTCGTTGATACCTTTATCTTTTGGTGTTTCCTGTGTGCTATTTAAGCTTTGTTCCTGATTTTCCATATGTTGTAAATTAAGGTTCCATGAACCATATCACATATAAAACAGCGCTCATCGCAAAGGGTTTGATTTTGGAGGGAATATTTAATCCTCAATCACCATGATATTGTCTGTCATTTTACTGGAGACTGTTTTCGGCTCACCGCCATCAATGCTGATCACCATCGACTGATCAAATTCCATTTTTTCCATCACGGTGATTGCCGAGCCTAAACCAACATTAAGCTGTTTCAGGTATTTGAGGAAAGGGGTAGAAGTATCTCTTACGCTGCCAACCTTGCAATTTTTTTGAATGTCTATATCGCTCAGGCGTTTGTTGGCATAAACCGGCATTCTGCCATTATGTGCAGGAATTGGATCACCATGCGGGTCAAATGCCGGATTGCCCAGAAAGTCGTCCAGTTTTTTCGCCAGCTGTTCATCATGGATATGTTCCAACTGTTCCGCAATGTCGTGCACCTCATCCCATCCATATTTCAGTTTCTCAACCAGGAAAACTTCCCATAACCTGTGCTTGCGGATAATATCCAGCGCTGCTGCTTCACCAATGGGCAATAATCTGGCGCCTTGTACTTTGTCGTAAGTAATCAGTTTTTTATCCTGCAGCTTTTTCAGCATATCCACAACCGATGCGGGATTATTCTCCAGGGCATCTGCAATAGCTTTAGGACTAACTTTATTGTCACTTTTACCGATGTGGTAAATGGCTTTCAGGTAATTTTCTTCGGAGTAGGTCTTCTTCATTTCGGGACTAATGAAACAAAAGTAAATAATTATTTGTCTAATATTATAAATTAGGCAAGACTAATTTATATATTTGACGTATCAAATTATAATAAGTTTAGACACCTAATTATGTAGCTATGAAATCACTCTTTACTATAATCCTGTTTTTTTGCGCTGTAACGCTGTATGCCCAGCAGGGGATACTCAATGGCAAGGTCACCTCTGGCGGACAACCCTTAAAAGCTGCCACGCTACTCTTGAAAAAAACAAATGCCAAAACTACCTCGGGCAAGGAGGGTGACTATGAATTAACCCACCTTGCGGCCGGAAATTTTGAACTTCAGGTGTCTGCTGTAGGTTATACCACCTGGAGACAAACAATTGAGATAATTGCTGATAGTACCCTCACTATAGATATAGAACTACGGGAGAAATCAGACGACCTGAATGAAGTAGTGGTTACGGGTACGATGAAGGAAGTGAGGAAACTGGACAGTCCCATTCCAGTGGAGGTTTACACACCGGCATTTTTCAGAAAGAACCCTACGCCAAATCTATTTGAAGCCGTAGGATCGATCAATGGCGTACGGCCGCAGCTCAACTGCAATATCTGCAATACCGGTGATATCCACATCAACGGACTGGAGGGCGCATATACCATGATCCTGATCGACGGAATGCCGATTATCAGCAGCCTCTCCACTGTATACGGTTTGAGTGGTATTCCTAATAGTCTGGTAGATCATATCGAAGTGGTAAAGGGACCAGCATCATCATTATATGGTTCTGAAGCCATGGGAGGTGTGATTAATGTGATCACCAAAAATGCCGCCAAGGCACCACTTTTTAGCTTTGATACTTTCGGGACTTCATGGCAGGAATACAATCTGGATGCTTCGGTTAAGTTTGGCGGGAAGAAGTTCCAGAGTTTGCTCGGCATTAACTACTATAATTATCAGCATCCGGAAGACAGGAACGGCGATGGCTTTACCGACGTGACACTGCAGCACAGAATCTCTGTTTTTAACAAATGGAATTTTGTAAGGAAAGAAAACAGAGAGGCAAGTATTGCGGCGCGTTTTGTGAATGAGGACCGCTGGGGTGGACAGATGAACTGGAACAAGGGCTTTCGGGGCTCGGATAGTATTTATGGAGAGAGCATTTATACGCGCCGGTGGGAACTGATAGGCCGCTATCAGCTGCCGGTGAAAGAAAAGATTATGGTTCAGCTGTCCTATAACTGGCATCACCAGAATTCTTATTATGGTTTTAATCCCTTTATTGCTACACAGCAGGTAGGTTTTGCGCAAATGTACTGGGATAAAACGCTGAGTAAAGAACATAACCTGCTGCTGGGTGCCACCTATCGTTATACTTGGTATGATGACAATACACCGGCAACGGCATCAGCCAATGGCTTGCAGAACATGCCAGCGAAAACACCTCTGCCGGGAATTTTTATTCAGGATGAATGGAAGTTCTCTGAGCAACAGACATTGCTGGCAGGTTACCGTTATGATTTTGATCAGTACCATGGCAGTATCCACTCACCAAGGCTCGCCTATAAGTTTTCTCCAAATGATAAACACACAGTCCGGGCGAGTTTCGGAACGGGATTCAGGGTAGTGAGTTTGTTTACTGAAGACCATGCGGCTTTAACTGGGGCGAGGACAGTGGTGATTGCCGAAGAGCTGAAACCTGAACGCTCTTACAATGCAAACCTCAACTATGTTACTAAAGTTAATTCTGATCTGGGTCTGCTGAATTTTGATGTCACGGGCTTTTATTCTTATTTTACCAATAAGATCACGGGAGATTTTGACCAGAATCCTGATCAGATCATTTATGCAAACCTTAATGGGCACGCTATTTCGAGGGGTGTTGCGCTGAATACGGAAATGACCTTCAATTTCCCGCTGAAGGTGTCTGCCGGAATAACCTGGTCTGATGTATACCAGCTGAACGATACGGGTTTGGGAACAGTGAAATCCCGACAGCTGCATGCACCAAAGTGGAGCGGCAATTACCTGGTTTCCTATACCTTACCCAAAGATTTTACGCTGGACCTTACTGGCGTATATACAGGGCCAATGCGTTTGCCTATTCAGCCCGAGGATTTTCGGCCTGAATATTCTCCATGGTTTTCTATCGCGAATATTCAGCTGACTAAAAAGTTTGCCAGCGGACTGGAGATTTATGGTGGGATCAAAAACATCTTCAACTTTGTGCCGCAATATGCCCTGATCCGTGCCTTTGATCCATTTGATAAAACGGCGTCAGATCCAGTGAGCAACCCAAAGGGTTATACTTTTGATACGGAATATAATTATGCACCATTGCAGGGCATCCGCGCTTTTGCGGGCTTACGCTACAATCTGTTCAGGAAATAGGATTGAGAATTAAAAATCTATGAATTCTATGGATGAAAAAATAATTTGAATTATATTTACCGCCAGGAACCAGAATATTTCTAAGCGATGCAAACCGAACCGAATCAGAGAACCGAAGACACCTCCAAACAAGAGGAAAAATATGTTCCGGTGAGTGGTTTCGTGAATATCAATGAAATTGTGAGGAAGAGACGTGAGCTGCGCAATGCAGAGTTTAACGTTCCTGATGCTTCATGGGATGCGGAGCTGAACCCGCAGGTTAAGGACCAGTCTGAAGGCGAGGGCAAATAGCCTTAGCCATCCAAAAAATCGTTTTTGTTTCTTTAGTCCCCTCAACAAAACTGCTATTGTGTTGTTGTTAAAACCAAAGGAAACCTATGGATCATTATATCGTTATTTTGGCGATTATAGGTGCAGGGGTTTTGGGAATGGCATGGATGCCAGCGCTCACGGCGAAAACAAAAATCTCTTATTCTATAGTCTACATGCTTTTGGGAATGCTGCTTTACAGTGTTTTCGATTTTCTGCCGGCACCAAATCCACGTGTGCATGGCAACGTTACTACCCATCTGACGGAGCTGGTAGTGATCGTATCGCTGATGTGTACGGGTTTGAAGATCGATCAGCGCTTTTCATTTAAAACCTGGGGAATCCCTTTCCGGCTGATTACGATTACCATGTTTCTCTGTATTGCTGCGGTAACGGCAATTGGTGTTTATTACTTTAATATGCACCTGGCAACAGCCCTGCTGCTGGCAGCGGTATTGTCGCCCACAGACCCGGTATTGGCTACCGATGTTCAGGTGGGGGATCCGAATGAGAAAAACCGTGATAACGTGAAGTTTTCACTGACTGCCGAAGCGGGTTTTAACGATGGTATGGCTTTCCCTTTTGTCTGGCTGGCAATCAGTGTGGCTATGTTTTCTTCCGGCCACGAGGCCTATATGTTCACCTGGATGTGGAAACACGTGTTTTATCAGATCCTTGCCGGTGTTTTATCTGGTTTTTTGCTGGGTAAACTAATGGCGTATAGTTTATTTACCCTTTCTAAAAAGTACGAATCTTTTGTTACCCAGGACGGTTTTGTGTCCATCGCGGCAACGCTGGTGGTGTATGGATTGACGGAACTGATCCATGGTTACGGATTTATCGCTGTTTTTGTTGGGGCTTTAACGCTCAGGGCCTATGAACCCGGACATAAATACCATAACCGGCTGCATGCTTTTTCAGATCAGATAGAACGGATTTTGGTGGCGATTATGCTGATCCTGTTTGGTGGCGCCATTGTACGTGGCATAATGAACAGCCTTACCTGGTCTATGGCGGCTTTTGGTATCGTGTTTATCTTTGTGATCAGGCCGCTTTCCGGGCTGATTGGCCTGATTGGAACTAAACTCCGGATTCAGGAAAAGCTGGTGATCAGTTTCTTTGGGATACGTGGCATGGGCTCTCTCTTTTATCTTGCTTTTGCATTTGGAACAACATTTTTTAAAAACCAGGATGAGCTTTGGGCAATTGTGTCCTTTATTATCCTGATTTCCATCTGTATTCATGGTTTAACGGCGGGTTTTACCTTTAAAAAGCTGGAAGAGGTATTGCCTGATGATATTGAAATACTGGCGAAGTAAAAATTAACGATACGATGGATTTTCTACACACAATTTTAGGCGACGATATACAAGCCGGGCTACTGATCATTTTAAACCTTGTGCTTATCGAAAGCCTGCTTTCTGTAGATAACGCGGCAGTGCTGGCCACAATGGTGATGGACTTGCCAAAAGATCAGCGGGGCAAAGCGCTGAAATATGGTATCATCGGAGCTTATATTTTCAGGGGCATATGTTTGTTAATTGCTTCCTGGCTGGTAAAGATCTGGTGGCTAAAGCCGCTGGGTGGTTTGTACCTGCTTTACCTGGCATTCAATTATTTTATCAAGGGCGACAAAAAAGAGGAAGAGGCAGTTGACAAAAAGAAGAGCTGGTTTTACCGCTCTACGGTAGGTTGGCTGGGGACTTTTTGGGCAACTGTAGCTTTGGTGGAAGTAATGGATCTGGCATTTTCTATCGATAATGTGTTTGCGGCCGTGGCTTTCACGGAGCATATCTGGTTAATTTATATCGGTGTGTTTATCGGCATACTGGCCATGCGTTTTGTGGCGCAGGTATTTGTGAGGCTGATGGAAAAGTTCACTTTCCTGGAGACCGCCGCTTTTATTGTGATTGGTCTGTTGGGATTGAAATTATCTTCTTCTGTTTTCACTCATTTCTATCCCGAATCGCCGATTACACATTTTTTGGAAGGGGAGCGGGCGGATTTATTTGTGTCGATATTTACGGTAGCAATTTTCCTGCTGCCTGTAATTTCTTCCCTGCTGTTCAATTTCCCGAAGAAACATCAGCCAAAAGAAGATAGGGCTGAGGAGCAAGGCTATTCATGATATACCGCCGGTGCTGCGTGGGCTAGCAGATCAGTCATCTTTCACATTTGCGGACAGGTTCCCTGGCATTCTACATTGAAACTGCTTATTTTTCTAACCTGATTCCAGTGATTCGCAGTTTTTCTTCCTGACCGTTTTTTACCTGATAACTGAACTGCAGTTTCTCGATAACCGATAGATTCAATTCTTCTTTGGCGGTTGAATTAAAATAAAGCGACTGAAAACCCGGATATGGTCTGGGCAATAATAATAACGGCGCAGGTTTTAGTGCTGACAGTGGAATTCTGACTTCCTGATTTTTCTGGCCCAGCGTGATCTTAGTGCCATAGGATAGGGCATTGCCGCTAATCAAATTTATATTGACCGGCAAATCTGTGGAGGCTGTTGCCTGAAAAACAAGATAATGGTAAGCAGACGGCTCTGGCTGTTTAGTCAGCATATCTTTAACGTAAATCTCTAATCCCCCATTTCTGGTTGTTTTGCCACTTTGGTCGGCTAAATGATTGATCTCCAACATCGCCTTCTGACCTGCGGAATCTGGGTGAAAAGCATAGTTGTCCTGTTTCCAGTCGCCCAAATAAAAGTTTAAGCCCACTGGCGGATTTGCTGGGTTAAAGAGCTGAATTGATGATCCCTGCAGCGTGTCAGTTGATTTACTTGCTGATTCCTTTGGGGCTCCAACCAGGCCTGCTGAACCAGCTTTCCCTGCAGTTCTCTGATGTGCCAAATACCTGGCAGCCACCGGCTGTGGCGCTACGAATTCTGCCAGACCAATAGTGCCAACTTTTACATCGTTTGGCATTGCAGCATTGTTGCTGAGCAGGTAAGTTCCGGGTTTAACATTAAAACCTGCTGCTGAGGCTCTTTGCTGCAATGTGTTCCCTTTGTTCAAGCCTTTTATGTAAAAATCTGCATTTAGTCCGGGAAGGCTGATCTTAATCGGGTGATCTGCCCAGCTGATGTCCTTAACAGCTTTATCCGGCGAAGCCGTAGCAAAAGGATCACTGATCGCACGTACATCAGGCATTACCTCGAGCCGCCATTGGCCACCAGCTAGCTGATCCAGAAAATAGGCACCATTGCCCGCATAGGAAACAACAGCCGAAGAACCGACACCAGCGATATGTTTAAGTGTCTGCACTGAGCGCGGCTGGGTTGTTGTTGAATTGGAGTAGTAAAAGGCATCCTCACGGTTCATCTCACTCAGGTTTTCATTAGCGCTTAATCGAAAAACGCTGAAAGCTGTATCTGCGGGGTAACTTCCATAAGATTTATAAAGCGGCGTACTACGGAACACCTCGCTGGCAATCATTAAGCTGATAGCTTTTGAAGGCGTGTAAGCCAGGTTTAAGTAATGCGTCTGATATTCTGTGTTCCCATAGGCTGTAGCCAATGGATCATAGGCAAACTGTGTGGCCCATTGAAAACCTGCCGTTCTAAAGCTCCGTGCCATTGCAGGATAAAGGTATGACTGCAAGATATCCGCTGCGTCAAACTCATAAACAATGCGTGGCTTGTGCATAAAAGCGGGGATGGTATCAAAAGGGATAACGTAACGGTCTACATGTGGCAGGAAGTTTCCTTTTTGCTCATGACCGGCAACCAGTCCGATCGGGTACCACTGAAAGCTAAAACCATCTGCTTTGGAATTGGCTACAGCGGCTGCATAATCTGGTGATTCGCTGATATTATAGAATACCGGCTTGGTCCATCCTGTATTTTTAATAGCCCGGGTTAAGCGGTTGATGTAAGTTGTCGCCAGTTTTTTAGGGCCAGTATGTTTAGGCTCGTTATTAATTTCTGTTGCCACCACAAAAGGGTCTTTGCCATAGGTTTTATGGGTATAAGGGTTCACATGCGAGAAAAACTGCTGCAGGTAACGCTCCTGCGCCTGTATCGCTTTGTTGTTGACCAGTGATTTTTCCTTACCGTAGATATCACTAAAACTGCCGGTCTTTTCATCTTTTTCAGGATAGCCATTGCCCCAGAAGGCGATCGGCGTGATCAGTATGTAAATTCCCCTGGCTTCGAGTTTGGCCACGAGGTAATCAAATAGACGCAGGTGTTCGTTGTCGATCAGGTTCCCTTGAGCATCACTGATTTCGGTATCCCAAACATGTACCCTGAAAGCATTGATCCCCAGTCGGGCCATATGGTATACGTCGTTATCAATCGCAGTCTGCGGATCTATGCCTAAAGCTTTATGTGAACGGTAGCCATAAGCAAAAGGCACCGTATAGTTTACACCAAAAAAAGCAGCCTCAGTGCCAGCATGTTCCCATCGTATTATGCCTTTGCTATCAATATGAAGGTGATCGTTGGTTGGTTTTCTCGTTTGTGCCTGCAGACTTCCCGCTGTGAGGAGCATAGCGGTAAGACACAAAGTGATATAGGTAGTTCTGAACATTTGGTTAGCTTCTTATTTTAGGGTCAAAAGTACCAAAACAATTAGGTTTTCCATGCGTAATTTTCTCCTGTGCATGTTAAGCCAATAAAATTTCAGCCTTCCCTGTTTTAACAATTTGTTAACCTGAAAGAGAAAATCAGGTGATATGCATGATACACCTTTGTACAAAATTTAGAAACCAAGCAAAAACGTTTTATGGAAAAAAGCTACACATCAATTTCCCGGATTGCAAATGCCAGCCGATGGAAGGGGATCCTTTCATTGATTATGGTCATGGTGATCTCGCTGAGCGCCTTCGCCCAGCAGCAGGGCAGAATTATTAAAGGAAAAGTAATAGACGAAATGCACGGCGCACTGCCGGGTGTGACGGTAAGAGTGAAAGGCTCCACTATAGCTACTGCTACCGATCAGGATGGTAATTTCTCCATCAGGATAAATAAAGCAAGCGATGTGCTGGTTTTCGCGATGCTGGGCTCCCTTACGCAGGAAGTTGCAGCAGGAAATGGTCAGGACCTGAGCATCACGCTGAAATCGGACAGCAAACTGCTGAATGATGTGGTGGTTATCGGTTATGGTACTTCCAAAAAGAAAGACCTTACGGGAGCGATTACCTCGGTGAGCTCAGAAGAGTTTAACCAGGGGGTAATGACTACACCGGCACAATTGCTGCAAGGTAAAGTGGCGGGGATGAACATTACGAAAAGTGGTGACCCGAATGCTAAACCAGCGACGATGCTGAGAGGGCCTTCTTCGTTCCGTGAGGGGGCAGCACAGGAACCTTTTTATGTAATTGATGGAGTGCCGGGCGCAAATATTGATTTGCTTGCTCCTGCAGATATCGAGAGTATCGACGTATTGAAAGATGCTTCTTCTACAGCGATCTACGGTTCGAGAGCAGCAAACGGGGTTATCATCGTAACCACAAAAAGATCTAAAGCGGGTCAGTCGCGACTTTCTTACAGCGGATATGGTGCCATGGAAAGTGTATCTAAAAAATATGATATGCTGAGCGGTCCTGAATTACGTGACTACCTCGCAAAAAATGGTAAAACGTTAAACTCTGTAGATGACGATGGCTCAGATACAAACTGGCAGGACCTGATCGAGAGAACAGGTTACTCACAAAACCACAATATCTCTTATGGTGGTTCAGGAGAATCTTCGGATTACGGAGCTAGTGTCAACTATTTTGATAACCAGGGGATCATTAAAAATACTTCCCTGAAAAGGACAATTGTTAGGGCATATGTGAATCAGCGTTTCTTCGACGATCGTTTGAAATTAGGCCTTACGGTAACAAACAGTGCTTCTACGGCCAAAGATGTGTATTCGCAGACCACTGCATTTTCAAACATGCTGTTCTTCCTGCCAACAGTAAGTCCATTCAATGCGGATGGCAGTTACAAGGAGAATTACAACAGAACGGGAAGCGGAACACGTAACCCACTTTCTGCGGTAGACAACAACCTGGTAACGAACGATAACAATAAAACGCTGATCAACGGAACAGCAACGGTAAACATCCTTTCAGGACTAAGGTTCACTGGTAGTTTATCCACACAAAGAGACCAAACTAATGGCAGTGCTTACCTGAACAGCCAGTCCGGACTAGCCCGTGGTGTAAACGGTCAGGCGATCAGGTCAGAAATCCTCAATAAAAACGAAGTGTTAGAGGGTTACTTTAACTACGATAAAACTTTTGGCAAACACAGTTTGAAATTACTGGCAGGATACTCCTGGCAAGAAGACCGTACCAATGATGGTTTCGGAGTAACTACACAAGGTTTTACCAACGACAATCTGGCGGCGAGCAACTTGTTTTTGTCTAATCCTTCGGCATTGGCGCAGGTGACTTTCCTTAACTCACCAATCTCTACCTTAAGACTCATCTCTTATTATGGCAGGGCGCAATACAATTTCAACGAGAAATACCTGTTCCAGGCTTCCCTGAGAAACGACGGCTCATCTGCTTTCGGTACCAATAGCCGCTGGGGATTATTCCCGGCAGTGTCTGCGGGATGGAGAATTATCAGTGAGGACTTTATGAAAAGTGTTCCTGTAATCAGCGACCTGAAATTAAGAGCTGGTTATGGTGAGTCTGGAAATAGCCTTGGTTTTGATGCTTTCTCCTCTTTATTGATTTACGGTACACAAAGTACAGGGGCTAAATTTTTGAACAACGGTGTTATCAGCAATGCGATAGGCCCAACAAAAAATGAAAACCCCGACTTAAAATGGGAGAGTACAGCAACTACCAACATTGGTTTAGACTTTGGTTTATTCAATAACAGGATCACAGGTTCGGTAGACTATTATATCAAGAAAACATCAGATCTGATCTATGATAAGTATGCGGTGTCTACTACACAGTATTTCGTGAACGTGATCACTGCCAACGTTGGTAAAGTGAAAAACTCCGGAGTAGAGTTTGCCCTGAATGCACAGGTGGTAAAAACGCCGGATTTCAGCTGGACAACTTCACCTAACATTGCTCACAACAAAAACATTGTAGAGACTCTATCTGATGATTTGTATAAGATCGATTATATCCAGACCGCACAGCTGGGTGGTAAAGGACAATCTAACAATTACAGTCAGCAGGTAATTCCGGGACAGCCTTTGGGAACTTATTACCTGTGGAACTATGCTGGCAAAAACGCTGATGGCGTAAGTACTTATATCGATGCTTCGGGTAAAACTATTGCCACACAGCCATTAACAACAGATGCCAGGATTGCCGGAAACGCGCAGCCGAGCCTGGTTTATGGATGGGCGAATACGTTCAATTACAAAAGCTGGGACTTAAACTTTTTGGTTCGTGGTGTGCTGGGGAACAAAATCCTGAATGCTACAGCGGCTGGTTTAAACAACCCGGTAGATGCTAACCTGCAGAACATTCCAAGAACTACACTTACAGAATCTGGAAAAGATGCCAATGCCTACCTGATCTCTGATAGGTACCTGGAAAATGGTGCTTACCTGCGTTTGGACAATGCTACGCTGGGTTATACGCTTAAGCCGAAAGTGAAAGGCATCAAGGCTATCCGTCTGTATTTTACAGCTAACAACGTATTTGTAATTACAAAATACAGCGGACTTGATCCGGAGATCAACATCGGTGGTTTAACACCAGGTGTAGACAACAACAACTTCTATCCTAAAACCCGTACGCTGAGTTTCGGTCTTAACGCATCATTTTAATTTATACAGCTTAGATCAACATGAAAAAGATATTTATATTCACCGCGGCCTGTGCCGCAATACTTTCCGCCACTTCCTGCAAAAAACTGGATGTGCCTGTGGAATCACAATATGTAAAAGAAAACTTTCCTGCAACGGGTGCAGATTATGCAGCACTTTACGGGACGATGTATGCTAACCTTTCCTCACAGTACGGTGTTCCTTATTTCAGGATGCAGGAACTGTCGACCGATGAAGCGATCCTTCCGGCAAGGGACGGTAACTTTGACGATGGCGGACAGTACCGTCAGTTACACTACCATACCTGGACAAAAGACCATGCCAACGTAAAAACCGTTTGGGAGTGGGGTTTTGGTGGGATCAGCAACTGTAACCGTTTGCTGAATATCACCAACGCATCTAACGTAACGCCAGAAACAAAGACTGCTGGTATTGCAGAAATCAGGGCAATGCGTGCCTTATACTATTTCTTTATGATGGACCTGTACGGAAATGTGCCCATCATTGACACTTTCCCCGTTCCCGCTGGCTCGCTACCGGGTACCACAAGCAGGGACAAGGTATTTGCTTTTATTGAGAAAGAACTGCTGGCGGTTATTCCTAACCTGCCCGAGAGATCATCTACCAATCAGGTGTCGGTTTATGGCCGCCCGACAAAAGGGATGGCATTTGCTCTGCTAACAAAGATGTACCTGAATGCTCAGGTATATACTGGTGGTGCGGCACGATATACAGAAACTGTGGCAATGGCCGATAGTGTAATGCGCAATACCACTTACGCCCTGGACGCTAAATACTCAGATATTTTCGACGTGAACAATGGCCCTGCAATCAAGGAAACTATTTTTGCCATTCCTTATGACCAGCAGATCCCTGGTAACCAGATTACCCGCTTTGGATTTTATCCGGCACTGGCTCCGGCTTATGGAATCAATGGTGTAGGATTCAGTATCTCTATGAGTACCACACCAGAATTCTTTAACACTTTTAACATCCCGAATGATATTAGAAAAAGCTTTTGGTTAGTTGGTCCGCAGTATGCACCAGACGCTAACAGACAGCCAGATCTGACTAAGCCAGTATTGATTGCCGGTACAAATAACCAGATCGTGATTACACCAGACCTTATCCTGAAACCTGGAAAGCCAATGGATGTGGGTAACCTGGTTACCGATCAGGCAAAAGGAGTGCGTTCTGTAAAATACTGGCCGGATCCTGCAGCGATACAGGCAACACGTTTAAATGGTAACGATATGCCATTTTTACGCCTTGCAGATGTATACCTGATGAAAGCTGAGGCAATATTACGTGGCGCAACCGCTACTGCGGTTGCTGGTGAAACTCAAACACCGCTGGTATTGGTAAATAAAATTCGTGCAAGGGCAGGTGCGGCACTGGCTACCAGTGTAACACTAGACGATCTGCTGGCCGAAAGAGGTCGCGAACTGAGCTGGGAAACCTGGAGAAGGAATGACCTGATCCGTTACGGCTTGTTCGAAAAAGAATACCCATTACAAAACGATGTGCTCAGTATGGATAAAGCAACCACAAAAAGACTTTATCCAGTTCCGGCCACAGAGTTGATACTTAATGCCAACCTCGTACAAAATCCGGGATACAACTAAAATCACCAGACAGCCGGCATCAACCGGCTGTCTTTATTTAAAGAAAAATGATAAGATATATTTCCTGTGCAGTACTGGCTGCGCTCCCATTCATCAGCACCGCGCAAAATAACAATTTGCCTATCAATAAAATACAAGTGATAGGTTCACATAACAGCTATAAGGTGGCGATAGACCCACATTTGTTTAAAGTATTCAGCCAAAAGGATTCTGTGTCGGCAAGCAGGATTGATTACGAACATATTCCCGTTACCGATCAGCTGGATAAAGGATTGAGAAACCTGGAGATTGATGTTTACGCCGATGCCCAGGGCGGAAAATATGCACATCCGAGGGGATTGGACTGGGCGCCAGATCAGGCTCCATTTGATGTGAACAAGGAAATGGATGAGCCGGGCTTTAAAGTATTTCACATCCAGGACCTGGATTTTCGCAGTGACTTTTTAACCCTAAAGGGCGGCTTGGAAAAGTTGAGACAATGGTCTGATGCGCATCCGGATCATACACCGGTATTCATTACGCTGGAAGCGAAGGATAATACGATTAAAAGTGAAGGCTTTAGTGCTCCTGAGCAATTCACTGCCGCTACTTTTGATGCATTGGATCAGGCGATCCGCAATGACCTGGGCAGAACTAAACTCCTTACTCCGGACGATGTGCGCGGAAAATACGAGAGTTTGGAAGAGGCTGTTTTAAAAGGTGGCTGGCCAACGCTTGCCAAAGCAAAGGGTAAATTCATTTTCCTGTTAGACCAGAAAGGTGAAAAGATGGAGCTGTATATCAAAGGTCATCCTTCATTAAAAGGCCGGGTGCTTTTTGCCAATGCGGCGCCAGGCAGGCCAGAAGCAGCGATGATGATTATCAACAATGCCAAAAGCCCTGAGATCTCTCAGTTGGTAAAAAAGGGATATATCATCAGGACCCGCGCAGATTCCGATACGCAGGAAGCAAGGAGAAACGACTACTCTAATTTTGATGCTGCCCGTGCTTCGGGTGCACAGATTATCACTACTGACTACTACCAGAAAAGCAGCCACTTCAAGTCTGACTTTGCAGTAAGCTTTGAAGGAGGTACTTATTTTAGACTAAACCCACTTTTTAAGAAATAATTTGAGACAGCGATTTATAACAGCTTTGTGTGGAGCTGTGCTTTGTTTTGGCACAACCCTCAAGGCTCAGGAGAAACACCATTCCTTTGTTGACCCCATGATTGGTTCTGAGGGCTTGGGGAGAGTATTTATCGGTCCGTCGGCCCCCTTTGGGATGGTTAAACCATCGCCGGATTGTGGTAGCGCACCAAATAGCGGCTGGCTCCCGGAGCCGGTGCCGGTTACCGGATTCAGCCAGCTCCACGTAAGTGGAACCGGAGGCGGACCAAAATATGGAAATATCCAGGTGATGCCTTTTACCGGTGCGCTGAATGATCTGGATCAGGCTTCACTTCGTGAAAATGAAGTGGCGCGACTGGGTTATTATGGTGTAACCTTAAAAAAAAGTGGCGTAAAAACAGAAATCACCACTGCAGACAGGGCCGCTTTTTACAGGTTTAGCTATCCTGCGTCACAGCAGAAATCGCTGAAGATAGATGCGGGATTTTTCCTGGGAGAACAGCCATTACCTGATAGCAGGGAGGCGCAACAGTTTGTAGGTTCGGAAATTGAAATGGTTTCCCCAACTGAAATCAGGGGTTATAGCAGAATCCGTGGGGGCTGGAACAATGGCCCTGCTTACACGGTTTATTTTTATGCGGTACTGGATCAGCCTGTGACAGCTTTTTCCAGCTGGAAGGGCGACCAGCTTTATCCCGGTGCGGCGGCTCAGTTTGATTCTGGGGAGAAAACTGGGATTCTGCTGTCCCTGGGCGGAAAAGAACAGGTGCTGAACATGAAGATTGGAATATCCTTTTTAAGTTCGCTAAAGGCGAAAGCTAACATCGAGACCGAAATACCACACTGGAAATTTGATCAGGTGCTGGCTGCGGTGCAGGATAAATGGGAGCTCTTGTTCAAACGCATAGAGATTGATCCTTCCTCTACCAAAGCTCAAAAGCAGCTTTTTTATACGGGGCTTTACCATACAATGCTGATGCCGGTAAACCGTAGCGGAGAAAATCCGCTGTGGACCGGCAGCGCGCCATATTATGATGACTTTTATACTTTATGGGATACCTATAGGACTTCGAACCCGCTGATTACGCTGATCTCTCCTAAAAAGGAAGCGGAGATTGTGAATGCGCTGATTGACATTTATAAACATGATGGTTTTTTGCCTGATGGACGCAGCGGTAATGCCAATGGAAGAACCCAGGGAGGATCACATGCTGAAGTGGTGATCGCTGATGCTTTTGTGAAAAAACTGGAAGGGATTGACTATGAGACAGGGCTGGAGGCGATGCTAAAAGATGCAACGGTAGCGCCCGGTGGCAATGAGGAACAGGAGGGCAGGGGAGGACTGACAGCATATAACCGCCTGGGTTATGTCCCTTTTTCAATCGTGAGGTCTGGAAATAGAACGGTTGACTATGCCTATAACGATTATAACATCGCCACGGTGGCGAAAGGATTAGGCCGTGAGCAGACTTTTAAACGTTTCATCAGACAGTCTGGCAATTGGCGGAACCTATGGCGCGATAACTATGAACATGAAGGCTCCCGCGGTTTTATACTTCCAAAAGATGAAGGTGGGCGCTGGTTGGATACGATCCCTTATGGCAAATCGGAAATACAGCATCCAACATATATTTATACCCCGCTTTCGCATGAAGTACCTTGGTATGCCTGTCATTGGTGCGGATTTTTTTATGAGGGTACATCCTGGGAATATTCTTTCAGTATCCCCCATGAAATACCTACCCTGATTGAGAAGTCGGGCGGTAATGCAGCCTTCAGTAAAAGGCTGGATACGTTTTTTGACCGCAAGTTTTATAATGTGGCCAACGAACCATCATTCCTGACACCAACGCTGTATCATTGGATTGGTCGCCCGGACCTGAGCAGTCAGCGGATCAGGAAAATCATTGAGACAAGTTTTAACACAAGCCGCAATGGTTTGCCGGGTAATGATGATTCTGGCGCAATGTCTTCGTGGCTGGCTTTTCATATGACTGGATTATACCCTAATGCTGGTCAGTCTTATTACCTGATCAATTCTCCTTTGCTTAAACAGACGATCTTCCATCAGGAAAACGGCAGGGATTTCACGATTACTGCACGTGGCTTATCGGAGAAAAACGTATTTATCAAATCCGCTACACTAAACGGCAAAGCTTTTAACCAGGCCTGGATTGAACATGCCGACTTGCTAAAAGGTGGCGAACTGCTGCTGGAAATGTCGGACCAGCCTTCGGATTGGGGAACAAAGATTTTACCACCCACAAGTCTTAAAGAATAATGAAAGTGATACTATTCAGGGGGCAATTCCTCCTTATCTTATTACTGTGTTTGGCGGTGAAAAACCTGTCGGCACAGCAGCAGATCCCAGTGATAAAAGTCGGCACAGCGATCGAGTATAAGTTCTTTTTGTATGGGCAGACTGTGCCCATGAAACTAACGGTGAAGTCTGTACAAGACAGTGTGCTGCTCGACTGGTATATCCGTGGCGCTACCGGCAGTTACCTGATTGCTGCAGCAGGTGTGGAAAAAGGGACTAAAATCAATTTCGTGCAACCTGCCTGGAAGGAAGTTTTACGGCTAGCACCGGATGAAACCTTTGCCATCATTTCCCGCTCGGCCTTTGCTGCCTTACAGCGGGACAAACAATTTGTCTATAACCAAACTACCTACCAGCTGAAGGATAAAAAAGCCTATCAGCTTGGAGATAAAAAAGTAAAGGTATATCATGTGGTAGGCAAAGAAGAAGCTGCCGAGTTATGGATTCTGGATAACCCAACCTGTCCGCTAATTTGTGAGCTGCAGAACAATCCATTGGGGATTAATTTCAAGGCGATTGCCATCAATTAAAAACCGGCTGGCTTTCATCAATTCTTTAGGTTAAGACCTGCCCAGTTGATGAAGGCCAGGCTTTTTTTATGAATAATCTTACTTTCGGGCTATTTTAAAAAATACCCATATTTTTGTCGCAGTAATTTGCAAGGGCCCGGATTTTGTATATCCGATATTTGTATCTACATTTCAGCGGGAAAATCATCAGTTCAGATTACCTTAAACATTAAAACATGCGTGCCCCCAAACCGGAATTAACAGGTGTTAGAGAAATAGCCAGAAGAGCGAATGTTTCTATCGGGACAGTAGACCGGGTGCTGAACAATCGTGCCGGAGTTTCGGAGAAAACCAAAAACATCATCCTTAAGATTATTGAAGAGCTGGATTACCAGCCTAATATTCTGGCAAGGAGACTGGCTTCTAAAAAGACACTGACGATTGCCGTGCTTATTCCGGCGGTTTCGGTTGAAACGAATTACTGGCAGTCCCCATTGGATGGAATTATACAGGCTGAAGCAGAAGTGAAGCCCTATGGTGTGCTGGTAGAGCAATTCTTTTTTGACCAGAATGATAAGATTTCCTTCACTAAACAAACCACCGCAATACTTGCAAAGAATTTTGATGGAGTATTGATGGCGCCCATGTTTATGGAAGAATCTGTAGCCTTCGCAGCTGAATGCAAGCAGCTAAAGATCCCCTATGTATTTATCAATTCTGATATTCCCGGCCATGATAGTTTATGTTATATCGGTCCGGAGTTGCATCAGAGTGGCTGTGTAGCGGCAGATTTAATCAGTTACCTGGTGTCAGATGAAGACGAATTGCTGATTGTTAATATCTCGAGGGAAATTGATAACCTGCACCATTTGATTAGAAAAGAGGAAGGTTTCAGGGAGTATTTTAAGAAACATGGTAAACAGAACAAGATTGTTAAACTGGATATCCGCGATACCGACTACCTTTCTGTTGCCAAAGCATTGGCCACGATGCTGAGCAAACATGAGATCAAAGCAATTTTTGTTACCAATTCGCGGGTTTCTTTTGTGGCCCAATATTTAGAGAAAGCGGGCCTTCACCATATCAAATTAATAGGCTATGATTTTCTGCAGGAAAATATAGCATTTCTTAAAAAAGGAGTGATTGAGTTTTTAATTAGTCAGAAGCCCAAAGAACAGGGCTACAAAGGAATTATTACATTGAACAACTACCTGCTGCACTCACTGATTCTGGGCAAAAGCCACTTTATGCCGATTGACATCATCACCAAAGAGAACTATAGCTTTTACTCCAACTAGTTGCGGTTTCCGGGTATTGGAAATTAATCCGTCCCATTCTGTAAACACTTAATCTTCTGAAATTGATAATTTTTCAGGTTTTTCGTGTACGTAAACGTAAATATACTATATTAGCTGTCAGTAGCTTGCAAAGTATAACCCAGGGGCTGCACAAATTTACAATTATGGCATAAAGAAGAGGGCGCTTGTGCAAGCCATTAACTGATAAAAACCAGATAGAAAGACATGAATTTAAAGATCAGCATGCGATACCGGAAAGTTTATTTGACAGTGTTACTAATAACCTGTTTTCTTACCGGCTTTAGTCAGGTTAAGGGTTTCCACCTGGATCTCCGGATACAGGTAATGAAAATGTCTGCCTTAAAAGAATTTGCGCAGCACCTGAAAACTGGTGGTGTAAATACGATCATCATGGAATGGGAGGCCACTTACCCGTTTAAAAATCAGCCTTTAATTGCAAACCGTTATGCCTACACCCGAGAGGAGGTGACCGACTTTGTAAAATACTGCAATAATTTAGGTATTGATGTAATTCCGTTGCAGCAAAGTTTTGGGCATGTGGAGTATATTTTGAGAAATATCAAATATGCTGAGCTAAGGGAAGATCAGAAAGATTATTCTCAGGTTAACCCGATCAAAGAAAAGGAGGCCAAAGCCTTATTTACCGATTTGTATAAAGATCTAATTGCTACCCATAACTCGCCCTATATTCATATCGGGGGTGATGAAACCTATCTGTTAGGCCACGGCGAGGAATCAAAGAAGAAAGTAGCCGAAGTGGGAATGGCGCGTTTATATGGCGATTATATCAAAATGTTATGTGAGGTGGTGGTGAGCCTGGGTAAACGCCCGCTCGTTTGGGCAGATATTGCTTTGAAATATCCCGGCGCTTTAAAATCATTACCCAAAGAAACGATTTTTGTAGACTGGAACTATGGCTGGGAATTTAATATGTTTGGAGATCACGAAGCGCTGGTAAAGGAAGGCTTTGAGATCTGGGGATCACCCTCCATTCGCAGTCATCCTGATAATTATTTCCTGACCGACTGGGAAAAACATTTTAAGAATATCCGTGATTTTGTGCCACTGGCCAATAAATTGGGCTATAAGGGGATAGTAATGACTTCATGGTCAACCTCTGGATTGTATTCTCCGGTTTTTGAATCGAGCTCCGATATCGTGGATTTATACGCGATCAGGCATGTGTATCCGATTACGGGCTTCAACATGTTAATTGATGCCTATCTGGAAAGTGTTGCCAAACCGGAGCCATTGCAGATTCAGGCCTTCGTGAAAAAGTATGCGAACAATAAATATGGTTTTACCGCAAGTCAGACTGCCAGGTTTTGGTCGGCCTTAACTTCTACACCTTTTGAAGTTAACAAAGGGAAACCTGTTAAAACCTCGCTCAGTGTTGATCAGCTGTTGGACAGTGCCAGACATGCTGCCAAAGTACTGGATGAACTAAAACCCCGGGACAATGGAAAAGAGTTTGAGCATTACCGTTTGATGGCCGCCATCAGGGTTCAATACCTGGCCTATCTGTCTATAGAAGCCAGGGCCAATGCTCCGGAATGTACAACGGCAGAAGTTCCGGCATTGCTGGCCAGCCTCAAATCTTTAAACACGGAGGCCCTGGATAAAAAGTTTATTGAGCTCAATAAAGATATGCTTTATCCATCTGCACTGAAGGAAGAAAATGATTTGCGCAATGCCAAGATCAACCTCCTGATAGCCAGATTATCGAGAACCAAATAGATCCTATTTCAAACGTCCTGCATGAAGAAAGAAAGTATAAAGGTAGCACCGGGCTCGCTGAGCAAAACTGATAGTTTGATCTCAATAATGATTATCGGGCTGCTGTTTTTCATTTTCGGATTTGTCACCTGGATTAATGCCATACTGATTCCTTATTTCAAAATTGCCTGTGAGCTTAACAATTTTGAATCTTACCTGGTTGCCTTTGCATTTTACATCTCTTACCTCCTGATGTCTGTTCCCGCATCCTATCTGTTAAAGCGGATAGGATTTAAAAAAGGCATGATGATCGGTTTCTGGATTATGGCCACGGGGGCTTTTATCTTTGTGCCTGCTGCCTGGAGCAGGACCTACGGACTGTTTCTTTGCGGACTTTTTACGCTGGGTACTGGCCTGGCGATATTACAGACGGCAGCGAATCCTTATATTGCCATTTTGGGCGATAAGGAACGTGCGGCACAGCGCTTTAGCATCATGGGTATTTCCAATAAACTGGCGGGAATCCTGGCGCCTTTGCTCTTCGCTTCAGTGATTTTAAGAAAGACAGATACGCAGTTATTCGAACAGCTGCTCAGCATGGCACCTGACGCAAAAAGTGCTGCCCTGCAGGAGCTGTTGAACCGTGTTATTGTTCCTTACACCACTGTAGGTGTTGTATTGGCCATCTTAGGGTTATTTGTGCGCTATTCGCCCCTGCCGGAAATAGATACCGACCAGGAAGAAGGGGAACTGGCGCTAAGTAATGCGGGGAAAACGAACATCTTTCAGTTCCCTCATTTGATACTCGGTGCATTTGCTATTTTCCTGCATGTGGGTTCGCAGGTGATTGCGGTAGATACGATAATTGGCTATGCCCGCTCCATGGATATCCCCTTACTGGAGGCTAAAGTTTTTCCCTCCTATACTCTCGGGGCAACCATTATTGGTTATTTACTGGGATTGTTCTTAATTCCGCGCTGGATCAGCCAGCTAATGGCCCTGCGTTGCTGTACGGTTTTGGGTATTGTACTTAGTCTGCTGATTATATACAGCAGTAAACAGGTGGTTGTTTTTGGCCACCATGCCGATATTTCCCTCTGGTTTGTCGTGCTGCTTGGCTTTGCCAATTCAATGATCTGGGCCGGAATATGGCCGCTGGCGATGGATGGGCTGGGCCGGTTTATTAAAATAGGGGCCTCGATATTGATTATGGGCCTTAGTGGTAATGCCATCATGCCTTTGTTATACGGGCATTTTGCCGACTTATATACCCTTCGTACAGCCTATTGGCTATTGATTCCCTGTTATATCTATCTGGCATTTTATGCCCTTCATGGATTTAGGGTCAAACGTTGGCTGATTAAAAATAAATAGAGAACACAATGGATTTTAGAAATAGAATTAAAATATATAACGGGATTATCCTAACTCCGCAGCGGCAGATCAAAGGAGGCTGTGTGCTGATTGAAAATGGAATAATCGTTCAGGTAAGTGCGGACAACATTGACTTTGAAGGTGCGGAGCTGCTGGATGCCCGTGGCAGATACATCTCTCCCGGTTTCATCGACATCCACGTCCACGGAGGTGGGGGGCACGATTTTATGGACAATACTTTAGCGGCCTTTCTCGGTGTCGCCAATGCTCACGCCAAACATGGTACAACAGCGATGACGCCGACCACGCTAAGCTGTGAGAAGGCTGATCTGCTGCAAACACTCGACCTCTATAAAATTGCTGACCAGCAGAACTTGCAGGGGGCACAATTTATTGGGATGCACATTGAAGGGCCTTACTTTGCAATGAGCCAAAAAGGGGCCCAGGACCCACGGTATATACGCGATCCGGTAGCCGAAGAATATGAAGAAATTCTTGCCTACTCCTCAGATATCAAACGCTGGAGCGCCGCGCCTGAACTTAAGGGAGCGATGGAGTTTGGTGATTTCCTACGTAAAAAAGGTGTGCTGGCAGCCATTGCCCATACAGACGCCATTTACGAAGAAGTGCTGGAGGCCTATGAAAAAGGCTTTAGCCATGCTACGCACTTTTACTCCTGCATGTCGGGCGTTTCCAGACGTAATGCCTATCGCTATGCTGGCGTAGTGGAAAGCGCTTACCTGCTGGAGGGGATGACTGTAGAGATTATTGCGGACGGAGTACATCTACCGCCGCCACTGCTTAAGCTGGTCTACAAAATTAAAGGGGCAAGCAGGACGGCGTTGATTACCGATGCCATGCGCGGCGCGGGAATGCCCGAGGGGCCAAGCATATTGGGAAGTCTGCGCAACGGATTACCGGTGATTGTAGAGGATAACGTGGCGAAACTGCCAGACCGCAGCTCTTTTGCCGGCAGCGTAGCTACTGCGGACAGGCTGCTAAGAAATATGATCAACCTGGCGGAAGTTCCGCTCCTGGAGGCTGTTACCATGATCAGTACCACACCGGCATCGATTATGAAGATAGATCATTTGACGGGTTCACTCTTGGCGGGTAAAAATGCGGACCTGGTGATCTTCGATGAGAATATTGAAGTGTTTACCACTATGGTAAAAGGAAGAATTGTGTATTCGAAAGGATAATTAATATTTTAAAAAAAAGATACCAATGGAAAACCCGATCAGTGCGCCTCATTTTGAGGTGAGAATTTTTGCAGACCGACAACAAATGGGTGAAAATGCGGCAAAAACCGCTGGCGAAAAGCTGCGTACGCTACTGCTCGTGCAGACTGAAGTAAACGTAATTTTTGCTGCGGCACCTTCGCAGAATGAGTTTCTGGAGGCTTTAACCCATGAGGCGGTGGACTGGAAACGTGTAAATGCTTTCCATATGGATGAGTATATTGGATTGCCTGCAGATGCCCCGCAAGCATTTGGAAATTTCCTGCGCAGCAGAATATTCGATAAACTGCCTTTTCAATCCGTCCATTATCTTAGGGGCCTGGAATATGGCGACTTATTGAAGCAGTATCCCGTGGATATCGTGTTTATGGGGATCGGGGAGAATGGACATTTGGCTTTTAACGATCCGCCAGTGGCCAATTTTAACGACCCGCAAATGGTTAAGGTTGTACAGCTAGATCATATCTGTCGTCAACAGCAAGTGAATGACGGTTGTTTCAACTCAATTAAAGAGGTACCGACGCATGCCCTTACCTTAACTATTCCTGCGTTGCTGAAGGCGAAACATATTATTTGTGTTGTACCTGCCAAAGCAAAAGCGCAGGCTGTATTTAATACGCTGAATGAAAAGATCGGCACTGCCTATCCTTCCACTATTCTGCGTAAACACATAGATGTAGTCTTATTTCTGGATAAGGATAGCAGCAGTTTGTTAAAGGATTTATAAAATGGCTAGCCAAAACGCGACTTTGAAAGTGCCCCGATTGGGGCCGGTACTTCCGGGAGGAGATAGTTATGCGCAATTGCTGGAGACGATGCCGGCTTATCAGCTCAGCAATCAGTCCTGGCCAGCGTATCAGACAGCATGTTCGGCAAGTTTTAGGATCGCACATGCAGACTCTGCAATCCTGCTGAGGTTTGATGTTAAAAATGATTATTTTAAATCGAAGCAAAGGACCGTCAATGGAGCTGTAAGCCGGGATAATTGCGTTGAATTTTTTGTAGCCTTTGGCGGAGGTGGTTATTACAATATTGAGTACAACTGCCTCGGTGTCGCCAAAATCGCTTATGGTAGTCGGCGGGAAAATCGCCAGTTTTTGTCAGTGGACACGATCAGGCAGGTTGGGGTGTTTACCTGCATTGACCAGTCAGGCGAAAACTTCCACTGGCAGATTGTACTCATTATCCCAGTCACAGTTTTTGAGTTCCACAGGATCAGCTCACTGAAAGGTGTTAGCTGCTCGGGAAATTTTTATAAATGCGGCGATGAATTACCTCAGCCGCATTTTTTATGCTGGAACAGCATTCGTAGCCCTGAGCCCGACTTTCATCTCCCTGAATATTTTGGGGATATCATTTTCCAGTAGCAAAAAAGGCCAAACAGATTCGTCCCACCCCCGGTCTTTCGAACGCCTGGTATTTTTTACTGCTGATCGTTTACTTCCAGCCAATGCCCGTCCGGGTCCTGGAAATAAATCTGCTTTACACCGTCTACTCTAACGGTAGGTGCTTTGGCAGTACCCTCCCAGTTGATGTAAGGCACTTTTTCACGATCCAGCCCGGCCATAAAGTCTGTGATGGATGGTACGCTAAAACATAGGTGTTCATTTTTATTTGGTGTAACTTTCTGTAACGCACCTTTAATGAGATGAAGCTGACCGGCTGCCCCCAAGGTAAACCAGATGTGTTTGCCGTCTTTAAATGGTTCTTCGATTTTCTGCAGGTTTAGGATCTGCTCGTAGAAATAGCCGCTCTTATCCAGATCGGTAACATATACAGCAATGTGGTTGAGCACAGTGCCTGATTTTTTAACCGTGTTTTGTGCATACAATGCGTTTACGGATAGGAACAACGCAACTGATAGCAGTGATAATACAATTCTTTTCATCCTGTAATTTAGATAAATATTATCATAAAAATGGCCTTCGGCGAAGATCGCTGAAGGCCAGATGATGAAATGGTGTGTTGTTTATTCTACTGTGACATGGTAAAGGATAGTTTTATATTGACTGATGGTTCCCGCATCGCTGCTAACAATGGTCAGCGGCAATACAAAGTTGTTTCCTGCAGGCAATGCAGCCGTTACAAAATTCACCGTGATTGAACCCGAAGTCTGGTTGGCTGGCACGGTGGCCGTATAGTTGCTGATGGTATATGCGGATGCAGGCATCAGTACATAGCTGGTCGAGTTTTTTGTATTGTATGCCGTTAAGGCTTCGGCATCAAGTTTCAGCAGTACATTTACCGGCGTGGCCAATGCTTTAGGTACCGAAACATTAACTAGCACCGGATAGGCAACCGGCGTAGCGGCGGCTTTAATGGTAATATCGTTATAAACGCCGTTATAGGCAACTGCCGGCAGATCGATCAGTGCGCCGGAACCCTTGAAGTCTACGTAACGGTCATCTTTTAGACAGGAGCTGAACAGGCTGGCTGCGATGAGCAAAAGAACAGCTGTGCTGAAATATTTTATATTTTTCATCTGATTGGTTTTTATAATTATTTGGCCCAGAATATTTTTGAGGTGAATTTATCGATGTTTCCCTCTGCCGCAACATTGGCTGCATTTGTCTGATATTCTATCGTAGGATAAAGAATGCGGGTAATTTGATTTGGCGCATTGTTTCCCGGATAAACGGACAAGGGTATGTCATCCGGATAGCCTGTCCTGCGGAATTCATTGAACGCTTCGAAGGCTCCATAAGGATTTAAAGCTGCCCATTTTTGTACAATGATTGCTTTCTGCTGGGCTGCGGCAGATCCGCCAACAGGATAGGCCACTGAGGGTTGTGCAGCATAAGTGGCGGCGGCGGTTGCGGCATCAGGTACCAGATCGTCAACGAAGGATGCAGCGATACCGGCGTCGTAAAGCACTTTCGGATTGCCGCTGATCAACCCTGTACTGGCTGCTTCCGCCTGCAAAAACAAAGACTCTGCAGCAGATAGAATTACAGCGTCCATTGTAGGTCCTTTGAGCGCACCCGAGCCCAAACGGCTCACAGCAAGTCCCGCAGGATTGGTATTTGTTTGTCCAAGATAGTTACCTACAAGGTTGCCGCTTGAGTTTACACCATAAACTAAAGTCGCCCGCGGATCGGCGTGGCTAACATAAAAATCTATGGCATATTGATTAGCCATATAACGGCTGCGGTAAGGCGATGAAGCACCTGATTGGGAGAAGGCATAGGCTGCATACAGCGGGCTGGCCTGACCGCCGTTGGCATCGTTGTTCACATATCCGGGATTTACGGTAGCGGCGGTTACGGCGTTATTAATATAAAGCAAGGCTTCAGTGGCTGCCACTGCGGTTTTTAATGCAGCTTGTTTGGCAGTAAGGTTGGATTGTCTGACAGCGATTTTAAGTTTTAGCGTGTTTGCAAAAATGATCCAGTTAGTCATTACCCCCTGGTACATGATGTCCGTGGCGCCAGGGTTTGCTGCCGAAGCCGGAGCTGATTGGATCATTAAAATTGCAGCATCCAGCTGTTTGATCAGGTCGTCATAAATTACCGTTCCTTTCTCATAGGTTGGGTTTAGGTTATCTGTCCCGGCAAGGGCTGTGGTGTATGGAACGTTGTTGTAGTTATCCACCAACTGCTGGAAGTCAAATACGGTCATGATCTTGGCAATGGCCAGGTAATTAGGTTCGGTAGTAGACTTGGCAAGTGCATTATAATTCGAGAGGTTGAGGTAAAGCCTGGACCATACATCATAATTGGCATTGGTGAAAGCATATTGTAAGAGGTTCACATTCGGCTGAAAGCCCGTACTCCAGTTCAAATAACCGATCCAGTTCGCATACATCGTATAATTGGCATCTGTAGGAACGGTTAGCGATATCGCGGGGTCAAGAATGTTTCCATTGACAATACTGGCGGTAGTTTTCAGTGCCCCGGACAATAATAATCCCGGCGTTACCGCCACGGGCGAGTTGGGATTGTCGGACAGTTCCAAAAAGTCTTTCTTACAGCCACCGGTAGCGATGGTTAGTAAAATGATGAGAAGTGATATATATTTTTTCATCGTTTTTTTATTAAAAGGTTAAATTAAGATTGGCTCCATAAAGTCTTGTTGGAGGCAGTTGAGTTGAGCTGTTGATTCCCACAGCATTTCCTGATGTATTCGAAAATTCAGGGTCTGTCCAGGTATTCGTCTTAGGTCTCCACATCAGCAAGTTACGACCCACCAGGGCGAAGGAAGCTCTCTTAATAAATTTGGAATTCTTGAGCAGGGAACTCAGGTCGAAGTTGAGGTTGGCCTCACGTAGTTTCCAGAATGCACCGCTTGTTACATAAGTGCTGGTGGCATTATAATAGGGTCCTGCATTCCAGAAACCAAGGTTCCCATCCGCAATACTGGTATTGGTGTTTGGCGTATACACACCGGGAGAAGTTTCGATCACAGAGTTAGGGAATACAAAGCGGGCACGTCCTGCCTGCGCCGATAAGTCGGAAATCCCAGCTGAGGTAGCGTTAAACATTCCCTGATTGTAAATCACATAACCGCTGCGATATTCTTCTACCAACGTAAGGGACACTTTTTTATACGTTACCGTTTGGGTAAGTCCCATCAGGTATTTTGGTGTTGTTCGGCCCAGGTTAACCAGGTTGGGATTAGACTGCGGGGCACCGGTTGAGGCATTTACAACTACGCGTCCCTGTGGATCACGAACCACATCACTGCCATATAATACTGGATAGGGCTGCCCTACAACAGCGGCAATGATGGAAGTGGCGGAGGTACTTCCGATACTAATCTGGTTTAATCCATTGGACAGGGAAATAACTTCTGAATCATTGATGGCGAAGTTACCACCGAGGTTGAGGCTTAGCCCATTTTCAGATGGTGTGAGCACCTGCAGGTCTAACTTAAACTCGTAACCCTTATTCTGTACTTCACCCACATTAATCAGTGATTTGTTATAACCTATTGCAGGTGTGGTAATGATGGACAGCGTTTGGTCGGTGGTATGACTATTATAATAGGTAGCATTCAAATTAATCCGGTTGTTGAAAAAGCCCAGGTCTGCACCAATCTCAATGTCTTTGCTAAGCTCAGGTTTGAGGTTAGCATTGTTCAGCGTAGTCCCTAATTCCAGTCCGCCTGTATTTCCATAGGGAAAACCCGGAGTAGAAGTAAAGGTGTTATAAATGCTGTAGGGGCTGCTGTTTACCGTACCTACCTTACTGTAACCTCCCCTTAATTTACCGAAACTAAGTACTGGATTGTTCTTTAATGCCTCAAATGCTTGGGTGAAGATCAGGGAGCCTTTTACAGAAGGGTAGAAAAAAGAACGGTTCTCTTTGGACAAACGCGAGTCGTGGTCGTTTCTTAATGTGGCCTCCAGAAAGGCATAGTCTCTATAACCGATATTCAGGGATCCATAGTAAGCGATCTGTCTGATCTTTCCTTCCTGGGTGCTCGTGGCAGGCACGCCCAGGATACTCCCTACATTATAGAAGCCATCCACAAGCAGGTTGGTACTCGAATTTTTTACATTTGTATAACTGGCCTGCCAGATCGTATTTCCCAGCAAAAGGTTGGCTTTAAAGTCGTCAAAAAACGTCTTGTGTAAGTTGACAATAATATCCTGCTGGGTACGCGCGTAACCCTGTGGCCCGGCCAATGCTGTACCATCCAGATTGAGCGTAGAAATTGACCCATCACCCGTCTGTACTACATTTTGTACCTGACCGGGAATAGTTGCTGTACCATTGCTGCTGCCCTGGGTACCTCCTTCATTGGTTGGATCACTCAATGCGTAAGGGCTAAAGTTAACCTGAGAACGCCTGAACTGTTGATTTGCTGTTCCTGAGTTGTTAGCTAAACGATAGGAAGCATCGAACCAGTCTGTAGGCGTGACTGTTCCATTGAAACTTCCATTGAAAGAGTTCGACTTGGTAACCCGCCGTGAATTTTCAATAATCCAGTATGGGTTTACACCATAGGAGTTGAAATAAGTGCTTACATCTGCAAAAGGTGCCGTTGGATCTTTGTAGTTGTTAAGGGGAACCCAGGATGGTGTGTTCATGATATTTGCGTACAAAGTACCTCCGCCATCCAGGCCTCCGCCATAGGCGTTACCATAGGTGCTGGTATTTGCCTGTGTGTAACCAGCGGTAAAATCGGCTTTGAAAATGCCTGATGTTTTGCTTGCCGCCACCCTGATGGTAGTGCGGTCGTATTTATCTTTAGGAACCACGCCCGACCTGTCCAGGCGATTCGCCGACAGATTGAAACTGTTGCTGGCATCACCGGCAGCGTAAGAAATATTATTCTGTTCTGTGAAGCCTGTTTTAAAGAATTCCCTCCGGGGATCTTTATCCGGAGTGGCATAAGGGAAACTCTGTATGGTTCCATCTTCCAGTGGAATCCCCAGCGGAGTCAATACGCCATTGTATTCAGGCCCATAGGATTGGTTCTCGTAAATCACCGGCTTGGTGATAAAGCCGGTTACAGGATCCTGATACTGGCCACCCTCGCCTCCATAACTGCCGAAGCGGGTCTGTAATTTAGGGAAATAAGAAATGCTTTCTGCCTGGAACGTTTGTGAATAGTTGATTATCGGGTCACCGGATCCGCTTCCTCTCTTGGTGGTGATGACTAATGCTCCATTGGATGCTTCAGAGCCATATAAGGCCGCCGCGCCGGCACCGTTCAACACGTTTACGCTTTCAATATCATCAGGATTGATGGTATTGACCACGTCTGGCGAAATCGGAACACCGTTCAGTACCACCAGTGCATAGTTGTTACCATTGATGTGACGGTTTCCGCGCAGCGTAAAGCGGGTTTCGGGGTTAACGCCATTGTTAACCGTACTCAATACCAGTCCTGGCACTTTTGCTGTTAATCCGTTGGTGAAATTTGTAGGGTGACTTGTGGTAAGTTCTTTGCTGCTCACATTTGTGGCGGCAAAACCCAGTTCTTTTGCCTGGCGCTTTACGCCTAACGCTCCAGTGATCACCACCTCACCCAATTCGCGGCTATCTGATGATAAGACCACTGGAATTACTGTTTTGGTGCCAACAACAATCGTTTGGGTTGCGTATCCGATAAAGGTGAAGGTAAGGCTGCTGTTTGAGGAGCGGACGGTGATTGAATAATTTCCGCTGGCATCTGTCAAGGTTCCTGTGTTGGTGCCGGTGAGTCGGACACTCACCCCGGGGAGGGGTTTAATGTCATCTTTTCCAGTCACGGTACCGGTTACTATCCGGTCTTGTGCATAAATGCTTGTTCCAAAGAAAAGCAGCATACACACGGTTAGGTGTAGAATTTTTTTCATTACTGATTCTTTTTTAGGTTTTATTGTTATAACAGTTAATAATAAACGTCTCTTTATCGGTTATATATGTGAATAAAGATGTAATGACATTTACTTATTATAAAATTGGTTATTTTTTTTCATTTATATTGATGTCAAACCAAAATATCTTACCGCCTCACGGTATTTTGTCCCAAAATTCTTATTTCTCCTATTATTTTACTACAAAATATTGAAAAACAGCTATATATAGGTGTGTATTCGCTTCGTTTTTCATAGTTTCAACGCGGTTTTTGTGAATTACAGATTTCAATTGTAATATTTTTGATGAAATTAATGTTACCAGTAGTGTTTTTTAATTTATTTAGATTCAAATAATGGTTAAATAATTGTGTTTAACCTTTTAAAATGCAGTTTGTTGGGTGTATGGCTAAGTTTTACCGGTGAAACGTGTCATTTGTGGAAAATGAGAGGGAAAAATGTCTCCTAATTATTTAGCGGCTCAAAGACATCCTCTTTACAACAGGTTGAAGGTAGCTGGATGGCCATATTATGCCTGGTTGTATTTTTCTGAAAAAAAATTAAATCATTTTTTTATTTAGTTGTTATACGGGTATGGAAAACATGCGGGCAGATATAACTAAAGCGGAGGAACGATACCATACGCTGTTCGATAACATTCCAGGTGCCACTGCCATTTATAAAGGTCTTGATATGGAAATTGTGATGGCAAACACCACAATGATCAATTTCTGGGGCAAAGACAAATCGGTAATTGGTCAGCATTTACTTGATGCAGTACCGGAACTTAGAGGTCAGCCTTTTTTTGGTTACTTACAGGACGTTTATAGGACAGGCGTGACTTATGCGCTGAATGAGGCACAAGCCGAATTATTTGTGGATGGCCGTTTACAGACCTTCTACTATGATTTTACCTATAAGGCATTAGTTGATGCTAACGGGGTGATCGATGGGGTTATCCATTCTGCTACTGATGTCACGAATCAGGTGATGTCCAAGCGGCATATCCTAGAAAACGATAAAAGGTTAAACTTTTCATTGCGTTCTGCGAATATCGGAACATGGAGTTTAGACCTAAAGACGAATATGATGTTGCTTGATGATACTGCAAAGCAGCTATTCGGCCTGGAAAATGAAGACGTTCTGGGCTTTGACCAAACCCTTAAGCATGTACATTCTGATGACTTGAGAAACGTTTATCATTCCCTGGTCAGCTCTATGATGGAAGAAAACAGCCCGCAATGTGATGTGCGTTTTCGAATTATAGATTCAGCTAATCATGTCAGTTGGCTGGAGTGTACAGGGAAAGCGGTTTTTGCGGACAAAACCGTTGAACGCTTTGCTGGAATTGTGAGGGATATCACCAAAGAGATTGCTGGTATTGAATCTGAACGTAAACTGCAGCATCAGAAAGATAATTTCCTTAGTATAGCCAGTCACGAGCTTAAAACGCCGGTAACGAGCATCAAAGCTTATGCACAGCTGTTGGAGCGCATGTTAAGTAAGGATGGTGATACGCAAAAGGCAGATATGATGTCGCGTTTGACCGGTCAGGTCAATCGTTTAACTTCTCTTTTAGACGATCTGCTGGATGTGAGTAAAATCAGCAACGACAGGTTAAACTTTAAGCGTGATTACTATGATTTCAATGAAATTGTAACAGATAATATCCGGGATTACGATTTCCAGGAGAAAACGCATAAGATAGACGTGCAGCTTGATTTCAGCGGCAATATTTTTTGCGACAGGATGAGAGTTAGTCAGGTGATCAACAACCTGATTTCAAATGCGATCAAGTATTCTCCCGATGGTGACCGTATTTTGATCACAACCAGACAGCGAGGTACCGATCTTGTATGTAGTGTACAGGATTTTGGTATCGGCATCAGCAAAGAAAATGTCTCCAAGGTTTTTGATCAGTTCTACCGGGTAAGTAATACCGAAGTTTATTCTTACCAGGGTATGGGATTGGGGCTATTTATTTCGGCCGAGATTATTAAACAGGAGGGAGGCAGAATATGGGTAGAAAGTGAAGAAGCAATGGGGTCTACCTTTTGTTTCGCCTTGCCGCTTGGTAATAATATCAGATAATAACTTTAATCTATTACATATAAATCTATAAATTATGAGTAACCCAGAAAACGAAAACAACTACGATGATAATCAGGAAGCAGACGATCAGAGAAGTCAGCAGGATGCACAGTCTGATGGATTTGATGCACTCCCGCCCACTGATGAAGAAAGACAGGCAACGGAGCGCAATAACCTAAGTCAGGCAGATAAAGCCTCGGAAGCGGCATTTACACTGGAAGCCGACAGGGGTATTGCCCCAAAAAAGGATGAATAAAATCCCTGCACATTCAATTCCTAATTTCAATTGATATCGCGCTGACCAATTAATAAAAGAATATTAATATATTTCCAGCGTTATTATAACCTGAAATAAGGAATTGAATGTTTAAAAAATACACTATAATCGTATGGGCATCCTTGCTCATTTTTGCTTCCTGCAGCAACGAAAATAAAGATCAACAAAGTACAGTAGCCACCGATACGGCCAGCCTGTTAAGTCCTAAGGTGCTTGATTATAAGGTGACTGGAACGCTGCCCCATGATACTGCTGCTTATACCGAAGGTTTTGAACTCAATAACGGCAAGTTATATGAGGGTACAGGGACCCTGGAAAACTCATTCGTTTCCATTGCCGACACCAGTTCTGGAAAGGTAATCAAAAAGTTTCCTATGAAAGATAAAACGCTTTATGGGGAAGGAATCTCTATTTTAAACAACCAATTGTTCCAGCTTACTTATCAAAACCACATTGCGCAGGTTTATGATTTAAAAGACCTGACTAAAGTAACTGGTACTTTTAAATGGCCTTATGAAGGCTGGGGAATGACCAACGATGGGACAAATTTATATGTTAGCGTAGGAAGTTCTATTATTTATAAAGTTGATCCTAAGTCTTTTGCTATAACTGGTCAGATCCAGGTAACTGATGATCTGGGGACCGTTGATTTATTGAATGAACTGGAGTATGTTGATGGTTTTATTTATGTGAATAAATGGCAAACGACAAAAATTCTCAAGGTAGATATCAACAGTGGAAAAGTTGTGGGGACAATCGACTGTTTCGGATTGCTGTCACAATATGCTCCGGACTATAGTCCGAAATCTGAAGACAGCGTGCTCAATGGTATTGCCTGGGACAAATCACAACAGTTGATATATGTCACGGGCAAAAACTGGCCCCTGATTTTCAAACTTAAGTTAAAGTAATCCATTACCCCTCCAGTGTTCCTTAATAAATGAGATCTACCGTTCTGTGAGATTTACCTTGTGAGCTTTATGTGCGTAAAGGTTCAGGTGCCAGTTCTCCAGTAAAGCTTTCTCTGGTTCAGAGGTCTGGCCCTTACGGTATCTGTTAATGCGTGCGTAATTCTCCTTTTTCCATCATACAGCGTGGGTTAATATTCCCTCATATACTGCAAGACAGCCAGGTTAGCCGCAGAGAGCAAAAAAAATACATTATTTTTTTAAAGCGCCCACAGGAAACAGATCAGCCCGCCGAACTTTTTCCTTAATCTGGTTTTGGTATTGCCCGTACGCGTGACTACGGTACTCAGGGAAATGCCGAGGGTTTTGGCTACTTCCTTATAACTCATGTTGTAGTTACGCACCAGGTTAAAGACCTCCTGTAATTCTTTGGGCAAGGCCATGATTTCTCTTTCCAGCTGTTGTATGAGCTGACGGGACCGTACCCTGTAATCGGTTTCGTCAGCCGCCGTAGTGCTGGAAATTGCCAGGCTGTCCAGGTATTCCTGTTTCACTCTCTGGTGGATGAGGAGGTTGAAATAAGCTTTTCGGAATGAAGTAAGTAAAAAGCCTATGAGGCTGATGTCAATTTCCTGCGTTGCACGGTTTGCCCACAATTTACCATAGATATCCTGAACCAGATCTCTCGCATCTCCACGGTTGCGAAGTTTGTTGTAGGTATGTTTGAGCAGAAATGACGCTGTACGGTCATAAATTTGATCGAACGCAGCAGCATCATCCGACTTTAATAGGTCGAGTAATTCGGCATCCGTAAGCTGTTTATAATCCACCTTCAACAAAATCCTTTTATTATTTGGTGGCAAAAGATAGGGAGTTTTTTTGAAGTTAAAAGGATTTTTAACTAAACTAAAATTTACAACCTTCTCAAATTCAATGTGTTTTGCACTAAGTGTAAATGGCCAGGGTGATGAGAATGCTCAACTAAAAGGTTTTTTCATTCACAAATCCTGGGCATCTAAGAGCCGGATTAAAATAGATCGGGGAGAGCTGACCAGCAATTTTTTTATAAAAAAAGGGGGAGATCCGGCAAAGTTCAGTAGTCTGCCAGATCTCCCGCTTTATTTATTAGTGTTCTTTTTTCGGATTTGCAGGTAAAATATTCGGCGTTGCGATAGCGTTCAGGTTGTAAACGATCTTTCCGGCCCTGATTGTCATTTCTGTTTCCAGTCTGTTTTTTCCTTCAACTTTACCGTCTCTGGCATAAAAGCCGAATTTACCTTCGCGGAGGTTGAAGATAGCGATATCCGCAACTGAACCAACGGATAGGTTTCCCAATTCTTCGCGTTTGATTTCTTTGGCAGGGTTCCAGGTGCTAGCGGTGATCACATCTTTGAAAGGCATTCCTATAGCCATCAGCAGTGACATGATATTTGGCATGCTCTTCATGGCATTGTTCATGCTGCCTGTATGTAAATCGGTACTGATTGAGTTTGGATAAAAGCCGCTTTTGATAGCTGGAGTAGCCTGTGAGAACAGAAAGCTTGATCCGCCGAAACCTACGTCGAAAATCACGCCTCTTTTTTGTGCTTTGATAACAAAGGGCTTCACTTGGTTTGTTTTGATGTTTACGATAGATTCCCTTCCGCCGACAGCTGTAAGGCCAACTTCTGGGTCACCGCCAAAAGCATGGGTGAAAATATCTCCAACGCGGAATCTGACATTAAATAATGAATCGAGTGGGAGATAAGGACTGGCACTGCCAAAATCTACCATTACCGGTATATTTGCAATTTTAGCAGCTTCCAAAGCACGGTCAGCCGGCACCCAGGTGCGTCCCGGAAAATGCGCCAGCTTCACACCAACAATGGTTTCAGGATATTTTTTTGCCATTTCACCTGTTTTCTGAGCGTCCATTTCATTCATGTCACCTTCAAAACGCATACCTGCCATACCTTCCCCCACGATGTTAAGCATTGAAAGTACACGGGTTTCTGATCTGTCTACGGTTTGTTTTTTGAAAGTTTCAAAGTTTTTCCATCCCGAGGTTCCTGCATCCACAACAGTTGTTACACCTGCCGGAAAGGTAAAGCCATCTGCAGGCAGACTGAAGGGGCCATTCCTATAGGTGCCTTCAAGGTCCGTACCCCAGAAAAAGTGGACGTGAATGTCGATCAGGCCGGGTGTAATATACAACCCTTTAGCGTTGACTACCTGCCGGGCCTTACTGCCATCGATATTTTTTGCCAGCAGAACAATCTTTCCATCGTTTACAGCCACATCCATCAGTTCGTCTACTTTATTTTTTGGATCGATCACATGACCGCCTTTGATAACAATAGTATAAGCTGTATTTGTTTGCGCGTTAATATTATTTATGGAAATTAAGAGCAGTAAAAAGAGTAGAGTTTTGAATTTTTGCATGGTTTTAAAGTTATGTATTGATAGTATGGTTGAAAATACGTGTATTTATGTAGTTTTTAGCTTAAAATGATCTAAAGAAATTGCAAAATAGTTGTTTTCTTGTGTTTTAAAACGATTTATCTAAAATATTCCTATATTGTTTGCGGAAAATGCTAAAATTGGAATCATGATATTATTGTGTTTTCAATATTATAACTGATAATGTGAAACGTATAATTGCAATAGTTGAATTTTTTGGTCGATAAAATTGAAAAGTTCATAATAAATCGGGTTTTATGTTTTGGTTATTTTGTATAAAAAAACAAAAAAATATATTATTAATATTTTTTTATTGCAATAAATTGATACTTTTAGAAAATCGAGTGAGCAACCAAATATTAAACTGTTTTTTGTGATGAACCTGCATTAGTAAAAAGAATCCCTCCCGGAATTCTCAGCACGTTAGGGTTTTACAATTGATTTTTACGCCTTTACTAAACGCACCTATATGTGCAGGACTAAATTTTTGAAATTGGGGTTGTCTTTACAACTAAAAGGATTTAACGATTTAAATAATATGTTATATATAAAAATGAATACTAGTATGAATAGCACTTAAGTACTTTTTGGATGGTAAAAAATGAGCCCCTGAAATAACTTCTCAGTGTCATTCTTTAATCTCCAGCCAAAGCCCCCCAAGAATTAATTAACCTAACCACCAAAATAATAAGTATGAAAAATTCTTTACCAGACAAATTTAATGGTGCCAGCAACGTAGACCTTAGCCAGGACTATGTTATGAAAAGCAAAAGAAATGCTTCTTCTAATCTGGCACGCGTTATGAAATTAACAGGTGTGCTTGCATTAACAGCCATCATGCAGGTAGAAGCAGCTCCTGCTTTATCACTTTACGGAGTAACTAAACCGTTTTATGCAAATGAGTTAGCTGTAACTGCACATTTGAATGCTGATGTTCAGCAATCTGTAATTACCGGACAGGTAACCGACGCTAAACGCGCAGGACTGCCGGGAGTAAGTATCAAAGTGAAAGGAAGTACTGTAGGTACAACTACGGATGCGAATGGTAATTTCTCCATCAAGGCACCAGAGGTATCTACCCTGATCTTCTCTTCTATTGGTTATGCTACTCAAGAGATTATAGTAAACAAGAGAACGAAGATCGATGTTCAACTTCAGGAAGATTCCAAAGGTCTTAGTGAAGTTGTAGTTACGGCATTCGGAGCAAAGAAAGCCAGAAGAGGATTGGTATATTCAAGTTCGGAAGTTTCCGGAGCTTCCTTAACTGAAGCGCGTGAAACCAACGTGGCCAGCTCTTTAACAGGTAAAATTGCCGGTGTGGATGCAAGTCAGATTGCATCAGGACCAGGTGGATCGAGTCGTGTTGTAATCAGGGGAGCAGGTGCGATTAACCCAAATGCGAACAATCAGCCATTATATGTAGTGAATGGATTGCCGATCAACTCTAATAATAGTGGTGCCGGTACGAATACGACGGGATTAAACGTTGACCGTGGAGATGGTATTTCTAGTATCAACCCAGACGATATCGAAACGATCACTGTTTTGAAAAGTGGTGCAGCTGCAGCACTTTATGGTAGCCAGGCTGCGAATGGTGTTGTTTTGATCACAACCAAATCCGGAAAAGCACAACAGGGTATAGGTATTGAATACAGCTCTAACCTTGTTTTCGGTACGCCGTCAGCATATCCAAACTTCCAGACCCAGTATGGTTCTGGTCAGAGTGGTAACAAACCAACTACCCAGGCACAGGCAGTAGCGGCAGGCCGTTTATCATATGGTGCGCCAGTCGATGGCTCGAGTGTGGTTCAGCTTGATGGAGTATCCCGTCCATATAGTGCTGTAGGGATAAAAAATAATATCAATGGATTTTTCGATCCAAGCCGCGATTTTACCAATACTATCGCATTTCAGGGAGGTAGTGAGCAAGTTAATTTCAGGTTGTCTATGTCAGACCTGAGTTCAAAAGCTCAAACACCAAACTCAACTTTTAACCGTAAAACAGTTAACTTAAGTACAAGAGCTAACCTGGGTAAAAACAATCTGATTAATTTAGAATCAACAATTCAGTATAATATTGAAGATGCTAAAAACAGACCAGGTGTAGGTTATGCTGAGCGTAATGCTGCATGGGCTCCTTATCTGTTAGGAAATACCGTTGACGTAAGAAATCTTGCAGGTGTTACAGGACGTGGAACGGATGCAAGCGGTAATGAAATACAATGGAATCCGGTTCCAGCCGCGATCAACCCTTATTTCGCTGCCTATAGCACTGGTAACAGTGACAAAACACAGCGTTTGATTGCCAATGGTAGCGCCCGTATCAATATTCTTGAGAACTTATTCATTAAAGGTACTGTAGCCAGAGATTTCGCTTATGTAGCTTTAGAAGATTACGTGCCAATCGGAACTGCTTTTACACCGCTGGGTTACCTGAATACTGGTCAGCGTCAGAATGAGCGGACCAACTTTAACGCCATGGTGAACTACAACACGGAGTTCCTTAAGGACTTTAAAGTTAATGCCATGGTGGGTGCAAACAATGAAAGATTATCAGACCTGAACTCTAATCTAAACGGAGTGAATTTCCAGGGACCTAATTTTATTCATGTTACTAACCTTGCTACGCTTAACCCGAACAGTGAACTTTTTCCTTACAGAAACAAGACCCGCTCTGGTACAAATTCAATCTTCGGATCAGCTGATTTTGACTATAAAGGCGTAGTATTTGTCTCTGTGACAGGAAGGGAAGATTCATTCTCAACTTTGAGAAAAGGACAAAACTCTATCTTCTACCCTTCAGTAGGTACAAGTGTAATCCTTTCAGATATGGTTAAATTACCTACTGCATTTAGCTTCCTGAAACTTCGCGGATCATGGGCTCAGGTAGGTAGTAATACAGTTCTTCCTTACCAAATTGCAAGAACGTATACCTATGGTACAGCATTTAATGGTCAGGCTGTGCAAAATTCGCCAAATACACTGATTGATGATGAAATCAGACCATTGACAGTAACTACGTCTGAGGGTGGATTCGAAGCTCGCTTTTTTGGCAACCGTTTAAGTGTAGACGCGACTTACTATAGCCGTATCACTACCAACGATCAGTTGTCGCCAACTATTTCACAGGCAAGTGGTTTCTTATCAGGGCCAATTAACGTAGGTAAAGTAGGTAACAAAGGTATCGAGATCTTATTGAGCGGTACCCCGATCAAAACACAAAATTTTAGCTGGAACGTAAGTCTTCCTTTTGCTTATAACAAAAGTGAAATTCTTGAACTGGCTCCGGGCTTATCTCAAATTGTTGTGGGAACAGGTATTGGTGGTGTAAGTGTTGTGAATGCAGTAGGCCTGCCATACGGTACGCTTCGCGGAAACGGACTGCTAAAAGATGCTAATGGTACTCAGGTTTATAACAAGTCAAGTGGATATGAAGTATATACTGAAAAAGATTTTGGTATCGCTAATCCACCATACACAATGGGTCTGAGCAATGATTTCAAATACAAAAGATTCTCACTGAATGTATTGTTTGACGCGAAGTTTGGTGCTGTAGCCTTCAATAACCTTTGGGTATATGCATCACGTTTCGGTCTGACTAATGAGACATTGCCTGGAAGAGATACTGGTGTTCAATTGACTGGTGTTGACCAGACAGGTGCGCCATTCAGCAGACTTTGGACAGTAGCAAACTCAGGAGTACAAAACTACTACAATCAGATAGGAAGAGATAACAATGAAATATCAGTTTTCAGTACAGATTTTGTAAAACTGCGTCAGATTGTTTTCAACTACAGTATTCCTACAGACGCGCTTAAAAAAGTAGGGATCAAATCTGCCTCTATCGGTGTAGTAGGTCGTAACCTGGCTATCCTTTACAGAGACAAGAAAACTAAGGCAGCAGGCCTGGATCCTGAAATGCAGCAAACAGTTGCGAATGCAACAGGTACTGCCGGTGTTGGTGAGCCAAGAACACGCACCATTGGTTTAAATCTTAACGTTAAATTCTAACTATTATATAAATAGATTATGAAAAAGAATATTATAACAGGCCTTTGTTTAGTTGCTGCGACTACAATAGCCTTATTACCGTCCTGCAGTAAAGACAAGCTTACTGAATTAAATACGCCAACTAGCGGGGTTGACTTTATTGTCCCTGAGAATGTATTTACAAATGTGATATTGAACCTTCCAAAAAACAATTACACTGTTATTGGTGGTGGTTTACAATACTTTTCTACGTATAAAGATGTACCTGCGGTTGGTGACAGGTATACAAGTTACAATGGTACCGTTGCTGATTTTGGCGTGTACAGCGGAGTAGTTACCAATGGTGTGGTAACGGGCGGAAACCTAAATCGCCTTTACTTACTAAACAATGCCCTGACAGCTGAGGATACAAACAAAAAAGCAATCATACGTGTCTTGAGAGCTTATGCTTATCACCAGCTTACTGATGTTGCAGGAGATATCCCTTATTCAGACGCATTGAAGGCAGAAAGCGGTAACAGTGCTCCAAAATACGATACTCAGGAAAGTATCTACATGGATTTGTTAAAAGAACTGAAAGAAGCAGCAGAATCAATGGATCCTGCTAAACCGACTTTTGGTAATGGTGATTTATTTTACCAGGGTAATATCGTGAAGTGGAAAAAATTCGCTTACACATTGATGCTGCGTTTAGGTATGCGTTTAACTGAAGTAAATCCTACACTAGCTCAGCAATGGGTTCAAACTGCAATTGCGGGTGGTGTAATGACTTCTGACGCTGACATCGCTAAAATCACTTATGCAAATACTACAGGTAACATTAACCCTAAAACTCAAGGCCTGGTAAATGGTGATTATGCGCAGGCAGGTGGTGATAACGTTGAGGGTGGTAAATATGCAGCTACTTTTATTGACAGGCTAAAATCTACCAATGACCCACGTCTATCAGTTGTTTCTGTGGTTTGGACTGGTACAGGATCTTCAGCTGTAGCCAATACTTCTCCTGCTGTACAGCGAGGGATGATCAACGGAAGTCAAAATAACAGCAGACCTGCTGATTTTGAAACTTATTCTGAGCCTTCGCCGCTGGTAATTAACCTGGCAGCACCAATCATTATTATGGGCCCTGCAGAAGCGAACCTGCTATTGGCAGAAGCTGCGTTAAGAGGTTGGTATACTGGTGCTACAGCAGAAGCTGCATATAACAGTGGTGTGACTTCAGGGATGACACAATGGGCATTGTGGCCAAATGCAGGAACAAGCACTGGTACAATCACAGCTACTCAGATCAGTGACTATATCACTGCTAATCCTTATTTATCAGCTGGTACTTTCGAGGAACGTCTGGAGCAAATCAACACGCAGAAATGGCTGTCTATGTTTGGAGATGACTATGAGGTTTATTCAAACTGGAGACGTACAGGTTACCCACGTTTAAGAGCGGTAAACTATCCAGGTAACGTTACTGGTGGTCAGCTGTTCAGACGTTTTTCTGTGCCAGTTGTAGAAAAACAGGTTAACCGTGATAATTTCCTTGCAGCCTTGAGCAGACAAGGGTTCTTAGAGCTGAACGCGGATAACTTACTAACAAAGGTATGGTGGGATAAAAAGGCAGGCTTGCCTTTCAATCTGGCAACGGCCTCAAACTAAATTAACATATGGGTACAAGATAATTCTTGTACCCATTTTCATTAAAAATCATCTTCCCTAATAATATAAAATTTATTATGAAACGCAGAGATCTTATTAAGTATTTATCGGTTGCCCCGATAGTGGGAGGTATTGTGGGGTCAGGTATTCCATTTCAGGCTGCAGCAGCTGTTCCGGCGGGTGTAAGTCGCGATTTGATTGAAGAACTCGGTTTGCGTACTTTCATTAATGCTGCAGGAACCTATACCAGCCATACGGCCTCATTGATGCGCGATGAAGTGCTTGATGCCATCAAAAACTCCTCGAAACAGTTTGTCATGATCAATGACGTACAGGATAAAGTAGGCGAAAAAATTGCTGCACTATGCCATGCTGAGGCAGCGATGGTTACCTCCGGCTGCTGGTCTGCCCTGGTGCTGGGCACGGCAGGAATCCTTACCGGAACTGATGTTAAGAAAATTGGCCAATTGCCAAATCTAGCCGGTTTCGAAAGGACACAGCTGATTGTGCAAAAGGCGCATAACGTGGGTTACATTCATGCACCTACAAATACAGGAATTGAAATTGTTGAAGTAGAAACTGCTGCAGAGCTGGAAAGTGCAATCACCTCTAAAACTGCAATGATGTGGTTTCTGAATGCAAATACTGCACAGGGAAATATCAAACATGAGGAATGGCTTACGATTGCAAAAAATCACAAGATTCCTACGATGATTGATATTGCTGCAGATGTGCCACCGGTGCATAACTTATGGAAATTTAACGATATGGGCTTTGACCTTGTCTGTGTTTCTGGTGGAAAAGCAATCCGCGGTCCTCAGAGTGCAGGTATCCTGATGGGTAAAAAGGCGCTTATTGCTGCTGCACGTCTTAACGCACCGCCAAACGGAAATAACATCGGTCGCGGGATGAAGGTGAACAAAGAAGAAATTCTGGGTATGTACGCAGCATTAGACCATTATGTAAACCTTGATCATGAGAAACAGGAGAAAGAATGGGATGCTCAGGCGGCTTTAATTGAACAGGCAGCTAAAAAGGTAAGTGGGGTAACTACGCAGGTAACCATCCCGCCGGTTGCGAATCATACGCCATTGGTCAATATTGCCTGGGATCCTGCGGTTATCCGTATGTCCAGTCAGGAAATGCTGCTCAAATTACGCAATGGTTCTCCTTCAATTGAGGTGATGCCATTTGGAGATAACAGTATCAACATTACCGTCTTCATGTTGAAACCGGGAGAAGAAAAAATGGTAGCCTCCCGAGTTCAACAGGAATTGAGTCAGAGATTTTAATCTGAGCTATAGAATTCATCCGCAAGAGAATTTTTATGATAAGCCGGAACTTATACAAACGTATATTTTCCGGCTTTTTGTTTTTCGTTATCCACCCATTGCCATGCTGTGTGCCATGCTCAGCTTCCCAAAAAAATCTTTGAACAGCAGCCATTAGTAAGGAACAATAATTTTGCTCAGCATCTGGTTAAATTTAGGCCAAATCTCAATACGGGTATAAGTGAGAGCAACAATAGTCCAACTTACATCCAACCCTAGTCCAACATTTTACATCTAGCTTGAGATCGGTGCTTCTTCCTTGTTTGTGTTATGCGCTATTGTTGGATGCACTAGACCCCTCATAACCGCCCTTCCTTTTCTTGTTAGCGTCTTTGCCAAAAATTTTTACGCGTTTGGGCTGGACAAATTCGGTCATATTCGGTCATATCCGGTCATATCCGGTCACGTGACCGACTGATGCTGTGAGGTCTTATTTTATTGATATACATTCGTTTATAATTAATTAAATAAAAAAAAATATTATGGCAACTAAAGAGGGTAATTTTTTAAGAGGGACTATTGGCCCAATCTCAATGAGAGCATCAAGAGGCCAGCAATTGGTCTCACAGCGTCCCGGTAAGGGAGGCGTTAAACAGACTGCTGACACTAAAAAAGCAGCAAACACATTTGGAATGGCGAGCAGACTGGCCGGGCATATAAGGAGATCCTTTGCAAACTGGATCGAAGGGTTATGTGATTCAGATCTCGTCAGCCGGTTAAATACTGTTACCCTGGAATGTCTGATTCCCTTCCGGGATGCTGAAACCAGGCTATTTAAGTTTGTAGGATCAAGTTTCAGGCATCTTGAGCGGCTGGATTTTAACATTAAGTCACCTTTGATGAAATACCTGGTTTTTATACCGCAGGTGACTTATGTGGATGGTATAATCAATGTGCAAAGCCCGGAACCGGACGACCTTAAAAGAATCAGGTTTCCTAACAAATACGCTATAGGTGAGCTGACAGTGGTTGTTACACAAATTTGTCTGGCGGAAGGAAAAAGGATGACCAAGCCGCACCGCCAAACGCTAAAGATTGGAGCAAATGGTATGGATCGGTTGAATATGGACTTTCCTGTACTTGAAGGCTGTCTTTGCATTGTTGCGGTCTTCCTGCGATATTATTTCAATCTTGGAGAGTGTATCAGCATCATCAATTCCAGAGATTTTAATCCCGGAGGCATATGTGGAGCATTAATCATTCCGGGAAAATACCAGGATGATGACGATCTTGAGTGGAAGACGATGAATAACCTGAATTTTATCCAGTAGTTATTGAGGCAAGGCGGGTTTGTTAGCTAAACCCGCCTTGCCTTTTTATCCAAATGGATTTTTAGGTGAATTGCCTAACTCAAATAATGCCTCGATTTCTACAGGAATATTATCCGGCAGCGAACCAAAACCAACCGCACTTCTTACCCCAATACCATTTTTACTCCCCCAAACTTTTACGAACAATTCACTGCAGCCATTGATGATGTATGGGTGTTTCTCAAACTCGGGAACGCAGTTCACCATTCCCAATACTTTGATTACTCTTTTCACTTTGTTTAAACTTCCAATATGCGTTTTGATGGTAGACAAAATGGTTAGGCCGACTTGTTGTGCAGCAAGTTTTCCTGCTTCCATATCTATATCTTTTCCAATCCTTCCTTTAATCAGCTGTTTGTCGTTCATCACTGGTCCGTGTCCGGAGATATATAAATATTTACCATCGATCAGATAGGGAGTATACACGCCAATTGGTGTTGGAGCAGGAGGCAGGATTAATCCTGTATTAGCAAAATTCTGTTCAGGTGTTAAATTTTCCATTGAATATTTTAAGATTTAGTGTTCTACGTAAAAATACTATAATTTATTTTTTTAAACTGTAGCGTTTTCAACAGATTGCCCGTTTTCGCTTCAAAGGGTTAGGATCCAAAACCTCAAGTATATCGAAAAATTATCACCGCAATTGTGTTCCAGGTGTGTTTTTGTATGTTTTGCCTGATGGGATAGTCAGGACAAAGCAGGGCACTGATTTGCATTTCTTCGAATGCAAAGTGGTTTTGGATAAATGGTTTAAATAATTTTCATTACACAAATGGACGCAATGGCCTCTCAGTTTTCGGACTGAGGGGCTTTGTTTTTTCTCTCCATGGGCAAGGCGCTCATGATGTAGGTATATCAATAAAATGTGAGCAATGAATGCTGACTTGCGGTGTGCAAGTCGCGCCATACCCTGTTTATTTCTGTTTCTTTTTTTGCTGCCTCTAATCCTGCATAAGGAAATAGCTGGTCTGAAACACTGCGTGCACAATGGGCAAGTTTCCTGCTGATCAAACTTACTTCATCGAGTTTATCTGCTTGTATACATCCGCTATTGATCAGCTGTTGCCACGATTGGTCAAAGACCTGATAAAACCGCTCCTTGATCTCCTGAAGTTCTGTGCTACAGCGTTCAAGTTCTTCATTAAAGAATTCTACCTGTGCCGCACGATACCTTTTCTGTCCAGAACGTTCAGCAAAACTACTGCCCACTAGCTCCAGAAAGTGGGTAGCCATGCCAAGGCTGTTTACCGCAAGCGTGGTTTCTGCCAGCTGAAGAAAAGGGTAGTCGAAGCCTTTGGTTTCAACCTGTATTTCTTTATTGATCTCAAAAGTTCTGTTTGATGGAACGATGATTGATTTTACTTCAAAAGCATGACTGCCGGTGGCGACAAGTCCGAAGTAAGACCATCCTGGTAAAATTGTCACTTCATCTTTCTTCAGGATAAATGATTTGATCTGGGGATTGCCCTTCTTATCGGGAATATCGATGTCGTTTTCATCCTTAAGGACGCAGTTTGCCGTAAAAATGCTTGCGTGGCATGCGCCGCTTGCATACTTCCAGGTGCCGTTGATCAGGTAGCCTTCAGGCGTTTTTCTTGCTGTACCACCCACCGCGCCGCTTCCCGCAAAACATACCTCAGGGTCGGCGAATACCTCAGTAGCTAGTTCTGGAGCCAGGAAACCCGCAAACCACCCAGCACCACTACAGAGGGTAACAGTCCAGCCTAAACTTCCGTCTGCCGCGGCAATTTCCTCCTCAAGTCTTAAGATGTCCGGTAGCATCAATCCCGGTCCGCCATAAACCTCAGGTACAAAAAGTTTGAACCAGTTATTTCGGTAGGCAAGAGACAGTAGTTCCGTATGTAATGTTCCCAATTGCTCTGAGTTGGCCGCATAGTCGCTGATCACTTGCAGATCAGCCAGACTTATTTTATTTTTCATCGGAATGGGGTTGTAATTAAACCAGGGCTTGCTTATATTTTTTGTTAAGAATGCGCTTCCATTCCAGGTATCCAAAAATGGCGACGATAAACAAAAATGTGGTAAGCAATGCAAACATTGGCAGCTTTTTATGAATCAGTAAAGGGATGGCGAAGAAGTTGGAAATGTTAAGAAAAATCCAGTTTTCGATCTTGCGGCGGGCAAGCAGCCACATTCCTGCCCATGCTGTCGCCGAAACAAAAGCATCCCACAGCGGCACGTCAGAATCAGTATAATGTTTTAGCACCAGGTAAATCACCAGAAATCCAACAGTGGAGATCAGTATGGCAATTTTGAGCTCCCGGCTATCGCTCCATGAAATTTTGGCCGCTTGATTCTCTCCCCGCTTTTTCCAGGCCACCCAGCCGTAGATGCTCATCACCAGGTAATAAACATTGAGGAGTGTTTCCGCGTATAAGCCCACCCCGGCTAACATGTACATCGACAAAACAATGGAGATTATTCCCATAGGATACAGCCATATATTGTTGCGTTTTGCGAGCAGAACTTCTGAAACACCGAATCCTAACACGAGCCACTCCATCAAGTCAGTTTGGGCAATCTGTGAAGTGAATAATAAAAACCAATCCTGTAAATCTATTGCTGCTGTCATATCTGCATTTTACCTGCGGCATATTGCCAAAATCTCATCAAAAGCCTGATCGATCATCAATCTGGCACTAATCATCATTAAGGTAAGTTGGAAAACCAGCTGCTTACCTTTCCTAACTGGCATTATCCGGTCAAGGTTCTGCGGGTATGATCTCAGCCTGAAAGTAAGGCACCCCGAGGTTTATTGGAGATCTTAGGATCTCTGATTCAAAGGTATTGATTTCTGGGCTTTGTTCAAGTGTTAATGGGAAAAAATCGCCTTTCATTCGCTATAATCCTTAATCGTAGCATGTTGAGGTTTTTCAGTAGATTGACATTCTGATGAATGCGGAATAGTTTGCAGACCATAGCTGAACAAAAAAGGGGAAGCAAGATTGATTTCTGGCTTCCCCTGAATTGTTGAAGTTTAGCTTTTCAACGCAGCTAAATGTGCTTCAGCTTAAATATATCTGTTCACAATGTTCTCCAGAACTTCCTGTTTGCCACTGATGGTTTCAGGTTCACCTTTTTCTACCGCATAGGCAGCAAGGTCTTCCAGTGTAAGTTTGCCGTTTTCGAAATCTTTCCCTGCACCGCTGTCAAAGGATGCGTACCTTTCGGTTCTTATTTTTTGGTAATCTGATTTCTGAAGGATGTTGTCTGCAGTAATCAGCGCACGCGCAAAGGTATCCATCCCGCCGATATGCGCATGGAATAGATCTGCAGCATCCGTAGAGTTTCTTCTGATTTTGGCATCAAAGTTAATACCACCCCCCTGTAATCCGCCGCCTTCTAAAAATACCAGCATCGCTTCTGTCAGTTCGTTGATATTATTCGGAAACTGATCGGTATCCCATCCGTTTTGGTAATCACCCCTGTTGGCATCCATAGATCCCAGTAAGCCCGCATCTGCAGCAACCTGCAATTCATGCTGGAAGGTATGTCCCGCAAGGGTAGCATGGTTCACTTCAAGGTTTAGTTTAAAATCATCCATCAGGTTGTGCTGGCGCATAAAACTAATTACCGTGGCGGCATCATAATCGTATTGGTGTTTGGTAGGCTCACATGGTTTAGGCTCAATGAGGAATGTTCCTTTGAAACCCTGACTGCGGGCATAGTCTTTCGATGCATGTAAAAACTTGGCCAGGTGCTCCTGTTCACGTTTCATATTGGTGTTCAGCAAGCTCATATATCCCTCACGGCCTCCCCAGAATACATAATTTTCTCCACCAAGGGCGATGGTTGCATCTAGCGCGAATTTCACCTGCGCGGCGCCATGTGCCAGTACGTGAAAATTTGGATTGGTGGCCGCTCCGTTCATATAACGGCGATGAGAAAATAAGTTGGCCGTTCCCCACAGTAGTTTAACACCACTGCTTTCCTGTTTTTGTTTCGCATAGGCTACCAGTGCCTGCAGGCGTCTTTCATTTTCTTTAACGTCATTGGTATAGTCTACCACATCCACATCGTGAAAGCAGTAAAAAGGAAGGTTCATCTTTGTAAGGAATTCAAAGGCAGCATCCATTTTATCTTTCGCCCTTTCTACAGCATCTGCTTTTTCATTCCATGGGTGCAGGATCGTTGCTTCACCAAAGGGATCACCACCGGTAGCAACAAAAGAATGCCAGTAAGCACCCGCAAAACGAAGGTGGTCCTTCATGGTTTTTCCTGCAATAATTCTATTTTCATCATACCAGCGGAAAGCCAGTGGGTTGTCTGAATCTAATCCCTCGAACTTAACCTGCCCGATACCCTTGAAGAATTCTTTATCTCCGGTAGTTACATTTATCATACGAATCGTTTTATAAAGGTGTTTAGTTATATTGTTTGTTTAAATGCTGCAGCCAGTCCTGGTAAACAGCATCATAGGTTTCTGTCTGGCTAGGTTCAACGAGCTGCAAGGGTTTAATATTACTGAAGGCTTCGGCCGCAGAGGAGAATGTTCCTGCTCCGATGCCTGATCCAAGTGCGGCACCCACGCTGCCATCGTTTTGATAAAGCTCCACGGGAACACCGGTACTGTTCACAAAAGCTTCCAAGAATAGGTCGCTCAGAAATAGGTTGGCTTTTCCTGCGCGGATGACATTTGGATTGAGTCCGTTCGACCGCATGATGTCGAGGCCATAACGGAAAGCGAAAGCTATCCCTTCCTGCACGCCGCGGAAAAGATGCGCCTGTGTATGTAAATTAAGGTCGATCTGCTGGAAATGGACACCAATCAGTTTGTTGTTCAGCATACGCTCGGCACCATTCCCAAAAGGCAACACGCGCAAACCTTCGGCACCTACTTTTATCTTTTTGGCATCTTCATTCATCTGCGTATAACTTGCAGTGGGGCCGATAAGGTTTTTAGTCCAGCGGTTTAAACTTCCGGTTCCGTTGATACATAACAATACGCCCAGACGTTTCTGTTCTTCGGTATAATTGACATGTGCAAAGGTGTTTACGCGGGATTGCGGGTCGTAAGCCAGCTGGTCGCTCACCCCATAAATTACGCCAGAAGTACCTGCGGTGGCCGCTACTTCACCAGGCTCCAGCACATTGAGTGAAAGCGCATTGTTGGGCTGATCTCCTGATTTGTAGGTAACCGGTGTGCCTTCTTTCAAACCAGTAAGTGCCGCGATGTCTGCCGTAACCCGGCCATGCTCAGAAAATACTGGTCTGATTTCTGGAATCAGCGACTGCTTAAAACCGTAGTAATCCATCAGCTCTTTAGAAACGGCATCGCGTTCAAAATCCCAGAATATACCTTCAGACAGGGCTGAGATGCTGGTGGTGATTTGAGCGGTTAACTTCATGGCGATGAAATCGCCGGGCAGCATTAGCTTATCGATGGACTCATAACGTTCCGGCTCATTTTCTTTAACCCAGGCCAGCTTTGAAGCTGTAAAATTGCCTGGAGAATTGAGCAGGTGTGACAGGCAGAATTCATGACCCAATGCATCAAATGCGGCGTTACCAAGGTCTACTGCGCGACTGTCGCACCAGATGATACTATCACGGAGTAAGTTTTGTTCTTTATCTACCAGCACCAATCCGTGCATCTGATAGGCAATGCCGATGGAGCTGATATCATGCGGGTCAAATGTTCCCGTAGCCTTACAGCGGTTAAAAGCCTCCAGCAGATTGTCCCACCACATTTCTGGTGCCTGTTCTGCCCAGCCTACTTGCCTGGCAGTAATCAGACTTTCTTCATCGGGAAACTGTGCGGTAACAATTGCTTGTTGTGTTGCTGAATCTACTACAGCGACTTTAATCGATGAGGTGCCAATATCTATTCCTAATAATAACATCTTTGTTTTTTTGTTATTGTATGGTTCTTAATTTTATACCTGGTTATCTGATAACGAATCTAAGTTAAATTTCTTATTGTACAATCGATTGTATCAGATTTTTTTTCGCATTATTGTAATAATTATGAAAAGTCAGAAAAGGACCACCATTTATGACATTGCCAAACGGCTCAACCTGGCTGCATCATCTGTTTCCCGGGCATTGAGCAATAGCGACAGGGTTAATTCCGTTACAAAAGCATTGATATTAAAGACAGCGGCAGAGATGAACTATCAGCCGAATACGATGGCTTCGAACCTGCGCAAAGGGAACAATCCGACCATTGGTGTGGTAGTACCCAGGATTAATCAGAATTACTTTTCGAACATCATTGCAGGGATCGAAGAACTCACGTATAACAATGGCTATAACCTGGTAATCTGTCAGTCTAACGAATTGCATTCCAGAGAAGTAGATTGTATCAATACCTTAATCAACCAGCATGTAAGCTGTATCATGATCTCCGTATCTGCGGAAACAGGAAACTATGATCATTTAAAACAGGTGATGGAGCGGGGCATCAGCCTGATTCAGTTTGACAGGGTAGTGGCAGAGCTGGAAACGTTCAAAGTGATTAACAACAATGAGCAGGCTTCTTTTGAGGCAGTTGATCATTTGATCAATCAAGGCTACCGGCGTATTGCTTTGCTTGAAGGGCCTCAACACCTGGATATTTTTCGCCAGCGGCGACAGGGCTATCTGGCTGCTTTGGAGCGCCATGGCTTGCCTGTGATTGATGAGCTGATGTGTAAAAATGCCTTAACCAAAGAATTGGGAGGGATAGCCACAGAGAAATTGCTGAGCCTGCCTTCGCCCCCGGATGCGATATTTGCATCTACCTCAGACTTCTCGGCGCTGGGTGTACTCGAAGCTGCTACCGAGAGGGGGATTGCTGTGCCGGGGACACTTGGGATTTGTGGTTATTCCAATGAGCCCTTTACAGCGATTACCAGCCCCTCAATCACTACCATTGACCAATTCAGTATCCGAATGGGAAAAACCATAGCCGAGCTGTATTTTGGGGAGATCAAAGTTAAAGATGACCGTCCGCTTCCGCAGGTAGTTAGTATCACGCCCGAGCTGATTATCAGAAAATCTACTCAACGGGAACAGGGCTAAATTTCTATAAAGCCGAAAGAGGGGTATTTTCTATCAAGGCGGAAGAGGAGTGAATTTCTATTAAACATCGGCGCGGATTTACTGCACTAATAAAAAAGGCGGGAACAAAGAATGTCCCCGCCTTAAATATTTATCAAATGTTGTTTAGATGGATTTGAAAACAACAATTCCGTTATGTCCGCCAAATCCAAAAGTATTGCTCATGGTGATGTTTACTTTTGCCTGAACAGCTTCTTTAGTCACGATATTTAAGTTTGCAGGTATTGCAGGGTCAAGTTCATCAGTATTGATAGTAGGAGGGACAACATTGTCTCTCATTGACAACAGACAGATAATTGCCTCAATCGCTCCTGCAGCACCCAGTAAATGTCCCGTCATAGATTTTGTAGCACTAATCAGCAGGTCATTTTTTCCTGTACCCAGCAATTTTACCACGGCATTGGTCTCAGAAAGATCGCCAACCGGTGTAGAAGTTGCATGTGTATTCAGGTAATTTACATCATTGATGGTTACACCTGCTTCTTCAAGCGCACTTTGCATGGCATGTGCAGCACCCAAACCTTCAGGATGTGTAGCTGTCATGTGATAAGCATCAGCCGTCATTGATGCGCCACCTACTTCGCCATAGATATGTGCACCACGTTTTACCGCATGTTCATATTCTTCCAATACCAGTGCTCCGGCACCTTCACCCATCACAAAACCATCGCGTTTAACATCGAAAGGTTTAGATGCAGTTTCAGGGCTGTCGTTTTGTGCAGACATAGCTTTCATGGCACAGAAACCACCTACTGATGAAGCAGATATTGGCGCTTCAGAACCACCAGTGATAATCACTTTGGCTTTACCCAGACGGATATAGTTAAAGGCATCCATGATTGCTGTGTTAGACGTAGCACAGGCAGAAACGGTAGTATAATTGATTCCCATGTAGCCGTTACGGATAGAGATCATTCCCGATGCCATGTTTGCAATCAGTTTAGGCACAAAGAAAGGGCTGTAACGTGGAGTACCATTTCCCAGGGCAAACTCAGAAGCCTGCTGTTCAAAAGTATCCATACCACCCTGGCCTGAGCCCCAGATTACACCTACATCAAAAGGGTTCATCTTTTCGAACTCGAAACCTGAGTCTTTAATCGCTTCATCAGAAGCCACTAATGCATATTGGGTAAAACGGTCTGTCCTTTTAACATCAGACCGATCTAAAAATTGGGTAATATCAAAATCTTTGAGTTCACAGGCAAATTGTGTACGGAATAGTGAAGCGTCAAAACGGGTGATTTTAGCAGCGCCGCTTTTACCGGCCAGGGTATTGCTCCAGAATGTATTTACATCATTTCCTAAAGGGGTTAATGCCCCTATTCCTGTGATAACAACTCTTTTTAACATAATTTTTTATGATTAATAATAGATCAGCGCTTAGCAGCGATAATGAATGGCGCAAAAATAGGATTATATTTAATACCAAACGGTATAATACTAACCACTTTTACAAATAAGTGTGCCATTTTGGTGCGAAAATACAAATATTAGGCTGCAATTTGGTGACTTCTGACGCACGCTGGAGTAAGGTATTTGATATTTTATTTTAGATTTCTTTAAGGTGAAGCTAATTAAAAGATATGATTATATTTGGAAATCTAATACTATATAATAATGTCAGATCAGAAAAAAGAAATATTCGACAGTGTTGCTCAGCGACTAAAAATTGAAGGTTTTAATGTAGTTAACCGTGATGAGACCCGTCCGTGGGGAGGTTTTTTCGTTATCGACGAAGAACAGGCACAACAATTTGCCAATGTATATTTTGATGGCTTGAACGTTGAAGACCTAAAGATCTCAGGTAAACTGAGTCCTAAAATCTTAATCGTTGCACCAAATACACGTCTTTCATGGCAGTATCACCACCGCCGTGCAGAAATTTGGAGAGTAGTAAGCGGTACTACCGGCGTAATTACCAGCGAGACTGATGAGCAAGGAGATGTACAACAATTAACACCTGGTACCACTATTAAATTAAAACAAGGTGAAAGACACCGTTTAGTAGGTTTAGACGACTGGGGCATTGTTTCAGAAATCTGGCAACATACAGACCCTTCTAATCCTTCTGATGAATCTGATATCGTACGCGTATCAGACGATTTCGGTAGATAATTCATATATCAGGCAGCTGCGCGGTACAAATTTGCGCAGCTGCTTTTTTATTTTCCCTCCCTTCACCAATCTGGTTCCAAATCTTTTCTTATAAATTTCTGTGATTTGAACATCTGCGATGATGTCCTTATTCGTTTGTATATCTACAATCTATGATTATTTTAATATTTTTTCTCTTACACTGGTTTTTATCTCTTTTTTCACAAACTTTCTTTTTACACCGTTATGCCTCGCATAAAATGTTTAAAATGAATGCTTTCTGGGAAAAGTTCTTTTATGCTATTACCTTTCTTTCGCAAGGTTCTTCCTTTTTGAACCCAAGGGCTTATGCCATTCTGCACCGGATGCACCATGCCTTTTCAGACACAGAAAGAGACCCGCATTCACCGCATTTTGTGAGAGATGTATGGGGCATGATGATCCAGACGAAAAATATATACCTGAATTATGCGAAATACAATGAGGAGCCTGAGGAACAGTTCAGGGATAAATATCCTTCGTGGCCGCTGATTGACAGGATCGGTGATTCATGGATTACCAGAATGGTATTCATTAGTTTTTATATATGGTTTTATATCAGCTTCGCTACAGCATGGTGGATGTTTTTACTATTGCCGGTGCATTTTTTAATGGGACCGATTCACGGGGCAATTGTAAACTGGTGCGGACATAAATATGGCTATTCTAACCATGATAACAACGACCACAGTAAAAATTCTTTGCCGCTGGACTTTCTGATGATGGGCGAATTGTTCCAGAATAACCACCACAAAAAACCTAACAGTCCAAATTTCGCTTCCAGATGGTTCGAATTTGATCCTACGTATCCCTTAATGAAGGTGATGCACTGGCTGCACATCATCAGAATAAGAAAAGTTTAAAGCTCATACCTATCCTTAAACCCACACCATATTAATAAATCAGCGAGCTTCTTTTTAAGAGGCTCGTTTTGTTTTATAACATCTCGCCTCATCTTTGGATTAGCGCTGAATTCATTCATTGCATTAAAATATTTCTAACTTAGGATGTTTTCTTCGCTGAACAGCAAATAGCTGTCGCCGGAAATAAATAGATTCATTACACTGTGTCAATTTGAAATCAAGGGTTAGCTTATATCTAATAATATTCTTCTGTTTATGCTTAAGCGAAGCTGCCAGTGCCCAGTCTGTCTTTAAGCTTCGCGGAACAATTTTGGATAACACCAAAATTGGTGTTCCCGGTGCAAACATCAGGCTCATTGCTGGAAAAGATACACTGAGCAGCAATACAGATTCATTAGGGAAGTTCAGCTTCAGTGGCCTGAAATCCCGCGAGATCCGCCTGCTCGTACGCAGTGTGGGTTATCTTTCTCTCGATAAATCTTTCAGCCTTAAACCGCTTGCAGAACAGGAATTGGCAGGGCTGATACTCCATGCCACTGCCCAGCAACTGGAAGAGGTAGTGATCAAGGGAAAAGTGGTGCCGGTGCGATTGATGAAGGATACGGTAGAATATAATGCCGCGGCCTATACCGTCAGGGAAAATGATAATGTGGACGAACTTTTGAAACAGTTGCCCGGAGTGGAAGTAGATAAAGACGGTAATGTAACGGCAGAAGGTAAGGCCATGACAAAGCTCCGTGTTAACGGTAAAGACTTTTTTACCAGCAATGTGAAAGATTTTATTTCACGTTTGCCCGCAGGCATTGTAGATAAACTCCAGGTGATTGATGATTACGGCGACAAGGCGAAGTTTACCGGGGTTAGAAATGCGGAGCCACAGAAAATGCTGAACCTGGTGCTCAAAAACAAGATCAATGGCGGTGCATTTGGCAATGCGGTGGCCAGTGCCGGAACTAATGATCGCTATGGATTAAATCTCAATGGCAATTTGTGGAAGGGCGACCGGCAGATTGGCCTTAACAGTTTCGCCAACAATACGAATACCGGGGCAGGAATAAATAACAGCAATAATGTATCGGCCAATTACAGGAACAGTCTGGGTAAAAAATATACGCTTTCTGGCAGTTATAGCTATGGCCGCAATAAAACTGAACTCAGCCAGCAAAGTTATATAGAAACGGTGAACTCACTGGGTACGATTTATAACCAGTCGGATAATCAGAGCAGCAGTAATAGCAATCAGCATCACTTCGATCTGGGCTTGCAGTCCAGAGACGAAGTCAATTTTCTGCAGGCCAGCCTCCGCGGCTCATTGGCAAGCAGTACCAGTGAGGGAATAAATTCTTCTATGCAAACCGGCGTAATCCGTCAGGATCTGGTTAATGCAAGTCGGTCGGCACAGCATTCCCCGAACATCAATGCAGATTTGAATGCCGGGAGACGATTAAAGAAACCCGGCAGGACCATCACGTTAGGTATTACCGGCGGAACTTCGCTGAGTGATGGCAGTGATAACCAGCAGAACCGTATCGGCTACTACGATCTGGATACCGAACTGTTGGTAAAGGATTCGCTCCGCAATCAGCTGATTGACACACGAAACCGGGTAACAAACTTTAACAGCAGTCTTATCTATACTGAGCCACTCAGTAATCCCAAAGATTCACTTGTTAAAAAAGGAATAGATATTACCTACCTTTTTGCCTTAACCCATACCGACAATAAATTGTCTACAGCCCTCGCAGATACTGAGGGAAGTCTAAACAGGGTAGATTCGCTGAGCAATCAATACAGCTCATCCTTTATCACCCAGACGATCGGGATCAATTACCGCTATGAGCAAAAGAAATTCAACTATAGCCTTGGCTTAACAGCACAGCCTAATTTACTCACCGGTGCCTACGAAGGCCGCGAGGATAAAATCCATCGTGCCGGATTTAATGTATCCCCCGTAGCGCGTGTAAGCTATGTACCCTCCCGTAAACATGTGTTTGGCCTTTATTATTCTGGAAACAGTATGGCCCCAAATTTTAATCAGCTACAACCCGTTTCAGACACCAGAAACCTGCAAAACGTAATTATTGGAAACCCCAATTTGAAAGCCTCCTTCAATCATAATGTCAATCTATCTTACCGCAGCGTGAGTGCTGCCAGTGGAAGAACGCTACAGGTGATGTTGCGCGGTACAGTGACGCAAGACAAAGTTGTAAGCAATACGGTGCTCATTCCTGATACGCTGAATAGTTTCAGACAAGAAACCAGATTCCTGAATACCGGGGGAAATTATACCCTTGGCGGGAATTATTATTGGTCGATGCCTTTTCAGAAACACAAATACAATGTTGAGTTTAAGGGTGGTGTAAACTACAACCGCCAGGTATCATTCGCCGATAATGAAAAAAACTTTGGGAAGGGATTTAATCTCAATCAGGGACTTTCCGGCCGGATGAATCAGAAATGGCTGATGCTGAGCAGTAATGTCAATTACAGTTACCGCAGTAACGTTTATTCTTTAGCCACTGCAAATTCTACGGCAATTACCAACTGGCTGTTCGATATCGATCTCAAAACTTTTATCATCAAAAGCTTTGCTATAGGAGTTGCTGCTTCAAAAACCATTAATCAGGGCTATTCGTTGCCGGGAAATAACCCTTTTTTGATCAATGCTTTCTTAGAGAAAACGTTTTTTAAAGACAGACGTGCAAGTGTGAAGATAGAAGGCAACGACTTGCTGAAGCAGGGCAATGTGCTCAACAGAACGATCTCTGATAACTCAATCACCGAGAGCAGGAGCAATCAGGTAACCCGCTATTTCCTGTTTACCTTCAATTGGAGGCTTCAGCGATTTCCCAGCGGGGGAAGGGGATAAACTGAAATGAAACAATTGGGCTCTTGCCAGTAGGAGAATGGAATAGGTGGTATAAAAATGGCCTGTATCATTGTTTAGATGATACAGGCCACGCTATTCTTCAGACAAAAAAATTAGTCTGTTTTTGCTTTAGGTCTTGAGTTGTTAAACCTGCGGTTGCCACCACCATTGCCGCCGCCGGCAGTTTTTCTGGCACCACTCATGTTCGGTTTATGCTCAGTTCTGTCCTGACGGCCACCTCTTGAGCCTTTGCTTTTTCCTTTAGCTTTTGCCGCTGCGGCGCCAGACATCAGGCTTTGCCAGCTCATGGCATAAGGATGATCTTCCTGAACAGGGATTTTAATTGCAATTAACTTCTCGATATCGTCCAGGTATTCCTTTTCTTCGCCATCGCAGAAAGAGAAGGAAACTCCGCTGTTTCCGGCACGTCCGGTACGTCCGATACGGTGTACATAAGTTTCCGGTACGTTAGGCAACTCATAGTTGATCACGTGTGTAAGCTCATCTACATCAATACCACGGGCGGCAATATCTGTAGCAACCAGGATACGTGTAGTTTTGGCTTTGAAATTTGTCAAGGCACGCTGACGTGCGTTCTGAGATTTATTTCCGTGAATAGCTTCTGCTTTTACACCAACTTTAATCAGGTCTTTTACGATTCTGTCCGCGCCATGTTTCGTACGTGTGAAAACAAGTGCAGTAGCGATAGTCTTGTCCTTCAGAATATGAATCAGCAGGTTTTTCTTATCGTTTTTATCTACGTAATAAATTGTTTGTTCAATCTTTTCAGCAGTTGAGGATACCGGGGTAACTTCAACTTTAAGCGGATTGGTTAAGATCGTATTTGCCAGTTTCTGGATTTCTGGTGGCATGGTTGCCGAGAAAAACAAGGTCTGTCTTTTAACAGGCAGTTTGGCGATAGTTTTCTTCACGTCATGGATAAAGCCCATGTCAAGCATTCTGTCCGCCTCGTCCAGTACAAAGATTTCAACATCTTTAAGGTTGATGAAGCCCTGGTTCATTAAGTCGAGCAGTCTTCCCGGCGTAGCGATAAGAATATCGACACCACGGTGTAATGCATCTGTCTGTGCTTTCTGGCCTACACCACCAAATATCACCAGGTGACGCAGTGACAGGTTTTTTCCATAAGCTTTGAAACTTTCTTCGATTTGAATGGCAAGCTCACGCGTTGGTGTTAATACCAGCGCTCTGATTGGTCTTGGGCCTTTAGCGTTCTGGTGTTCTTTATTCAACAGCTGCAGCATAGGAATGGCAAAAGCGGCCGTTTTACCGGTTCCGGTCTGTGCACAGCCTAAAAGATCTCTGCTTGTTAATATAGTAGGGATAGATTGTTCTTGTATAGGGGTTGGGTTAGTGTAACCCTCTGTTTGGAGCGCTTTTAAGATAGGCTCAATCAGGTTTAATTCTTCGAATAACAATGTGTATGATTTTAATTTATTTTGCTACAAAGATACGTATAAGTTCGTAACTATTTATGTTCTTTAAACTTCCTGAAAAATAGAAGTGCCAGCACGCAAAGGACATTTTTTTATTTCTTTCAAGATCCTGGCGAAAACTATCAGATGTTTTCTGAATGGTAAAGGTTAACCAGCATTGCTGGTGGATTTATTGAAAAACCTGGAGATAAAATAAATTACTACAAAACCAATCAGGATCAGCAATCCATTGATAGCCGCAGAAGGGTCATCCTGATAAACGCTGACGCCTACAAAGATAAAAAATGAGATAAAGAGTATTGGGATCAGCGGATACCATTTGATGGTATAAATGTTGCTCTGATCCAGATGTGCCGTCTTTTTCCGAAGAAAAAACAACGTGGCAGCAGAACTTGCCGTGCCTATGCATTCCAGGATAATCGTATAGTTCAGAATTTTATCGAAGGTCCCGGCAAAGAACAATGTAATCAATACCAGCGCGGTGAAGGTAGTAAGGCTCACCACCAGCACCTCCGTCTTTTTATTCCTGGTCGCGAAAATTGCCGGTAATGCTTTTTCCTCGCCCATGGCATACATTGCCCGGGGGTTACTCAGCAGGTTCACGTTGACGTAGCCAAGTACGGATAAAAAGATCACTGCAGAAAGTATCGTATAACCCGCCGGGCCAAATATTTTGCCAGCCAGTATCGCAGCAATACTTTGCGAAGTTTTCAGTTCTTCAAAACCAATCACTTTTACGTAGGCATAGTTGATCAGCAGGTATAAAACAATTATGGTAAGCAAACCAATTTTTATTCCCTTAGGGATGATGGTCTTCGGGTCTTTTACTTCACCGCCCAAATTGATAGTCTGCGTATATCCCGCAAAAGAAAAGGTAATGGCAATCAGACACAGTCCGAGTGCCTTTCCATAATCTGCCCACATGGGTAATTCCCCCGTTCTGGTTTTAAACAAAGGGACAGCCGGATTATCATGACCTCCAAAAAATATGGCACTGATCAGCGTAAGGATAAGCGTGATTTTGATAATGGTAAGCACATTTTGTGTTTTTGAACTTGCCTTGAGACCCAGTAGGTTAATGCCGTAAAATATGAGGATCGCCGAACCGGCAATCAGTAGCCTGAAAAAATCTGTTTGCATAGCTGCCGGAAAAATGGCACTGGCGAGGTATTCTGAGCCGATGAGGGTAACCCCTGCCATCGATGCGGCATTGGTCATTACCACAATCCCATTAATCGCAAAAGCTATGGAAGGATGATAACAGGCAGAAAATATTTTATAATATCCTCCTGTAACCGGGAAACGGGAACCAATTTCAGCATAAATTAATGCGCCGCAATAGGCCACAATGCCACCGGCAATCCAGGCGAGATAAAATAATTCTGGTACTTGTGCCTTGACAGCGACATTTACAGGAGTACGGAAAATACCCATTCCAATTACCAAACTGACAACGATCATGGATAGGTCGAAAAGGGAGAGCTGTTTTTTAGGCTGCATGCAATCATTCAAATAATCATTGAAGGTACGTCAAAATGTGTATTTGTGGAAAATTCTATCGGAATAAAGACGATGATTTAACTAAATTTGTGATATTTCTAAGAATTATGGCAGATCCTATATATAATGATGACAGCATACGCTCACTAGACTGGAAAGAACACATCAGGTTGCGCCCTGGTATGTATATCGGAAAGTTGGGTGACGGCTCCGCACAAGATGACGGAATCTATGTTTTGCTGAAGGAGATCATGGACAACTCTATTGATGAGTTTGTGATGGGCTCCGGACGAACGATCGATATTACGGTGTCAGATTCAAAAGTAAATGTTCGTGATTATGGCCGTGGTATCCCATTGGGGAAAGTGATCGACTGTGTGTCGAAAATCAATACCGGTGGTAAATACGACAGCAATGCCTTTCAAAAGTCGGTAGGTCTAAATGGCGTAGGTACAAAAGCTGTAAATGCTTTGTCTACCAACTTTGTGGTGCAGTCTTATAGAGATGGCAAAACGAAGAAAGTGGAATTTTCTAAAGGAGAGATTGTTATTGATCATCCTATCATTGACACTACCCAGCGCAACGGTACGGCAATTACCTTTTATCCCGATGAAAGCATTTTCAGGAACTACCATTATATTCCTGACTTTGTAGAAAGCATGATCTGGAATTATGTTTTCCTCAACACAGGATTAACAGTAAATTTCAACAATCAGAAATATTTTTCTGAACGTGGTTTATACGACTTGCTGCATAAAGTAGCCGATGTGGAGAATATCCGTTATCCGATTATCCACCTGAAAGGAAATGATATCGAGATTGCCATGACCCATGGTCAGCAATACGGTGAGGATTATCACTCTTTTGTGAACGGTCAGCATACCACACAGGGTGGTACCCACCAGGCATCTTTCAGAGAGGCTGTGGTAAAAACCATCCGTGAGTTTTATAAAAAAGAATACGAGGCTTCAGACATCAGGGCCTCAATCATAGCGGCCATCTCCGTTCGCGTGCAGGAGCCGGTATTTGAGTCGCAGACCAAAACTAAATTGGGTTCCCAAAATATGGGTCCAGAGGGGCCATCTGTACGTACCTTCATCAATGATTTTGTAAAGAAGGAACTGGACGATTATCTGCACAAACATACGGATGTTGCAGATGCGCTGCTCAAAAGGATTCTGCAGTCTGAACGTGAGCGCAAGGATATCGCGGGTATTAAAAAGCTGGCTAACGACCGTGCCAAGAAGGCTTCATTACATAACAAGAAACTCAGGGATTGTAAGGTTCACTTCAATACCACACATGATAAACGTTACGAAACTACGCTCTTTATAACAGAAGGGGATTCGGCATCAGGCTCTATCACCAAGTCAAGAGATGTAGATTGCCAGGCCGTATTTAGTTTAAAGGGAAAACCCTTAAACTGTTATGAGCTTACAAAAAAGGTGGTTTATGAAAATGAAGAATTTAACTTGTTACAGCATGCGCTGAATATCGAAGACGGGCTGGATGGATTGCATTACAATAATATCGTAATTGCTACCGATGCCGATGTAGACGGTATGCACATCAGACTGTTGATGATGACATTCTTTTTGCAGTTTTTCCCCGATCTGGTAAGGGCAGGGCATGTGTATATCTTACAGACTCCTTTGTTTAGGGTTCGTAATAAAAAAGAAACAATCTATTGCTACAGTGACGAAGAACGCAGAAATGCCATCGCAAAATTAGGCAGTAAGCCTGAAATCACCCGCTTTAAAGGATTAGGAGAGATTTCTCCGGATGAGTTTGGCTTGTTCATTGGAAAGGATATCCGCCTTGACCCAGTGATCCTGAAAGATCAGACGATAAAAAACCTGCTGGAATACTATATGGGTAAAAACACACCGGACAGGCAGCAGCACATTATCAGAAACTTGAGAATAGAAAAAGATACGATTGAAGAACTGGTATCTGCTGATGCCGAAGCGGCAACAGCAGCAGTTTCTGAGGATATTGTAGACATGGCAGAATCAGCTTAAGCTGGTTCTGCCGGTGTTGTTTTTTTGGTGTTCTCCGGATGCTGTGGAGGCAATACATCAACTTTCTGTTCAACGATAGTGATCTTAGTGTGCACCGCATATTTGCTTGGCCTGATCCCATTGTCATACTTCTCTGCATAAGCCTGGGTAAACTCGGCACCGAAATACAGAATAATCGACGTGTAATAAATCCATAACAGGATTACAATGATTGAACTTGCTGCCCCAAAGGCAGAGCCCGGATTTCCCTTCTCAATATAAATTCCAATCAGGTACTTACCTAAACTGAATAATACCGCCGTGAATAAGGCTCCTAAGATGGCGGATTTCCAGCGCAGGTCAACATCAGGTAATACCTTAAATATAATGGTAAACACAGCGGTAACTGCCGCTAGCGTAATCACGTTATTCAGGACGTAGATGATCAGCGTCATCGTGTCACTCGCCACAGGGATCACCTCATCGATCTCCGTTTTTGTAAGCAGGTAACCCAGCTTAGAGCCAAGACTAACAACAATACTGTTGATCACCAGTGAAACTAACAACAGAAATCCCATTGAAACAATCAGCGAGAAAGAAAGCAGTCTGTTGGTAATCATTTTTTTCCAGCCCTTTTTTGGTACTGCCTTAACTTTCCAGATCAGGTTGATACTGTCCTGTATCTCGATGAATATCGCAGTGGCACCAACAATCAACGTTGTTACCCCAATAATTAGTCCTATGGTACTTTTACCTGTGAGGTTGGCATTTTCTACAAACCCCTGCAACTGTTTGGCTGCATCCGGACCAACCATTCCGCTGATCTGGGTAAAAAGTTCTGTTCCTGCATTCAGTTTATCCTTAAAAAATATACTGGCTGCGGAGATGATAATGATGATCAGCGGTGTAAGCGAGAATATCGTGTAATAGGCCAGTGCTGCACTCAGTTTCATCACGCGATCTTCCATAAATCCCTTGCCGGCGGCGATGAAGAGTTGATATAGCGCAATCAGGAAATGTTTTACTTTATGTACTGCTTTCATTGGTCATGTGTTAAAAAGGTTTGGGCTAATAAACTGCTACGCTTAGAATGGATAACCAATACCTATGTTATAAATTAAATTGTCGTTTCTCCAGCCTTTATCTCCAAAAGCCACCTCGTCTAGCACCCAGCGTTTGCCTTCTTCAAGATAAGGTTTTCTGATAGGGAAGGCCACATCCAGGCGAATCACAAAGATGGTAGCATCAACGCGTAGTCCCGCACCGGTACCTACCGCCATTTCGCTAAGTGCCCTGTTGAATTTAAAGCCAGAACCAGGTCTGACGGCGTCTTCTTTCCTTAACCAAACGTTACCCGCATCAACAAATGCAGCACCGTAAAGGATACTTACCAGTTTAAATCGCAGCTCCGAGTTCAGCATCGCCTTAATGTCTCCTCCCTGATCTGCGAATACTTGGTCAACGGGTACTTTGAATGTTCCAGGGCCCAAAGCTCTCGCTGGAAAAGCACGGATATCATTGCTACCACCGGCAAAGAACTGGCGTACAAATGGGAGTGATGAACTATTCCCATAGGCATAACCATAGCCAAAGTTAAGGCGGTTTGCCCAGGTGACATTCCTGGTAATTTTATGGTAGTTTCTAAGGTCGGCTTCCAGTCTCACAAACTGCGATAGAGGCTGGTTGAAAATTGTTCTTTGGCCAGTCTCATCTTTGGGCACAAATAAGCCCCATACGTTTCCACCAGTTTCTATACTTCCATTGAAATAGGTAGTATTTCTCCTGTTTTCTTCAAACTGGTTTGAATAGGTGAAACTATAATTGCTACCAATAATAAACTGTTGCTGTAAGGTATAGTTTAGCCCGGGAATGGAATCCAGTAATTCTTGTCTTTTGATTGGATCTGCAGGTAGTTGCGGCCTTACATAATTAATGGAAATTGGGTTAAAGGTATGTTCCTTGTATTGATTCTCTTTCCAGTTATATCCATATTCTCCCTTGAAAGAGTTCAACTTATATAACGAGCCCCTGCTCAGCAACTGATAGGATAGCGAAGTAATAGTTTTAGGTATGAAGGCTGTTGTACTTGTTGGTTTGTAAAAAGGTACAATGAACCTTGGAAAAGTTAACTTTCCTTCAGCGGTGAAGGAGTAGGAGTTAAGTCCCTGTGACTGCCCGCTTACCTGGGTTTCAAAACCGCCACTCACACTCACATCCAATTGCTCTGCACCTCTGAATAAATTCCTGGTGGTTTGCGTAACCTTCACCTCTGAACCCACAAAGTTGTTGGATTTACTGGTTCCTGTAACGTCAAATGTCAGGGAGTTTTTCTTTAGTGGAGTCAGGTAAATATTTAAATCTAACTGGTCATTCTTGAAACTGTCCAGCGGTAAAAACTCTGCTCTTACATCCTGAAACGCATTGATGTTCACCATTCGGTTGAGCGACTGGCTATGGTCTGTACGGTTGTACTGTTCGCCTTTTTTGAAAAACACCAGGCGGTCAAATAACCTTGGTTTAAATGTGTTTCTGTTATCGTAGATATTGAAATCATGATAAACCAGCGGGTCTAACTTTCTCAATGTGCTATCACGTCTCAGAGAATAGTTAGGATAGATGTTGATGTTTTTGATCGTAAAAGGCTTGATACCTGCATCTGGTGCAATATCTTTAACCTTCACCGTAATGTCTACCAGATTTTTACCAATGGTACTGTCTACCTGCAAAATCAGGTAATCAGGACTGAAATAGAAATAACCACGTTCTTTTAAATCATTGTCGATACGGATACGCTCATTTTTAAAAGCATCCAGATCATAGTATTTTCCGACTTTGAGTAAAGAGTTTCCTTTTTTCTCATTAATGATTTTAGTCAGGTTGCCTGTATCCTTGGGGAAGGTAACAGAGTTGATTTTATAGCGCGTTCCGGTATTGACAGTATATACTGCCTTGGCAGTTTTTTCTTTTGTTACCGTGTCGCCCGTTACAACCGACTGCAGGTAACCCTGACTAATCAGGTAACTGGTCATCACATCATTATTATACTGTAATTTTACCTCACTTGCCAGTACAGGTGGCTCCCCAACTTTTGTTCTCAGCCAGTGTTTAAAACCTTTGGGTTTTTTAGGCTCACCCGCCAGGTTATAGATATAAAGTTTAGGTCTTAAACCAAGTATAGATTTGTTAGGGCGCGGTCTGGTTTTAGACTCCAGCGTACCTTTTACATCCTTCTGGTTTTCTATTCTTGCTGAAGAATCAGGATTGATATCAACCTCAGCGCCGGTGTACAGTTTTTGTCCGGGTTTTAGATACTTAGTATTGCTGCAGGCAGCCCATACTAAACATATCAAAATAAATACACTGGGTTTAATTAGTTTTCTCATTGTTTGGCTTCTCTTCTTGTTTAGGCTTTTGCTCCTGATTCTCTCTGTTTCTTCTTGATCTTTTCCTGAAGATCTCTCTGAATTTATTATAGTCTACAACTAAGGCAAATCCCAAACCTGTTTCTATAATCTGACCTTCAATTACCCCCTGGTTCTGATTACGTCTGTATGCCCTTAAACGGTACCTGCCATCTTTAGACAGTGCATATTCCACATTCACATTCCCTGCGATATTTGAAGAGCTTTGTCCGGCAGGCTGCGGGCCCTCCAGTCCAAATGAACTACCCACTGTGACGGTAAGTCTGTCGCTCAATAGTTTTTTAGATACACCAACTTCGAGGTCGGTTTTCTGTTCCAATGAACCGGTAGAGTAATCCTCTGATGAGTTCACCCCAAAGTTAATATCAACACCCTGTACCAGATCTGATGCCAGGTTATTCAGCTGCTCTGTCAGTAATTTACTTACACTTGAACGTGCAAGGGTAGATACACCACCACCGCCACCGGCTAAACTTTCAAATGGATTATTGGCGATAAACCTGTTCAGTGCTAATAAGGCAAATACTTGTTTGTTTAGCTCACTTTCATTCCGGTTTACATTCTGCAGTTTGGTATAAACCTCACCGCTCAAGGCCCCGCGTTCGTTTTCCGGCAGATCAAGTCTGAATGAAATGATAGGTTTTAACAGTTCGCCTTTCATCATCAGGTATACCTGGAATGGTAGTTTGGTTTTTGCCTGTATATTACTAGGATCGTTTAACAAATCAATAGGAGCTGCGTTTACTTCATACAAAGCGCTTAGGTTCACATTCGCAGACATTGGGTCGCCCGTCCATACGATTGTACTTCCTTTTACCAGTTTGAATGCTTTTTTACCCAGCGGGCCAACAGAAAGGTTGTATGAACCATCTACGATTTCATAACGACCGGTTAAGCTGATCTTGCCACTTGGATCCATTACAGCTGTCAGATTCGCATCACCTCTAACCTTCAGTGCATCGCCATTCGATGGGTCTACTACCACATTCAATTCTGCTTCCGGATCAACCTCAAGCTTCGCTGTGAGGTTAATTCCTTTCACGGCCGACTTGCTTATACTGTCTGTTTTTAAGGCTTTTTGTCCATTGTACGGTGCGGCATCTGCATCGATAAACTGCACAATTCCGTCCTGGTCTATTACCGTTGGGTCTTCTACCGGCAGGGCAAAGAAGAACTTGGTGCCTTTCTCTACTTTCACCGACATGTTTACATCAGGCTGGTTCAGGTCGCCTCTCACTTTGATATCGCTGGTCAGGAATACTGTTCCATAGATCATATCGTTATCAACAGCAGTAGAGTTCATCACCCTGAAGTTATCAGTCTTGATGTTCATATTGAACCTAAAGTTCGTATAGTCGGTAGTTAAGATGCCTCCATTGATCGTCGCTTTTCTGTTCAGGGAATCGATGATGGTGAAATCATTGAAATTAACCCCTTGGTTGGTAAAGCTGATGGTCTCATTTGGCATTCTGAAATAAGAGTTCACATAAGTTGATGTGAATGCTGCCTGATTAAATTTGACATCACCCAATACCTGAGGCTTCGCAATGGCACCTTTGATACTTAACGCTCCGGTTATTGTACCAGAACCGTTTTTAATCTGGCCCATCGAGACACTTTCCAACGCCTTAAGGTCAATCTTATCAATGTTTAGGTTCAGGTCAAGCGCATTTTCAGTATTGGTATAATAAAAACCGTTTACCCTTAACTCATGTACCCCTGTTAGTGCAATATTAGTCTCAAAAGCGTTCGGGGTATTGTTATTTACTGCTACACGTAAAGTTCCCAACTGATCTTTCTGGTAACGCAGCTGATCAATGGTCATGTTAGCCGTGAACTTCGGACTAGCCATCAGTTCTTTAACATCTACCGTACCGTTGATGATACCGCCAACCAGCGCACTGTCTTGCTCTGCGAACTTGGTCAGCGTTTCTATCCTGAAATCCTTAAATTCTACCTTCAATGGCGAATTAGGTGTATTGTCTGAACTATTGATGGCTAAGAGCTGGTTGCCCTGACTAAGGTTAAACTGGTTGGCCAGGATACCTGATTCACCAAACTGGATAAAGTTTTCAGGAGAGATAGTCCATCTATCATAGTTTAACAAGATCTTGTTAGGGTCAAAGCTAAACTGGAAATTCTTATTGATCGACTTGAAGGTACCCCCCAGCATATATTTATCCTTCAGCTTACTATCGCGTAATAAGATATTTACACCCAATTGGTTATTGGCAGCGTCGCCACTAAGTTCTGTATTGTATAAAGCAATGGAAGGGCTTTGCATACTTCTTACCAATAGCTTGTAATTCAGTTTCTGATCCTTATTATCGATAGTCAGTCGTGTGCTGTCAACTTTATAATCTCCATATACCACCTGAGGGAACCAGGCATTCATAACCAAACTATCTTGCTTGGTATCGATCAGCCCGTTCATATAAGATGGGGAGAAAGTGGTCAATGCGGGTACAAATTTCTTGAGAAACTGCGAGTCATGGATTTTTACATCGAAATGGAAACGCTGATCAGGAATTTTAGTGACTACACCAAACTGGTAATATTTATTGATCTGGTTGATCAGCGCACTGCCCAGGTTAGTCAGCTCATACTTACCGTCCACACGTGCACTCAGGATTTCTGATTTCAGTGTTAACAGGTTTCGCTCATTAGTAGCTTCAGAATGGATGTCAATGGTATCTACGTCGATTTTCTGACCTTCTTTTACCAATTGGAGTCCCCTGATACTCACATCCCCGTTTAGGTAGTCGGGATCTGCCGTTTTGATATCTGCTTTAACCATTCCCGCCAATCTAAATTCTGTAGGGCTGAAATTCAGCTTCTGCAAATCCACTTGTTTAAGGTTCAAGTCGGCTTTAACAGCAGGATATTTCCCCGCCATGTTTACAAAAGCTTTCAGGCTAAAGTTAGCATTGGTATCTGCCATACTGCTTTTCAGGTCCAGCTTTTGGCCAGAATAGGTACCGTTTAACAGTAAATTTCTGAAAGTATATTTGTTATAATAAGCACTTACCAGCTGTGCATCAACTTTGGCAACAGCAGTTTTGGCGTCCAGACCGGAGCCACTCACATTAGCTTTTACTGTTATCCGTCCCAGTGTTGGCTGCATCTGAATCAGGCGGCCCACGTTAAAGTTATTCAGGTTGATATTTGCAGTGTACTTTTCTTTTCCTTTAGGCCCCTTCATGCTCGCCACTAATTTCGCCGATCCCATATCCGTATTGATATTGAAGCCGGTATTAAAGTCTGTCATCGAGCCCCTGAATTTACCGTTTGCAGCAATAGTATTGGGAAGGGTAATAGTTTTTGGTAAAGTATTTTTAGGGATAATCACCAGCAGATCGCCTTTGGTCATGGCAAACCTTTTGATATTCAGATCAAGGAAGGTCTTGTTTACATCAGGCAAGCCTTTCACCGTACCGCTAACATCAATGCGTGTACTCTTCAGACCGCTGATTTGCAATTGAGGGATAGATAAATTACTCATATATCCGCTCGCCTTAGCAGCTACCTTAATCTTTTCATTACGGTAATTTGCCGGAACGGCATCGCTAAAATAGGTGGCATCCTTTAAACCAAGCGTGGTGTTCTTAACGTCAATAGCCAATTTAACACGCTCTGGATGTTTGGTCAGGTCTTCGAGAGAGGTATAATTAAGTTCTGTGTTGTTTTCGATATTGGTATTCGGCGTCTGGAATACCAGGTTGCTTAGCTTCACCATTTTATCGTTATACACCACATCACCCTGTAATTTATTTACCTGGAAGCCACTTTTTTCCTTCATTGTGGCACTTTTCACATTTACCTTGATACCGGCGGCGCTATAGGATAAACCTTCTGCACCTAAGCCAAGGTTACTGATTTTAAGGTGATTGAAGTCCATGCCTTTTGGCATAGGTTTTTCGGCCAGGTTATCAAACTGTATGTTATTCTCTGCCAGACTAAGTTTGTTTACCAGCACGGCCATTGCAGATGGTGCTGCAACTGTATCAGTAGCTACCGTATCTTTTGCTGCTGCTGCAGGTTTAAAGGCAAAGAGGATATTTGATTTGTTTAGTGTTGCTTCATTCAGCTTAAAATTGCTTTTGGTTAAATCGGCCAGCAGCTGCGAGAGCGTAAGTTCATTGATATTTAAATCTGCCCTGGTATCCGAAAGCATATCATCATATTTAAGCTTCACGTTGTTCAGTGCTACTTCCTCAACTTCAACCAGTGGAAGTTTGCCTGCCGGAGCTGCTGCTGTATCAAAACTTTTTTGCAACTGTGCCGCCAGCTGTGTCAGTGGTTTCTGCTGGAGATATTTCAGACTGGTGTTTTTTAAGGACATGTTGCTGATCACGTAATGCTGGTTCTCCAGGTCGAAATCCTTTATTTTGGTTTCAAATTCGCCCAGTCTTACGCTCACATCGTTACCCGCAACATCATCGCGGTAAACAATTCCGATATCTTTCAGACTGATTTTGTTGATGGAGAACTTCATCGTAGACGTAGTGTCTTTCTCCACTTCCGCTTCTGGTTTTTTCTGTTCAGACATAAATGCGTCTACCAGGAAAGAGAAGTTGAAAGTTGTATCAGGATCAATACGCGTTACGTTCGCCCTTATTTTCTCCAGTTCGATATTGTTGATTTCAACAGTGTTGCTCAATAGTTTTAAGAGGCTGATATCTACCGCTAAACGCTGTGCGTAAAGCAATGTATCTCCCTTTTTATCCTCCATGTAAAACTTGTTCAGCACTACATCTTTCGGTAGGGCAATTTTTATACTTTCGAGACTTACTTCGGTTTTTGTTTTGTTTTTTAGATAGCCTATAGCTTTATCCTTAACGAAATTCTGAACTGCCGGGATATTTAAAGACACAGCTATAAGGATCACCAACATAATCACGCTGGCAATAAACCACAGTACAACCTTTAAACTAATTCGTACGTATTTATTCAATTGATATCAGATTTGAGAAATTTACACTATCAGGACATTAACTAAAACCATGCCATGGGGCATATTTAGCTATAGATACTACAAGTTGTAACAGAATTTTGTTTAAGAAAAAAGAATTTTGAGTAATCATTCCTATCATCGATTTAGCAATTATCGCCCGAAATGTTTATCTTACATCCCCCGAATTGTAGCCAGGCCGATTTTTCCTGCAATGCATTCGTTTAATTTCAGCCTTTTAATGATAAATAAACTTAACTTCTCCATTGACTATGATGCCTTTGATCATATAGATGAGCTCGACATACAAGACCAGGCATTATGCCACAAAGCAGAGGAAGCATTGCAGACTTCCTATTCCCCTTATTCCAATTTCAAAGTGGCCACGGCAGTGCGCCTGGCGGATGGTAAGGTGATTACTGGAAGCAATCAGGAAAACCTGGCTTATCCTTCCGGATTATGTGCCGAACGTGTGGCTCTTTTTACGGTAGGTGCCGCTTATCCGGATGCTGTAATCGAAAGCATGGCAATTACTGCACATACAGATAACTTTAAAATTCAACAACCCGTAACCTGTTGCGGAGCCTGCTTACAGGTGATGGCAGAGTTTGAACGCAAGCAGCAGCAGGAGATAGAAGTTCTGTTCTATTGCCTTGACGGACAAATCTTAAAAGTTAAAGGCATCAAAAGCTTGCTGCCTTTTGTTTTTGTGGAAGACCGACTGCAAAAGCCCTGATCAATTGATTATTTATCCTGATGATTTGACAACTGTTAGGAAATTGTGTTCCCAAAATATAATGGGATGACTTATATTTACACGACCCAAACACTTTCTTAATGAGCGACGAATTAGATAATAACGTAAACGAAGAGACAAAACATACCGTAATACCTATCAATGGCCTTTACGAAAACTGGTTCCTCGATTATGCCTCTTATGTAATTTTAGACCGGGCTGTGCCCCATATTAACGACGGATTAAAACCTGTTCAGCGGCGTATCATGCATTCGCTGAAAGAGATGGACGACGGACGTTTCAATAAAGCAGCGAACGTTATTGGTAATACCATGAAGTACCACCCGCATGGGGATGCTTCTATTGGTGATGCCATGGTACAGATTGGCCAGAAAGACCTGCTGATCGACTGCCAGGGTAACTGGGGGGACCCCGTTACTGGCGATAGTGCTGCCGCGCCGCGATATATTGAAGCGCGACTGTCCAAGTTTGCCAATGAAGTAGTTTTCAATGCAGATACCACCATCTGGCAGCTGAGCTACGACGGACGTAACAACGAGCCGCTTACGCTGCCTGTTAAGTTTCCGTTGCTGCTGGCGCAAGGTGCGGAAGGTATTGCCGTGGGATTGGCAACCAAGGTTATGCCACACAATTTTGTGGAGTTACTTGATGCCTCCATAGAAGCCTTAAGAGGCGTTCGTCCAAATGTATTACCAGATTTCTTTACCGGCGGTATGGCAGATTTTTCTGCCTATAACGAAGGTATGCGTGGTGGTAAAGTGCGTGTAAGGGCCAAGATTACCGAAAAAGACAAAAAAACTCTGGTCATTACGGAGATTCCATATAGTACCACTACAGGATCAGTGATCGATAGCATTTTATCTGCCAACGACAAAGGCAAGATCAAGATCAAAAAGATTGAAGACAATACTGCTGCAAATGTAGAGATCGTTATCCAATTGGCGCCGGGCATCTCGCCCGATGTGACTATTGATGCGCTTTATGCATTTACGTCGTGCGAAGTTTCTATCTCGCCCAATACCTGTATCATTAAAGATGATAAACCTCAGTTTTTATCTGTTAATGATATCCTGGTTCAGAATACAGACAACACCAAGGAATTATTAAAACAGGAACTGGAGATCAAACTCCACGAACTTCAGGAAAAGATTTTCTTCAGCTCCTTGCTGAAGATATTTATTCAGGAGGGGATGTATAAAAATTCTGAATACGAGAACTCCAATAACTTTGAAATGGTGGTGTCGGTGCTGAACATATTGTTCGATCCTTTTAAGGCACAGCTATACAGGGAAATATTGCCTGAGGACTTCAAAAAGCTGATTGATAAACCAATGAGCAGCATTACCCGCTTTGATGTTAAAAAAGCGGACGACCAGATGAAGGCGCTGGCTGATGAGATTAAAGTAGTGAAAAACCACTTGAAACATCTTACTGACTATGCTATTGCATGGTTCCAGCGCTTGAAGGACAAATACGGAAAAGGCAGGGAACGTAAAACTGAAATCAGACTTTTTGATAGGGTAGAGGCTTCTAAGGTTGCTTTGGCAAATGTGAAGGTTTACATGAACAGAGAAGATGGTTTTGTAGGTACCGGACTAAAAAAAGACGAGTTTATTGCTGATTGCTCAGACCTGGATGATATCATTGTATTCCGTGAGGATGGTAAGTGCATTATCTCAAAAGTGGCCGACAAACAGTTTGTGGGCAAAGGCATTATCCATGCCCAGGTATTCAAGAAAAATGACGAACGTACAATTTATAACCTGATTTACAAGGATGCCGCCAGTGGTGTTTCCTATATCAAACGTTTTGCCGTGATGGGTGTAACACGCGATAAGGAATACGACCTTACCAAGGGCAGCAAGGGTTCTAAAATATTATACTTTACTGCTAATCCTAACGGCGAGGCCGAGATTATTACAGTAATGTTAAAACCGCATACCAAGCTGAAGAAATTACAGTTTGATATTGACTTTGCAGAGATTGCCATCAAGGGACGTGCTTCGCAGGGAAATATTGTGTCGAAATATCCGGTGAAAAAGATCTTGCTGAAGAGTAAAGGGGTTTCGACGTTATCCGGACTTAAAATATGGTACGATGAGCTGCTGAGAAGACTTAATGTTGATGGCCGTGGTAAATACCTGGGAGAATTTGACGGCGACGACAAAATCCTTCAGGTGCACAAAGATGGCTGGTACGAACTGAGTTCTTTTGAACTGAGTAATCACTTTGATGCCGACCTGCTGCTGATCCAGAAGTTTGATCCTGAAAAACCTTTCGCTGTTGTACAGTACGAAGGCAAAGCGAAGAACTATTTTATCAAGCGCTTTTTGTTTGAGCCGATTGCCATTGGCAGAAAACAATCACTGGTAAGTGAAGAAACTGGTACAAGATTCTTACACCTGACCAGCAATCCCGCTGCATCATTGAGTGTGGATGTGCTGAAAGGGAAAACTCAGATACCGGAGACTTTAGATATTATTCTTGCAGAGTTTATCGATGTGAAAGGTATCAAAGCCAATGGAAACAGACTGTCACAGCATGATGTGCAGAAAATCAGTATCAGCAACCATGAAGAAATTGAACTTGGTCTCGATGAAGAATTAATTGATGAACCTAAGGAAGTAGCTGAATCTGAAACGGCGAATGAGCTAAATCCGGTTGCAGGTGATGCACCGGTTGCAGATGAAGCATCGGTTGCAGATGAAGCACCGGTTGCAGATGAAATTGTTGTAGCTGATGATAAAGATGTTGTTGAGCAAAGGCCGGTAGCGCAACCAGAAGCGGAAGTTCCTGTTGAAGACGCTCCGGCGAAAGTTGAAACCGCTACTGCAATTGAAACTCCTGCAATTGAAACTCCTGCAATTGAAACTCCTGCGGTGGAAACTGAAATTGCCCCGGTAGAAGTTGACTCTGCTTTACCGATTGAAACTCCTGTCGTAGAAGTTGAGGATATTCATGTAGCAGTTGAACCTGCGCCAGCAGAAAAGGCAGTTAATGAAGAATTACCGGCACCGATAGCAGAACCTGTCAAAAAAGCCAGGAAAACTGCAGCTAAACCAGTAGCAATTGATCCTCCAATAGCTGAAGATGTAGTTGAACCTGTTGCAGCGCAACCAATTGAAGAAACAGCAGTCGAAGTTGAAGTAAAAGTTCCTGTTAAGAAGAAATTTGTTCAGGACGTTGCTCCGAAACAAGAAGCGCCTGCGAAGGTGACCGACGCTGAAACAACGCCAGCTACGGAACAAGCTACTACTGAAAAACAAACTGCTCCAGAAGAAAAAGGAGTTTCTGAAGAACTTGTAGAAACAGCAACTCAGGCTGAATCTACAGCACCTGACGCAGCTGAACTTACTTTTCCGGGAGAGGCCGAGAAACCGGCAGCAAAACCTGCTAAGAAAAAATGGACTGACGATGCTAAAACCAAAGTCGCCAAAGAAAAGAAAACAGCAAAAAATATCAAGCTGGAAATCACAAACCCAGATGATGTAGAGATTGACGATAAAGGGCAGCTAGGCTTATTCTAACCGAATAGGCCAGGCCAGCGCTCTGCTGCCATAATAAAGGAAATACCAAATATTGCAGAAGAAAGGAAGAAGGTCCAGTCCCATTTTTTAACCTTGAAAATATTGATGGTAATAAATGAGATCAGCAGGATGCCTAGCACAATGATAATTTGGCCAAATTCCAGCCCTACGTTAAACGCAAACAACTCGGCAACAATATTTCTGCTTTTTCCCAAAAGGCTATTAAGGTAGTTTGAAAATCCCATTCCATGGATCAGGCCAAAGAACAAAGCCAGAATGTACTTAAACTGCATTCCTTTTGGCTTCGACTTACCGGCAAAGAGATTAGCAATTGCCGTAACGAGAATAGTAACGGGAATCAGAAATTCTATCAGGGCGGTGTTCACATGAATGAGCTTAAATACACTAAGCGCAAGCGTGATACTGTGTCCTACGGTAAATGCAGTAACCAGGATCAGTACCTTTTTCCAGTCGGGCATCGTATAGGTACCACATAACACCATCACAAAAAGGATATGATCATATCCTTTCCAGTCTAAAATATGTTGCCATCCGAGCTCAAAGTATAAAGGGAAATCGTGCATTTCGCCAAAATATCAATTTTTGGCTGATAAAAAAAGGCTTATCAACAGGAACTGGGAAAGATCAGTATTTTGTTCATATTTGCGCTAAGAACAACGTTTATAATTTATTGATATATGAAGTGGGAAAGTTTATTGTCGGCCAAACGCTGGGGAAACGAAGAAAGATTTGCTGGAAACCAGAAAGAAGCCAGATCTGAATTCCAGCGCGATTACGACCGGATTATATTCTCGTCGCCTTTTAGAAGACTGCAAAACAAAACACAGGTTTTTCCCTTGCCGGGCAGTGTATTTGTGCACAATAGGCTAACACATAGCCTTGAAGTGGCCAGTGTTGGGCGTTCACTGGGAACAATTTTCTATAACCGCATGAAAGATATTAATCCTGATATCGATGAATCCTGTCCGCTGCTGGTAGAGGTTGGTAATATCATTGCCTCTGCTTGTCTGGCGCACGACCTGGGGAATCCCGCCTTTGGACATTCTGGTGAATCTGCTATCTCGCATTATTTTACCACGGGTGACGGAAAGGTTTATAAAGACAAAGTTAGCAGCGCGCAGTGGGAAGACCTGATACATTTTGAAGGTAACGCAAATGCCCTGAGGATACTGACACATCCATTTGCCGGCAAAGGTACTGGCGGTTTTGCGCTTACCTATGCTACATTGGCGTCGATTGCCAAATATCCCTGCGCATCTCTGGCAGGGCACAATAAAACGAATATCTATACCAAAAAATACGGTTTCTTTCAATCCGAACAGCAGGGCTTCCAAAAGATTGCCGAAGAAATGGAGCTCATCAAGGTGCAGGATGAACCGCTGGTTTACAAACGGCATCCGCTGGTTTATCTGGTGGAGGCGGCTGACGATATCTGTTATAATATTATAGATCTTGAAGATGCACACCGCTTAAAAATCCTTTCCTATGAGGAAGTAGAGCGATTGCTTATTCCACTCTGCAATGATCCTAAACTGCCCAAACGACTCGAAGAGATGGATGACGACGATGCGAAGATCACACTGATGCGTGCAAAATCAATCAGCACTTTGATCATGCAATGCTCAGAAGTTTTTTACCGCGAACAGGAAGCCATCCTGAGCGGTAATTTCAACCAGAGTCTAATGGATGCCATCGATGAACCTTTTCTTTCAACGATGAAAGAAATTGAACGTGTGTCTGTCCGAAAAATCTACAATTATTCTTCGGTTGTGCAAATTGAAGTAGCGGGTTACAAAGTAATGGGCGGTTTGCTGGAAGAATTTATTCCTGCCTACCTCCAGAACGATTCAAAATACCATAAGAAGTTAGTTGAGCTGATCCCAAAACAATTTTTAACCTCAGAGGAGGATGTATATGCAAAAATACAGTCGGTTCTTGATTTTGTCTCAGGCATGACCGACATCTATGCGGTAGAATTGTTCAGAAAAATCAAGGGGATTTCTTTTCCTTCTATTAGCTAGCTTTAGCTCCTTGCTTATAAAAAAAGACCTGCAAAATAATCTACAGGTCTTTTTTTATAAGTATTAGTTCGTTGAACCCTATTGGTATTGAATATAGATCGGAGCTGGTTTAAGCTTCAGCAATTCTTCAGGTGTCATTAACCTGTGTGGTGCTTTTTTGATATCGTTTTTATAGAACAATTTGAAACCGGTAAACTGAACTGGCTCATTCTGGATAAAGTAACGGTAAGTACCAATTTTAAGGTCTGGTTCTCCCCATCCATCCATGTGCATTACGATTTGTACTTCAGGATGTAATTTAATGTTTTGAGAGTTCGTCACCATTTTCTTAGTGAAACGGTGAACAGTGAATACTTTTGGAGGCAAGTTGTATTTTTTGATCAGGTTAACCAGGTATTGCGAACAGTAGTTGATATCTGCAGCATCATAGGTTCCAATTTTAGTACCCGGTCTTGCACCGCTTTTCATAGAAAATTCCGGATCGATACCTAGGTGAACATTTGGCATTTTTAGGTATTTCTCAATTCTTGGCAGTTCGTCTTTGATTGTGCTCAAAGCAACCTGAAGATCAAGGAATACAATTCCATTATGCATTTTAGCAATTGAGATTACAGAATCGATTTGTTTATCGCCCATTCTGTTGATATATTTTCCGTCTTTTCCTGGAGTACCGCTGGCTACTGCTGCAATGTAATGTACACCTGGTTGTACCGGAGTGCTTGGATCTGCTTTTTCCCAATGTTTAACCTCGGCATTTAAACGGCTCCACATTTCTTTCGGTGCATACTCACCTAAAGCACCCATTTTTTTAGAGTGTAAGTTACCGTAATATACTACGATACGTTTGAAAGGTAGAATAGCACCTGCCAATGGGTAAGGTTGATTTTTAACCGGCCATCTGCCAGTGGTATCGCCATTCGCTATTTTCTTTAGTGCTGCATTGTATTTTGCGGTGTCAATTGGTTCACGTGTAGTATCTGGGGCCGCAGTAACTTCGGTACTATCGCCAGCAGCATTTACAGTTGTTTTAGTTTTTCCATCAGTTTTTTTTGCGTCGGATGAGCAGTTAGCAAATAACGCCAGCGAGGTAAATGCAATAAGTAATGTGCCTGCGAGTTGAGGTATTTTCATAGATTTTTGTAAGTGTTTTTATTCTTTTTTTCTTGTCGTGCAAAACTACACATTAGTGTGATAATTATTTCTATAAGTATACGAATCTTAAACTGATTATGAATTATATTTAATAAATGTACGTTATCTCCATTTGGAGGATTGCAAATTTTGCACAAAACCTGTGCAGGAGTTTTATCTTTACTGCCGATATCAACATTAAATGAAAATGAAGAGTACGATTAAATATATTGCAGTGATGCTTTTCTGTTATCTCACCTTCAGCTATATCGGCTGTAAGAAAGATACCTACGAATATAATGTATTACAGCCATCAAGGGGGGATACCACCACTTTGCTGGGCATTAGCAGCGGTGAGCGGGGAGACAGTGCACGTAATACGGTTTATCTTGACCTAAGTAAGGAGGTAAGGACTAACGTACTAAAAAGTTCGTGGGATCTGGGCTTATATTGTAGTAATGATGAATTTAGAGCAATTATTAACCATTCCACGGGGGCAACGGTGGTTGCGACCGACAAAACGGATATGGGAAGCGTTACTGCGGCAGATACAATCAGCCTTGTTACCAACCGCACGCTGGATTTGGGTGCTGTGGCGGGCAGTATTAATACAATAGACCCTGTAGTTGGGACATTCGCTACTTACCTTGCCGGAACAGCAATTGCACCGGTTTCTGCTACGGTAGCAGAGAATAAAGTATATATCTTAAACCGCGGCAAGTCAACTAATCTTGCTGATAGGGCATGGGTTAAATTTAAAATTACCCGGATTACCAATGGTTATCAGGTTTCTTATGGCAGGATAGAGGCCGCTTCAAATGCGCTGAGTTCAAGACAGGTAAATAAAGATGCTTCCTACAATTTCAAATATGTCTCTTTCAGTAGTCTGACTGCCAACGTAGAGCCTGCTAAAAGCCTTTGGGATATCGCATATGGATTATCTACCTACCGCTCCGACGAAACTACACCCATTGCAGCACCTGACTTTATGCAGATTAACTTTGCAGCAGGAGTTACTGCCGCGCAAGTGATGGTAACAGAAACAAAGACTTTTGCAAATTATAGTCTGGCAGATGCCGAAGGCGTAACTTTTTCTGGTAATAGGGATGTTATAGGGGTAAACTGGAGAGATCTGTCGAGATCTACCACGGGTGGATTATCGGTTTACAACGACCGCTTTTACCTGGTTAAAGATGGAGATGGAAATATTTACAAGCTAAGCTTTGCCGGGGGAGGATCACGTGGAAATCCGACCGTTCAATACATCCGGCTTTCAGCAGACATTAATCAATAGTTGGTTCCTTGGGAAAATACCTTTGAAATAGATTCATGGCAGTCTATTCAATAAGTTCTCCTTAAGAGGAGAACTTATTGAATTTACCAAATACGCCAAGTGGCAATTTAATGCCCGACGTAGCCTGCAGATAAAGTTCGCCTGTTTCGAGGTTTTCTACCTGAGGGAAAGAAGTTTTGATCAGGTTTTCTACGATTACCGAAGAAAAACCTAAAGAGTAAGTATTCAGGATCAGGAAATGTTCCTCTTCATCCAGTAGCTGCACAACATCGTGCATCATCTCCTGGATATGATCTTCTAGTTTCCACTTTTCGCCATTTGGACCATGTCCGAATGCCGGCGGATCTAAAATTATTCCGTTATATTTTTTACCGCGTTTCAGTTCACGCTGTACAAATTTCAATGCATCTTCTACTACCCATCTCACATCCTTCAACTGTGAAAGTTCCTGGTTTTCGTTCGCCCAGTTCACTACCTGCTTGATGGAATCCACGTGCGTGGTATCGGCCCCTGCCGCTTTGGCAATCAGCGAGGCTGCACCAGTATAAGCGAAAAGGTTAAGAACCTTAGGTTTTGGGGTTTTGAATTTTTTGATCGATGAAGAAATATAATCCCAGTTTACCGCCTGCTCCGGGAACACACCAACATGTTTGAAGGAGGTTAATCCCAAACGAAGATTAATCTTTACTTCATCATTTTTATATTCTACATTCCAGCGTTCCGGTAAATTTTGCGCTGTTTTAATCCATTCGCCTGATGTTGCCGAACGACCTTTGAATCGGATATGTGTTCTTTTTTTCCAGTCCTGGTCAGTCAGCGTTTTTTTCCACACTGCCTGTGGCTCTGGTCTGGACAGTACCAGGTTGCCAAAGCGTTCCAGTTTCTCAAAATCACCACAGTCAATCAACTCATAATCTTTCCAGTGTGTGGGCGTTAATAGGCTTATCATAAAAATGTTTTGTGCAAATATATTAAAAGTTTTTCTTGGCAGCCTTCATAAAGCGGCTGGCGAAAACGAAATCGTTTAGTTCCTGGATATCAGTATGGGCAATTTCTTTATTTGAGCCTTCCCAGAATTTCTTGCCCTCGTGCAGGAAGAGGATATAATCCCCAATTCCCATAACCGAGTTCATATCGTGGGTAACCACAATCGTAGTTGTATTATATTCTTCGGTGATTTCTTTGATCAGCTCATCGATAACGATGGAAGTTTTAGGATCTAATCCCGAGTTGGGCTCATCCACAAACAAATATTTGGGGTTCATGGCAATTGCGCGGGCAATACCCACACGTTTTTTCATCCCCCCGGAAAGCTCTGCCGGAAAAAGTTTGTTTTTATCTTTTAGGTTTACACGTTCCAGACAGAAGTTTACACGCTCCAGTTTTTCCTGAAAAGTTTGGTCGGTGAACATATTCAGCGGGAACATGATGTTCTCTTCCACCGTCATGGAATCAAAAAGAGCAGAGCCCTGAAACAGCATCCCGATTTCCTTACGGATCTCAATACGCTGTTCAAAATCCATATCGGTAAACTCACGTCCGTCATATTGTACACTGCCTTTCTCTGGCGTGTGCAGTCCGATCATACATTTAAGCAAGGTAGTTTTTCCGGAACCTGAACCACCAATGATCAGATTGGTTACCCCAGCTTCAAACTTGCCGGATATACCTTTAAGCACGGTGTTGGAACCAAAAGATTTTTCGATATCTTTAATTTCGATCATAATAATAGCTGGGTTACAATGTAATCACAGGCAAGGATGCTAATACAGCTTACCACAACTGCGCGGGTACTGGCCTGCGCAACTTCAAGGGCACCACCTTTAACGTAAAAACCTTCATAGGCTGGAACGGTGGTGATGATAAAGCCAAATACAAAGGCTTTTACTAAGGCCACGGTGATGGTGTAAGGATTAAAATCTGTTGTAATTCCCTGGATATATTCAGCCGCAGTAACTGCACCTGATAAGGTTCCTCCGAAGAATCCGCCGGTGATGCTCAATACCATTGCAAAAATTACAAGCACAGGTACCATGGTGATCCCTGCAATCAATTTCGGCAAGATCAGGTATCCCGGTGAGTTGATACCCATAATCTCCAGCGCATCAATTTGCTCACTTACGCGCATGGTGCCTATCTCCGAAGAAATAGCCGAGCCGATTTTCCCCGCAAGAACAATTGCCGTGATGGTGGGGCTAAGTTCCAGGATGCTTGAATCACGTGTTACGGAACCGATAATAGTTTTGGGAATAAAATCACTTACCAGCTGAAAGGCGATCTGCAGTGTCATTACCGCACCAATGAAGGTTGAAATGATGGCGATTAGCCCAAGTGAGCCCACGCCAATAAAGTCCATCTGCTGGAAAATGGCTTTGAGATATATCTTAAACTTTTCGGGTTTCCTGAATACCGCCTTGAGCAGCAACAGGTATTTACCAAAATTGGTGAAATTCATTCTTGAGAAATTACTGGTGTATAGGTACTATATAATACAAAGAAACAACAAAAATTGTTGTGGCTTTCTTTATTTCTTAAAATTATTCTGCTATTTAGCTATTAATGCGCTTTTTTGCAGGCGCAAAAATTTACATTAAAAAAGGATGATGAACGCAGTAATTACTGGTGCCACAAAGGGGATAGGTAAAGCAATAGCAGTCAAATTAGCCCAGCAGGGATATAATTTAGCACTATGTGCAAGAAGTGAAGAGGATTTGGTTTCGCTTAAGGAAGAACTGAGTGTTACAGGGGTGACGGTTTTCTTTAAGGTAACAGACTGCCTCGATAAAAAGCAGGTGTATGATTTCTGTGATGAAGTGAGCCGTACCTTCACGACAGTGGATGTTTTGGTAAATAATGCAGGGATGTTTTTACCCGGGCCGTTACTCACTGAAGAGGATGATAGATTTGAAAAGCAACAACTTCTGAATCTAAACGCGCCATACTACTTCTCTAAATTCTTCGGTAAAATGATGTGTAAGCAGCAATCAGGGCACATCTTCAATATCTGCTCGGTAGCGAGTAAAGAAATTGTTGAAAATGCTGGTAGCTATAGTGTAACTAAATCGGCCTTGCTCAGTCTTAATTATGTATTACGGCAGGAGTTATCGAAATACAACGTTAAAGTAACGGCAATTCTGCCAGGTTCTACATTAACAGCCTCTTGGGAAGGAACAACCATTCCCGCAGCGTGTTTTATACAACCACAGGACATTGCCGAAACTTTATACACTGTACTGAACTTAAGCAGCGGTGTAAATGTTGAAGAGATAGTGTTGAAGCCGTTAAATTTTTGTAGCTAAATATAGGAGAGCGATTTATGGAAAATAGATTATTAAGAAACGAACACGACAAAGTTATTGCCGGCGTTTCATCGGGATTAGCGACATATATGCAGGTGGATGTGACGATTATCAGGTTGTTATTTGTCCTGTCAACTATATTTTTGGTAGGTACCGGAATATTGGTTTACCTGGTTATGTGGATTGTGGTTCCTGTAAACAGGGATCCCGCAGCACGGTTTTCAAAGTTCAATGACTACTTTAAAAACCAGGGTGGAGCTGGATTTGGGAACACCCCGCCTTTTAGTCAGCCTAACCCTTTTACGGCACCTGAAAACACAGCAGAGCCAGTAAATGCAGAACCAAAGGCTAATCCTTATGGGGAGTGGCAGAACCCGGTAGACTTTAAAAGTCTGCCCAAAAACAACGAGACCGGAAAAACAGTAGGTGGCTTATTCCTGCTGGTGATAGGCTTGTACTTTCTCATGAATGAGTTTGATATCATCCCTTACTGGTTTAGGCTGAGCAAGTTGTGGCCGCTGGTTTTTGTAGCGATAGGACTAAGTTTTATCCTGAAAGCCAAACGTAAAAACAGCTGGGAAGAGTGGAAAGCCCAGCAAGACCAGAACCTGGCAGATGCTGAAAAGAAAACAGCCGATTTTAAAGAGGACCTTCCAAATGAAGAGCCTAAAAAAGAGTTCTAATTTATAAAATTAAAAAGATACGGTTATGAATCTAAATAGGGTAATGTGGGGCATCATACTACTTTTTGTAGGTCTTGTCCTCTTGTTGGATAACTTTGAGGTGATTGAATTTTACTGGAGAAATGTATGGGCCTTCTGGCCTGTGTTCCTGATCATTTCTGGTGTAAACATTCTGTTCAACAGAAATAAATCTCAGGTAGGGAATTCTATTTCTCTGGGAGTATTGGTACTGATGTTATGCCTGGTATTTTATAAAGGACAACAGCCGCCGGCACACAAATACTGGATAGGGGACAAGCTCTCCAAAGAGCTGGATATGGACTTTGATATCGATAAGGATAAAGACGACCGGCCAATGACTAAAATGAACTTCACGGAGCCATTTAATACTGCCGATCTGAAGAGAAAAGCTGTGCTGAATATGACCGCCGGTGGAACTACCATTGATTTAAAGGGTGCTACCGACAGTCTGATTGAAGCTACTGTACAACGCAGAAAAGGTAATTTTATGCTGCAAAGGGAAAGCTCAGACTCAGTTACCACCTTAACTTTTAAAATGAAAGACGAAAGTAAAGGCTGGTCTGTGGGCGACAGCGGAAACGATGTAGCCCTGAGGATGAACAAAACGCCGGAGTGGGACTTAAACCTCAACCTCGGTGCAGGGAATGCCGAACTGGACCTGTCGGAATATAAAGTAAGATCCTTTAATTTTGATGGCGGTGTGGCGTCGGTAGATATCAAAATTGGCAGTCTGCTGCCGATAACCGACGTAAAGATTAAAACTGGCCTCGCGACGGTAAAAATCAGTGTTCCCAAAGAGTCTGGATGCCGGATCAAAAGCAAAGTAGACCTGTCTGCCAAAGAATTCTCCAACTTTATAAAAATTGATAACGGCAATTATGAAACCGCGAACTATGCACAATCCAAGCACAAGATTTTTATCAACCTGGATGGTGGATTAAGTAATTTTGAAGTGGAACCTTATTAAAAAACATTGGAAAATATCAAGTCCGACCTGTACACAGTAGTTGTAAACGGGAAGCCTGAGGGGCCTTATGATTTAGATGTATTGCAGTCGATGCACATTACACCAGGAACCTTTATCAGGAAGCCTGGAATGGACGACTATAAAGAAGCGCACGCGTTCCCGGAACTGCGTGCGCTTCTTGGTTTCAGTTATGAACATCCGGTACCACAGTATTTTGCTTCCTTCGATCAGCGTTTGCTGGCCGCCGTAATCGACTATTTTCTGCTGATGCTGCTGTATATTTTTGTGGTGCTCATCAGTTTCCTTTTTATAGAAGAAAAGGAACAGCGGATTGCCATCGGCTTATTCTTTCTGCCTTTTGTACCCATTTTTAAATTCCTTTATAGCTCTTTCGGCGACGCGTCTGAAAAACAGGGAACCGCAGGCAAGCGCCTGCTGAACATCAAAGTGACAGATATGGGCGGCCAGCGCCTAAACCTCTCTGCCTCCATGTTCCGCAATTTTGCCAAAGCCATTTCTGTGATCCCGCTATTCTTTGGTTATTTATACATTTTCCTGAATAAAAAGCAGCAGGCATGGCACGACATAGCTGCAAATACGCTCGTGATCAAGGATCGTTTAATCTAAACAGGAAAATAATCTTTACCTTTGCGTATCATGGAAAACGTATCAGAACAAAAGGATTTAGCCGGTGGATATTGCGCGCATCTAAACCAGTATTCAAGATTCTTAACACGTGAAGTTCAGATTGGCGACATCCCAATGGGCGGTTTAAACCCCATCAGGATTCAGTCGATGACGACCACGGATACAATGGATACTAAAGGCACGGTAGAGCAGACCATCCGAATGGTAGAATCTGGCTGTGAGTACGTGAGAATTACCGCACCAAGTATGAAGGAAGCGGCAAACCTTGAGCAAATCAAGAAAGAACTGCGTTTCAGGGGTTACACGGTTCCCCTGGTGGCCGATATCCATTTTACACCCAATGCTGCCGAGGCTGCTGCCAGGATTGTGGAAAAGGTGAGGGTAAACCCGGGCAACTATGCCGATAAAAAAAGATTTGAGAATATAGAATATACCCACCTGGCCTATCAGGCTGAGCTGGAGCGCATTTACAAGAAGTTTTCACCCCTGGTGAAGATCTGTAAAGAATATGGTACGGCAATGCGTATCGGAACTAACCACGGTTCACTGTCTGACAGGATCATGAGCCAGTATGGCGATACCCCACGCGGAATGGTGGAGTCTGCAATGGAATTCATCAGGATGTGTGAAGACATGAACTACTATAACCTGGTAATTTCTATGAAAGCCAGTAACACACAGGTGATGGTTCAGGCTTACCGTTTATTGGTAGAGACCATGGTGAAGGAAGGAATGAATTATCCGCTGCACCTTGGTGTAACTGAGGCAGGGGATGGCGACGATGGCAGGATTAAATCTGCCGTTGGAATTGGTACTTTGCTGGAAGATGGCCTTGGTGATACCATCAGGGTGTCGCTGACAGAAGACCCTGAGTTTGAAGCTCCTGTTGCAAAAGCGTTGGCCGACAGGTACGTGAAACGCCAGGCGGCACCTGTAGAGAAAGAGCATATCAAGGTGATGGATTTGCCTTACGATCCTTATGCCTATAGCCGCAGGGTTACACAGCCCGTACAACATATTGGCGGACATCATCCACCGGTGGTGATGATCGATGTCTCTGCAAAAAACCTGAAAGATCCTTATTTCCTGATGGATGTAGGTTATCAGTATAGTGCGGGCCTGGATAAATATAACATCGCCGATCAGGCATGTGATCTGGTTTACCTTGGTGATGAGCTGCCTTCGTTCTCCTTTCCCGGAAACCTGCGCCAGATTTATAATTATAATACCTGGCTTGCCTTAAAAGATAAAACAAACTGCCATCCCTTAATCAAATTAGAAGATTATGCGGAACTCGCAGTGAAAGATCCTATACTCAATTTAATCAGTGTTGATGCAGCGCAGTCCGACTTTAAGTCGCTCGCAACCCTGGATCATACTGCTGTTTTAGTGCTTGAAACTTCTGCAACGCACGGTATGGCAGAACAGCGGACATTTTTTATCGGCTTGCTGAAAGAGAATATTCAGCTGCCGGTAATTATCAAAAGAAGCTATTCAGCATTGAATACCGAAGACCTCACGCTTTACTCGGCTACCGATCTGGGCGCCTTACTCACCGACGGTTTTGGTGACGGGGTATGGGTAGATGCACCAAAGGATATAGAACTGTCTGTAGTGAATGCCACGAGTTTCATCATTCTTCAGGCTACACGGACCCGAATCTCCAAAGCAGAATATATTTCATGCCCAAGCTGTGGCAGAACTCTATTCGATTTGCAGGAGACCACACAACTGATCCGTTCCCGTACAGATCACCTCAAAGGCATTAAAATTGGTATCATGGGCTGTATTGTGAATGGCCCCGGAGAAATGGCCGATGCTGATTACGGTTATGTAGGTGCCGGACCAGATAAAATTACGCTCTATCGCGGAAAGGAAGTGGTTAAAAAGAACGTAAGCAGTGCCAGGGCACTGGACGACCTGATTGAACTGATCAGGGAAGATGGCAACTGGACAGAAGTGAAATAAAATATTAGTTTAAACAAAAACAGCCTTCCATGATTATGGGAGGCTGTTTTTGTTTCGCATTGACGCGGTTATTCTTTTATAAACTCCAGAGTTTTCTGGCATACTTCTTTCAGCTGCGGCGGTAATTCTGTAGCAGTATAAGGATGCGAAGCGCCAAATACATGGTTTGCCCCCTGGATCTTTTGCAGTCTCGCCTTCGGCTGTGCCTGGGCCAGTTGCTGGGCAACGTTAAATGGCACATTGATATCGTCATCCCCATGGAGAATTAACCAGGGCACTGTTATATCGGCTGCTGCGTTGAGGATATTGAACTTCTCTTTGTGGGCGTTGTAATCTTCCAGTAATGTGCTGTTTAAAGGCATCTTTTCTTTGGTTCTTGCATTTTCAACAAATATCCGTCCTTTGGCCAGCCATTCTTCTTCTTGTTCTTTCTTCCATAGGGAACTAAAATCTGCTATGGCCGACCAGGTGATAATCTTAGTGATTCTACTGTCTGACGCGCCTTTTAAAATCACCAATCCGCCACCCTTGCTATGACCAATTAAATAAATTGGATGAAGCGGGAACTTATGTGACACATAATTGATAGCCGTATCCAGATCTTTCAGTTCCATGCTGGTTGTGTTAGCAGCAAAGGTCTCCTGATCGGTCACGTCTTGTGGCTGTTCCTGCGTAACGCCACTATGGCTCAGATTAAACTTAAAATACCGGAAGCCATTCTGAGCAAAAAAATCTGCAGTTAAATGATGTGCCCCCCAATCTTTAAATCCCTTGAAACCGTGTACAAACAAAATACTAGGTTGATTTGTGTGTGTTTCGTCATATGTAAGGTCGCCGTAGATGGTTTTGTCCCCTGCGCCTGATAAAATAAATTGCTCTTTTTTAATCATATGTGCTCCTGTATATGTTTCTTCGCTGTATAAACAAACATCTACGTTGCTTGTTTAGTGTATATTTCTATCAATTTAAAATCTTTCTAAATTAACCTTAATTACAGCCTAATGACAGACGATGTTGCCCGTCTTGTTACTTTTGTTGGCAAATAAAAATAACCTTAACACAACTTGGAATATTTAAAGATACTTGCTTTCACACACAAACAGATTGACCTGAAATCCCTGGGAAAATTGGTTATCTGCGAGCAGACACTGGACGACAGACTAAAGAATATTCAAGAAGAGCTGGATGTTAAGGAGATTTTTTATATCGGCACCTGTAACCGTGTGGAGTTTGTTTTTACCACTGCACACGAACTTAACCGTGATTTTATTACTAAGTTTCTGACAGTGCTCAATATGGGGCTGCCAGAAGAATACATGGATCGTTTTATTGATAACGTATCGGTTTATGAGCAATTGGAAGCTTTCAATCATTTACTGCGGACGTCATGCTCACTCGAAAGCCTTGTAGTTGGTGAAAAAGAGATTCTGGCGCAGGTGAGAAGAGCCTATGAGGCTTGTCGCGTTTCAGGTTTTACCGCAGACTATATGCGGATGATCATGAACCGCGTAGTAAAAACTGCCAAAGAAGTATATACGCATACCAATATCTCTAAAAACCCGGTATCAGTAGTGTCCCTTGCTTACCGAAAGCTGCGCGACCTTACAATTACTTCCAATTCCCGCTTGTTAATCATAGGTGCCGGTGAGACCAACAAAAACCTGGCGCAATACCTTAAAAAACATAAATACTCTAATTTCTCTATCTTCAACCGCACAGTTGAAAATGCAGAATCACTGGCAAAGGATCTGAATGGTACTGCCTATCCGCTTTCTGAGCTGGAAAACTACGATAAAGGTTTTGATGTAATCATCACCTGTACAGGTGCAACAGAGCCTATCATCACTGAAGATATCTACCGCAAGTTGCTAAACGGCGAGACCGGCAGAAAGGTGATCGTTGATTTGGCTATCCCAAATGACGTGGCACCATCGGTAATCAAAAATTTCCCGGTTCACTACATCGAGGTAGAATCTTTAAAGGAAATTGCCCGTAAAAATATTCAGGAGCGTTATGATGAGTTGATCAGCGCTGAGCAGATTATCGATCAGAACATCAAGGAATTTGATGCTGTGCTTCGTCAGCGTAAGATTGAAATCGCAATGAGCGAGGTTCCGCAGAAAATTAAGGCTATCAAAAGCAAAGCACTCGATATCGTTTTTGCGGAAGAAATTAACACCCTCGACGAAAATTCACGTCTGGTTCTGGAGCGTGTAATGAATTACATGGAAAAGAAATATATCAGCGTACCTATGGTAATGGCCAAAGATATCCTGGTCAACAACAGCTAGGTTCCCCAGCCTCGGTTAGTCAGTGTAAATACATTATTTGTTTATTATATAAGGACTATAACTCTTTTAGGTTAAATTTGCACCAACATATTTGTGTGATAGCTGCATTTTGTGGGATGCGAGCGTCATCACCGTTAAAACCATATATACTTTGATGAAGAAACTTATTATCGGCACAAGAGGAAGTGACCTGGCATTATGGCAAGCCAATTTTACAAAAGACAGATTAGCTGAAATTGGTGTTGAGTCTGAACTAAAGATCATTAAAACACAAGGCGATAAAATATTAAACCTTAGGCTGGACAAGCTGGAAGGAAAAGGTTTTTTCACAAAGGAGCTGGAAGAAGAATTATTGAACGGCACGATAGATATCGCCGTACACTCGCATAAAGACTTACCAACGGTACACCCCGAAGGACTAACTATTGCCGCTGTATCCGAAAGGGAAGATCCATCGGAACTTCTGCTGATCTTAAAAGATTGCGTGGATGTTTCTCAAAAGCTTTCTCTTAAAACCGGCGCACAGGTAGGTACTTCATCTAACCGCCGCAGGGCACAGCTGCTGGCTTTGCGTACCGATTTAAATATCGAAGACCTGCGTGGTAATATCAATACAAGAATTCAGAAATTAAGGGATGAAAATTATGATGCCATCTTATTGGCTAAGGCTGGTGTTGCCCGCTTAAACCTTGATTTGTCTGAGTTTCACCTGGAGGTTATCGATCCTACGGAATTGGTTCCGGCACCTGCACAAGGGGTGTTGGCCATACAAATCCGCGAAAACGATCACGACTTACATGAACTGCTGCAGCAAATTAACGATGCAGATGTTGCTGCCGAAATTGCGGTAGAACGTAAGGTGCTGAACCTTTTTGAGGGGGGCTGTCATATGCCACTGGGATGTTACTGTAAAAAAGAGAATGGTCAATATGAAATCTGGACATCGAAAGCTTTAACTGGCGATGATTTCCCTGATCGCTTATTCCTTCGTGTAGATAGCCTGGAAGGTATTGCCGAAAAGATTGTCGCCAAGTTCGACCAAAACAGAAAATTAGCTAAGAGCGTGTTTATTTCCCGCGAAATTGGAGAACACAGTTATTTCAGACGCGCATTAGAAAAAAATAATATAACTATTGAAGGCCGGTCGCTGATCCGCACTTTCCCGATTGTAAACGTGCTTGACCCATTTTATATCAAGTATGTGAACTGGGTATTTTTCAGCAGTCGCAATGGCGTGGAATACTTCTTTAAGCTTAAACCCGTGCTGCCTAAAAATGTAAAGTTTGGCGTAGTTGGAAGAGGCTCAGAAGATGCATTGCGTAAGTATGGCCACCTGGCAGATTACACAGGCGAAAGTGGCGATATCACCGAAGTTGCGGAAGATTTTGCAATACTGGCGAAAGGTCAGACTGTATTATTCCCCCGTGCGCAGGATTCGCTGTTAAGTATTCAAAAATCTTTATCAGAAGATACTAAAATTATCGACCTGCCAATTTATGAAACTGTAATAGAAGAAGATATTGACCAGACTTCTGCCGATGTCCTGATATTCACCAGTCCCTCCAACGTAGAAGCCTACTTTGTAGATAACCTGCTGGAGCCCGGACAAAAAGTAATTGCCATTGGTAACTCCACAGGCAAGAAATTTGACGAAATGGGCGTGCAATATACGCTGCCTTATTCGCCAGACGAAATCGGATTGGCAGAAGCAGTTTTTGGAATTGATATAAAATAAAAAAAGAGAGGTAGATCATGTTGCATCGTCCACGTAGATTAAGAAAAAACCCGGTTGTCAGAGAAATGATGGCTGAAACCAGGCTGTCAAAAGATATGTTTGTATACCCGTACTTTATTGTCCCAGGAACAAATGTTACCCATGCGATTGATTCCATGCCGGGTGTAAATCATTTTTCTCAGGATACCCTGATCAGAGATGTTGAAAAGGGACTAAAGCTTGGGGTTAACAAAATCATGCTGTTTGGTGTTGGGGACGAGAAAAGCGAAGATGCGCGCTCTGCCTATCATGACCACTCGATCGTTCCTTCGGCAGTACGTGAGCTTAAAAAGAATTTTGGCGACGATCTGTACGTTGTAACTGATGTATGCGTTTGCTCTTATACCACACACGGACATTGCGGTATTTTGAAAGACGATTATGTGCAGAACGATGAAACCGTTGAAGTAATTGCGAAAATGGCCCTGGCCCATGCGCAGGCAGGAGCCGATATGCTGGCCCCGTCAGACATGATGGATGGCCGTATCAGTGCGATCAGAAGTATGCTGGATGAAGGCGGACATGTTAATACCGCGGTGATGTCTCATGCTACAAAGTTTGCTTCGGCTTACTATGGTCCTTTTAGAGAGGCTGCCGACTGTGCGCCAAGTAAAGGCGACCGTAAAGCCTACCAGATGGATTTCAGAAATCCTGAAGAAGCGCTGCGCGAGGCACTGCTGGATCAAAGTGAAGGCGCCGATGTGTTAATGGTTAAACCAGCGCTGGCCTACATGGATATCATCCATAAACTGAAAGAAAATGTTGATCTACCCATCGCCTGTTACAATGTTTCCGGCGAGTACGCCATGGTTAAAGCAGCGGCTGAGCGGGGCTGGATTGATGAGCAGAAGATAGTAATGGAAACGATGTATGCTTTTGCACGCGCAGGGGCAAGTATTATCACTACCTATCACATTAGGGATATGGTAGAGAACAATTGGATATAATATGTTAGAGTCATTGAAAAAGATGTTTTCCGGTAATGAGGAAGATATGCCGGTGAATCCGGGAAGCAAACCGGATATTTCAAGAGAGAAATCTGCTGAATTATATGAAAAGTCTAAAACCTATTTCCCTGGTGGCGTAAACTCACCGGTTAGGGCATTTAAATCTGTATACGGTACACCGCTCTTTATTCAGAAAGGCGACGGATGTTTTATATGGGATGCTGATGGCAATCAGTTTATCGATTTTTGCGGTAGCTGGGGACCATTAATCTTGGGGCATAACCATCCTAAGATCCGTGAGAAAGTGATGGAAGTGATGCAGAACGGTATGAGTTTCGGTGCCCCAACGGCATTGGAGAACGAACTGGCTGAGCTGATCATTAAAAACAATAAATTTGTAGAAAAAATCCGTTTCACCAGTTCCGGAACAGAGGCAGTGATGTCTGCTATCCGTTTGGCCAGAGGATATACTGGAAAAGATAAAATATTAAAATTTGAAGGCTGCTACCATGGTCACAGTGACTCGTTATTGGTTAAAGCAGGCTCCGGATTGGTTACTTTTGGGGAGACTTCCTCACTGGGCGTTCCTAAATCTTTTGCCGAAGAAACAATAGTGATCCCACTGAATGACAAAGAAGCATTGAAACAGGCTTTTGAACAATTCAAAGATCAGATTGCTGCGGTAATTATTGAAGGTGTTCCTGCCAACAATGGCTTGTTGATCCAGGATGAGGATTATATCAGCTACCTGCAGGACATCTGTAAAGCAAATAATGCACTACTTATTTTTGATGAGGTAATTACCGGATTCAGGTTAGGTTTTGAGGGTGCGGCAGGTTATTACGGTGCCAAACCAGATATTGTTACTTATGGAAAAATCCTTGGTGGCGGTTTACCCGTAGGAATGTATGGGGCATCAGCAGAAATCATGGGACATATTTCTCCGGATGGCGGGGTTTACCAGGCTGGTACTTTGTCAGGAAACCCTGTAGCTATGGCGGCTGGTATAGCTCAGCTCACTGAACTTCTGCGTTCTGGTTTTTACAAGGAACTGAATAATAAGGCTTCGGAATTTGCGGAGAGTATACAACGTTTTGCAACGGCCAGAAACTATAAACTGAAGGTGTTTAACATCGGCTCTATATTCTGGTTTGCCTTTACAGACAAGGACAAGATCCAGTCGGCCGAAGATATTGATCCGGCAAGTATGGAGAAGTTCAAGGTAATGCACCGTGAATTGCTGAACAGGGGGATTTACCTCGGCCCGTCGGGATATGAGGTAGGCTTTGTTTCTGCTGCGCATACTAAAATAGAGCTGGAAAAGGCTAAAAGAGCAATTCTGGAAGCACTGGACATCGTTTTTAGAAATAAATAAATTAAACGCTATATTTAAACCTTTAGGCAAGCGCTTTGAAGAAATCGATCATCATATTTTATTTCATGCTGCTGTACTCACTGGTACAGCTGATCTCCTGGGGAACGCTGGTCGTTAAACTCCAGCCGTCCAGAATGGCCATGGTTATGGGAGAGGGCTCTGTCTTCCTTTTTCTTTTATGTATCGGTGCCTATTTTCTGCACCAGTCTATAAAAAAAGAGGATAAATTGCGTGAACAGCAACAAAACTTCCTGCTATCTGTTACTCATGAACTGAAGTCGCCATTGGCAGCAATAAAACTATCGCTGCAGACGATTGTAAAACGCGACCTGGATAAGGCACGTCAGACTTCATTGCTTAACAATTCACTGAAGGATATTGAAAGGCTGGATGATTTGGTGGAAAACATGCTGCTGGCAACCAAGATTGAAAACCGGTCTTATTCATTCCCGAAAGAAGAATTTGATTTTTCGGAAATGGTGGCGAAGATTACCGACAGGCTGCAGATTCACTCCTGTGGTTGTGAACAGGTGATTAACCCGGTAATTGAGCCGCAGGTTAAGGTGGTGGGAGATCCTTTTACCCTGGCCTCTGTGGTGACGAACCTGGTAGAAAATGCCGTAAAATACTCTGGCCCCTGTGCCGAGGTATATGTGGAACTTAAAATGCAGGATGGACATCCTTTCTTAACCGTAGCCGATAAAGGACCGGGTATTCCGGATGCCGAAAAAATGCTCATATTTGACAAGTTTTACCGCGTTGGTGAAGAGAATACGAGAAAGGCGAAAGGGACAGGATTAGGGCTGTTTATCGTGAAAGAAGTTCTGCAGAGGCATGATGCTGACATTAGTGTCAGAGACAATGCACCGCAGGGAACTATTTTTGAAATTACATTTAGTTGATCATTATGCAACAGAAATTAAGAATATTGCTGGTCGAGGACGAAGACCATTTGTTAGATGCTATAAAATTAAACCTTGAATTAGAAGGTTATAAAGTCCATGCGGTAAAAGACGGTAAAACTGCTTTGAAGATTTTCAAGGAAGAGCGTTTTAACCTGATTATCCTGGATGTAATGCTTCCGGAGATGGACGGCTTCCAGGTTTGTGAAACAATTCGTTTAGAAAACACTGAGGTTCCGATTTTATTTTTAACGGCCAAAAACACAAGTGAAGACCGGGTAATGGGACTTAAAAAAGGTGCCGACGATTACCTGGTTAAGCCTTTCAACTTAGAAGAGCTGATCCTGAGGGTAGGTATCCTGGTAAAAAGAAGCATGAAGTCTGACGATCTTAAAGAATTAAACTCTTATAAAATCGGTGAGAAAACCATCTATTTCAATTCATTTGAGCTGAAACAGGATGACGGTGTGATCGTTCCCCTGACAAAAAAGGAAACCATGCTGCTGAAATTACTGATCGAGCGTAAAAATGAGGCTGTTTCAAGAGAGCAGATTCTGGAGACGGTGTGGAACTACGATGTTTATCCTTCTACACGTACCATTGACAACTTCATTCTTACCTTCCGTAAATATTTTGAACCCGACCAGAAAAACCCGGTGTATTTCCATTCTATCAGGGGCGTAGGTTATAAATTTACAGATACGCACTAATGTTTAATGCAACTGGCAGGTATGCCCTGATGGCAGTTTTTGCTATCGCCGCCGGGGTATGCCTCTTCTACGGCCAAAACCAGCTTGCCGCAGTGGCAGCTTTGATGTTTGCCTTTGTGATCTGGAGCCACTTCAAAAACAGCTCTATCCTGATGGCCTCCAAGTCTTTTAAGGACGGGAACTATGAAAAAGCAGCACAGCTGTTGAAAGAAGTTCCTAACCCGGACAGGCTGGCAAAAAACAGGCGTGGTTATTATGAATTTATGATGGGCAATATTGCGCTTAAACAGGAAGATTTTCAGGCAGCGGAATACCATTTTCAAATCTCCAGCCGTTTCCCAATGGGAGGAAAAAGCGATAAATCTTTTGTTTTAATTCACCTGGCAAATCTTTCCCTACGCAAAAAAGACGGCGTAAGAGCATTGGCTTATGCCGGTAAGGCCAGAGAACTCACCGCTTCGGATAGAGCGAAAGAAATAATTAACAAAATAGAACTGGAAGCGAAAAGCTTAGAGAAAGCAAGCTAAGGTTTAAACACATACACAATTCAGGCGTACCATTCACCATAAAATACAAGAGTAGCTACCGCCCTTTTAAAAACAAAATTAAAAACAGATGAATAACTTATTTTTAGATGCAGCATGGTCCAGACAAACAGAACGTCCGCCAGTATGGATGATGCGCCAGGCTGGTCGTTTTATGCCCGAATATTGGGAAATTAAAAACAAGTATTCATTTCTGGAAATGTGTAAAACCCCAGAAATAGCTGCCGATGTGACGATGTTGCCGGTAGATCTGTTGGGTATTGATGCTGCTATTCTGTTCTGTGATATCCTGGTAACAGGTGAAGCAATGGGCGGAGATCTGAGCTTTACCCAAGGTGTTGGTCCGCGTTTCGCAAACCCGGTAAGAACGATGAAGGATGTAGACAACCTGAACGTAGATTGCCTGGATCAATTGGAATACGTTGCGGATGCGATCAAAGTTATCCAGCAGCGTCTTGATGGCAGCATCCCGCTAATCGGTTTTGCCGGTGCACCATTCACGGTGATGAGCTACCTGGTTGAAGGTGCTTCTTCTAAAGATTTTAAGCTGACCAAGCTTTTGATGAATAACCATCCAGACGTAGCACATAAATTGCTGTCTAAAATTGCAAAAGTAACAGCAGATTACCTGAACCTGCAAATCGCTGCAGGCGTTAATGCAATCCAGATTTTCGACAGCTGGGCGCTGGCCTTGTCATGGAACGATTATGAAGAATTCTCACACCGTTATATCAAAGAAATTATAGCTAACCTGAACAGAAAAGATATCCCGGTGATATCGTTCTGTAAAGGAAGTTCGGTATTTGCACCAATGATGGCTTCCGCTCAACCAGATGTGATCTCGGTAGACTGGAATGCTGATCTCCTCAATATCAAACAAAGTCTGCCTTCTGGCATTGCCGTGCAGGGAAACCTTGATCCTTTTGTGCTTTATGCAGAGAAAAGCGTGATCAAAAAGAAGATACTTGAGTTGTTTGAGCGTATGCGTGGTGAAAATGGCTTTATCTTTAACCTTGGGCATGGTATTATGCCGGATATCCCATTCGACAATGTAAAATATGCCATTGACGTGATTAAAGAATTCCGTTACTAAAATATTATCATTGAATTTGTTAGTAATTTTGCCATTGACATAACCCGTTGATATGGACTCCTATTATCTTTATATTCTTGCTTTGCACATCATCTTTGTGGTTTGCTGGATGGCAGGGTTGTTTTATATCATCAGGTTATTCATTTACCATACCGAAGCCAATGCGCGGCCAGAAATGGAGCGCAAAATCCTTCAGGATCAGTTTGTGATCATGGAGCATAAGCTTTGGTATATTATTACTGTTCCTGCCATGGTGCTTACGGTAATGGCCGGAATAGGAATGATTTGTATCCGGCCGGGCTTGTTACATGCGCCATGGCTGCATGTGAAACTTACCTTCGTAGTGTTCCTCCTTTGCTACCACTTTATCTGCCAACGAATCTTGAAGCAGTTAAAAAAGGGTATTTTCAAAATGACTTCTACTCATTTGCGCTTATGGAACGAACTGGCAACCATACTGCTGTTCGCCATTGTGTTTACCGTGGTGTTAAAGAGTGCGATAGACTGGATTTATGGTCTCGCCGGACTCCTTGCGCTAGGCATTATACTGATGCTCGCGGTCAAATTCTACAAAAATTACAGAAAAAAGCATGAGTGTTAATTTCCCAAAAGCACTTCATGTTATATTAAACATTGTCTAAATCATAGCTATGAAAAAAATTGTACTACTTTTATTTTTACTCGCTGCAGGATTCCAGTATACATATGCACAATTCAACAGTCAGGCTATCGAAAACAGAATCCGGCCAGATAGCAACGCGGTAGGAGAGGTACACTTCAATTTTTATAACTTCAACTATGTGCGGAACTATGAGTATTCTAATCAGTTTCATGACGGATATACACTCTATGGTACACAACTTCAGCCGCAATTAGTCTATTACGCGCATCCTAATTTAGCTTTGATGGCCGGTGCCTACATCCGTAAAGACTTTGGAGATAACGGCGTTCATGATTCAAAACCCCTTTTTACTTTAAAATACCATAAAAAAGACCTCACACTAAATTTTGGTAGCCTTGAGGGTGGAATACACCATGGTTATATTGAACAGTTGTGGGACTTTGAACGTCAGATTACAGACCCTATCCAGTATGGTACGCAGCTGATTGTAGAAAAGCAGAACTGGAAACTCGACGCCTGGATTGCCTGGCAAAAAATGATTTACAGTCCCTCGCCGGTTAAAGAACAGATTATCGGGGGATTGACAGCAGAGAGAACGTTATTTGCAAATAACGGATGGAAACTAAGCATTCCGCTACAGTTCTTAGCCTACCACAAAGGCGGGCAGATTGATACCTTGAAATCGATTCCCCTACAAACCCTATTCAATGGTGCAACAGGATTTAAACTGCATAAAGAAATAGGAACCAAGGTTCAGGAGGTATTTACTGACAACTATATCGTAGGTTACAAAGACTTTTCACCAGAAAAAGTTCAGGCCTTTCAGGGCGGTTACGGCCTTTGGTTAAATGCCGGAGTAAATACAAAATTCGGAAGTCTGGTTGCATCCTATTGGAAGGGAAATAATTTCATGACCATCAAAGGAATGCCTTTATATGAGTCGGTCTCGTCTAACTTATATGACGCCGGCTATAAAGAAAGCAACCGGAGCATCCTTTTATTGAGATATGCTTACCAGCATGAATTGATTCCACATCTATACCTCGACGTACGTGTTGAGCCCCATGTAGATCTAGGAACATCAAGAACTGAGCAATTGCAATTTCAACATTCATTTTTCTTAACTTACAAGGAAGATTTCAGACTGTTCAAAGTGAAAAAATAAATATTTTCATCCGCGTGCAACCTTTGATATAGTTCAGTCATCTACTATATATAAGAAAACAAAGGATTTGGCGCCATCACATACCATAAACGATTTACTGGAAGGCTGCAAAGCAGGCGATGGAAGGATGCAGGAAATGCTGTACAGGCAAACTGCACCTAAAATGCTGGCTATTTGTATGCGATATGCCCGTGATCGAATGGAGGCCGAGGATGCACTGCAACTGGGATATGTGAAGGTTTTCCAGAAAATAAAAGAATACCGGGGTGAAGGATCATTTGAGGGCTGGATCAGAAAAATCATGGTGAATACCGCTATTGAAAGTTACCGGAAGAATTTGAGAACCTTGACGATTGTACCTCTCGAAGATGGTTTGGAACAAGCGGCTGAAGGATTCGATTTCAACAGACTGGGTATGCAGGATTTGCTGGGATTGATCCAGAAACTGGCCGACGGTTATCGTATTGTTTTCAACATGTATATCATAGAAGGCTATTCGCATAAAGAAATTGGCATTTTGCTGGGTATTTCTGAAGGCGCAAGTAAATCGCAATTGTCGCGGGCGAGAGCAATTTTAAAAGAAGAGATCATTAAAATGGAAGGGATTAATTATGCCACACATGCAGGATAAAGATTTTGACCAGCTATTCAGGGATAAGTTTGAGGAAGCAGAAGTTCAGCCTTCTGCTCACCTATGGAATAATATTGAGGCTGAAATTAACAAACCTAAAAGGAAGTTTCCGGTATACTGGATGGCTGCGGCATTGGCTGTTGCTGCTTTGGGCATTGGTCTGCTGGTCAATCAGCCTGCCCTTGAAAAGGAAAAGAGCCTGGTTACTATTGGGGCTACAAAGGCGGCTTCGCAAGCTGTTCATCAGGACACGATCTCCTCAGACAGTAGAACTGCTCCTGGCCTGGCTGATATTAAAAACGCGCTTGCGGCTGAAAGCGCATCCCGCCCTGTAGCAGGAGCAGTTCATCAGGAGGTATTTGCAGTAGCTGCTCAGCAAAATCTGTCTCCAGAAAAATCTGATATTCAGGCTGCCCATGCTGATCAGGAAGAAAATCGACGAGCTGCTGCTATGACTGAAAAAAAAGATTTACTGGCGATGCAACCTTCTGGCTCAATTGTGCATCATGATAATAACGAACTTGTAGTAACGCAGCATAAATCAGGTTTACCTGAAAGTACCAGAAAGCCGGAAGCGCTGATGCTTGCCAGCGCTGATGAAAAAACTGCCAGCAATGAGGTGATCAATGAAAATGACACAAACGCTGAGAATAAAGGAATAAGAAACGTGGGTGATCTGATCAATTTTGTAGTAGATAAAGTTGATAAAAGAGAAGACAAGCTGATTCAGTTTAAAACTGAGGATGACAATTCATCATTGGTGGCCCTGAACATCGGGATGTTTAAATTTAACCAGAGAAGACAAAAATAACACACAAATAAACGGATATATGAAAAAGCTCTTAATTACAGGCTTACTGATCGGCGGCTCGATTGGTTTGTTCACACCACAGGCAAAAGCACAGGATACCACCATCACACAAAGCAGCACAAAAAAGTACAAGATGAGTGTGTCATTTGGAGATAAAGAAGAGAAGAAAAAAGATACCACCGCCTCAAAAGGCCGTTTTATGGGTGGAGTGACGCTTACCAGAGTGGATCTTGGATTCTCGAGACTGATCGATAATGGAAGCTTTTCATTGTCACCAGACAATAAGTTCCTGGATTATAAAGGTGCAAAAACAAGTACCTTCTCTTTTGATGTGCTGTATTTTGGCTACCGATTTAATCCTAATTTCAAGGTTTATATCGCGGGTGGTTTCGACTGGACATTGATCAGGTTGAAAAACGACATCACCATTCAGCCAAATACACCAAATTTGACCTATGTTGAAGATGACGTGAATTTCAGTAAAAACAGGTTCTCGAGCAGTTATGTACATATACCTTTCAACTTTGAGTTACGTACAAAGGAGAATGATAATGGTAAAAGATTTTACTTTGTATTCGGACCAGAGGTTAGCTTCCTGCTCAATGGAAAAGTAAAACAGATCAGTGATGAACGCGGGAAAGAGAAATTCAGGGATGACTATAACTTCCAGCCTGTGCGCTTAGGTGGTACCGCCCGAATTGGTTATGGCAGCATCGGTTTATTCACAAAGTACTATTTCAACGATATGTTTGATACCCCGGCACAAAAAGGACTTAAAAATATGTCCTTCGGTATCACATTCGGACTCAACTAACACACACAACACACAACACACAAATAAAACCAGCCTCAGTAAGCAATTGCTGAGGTTTTTTTATGTCATATCCCATCATTTCCATGGCGGATACCATGTAAGTTAGCCGCTGAAATGTATCTTTACCCTGTGGACGAAAACATTATCAGCGTAAGGAACTTAAGCAAGCAGTATCAAACCGAGCAATTGTCGGGTATTCAAAACATCAGCTTTGATATCAAAAGAGGAGATATTGTTGCCGTTATCGGCGAGAGTGGCAGTGGAAAATCAACCCTGTTAAAATCAATTTTTGGACTGCTTAAAGTTGATGAAGGTGAAATTCTGTTTAATGGCAAGCGGGTATTAGGACCCGATGAACAACTGATTCCCGGTCATAAAGAAATGAAGATTGTTACCCAGGATTTCTCCCTGAATATCTACGCGAAGGTATATGATAATATCGCTTCCATGCTTTCCAATACGGATGTGAGGTCTAAGCAGGAGAAAACTGAGAAGATGATGCAGCATTTGCATATCGGGCATCTCAGGAATAAAAAGATCACAGAACTGAGTGGGGGAGAGCAGCAGCGGGTGGCCATTGCTAAAGCATTGGTGACTGACACGAGTTTGCTGCTACTCGATGAGCCCTTTAGCCAGGTAGATGCATTGCTTAAAAATCAGCTGAGGGCTGATATTAAGCGAATAGCCGCTGAAACAGGAGTTACGGTAGTGATAGTATCCCACGATCCAGCAGATGGCTTGTTCCTGGCCGATCAGCTCTTGTTGATTAAGGGAGGCAAATTGATACAGCAGGGAAAACCGTCGCATGTATACAATCATCCGCAACATATCTATACCGCACAACTCTTAGGCAACGCTGTAGTACTTTCTGCGGATGATGCACGCAAACTGGGGATACAGTCGACAAAAAAATCAGTTGTGTTTTATCCGGAATGGGTGGAACTTAAAAGTGGATGGAATAGTAAACGCTATGAGGTGAAAGATGTTTACTATAAAGGATTTTTTGAGGAGTTGTTACTGGAACGGAATGACGTGGTCATCAGGGCCATTCAGCTCAATAGGGAAGAGCATAAAAAAAACGACCATGTTCAGGCGAACGTAGGTCGTTTCTTAGAGTTTTAAAATGCTTTTTAATCTATTTGATAAGCATCAACTAATGTAACCTTTGCAGTTGTTACACCACTCGGTGGTACTGGTCTCGCATTATTGTAGGCATCGTTGATAAAAATGGTAACTTTTCCTGGCTGCGAAGTGAAGGTATAAGAATCACCTGCATAAACCTGCGGTAAAGCTTCATATACATCTGGGTTGTCAAAAGACATCGCTACCAATACCTGGCCTACGTGATTGAAATTTGAGTTATTTTCAGGAAGATCAACCACCGTTGAATAATAAAGTCCGTTTGCACTTAGTGCCCAGTTTCCCGGTGGAATATCCACCAATACCGTTCTGTTTGTGGTTTCATTTATGAACGTTTCTTTCTTACAGGATGATAGTCCCACCGTAATCGTGCATAAAAGTAAGAGTAAGTATTTTTTCATGTTGTGTATTTAAATAGGCATCTCACAAATGTTTTGCCAAGTTTATAAGATTTTCATTATCGGGCCGATTCTATTTGTATGCTATAAATAAAATGATCTCTAATGAACGGTTATATCTCGTTAATATAGGAAAAAATATTCAAAAACATAACGAAGAAAAGCTCAATCTCCTTTAGTCTACCCGAATAAAAAAGGGCTGAAGCGAAAGCTCCAACCCTTTTTTATTACTTTTTCTAATGCTTATACCAAATATTCAAATAACATCTGATCGTTATTCAATTCCAATACTTCAAACTTAAAGTCATCCATGCGTTGTTTCAGCGCGGTATAATCTGATGCCTCCTGTAACTCAATGCCCACTAGTGCCGGACCATTTTCACGGTTGGTCTTTTTGATGAACTCAAATCTTGTAATATCATCATTGGGCCCAAGTACATCGTTGACAAAAGCTTTTAGTGCTCCCGGACGCTGAGGGAAACGCACAATGAAATAATGTTTAAGACCTTCAAAAAGCAAAGACTTTTCTTTGATCTCCTGCATACGCTCGATGTCGTTATTGCCGCCACTCACAATGCAAACCACATTTTTTCCTGCAATAAGGTCCTTTAGCTGATCCAATGCCGCAACCGCTAAGGCACCTGCAGGCTCAACAACTATAGCATCTTCGTTATACAGTTTTAAGATCGTTGTACAGATTTTCCCTTCTGGGATCAATAACATTTGATCCAGCAGTTCGCTGCAGTACTCAAAGGTTAAGTTACCCACTCGTTTGACGGCAGCGCCATCTACAAAACGATCGATATAATCAAGCGTTACCGGGCTACCGTTTGTTAGCGCCTGGTTCATGGAAGGCGCACCCTCCGGTTCAACACCAACGAGAGTAATCCCGGGATTGATATTCTTGAAATAGCTTCCCACACCAGATGCAAGTCCACCACCACCAATAGGCATGATCACCACATCAGTTTCCGGAAGATCCTCATAAACTTCTACACCCACGGTGCCTTGTCCTTCGATGATCTTTATATTATCAAAAGGAGGAATAAATACCATCTGATGTTCTGCCGTATAAGCCAGTGCCTCTTTCATGCAGTCGTCAAAAGTATCACCTACCAATACAATTTTGATGTTCTCACCACCAAACATCTCTGTTTGTTTGATCTTTTGCCTTGGGGTAATCTCAGGCATAAAAATAACGCCTTGTATGTTCAGTTTTTTGCAGGAATAGGCAACACCCTGAGCATGATTCCCCGCACTGGCACATACCACACCTTGTGACCTTTGGGAGTCATCAAGGCTGCTGATCATATTATAAGCGCCACGGAGTTTATATGATCTTACCACCTGCTGATCTTCTCTTTTTAGGTAGATCTTCGCGTTATATTTCAGGGAAAGGCCCTCGTTGTACTCCAGCTGTGTACGTTTTACCGTATCTGCCAGACGGAGCGCAGCACCTTCGAAATCCAGTTCTATTTCTTTTTCCAGGTTCATCCTATAAAAATTTATTCAGTGCATCAAGATAAGCGTCTGCAGAAGCCTTCACGATATCAGTGCTAAAACCATATCCCAGGTAAGACTTATCTTCATAAGATACCCGCATATTCACTTTACTCACATCGTCACTACCACCATGGATCGCCTGGATAGTCAGCTCTTTCAGTTTAATGTCTTTGCCGATGATGCTTTCAATAGCTTTGATAGTCGCGTTTACCGGTCCATTGCCTTCAGCTTTGGCTTCACGCTCAACACCTTCATATTCCAGCTTAACAGTAGCTGTAGGATTTGCTGAATCACCACAGGCAACTTGCAGCGAGTTTAATTTATAACCGTTTTTATACGTGTCCTCTTCGCCATCGCTCATCAAACTCAGCAAATCGTTATCAGAAATCTCTTTCTTTTGATCTGCCATCAGCAGGAACTTTTCATATACCTGGTCCAGGTTAATCTTGTCCACTACATAACCTAATCTTTCCAAATGGTGTTTTAAGGCATGACGACCGCTTCTCGCTGTCAGAATGATATCTGCCGAGTCTATACCCACATCTTCCGGATTGATGATCTCATAGTTCTCCCTGTGTTTAAGGAAACCGTCCTGGTGAATACCAGAGCTATGCGCAAAGGCGTTCTGTCCGATGATCGCTTTGTTCGGCTGTACCGGCATGCGCATCATACGGCTCACCTGAGAGCTGATCCTGCTAAAGTGTTTTGAATTGATATTTGTGCTCAGGTTTAGCGCATGGTGCGTTTTTAAAACCATCACAATTTCTTCCAGCGCCGTATTTCCTGCACGCTCGCCAATCCCGTTGATGGTACATTCTACCTGTCTTGCACCATTGATTACACCAGCCAGTGTGTTTGCTGTAGCCAATCCCAAATCATTGTGACAGTGTACAGAAATAATTGCCTGGTCTATATTTTTTACGTTCTCTTTTAAATAAAGGATTTTAGAACCGTATTGCTCCGGAAGGCAGTAGCCATTCGTATCCGGAATGTTTACTACTGTTGCACCGGCAGCAATGACTGCCTCTACCATTTGCGCTAAAAATGCATTGTCTGCACGGCCCGCATCTTCAGCATAAAACTCAATATCTTCAACAAAGGATTTGGCATATTTTACTGCATCAACCGCTCTTGCAAGGATTTCTTCACGTGTGCTGTTGAATTTGTATTTGATGTGCATATCCGAAGATCCAATTCCGGTATGGATTCTCGGGCGTTTTGCAAATTTCAAAGCTGCTGCTGCAGCATCTATATCTTTTTTGTTTGCCCTGGTAAGTGCACAGATGATCGGGTCGTTTACAGCTTTTGATAATTCTACTACACTTTCAAAATCACCAGGACTGGAGATAGGGAAACCGGCCTCAATTACATCAACGCCCAGTGCCTCCAGTGCCTTTGCAATTTCTATCTTTTCAGGTGTGGAAAGCTGACAGCCTGGTACTTGTTCGCCATCACGCAAAGTGGTGTCGAATACATATACTCTATTTGGATCGTGTAACATAGTGTTTTAGTTAGTAAAAGTTTTTTCTGTAATAAATTTCAAGACAAGCTCACCCATTTCTACGGTGCCCAGTACTTTTTCAGGACTGGTAGTTTCATCAGTGATATCGCCTGTTCTGTAGCCTTCTTTCAGCACCTGATCAATTGCTGAGATAATTACCTCTGCCTCTTCTTTCAGGCCAAAGCTGATTTCCAGCATCAGCGCTACCGATAGGATAGAGGCAAGTGGGTTGGCCAGGTTTTTACCTGTAATATCGTGTGCCGAACCGTGGATAGGTTCAAAGAAACCCGTTCCGTCGCCCACCGATGCAGAGGCCAGCATACCCATAGAACCTGCAATTTGTGATGCCTCATCTGTCAGGATATCCCCGAATAGGTTGGCTGTTAATACCACATCAAATTGTTTAGGGTCTTTGATCAGCTGCATTGCTGCATTGTCAATGAACATATGGGTAGTTTCTACCTCAGGATATTGTTTCGAAATTTCCTGAACGGTTTCTCTCCATAATCTTGAGCTCTCCAAAACGTTTGCTTTATCCACAGAACATAATCTCCTGCCACGCTGCATGGCTGCTTCATAAGCTTTATGCGCTATTCTTTCTACTTCATAGCGGTGATAGATCATCAGGTCAGATGCTGTATTTTTATCTTCTGATCTTACCTTTTCCCCAAAATAAACGTCGCCTGTCAATTCTCTGAAAAATAATATATCTGTACCCTTCAGGATGCTGGCTTTGATACTCGATGCATTCAGCAGTTCATCAAATAATAAAATTGGACGCAGGTTAGCGTACAGCCCCAGTTCTTTACGGATTTTTAGTAAACCTTGTTCAGGGCGTACTTTTAGTGAAGGATCGTTGTCATACTTCGCATGACCGATAGCCCCAAACAAAATAGCATCGCTTTTTTTTGCTTTTTTCAGTGTCTCATCGGGAAGCGGTTCGCCGGTAACTTCAATTGCCGCATGGCCCATCAGGGCTTCATCGAACGTAAAGGTATGGTTAAAGCTTGTTGCAATCTGCTCTAAAACAGCTTTTCCCCATTTGGTAACTTCTGGCCCAATGCCATCTCCTGGTATTACTAATATATTTTTTTCCATGCTGCTAAACGCTTTCTAATATAGTTTCGACGGATTTTACTGATCCGTTTTCTAATAAAATTCTTTTCTCAATACAGGCTGGTAGCTGTGATTCAAAATGGCCCACATAAATAAGTGTTGTGCCGTTTTTGCATAAATCATCAACCACCCTGTTAAAATATTGGGTTTGCTGCTGGTCGAGACCCTGACAAGGCTCATCCAGAATCAGCAACTCGGGGTTTTTGATGATAGTTCTGCCCAATAAGGCGAGACGCTGCTTGCCCAGAGGCAGCTGATTCATCAGCACATCTTTGTATTCACTCAGTCCGAAATAGGCAATCAGCTCATCTGCTTTTGTAAGCTGTGAATAAGTAGGCTCGCGAAACAAACCAGAACTGTCAAAAAAACCGGAGATGATACTCTGCCGAACAGTAGCTGTAGGGTCAAAATACCAGTGTAGCTCCGGAGATATCAGTCCCATACGCTTTTTAATATCCCAAATGCTTTCGCCACTGCCTCTTTTGTTTCCGAACAGGTAAAAGTCGTTGGCATAAGCCTGTGGATGATCGCCGGTAATCAGGCTAAGCAGGGTAGACTTCCCAGAACCATTGTGGCCCTGCAAGATCCATTTTTCTCCAGCCTTCACCTCCCAGTTGATATCTTTCAGCACCTGTTTGTCGCCATAACTAATGTTGACTTTGTTCATCTTGATGATGCTTTCCGCAGAGGCTACCGGGCCTTCGTTTAGAAATTCAGGCACTGTCTGCTGGTGTGCCTCATCGTTCTGCACTTCAAATTCATGCGTTGCTGTTTCCTGCAGCTGCCCCTCTTTGATCTCAGCAAAACGATTGATCGATGCAGGCAGCTCCTTTTCATTACTGATCAGGATCAGCTGCGTTCCATCGGCAGAGAGCTCTTCGAGCAAAGTATTGAGGTGCTGACGCGAAAGTTTGTCCAGCCCATTATAGGGCTGGTCCATTATCAGTAACTGCGGTTTGAACCATAAGGCTTTTACCAGCTGTAATTTTTTATGTTCACCACTGGATAACTGGATCAGGGTAGAGTTGATCAGTTCTGAAAAACCCAGCGCAGCCAACAGTCGCTCGGCCTCGCTGAATACAAGCTGATGTTTAGCCCCATATTCTTCCAGTTCAAATCTTACAGTCGCTGTAGTTTCTGTAGCCTGTTTATTGTAGCGTTGCTGATAATAAAAGTTAGACTGACCCTCAAGATCCTTAAACTGGTACCAGCTGGCCACGTAATGGGCCACCGAAGGCAAAGTGCTTAAAATATCGAAGTTAATCTCTACTGTACCCTGCGCTTTCACTAATCCTGCAATGGCTTTGGCCAGGGATGTTTTACCGCTTCCACTGGCGCCGCGTAACAACCAGTTTTCACCACGGTTTATTACCCAGTTCAAATCTTTTAATACCGGTTTGTGGTGGTATTTGAGATTCAAATTGGTAATATGGACGACGGGGTTTGACATTATCTTGCTTTTTCGAATTCTTCAATCAGGTTTTTTTGGTTTAAGATGAAATCGATATCATCATAGCCATTAATCAAGCACGACTTTTTGTAGGGGTTGATTTCAAACTCTGCTTGTTCGCCGGTAGCAGCAATAGTTACCGTTTGGTTTTCCAGGTCTACCTCCAACTGCGCATTATGGTCTTTGCTCACTGCATTAAAAATGGCATATAAAAAATCATCGCTTACCTGAATTGGTAACAGACCATTGTTTAACGCATTCCCTTTGAAGATGTCGGCAAAAAATGAGCTGATTACTACATCAAATCCTGCATCCTGTATCGCCCAGGCAGCGTGCTCGCGACTACTGCCACATCCAAAGTTTTTACCTGCAACCAGTACCTTACCATTGTAGGCAGGATCGTTAAGCACGAAATCTGGTTTAGGTGTATTGTCGCCATTGTAACGCCAGTCGCGGAACAGGTTCTCGCCAAATCCCTCACGCGTGGTTGCTTTTAAGAACCTGGCGGGGATAATCTGATCGGTATCAATGTTTTCTATATTCAACGGCACAGTGGCCGATACTAATCTCTCGAATTTTTTCATCGATTTTTTGTTGTTAGTTTGATGAAATGCTTCTATTCATATTCCATTGAAACAGGAATCAGGATGATGCATTCATCGGCAATATTTTCGTTATCTCTTCTTTCTACTTAAGCTTCAGCCAGCAGTTCCCTCACATCGGTAATTTTACCGGTAACGGCAGCAGCAGCAGCAGTAAGCGGACTTACCAGTAATGTTCTGGCATCAGGACCCTGTCTGCCTTCAAAATTCCTGTTTGAAGTAGATATACAATATTTCCCTGCAGGAATTTTGTCCTCATTCATACCCAGACATGCACTGCATCCTGGTTCGCGTAGCTGAAATCCAGCCTGCTCAAATATCTTATCCAGTCCTTCGTTTTTTGCCTGTTGTTCCACCTGTTTTGAACCCGGTACAATCCATACCGTTACGTTTTCAGCTTTCTGTTTATCCTTCACAAATTCTGCTACTTCACGCAAATCTTCGATGCGCGAATTGGTGCAGCTGCCGATAAACACATAGTCTACCGGTTTTCCGATCAATGAAGAATCGTCAGCAAAACCCATGTAGTTCAAAGCTTTCTGATAAGACAACTGCTCTTTATCAGGTTGTGAGCTTGTAGACGGAATATTTTCTCTGATGCCCATTCCCATACCCGGATTTGTTCCATAGGTAATCATCGGGGCAATATCTTCAGCTTTGAACTTCAGTACGCTATCAAACTTAGCGTCAGCATCGCTGTATAATGTTTTCCAGTAGGCAAGGGATTTATCCCACGCTGCACCTGCCGGGGCAAATTCTCTGCCTTTGATATAATCGAAAGTAATCTGGTCAGGGGCAATCAATCCGCCTCTGGCGCCCATTTCGATACTCATATTACAGATCGTCATTCTCGCTTCCATGCTCAAAGCTTCAATGGCCGTACCTGCATACTCAATAAAATAACCTGTACCACCAGCAGCAGATATCTGAGCAATAATGTATAAAATGATGTCTTTAGCAGTTACGCCTTTTCCCAGAGTACCGTTAACCTCAATTTTCATCGTCTTTGGACGCTGCTGCAATAAACATTGCGTAGCAAAAACCTGCTCTACCTGCGAGGTACCAATTCCAAACGCTATTGCACCGAATGCGCCATGTGTTGACGTATGGCTATCGCCGCAAACCATTGTTTTTCCTGGTAAGGTAATACCCAGTTCCGGACCAATAACATGGACAATACCTTGGTAAGGGTGGCCCAGTCCGTATAGCTCAATGCCAAATTCTGCACAGTTTTTGGTAAGCATATCTACCTGGAAGCGCGAAAGCTCTTCTTTAATTGGCAGCAACTGATCAATTGTGGGTACGTTATGGTCTGCCGTCGCCACAGTTTGCTGCGGACGTAAAACCGGTAATCCTCGCTTGCGTAAGCCATCGAATGCTTGCGGAGAGGTAACTTCATGGATTAAGTGCGTATCAATATATAGAATGTCAGGAAATCCTGTTTCGCTTTTTACAACGTGTGCATCCCATATTTTTTCTACTAATGTTTTAGACATCTTGGTTGTTTGTTTTTATAACCTCCCAGGCTGTTGAGACCTGAGAGGCTTTTATTGTTTGTTATACTGTTTTAATCGATTTCATAGCCGTCATTGCTTTTCTCAATTCAGCACCGATGATTTCAACACCGTGCGCACGGATCGCGTCATTCACGGCAATCAATTCTCTGTTGTCTACAGCACCATCTTTTCCCTCATTAAAGTTTTTACCAACCATGTCAGTATCAACTGTAGTCATGAAGTCTGCTAATAATGGTTTACAAGCCTGATCAAACAGGTAGCAGCCGTATTCTGCAGTATCAGAAATTACTCTGTTCATTTCGAACAATTTCTTACGTGCAATAGTGTTCGCAATAAGCGGAGTTTCGTGCAACGACTCATAGTAAGCAGATTCTGGTTTAATACCAGCTTCTACCATTGTTTCAAATGCCAGCTCAACACCTGCTCTTACAAAAGCAACCATTAAAAGGTAATTGTCAAAATATTCCTGTTCGCCAATTTTTACGTTACCTGCAGGTGTTTTCTCAAAAGCTGTTTCACCTGTAGCTGCACGCCATGCCAATAGGTTTTTATCACCTTCAGACCAGTCAACCATCATGGTACGGCTAAACTCGCCACTCATGATATCGTCCTGGTGTTTCTGGAACAATGGACGCATAATAGTTTTCAATTCTTCAGAAACCTCAAAAGCTTTGATTTTAGCAACATTGCTTAGTCTGTCCATCATGGCAGTGATACCACCTTGTTTTAAGGCTTCAGTGATCACCTCAACACCATATTGAACCAGTTTGGAAGCATAACCTGCATCAATTCCTTTCTCAACCATTTTGTCGAATGACAGGATCGAGCCTGTTTGCAATAAACCACAAAGGATAGTTTGCTCACCCATTAAATCTGACTTTACTTCAGCTACGAATGATGATTTCAACACACCCGCTCTGTGTCCGCCAGTACCAACGCAATATGCTTTAGCCTGTACCAAACCTTTTCCTTCAGGATCGTTCTCAGGGTGAACAGCAATCAGGGTAGGTACACCAAATCCTCTTACATATTCAGCCCTTACTTCAGAACCAGGACATTTTGGAGCAACCATGATCACCGTGATATCTTTACGGATCTGCATGCCTTCTTCCACGATGTTAAAACCATGAGAGTATAAAAGGGTTGCACCTTGTTTCATCAATGGCATTACCGCATTTACAACAGCAGTATGCTGTTTATCCGGAGTAAGGTTAATTACTACGTCAGCTTCAGGAATCAGTTCTTCGTAAGTACCTACAGTGAAGTTGTTCTCCGTAGCGTTTTTCCATGAATCTCTTTTGCCTTCAATAGCTTCTTTACGCAGCGTATAAGCAATATTTAAACCACTGTCTCTTAAGTTTAAACCTTGGTTCAGGCCTTGGGCACCGCAACCTACAATTACCAGTTTTTTTCCTTTCAGGGCACTCACACCGTCCAAAAATTCAGAACTGTCCATGAAATCACAGACACCCAGTTGGTTTAATTTCTCTCTTAGAGGCAATGTGTTAAAATAATTTGACATCGTTTTTATTGTTTTTTGATTATTAGGGGTTGGTTTTAATTATTTGATATAGCGGCTGAAAACGTTTGAAATCAGCCGGTAAACTTACATAGTAAATACGTCTTTTTCTTTATCCAGGAATTCATTTTCAATTACTTCCTTTCCTGGTTCCATCCTTTCGAATTCTCTCAGTTTGCTGTTAAAGCCTTCGCTGTCTTTGATGATCGCTACACGTGCACTGCGCACAAATTCAATCAGTCCGTATGGCTGCAGTACTTCAGTCAGCTTATCTGTTTCCGAGCGGTGACCGCTGGCTTCGAATACTGTATAATCTTTACGGATTACAACCACCCTTGCGCCGTTTTCACGCAGCAGGCGTTCTACCAATACCTTCTCAGTTACTACATCGGTAGGCACTTTGTACAATGCAAGCTCCTGCCAGATAATATCTTCGTTGGTATTGTAATACACTTTAAGCACCTCTACCTGCTTTTCAATCTGTCTGGCAAGCTTACGTACCACCTCATCCGTTTCCGTGATCAGGATATTGAAACGGTGGATATGTTCGATCTCTGATGGAGAGACGTTGAGGCTTTCAATGTTGATCTTTCTTCTCGAAAATATCGTCGCAATGCGGTTCAGTATTCCGATCTGATTTTCAGTATATACCGTGATGGTAAATTCCTGCTTGGCATTTGTTGTTTCTATATCCTGGGAATTGCTCATTTTCGTCGATTATTTAAGTCTGATTTCACTTACACTATGACCCTGAGGAACCATAGGGAATACATTATGTTCTTTGGCTACCATTACCTCCAAAAGGAATGATCCCGGGTGGTTAAGCATTTGCTCCAATGAGGCAGCGAGGTCATCACGCTCAGTTACTTTTTTACCAGCGATGTAATAAGATTCAGCAAGTTTCACAAAATCCGGACTGGTGATGTCTACAAATGAATAACGTTTCTCGTTAAATAACTGTTGCCATTGGCGAACCATACCCAAAAACTGGTTGTTCAGGATCAGGATTTTAACATCCACACCAAATTGCATGATGGTACCCAATTCCTGCAAAGTCATCTGGAAACCACCATCACCAATCACGGCAATCACTGCACGGTCAGGAGCACCAAATTTAGCACCTATTGCTGCTGGCAAGCCAAAGCCCATCGTTCCCAATCCACCGCTGGTTACGCTTAAACGTGTGGTGTTCAGTTTACCGTAGCGGCAGGCAACCATTTGATGCTGACCAACATCGCTTACAATCACCGCTTCTCCTTTAGTAAGAATATTCAGCTGGTTGATCACCTCGCCCATGGTCAGTTCACCAGTTTGTGGCTCCAATTCTTTCTGGATCAGTTCTTCCTTCTCAGTTTTTTCGAAGGCTTTGAACTCTGCATGCCATGCTTCATGTTTTCGTTCCTGAATCGCCGCCGTTAACAAAGGCAAGGTTTCTTTACAGTCGCCCCAAACCGGCACATCTGCTTTCACGTTTTTGTCGATCTCTGCCGGGTCTATATCCAGGTGAACAACTTTTGCCTGTTTGGCATATTTATCCAGACGACCAGTCACACGGTCGTCGAAACGCATACCAACTGCAATCAGCACATCACAAGCATTAGTCTGTACGTTAGGTCCGTAATTTCCATGCATACCAAGCATCCCAACATTCAGCGGGTGATCTGTTGGGATTGCACCCGCGCCCAGAATTGTCCATGCAGCAGGAATACCGCTTTTTTCTACAAAAGCCCTAAATTCTGCTTCAGCACTTCCAAGTAATACACCTTGTCCGAATAAAATAAATGGCTTCTGTGCGCTGTTAATTAATGCGGCCGCCTGCTCAATATATTCGTTCCTAACAATTGGTTTTGGTCTGTAGCTGCGGATATGGTTGCAAGGGGTATAACCTTCATAATCGAACAGCTGTACCTGTGCATTTTTGGTAATGTCTATTAATACAGGTCCCGGTCTGCCGCTGCGCGCGATGTAAAAAGCCTTAGCTAATACCGATGGGATTTCGCTGGCATCAGTAACCTGGTAGTTCCATTTGGTTACCGGGGCACTGATATTGATTACATCAGTCTCCTGGAAAGCATCGGTGCCTAATAGGGTTGCGAAAACCTGTCCGGTGATACAAACAAGCGGGGTGCTGTCAATTTGCGCATCCGCCAATCCTGTGATGAGGTTTGTAGCTCCGGGGCCGCTGGTAGCAAATACTACACCTACTTTTCCGGAGGTACGGGCAAAACCTTGTGCCGCATGTGCAGCACATTGTTCGTGACGTACCAGTATATGGTTCAATTTCTCTTTATAGTCGTATATCGCATCATAAATTGGCATGATGGCACCTCCGGGATAACCGAAAATTGTTTCTGTTCCTTCGGCAATTAACCCTTCCAATAGCGCAACTGATCCAGTAACCCTCGTGGTGGTTTTGGGTGCTGTTTCTGTAGCTGGCTGCTCTTGTACTGTTTCCATTTTTTTAGTTTTTAATTGGGGCCTCAGTTAATTAATCGTTGTAGGCGTCGGTTACACAGCCTGCGCTGGCATCGCTCACCAGTCTTGAGTATTTGTACAACACACCACTTGTAACAGGTGGCGGTAATTGTTTCCATGCTGCTCTGCGTGCCGCAAGCTCCTCGTCAGAGATATTAAGGTGCAGAATATTGTTTATAGCGTCAATGGTAATGATGTCGTTGTCCTTGACAAGGCCGATATTTCCGCCATCCCAGGCCTCCGGAGTAATGTGTCCCACTACAAATCCATGTGTACCTCCAGAAAAACGTCCGTCGGTAATCAGCGCAACGGATTTTCCCAATCCTGCACCGATGATCGCCGAAGTAGGTTTAAGCATCTCCGGCATTCCCGGAGCTCCCTTAGGACCAACGTTAGTGATTACCACTACATCACCGCGTTTAACTTTTCCGCTCTGAATACCGGCAATCAGTTTTTTCTCCCCTTCAAATACACGTGCAGGGCCTTCAAATCTTTCACCTTCTTTTCCAGAGATCTTAGCTACAGCGCCTCTTTCTGCCAGGTTACCGTATAACATCTGTAAATGGCCTGTAGGTTTCAAAGCTTGTTCTACCGGGTAAATCACTTTTTGTGCATCAAAATCAAGATCTACGGCATCTGCAACGTTCTCTGCCAGTGTTTTACCGGTAACGGTCAAACAATCACCATGTACTAATCCTACTTTTAAAAGGTATTTCAAAATAGCAGGGACACCGCCGATATCATGTACATCTTCCATTAAGTACTGTCCGCTTGGTTTTAAGTCGGCCAATACAGGAGTATTATCACTGATGCGCTGAAAGTCTTCAAGTTTCAGGGTAATCCCCACAGACTTAGCCATCGCAATCAGGTGCAGCACCGCATTTGTAGAACCTCCCAAAACCATAACCGTAACAATAGCATTGTGAAATGCTTTCTCCGTCATGATCTCTCTTGGCAGGATATTTCTTTCCAGCAACACCCTGATTGCTTTACCTGCTTCAAGACATTCCTGTTTTTTTTCATCACTTATTGCTGGATAAGAAGAACTGTAGGGTAAACTCATGCCCAGCGCTTCAATGGCAGACGACATGGTATTTGCCGTGTACATTCCTCCGCAGGCACCTGCACCAGGGCAAGTGTGGCGGATAATTCCCTGGTAGTCTTCTTCTGATAGATTTCCTGCAAGTTTCTCTCCCAGTGCTTCAAAGGCTGAGACCATATTTAATGATTTCCCTTTGTATTTTCCTGAGTGGATACTTCCACCATATACCATGATCGCCGGTCTGTTTAATCTGCCCATGGCGATGATAGAGCCTGGCATGTTTTTATCGCAGCCCGGAATGGTGATCAAACCATCGTAATATTGACCGCCGCAAATGGTTTCAATAGAATCTGCAATTACATCTCTCGACACAAGAGAGTAACGCATTCCGTCAGTTCCATTAGACATACCGTCACTAACGCCAATAGTTCCAAATGTTAAACCGACCATGTCATTGTTCCACACGCCTTCTTTAACGATTTGTGCCAAACCGTTGAGGTGCATATTGCAGGTATTACCGTCGTAGCCCATGCTGGCGATACCCACCTGAGCTTTAGACATATCTTCCGTGGTTAGCCCAATTCCATATAACATGGCTTGTGCACCCGGTTGAGTGGGGTCCTGTGTGAAAGTTTTACTGTATCGGTTAAGTTCTGGTTGTTGTGACATTTTTGTTCGTTTCTGATTATATGATTACTTCGTAATTCTGTTTTTCTAATACCAATGATTTATAGGTGCGCTGTAAAGTGGCACCGAGACTTTCTGTCCATACCGTCGGAAATATCCTATCGTCGATAGAGGCTATCCCCGAAATTTCTACTGCTGTTCCGCAGAAAAAGGCGCTGTCTGCATTTTTAAGTTCTTCTGGTGAAATCTCTTTCTCTATACATTCTATATCCAGCGTTTTGCATAGCTGGATTACCGTTGCGCGGGTAATACCGGCAAGGATACTTCCCAGTGTTGGCGTGTAGAGCTTACCGTTTTTCTCGATGAAGATATTTGCCCCCGGTGCTTCGGCAACATTACCTTCGATATCCAGTAAAATAGCCTCATCAAAACCTTTGCTTTTGGCTTCTGTAGTAGCCAGGATAGAGTTTACATAGTGTCCGCTGGCTTTAGCCTCCACATGAGTGGATTTTGGATTCGGACGCTGGTAACTTGAAATACAAACCTTCTGCAGTTTGCTGCCCAGGTAGGCTCCCCATTCCCACGCGCAGATCATGATCGACACATCATCAGTAGGGGACAAGGTCATGTTTGCGCCGCAATATACCAGTGGACGGATGTAAGCATCCTTAAAGTTATTTTTCTCCAGTAACTTGTAAGTCTGCCTGATCAGTTCGTTTTTATCGAATGGAAAAGGTATGTGCATCAGCTCTGCCGAACGCTGTAAACGGTCGTAGTGTTCCTTTACCTTAAATATCCGGGTACCATTATGCGTATGATACGCTCTGATTCCTTCAAATACTGCATATCCATAGTGCATGGACTGACCATACAAATCTGTTTTTGCTTCTGCTGATTTCACAAACTTTCCGTTTAGGTAAAGTACTGTGTTTGAGTCGTAGTATTGCATCCTGGTTCTGGTATTTGTGGTAAGTTCATTAAAAAAAGCGCCTCTTGTGGGAGGCGCTTTCAGATATTTTTTTAATTAAAATTCATTTACAGCGCCTTATTGTCCTGCAGTACCAGGAGGTTAACTAGGTTAATAATGACGTTAAGGATAGTTGTGAATGAACCGTACATATTCTTATTTATTTGTTTGTCTTATTGAAATCCAATTTACTTCATGCTTTACAAACTGTCAATAGCAGAATGAAAATAAATGAAAAAAAATATTATATCGTCTATATTGATAAATATGTAATTATATTCTGTGTTTTAACTCTCAGACCTTTCTAATGGTGGAGTCAAGTATACCAGATATGATTTCGGTATTCGGTATAGGTCTTATGCTTGCATTATAAAATGTTGTAAATTCTGCCTAAAATTGCCAAAACACTCCTGTATGTTAAATAAAATCTTCATAATTATTCATTAAAATACGTTCTTTTATTTTGGAGGAACCGCTCGTTTTCCATCGGTAAATTCTTCGGTTAAGATACACAAAAACAAATCAGTGCATAAAAAAAGAGGACATCTTTGGAATGTCCTCTTTTTCAAAAATTATAATTTAGATATTAGGCAACACCTTCCGCCAAAACAATAATCTTGTTTTTTAAAACTTCTACAACTCCACCTTTAATGTTAATAATGGTTTCCTCGGTTGTTTTGCTTTTAATAATTACTGGTCCGTCTTCCAAAGTTGAAATGATAGGGGCATGGTCTCTCAGTATCTGAAAAGATCCCATCGTACCCGGAACAGTAACAGCTGTTACATCTCCTTCAAAGACTTTTTTATCTGGTGTTAATATTTCTAATGTCATATATTAAATATAAAACGCTTTGGTTATGCGTTTGCTTCAGCTAATAGTTTTTTACCTTTTTCAACTGCATCTTCAATGCTACCAACTAAGTTGAATGCAGCCTCAGGATATTCATCAACTTCACCATCCATAATCATATTGAATGCTTTGATAGTTTCTTTGATGTCTACTAATACACCTTTTAATCCGGTGAACTGCTCAGCAACGTGGAAAGGCTGAGATAAGAAACGCTGAACACGACGTGCGCGGTGAACAACCAATTTATCTTCCTCAGATAACTCGTCCATACCTAAGATGGCAATAATATCCTGAAGTTCTTTGTAGCGCTGAAGAATTTCTTTAACACGTTGTGCAGTGTTATAGTGCTCATCACCCAAAACTGCAGGAGAAAGGATACGTGAAGTAGAGTTCAATGGATCTACCGCAGGATAGATACCAAGCTCAGCAATCTTACGTGACAACAAAGTAGTTGCATCAAGGTGGGCAAATGTTGTTGCCGGAGCCGGGTCAGTCTCATCATCCGCCGGTACATATACTGCCTGTACCGAAGTGATTGAACCACGTTTAGTCGAGGTAATACGCTCTTGCATCAGACCCATCTCTGTAGCTAATGTAGGTTGGTAACCTACCGCTGATGGCATACGGCCTAAAAGTGCTGACACTTCTGAACCTGCCTGAGTGAAACGGAAGATGTTATCAACGAAGAAAAGGATATCTTTTCCAGCGCCTTCGCCATCACCATCACGGAAATATTCAGCAACAGTTAATCCTGACAGTGCTACACGTGCACGTGCTCCAGGAGGCTCGTTCATCTGACCGAAAACCAATGTTGCTTTAGATTCTTTTAATTTTTCAGTATCAACTTTACTCAGGTCCCATCCGCCTTTCTCCATCGAATGAAGGAATTCGTCACCATAGTTGATTACACCAGATTCAATGAACTCACGTAAAAGGTCATTTCCTTCACGTGTACGCTCTCCAACACCGGCGAATACAGATAAACCATCATAAGCCTTTGCGATATTGTTTACCAGCTCCATGATCAATACTGTTTTACCTACACCGGCACCACCGAACAACCCGATTTTACCACCTTTTACGTATGGCTCTAACAAGTCGATTACTTTGATACCTGTATAAAGAACTTCAGATTCTGTTGAAAGCTCGTCGAAACGCGGAGGTGCATTGTGAATTGACTTACCAGCAGTTTTGTCAACTGTGTTAATACCGTCAATAGCCTCACCGATAACATTGAATAAACGACCTTTAATTTGATCTCCAACCGGCATTTTTATAGTTGAACCAGTATCTGTAGCAGACATACCACGAACTAAACCATCGGTCGAGTCCATCGCAATTGCACGTACACGGTTCTCACCAAGATGCTGTTGAACTTCTAAAACGATCTTCTGACCGTTTTCTTTTTCAATCTCTAATGCAGAGAAGATTTGAGGTAGTTCAGCACCGTCAGCAAAGCTAACGTCTACTACCGGTCCTATAATCTGCGCTATTTTTCCAATGTTAGGCATATATTGTGTTTGGTAAAATTATAAATATCAAATTGTTAAAGGCCATTTTACGGGCTCAGTTTCAGTTTGCAAAGCTAAGATTTTCCAATATATTTTTTATATATAAATAAAAAGTTTTTCCACAGTTTTTTTATCAATAATTTAGCAGATATGAAAACGATCTTAGTTACTGGCAGTAATGGCCTTCTTGGGCAGAAGATTACTGAAGCAATTTTGGCTGGAAGGCGATTTAATCTCATTGCTACGGCAAAAGGGCTTAATCGTTTTAAAGAAGCTGAGGGGTATAAATATGCCGAAATGGACATTCTTGACCCCGCAAATGTCAGGGAGGTAATAGAAAAATATAAACCTGATGCGATCATTCATACCGCGGCGCTAACAAATGTTGATAAATGTGATGCAGAAAGCGAACAGGCTTACCGTTTGAACGTAGAATCTGTGCATAGCCTGGTATCAATTTGTATAGAATATAATATACAGCTTGTACACCTTTCTACTGATTTTGTATTTGACGGTGCAGCGGGACCATACGATGAACTGGCTGCGCCAAATCCGCTGAGCTATTATGGCAGGACAAAGCAGGAAGCAGAAGAGATTATCAAAAACTCGAAATCTAAATGGGCAATCATCCGTACCATTCTTGTATACGGCGTTATTAGTGATCTGAACCGCAGTAATATTGTATTGTGGGCCAAAAATGCCTTGGAAAAAGGGGAGGCAATAAAGGTGGTAAACGACCAATGGCGCATGCCTACGCTGGTAGAAGACCTGGCAGAAGGCTGTTTGCTGGCCGTAGAGAAAGATGCTTACGGTGTTTACAATATCTCTGGCAAGGAAATGATGAGTATTGCGGACCTGGTTTACAGAGTGGCTGATTTCTGGAAGCTTGAAAAAAGCCTTATCAAAGAAATTAGCTCTTCGGTGCTTAGCAATGCTGCCACCCGTCCGGCTAAAACAGGGTTCATCCTGGACAAAGCGATCAAAGAACTTGGATATGCACCGCATACTTTCCAGGAAGGGCTCACAATGATGGACCGTCAGCTAAAAGAAAGAGAATCTCAATAAATTATCTTATATATACTATGGCTTTACAAACAGGGGATCAGGCCCCGGATTTTAAATTACACAGCTCTGAGCTGAAAGAGGTATCATTAGCAGATTTCAAAGGACAAAAAGTAGTGATCCAGTTTTTCCCTATGGCATTCACAGGGGTATGTACCACGCAGCTCTGCACCATGCGTGATAGCTTTGGTTATTATGAAGGGATGAACGCTGCAGTGTTAGGTATCTCTGTAGATTCTCCATTTACACTGGCCAAATTCAAAGAAGAACAGTCTTACCAGTTTCCTTTACTGTCAGATTTTAACAAAGAAGCTTCTCCTGCATATGGTGCATTTTACGAAGAATTTGCATTTAATCTCAAGGGTGTAGCTAAAAGAGCGGCATTTGTGATCGATGAAGAAGGAAAAGTTGCTTATGCTGAAGTTCTGGAATCGGCAGGCGACCTTCCTGATTTCGAAGCAATTAAAGCTGTTTTAGAAGCTTAAACGAAGTTTTTAGGAAATCCTTTTTAAATTTTATTCAAAAAAAGTTTTGAAATCCAATAACTAATGCTACTTTTGCAATCCCGAAACGAAGGGAAATGCATTTGTAGCTCAATTGGATAGAGCATCTCACTACGGATGAGAAGGTTTGGGGTTCGAATCCCTACAAGTGCACTTTACCGGAATGAAATTTTTCAATAAATTTTATTCCGGTTTTTTTATGCCTTAACTTCTTGTTAATGTCATGGATAAGCTGGGCTATCCGGTTCATTTTCCGATTAGATGAATTCCGCCGTCAAGAAACCCCGTAATGTCAAAGAATCCTATAAGCGATGTCGACGAAAGATTAATGTTTAGTAGCGTAAGGATCCTTAAATTTACTGCTAAATCATTCTGGATCAATATAAAGGTGTATCAATCGTTGTTAGCTGATATAAAAGTTAAAATTCGTAATGCTCAGATAAAGGCTGCTCTTTCTGTAAATGCAGGAATGATTAATCTCTACTGGGAGATCGGCAGAATTATTAATGATCTACAAAATGAACAAGGTTGGGGGGCGACGGTTACAACTCGTTTAGCTAATGATATTAAAAATGAATTGCCAGAGATTAAAGGTTTTTCTGAAAGAAACCTGAAGTTTATGGTCCAATTTTATAAAGCTTATAGTTTGGATGATCTAGTCGGGAAACAGTCTGTTTCCCAATTAGACGAAAACAGCGCTGACATATCTGAAATTAGGAAACAGGCTGTTTCCCAAATTCCTTGGGGACATAATATTTTTTGTTAAGCCAATTCAGATCAATACCTTGAGAGTTAATAAAAGGCTGCTGGATCTAATGATCTGGCACCCTTTTATCATTCTATTACTTTGATTTTATCTCTCCACTTTTTACAGCATTTACCTCTTCGGTATGATCGGCACTGTATACATTAGTTTTGGAAAGCGATGGAGTGCTGATATTTTCCAGTTGAATAGCAGTTACCGGTTTTTCACCGCTTGCATAGAACTTCACATTTTCTAAGCGCAGCTGCTCAACATTTGATGCGCCGAGTGCCCATGGTGCTTTTGTCTTTGAATGAGTAATATATTGAATCGATACGTTTTTAAAGAGAACGCTCTTGTAATTGTATCCGCTATCGCTATGTATAGCGATAGGGTTTTTGATGGAGTCTGCCTTTATGTTTTCAACAACAATATCCTTAGCATTATTGCCCTTATGCAATTCGAAAATAAAAGGATTATTCATGTTATGCATTTTAAGTTTAGAAATACGAACACCTTCAATGTCGCCTTTCACCAAACCCCAGCCTCCTGGCTGAATATAAATGCCTGCCAGCATATTGGTACGGTGCTCAGCACCTGAAGTACGATGTGCATATTTCCCCGGGCCAATAAAGCGGGAGTTGTTAACAAAGAATCCATTCACAGGCATAATCACACGGATACCGTTACAAGCTGAATTGATAGTGCAGTTCTCCACCCGGAAGTTTTCCCAGAACCCACCGGCAATGGCATCATCACCGGTTTGCAGATCACACTGTTTTAAAAGAATATCCTTGCCGCCGCGGATGTGGATTCCATCCCATCCCTGTTGAATTTTTACATTCTGGAAAATGGTGTTATGCAGGTCGTAAGCCAGCACGGCATAATTGGCAGCTTTTTCAATGGTGATGTCTTCAAACCTGAGGTCTTTGCAGTTTGCCATCACAATGGTATGCGGACCGCGCATGCCTTCCTCGCCCTTAGCATTAAACACATGGTCTCCATCAATATGTCCCTCTCCGGAAATTGTTGCCTTATTTACGCCTTGTGCAATGATTAAGGCCTTGGTCCACACGGTATCATAAGCACTGTTGGAGTTATTCCCTGTTGTACTTATGGTATTATATTTTGAAAGGTCTGTTTCAGGAACAAAAGATCGATAAAGGTCCATATCGGCTACGCCTTTTAAAACCGCCCCCTTATTTAAATGCAGATTTACATTGCTTTTCAAATAGAGCGTTGCAGTAAGAAAAATGCCCTGAGGTACAACCACCGTTCCGCCACCTTCATTGGAACATTTGGCGATGGCCTGATTGATGATATTCGTGTTAACAGTTTTGTTGTCCCCTTTTGCGCCAAGCTGCTGAATATCATAACTTGAATGTTGTGCAAACGATGCTGAGGGTAAAATGATAAAAAGTGATCTCAGGATAAAGTCCGAGAAGCGGGATCTGGTGTTACGGCTAATAAAGTTCATAAATTATGTATCGAAGTTAAATCAACAAGATCTCAAAAATAGAAAATTTGATGTTATGCCTGCGATTTATCTGTCATGACATCATAATGATTTCGATGGAGTGTTCATCTTTCTCAACCACTGCCTCACAGGGATATCCACCATCACCAGAATTGCGTAGGCAAATGCCAGTAAAAATAACACACCGAAAGTTGATACGGCCAGCATTTCATTACCCGAAGGTTTTTTTGCTTCCACATAACTCATGAAAAGCCAGATGAAAGGATAATGTACCATGTACAATGGATAGGATAATTCTCCTGAGACTTTACATGCTTCCGATGCTGAAGCTGTGGAATGTGCACCGGCACCCAGGGCGATCAGGAAAGGGAAGTACAGGATCACAATTACAGGCTCTACGATTGGATTGATCTCCTTGGAGTAGGGTATCAGGAAAACTGCCAGCAAGAGCAATCCCATGCCTATAAAATTAATACGCGAGTTGATGATCCATTTGGAGCGGTATACCAATATCCCTGCAAGAAAGGAGAAAAAGACCCTGATTCCACCTCCGGTAACGTTATCACCTCCCCAGCCAACACCCAGGTTGCCAGATCGCTGTGCTTCATAAACTAAGACGGCGGCGGCAATTAGGGTGAGTAACCAGAGAGTTTTGTGGGCTACTTTGAAAAGGAAAAGACCGTAACAGATATTTGCTATGTATTCCCAGAAGAGTGACCAGCTCGGTGGATTCAAATGAAACAGGTTAAAATATCTTTCATGCACCTGCGGATAAGGGATCATCAGGCATGAGGTGACGAACATTGCTGGAAGCTGACTGAGATACTTTTGATAAAGATTACTGAATGGATCAAAAGCAAACATCAGCAGGCCAATGATTGATCCAATGATTACCAGTGGGTGAAGACGGATGAGCCTGAGTTTAAAAAAGCTGAGGGCGCCGATAGTGCGTATTTTCTGATCGTAGGCATAGGCAATCACAAAGCCAGAAAGACAAAAGAAAAAGTCGACTGCCAGATAAGCATGTGCAATAAAACTATCGTTGTAATCCGGTACGGCTATTTCCATAAAATGAAAGATAACTACAGCAATTGCGGCTATTCCGCGCAAGCCATCCAGAATCATAAAATGTTGTTTGCTGTGCTTCCCAACGGAAGCAATGCTTTGTTCGTTCATCTATATTGGTTTTATTTGGCTGTGTCTGCTCACAAAGATGCGCCAATAACTTTTTGTTACCAATCCAGCCCTTATCAATTTTTCAATGTTTTGTCTCAAACAGCAGCTGTTCGCATGCGCGTTCAGCAATTTTGAAATCCTGGATCTCCTTGTGTTCCCCGCAGATTTTTACGCAAAAACGCCTGTCAGCGAGCAGTTCCAAACACTGCTGATAATCAGCACTTCATCGCTTTTTTTTGGTCAACATAGAACTAACTTGATTAATAATTATATATTTGCAGCCTTGAAAGGATTTTGGCCCGGAGGGAGAAAAGCATTTTTCGATCAACTGGTGCGGAATCAGGAATAAGTTTTAGAAGGCAGGGAATATAGGCTTTTCTTGCTGTACTACGATAATCAACTGAGATAGCCTTGCTGCCTGTGGCAGGAAGGCTTTGAAATTTTAAAGAAACCCAAATGCTAAATTTTGTTCTCTTTGGCCCACCAGGTGCAGGCAAAGGCACCCAGTCAGAAAAGTTAATTGAACGCTATCAATTGAATCACATCTCAACAGGTGATATTTTCAGAGCTCACATCAGTAACCAGACTCCACTTGGAAAACAGGTAAGCGCATTGATCGCAGACGGACAGCTTGTTCCCGACGCCATCACTATCGCGATGCTCGAAGAAGAAGTAGATAGAAACCCGGATGCAAAAGGATTTATTTTTGACGGTTTTCCCAGAACTGTTGCTCAGGCTGCAGCACTGGATGAGTTTCTGGAGAGTAAAGGCAGCAAGATTGCCGCAGTAATTGCACTCGACGTGGATCAGGATGAACTGACCAAAAGAATTGCCGAACGTCAAAAACTTACTAATAGGGTAGACGACCAGGCAGATAAACTGCAGAAACGTATTGAAGAGTATTTTAGCAAGACAATTCATGTTTTGCCATATTATGAAGCACAGCAGAAATTAAGCAAGGTAAATGGCATCGGCAAGATAGATGATATTTTCGCCGACTTATGTGCTGTGGTAGATAAATATTAATTAAAGTAATTCTAGAGTAGCGGGACGGATTTTGATGCTTCCCGCTATTTTTATTTTTACTTGTTTTCACTGATGATGAAGCTTGCATAAGTTGTTTCATTTTCAGCGTATTGTTAAACTTATGCAGACACATTTGTAAGAAAGATTAAGTTATGTCACAGGGGTCAAATTTTGTAGATTACGTTAAAATATGCTGCCGCTCTGGTAAGGGTGGGGCAGGGTCTTCACACTTGCACCGTGACAAATTCACATCTACAGGTGGTCCTGATGGTGGCGACGGCGGTAGAGGCGGACATATTATCCTTAGGGGTAATGCTCAGTTCTGGACCCTGCTGCACTTGAAATTCCGTAAACACATTCTTGCCTCTGATGGCGGTCCGGGTTCAAGTTCCACCAGCTCTGGTAAATTTGGTAAAGATGAATACCTGGATGTGCCCCTTGGCACCATTGCCAAAGACGCCGAAACAGGAGAAGTTCTGTTTGAAATCACCGAAGACGGACAGTCAGAAATCCTTACTCCCGGCGGACGTGGAGGATTGGGCAACTGGCACTTCAAAACTTCGACCATGCAAACACCACGTTTTGCCCAACCCGGTGAGGCTGGTATTGAGCAGTGGGTGGTGCTGGAACTAAAGGTTTTAGCTGATGTAGGTTTGGTTGGTTTCCCTAATGCCGGAAAGTCGACTCTGCTGTCAGTTGTGTCTGCTGCAAAGCCCGAAATCGCAGATTATCCCTTTACCACGCTGGTGCCAAATCTCGGAATCGTTTCTTATCGTGGCAACAAATCTTTCGTAATGGCCGATATACCGGGAATTATTGAGGGGGCTTCGAAAGGAAAAGGCTTAGGTTATCGCTTTCTACGTCATATTGAACGTAACTCTGTGTTGCTGTTTATGGTGCCGGCAGATACCAGCAGAACCATTACCGAAGAATATGAAATCCTGAAATCAGAGTTGCTGGAATACAATCCTGAGCTCATGCAGAAACCACATCTTCTGGCAGTAACAAAAGCTGACATGCTGGATGATGAACTCGTAGCGGAAATTAAAAGCGGACTGCCGACTCACCTCCCAACCATATTTATCTCTTCGGTTGCGCAAAAAGGCATTACTGAGCTGAAAGATATGATCTGGACAGCAATCGATGCTGGGGAATCTTCAGTTTTGCCAAAATAGAATTTGTTAATCTTATTGAATTATTTGTTGATATACTTAATTTATTTTAAATTAGGTCAAGCAAATCATCTATGCTCTCGTTTTTTGCAAAACTAGACGCCCTCGATCTGATTGCCGCCTTTTCAAAATAAATTCTGGGTTATGGATAACAAATCGTTTAAAGTGTTAGTTACAGCTGTCGCAGCCTCCTTGCTGATCATTGGTACTTACAAAATCACCCGAAATAAAAGCCGGGATAAAAATACGATGGCTCCAGCAGCTTCCGAGTCTAAGGAATAGCGCCATTTTCCTTTAATTGCTTTGTTCGGTTCATCTCTATACATTTGTATATGTTACGTCCCAAAGCATTTACCATTGTGCTGCACATCGCAGGCTGGTTACTTTTCCTCATGTTTCCCCTGTTTTTTTTGGAGAACGGACAGGATGGCAATTGGACAGCAACGTTGAGTTCCCTGGCCTACATCAATTTTTGCCTTTGTTATATTTCGCTGTTCTATATCAACGCTTACCTACTCATCCCAGGCTTTTTCATTCAAAAGAAGTATATTAAATATGCTTTTTGGGTATTGGTCTTGTTTCTTGGCGTATTTTATCTGCGGCCATTTGATCGGCTGATGACTATGAGAGACCATGAACATCGCTCTGTTGAGATTGCTCCGCCACCAAGGCCACCATTGGCATCCGACTCACCGCACTTTCCACCCCGCCCTGTAGATGAACAATATGTCGGACCAGCACCTAGGCGCATTGACATCACCAGCTTGTTTATTTTTATCCTGGTCATGGCTTTTAGTATGGCATTACGGTCAATTGAGCAGTGGCGGCTCACGGAAGAAAAAGTTATTCGTGCGGAAGCCGAGAAAGCGATTGCTGAATTGTCTTTTCTGAAAGCACAGATCAACCCTCATTTTTTATACAATACCCTCAATAATATTTATACGCTTTCTGTTGTCGGCAGCGATAAAACATCCGACAGTATTATGAAACTGTCGAATATCATGCGTTATGTTACTGATGAAGCAGAAGCTGATTTAGTCGATCTAAGCACAGAACTTAGCTGCATCAACGACTTTATCGATCTGCAGCGACTCAGGCTTGGCAAAATGGTAAACCTGAACTATCAGGTGCAAGGGAAACCAGATCATCACCGTATACCACCGCTGTTATTGATGACCTTCATAGAAAATGTATTCAAATACGGATTGAGCAATCATGAACCTGTAATTCTGGATATTCAAATTGTTATGGAGGGGAAGAATATTATCTTCCATAGTCAGAACCAGGTGTTTGACCGCAAAAGACATTCAGAACGGTCAGGGATCGGTATTGCAAATACGCGCAAAAGGTTAGATTACCTCTATGCTGATAAATATCAGCTGCAAATTGATCAGAAGAATGATTTGTTCACGGTAGACCTGGTGCTTTCCACCTGATTATTCGGATGGGTTTAGAAAGGAGATGATGATATGACCTTGAAATGTGTAGCTATAGATGATGAACCGCTCGCGGCAGAGTTAATCCGGACATATGTTAATCGTATTCCGGATCTGGAATTACTGGCAACTTTTGAGGATGCGATTTCTGGTGTCGAGTACCTCAATAACACGGCAGTAGATTTGCTTTTCCTGGATATCAATATGCCCGATATATCGGGGATTGACCTCGCCCGCGCGCTAACCGTTAAACCTATGATTATCTTTACTACAGCCTACAAGCAATTTGCTTACGATGGATTTGAACTTGAGGCTATAGACTACTTGCTGAAACCAATAGATTTCGGAAGATTCGAAAAAGCGGTTAGAAAAGCTTTAGACTACCAGCGTCACCAGACAAATGATAGTCAGACTTCCGATGAGGCTGTAATCTATGTCCATGCCGAATATAAGGTTACCAAAATTGTACTCAGGGAGATTGAATACCTGGAAAGCATGGAGGACTATGTGAAAATCCACCTGAGTGATAAAGCTCCTGTACTCACTCTGATGCCACTAAAAAGAATGCTCGAGAAATTACCTGCAGATAGCTTTAAGCGGATTCACCGCAGTTTCATCATACCAGTCGACAGAATCCGCACAGTCTCCCAACGTAAGGTTGTTTTAAAAACTGGCGAACTGCCAATTGGCAACAGCTTTAAGGATCAGCTGAAGGCCTGGCTATACAAATAGATTGTGTTGTGACTTGCTTTTTCTGGCAATTGTTATACTGTGATCTGGCTTAATCTCATTTTTTAGTTTTTTTTTCAAGACAAACGGCTGATTAAACTGCTCTTTTACAATAAAGTGGAACATATTGCGTTTTTTATTCTCTGTTTTTATAAAAAACTGAAACTATTTACGCGCTAAGTTGTTAAAAAATGTTAATATTGCACTAAGATAGTTCAGAATGTACATCTTTGGATGAGCAATTGCTCTAAAGCAATAGAAATTGAAAATAAAATATAACGGCCCTTTTTAGTAATGACATCGGCCCATAAAGGAAAAACCCGTTCATACAGGTTTATATTTGGTTAGAAAAAGGATGCATCTGGATGGAGCATCCTTTTCTTGATTTGGGGCATACGTATTAGCCATTATAACTGATTTCTTGTGATTTTCCCTTTCACCAAAAATAACCTCTTAATCGCGCTTCTATTGATGACAGTATCACCTTTATAGATTGGATTTGATGCGCGTAATACGATTTTACTTTCCTTTTGATGCTCAAACAATAGTTTTACCGTTGTGATATTGTTCGCAAATTCGTCGGCAATAACCAGATAGCCTTCTCCCCACTGGATGATCTCCTTGTTTACGATCTCTTTCACTGCTATAATTTCGCCGCTCGCATATTTGGGATACATGCTGTCACCATAAACAGGAAGATAGGCATCACAATCATTAAAAGGCCTGAAATTGACATAATATTCAGGTTTTTCGCGCAGCAGGTTAAATTCGTTCGCGGATAGTGTTGAAGGATTAATGTTGATAAAAGGTACGCCTTCATCCTGCGGCATCAGCAGTTTTGTTTCTTCATCTTCAAATTCCGAATCACTGAAGATATCGCCTTCACCAGTAGCCAGCCATACTTTGTTGAGATGGTAGTATCTGGCGATATCATCGGCCAGACGCCTGCCTATACTTCGCTGGCCATTTTCTATTGGCGAGAAGTTATTCACATGTTTTGTAAGTGGGCTATAGAACTCCTGAAGGGTCATTTTTTTTGCCTGCCTAACTTTTTTTAGCCGGGGCCCGAATTCTTTTCTTTGATCGTCAGTCATTTATCTGTTTGCAATAAGAATTTATAAATTAATAGCTTTTTTAATATAAGGTTAGATTATCTTTACCTTATAATTTGTTGCAAGGTACGAAACGATTTGATTTGTTAATCTGTCGTTGTGATTATTTATTATTCATTTCTTTTAAAATTTATTTGTTAAATGTTATGACATCTTCTATTTCCCACTTGAATGGTGACCAGCAGAATAAGCTAAATCACCTGAGTAAAAATCTCAAAAACTTGGTAAAACCGGTCGCAATCATCTGTTATGGCCATAGATCCACAACTTACGTGCAAAATTCTGTTTTCACTAACCCGGCAACAAGCACCAAAAAAAACACTGTATTCGACATTTTTTTGATCATTAACGATCATGAAACTTTAACAGAGCCCACAATAAAGGAGATGATAAAGCTCAATTGTGGTAAAAATGTTACAGAACATTTGCTGATTTTTAGACTGAACGAAGTGATTTCTGGTCTTAAAGATCGCAATAGATTTTTTTTAACCGTTTTTAAAAAAGGAATATTGCTTTCGGGTAGTAACGAATTATTAAAATTATTGCCTGATTCGTTATCGGTTCCGTCATTAATTACAGTGAAAGAAAAACGGGAGTTAGGCTGTCTCGCTGCATTCGCACAACGATCTATTGAAGCAGTTAAACTGAATTTACTGGACGACTATCTGAATCCACGGGAATGTCTCATCAACCTCAATGCTGCCGCGGTCTCCGTCTTGCGGTATTATATTGCCGGCATTTGCGGAATTGGAGCCTGTGAAGATTTCAAAAGCCTGCTCGAATTTTCTACCGGCATCAACGATAAGTTGAAACGATTTTTTCCGGCAAATACACCTGAGGAGATCATCTTTATGGAAATAATGAACCTTTCTTTTATCGATGAAGGTTTTTGTCCGGATGCCTCGATTATTCGCACGTTATGTAAGCGGGTTGCCACGATGATCACTGTAAGTCAGTCTGTTGTAGAGCAAAAATTCTCCGCATTGAGGCTGGTCTGAGAATTATTTCTCCCGTTCAGATGATAATTATATAACTTTGGAAGCATTTTCTAATCAAACCTATATGTATAAAACACTACAGCCGGTTCTCCAGCAAGAACTGGAACAAATTGAAAAAGACGGCCTATATAAACGTGAACGGGTAATCGTTACGCCTCAGGGTGCCGATATCAAAGTAAGCACAGGTCAGGAAGTAGTTAACTTCTGCGCCAACAACTATCTGGGCCTTTCTTCGCATCCTAAAGTGATTGAAGCGGCTAAAGCAGCGGTTGATCAATATGGTTATGGAATGTCATCTGTACGCTTTATCTGCGGAACCCAGGATGTGCACAAAGAACTGGAGAAGAAACTCTCTGATTTTCTCGGCACTGAAGACACAATTTTATATGCGGCTGCGTTCGATGCCAACGGTGGTGTTTTTGAACCATTGTTTAATGATCAGGATGCAATCATCTCCGACGAACTCAACCATGCATCAATCATCGATGGGGTAAGGTTATGTAAAGCAAAACGTTTCCGCTATAAACATAGCGACATGAACGACCTCGAAGAGCAGCTGAAAGCTTCGGCATCATGCAGGCACAGGATTATCGTCACCGACGGTGCATTCTCTATGGATGGCACGATCGCTCAGCTCGATAAAATCTGCGACCTTGCTGATAAATACGAAGCACTGGTAATGATTGACGAATCACACTGCTCAGGATTTATGGGCAAAACAGGTCGCGGTACACACGAACATTGCGGTGTAATCGACAGGGTAGATATCATTACCGGAACCCTGGGTAAAGCATTAGGTGGTGCATCCGGAGGTTTTACCGCCGGAAAAAAAGAAATCATTGATATGCTGCGTCAGCGATCAAGACCATATTTATTCTCCAACACACTCGCACCCGCCATTGCCGGCGCCTCAGTAGCGGTATTGGATATGCTTAGCGAAACTACAGCGCTGCGTGATAAGCTGGAGCAAAATACCCTTTATTTTCGCGAGAAAATGACTGCTGCAGGCTTTGATATCAAAGAAGGAATACATCCTATTGTTCCGGTGATGTTATATGATGCCAAACTTGCGCAGGAATTTGCAGCGAGAATGCTTGAAGAAGGGATATACGTGATTGGATTTTACTATCCAGTAGTACCACAGGGCAAAGCACGTATTCGGGTGCAATTATCTGCAGCGCATGAGCAGCATCATCTGGACAAGGCAATTGCTGCTTTCGTTAAAGTGGGCAAGGCGCTGGAAGTAATCTAGGCATCCGCAATAGCGTTATATAAAGCCGCTCTCCGGTTAAACCAGAGAGCGGCTTTTTGATTGTCTGGCAGGCGCCGACCGATAATTTAACCGCATTAATTAACGAAATAGCTGTATATTTGGCATTATGTTGCAAGATAAGATCACACAGTATACGATTGAAATCAATGCTTTTTCAACTGAAAATGCAGATGAATTAGAACAGTTCAGAATTAAGTTCCTCGGTACAAAAGGAATTATAAAAGATATCTTTGATGAATTTAAAGCGGTATCTCCTGAAGAAAAAAGGACACTGGGTAAAGTTTTAAACGAATTCAAACAGCTTGCAGAGGCGAAATACCAAACGCTGAAGGAACAGGGGGGAGCCGAATCATCAGATAAGGATGCTGGCCTTGACCTTACCCTTCCGGGAGCTGGTTTCGACGTGGGTGCACGCCACCCGCTGGCCTTGGTAAGAAGAGAAATTGTTGATATTTTTAGTAGACTGGGTTTTGTGGTTGCAGAAGGACCTGAGATAGAAGACGACTGGCATAATTTCTCTGCCCTGAATTTTCCTGAAGAACATCCGGCAAGAGATATGCAGGATACTTTTTTCATCAAGAAGGATAAGGAAAATGGTGATATCGCCTTAAGAACACATACTTCCTCTGTGCAGGTTAGAATGATGGAAGCTGGCAAACCACCCTTCCGCGCTTTGATGCCCGGACGTGTCTACCGTAACGAAGCCGTTTCGGCAAGAGCACATTGTTTCTTCCACCAGGTAGAAGGACTGTATGTGGATGAAAACGTATCATTCGCAGACCTGAAGCAAACCTTATTCTACTTTGTGCAAGAGCTTTATGGTGAAGGTACGAAAGTGCGCTTCCGCCCATCATATTTCCCTTTCACCGAACCATCAGCAGAAATGGATATTTCTTGTACCATCTGTAAGGGTGCCGGCTGCAGTTTGTGCAAGCACAGTGGCTGGGTAGAAATCCTGGGCTGTGGTATGGTAGATCCAAATGTATTGGAGAATTGTGGCATCGATAGTAAAAAATATAGCGGTTTTGCTTTTGGAATGGGAATCGAGAGAATCTCTAACCTTAAATATGTAATTAAGGATTTGCGTCTGTTTTCAGAAAATGATTCACGCTTCCTAAAACAGTTTAAAACGTCATTGATCTAAATATGATCAGAACAGCGTGGTTTGTTTTGTTGATAGTGGTAGTGTGCGGTTGTGGAAAACAGACCAGCTACGTGCCCGATGTGCCGGTTAGTTACAATACACTGTTATCTGATCCTGCGCTCGTGAATTTGAATAGTTCTTCGAAGGGAGTAATTATCAATGGTTATGGGGTAAGCGGTCTGGTCTTGTATAAAAGTATTAACAGGGGCATTGTTGCATACGACCGCTGCAGCACTGTAAACCCGGAAGCCCGTTGTGCAGTAAACCTGGATGATGCCTTTACGGTTACAGACCCTTGTTCGGGCGCAAAATTCCTGCTCGAAGATGGTAGTCCGGCTAAAGCCCCGGCTGTAATTGCATTGAAAGAATATAGTGTGTTAATTTCGGGAAATACAATAAGAGTAGCTAATTGATGGAACCAGAAAAGATTAAAGAAAGCATCGTTAGAGCTGCTAAAGAGTTATTCAGGAAGTACGGTTATCACAAAACCAGCGTAAACGAAATTGCTAAAAAAGCCAAGATCGCTAAAGCCACTATATACAAATATTTCGAGAGTAAAGAACAGGTGCTGGATGCTATCCTGATGGACTATCTGGACTTAAACCTGCATGAAATTCTGAAGAACAAAGCCCAGTTTGTTGATGAAGAAGAACACTTGAAAGCCCTGGTGATGAAAACCTGCAGACTCACCTATACCGTATGCAACGAATTTATCGGCTGGGACTTTGTAAGGGAGAATGCAAACTCGCAGGAATTCCTTAAACACCTGTCCGATCAGCTTGAGTCACTCTTATTATCTGCTTACCTAGGCCTCGATCACTTCAAAAACAATCCTTCCCGACGCGAAGGTCTTGCCTTTTTGCTGAAGGCCAGTAAAAGTATTGTCTTTTCTTTTGCTTTCACTTCTGTGAGCGACTCCGATGTACGTAAAAACTTTGTCAGTTTTCAGAAAGAACTTTTGCCTTTTCTAGTCAAGGCTGCCCTCTAGGCAATCTTTATCCCACCCAAGGATAAATCCTCCTGTACTGATTTGGTTTTCGGTATAGAAACCTTTATATTTACTTTATAGCCCCCTGTGTTATGAGTAACGAAGTGTTGGAAATTTCAATTTCAGTGGATGAAAAATTCGATATGAGTTTTAATTTGACCAAAGGCATTTTTGGGTGGATCCTAAAAGTTTTTGGCAAATAAAAATTCAATCAATTGTCTATAATGGGTGTAAATCACGCCCTTCTGTTATCCTTGTGCCTAAAAAAATAGGAACTGTTAAATACAAGCTTTAGCTTTGCAGCAGAATGAGTAGAAATAGAAAAGCTGGAACGGTTACTATCCTTCCCAACTTAAGTATTATTGACATTGCTGAAGAAGGCAAGGGAGTGGCAAAGTCAGATGAATTGGTCGTTTTTGTTGATAAAGCCGTACCAGGTGATATCGTCGACGTCAAAATTGTAAAAAAGAAGAAAAACTTCGCAGAGGCGATAATTGAAACGCTTCATACGCCATCCGAATTCCGCACAGATGCTTTCTGTCAGCATTTCGGTACATGCGGCGGCTGTAAGTGGCAGCATATGGATTATGCGGCACAACTGCGTTTTAAACATAAAAATGTAGAAGCGGCGCTGCAGCGACTGGCGAAAGTAGATACGAGTACGATGGAGCCTATCCTGGGTTCAGCAGAAAATAAATACTACCGCAATAAACTGGAATACACTTTCTCCAATAAACGCTGGTTAAACCAGGAGGATATGGCAGATCGTGATGACCTGGAAATGAATGCACTGGGCTTCCATGTACCGCTACGCTTCGATAAAATCCTTGATATTCAGCATTGCTACCTTCAGGCAGAGCCCTCAAATACCCTGAGAAATGAGGTAAGAGACTATGCAATAACAGCAGGACTTAGCTTTTACGACCTGAGAGCGCATGAGGGTAACCTCAGAAACCTTATCATCCGTACTTCATCTACAGGAGAAGTAATGGTCGTGGTGGTGTTTGCCTTCGTAGAACAGGAACAGGTTGATGCCCTAATGGAACATCTAAAGGTTGGCTTCCCTGAAATCACCTCTTTGCTTTATATCATCAACCAGAAAAAGAACGATACCATATTTGACCAGGACGTCCTTACCTACGCTGGCAGGGATTATATCTTCGAAGAGATGAATGGCCTCAAATTTAAGATTGGTGCCAAATCATTTTACCAGACCAACTCTTTACAAGCGCATGAGCTGTACAAAATCACCAAAGAATTTGCTGGTTTTAAAGGGGATGAACTGGTATATGACTTATACACAGGGGCTGGAACCATTGCTAACTTTGTTGCCGGAAGCGTAAAACAAGTTGTGGGTGTTGAATATGTGCCTACAGCTATTGAGGATGCCAAATTCAACTCTGAATTGAACGGAATCGATAATACGATTTTCTATGCGGGCGATATGAAAGATATCCTTACTGCAGCGTTTATTGAGCAGCATGGTAAACCCGACGTGGTGATTACAGATCCACCGCGTGCAGGTATGCATGCTGATGTAGTAGAAAGACTACTGGAGATGGAGGCGGAGAAAATTGTTTATGTAAGCTGTAATGCAGCAACACAGGCAAGGGACCTTGCTTTGTTGAAAGAAAAATATGAAGTGAGCCGCATTAAACCTGTGGATATGTTTCCTCATACCCAGCATGTAGAGAACGTTGTGCTGTTAAACCTTATTAAATAGGTCGCTTTTTTAATAAATAAAGATTCAATCAGAGATGGATATAGAAGAGTTATTGCCTCAGCAGCCAGAGGGAGAAAAAAATGAGAAGAAAGTTAGTCCTTTGGTAAGCCTTGAAAAGGACCTGGAATTATATACAGAGTCTATTCAGGAAATTGCTGGCGAAATCAGGGGAGAGGGAATTTCCGAAAATCCTATTTTCGTAGCCCACCAGCATACGGTATCAATAGGGGAGATGATCCTGAACAGAGAGGAGTTAAATACCAACTGGACTATCCAGGCTTCTACTTTTGAAGAATTTGTAGAAAAGGGAATTATTAAACCAGAGTACAAGGAGCTATTCCTTAAGAGCTATAAGAATCCTGAAGATTTTATGTGTGTATTTGTGATTGTTCCGGAAGGAGCAAACTTCATCTACTACCCATACGCTTCACAGAGACGTTAAATCATAAAAAAACCTGTATCTCCAAAAGGATACAGGTTTTTTTTAGCTTCAATATAAGCCTGCTTAATCTACTTTAGACACACCGGAGTGTTTAGCAGAATTGTTTTTTAAGGCTGCAGCACCTTTATACTGGATGCTGCCACCACTGCTGGTAGTGGTTTCCAGGCCTTTCGCTACATTTACTTCCACACCTGCCCCGGAGCTTGTACTTACACGTGCATATTGCGAAGCGAGGCCCATTGCATCTACAGAGCTTCCAGAGCTGGAGCTTACTTCAACATTGGTAGCTGTACCATTTAAATTGATAGAAGCACCGCTGCTGCTCGTTACCTGCAGATTGTTGCAGGAGATGTTGGCGTTAATGCTTGCCCCAGAAGATACAGCAGTTTCCAGCTCCCCGGTTTTCAGGGTGTTCTGAGTTTTTACCGAACTGCCACTGCTGGCAGAAATGCTGTTTAGTTTTTTGTAGGTGATATACACTTTAGCGGACTTGTTTTTCCACATTTTGTTGATACCCCAGCTCTGTTTCCATTTCACATTTACTGTGCTGCCGCTTTGTTGAACTACCACCTCGTCGATGATGTCTTTCTCCGCTACGATCTTAGCAGATTCTGTGCTGCCCTGGGTAATCAGCAACTCAATTCCTGCGCTAACGGCAACACCGGTAAAATTATTTAAACTGATGGTTTTGCTTTGCTGAGCATGTACTGACAGACCAAAAGCTATGGTAAACAGACAAAGTAATGCTGTTTTTCGGATGTATAATGTCTTCATAGTAATAATATGTTTAAGATTATATGAATTAGACGCAGGAGGAGTGCAAACGTTGCAGCGTTTTGAAATTATTTTTCAGATATTTGATTTAGAAGCTTAAATTCCTTCTTTTTGTACCCTAACAACAATTACAGATGGCCGATTCACGATTACTTATTTTAGACAAAAAACAAATCCAGCAAAAGATAAACCGCATGGCTTACCAGATTCTGGAAGATAACTTGAATGAAAAAGAAATCGTTCTGGCAGGTATCTGGGATAGGGGATACAAACTGGCTCTGCGCTTAAAAACTGTTCTCACAGAAATATCAGAGCTGAAAGTTACTCTCTTCAAAATTGAACTGGAAAGGGACAGCAGCTGTTTATCAGCCAGCACAGATCCTGAACCCGCTAAAGTTAAAAACAAGGTGATCATCCTCGTGGATGATGTGCTCAACAGTGGAAAAACTCTGGCCTATGGCTTCGGCGTTTTCCTGAATACCCCGCATAAAAAGATCCGTACGGTCGTGATGGTAGACCGAAGCCATAAGATCTTTCCGGTAGCCACAGACTTTGTGGGCCTCCAAATGGCTACAGTTCTTAAAGAACATGTAGATGTTGTTCTTGATGTTGATGGCGAGGAGGACGGTGTATATTTAAGCTAATGCTTAATATCGCCTTCATCTATATCGTCCTGCTGTTTATAGTAATGCGTTTTAGCGTTACTGTATTCAACTTCCTGTCCAACCCCAAGTTGGGCTTATATGGCCGGCATTTCAGCGATCCGGTATCAGTAATCATCGAAATGACCGAAAATAGTGATGGCCTGAACGACCTGCTGAGCTCGCTGCAGCGACAGGATTACCAGCAGATAGAAGTGCTGATCCAGCACCATCCCCAGACCACAGTCGACCAGCGTATTCTTAACATTTGCGCCAATGATGCCCGCTTTCAGCTGCTTGAAAGAGGAGAGGACAGCAGCAATATCACTGAGGCAGCCGCTGGGAAATACCTGCTCTTTTTGCGGGACAATACAATCGTGAACAACGGGCTCATCAACAGTCTTATTTACCGCACGAAAGTTTTTAACCTCAGTCTGCTCACTGTCATTCCAACCCAGACAATTGAAGGTGCCGCTGCATACTGCCTCAGACCACTGGATAATTTTGTACTGCTGAACCTGGTTCCCTTACGTCTCGTCAGGCTTGTTTCCAGTCCGGTTTTTTCAGCCGGCAGTAACCAATGCATGTTTTTTAAGGCAGACGACTATAGTGGTTTTAACTGGCAGCGGCGTGCAGATGGCAAGATCACTGATGGGCTCGAAGTGGTTAAAGCCGTCAAACAGGAAGGCTTTAACGTGGACACCCTGCTGGGCAGTAAAATGCTTTATTCCACTTCCCCTGAGTCTGGCAGGCTCCTGTTCCTCAAAACCGGCAAGCGATTGCTCAGAGGATTCGGAAATAACAACTTTGCCGCGCTGCTCTACCTCCTGGTCGTTGTGGCAGGGCCGATAATCATGCTGTTCAATTATGAGTATAGTCTGCTTATTCTTCCCGCCGGACTCATCTTTTTGAGTAGGGTAATGATTTCTTTTTTATCCAGGCAACAACCGCTCTGGAACATTCTGCTGCATCCTATACAGATGCTTGCCCTTACTGCCGCATTGCTGGTGGCGATGTATGAGCGCTTATCTGTCAAGTAGTGCAGAATATGAAACTCTTTTTGTGTAATTTTGTAATATAAATAACCTTCTTCAGGGTTTTTGTAATTGAATAACAGAATTTATGAAATACGATTTAGCTGTAACTATAGATAAAGCTTCAGGTTTTTGTTTCGGGGTAGTTTATGCCATAGAAATGGCAGAAGATATTCTCGCTGATGAGGAGTATCTGTATTGCCTGGGCGATATCGTTCATAATGATGAAGAGGTGAAACGGCTTACCGATATTGGACTGCGGATCATAGATCATGAACAGCTGCAGCAGTTGCACAATGAAAAAGTACTGATCAGGGCACATGGCGAAGCACCCTCTACCTATCAGCTGGCTCTGGAGAATAACCTGATTCTGATCGATGCCTCCTGCCCGGTAGTATTGAAACTCCAAAACAGGATTAAAAACTCTTACGATGATAAGGAACAGATCCTGATTTTTGGTAAACATGGCCACGCCGAGGTAATAGGTCTTCAGGGTCAGACCAATGGCGACGCACTGGTTTTTCAGGACCTGGCAGAACTGGATCATGTAGAGTTGCCCGCTAAATTTACGCTGTATAGCCAGACTACAAAAAGTACCGATAAATTTTACCATATCAAAGACCAGCTGATTAGCCGCGGTTATGAGGTTAAGGCCAATGACACCATTTGCAGACAAGTATCCAACCGCTATGAGGATCTGGAGAAGTTTGTAGTGAATTTCGATAAAATCATCTTTGTATCCGGCAAGAAATCCTCTAATGGAAAGGTGCTGTACGACGTTTGCAAAAAGTATAACGACAATTCATACTTTATATCTTCCATTGACGAGCTGGACCTTAGCTGGTTTGCTCAGCAGGATAAGGTTGGTATCTGTGGTGCCACATCCACCCCAATGTGGCTGATGGAAAAAGTAAAAGCCAAACTCGAGTCTCTATAAGCTTGGCTTATCATTTATGTTCAAAAAATTTGTTCATCATTAAAAAGTAATTATTCAAAAGCCGTTTTTTGGCGGCTATAGCTTAACGTATATTTGTTTCCGATGCCTTGCTGTAAGTTATTCAGTCTGGCCTCAATCTTTAAATATGGGAAAAAAGGGTGTATTATTAGTGAATTTAGGAACTCCGGACAGCCCGGAAGTAGGTGATGTCCGTAAATATCTTGATCAGTTTTTGATGGATGAACGTGTAATCGATATTAATGCGGTTAGCAGAACGTTACTGGTAAAAGGTGTTATTGTCCCTTTCCGTAGTCCAAAAACGTCAAAATTATATAAAGAGATCTGGGATGAAAACGGATCGCCCTTATTATACTACAGTAAAATACAGGCTGCCATGGTTCAGGAGCAGCTTGGTCCGGATTATCATGTAGAACTGGCAATGCGTTACCAAAGTCCTTCCATCGCTACGGCATTGGCAAACATGAAAGCAGGGCTGGTAGAAAGTATCCAGGTAATCCCGCTTTTTCCGCAATATGCCTCTGCAAGTACGGGGTCTGTAATTCAGCTGGTGATGGAACTCGTAAGTAAATGGCAAACTATTCCTCCCGTTTCTTTTGTGAACTCTTTTCACGACAATGAAATGATGATCGAAACCTTCGCCGATAATGCACGTAAATATCAGCCAGAGAGTTACGACCAGATCTTATTTAGCTTCCACGGTTTGCCGGAGAGACAGCTCAAAAAATGTGACCATACTGCTCAGCACTGCCTGCAGAAAGAGAACTGCTGTGCCACGCTTACTGATGTCAATAAATTTTGCTACTCTGCACAATGTCACGATACCGCACGTCTGATTGCGGCAAAGCTTGATATACCAGCCGAGAAATATAGTGTATGTTTCCAGTCGAGATTGGGAAAAGAGCCTTGGGTGCAGCCTTATACCAGTGAGGTATTGAAAGAACTGGCTGCACAAGGTAAAAAGAGGTTATTGGTATTCTGCCCTGCCTTCGTAGCCGATTGTCTCGAAACACTCTATGAAGTTACTGTTGAGTATGGTGAAGAGTTTAAACACCTTGGTGGTGAAGAAGTGCAGTTGGTATCCAGCCTGAACGATCACCCGCTATGGATTGGTGCCCTGGTTAAAATGGTAAAAGACGCTCACGCCGCTTAATTGTATTTTTCCAGGTATTTAATAATCTGTGCAGTAGATCCTGTTTTATCGCTTACATATTTGCTGGCCCGCTGGCCCGCATCCTGATCTTTCAGCAGCTGATCAAAAGCTGCTGAAAGATCAGTAAATAAACTGATCGTAATTGCCGCTTTTATGGCAATAAGGTCCTTTGCCTCCTGAAACTTATCGTATTTAGGCCCAATGATCACCGGCAACCCAAATGCGGCGGCTTCGAGTGTATTGTGGATGCCGGTCCCAAATCCCCCGCCTATATAGGCGATTTCCCCATATTGATAAACAGAAGAGAGCATACCTATATTGTCAACAAGCAATACTTGTCGGTCAAAGGCACCTGATGTGGTTTCCAGCTGTGTATATCTTGCAGCCTCAGGAATCAGCTTAATGATTTCATTAATGTGGTCTGGCTGTATCTCGTGGGGTGCAATGATAAATTTCCAATCGGGATGTTGCTTAATCAGCTCAGCTAACAATTGTTCATCCGGTAACCAGGTACTGCCCGCAATGAAAACCCGACTGCTCTCACAAAACTTTTCAATCAGCTCCAGCTTTTTAGGTGCCGCGGCATTCTCCGCCACCCGGTCAAAACGTGTATCCCCGCTCAAACTTGTATTGGCAAGGTTTATTGAGTTTAACAAGCGCACACTTTGTTCATTCTGCACAAAGAAATAGCTTACATAGCTGAGTATCCGCCTGTAAAACCCTCCATACCATTTAAAAAAAGCTTGCTCTGGTCTAAAGATTCCCGAAATCAGTATCAAAGGAATCTGCTGCTGGTGCAGCGTTTTGAAATAGTGATACCAGAACTCATATTTCGTGAAAATAGCAATCTCAGGCTTCAGCAGCCTGATAAATTCCTCAGCATTTTTTTTCGTATCCAATGGCAAATAAAAAATACCATCTGCCAGTGCGTAATTTTTCCTAACCTCGTAACCAGAAGGAGAGAAGAAGGTAACCACGATGTTTTTATGCGGATATTTTTCCTTCAAAGCCTCTAAAACAGGTCTTCCCTGCTCAAATTCACCCAACGAAGCGAAATGAAACCAGATGTGTCTTTTTGTAACGTCTAACTTATTATTTATAATTTTAAATATATTTTGTCTGCCCTCCAAAAATAATTTAGCCTTAATATTAAAAATAGAGGCGATTGAAAGCAGAATTCTATATAAAAAAATAGCAAAATTATAAAGCCAAAGCATTTTGTAGGTTTATTTATTATCTTAGCCGAAGATACTTGATTAAATTCAAAAATGCCCTTATGATATGTTGACTCTTGTGTCCCGGCATGAATTTTACAATCATGCATTTATAAATAAGCTACTTAATAATTTAAATATATTCATATGAAAATTGCCGTAATCGGAACAGGGTATGTTGGACTAGTAACTGGTACTTGTCTGGCTGAAACAGGTAACACCGTAATTTGTGTTGACATCAATGAAGCTAAAGTGCTGCAAATGCAGAATGGTCAGATCCCAATTTATGAACCAGGACTTGATGTTTTGTTCTTAAGAAACATTGAGCAAAAGCGTTTAACCTTTACTACTGACCTTGCGTTAGCCGTAAAAGATGCACAAATTATTTTTATGGCATTGCCAACGCCTCCGGGTGGTGATGGTGCGGCAGATCTATCCTACATTCTGGGTGCTGCAAAAGACATTTCAAAATTAGTAACCGATTACAAAGTGATCGTTAACAAATCTACAGTTCCTGTAGGTACAGCAGACAAAGTTCAGGCAGTGTTTAAAGAACATACTTCGGTAGAAATCGACGTAGTGTCAAACCCTGAGTTTTTACGCGAAGGTGTTGCTGTAGAAGATTTTATGAAGCCTGACCGTGTGGTCATTGGTACAAGAAGCGACCGTGCCCGTAAATTGATGGCAGAGCTATATGGCCCTTATGTTCGTCAGGGAAATCCTATCCTTTTTATGGATGAGAAATCTTCTGAATTAACCAAATATGCTGCAAACTCATTCCTGGCAACAAAAATCACTTTCATGAACGAAGTGGCTAACCTTTGTGAGCTGGTAGGTGCAGATGTAGATTCAGTACGTAAAGGTATTGGTTCTGATGACAGGATCGGTAAACGTTTCTTATTCCCTGGAATTGGTTACGGTGGTTCATGTTTCCCTAAAGATGTTCAGGCCCTGGCTAAATCTGCCGAGGAGAACTCTTACGACTTCGCTATCCTGAAAGCAGTAATGGAAATTAACGAGAAACAAAAAACTGTCTTGGTAGAGAAACTCGTAAAATATTATAAAGATGGTCTTAAAGGCAAACATTTTGCACTTTGGGGATTAGCTTTCAAACCAGAAACTGATGATATCCGCGAAGCACCAGCTTTATATATTATCGACGACCTGGTAAAGGCGGGCGCAACGGTAACGGTATTTGACCCTGAAGGTATGGCTAACGTGAAAAACATTATTGGCGACAAGGTTAAATATGCTGCTAACCAATATGAGGCATTGGAAGGTGCTGATGCATTGTTAATCGCTACAGAATGGTCGGTATTCCGTAATCCGGACTTCGAGAAAATGGAAGAAAAATTAGCCAACAAAGTCATTTTTGACGGACGTAACTTATATGATCTGCAGAAAATGATCGACTTGGGATATTATTATAACAGTATTGGCCGTAAATTGGTAGACTAATGGAGCGTAAAAGAGTATTAATAACCGGCGCAGCTGGTTTCCTGGGATCGCATTTATGCGACAGGTTTATTAAAGAAGACTACCACGTAATTGCGATGGATAACCTGATTACGGGTGATCTGCAAAATATCGAGCACTTGTTTGCATTGGAGAACTTTGAGTTTTCTCATCATGATGTATCCAAGTTTGTGTATGTTCCGGGTAAACTGGACTATATTCTTCACTTCGCGTCTCCGGCGAGCCCAATAGATTACCTGAAAATTCCTATCCAGACCTTAAAAGTAGGTTCACTGGGAACACATAATCTTTTAGGTCTTGCTAAGAACAAAAACGCAAGAATGATCATCGCCTCTACATCAGAGGTGTATGGTGATCCTAATATCAACCCCCAGCCAGAAGAGTACTGGGGTAATGTTAACCCGGTTGGCCCTAGAGGGGTGTACGACGAGGCGAAACGTTTCCAGGAAGCCATGACTATGGCTTACCATACTTTCCATGGTTTAGAAACACGTATCGTACGTATTTTTAATACTTATGGTCCGAGAATGCGCCTGAACGACGGCCGCGTATTGCCAGCTTTCATTGGCCAGGCTTTAAGGGGAGAAGACCTTACCGTATTTGGTGATGGTTCACAGACGCGTTCATTCTGTTACGTGGATGACCTTGTTGAGGGAATCTATAGATTGCTGCTGAGCGATTACGCACAGCCAGTGAACATTGGTAACCCTGATGAAATCACCATCGGACAGTTTGCCGAAGAAATCATCAAGCTTACAGGAACGTCACAAAAGGTAATCTACAAAGAACTGCCGGTTGACGATCCTAAACAACGCCAGCCAGATATTACCAAAGCTAGAGCCCTGCTTAACTGGGAGCCTAAGGTAGATCGTGCAGAAGGTTTGAAAATCACTTATGAGTATTTCAAAAGCCTGCCTGCTGAAGCATTGGTGAACAAAGAACATAAAGATTTTACTACGTATAACCGCTAATCCGAAATGGGAAAAATATTAGTTACTGGAGGAACAGGATTCATTGGCTCTCATACTGCTGTTGAACTGATCAGCGCAGGTTATGAGGTAATCCTTGTAGACGACTTTTCAAACTCCGACAAAAAGATTCTTGACCAATTAGCGGTGATCACGGGAGAAAAACCTGAGTTCACTGAACTTGATCTTTGTGGTGAAGCAAAAGTTAAGGAATTTGTTGCCGCGCATCCGGATATTACTGGTGTGATCCATTTTGCAGCCTTTAAGGCCGTTGGTGAATCTGTTCAGCAGCCCTTAAAATATTATAGAAACAACTTTTACTCGTTAATCAATTTGATTAACGGGTTTAACCAAAAGGTTGACCTGGTATTCTCTTCTTCATGTACAGTATATGGTCAGCCAGACCAATTACCGGTTACAGAAGATGCAGCAGTGAAAAGAGCTGAATCCCCTTATGGAAATACAAAGCAGATCGCAGAAGAAATCCTCATCGATGCCTGTGCCGTAACTCCGGAGCTTAGGGTTACCTCACTGCGTTACTTTAACCCGGTAGGTGCACATGATTCAGCGCTGATTGGCGAATTGCCAATTGGTGTTCCGCAAAACCTTGTGCCTTTTATCACTCAATCGGCAATTGGCAAACGCGGTCCGGTTACTGTTTTCGGAAACGATTACAACACACCAGACGGCAGTGCGGTAAGAGATTATATCCATGTGGTTGATTTGGCCAAGGCACATGTTGCGGCTATCAAACGTCTGGAAAGCAAAAAAGCGACAAGCAATTATGAAGTATTTAATTTAGGAACAGGTAAAGGCTCTTCAGTACTCGAAATTATCAGTGCTTTCGAATCTTCAACCGGTGAAAAATTAAACTATACTATCGGTGCACGCCGCGAGGGTGATGTAGAACAAGTATATGGCGACGTAACTAAATCTGCTGAACAATTAGGCTGGAAAGCAGAACTGGATGTAAATGCCATGATGTTATCTGCCTGGAAATGGGAAAAATATCTCAAAGATAACCCTTTCTAAATGCTGTTAAAGGATCATAAAGATCTAAAAGCTGCAATAACTGCCATACCTCCAAAGGAAAAAGATAAGTTATTGCTTCGTCTGATCGCAAAAGATAAGGTGCTCACTGAGCACCTTCATTTTAAGTTACTTGAGGGGCCTGCCGACCTGGAGGAGCGACGCCAGTTGCTTACTGAGGAAATAGACGAGGCCGTCTCAGTGTTGAATAAGATGAAAAAATCGACCTCTAAAGATGCACTCGTAGTCTTCAGAAAATTAAACGGAAGGGTTAATCATCACTTCAAAGTAACTAAAGATCCGGATACAGAAGTAGATCTTCGTTTACATTTATTGAAATTGCTACCTTTGGGCTATAATGAGGGTGTTTTTTCACCGCTCGCCAAGTACAATGAACGCTTAAAAAATTATTATTTAAGAACTACACTGGCATTATATAAAAAATACCAGAAGCTGCATGAAGACATACAGTATGATTTTAAAGATGATTTTAACGTTTTATTGGAAAAGCTAAAGCAGCATGAGCTGCTGAGAGCAGCTAAAGAAATAGGATTGCCCGAGGAATTGTAAAAAATAAATAAACGCTGATGAAACCATCATGAAAATGATAGCTTCATAACCGCTGAAAATAAATAGACGCCAATGAAACCATCATGTAAATGATAGCTTCATGACCGCTGAAAATAAATAGACGCCAATGAAAAAGATTTTAATAACTGGTGGTGCCGGATTTATCGGTTCTCACGTAGTACGGAGATTTGTAAACAAATACCCTGACTATGAAATTGTAAACCTTGATAAATTAACTTACGCAGGTAACCTTGCTAACTTAACAGACGTCGAGGCCAACCCAAACTACAGATTTGTAAAGGCAGATATCACTGACGCCGAAGAAATCAATAACCTTTTTAAGTCAGAGAATTTTGATGCCGTGATCCACCTGGCAGCAGAATCCCATGTTGACAGGTCTATCACTGATCCTACAGCGTTTGTGATGACCAACGTTATTGGTACCGTTAACCTTCTTAATGCTGCACGTGAGTTCTGGAAAGGTGATTACGCAACCAAAAGATTTTACCACGTATCTACTGATGAAGTGTATGGTGCCTTGGGCGATACCGGAATGTTTACCGAAACAACGGCCTACGATCCGCACAGTCCTTATTCTGCATCCAAAGCCTCATCAGACCATTTTGTAAGAGCTTATCATGATACTTATGGTTTGGATACCGTTATTTCTAACTGCTCAAATAACTATGGTTCACACCACTTTCCAGAGAAGCTAATCCCTCTGGCAATTAACAATATCAAAAGTAATCTTCCGGTACCTGTTTATGGTAAAGGTGAGAATATTCGCGATTGGTTATGGGTAGAAGACCATGCACGTGCAATTGATGTAATCTTCCACGAAGCGAAAACAGGGGAGACCTACAATATTGGTGGACATAATGAATGGAAAAATATTGACCTGATCCACTTGTTATGCAAGATTATGGACAAAAAGCTAGGACGTGAAGAAGGCGAGTCGGCTAAGCTGATCACTTTTGTAACAGACCGTGCCGGACACGATTTACGTTATGCGATCGACTCTACAAAACTTCAGGAGAAATTAGACTGGGTACCTAGTCTTCAATTCGAAGAAGGATTAGAAAAAACTGTAGCCTGGTATCTTGAGAATGAAGAGTGGTTAACCAATGTTACTTCAGGAAACTACCAGAAATATTACGAGACACAATATAATGCAAGATAATTAGTAGCGGAACCCGCTTCACCAACAAAAAGCCTGCTTCTTTTCTTCTGATAGCCACAAGGCATTTATCAGGATAAAAGAGCAGGTTTTTTTATTGATCAATCATTAGAAATGATTTTCATATCATTTTACTTATTTATTCATAACGTAAGGCTTCTACAGGGTCAAGCTTAGAAGCTTTTCTAGCCGGATAGTAACCAGAAAGAATTCCGACACCTACGCAGAGGACGAAACCGCCAACGATAAAACTCCATGGAATAATAAAAGAGCCGCCCATGGCCAGTGATATCCCGTTTCCAAGCAAAATTCCGAAGAGAATACCCATAGCACCACCCATCAGGCATATCACCACGGCTTCAATCAAAAACTGTTTTCTAATAACCGACGGGTTGGCGCCAATAGCTTTTCTGATTCCAATCTCACGGGTACGCTCAGTAACTGAAACCAGCATAATATTCATTAGCCCGATAGAGGCCCCAATCAGCGTGATGGCACCAATGGCAATTCCGCCGTAGGCGATGTAAGCCAGGTTTTCAAAAAGCGTCTGCGCTACTGCATCACTCTTGGTGATCTCAAAATTGTTTGGCTGCGTTACTTTAATCTTGCGGATATTTCTGAAGGTTGCTGTAGACTCCCCAATTACAGTCTCCATCTGCTCACGGTTATTTACCATGATCGTCAACGTGTAAGAAGGGTTGGAACTGGAATTAATTATCTTTGCTTTGTACAGTGGGATCAATATTGCCCTGTCCGTATTTGCCCCCATGCTGGATCCTTTGGTGGCCAATACGCCAATAACTTTCAAACGGTGGTTACCAGCTGTAATAATTTGATCTATGGGCGATTGCTGTTTAAACAGTGTAGTGGCAATTTCATTTCCGATGATGCAGACGTTTGTACCCTGCTCGGCTTCCGGTCCGCTGAAATTTCTTCCCTGTGCCAAATCCAACCCCTGTGCCTGCAGACCGTTCTCATCAATTCCCTGAATCCTGATATTAGGGTTAGTTTTTTCTGTTCCATATTTGGCTGTAGCACCGCTGGTAGCAATCACACTTACTGTCACTGTGGCCGGCGCATTGAGCGTGTTTCTTAAAGCTATGGCATGCTCGTAGCGGATAGAGGCGAAAGGTTTTGGTCCCTGACCCGGTCCGCCGATACGGATTCCCGTTCCCCGGTTACGGATGGTAAATGAATTGGCGCCCATATTTGAAAATGCGTCGGTCATGCTCGCCTTCACCGCATCAAGCGTTGTTAAGATCCCCACCAGGGCCGATAAACCTATAGCAATAATCAGGGCAGTGAGCATGGTACGCAGCCGGTTGCTTTTGATCGCCTGCAAAGCAAGTCTAATATTTTCAGTATAGGTCATTACGCAGAATAAATTTAGGATGCCGGGAAAAAGAAAATCCCGCTGTTAGGACAACGGGATTCTTAAAATGTTACACCTGGATTGATAAAAGCTCCATATAAAAAGCAATTAAAATCTGTTTGTGATCAACTATACCGAAAAGCTGGTTCCGCAACCGCAGGTACTTTCAGCATTAGGGTTGCTAAATGTAAATCCTCTTGAGTTAAGGCCATCCTGCCAATCTACCTGCATACCCAGCAGATACATCTGGTGTGCTTTATTCATAAAGGTTCTGATACCGTCAATGTTAAATTCCTGATCGCCGTCTTTCATCTGGTCAAAACCCAGCAGGTAACTCATACCAGAGCATCCGCCGCCTTCAACACCCACGCGAAGACCAAAATCATCACCAATTTCCTGCTGATTTCTTAATTTTAAAAGTTCTTTTTTAGCTGTTTCAGTAAAAGTAACCGGCGCAAATGATGTGTCAACTGTACTCATAATAATTCTGGATTAGGACAAACAAATATAATTGATAAAACTTTCCTTACAGTCAATTTGACGTAAAGAATTGAATATATTCGCAGTTAAAGCTCATTTTTGGGCCAGATAAATAATATCAGATGGAAATCACCTACCTACTAACATTAGTCGCAGTTATTGCCGCTGGCGGAACAATCACCCTCGTCGCTTCCTGGTACCTGCTCAAAAAAGATATCCGCAGGTCCTTTTCGCCTGAATTGCCTTCGTCCGACAAAAAAGGAAATGCACAGTTACTAGCCTTAAGGCTGCAGGCACATGAGCGCATGATCGTTTTCATCGACAGGCTCAACCCAAGTAACCTCTTTCTACGGTTAAATCAGCCGGGGATGACGGCAAGGCAACTGCAGGCAGTAGTGCTTAACGAAGTACGCGCCGAATACCAGCATAATGTGAGTCAGCAGTTATATATCAATGCAGAAACATGGGATGTATTGTGTAAATTGAAGGACGATACCATTGCCATGATCAACAATGCTGTAGGGGAGTTGTCAGCTGATGCAAGCAGCATAAACCTGAGCAGAAAAATCCTGGAGCATGTAGCAGGTATAAAAGCAAATCCTTATGAGCTGACCTTAGGACTGCTGAAGCAAAATATTCACGAGTTGTTATGATATGGATGATAAAAAAAGGCTGACCACTTCGGGTATAGAAATCAAAGCAGTGTATTGCAACGCTTCGCCTATGGAAGAGCAGCCGGGTAAATTTCCTTTTACCCGTGGTATCCAGAAGGACATGTACCGCGGTCGCCTTTGGACCATGCGGCAATACGCGGGCTTTAGCACCGCCGAAGAGTCCAACAAACGTTACCACTATCTGCTGGCACAGGGAACTAACGGACTTTCTGTAGCCTTTGACCTGCCAACGCAAATTGGTTATGATTCCGATCATGAAATGGCCGAAGGCGAAGTAGGGAAAGTCGGCGTAGCCATTGATTCGCTGAAAGACATGGAAATACTATTTGAGGGTATAGAACTGGAAAAGATCACCACTTCCATGACCATCAATGCCACAGCCTCTATATTGCTCGCTATGTACCTGGTGATTGCCAAAAGGCAGGGAGCTAACCTGCAGAAAATTTCCGGTACAATCCAGAATGATATCCTGAAAGAATATGCTGCCCGCGGAACTTATATCTATCCGCCCAAAGCGTCCATGAGGATCATCACGGATATATTCGAATACTGCAGCAAGGAAGTACCCAAGTGGAATACCATCTCGATTTCGGGATATCATATCCGCGAAGCCGGCTCCACGGCCGTCCAGGAGCTTGCCTTTACCCTCGCCAATGGCAAGGCTTATTTGCAGGCTGCTATCGAAAAGGGACTTGACATCAATGTTTTTGCCAGGCGCTTATCGTTCTTTTTCAATTGTCACAATGATTTTTTTGAAGAGATCGCCAAATTCCGGGCCGCCAGAAGAATGTGGGCAAACATTACCAAATCATTGGGTGCAACGGATGAAAAGGCACAGATGCTGCGCTTTCATACCCAGACTGGCGGCTCTACTCTAACCGCACAGCAGCCCATGAACAACATTATCAGGGTAACCAACCAGGCCATGGCTGCGGTATTGGGCGGCACGCAATCCCTGCATACCAATGGTTATGATGAGGCTTTGTCTTTACCGACCGAGGCAGCGGCAAAAATTGCGTTGCGCACCCAGCAGGTAATTGCTTTTGAAAGCGGGGTAACGGCAACGGCCGATCCGCTGGCGGGCTCCTATTTTGTGGAATCATTAACCAATGATGTGGAAGCTGCAGCACAACTCTACCTGGATAAAATTGAGGCCATGGGCGGGTCGGTAAACGCAATTGAAAGTGGATATATGCAGAATGAGATTGCCGAATCAGCCTATAATTATCAGCTTGAGGTAGAGAATGCTGGCAGGATTGTTGTTGGTGTGAATAGATTTACACAAAAAGAGGAAATGGTTACTGATACGTTAAATATAAACGAATCCATAAGAATTATACAAACTGATAAAATAAAACGTTTAAGAGAAGAGAGAAACGAAACAGAGGTGGCTCTGGCGTTAACCAGGGTAAAACGAGTGGCGGAAGCTGAGGATAACCTGATGCCCCACATAATCTCCGCTGTTGAAGTTTATGCAACTTTAGGAGAGATCGCTGATGTACTGCGGGAGGTATTCGGAGAGCACTGAGTTTTATGTTAAAAAATAGTTATCCACATAAAAAATTTAGGTTAAGTGGTCTATGAATCTGCTGATTAAGGACTTACTAAATAAATCAAATTTTTGTTTTTTTTGTTGATATTTTTTTGAATCTTCGATCTCCTGAAGCAGTAATTGTTTAAACTGTTTCCGCGATCTAAAAACCAATTATTGCAGGATAAATATGGAAAAAACTTGTGCAGAAGTATGGAAAAACTGTCTCCAGATTATTAAGGACAATATCCCTCTCCAGAGCTTCAAGACCTGGTTCGAGCCGATATCCGCCCTTAAACTTGAAGGCAAAGTTTTAACTATACAGGTGCCAAGTCTGTTTTTCTATGAATGGCTGGAGGAACACTATGTAGGTCTGTTACGCAAAACTGTCAAGAAACAACTTGGTGATGATGGCAGACTGGAATATAATATTGTGGTAGATAAATCGTCCAATACAGGATCACCTTATACAACCAACATGCCTTCCAACGGCAATGGTGCGGAAACAAAAATGCAGTCCATGCCTATTCCGGTTTCCATCAATAAAGATATCAAAAACCCATTCATCATTCCAGGGTTAAAAAAGATGAATGTAGACCCTCAGCTTAATGCAAATTATACATTTGATAATTATATTGAGGGCGACTGTAACCGTTTGGCACGTTCTGCAGGTTTTGCCGTGGCAGCCAAACCCGGCGGTACTTCTTTCAACCCACTGATGATTTATGGGGGAGTAGGACTAGGAAAAACCCACCTCGCCCAGGCGATAGGCAATGAGATCAGGCGCAGTATGGCTGATAAGCTGGTGATCTATGTTTCCTGCGAGAAATTCTGCCAGCAGTTTGTAGACTCGCTGAAGAACAATACCATTAATGATTTTGTGAATTTTTACCAGGCAATGGACGTGATTATCATGGATGATGTGCATAACTTTGCCGGTAAAGAGAAAACCCAGGATATATTTTTCCATATTTTCAACCACTTACATCAGTCGGGTAAACAGATTATTCTAACTTCTGATAAAGCACCCAAAGACCTGGCTGGCCTCGAAGAAAGATTGCTGAGCCGTTTCAAATGGGGGCTTTCTGCCGATCTTCAGGTTCCTGACCTCGAAACACGCATCGCTATCCTTAGAAAGAAAATGTACGCCGATGGCATCGAACTTCCTCAGGAGGTGGTAGAATATGTTGCCAACAACATCAACAACAATGTAAGAGAGCTGGAAGGTGCCATGGTATCCTTGCTGGCGCAGTCTACACTAAATAAAAAAGATATCGATCTGAGTTTGGCCAAACAAATGTTGATGAACTTTATCAAGAACACCACCAAAGAGATTTCAATGGAATATATCCAAAAATTAGTCTGCGAGTATTTTGAAGTACCTGTAGATATGGTGAAATCCTCTACCCGTAAACGCGAGATTGTGCAGGCCCGCCAGATTTCTATGTACCTTTCTAAAAGCCATACCAAATCATCCCTCAAATCTATCGGTGCTTTTTTTGGCGGCAGAGACCACTCCACAGTGATTTATGCCTGTCAGACTGTAGAAGATCTGATCGACACGGATAAAAAATTCAAAGGTTATGTGCACGACATACAGAAAAAACTAAAGATGGTATAAATTACTTAAAAACAAGTAAAGCCTGCAGCTAGCTGCAGGCTTTACTTGTTTTTAAGGCTTTTTGTTCCAGTACCCCTATTTTATGGCTTCCAGTTTCATCAGTCCATAAAACAGCGCTGCCGCGTGCAGCGACTGATCGATTTTATTATCTGCCAGCAGCTGTTTCACTTCCGCTATTGTATATTCTTCTACGTTCAGGATTTCATGCTCATCCAAATGCTGCTCATGTGTTTTTACCCCGCCTGTAAGCAAATAGGTAAAGGTGCGGTTGGTCGATGTTGCTGGGTTAGGGTAGAGCGTAGCGATCAGTTCACAGGTATCAAAGCTATAACCTGTTTCTTCCTGAAGTTCCCGCTTTACACCCATCTCAGGATCTTCTCCCGGATCCACCACCCCACCTGGGACTTCCAAGGAGATAATGTCGGCTGCGTGACGGTACTGACGTACCAAAATCAATTTATTCTCTCTTGTAACCGCTATTGCATTGGCCCAATCCGGATATTCCAATACATAATAATCATCTTTAACTGTACCATTCTGCAGCTTGCAGGTATCTACGCGTAATGTGGCCCATTTTTCTTTAACCAGATATCTGGAAGAAAGCTTTTGCCATTTTTGTATCTCCATTAATATATTTTTTTTAAAAGCTATCGTGAATCGGGTAAGTTCTCATTTAAGTATTTCCTGATCAGTTTCTGTCGGTCAAGGCTTATCATGTTTACCACATGGTGTTTGCTCTCCAGCAGCTGATAGATCTGCAACAACTTCCCGGCGAGCGACTGGTTATCCAGGTCGGCCACCTGTAGGTCTAGTTTTGAATAAAGCAGCTGCGAAAGCATATCAAGTTTTTCTGAGGGAAAGTCTTTGCTGTCAAGGTAAAGCGCAAAGTCGCTTTCGCTGCTGGAGAGCAGGTCTTTGAGTAAAATTCCGAAATCATGTTCCAGGATTCCATTCAGTTCATTTTCTGCTTCTTCTAGCTTTCCTTCCAGCTTTAGTCCCATCATCCTGGCCAATGCCTGGGCAAGCTTTTGTATTTCGGCTGTCAATAAATCGCGTCTGTACATAGCTTACCAGTCCCCGCTGCTACCGCCACCACCGAAACTACCGCCGCCGAAGCCGCCAAATCCACCACCACTGCTGCTACCGCCACCGCCCCAGCCGCTGCCAGAACTTCTGCCGCTATTGCCCAGTAACATTCCCAGGAATAGGGCATTGCCTACACCGCGACTGCCGAATACTTGTCCGCCATTTCCTCCGCCACCTTTTTTGATGATGATGATAATTATCACAATGATAATCACCAGAATGAGCACGCCAGATCCGCCACCTTTTTTCGAGGCAGCTCTTGGATTATCATTTTTATACTCACCTTTCGCATACTTGATGATTGCTGTAGTACCAGCATCAAGTCCCCCGTAATAATCACCGTCCTTAAAATAAGGTTTGATTTCATTGTCGATGATTCTTTTGGTGATGATGTCTGGTAAAGCCCCCTCAAGGCCATAACCGGTTTGCATTGAAATCTTGCGGTCTCCTAAAGAAACCACAATCATTACCCCATTGTTCTTTTTTGCTCCCCCAACACCCCATTTCCTGCCCAGCTCCAGCGCATAGTCGTTGATATCGTACTCTCCGATACTTTTTACGATAGCAATAGCCACCTGAGTACTGGTAGAATCGTCAAATGCAACGAGCTTATCCTCCAGCTGTTGTTTCTGTGTTGCAGAAAGTGTACCCGTATAGTCATTTACCAGGGTGTTTGGTTTCGCCGGAAAATCCTGGGCGATACCGCAGGTATAAATCAGGGTTAGGAATAGTACTAAGATTATTCTTCTCATTTGTTTCTTAGTTGGTTTCCTTTCGGTCTATAAATATGATATCATTTGGCAGTTCATTGATATCTCCATTTTGATATGGGAAATTAATCGCCAGCTTTTCTCCAGCCAGTATAATTCCCGCAACCAAGCCGTTAACAATGCTGCCGCCGGCAAAATGCGCTTTCATGGCAATCTGTGTGGTCTCCCAAAAATCTGGTGCTACCACCTGATGAATACCTCTGTCGCCTATAATCGCAAACTTATGGTCCTCATAAGCCAGGTAAATCAATACCCCATTATGTAAAGATGTTTTATCCATCCCCAGTTTGGTGAAATATTCGCTTGCCCTGTCAAAGGCATCGCCCTTACAATGTTTTTCAACGGCAATTCTAATTTCGCCTGAAGTCATTTTTTCAGCCTCTGCTATCGTGCTTGTGATCAGGTCTTGTTCTTGTTCAGTCAGAAACGACATAATGATTGAATTAAAAAGATAAGGGTAATGCTGTTCTTATGCAAAAACAGATATTACCCTCAAATGTTATTTGAATTAAAACTCTACTTTAGGCGCATTCTCAGCACCTGCATCGGCCTTGAAGCCTGCACGCTGCTTAAATCCGAAAACGCCGGCAGTTAGGTTATTCGGGAACGACCTTACTTTGGTGTTGTACTCCTGAACAGAGTCGTTGAAATCTTTGCGGGCAACGGCAATCCTGTTCTCGGTACCTTCCAGCTGAACAGAAAGATCGCTGAACTGCTGCGTAGCTTTAAGCTCTGGATAGTTCTCTGTTAGCACCATCAGTTTTCCCAACGCCTGACCAATCTGCCCCTGTGCGGCCTGGAATTTTTCTATTTTCTCCGGGGAAAGGTCGTCGGCATCCACTTTAATCTGGCTTGCTTTTGAACGTGCCTCGATCACTGCAGTTAACGTGCTTTGCTCAAATTTCGCTGCACCTTTAACTGTACTCACTAAATTAGGTATTAAGTCAGAACGGCGCTGATATTGCGTTTCTACCTGGTTCCACTTGGTTTTAACATCCTCATCCAGTTTAACCATGGAATTATAGCCACAACTGCTGAACATCGTAGTGAAGAACAAAGCTCCGACAACTCCTAATATTGCTTTTTTCATTTTTTTCTAGTTTGGTTTAACACCTGTTAATTTACACATTCAGACTCAAAATCTATACCCATTGTTACGAATGCTTAAAAAACATGACAGGAATTTAGGATTAATGCAATTAGTTGCCCCATCCCATGGCGTGGACAGTCTTTTTGACAGGTTAATATTCATGATCTTTCCTCGTAAGTATCTGTTATTTATGTGCGCGGATCGGTAGTTGACATTGTATTTCTTACCTTTGCGGAAATTCGGGATAAAAACCCGACAGTTTATATGCAAAAAGATATCGAAATTACACTCGCTCCCCGCGATCTTGACAACGAAAATGAAATCAAAGCCACGCTGGCTGCTGCTTTAAAGATCGATCTATCCCGCGTCAGGGGATATCAGACGCTAAAGCGCTCTATCGATGCGCGCTCAAGGAAAGTCATCTACCGCTTACAGGTAAAAGTTTTTATTGATGAACCTCAGGTGCCGGAAGTATTTAGCCTGGAATACCAGTCTGTGAAGGATAAAAAACCGGTGATTATTGTGGGCGCGGGGCCTGCCGGACTATTTGCTGCACTGCAGTGTATAGAGAATGGGATGAAACCTATCGTACTGGAGCGTGGTAAAGACGTCAAACAGCGCAGAAGAGACCTGGCCCTGATCAACAAACAGGGTATTGTAAATACCGAATCCAACTATTGTTATGGTGAAGGCGGTGCCGGAACCTATTCTGACGGTAAATTATATACACGCTCTAACAAGCGGGGAGATATCAACAAAGTGCTGCAGATTTTTGTACAGCATGGCGCATCAGACGATATTCTGATTGATGCGCGCCCCCATATAGGAACCAACAAACTACCCCACATCATTACTGCCATACGCGAGACTATCCTGAACGCTGGCGGCGAGGTACTGTTTGATCAAAAGGTAACCGACTTTATAATCGAATTTGGTAAAATGAAGGGCGTTGTGGTAAACGAAAGCGATACAATGCTGGGTGAAGCGGTGATTCTTGCCACAGGTCACTCTGCACGCGATATTTATACCTTACTGCATCAAAAAGGCATTCAGGTAGAAGCTAAACCCTTTGCCCTTGGTGTTCGCATTGAACATCCACAGGAAATTATTGATTCGGCACAGTATCATTGTGATATCAGGAGCGAATTCCTTCCCCCCGCCTATTACAGTCTGGTAGAACAGGTGGGCAGCAGGGGAGTTTTTTCTTTCTGTATGTGCCCGGGCGGCATTATCGCACCCTGTGCAACGCATATGAACGAGATTGTAGTGAACGGCTGGTCGCCTTCTAAAAGGAATAACCCCTTTGCCAACTCCGGGACTGTGGTTCAGATCACGCTCGACGATGTCCCTGGCGATGACCCGCTGCGGATGATGAACTTTCAGGCAGAAATTGAGAAAACAGCTTTTGCCCTCGGTGGCGGAAATTTAGTTGCTCCGGGGCAGCGCATGGTAGATTTTGTAGAAGGCAGGGTATCTGCTGATCTGCCAAAAAATTCTTACCTTCCCGGAACCAAAAGCGTAATGCTAAAGGAAACCCTCCCTGATTTTGTGGCCTCGAGTTTAAAGAACGCCTTACCTGTGTTTGGTAAAAAGATGAAGGGATACTATACCAACGAAGCGATCCTGGTAGGAGTGGAGAGCAGAAGCTCATCACCTGTTCGTATTCCGAGGGATCGCGAAAGCTTTCAGCACCCACAGGTAGCAGGACTTTATCCTTGTGCTGAAGGTGCCGGTTATGCCGGAGGGATCGTGTCGGCGGCAATAGATGGGGTAAACTGTGCCAACGCAGTGCTTAAGTTTGGTTAAACATTTTTAGCAGGCTGCATGTTAGTATAGCAATTATTCAATCTGCTCATTTAAAAAACATTCCGATGAAAAATACGCTGATTATAGGGGCTACCCCTAATCCGACGAGATATGCTTACCGTGCCGCACAGATGTTAAAAGCCAAAGGACATTCGATCATTAATGTGGGAATAAAAAGCGGCGAAGTTGCTGGTGTTGCTATCGAAAAGCAAGGTGAAGTTCATCATGATGTGCACACGATTACTTTGTATGTAGGACCTGCCCTGCAGGAACAATATTTTGATTATATCCTTCAAACTAACCCAAAGCGTGTTATTTTTAACCCCGGTACTGAAAATGATGAGTTGGAGGTGCTGTTAAAAACAAACGGGATTGAACCCGTGGAAGCTTGTACGCTGGTGATGCTGGCCACCGGCCAGTATTAAAAAAAAAGAAACAATTATAAGATGGCTGATGTCCGATAACCTTTAGGTGTATGAAAAAATTATCCTTATTTAAGATTATCGTTTTTTACCTGATGATAGGTATTCTCGCCCTGGAGGTTATCGATAGCATTATCGACTGGTCATCGGGAAACATCCTGAATAAGGATGTCGTTAAACTCTACCTTTATAAAGATCTTGCCTTCCTGGTTGCTGCGGCAGTAGTAATCTATTTTTCTGTAAGCTATTACAAGAAAAACTATCAAACTACAGAACTAAACTATCAGAAGTTATTTGCCGGAAGTCCGCTGCCGATGTATATAATGGCTAAAGGCAGTTTAAAAATACTGGCAGTAAATGATGCTATGGTAAAGCTGTATGGTTACAGTGCTGCTGAGTTTTTGCGGATGACCTCTTACGATATACGCCCGGAGGCCGAGCGCAAGCGGATTAAAGATTTTCTCCTCCAATACGGCGAGACTGTAAACGACTCTGGCAGCTGGCTTCATCAGAAGAAAAACGGGGAATGTTTCTTTGTGAAAGTGAATTTCCATGTTATTCCTTCTTTGAAAGAAGATGCCTATTTGGTGATGGTAACCGATATTGACAAATCAATCAACGATGAAAAGAAAATAAAAGACCTGATTCATTTGTATGAAACCGTAAACCGGGCAACTAATGATGTGATATGGGATTATAATCTTGTAGAGGACAAGCTGAATTGGATGCAGGGATACTACGAAACCTATGGCTACACCAAAGAATCCAGCCCAAATATTTTCTGGGGGATGCAAAAAATACATGCGGATGATCGTGAGCGTGTACATTTATCTTTCAAAGAAGTGCTTTATCACAAGCAAACTGACTGGGTTGCTGAGTATAGGTATATTTGCGCGGATGGAAGCTTAAAATACGTTAGGGATCGTGGCTATGTTATTTTTGACGAGCATGGCGTGCCCATAAGGATGATCGGCGCGATACAGGATATTGATCGGCAGAAAAGGTTTGAGCAGCAGCTCCTGCAGCAAAACGAACAACTTAAAGAAATTGCCTGGATCAATTCTCACCAGGTTAGAAGGCCGCTGAGTAATATCCTTGGATTAATTGATTTGATCAAGGACTCTTCTGCGAAGCATGAGGATATTATTGAGTACATCGAGCTGCTTTCTGTTTCGTCAAAAGAACTGGACGAGGCGGTTGTGCTTATTAACCGTCAGACATTGGACGGGAATGTGACCTCCCTTAATTAATTTGTATAATTCTATTGCTATATTTGATATCAGGATGATTTTATCAATGGATAACTTTTTCTTATATAATCACCTTTCGATTACCTTTCGTCCCATATTGAAATAAAGCGCTAACTAGACTGAAAATATACACTCCAGGGGAAGGGTTCTGGGGTGTCGTACCCTTGTCCTACCCTTGACCTACCCTTGACCTACCCCCGGGTAGGTCAAGGGTAGGTCAAGGGTAGGTCAACCCTAGTTGAAGAGTAGGTCAAAATGCTACTCTTCCTATACTCTTTATGATGTTGTCTTATACGGATATTACTTGACACATTTAGGTTTAAGATTAACTCATATTACTGGTTTTACTTTACATCATGTCTTGATTTTCCTAAAATCACTTGACGCATGCGCAAATCTTCCTGAATTTGCGTGATGAATGTTGGTGAAATAAGGTGTTTGTCAGGTTTAAAGTCCAAGTCACAGCGCCCTGAGTCCGTCCTGACTCCGTCCTGAGTCCGTCCTGAGTCCGTCCTGACTCCGTCTTCACTCCGTGTGTTTTTAACTAGTTAAAATATACCGGACTGATGGCGCTCTCATCCCTGAGTCAGGACGCAGTCATCCCGAAGGAGCTTCGAATGAGCAGGAGAGGTGGTAAAAATCACTAATTCTTGTGGTTCTGGCCAAAAGAGGAGCAGGGCTTAGGAACCATCTGTGGCTTTTCACTCGATTGTTTTTGATCCTTCGAAAATTACCTTGTTTTTTTT
>Ga0308163_10000105_pt1 | contig 252967 bp, 256 predicted proteins | sample PhyTR1_FD_201037 | JGI IMG/M metagenome (GOLD analysis project Ga0308163, IMG submission 201037) | Phyllosphere microbial communities from UC Gill Tract Community Farm, Albany, California, United States - DLSLT.R1 | ecosystem: Host-associated > Plants > Phyllosphere > Unclassified | place...
AGCGGAAGTACAACAGATTTTTATACAGTTAGTTTTCGAGACGTTTTAGTTCTTTCACAGATGAGTGAACCTGGCTCCGGCCATAAACAACGGAAGAGTAACCACGACCAGCGTCATCAATTATCTGGCAACAGCACTTAAAAGGTTCACCTGAGGATGAGCATTTATTCAACTGCTCGTGTTTAGCATTAATGTTGAAATCGAGCGTAATACTAGCTTCACTTACCCAAATATCAGGAATTTGTTGCCTTCTTAACAAATGTCTAAGCATGGCTGCATAGTGGAGTTCAACATAATGTCTTAGATTAAAGTGCGGGCCACTTTTAGGGGGAGTAAGGAAAAAATCCATCATAGTGAGATTGTTATTGAGAGCTAATAACTTTAACTGACCAATAGTCCAGTATCCTCTAAAATCGTTGTTACGACTCACAAAGCTCTCATTAAGAGCATTAGCTATGCCCCGCAGTTCAATTCGGCGTGCCATTTTTTCCCCAATTGCTTGGTAAAAATTATGACAGCAACTTTAAGCGCTACTGATACCCCCTGCCAATCTTTAATGTGCTTTTCGTGATTCTGAGTCGCTTCTAAGTAATCAATATGCTTGGCTTTTTACGATTTGAGCTCCTAGCCCGAAGCGGAACGGGCTGAAGGAAAAGTTCCCCTAGTCCTCTATGAGCGAGGAGCGGACGTTTGCATTGGCCCTTTTCCGGACGAGTAGTAAACAAGATAGCTGACATCGGTTGCATGTGAGGTGTATTTAGTCAAATGATTTTAAAGGGAATTTATTTTTCGACAGACACAAAAATACTCGCTCGATGCGGGCGTTATGAAAGGGATATGCATTTGTCAAGGCAATATTTGCGGCTTGATAAATACCACCTGGGGCATGTTTATTTAGGAGTAATCACTCTTATGTCTGCGAGTTTGTCATCCCAAAAAGTGAATTGGATTCCTTGATGGACATAAGTGATAGTGTGTTCATGAGCGCCAGGAACTGAACCGAACTCCGAGATTATACTATCTCCTTCACGAGTAGGTGGTCCATAAGCCTTAAGAACGTCTTTTATTGAACTCTCTTTTCCTATACCTTTGTCGGTTATACCGTCAAAAGTCACATATCTAGGTAGCTTGTAGTAGAGGAAGATCGTTCTTATTCTTCCATCCTCTCCATATGAAGCATCTAATCCCTTAGCTGGAAGGAATAAGTAACCATCCTTTGCTACAAATTCTCTGGAAAATTGGGTTTTGGCGTGCTGAATGGAGTCATTTAAAGATAAATTTTTTATACCGATACCAGGGGTAATCAGAAACTCATGATCAGTTTTCGAATGGGATTTAGGCAATCCGCATCCTGCTAAATTTAAGCAAAGAACACTAACTAACAAAGCCCTAACCATATCTAATCCCTTATTATATTTTCCAATGTTGATTTTTGTGATTAGTACCATATAAGTTACAAAAATTCAAATGCGGTTATTAAATGCGCAGGTTAGTCTCAATCTCTACACCTATTAGATTGCAGTTACCATTTGTAATTATCTCATCTAGGTGGGCCATGTGCTTTTAGATATCTGACCTAACGAGCCATAGAGCTCACGATGTCAGCTCCTGGCACCCAGCAGACAAGTAAGTGACACTGAAGATCTGCTATGAGCGAAAAGCTGACATTGTATTTATGAATGACTTTTACATTGCCAAATAAATTATTATTTACCGCTTTTTTCTGGTTAATCACGAACACCATCATAATCATTAAGTATTTGCATCAACAGTGTTCTTGGTATGTCTTTTGTGGATATTCTGAAACTGGTACTCAGGCGCGAGGCAATCATAGCGGAAGTAATTTTATTATCATCGTAGGCGATGGTCATATGCTTTCCGATATTCTGTCGGGTCATGTCCGACAACCTTTTGCCACATTCATCGGAAAATCTAAAGATTAAATTCTCTGCACCTGTCTCATCCTTCTCTACATAATTAATTGACTTTACACATCCAGAGTCAAAAGAAGTTTTCTCATTACCGACCGAAAAAACCAAACTCCCTTTTGCTGCAGTCGATGTCAATGGCACAAGCACCGCGAGTAACAACATCCCAAACTTGATTTGCATCTTCTTCTCCTTTTGTTTGTTGACCGGCTCCCCATAAATTAACATATCTCAACGCTATCAACGTCTGCTTTTGGCACACAACGGACGGTGGCTGAGCATTCACCTATTTAGCATTCCATCAATATCAGTAGGCAATTATGCCGATTAACCCCATTTTTTTTACGAGAACTAATTCCCCAAAACTAGAATGAAACCACTGATAATCAATTAGTTATGAAAGATATTTTAGGGTTGTTTTTAAGCCTGTGAAGTGCAATTTATGTCATAAATTCAGTTGGTTAGTTTCAGTTTATAAATATACTGCTGCGCCATATGGAATGGTTCGAAGCCGCAGACCTGATCGTGAAAGGCATGGAAGGCGCGATTAACGCCAAAACCGTGACTTACGATTTCGAACGTCTGATGGACGACGCTAAGCTTCTGAAATGTTCAGAGTTTGGTGACGCGATTATCGCGAACATGTAATCCAGTCTTTGGGTTATACAAGAACGGGAGCCGATGGGTTCCCGTTTTTTTTGCCTCTTCAAATTTCTTCCCCAAAACCCCATTTCTATTCCATTACCATCCAGGCATCGGCCTCGTCGAACATCTCTTCAAGCATACGGTTCAGTTTTTCACGATCGCTTTTGCTGGCATCGCTGTTCAAACCGTTGGCCTGCATGGGTTTAACCTTTACAACCGCATCGGGGAAAATGCGATGCACGCGCTTGGTTAACTCATTCAGAATGATGTCATTCGCACCGACCAAACCCTGAACGTTACGCTTGTCATAGACGAGTTCAACAAACATACTTACCTCAATAACTGTTTTTATATACAGCATTTTCACTGGTCATGCGGAAAGAGTCAAGAATGCATCAGATAAATGAGGCTTAAAAATCATTCTGATAAATCCGTTTGATTTCATCCCGTGCTCTACCGAGAGAAAAACGAGCCTCTTTTGCGGCTAAGGAACCCCGTAGAAAATGCGTTCCGCTTGAAAAGAAGTGTCACACTTAGGCGGTATAAAAAATAACCAAACCTTGTTCTGCCAACTACGCTTAGAGAGGTAACAACCAGCGGGAGGGGTTATGCTGACTCATTCTGAAGCGAAACGATGGGCGTCCATAATGTTGAAATCAGCGTTGTGTGACGGCATGAAAACGGATGAGATTTCTCGGCAGGTGCATCTTATTTGCGACCACCACGGAAGAGAATGTCTTGAAGAGTTAATCGAAGAAATCTTAATTGAGGCAGGGCGATTAGGACCAAAACATAGCGCTGGTGAGACCACCCAGCATTGAGTCTTTCGCCTGCAAACCGTCTTTGTGACGAGAATCCGGGAGCATGCTCGCTCCCGGATACATTGCTTACCCCTTTACTGCCTCATTAAAACGCCTGTCTGCTTTCATGCATCATTACAGATTGCGTCAGTAAATTTGCCTGGTTATTCATAGCTGATAGCCGTCGCGTTATATGCCGGTAACGTAAGGCAAAAAAAAGCCCACTAAAAGTGGGCAAGAAATACTGGAAGCAATGTGAGCAATGTCGTACTAAATACCTGAGCGTTTTACTCAACTATTCAGTAATGAGAAAGATAATCCTTCTCACCCAGAGATGCAACCCCATCTTTTGTGTGGCGGGTTATTTTTTTGTTGTCGATAAAATGCGCAACCGAACACTGTGATACCTATCACAAATTTCCTTTCTGAGATCCTGTGCTATCCTTTTCTGTGTTGTTGATTTAGTGACAAAAACCAAACAGAGAGGGAAGCTAGCTATGGGAATTTTATCCTGGATTATTTTTGGTCTTATTGCGGGGATTCTGGCGAAGTGGATCATGCCGGGCAAAGACGGCGGTGGGTTCTTCGTCACCGTGATTCTGGGTGTCATTGGTGCCGTGGTCGGTGGCTGGATAAGCACCTTGTTCGGTTTTGGTAAGGTCGATGGGTTCAACTTCGGTAGCTTTGCCGTCGCCGTCATTGGTGCGTTGGTCGTTCTGTTTATCTACAGAAAAATCAAAAGCTAAGCACTGGAATCGTCAAAAAAGGCTGCCTTCTGGCGGCCTTTTTGCGTTTGGATCACCACCAGCCGAGCTGGCTGCCCGCGACAGCCACAACGGCGATGATTAACATAATGATGGTTGTCTTTCTCACTTATGCCCCTGGAGCGGCGTAGCCGCCAACAAAAAACCACGTTAAAAACACCACTGCCGTTATAAAAATAACGACCGGGAAAACAATTCCAATCCGCATGACATTACCTTATGGGGTTATTTGCCGCCAGAGTTTACGGGGTTAATCGACCACGAGAAAGCGCGTTTTACTTTTCTCTTTTTTGTCACGGTACATCGCCGCATCTGCGGCGCGTAATGCACCGTCAGCATCAATGTGTGAAGGGTCGACAGATACGACGCCTAAACTGGCACCCGGGTAGACGATATGCACATTTCCCAACCCATATTCTCCCGCGATACAGGCGCTAACCTGTTTTCTGAGAAGAGTGATTTGTGCGTTATTGGCTTCACTGTTGCCTTTACTCAGACACGCCACCAGGAACTCATCACCGCCTAATCGGCCGACAATATCATCTTCCGTTTGGCCCGCGGTTAACCGCTTACCGACTTCAACCAAAAATTGATCGCCCGTTTCATGGCCATAACGGTCATTGATCAGTTTGAAATCATCCAGATCGATATAGGCGATGATCGCATTGCGTTTGAGATGGCGCGCGAGCGAGAAAAGAGTGGTGAGGTTTTCAAAAATCGCGCGGCGATTCGGTAGCCCGGTTAACGCATCGGTATACGAATGGGCGATCAGCGCAGCATTTGCTTCGCGCAGCTGCATGACCAGCGACTCTTTTTGAATGTAGTGCGCGATAAGACCGGCAAACAGCTGTAGCACCTGCTCACCGCGATGGCTTAACGTTTTCTTTTCCGTGCTGGTAGCGCACAGCGTACCGTACAGCGAACCATCCGCCAGATGAATGGGAATACTCATGTAGGTGGTGATGCCCAGCGTTTTGGCCGCATCACAATCCGCCCAGTGTTCCGCAACGTCATCACTGTAAAAACAGCGGCTCTCAATAGCACGTTTGCACAATGTCTCACCCCAAGGGACGCTCAGCCCTTCGGGGATCTGCATTTGTTTGCTGTTGCGGGCATACAGAATGTGCTGCAAACGTGCGTTGATATCGACTTTCGTGAGATAGGTCGATTCCATTTCGGTGACAATCTCAAGCATTTCCAGAAGTTGACGTACCAGGCTTTCGAGTGAATGTTCGGTTGCGAGAGTTTCTGAAACACGGGCAAGAATAATATCCGACATGACGTGGGTAGACTCCCATGCAGAAGACGTCAGTATCTGCATGCTATGCTGAATTTTTCGACTGTGGGACGTAGTAAAACACGAATACAGAGAATTTAATATATCAGCAGAGGTGCCTGCTATTTTTGGTGGGAAAAAGGCCCCGCGGTTGAGGCGGGGCAAAGACATCTTGATTACGGAATGATGTTCTCTGGTCAAGGAGAACGCGCTCACTGTAGGGCGAAAAAGTGCAGAATTGATGGAGAAATCATGGAGAAAACTGCGCTCAGTCGTTACGCTTAGGCCTCTGTTTATCAAAAGGAGACCGTTATGCGATATCTGTTGTTGGCAATGGCGCTGCCATTAGCCGCCTGTTCCACGACGCCAGAAGCCCCTAAACCGCCGCAAATTGGCATGGCAAATCCAGCGGCCGTTTACTGCGTGAAGAAAGGCGGAGAGCGGGTTCCGGTGCAAAGTCCGCAGGGCATACGCACCGAATGTAAACTGCCTGGCGGTGAAGTGATGGATGAGTGGGATCTGTTCCGACGCGATCACCCGACGCCTGCCAGGTGACAGCCAAGGTTTGACTGCGATACAATTCTCTTTAGGAATTATCTTAGCCTGCGGGCTAGCACATCGCGAGAGAACAATGTTTCAGTTAAAACCGGGTAGTCTGGCTATGATTATTGGCGCCCGCACGTCCGCAGGGCGTTGTAATATCGGCAAATCCGTAGAGCTTTTTGAACTTTGTCAGCCGGGTTTGCGCTTCCTGAATCCTGTCAACGGTGTGATGACGGAACTGCCCGCTACGGCGGACCGTGCACTTTGGCTGGTAACCGGTGATGTTTATGCCTTCGATAAGCAACACGGTTTTGCGTTTATCCGCCCTGAACATCTGATGCCCCTGACACCTGACGAAGCCCCGCTAATGCTCGACGAACTCATGCTCGATTAACTTATCTTTGCCGCAGCCAGTCGGCTAACACTAACGCGTGGTTTTGTTCGGTATTTTTGGCTGCGTAAATCAGCGTTACGGTCTGGTTTTTCGCCAGCGCGGCGAGGCGTTGACCTTCGTCCTCATGCTGAGCCAACTCGTGCTGATAGGCTTGACTGAAAGAGATGAAATCAATCGTCTCGCTGTGAAATGCTTTGCGCAATGCGCTGGAGGGGGACAGCGTTTTGCACCACTCGTCATACGCTAAGTCAGATTTTTTAATCCCTCGCGGCCAGAGTCGGTCGACCAGGATCCTATATCCGTCATCTTCGTTCGCGGCGTCATAGACGCGTTTACACTGAATCATTTTCTCTCTCCTCAACCCAGGCGATAAGCTCCATGAGTTGGTTATCGGAAAATACCTGAATACCGTGTTCGCGTAAGAGCGCGGCGGCGACGCCCGTTCCGGCGCGCTTCTGCCCGGTAAAACTGCCGTCGTAAATCAACTCGCTGCCACATGTGGGACTGCCGTCCGTCAGCAACGCCGCGCTGCAATCTGACGCCAGTGCGGCGCGCAACGCCAGCCAGGCGGCCAGTTGATAATGCCCGGTGACGTCAGTGCCATCACTTTCCAGAATACACGCGTGTCCCGCCATGACATCTTTTCCACTGCCACCAACAATTTCGGCGGGTAAACGCGGAATCGACAGCCCAGCGGCCAACTCCGGACAGTGTGTCACCAGCCGGTTTTCTTGCTGCCAACGCAGTAGCGTTTCGGAAATCTGCGCCTTTTCGCTGCCGTTATAGCGAACCTTGTGGCCCATCAGGCATGCGCTCACCAGAATTTTGGTTTTCATGGCGTTTAAGTTGGTCCAAAGAGGGGGTGAAAATACGCTAACACACTATAACACCACATTTTTCCCCCTCCAATTTAAGGTATTGTGATACGGGCAAAAGATCGGTAGGCTGAGGTTCCTTATGTTATCTGAAAATTTTTCTGGCATATGGAACCTCTTATGGAACTCTCTCCGCTAAAAGATACGCTTCGCATTGCACTTGTTGGTGATTATAACCACGATGTTATTGCTCATCAGGCCATTCCCTTGGCCATTGACGATGCCGCCGCTGTGCTGGAAATAACCGCGGATTACGACTGGATCGCCACCACCGAACTGCTCAGCCCAGAGGATTTAGTCGGCTACGACGCAATCTGGTTGGTTCCTGCAAGCCCCTATAAGAACGTTGATGGCGCCTTTATCGCGGCGCGTTATGCCCGGGAAAACAGTATTCCGTTCCTGGGGACCTGCGGTGGATTCCAGCACGCATTAATTGAGTATGCGCGCAATGTCCTGGGTTGGGATGATGCGGCACATGCTGAAACGGACAGTGAAGGCAGTATGGTGATCGCGCCGCTTGCCTGTTCGCTGGTGGAACAAACTGACACCATTGAACTGCGTGCAAATACCCTGATTGCTAAGGCTTATGGCAGACAAGAAATAGAAGAAGGGTATCACTGCAATTACGGCGTATCTCCTGAGTTTGCTAAAGAGCTTGAAAGCGGCGATATGCGCGTGACGGGCTGGGATGAGCAGGGCGAAATTCGTGCGGTAGAGCTGGTCACGCATCCATTCTTTGTGGCAACACTGTTCCAGCATGAGCGCGGTGCGCTGGCCGGGCGACCTGTCCCTCTCGTTGAGGCAATGCTTTACGCCGCTCGCGGATAAAAGGCAGACTTTCAGTCTGCCTTCATCGTGTTTAGTCGGGCGCGATCTCTCCGTCGCGTCCGGCAAGCACACCACAAATGGCCATCACGACCGCCGCCAGTGCGCAGGCAATAAGGGGAATGCGCCAGTCTCCCACCGCATCATGAATTTTACCCATCAGCGGTGGCCCGCATGCGGCCAGGAGATACCCGACAGATTGCGCCATTCCGGACAACGCCGCTGCCTGATGCGCTGACCCGGCGCGAAGGCCAATAAAGGTGAGACCCAGAATCATGGTGGCCCCTGATCCAAATCCAAAAATAAGCGTCCAGAGAACCGCCTGACCGGGAACAAACCAGAACCCCGCCGCGCTAACCGCGCACAGTAAGGCTGTGAATCCAGCAATGCCACGCTGATCTTTAAGCCGATGTAACACCAACGGAACGGCAAGACCGGGCGCGGCCGTCGCCAGTTGCAACAAACCATGCATGGAACCGGCCTGCGTTTCGCTGTAGCCATGGCTGAGTAAAATCGCCGGAAGCCAGCCGATAATCACATAATAAATCAGCGAGTTAATCCCCAGAAATAGCGTCACCTGCCAGGCCAGGGGCGAACGCCAGATCCCACGGTTATGCAGCGCACGCGCGCCGCTTAACGAGGCGGTGTGTTTCTGACGCCACTGCGGCAACCACAGAATCAGCGCGAGAAGCGGAAAAACCATCAGCGCCAGTAGCGCGCCATGCCAGCCCGCGCCGCTCAGTGCCAGCGGCACAATCATCGCCGACCCCAACGCGGCGGCAGCGCCCATCGTCAGGGAATACGCGCCCGTGAGCTTTGCAACCTGACCTGGAAAATCGCGCTTAATCAGGCCGGGCAGCAGGACGTTTCCGAGTGCAATCCCGCAGCCGATCACCGCCGTTCCGGCAAATAACAGTGTGGACGAGGGCAGAGAGCGAATACCAATGCCTGTGCAGATCAGCAGCAGGGCGATAAACAGGCTGCGCTCCATACCAATACGACGCGCCACGCCTGCGGCCAGAGGCGAAATGAGGGCAAAAGCCAGCAGCGGCAGAGTGGTGAGCAGGCCCGTCTGGGCAGTGGTCAGGCCATAGTCGTGACGAATCGTATCCAGCAGCGGAGCCGCACCGGTAAATGTCACGCGCAACGTCGTGGCGATCATCAGCATACCGGCGATCAGCAGCAGGCGATCTTTTCCGGTGGAAGGGATGGCAGTAGTCATTGTTTTCTCTTACCTCTTAACGAGCGCACACATTACTCGTTTCCAGCGCTGTTTGAATCAAGCTAAAATGACAGTTTATCGCTCATATCGGACAATATTATGTTAGGTCTTGGACTCGACGGCTACGATCCGGACAGCCAGCATCATGCGGCAGTGGCGTTTCATATTCGCGTCGTGGAAGACGAGCAACGCATTCCGCGGCATCAGCATCGTAAGGGGCAACTGATCCTCGCCCTGCGTGGGGCGGTCACCTGCGAAGTGGACAACGCCATGTGGATGGTACCGCCACAATACGCGGTGTGGATACCCGGCCAAATCCCGCACAGTAATAAAGCGACGCCAGGGGCACAGCTCTGTTTCCTGTTTATCGAACCCGGTGCGGTCACGTTGCCGGATCGCTGTTGCACGCTCAAAATATCTCCGCTGGTGCGTGAGTTAATCCTGACGCTGGCAAGCAAAACAGACGATCAGCTACGGCTCGCCGCGACGTCCAGGCTGACGGAGGTTCTGTTCGATGAAATCCCACAGCAGCCGCAGGAGCAGTTACAGCTGCCTGTCTCACCCCATCCCAAAATCCGCATGATGAGTAATACGATGGCGGAACAACCCGCCGAATGGCAGACGCTGGCGCAGTGGGCCAGCCACTTTGCGATGAGCGAGCGCAATCTGGCGCGGCTGGTGGTGAAAGAGACAGGGCTGAGCTTCCGCCGCTGGCGGCATCAACTGCAGCTGATCGTGGCGTTACAATTGCTGATTGGCGGAAAATCGGTCCAGCAGGTGGCGCAGTCACTCGGATATGACTCCACCACCGCATTTATCACGATGTTCAGGAAAGGGCTGGGGCAAACGCCGGGGCGCTATATCGCCAGCCTGTCTACGACTTCCCGATAAACAGTGAAACCAGTCCGGCGGCAATCAGCGGACCCACAGGGACACCGCGGAACAGCGCCACCCCCAGAACGGTACCGACCAGTAAACCCGCTACCAGCGACGGCTGGGAACTCATCAACGTCACACCGCGCCCGCCGAGCCATGAGACGAATACGCCCACGGCGATGGCGATCAGCGATTTCCAGTTCACAAAGGAGTGTAAAAGTGTGGAGGCCGGTAATGTGCCGCTGGCGATAGGGGCCATTACGCCGATGGTCAGGATAATTATCCCAATAGTAAGGCCTTGTTTTTCGATCCAGGGGAAGAAGGTATTGAGCGGCGTCACGCGCACGATAATCAGCACCAGGATGGAAATCGCGACCGTGGTGTTATGGCTGACAAAGCCGAGCGCCGCCAGCGCCAGCAGGATCAGCAGAGTAGGGTCAAACATGAGGAGTTCCTTGCCAAAAAAAGTAAGCCTGCTTACTTTACCCGCAAAGGCGTGCGTAAACAGGCTTTTATCAAAAAATCCGTTTTATTTGGGCGGCTGCCAGAAGATCAGTTGATGAGCACATTCACCAGCTCGCTGCCTTCGCGAATGAAGACCGGAATCGTTTCCAGTGCTGCGTCGACGGTAACGCGCTCGCCCCCACGATAACGCTCACCGTTGAGCGCTATCCAGTTATCCGCGGCCGGAAGCCAGACGTCGCGCTGCCGTTGCCCGGCGTGCATCACGGGTGCAACTAACAAATCATCGCCAAAGAGATACTGATCTTCCGTCTCCCAACTCTGCTTTTCCTGCGGATAGTGCCAGAAGAGCGGGCGCATCAGCGGATCCCCGTGCTGGTGGGCATTTTCATACAGCGCATCAATGTATGGACGCAGTTTTTCCCGCACCGTCAGCCAGTGCTGCATAATGGTGAAATTCGCTTCGCCGTAGCTCCACAGCTCGTTAGGCGAACCGCTGTTGCACTGCGGAATGCCGTCGCGATAACGCTCCGGTGGCTGAATTTGCGGCTCGCGATAGCCGTGCATACGCAGCACCGGGCAGAATACCGCCCACTGGAACCAGCGGATCAGCAGCTCATGGAATGCCGGATCGTTGACATTGCCGCCCTGGAATCCGCCAATGTCCGTCGTCCACCACGGAATGCCCGCCAGCCCCATATTCAGACCCGCAGCAAGCTGATTGCGGAAGGCGTGGAACGACGAATGCACGTCACCTGACCAGGCCAGTACGCCGTAGCGCTGGCTACCTGCCCAGGAACAGCGCACCAGATTCACGATCTCTTTTTCGCCATTGGCCGTCAGCCCGTCGTAAAAGCCCTGTGCAAAGTCGCGTGGATAGCGATTGCCCACTTCCAGAACAGGACCCGCGTGGTAACGGTAATTATCGAAATCGTAGGCGCGATATTCCGGCTCGGCTTCGTCCAGCCAGAACATTTTGATGCCCAGATCGTAGTAATTTTTCTTCACCGTATCCCAGACAAATTCTCGCGCCTGCGGGTGCGTGGCATCAAAGAACGTGGTGTTGCCCATGAAATCGAGATTGACTTGTACGCCGCGTTCGCTGCTCACGAGCCAGCCTTTGGCTTTCATCTGCGGGTATAGCGGGCTGCGCGCTTCAACCGTCGGCCAGACGGACACCATCAGCTCGATGCCCATCGCGGTTAACTCTTCAACCATGGCTTTTGGATCCGGCCAGTCGACCGGATCAAAGCACCAGGTTCCCTGATTTGGCCAGTGGAAGAAATCAATCACCATCACCGAAAGAGGCAGATGACGACGGCGGTATTCGCGCGCGACGTCCAGCACCTCCTGCTGGGTACGATAGCGCAGTTTGCACTGCCACAGGCCGCTGATAAAAGCGGGCGCCTGCGGAGGCGTGCCCGTGGCGTGAACATATTGGCGCGTGATTTCCGCAATACTGTCGCCTGCGGTGATCCAATAGTCCATTTCACCCGTTACGCGTGCGCGCCATTCAGTCTGATTTTTGGCAAAACTGACCTCACCAATCGCCGGATTATTCCACAGTACACCGTAGCCCAGATTCGACTGCATAAAAGGGACGCTGGCCTGTGAATTGCGCTGCGCCAGTTCAAGCTGGCAGCCTTTCAGATCCAGATACGGCTGCTGGTATTGGCCCATCCCATAAATCCGCTCGTCCGGGCGGGCTTCAAAGCGGACGGTGAGCTGGTATTTTCCGCCGGCGAGAGGTTTGAACTCGCGTCCGTCCAGCTTCAATGCGCTGACATATTTATCCTGGCTTTTCTCGCTGGCCCCAATGCCCACGGTTGAGCGCTGACGCCACATTTCCTCAAGCAACAGTTCCCCGCGCTGGTTATAAAAAGCCAGTTGGCCTTTTAGATTAAGCGTGGCGGTGATGTTGCCGTTGCGCAGCGTCAGGCTTTCCGCGTGTGCGGTAATCTCTGGCTGGCAAGGCTCTGCCGGCAGCAGCGCCTGCAATGCATCGCTCATTTCCGGCGAACAGGTGGCCCTGACACGTAAGCTGTTTTTGCCCCAGGGTTCAATGCGCAGGATCTGGCGCTCAAAGCGCCACTCAATGCTGCCGGAATGCTGGATAAGCTCACTCATGGTTTATGCGTCCTTTAACGAAAGAGGGGATTTAGTCATATTGATTGATCTCATGGTGCTGTCATCGAGCTTGTACCAGCGCAGGGTTGCGAAGGCGCACAGCGACAAAATGCCCGGCACCACGGTGAAAAGGGCGATGATGCAGTACATGGCGGTAGACGTTTGTTCCGTCGCGTTAGCGACATAGCCGCTGAAGCCCAGCGTCCAGCCGACGATAGCGCCACTGATGGCCATCCCGAGTTTCAGCACTGCCAGGAAGGTTGAAAAGATGACGCCGTCCATGCGTTTGCCTTGCTTCCATTCACCGTAGTCGGCGACATCGGCCATCATGACCCACATCAGCGTGGTCGTAGACTGGTAAAGTGTCGAAATAATGAAGGTGACAGGGACCAGGACGAACACCATTTTCGGTGCGAAGAACAAGGCGATACTCAGCACACCTGCCAGCACCGCGCAGTAGCCAAACATCTGGACTTTGCTGTGGTCGCGGGTCAAGCGTTTTGCCAGCGCGCTGCCGGCGGCTTTCCCCAGAATATGGGCCCCGAGCATCCACATAAAATAGCTGGCGCTGCCCAGATAATACGTCACGAAATACATCATCGCGCCGAGACGAATAACCCCAAAACCAATATTGGTTAATACCAGAACGGCGACGACGCGCCACTGGTCGTTCTTTAATAAGTCACGTAATTCCGCAAAGTAATTATTATGTGTGGCAGGGGCGTTAATACGTTCGCGGGTATTGGCGAAACATATCCAGAACATAATCACAGCAATGGATGCCATTATTGCCATCGCCCAACGATAGCCCATCAATTTATCCTCACCCCCGATAAACTCTGCCAGTGGCATCATAAAGAAGGTGGATAACGCCCCGCCGAGAGTGGCGAGAAAAAAGCGGTAAGACTGTAGCGAAATACGCGCTTCATTATCGGGTGTAATTACTGCACCCATGGAGCAATAGGGAATATTAATGGCGGTATACATCAGCATCATCACCGTATAGCTGATGGTGGCGAAGATCATTTTGCCATGTAAATCAAGAGATTCAGGCACAGCGTAGGTGAGCAGACAACTGGCACCGAACGGCAGAGCAAGCCATAGCATCCATGGGCGGAATTTTCCCCAGCGGGTACGCGTCCGATCGGCGATATAACCCATAGCTGGATCGATAATCGCATCGGCGGTACGCGCCAGCAGGAACATGGTCCCGACAAATGCAGCGGGTAAACCCACCACATCGGTATAATAAAAGGTCAGGAAGATAATCACGTTATCCAGCCCAATATGGCTCGCCATATCACCTAACCCATAACTGATTTTTTCTTTACGGGTAATCTTCTCGTTCATTACATTCACCTTGCCAGTGTAAGGTTTATTTTTAGGATGTACTCATCATGATATTTAGTCAGGCGAGGGGTATTAACAATTACGAGATCTGCCATTGGACTTATGTAAACTCTTTTTCGTGATACCGGTAACAAATAAATGTGATATGGGTTGTGTTTGCGAAGAGAATAATATTTTGGTGGAATCGTTTCAGCGTCAATATTTTTCATCAGAATGACCTGATACTGTCATGCCGTTGTCATTAACGGACGGTAAAAAGGATATGCATATTAAAAGAGGGGGCATCACCATGCAGGATCAAATGTTTATTGAGACGCTGATTATATCGTCCTCATTTTTTACCATTGCGATGATTATTGTGGCATCTGTGATGTTTCTTGAGAAACACGACTGACCCAGGGGCCAGCCGTTGTCTGATTATCGACGAAAAGTCACCAGCTCAGGTTGGGCAATTCGCAGGTAATCGGCGGTGTTCATAATCACTGATTTTTCGAGTAGTCCCGCGTTAAACGCAATTTCGTCGAAACGTTCAAACAGCAACGGATCGGCAACCAGCGTCAACTGCGGATGAAAGCTGAACGGTGGAATCGCACCAAAGACGCAAGCGGTGAGGGCGTCTACTTCTGCTGGGCTTGCGAGTGAGGCTTTACTCCCACCAAAATGGCTGGCGAGTTGGCTCAGATCGGCCTGCTGATCGGCTGCAAGAATGGCCAGAACGTGCCTGTTTACACCATGACCTTTTACTTTGCAGACCAACGCTTTTGCCCCCTGGCCAAGATCGGTACCACGGATTTCACTCACCGCTTCGCATTTCCCCACCGCCTCATGCTCCACAACCCGATAATGCGCACCCTGCTCAGTTAACAATGCGATCAGTTGCTGGTGGGTGGTCGTGTTTTTAATGTTTTCCGACATCACTGTATTGCCTGTGTTATTTGAATACAGGGCTCATACGGTAGCACATCTTATTCATAAAAAAACCCATAATAAATATCGCTGTTTTAACAAAACTAAAAAAATATCTCTTAACGCTTGGGTCGGTAATGAATGTGTTGTTGGAGAGACGAACAGGAAATACTAAAAATTAATGTTGCCGTTCATGATTCAAATTATACGAGGGATGATCATTTGACAGCATGAATGAAGCATTTCGAGAGGGAGTGGAAAAGCACACATGGCGCATTATAAAGATAAACAGAGTGGCAGAATTTTCGCCATCCTGATTAAAAAATGTCTCGATCGTATTAATGAGAGTGATGAATAAAACAGCCAGCAATCAATGCTGGCTGTTGTGTTATGCGTTGCTGGTACTCGATTGTTTATGGAACAGTTCGCGGAAGACCGGGTAAATATCATCCTGATCGCGGATATGCTGCATGGCAAAGTTATCAAACATTGTTTGCAGATGTTCATATTCACGCCACAACGTTTGATGCGCGCGGCGGGTAATTTCGATATAGCTGTAATAACGCACCACGGGCAGAATTTTCTTCGCGAGGATTTCGTGGCACAGCGGCGAATCGTCTGCCCAGTTATCGCCATCGGACGCCTGCGCAGCATAGATATTCCACTGCGCCGGGTCGTAGCGCTCTTTAACCACTTCATCCATCAGCTTCAGCGCGCTGGAGACAATCGTCCCGCCCGTTTCCTGCGAGTAGAAAAATTCATGCTCATCCACTTCTTTAGCCTGCGTGTGGTGGCGAATATACACAACATCAACGTTCTTATAAGTTCGGCTCAGGAACAGATAGAGCAGAATATAAAAACGCTTCGCCATGTCTTTTGTGGCTTGATCCATAGAACCCGAAACGTCCATCAGACAGAACATCACCGCCTGGCTGGAAGGTTCCGCACGTTTCTCATAGTTCTTATACCGCAGGTCGAACGTGTCAATAAACGGTACGCGTTCGATTTTTGCGCGCAGTTCAGCAATCTCTTTGCGCAGCCGTTCTTCTTCGAACAGTTGCGCAGGTTCACTGTTCTCGACGGTTTTTAGCGTGACTTCCAGCTCGTTAAGTTCACGACGTTTCCCTGCCGTCATCGCCGTGCGTCGGGCCAGCGAATTTTGCAGTGAACGCACCACGCTAATATTTGCTGGCACACCGTTGGCGGTATATCCCGCGCGGTGAGTTTTGTACTCGTTTAACTGACGATGCTGGTTTTTTTTCAGGTTTGGCAGCGCCAAATCTTCGAACAGCAGATCGAGATACTCATCTTTTGAGATCTGGAAGACAAACTCGTCCTGGCCTTCGCCGTCCTGACCCGCTTGCCCTTGGCCGCTTCCGGACCCGCCACCGCCACCCTGCGGGCGCTCAATGCGGTCGTTTTGCACGAAGTGATCGTTACCGGGATGGACGCGATGGCGCAGGCCGCCACGCCCCTGATGGAACATCGGTTCGCTAATATCGTCCGTCGGGATTGAGACGGACTCGCCGCTATCAACATCGGTGACTGAACGTTTGTTGATGGCCTCGGAGATCGACTGTTTAATTTGCGATTTATAACGGCGCAAGAAGCGCTGGCGGTTCACCGTGCTCTTGTTTTTGCCGTTAAGACGCCGGTCAATAAACCAGGTCATAAGCCCCCCGTACTGCATTTGCCAACTTTATGCGGTTCCCGTAAGCCGGAAAAACGGTCTCTTTCCGGCTTACGGTTCACCTATTTTGTTCGCCTGACAGCAGAGCCGTCGGGCGTTTTTCTGGACTGTTATGACGATTTACGCACGCGCAGATACCATTCGCACAATAAACGCACCTGTTTGCGGGTATAGCCTTTCTCCATCATGCGGTCGACAAAATCATCGTGCTTTTTCTGCTCGTCGGTTGACGTTTTGGCATTAAAGGAAATGACCGGCAACAGCTCTTCGGTATTGGAGAACATCTTCTTCTCGATAACCGTGCGCAGTTTTTCGTAGCTGGTCCAGTTCGGATTACGTCCGCTGTTATGCGCTCTGGCACGCAGAACAAAGTTGACGATTTCGTTACGGAAGTCTTTCGGATTGCTGATCCCGGCAGGCTTCTCAATTTTTTCCAGCTCTGCGTTCAGGGATTCGCGGTCAAACAGCTGGCCGGTGTCTGGATCGCGATATTCCTGATCCTGAATCCAAAAATCCGCATACGTGACGTAACGGTCGAATATGTTCTGCCCGTATTCAGAATAGGATTCGAGATAGGCGGTCTGGATCTCTTTGCCGATGAACTCGGCGTATTTCGGGATCAGGTAGCCTTTGAGGAACTCAAGATAACGTTCCGCCAGCTCTTGCGGGAACTGCTCGCGTTCGATCTGCTGTTCGAGCACATAGAACAGATGCACCGGGTTGGCGGCCACTTCAGCGTGATCGAAGTTGAACACGCGGGAGAGGATTTTAAATGCGAACCGCGTGGACAGTCCGTTCATCCCTTCGTCGACACCGGCGTAGTCGCGATATTCCTGGTAGGACTTCGCTTTCGGGTCGGTGTCTTTCAGGCTTTCACCGTCATAGACGCGCATTTTTGAATAAATGCTGGAGTTTTCTGGCTCTTTCAGACGCGACAGGATCGAGAACCGCGACAGGGTTTCCAGTGTGCCAGGCGCACAAGGCGCATGCACCAGCTCACTGTGATTGAGCAGTTTTTCGTAAATCTTGATCTCTTCGGAGATGCGCAGGCAATAAGGCACTTTGACGATGTAAACACGGTCAAGGAACGCCTCATTGTTCTTGTTATTTCTGAAGGTCACCCATTCTGATTCGTTCGAGTGCGCCAGAATGATCCCGTTGAACGGCAGGGCAGAGATACCTTCTGTCCCGTTGTAGTTCCCTTCCTGCGTGGCCGTCAGCAGTGGGTGCAGCACCTTAATCGGCGCCTTGAACATCTCGACGAATTCCATCACGCCCTGGTTTGCCCGGCACAACGCGCCGGAATAGCCGTAGGCATCCGGATCGTTTTGCGCGTGGTGTTCCAGTTTACGGATATCGACTTTACCGACCAGCGCGGAGATGTCCTGGTTGTTTTCATCACCAGGCTCCGTTTTCGCAATCGCAATCTGTTCCAGAATCGAAGGCCAGACTTTCACCACGCGGAACTTAGTGATGTCTCCGCCGAATTCGTGCAGACGTTTTGCCGCCCATGGCGACATGATGGTGCCCAGATAGCGGCGCGGAACGCCAAATTCTTTTTCCAGAATCTGCGCATCTTCTTGCGGATTGAACAGGCACAGCGGGTGATCGTTGACCGGGCTGCGTTCGCCGTTGGCGCTCAATACATAAATCGGGACGCGCTGCATCAGCGCTTTCAGTCGTTCCGCCAGGGACGATTTACCGCCGCCCACCGGACCCAGTAAATAAAGGATCTGTTTCTTCTCTTCAAGGCCTTGAGCGGCGTGTTTCAGATAAGAAACAATCTGCTCGATGGCATCTTCCATGCCGTAAAATTCTTCAAACGCGGGATATCGCGCAACCACACGATTCGAAAAGAGACGGGAGAGCCGTGGTTCGAGCGCCGTGTCGACCATGTTAGGCTCACCAATAGCCATCAATAGCCTTTCTGCCGCATTAGCATAGGCACTGCGATCTTGCCGACAAATGGTAAGAAACTCCTGCAGTGTGAACTCTTCGTCCTTGGCAGCTTCATAGCGCTGGCGATAGTGATCGAATATATTCATGGCATGCCGTCCTTTCGTTTTTAGCACAGGAAAAGAGCCGTTCGTATGAATAGTGGAGGCTCCTGGAAGAGGAACCGTCGCATCTCACTGTCTAAGCAGCAACCCGTGTGCCAGGTCTGACGCTCACAACCGCAGGGTGTTCAGGGATTCATCTTCTTAAAATTAAGCGTAGATGGCATTTGCAAAACTTGCATGCCTGCAAAAACTAATTTCAATGACATATCAATAACTCATCCGAATAATTAGCCGATAAAATAAGCATAAAATGTCAGGTTTCATCCAGGCGTCACAGAATTGAAAGCGGTCGGTCATCTTAAACGATGAAAATAATCGGTTAATCAAACTCATTAGCAGGCAAAAAATTTTGGGATGTTTAGCAAGGGCGGTTACACTTCAAGCGCTGATTATTTGACTACAGGAAAGAATGGATTGTGACCAAACTCAAACTTCTGGCATTGGGCATCCTTGCCGCCACGGCAGTAAACACCGTACATGCAGAGGATAAATTCTCTCTTGGTGCGGGTGTTGGTGTGATCAATAGCCCATACAAGCAGTATGACCGTGAGATCTATCCGGTTCCCGTTGTCACCTATGAAGGGGATAACTTCTGGTTCCGTGGCCTGGGCGGCGGTTACTATTTGTGGAACGATGAAGCTGACAAGCTCTCGATCATGGCTTACTACGATCCGACGCACTTTAAGCCGGGCGACAGTGACAGCCACCAGATGCGCCAGCTGGATAAGCGTAAAGGCACCCTGATGGCAGGCCTTTCTTACGTGCATAACACGCAATACGGTTACCTGCGCGCTGCGCTGGCAGGTGATACTCTGGACAACAGCAATGGCTTCGTCGGTGATGTGGCATGGCTCTACCGTTACACCAACGGTGGCCTGACGCTGACGCCAGGTATCGGTGTGGATTACAAAAGTGAAAACTACAACGACTACTATTACGGCGTTTCGCGCAGTGAATCGCGTCGTAGCGGTCTGAAGCAGTATCAAGCTGACGACGGCTGGAACCCGTACCTGGAATTGACCGCAAACTACAAGTTTGCCACCGACTGGAGCGTATACGCATCCGGCCGCTATCTGCGCCTGAGCGATGAAGTGAAAGACAGCCCGATGGTCGACAGATCCTGGGCCGGTATTTTCTCCACCGGTGTGACTTACAGTTTCTGATTGTGCACTGACAAAGTGCATTTTATGCATCATAACGGGGCGCTTGCGCCCCGTTTGTTTTACGGTGGTGCAGCAAAACAGGAGAGATCAATGAGTGAAAAAACTGTGACCTTAACCGAAGGCTTGGCCGTCCCCGCGATTGGGCAGGGAACCTGGTACATGGGGGAAAACGCCAGTCAGCGTCGCATCGAAGTGGATGCACTGCGAGCGGGCATTGATCTTGGTCTCACGCTGATTGATACCGCTGAGATGTACGCTGACGGCGCTGCGGAAGAGGTGGTGGGCGAGGCAATCAAAGGCCAGCGTGAAAAAGTGTATTTGGTCTCTAAGGTGTATCCGTGGAATGCGGGCGGACAAAAAGGGATCGCTGCCTGCGATGCCAGCCTTCGCCGTCTCGGAACCGATCATATTGACCTTTATTTGCTGCACTGGCGTGGGAATTTTGGTCTCGATGAAACCGTCGAACTGATGGAGACATTGCAGCAGCAGGGCAAAATTGGCCGTTGGGGTGTCTCAAATCTGGACTACGACGACATGCAGGAATTGTGGGGCGTGAAGGGCGGTACGGCCTGCGCAACAAACCAGGTGCTTTATCATCTGGCCTCACGCGGCATTGAATACGATCTCCTTCCGTGGTGTCAGCAGCAGAACATACCGGTTATGGCGTATTGTCCGCTTGCTCAGGCCGGGCGCTTACGTTCGGGCCTGATGAATCATCCGGTTGTGAATGATATTGCTCGCAGCCATCAGGCAAGTGCTGCGCAAATTTTGCTGGCCTGGGTGGTAAGCCATATAGGCGTCATGGCGATTCCGAAAGCAGCGACCATTGAACATGTGACGGAAAATGCGGGAGCGTTGGCGATTGCGCTTTCAGCGCAAGAGTTGCTGAAACTGGATAATGCTTTCCCGGCACCTGACCACAAAACCGCGTTAGACGTAGTGTAAAAGTTTCCCCCTCACTTCGCGGGTGAGGGGGAGATCGTTTTAGCGTTTCACGATCTTAATCGTCTGACCAAGACGAGACGGTTTGTCGGCACTCGCTTTCTGCGGCGTAGTCACGCAAGCTGTTTCGACGCATACAAACGTTTTGTAGCCATCATCCGGCACGTCCGCCATGCTGACAGAGAGCGCTGGGCCAGGGTTCCAGCCCACCACGTTGCTGTGATGCTGGTGGATCACTTCAATTGCGCGGTTCAGCTTCGCATCATGAATGACGCTGCACGCTTCTGGATTCAGATAAACACGGTCAGTACGATCCGGGAAGGTCTGAATGCCATCGCTCAGTTTACCTTCTTTCGCGTTATCCACTTTGTCGATATAAGTATCGCCAAGGCCGCTGACTTTGACATCGGTAATGTTGCCGACGTTGAAATAGGTGTGCAGAGCAGAGGATGTTTCAAACTCACCGTGAGCTTCCAGTTCGATTTCGCAGGTTTTACCCAGCTTGAAGCGAGCAAACAGCGTGAAGTCATGCGGCCAGAGCGCACGGGTCTCTTCGTTGCTCTGCAGCTCGAACGTCAGAACCGCGCCATTATCATCTTCATTATGCGCTTTCAGCGTCCACTGCTGGTTACGGGCAAAACCGTGAGCGGGCAGGCCCGGTTGAGCCGCAGGACCAAACCACGGCCAGCAAATCGGTACGCCACCGCGAATCGCCGCGCCTTTTTTGAAGGATGTCGCCGCGCTCAGCCAAAGGCTTTCTTCTTCACCTTCCGGTTTCCAGGAGAGCAAATGCGCACCGTTAAGCGCGATAGATGCCTTAACGCGCGGGTGGTCGACAACAATGATATCCGCTTCATCAATCTGGCGGCGGGAAAGCACAGGGGTAAGTTGTTCGATTACCGGAAGAGCAAAAATTTTGTGAATCATTACGCAATCCTCTGTCTTTTCTTTAGAAATAAAAAAAGGCGACCGAAGTCGCCTTTTTGGATCAGATTCTCATCTCAACTTATTTAGAGATGTGAGCGATCAGGTCCAGTACTTTGTTAGAGTAACCAGTTTCGTTGTCGTACCAGGAAACCAGTTTCACGAAGTTGTCGTTCAGTGCGATACCGGCTTTAGCATCGAACACGGAAGTGCAAACTTCGCCGTTGAAATCGGTAGATACAACGTCGTCTTCGGTATAACCCAGAACGCCTTTCATTGGGCCTTCAGCAGCCGCTTTGATAGCTTTCTTGATTTCTTCATAAGACGCTGCTTTTTCCAGACGAACGGTCAGGTCAACAACAGACACGTTTGGAGTTGGAACGCGGAACGCCATACCCGTGATTTTACCGTTCAGCTCTGGCAGTACAACGCCTACAGCTTTAGCAGCACCGGTAGAAGAAGGGATGATGTTCTGAGCTGCGCCGCGGCCGCCGCGCCAGTCTTTATGAGACGGGCCATCAACAGTTTTCTGAGTAGCGGTAGTTGCGTGAACAGTGGTCATCAGGCCTTCAACGATACCGAAGTTGTCGTTGATAACTTTAGCCAGTGGAGCCAGGCAGTTGGTGGTGCAAGATGCGTTAGAAACGATATCCTGGCCAGCATACTTCTCGAAGTTTGCGCCTTTAACGAACATCGGGGTGTTGTCTTTGGAAGGACCAGTCAGAACAACTTTCTTCGCACCCGCAGTGATGTGTTTACGCGCCGTTTCGTCGGTCAGGAACAGACCAGTCGCTTCAGCAACAACGTCAACGTTAACTTCGTTCCACTTCAGGTTAGCCGGGTCACGTTCTGCGGTAACACGGATAGTTTTGCCGTTAACAACCAGGTGGCCGTCTTTGACTTCTACAGTGCCGTTAAAACGACCGTGAGTTGAGTCGTATTTCAGCATGTAAGCCATGTATTCAGCGTCTAACAGGTCGTTGATTGCAACGATCTCGATGTCAGAACGTTCCTGAGCAGCACGGAAAACAATACGGCCGATACGGCCAAAACCGTTGATACCTACTTTGATAGTCATATATTCCACCAGCTATTTGTTAGTGAATAAAAGGTTGCCTGTAAAATTACAAAAACCTTACGCAGCGTCAAGCGGAATCGTGTCAATCATTGCGACAAATCAATCCTGTGCATAACCTTTGTGCGACTGACCGCCTCACTTTCCTTTTGAGCTAGCAACCACATGGGGGCTGCGCGCGGGATTTTAAAGGGCCATCAGGATAAATATGCGAGAAAGATCACAATTGGCTGACTGCTAAACCGCAACGCATAAGTTTAGAACAAAAGTTCACACTTCAGTGTTAATGTTTTGTTAGAATTCTCGGTAAAACGTGTCTGTTTCAACAGCGAGATATGAGCTTATGTCGAATCAACATAACCCTGATGACCTGAAAAAAAATCTGACGGAAATGCAGTTCTACGTTACGCAGAATCACGGGACCGAACCCCCATTCACCGGGCGTTTACTGCACAATAAACGGGATGGTGTGTATCACTGCCTGGTGTGCGATGCGCCGCTGTTTAACTCGCAAACAAAATACGATTCTGGATGCGGCTGGCCAAGCTTTTACGAGCCTGTGAGCGACGAAGCAATCCGTTACCTTACCGACGCCAGCCATGGTATGCAGCGCACCGAAATCCGCTGTGGGAACTGTGATGCGCATCTCGGGCACGTGTTCCCGGATGGGCCGCAACCAACGGGCGAGCGTTTCTGCGTCAATTCGGCTTCAATGAGCTTCTCGGACGACGAAAACGGCGAGCAGACAAAAGGCTGAAGAAACGATTCAGCAAATTATTCCTTCAGAGCGGATTTTTCATGAATATCGATGACATGATCAACACGATGACGCCAGAGGTTTATCAGCGTCTGGTGACGGCAGTTGAATTAGGAAAATGGCCGGACGGCGTAGCGCTTACGGCAGAGCAAAAAGAGAACAGTTTGCAGCTGGTGATGTTATGGCAGGCGCGCCATAACACTGACGCGCAGCACATGACGATCGACACGCAAGGTCGGATGGTGATGAAAAGCAAACGCGAGCTGAAAGAAGATTTTGGCATTACGCCCAAGCCGATTGCCACATTTAAATCCTAAGCCTTCGAACAAGCGCAGCAATCCCTCCTGAATGGTTTTCGACACATAGCAGGAGGGATAGACAGTCTGCGTTATTTTTTGTCGATCATTGCTTTTAGATTGGCAAACGGATTGTATTTCGCTTCACCCACGTCTTTCTGCGCGTCTTCTCCCGCCACGACCGTTGAACCGTACAAATCCACTTCAGTGTATTTCGAGTGCTCATGATCGTGACAGTACAGGCACAGCATCTCCCAGTTGCTGCCATCTTCCGGGTTATTGCTGTGATCGTGATCGATATGATGCACGGTCAACTCGCGCAAATTTGAATAGACGAATTCACGTGAACAGCGCCCACAGACCCACGGAAAGAGTTTTAGCGCCTTTTCCCGATAACCGACTTCCAGCCGGGCGTAATTTTTTGGGATAAAAGCCATACGACATACCTCATCAAAAAAATGAAATAGCGGTGTCTGAATGCGACACCGCTGATTAAACGTTAAGCCTGGGTCTCTTCCCAGTCCGCCAGCGTATAGAGCGTTGCGCCTGCCGTGGACATCTCCATAAACGCCAGCGCGCTATCGTGCGCGTCGAGGTTCACGCCACGACAGCCATCGGTAATGACACTCACCTGGTAACCCAGCTTAAGCGCATCCAGCACGGTGTATTTCACACAGTAATCCGTCGCCAGCCCCATCACAATCAGCTCGCGGATCTCATGATGACGCAGCCATTCGTCCAGCGCAGTTTGCTGGCGATGTTCGTTATCAAAAAAGGCGCTGTAGCTATCGATTAAGGGATTTTCGCCTTTATGAAACACCGCATCAATGGCGTGCTGATTGAGCAGCGGGTGCAGCTGTGCGCCTTCGGTTTGCTGAACGCAATGATCCGGCCAGAGCGTTTGCGCCAGCCCGTCGAGTTCGCCTTGAGAAAAGGGTTCCGCGTTGTGCTGACTGGCGAAACTGCCGTGATTAGCAGGATGCCAGTCCTGGCTTGCAACCACCGCTTCACCGCGCGCTTTACACCAGGCGATCAGCGCGTTTGCCACATCAACGGTACTGTCGCCTTCCGCAACCGCCAGTGCACCGCCCGCGCAAAAATCATTTTGCAGATCGACCAGCAGCAGGGCTCGTTGTTTCATCAAAAACTCCTTATTCGTCTGGCGTGAGTTCGCCACGCAGGTTTTGCATCATGGCGTTACGCATCGCATCCACGTCCAAATCCTGACTGAGTAAATAGTGAAGTTTAGTCAGCGTGGCTTCCACCGTCATATCGAAGCCGCTAATCACACCGGCCTGAGCCAGCGCGTTGCCGGTGGCGTAACCGCCCATATTGACCTTGCCAGACATGCATTGCGTCAGGTTAATCACCAGGATGCCGCGCGCGCTCGCTTCCTGAAGCTCTTTCAGGAATTCACCGTTCTGCGGCGCATTGCCCACCCCATAGGAGCGGAGGATCAACGCTTTAACCGGTTGGCGCAGGAAGTTGCGCACCACGTCAGCTGAAATGCCGGGATAAATCGTCACCACGCCAATCGGCTGCGGTGTGATCGGGTGAACAATCAGCTCGCCCGCAGTATGCGGGGCAGGCGGGGTGCCAAGGCGACGAATATGAATGCCCGCTTCCAGCAGCGGTTGTAGATTTGGCGAAGCAAACGCATCGAACCCGTCGGCATGGGCTTTGGTGGTGCGATTCCCGCGATACAGACGATTGTTGAAAAACAGCGTCACTTCGTTAATCGGATAATTTGCCGCCACGTACAGGGAGTTCAGCAAGTTGATCTGCCCGTCGGAGCGCAGTTCCGCCAGCGGGATTTGTGACCCCGTGACAATCACCGGTTTGCCCAAATTCTCCAGCATGAAGGAGAGCGCGGATGCGGTAAACGCCATGGTGTCGGTGCCGTGCAGGATCACGAAACCGTCGTAATCGTCATAATGCGCTTTGATATCGTCCGCAATATGCTGCCAGTCTTCCGGCGTCATATCGGACGAATCCATCAGCGGATCGTATTCGTGGATGGTGAAGTCAGGCATCTCCGGGCGATGGAACTCTGGCATCAGCGCGAGCTGGCGCTGCAGGTGACCGGAAACAGGGATATAGCCATTTTCTGAGCGCTGCATACCGATTGTACCGCCGGTATACGCCACATAAATCGATTTCTTCTGCATCATTTTGTGTTCTTAGGCTTCAAAGAAAAATCCCCTCTTCGTGAGAAGAGGGGAAGAGGTTAGCGTACGTTCGCGCAGGTCAGGCAAAATGCGTAACGGTTTTGCGGATCGTTAAAGGCGGCGAGTTTGTCGCTTTCACCTTTGACAACGTTCGCAGCCGTCGCCACGGGCGCTGGCAGATACGCCTGAATGGCGGCTGGCAGCATGGCGCGAACGGAACCGGACATCCCGTTCATGACCATATCAATAAACGTGGGCTCATCCTGATAATACGCAATGTGCCACTCTTTCAGCTTCGCCAGTTCGGCGGCTTTCGCGACGGCATCATCAAAATCACCGAGGCTATCGACCAGACCGTTGTTCTTCGCATCCTGACCGGTCCAGACGTGGCCCTGCGCAATTTTATCGATCTGCTCTGGCGTTGACTTACGTGATTGCGCCACCAGCGTGATAAAGCGCTTATAGCCGTTCTCGATGGTCAACTGCATCATCTGCGACACTTCCGGTGGCAGCGATTTGGTCACGGACACATCGGCCAGTGGCGACGTTGCAACGCCATCCGTATGCACACCCAGATAATCCAGGCTGTTTTCCACGGTATTGATCACCCCGAAGATGCCGATAGAACCGGTCAGCGTACTTGGGTTTGCCACAATGTAGTTGGCCGGCGTGGAGATCCAGTATCCGCCGGAGGCCGCCATACCGCCCATCGAGACGACGACCGGTTTGCCCGCTGCACGTGCCGCCGCCAGCTCAGCGCGAATCACTTCAGACGCACTCACGCTGCCGCCAGGGCTGTTGACGCGCAGGACAATCGCTTTCACTTTCGGGTCGAGACGCGCGTCGCGGATTTGCGATGCCGTCGTGTCGCCACCCACGTTGCCCGGTGTCTCTTCACCGTCCATGATCGCGCCATTAGCGAAGACCACGGCGACGCTATCACCTGTTTCACTCGGTTTTTTCGTGGCGTAGTCATACAGACTCACCGCGCTGTAATTCTTGTCTTCTTTGCTCCAGCCAAACTGCTTGGTCAGCGATTTTTCGATATCCGCGCTGGATCCGAGCGTATCGACCAGTTTGTTGTCCAGAGCATATTTTGCCGTATCGCCATCCACTTTTTGCAGCCCATCCAGCATCGCTTGCGCGCCCGGGAAGATTTGCTCAGGGGTGACCTGACGGTTAGCGGCAACGGTGGTCAGATAGTTATTCCACAGCTCGCCAATCCAGCGGCTGTCGGCTTCACGCGCGGCAGGGGACATATCATCGCGAATAAACGGTTCAACCGCGGATTTGTAGGTCCCGACGCGGAAGACATGTGTGGTCACTTTCAGCTTCTCGAGCAGCGATTTGTAATACAGGCCGTTCGTCGCAAAGCCGTGCAGATCAACCGTACCCTGTGGGGATAGCCAAATTTTGTTGGCAAAGCTCGCCAGATAATATTGCCCCTGGCTGTAGCTATCGCCCACCGCAATCACCGGCTTGCCGCTGTCGCGGAATTCGCGCAGGGCTTTACCGATGTATTGCATTGACGGTTGGTCGGCACCGGCAAAATTTTTCAGATCCAAAACGATCCCGGTGATGTTGCGATCGTCTTTGGCCTGACGAATCGCCTCAACGATATCAAACAGGGAGTTTTCCTGCAGGCGATCGGATGTTGCACCAAACAGCTGGCGACCAATCACCCCCAGGCGATTACTGGCGGACGGTTTGTCGACAATCACGCCAGTGATATCCAGCAACAGCGCGCCACGCCCGGATTTCTGCGCCTGGTTGCTGCTGCTGATGTGCATCCAGACGCCCACGCAGACCAGAATCAGGAAGATGAAAAACACGTTCATCACCAGTTCGCGGACAAAATTGAGCAGCCGCCACGTCCATTTAAAGAAACCGGCAAAAATTCGCCAAAGGGTTCGCATGTGTACTCCCTAACCAGAAAATGACTGTTCCGTCGCGACTGGACGGCAATGTGGGCTTATCGTAATGACCCAACCGCGACTTGTCAGCAGGAATCGCCCACTACGCTGTAACAAAATCTGCTGTCGTGTTAATTTTGTTAGCAATTTTGAAGACAGGAGTTAACCAATGGACGCACTAGAACTGCTTGTTAACCGTCGTAGCGCTTCACGCCTGGCCGAACCCGCCCCTGCGGGTCAGCAACTGGACAGCATTCTGCAGGCCGGTATGCGCGCGCCGGACCACGGTACGCTGCAGCCGTGGCATTTCTTTATTATCGAAGGTGAAGGGCGTGAGCGCTTCAGCGCTTTACTGGAGAAAGGGGCGATCGCCGCGAGTCAGGACGACAAGGCTATCGATAAAGCCCGCAGCGCGCCGTTCCGCGCGCCAATGATTATCGCCGTGGTGGCAAAATGCCAGGCCGGGCATAAAGTACCCGTCTGGGAACAAGAGATGTCAGCGGGTTGCGCGGTGATGGCGATGCAAATGGCGGCGGTCGCACAGGGCTTTAATGGCATCTGGCGCACCGGCCCGTTGACCGACAGCCCGGTTGTTCGCGAGGGATTGTCCTGCGGCGAACATGATAAAATCGTCGGTTTCCTCTATCTCGGAACGCCACAATTGAAAGCGTCCACTACCGTTTCCGTGCCCGACGCCACGCCGTTCGTCACCCATTTCTGATAATCACACTAAACTGTCTGGATTCTGCGCATCCGCGCCAGAATTCAGACAGTCAGACTTACCTCTTTAAGGAATGAGCGCTACCATAGCGCCACAGCAATGACAGGAGATGTCCATGAGCGAGCAAACCATTCGTCTAACGCAATACAGCCACGGAGCAGGTTGCGGTTGTAAAATTTCCCCTAAGGTGCTTGAGACCATTCTGCACAGCGAACAGGCGAAGTTTGTCGACCCGAACCTGCTTGTCGGTAATGAAACGCGTGACGATGCGGCGGTTTATGATTTAGGCAACGGGACCAGCGTTATCAGCACCACCGATTTCTTTATGCCTATCGTCGATAATCCGTTTGATTTTGGACGCATCGCGGCCACCAATGCGATCAGCGATATTTTTGCGATGGGCGGTAAACCGATTATGGCGATTGCCATTCTGGGCTGGCCGATTAACACCCTTGCGCCGGAAATTGCCCGCGAAGTGATCGAGGGCGGGCGCTTTGCCTGTCAGCAGGCGGGGATCGCGCTGGCGGGTGGCCATTCCATCGATGCGCCGGAGCCGATTTTTGGTCTGGCGGTCACCGGCATCGTCCCGACGGAACGCGTCAAGCGTAACAGCACCGCGCAGCCGGGTTGCAAACTGTTCCTGACCAAACCGCTGGGTATCGGCGTGCTCACTACCGCCGAGAAAAAATCGCTGCTCAAACCAGAACACATTGGCCTTGCGACAGAAGTCATGTGCCAGATGAACCTCGCGGGTGCCGCGTTCGCGAATATTGACGGCGTGAAAGCGATGACCGACGTCACCGGTTTTGGGCTGCTCGGTCACCTGAGCGAAGTCTGTCAGGGTGCAGGTGTGCAGGCGCAAATCGTCTATCAGGACATTCCAAAACTACCGGGCGTAGAAGAGTACATCGCGCAAGGCGCGGTCCCTGGCGGCACGCAGCGTAACTTTGCCAGCTACGGACATCTGATGGGCGAAATGCCTGTCGAATGGCGCGATCTGCTGTGCGACCCGCAAACGTCCGGCGGCCTTCTGCTGGCCGTGACGCCAGAGTCGGAAACCGACGTCAAAGCGACCGCCGCAGAATTCGGTATCACCCTGACCGCTATCGGTGAGCTGGTCACCGCCCGCGGCGGCCGTCCGATGATTGAGATTCGTTAATTCGATGCGGCTGTATATTGCGGAAAAGCCAAGCCTGGCCCGAGCCATTGCAGATGTGCTGCCAAAGCCACATCGCAAGGGCGACGGCTTTATTGAGTGCGGAAAAGGGCAGGTGGTCACCTGGTGTATCGGACACTTGCTTGAACAGGCGCAGCCGGACGTCTATGACAGCCGCTACGCCCGCTGGAACCTGAACGACCTGCCTATCGTGCCGGAAAAGTGGCGTTTACAGCCGCGACCGTCGGTCACAAAACAGCTCAATGTGATTAAACGTTTCCTGCACGACGCCGCTGAAATCGTCCATGCAGGTGACCCGGATCGCGAAGGGCAACTGCTGGTGGACGAAGTGCTCGATTATCTTGAGCTGGCACCAGAAAAGCGCAAGCAGGTGCAGCGCTGTCTGATAAACGATCTCAACCCGCAGGCCGTTGAGCGCGCGATTTCTCGTCTGCGCGCTAACAGCGAATTTATCCCGCTGTGCGTCTCCGCACTGGCGCGTGCGCGTGCCGACTGGCTGTACGGCATCAACATGACTCGCGCGTATACAATTTTGGGACGCAACGCTGGCTATCAGGGCGTGCTCTCCGTCGGACGGGTGCAAACGCCTGTTTTAGGGTTGGTGGTCCGCCGTGACGAAGAGATCGAGAACTTCGTGGCGAAAGATTTTTTTGAGGTGAAAGCGCATATCGTGACGCCGAAGGACGAGCGTTTCGTCGCCGTCTGGCAACCCAGTGAAGCCTGCGAGCCATATCAGGATGAAGAAGGGCGTTTATTGCATCGTCCGCTGGCGGATCACGTCGTTAACCGCATTGCCGGTCAACCGGCCATCGTCACCAGCTATAACGATAAACGGGAATCAGAACCCGCGCCGCTGCCGTTTTCGCTGTCGGCATTACAGATTGAAGCGGGCAAACGCTACGGCATGAGCGCGCAAAACGTCCTGGATATTTGCCAGAAGCTTTATGAAACGCACAAGCTGATTACCTATCCGCGTTCAGATAGCCGTTATTTGCCGGAAGAACACTTTGCCGGGCGTCACGCGGTGCTGAACGCGATTGGTGTCCACGCGCCGGAACTGCTCCCGCAGCCTGCCGTGAATCTGGAGACGCGTAACCGCTGCTGGGATGATAAAAAAGTCGATGCCCACCATGCCATTATCCCGACGGCGCGCGCCAGCAACGTGAATCTGACCGAGAATGAGTCAAAAGTTTATCAGCTTGTCGCTCGTCAATATCTGATGCAGTTCTGCGCTGACGCGATGTTCCGCAAATGCGTTATCGAACTGGAGATTGCCAAAGCCAGGTTTGTCGCCAAAGCGCGTTTCCTGGCCGAAGCAGGCTGGCGTACGCTGCTGGGCAATAAAGAGCGTGACGAAGAAAACGACGGCACGCCGCTGCCGGTGGTCGCGAAAAACGACGAACTCCTGTGCGAGAAAGGCGAAGTGATTGAGCGTCAGACGCAGCCGCCGCGCCACTTCACCGATGCCACGCTGCTCTCCGCCATGACCGGGATCGCCCGTTTTGTGCAGGATAAAGACTTGAAAAAGATCCTGCGCGCGACGGACGGACTGGGCACGGAGGCCACACGCGCTGGGATTATCGAACTGCTGTTTAAACGCGGTTTTCTCATCAAAAAAGGCCGCTATATACAGTCAACGGATCCGGGCCGCGCATTGATTCATTCCCTGCCGGAGCTGGCCGCACGACCGGATATGACCGCGCACTGGGAATCGATCCTGACAAAAATCAGTGAGAAAGAGTGCCGCTACCAGGACTTCATGCAGCCGCTGGTGGGAACATTATTTGATCTGATTAATCAGGCGCGAACGACGCCAGTGAAAAATTTCAGAGGAATGGTTGCGCCAGGCGGCGCGAAAAAACCGTTCAAAAAGAAAAAAAGCGCAGCCTGATATCACTCTAAAAGCTCCCTTTCTCCGTCGGAGAAGGCAGGGGTGAGAGCATCAGACCGCAGCGGAGGCACAAGCAAAACGGCAACGTCGGTGGCCGTTTTTTAGTGTGTGCTCCCTCTCCCGTGGGAGAGGGTCGGGGTGAGGGCACCAGTTGCCCCCCAAACATCTTAAATCACACCTTGCCCAATCATTGCATCGGCGACTTTCACGAAGCCGGCGATATTCGCGCCGCGCACATAGTTGGTCTGCTTATCTTCACCGCCATACTCGACGCAGGCATGGTGAATATCCAGCATGATGTGATGCAAGCGCGCATCCACTTTCTCGGCTTTCCAGCCCATACGCGCCGCGTTCTGCGCCATTTCCAGACCTGAAGTCGCCACGCCACCCGCGTTTGCCGCTTTACCTGGCGCAAACAGCACGCCCGCTTCCAGGAACAGGTCGGTTGCTTCGATGGTCGTCGGCATATTCGCGCCTTCAGCGACAGCTTTCACGCCGTTCGCGATGAGTTGCTGCGCCGCGTCAACGTCCAGCTCATTTTGCGTTGCACACGGCAGGGCGATATCCACCGGCACCGACCAAGGCTGTTTGCCTTCCAGATAGGTCAGGCCAAACTCACGCGCATAATCGGCCACACGTCCGTCGCGGCTGGCTTTGATTTCACACAGCCGCGCCAGTTTCTCTGTGGTGAAACCCGCTTCATCCACCACCGTACCGCTGGAATCAGAGGCGGTGATCACGCGCGCGCCAAGCTGCATCGCTTTTTCAATCGCGTACTGCGCCACGTTCCCGGACCCGGACACCGCCACGCGCATGCCTTCAAAGCCCAAACCGTGGCGTTTTAACATCGCCTCGGTGAAATAGACCAGACCATAGCCCGTCGCTTCCGGCCGGATCAAACTCCCGCCGAAGGAGAGCCCTTTGCCCGTAAACACGCAGGCGCTATTATTGGACAGCTTCTTCATCATCCCGGCCATAAAGCCAACTTCACGCCCGCCCACGCCGATATCGCCCGCAGGCACGTCGGTATCAGGCCCAAGATGGCGATACAGTTCGGTCATCAGCGCCTGGCAGAAACGCATCACTTCGCCTTCGCTTTTGCCTTTCGGATCAAAATCGCTGCCGCCTTTCCCACCGCCCATCGGCAGCGTGGTGAGCGCATTTTTGAACGTTTGCTCAAAGCCCAGGAATTTTAGAATCGATAAATTCACAGAAGGGTGGAAACGCATCCCGCCCTTAAACGGGCCGATAGCGGAGTTAAACTGGACGCGCCATGCGCGGTTAACCTGCACCTGATTACGATCGTCAACCCATACCACGCGGAACTGAATCACACGTTCCGGTTCAACCAGACGCTCGAGCAAGGACATCTGACGATAACGCGGGTTTTCTTCAAGAAACGGCCACAACGTGGTCATGACTTCGCGAACGGCCTGCGCGAACTCGCTCTGATGCGGGTCGCGGCTTTGAACATGGGTAAGAAACGATTCCAGAGTGCGTGTCTGATCCATTGATATAAGAACCTCTTATGATGATTTTTTATATTTTGTGTGTTGTGCGGCTGATTTTTGGTCGTTTTCGACTATACCACCCGTACCGCTTTGCGAGGCAAGCGAAAATGCGTGACGAAAGGGAAATTAATTATCGGGCGCGAGTCATAACGAAAAACGATGGCTGACAAATTAAAGGTTCGACCCCGATTTACCGTTATAGTCATTACAAGGACACAACAGGAACCGACGTCTATGAACCGTTACCTCATTCCCGCGCTGTTTGCGCTTTTATCGACAGGCGCTCAGGCTGATCGCTTTCGCCCGGATGTTGACGTCAACGTACCGGCAGAGGTCTTTAGCTCCGGCGGCCAGCGCGCGCAGCCGTGCAATCAATGCTGCATCTATCAGGATCAGAACTATTCGGAAGGGGCGGTCGTGAAAGCTGACGGCGTGCTGTTGCAGTGCCAGCGTGATGAACGCACCATCAGCACGAACCCGCTGGTGTGGCGGCGCGTAAAAGAATAAACGCTTCCAGCAAGGGGATATCGGCAGGCGCTAGCGTGTAGGTTAGCGCCTCCTCGGGCGTACACCACACCAGCCCGCTGTGATAATGGGCCGTCAGCTCGCCGCTGAATGTCGGGACATGCCATGCGTGCAATGTGATTAGCCGCTGCGATACTTCGCGCTGATGGCTGGCGACATATTGCGCAGGCTGCGCCTCAATGCCCAGCTCTTCGCGCAGCTCACGAATCAGCGCGTCGGGCTGCGTTTCGCCCACTTCGACTTTACCCCCGGCAAACTCCCACATTCCGGGCTGATCGGCATGGGGTGGGCGCTGCGCCAATAAAATTTTGCCGTCCTGTTCAAGGATCGCGGCAACGACATCGAGAGTTTTCAGCATGGTCATCAATAATTGAAGGTGAAAAACGACATATTATAGTCGCCTTTCAAAGAGTCCAGCCATCAGGAGAGTTCGGTGAAAGAAACAACCGCCTGGGTACACCCCGTCAAATCCATTCCTGTCAGCCTAAAACCCCTCGCTGCGATGCAGAAAAAGCATTTCGGCGCGGTGCTCAATCCGACCCGCTGGTGGGGACGAATGCCGCGGTTGTTCTGGCTGGTGGCGCTATTTGTCGGTTTTCTTGAACGCCGTCATGCGCGCCTCTGTCCGACACTGCGCTCGCTGCTGATGACCCGCGTCTCGCAGCTTTGCCACTGTGCGTTTTGTATCGATGCCAACAGCCTGCGTCTGGCCGAACGCTGCGGCGCACTGGATAAAGTGCAAGCCGTCAGCCACTGGCGCGATTCGACGTTATTCAGCGCGGATGAGCGAGCCGCGCTGGCCTATGCCGAGGCGATAACGGCCACGCCGCCACAGATCGGTGACGACGTAAAAACAGAGTTAAAGCGCTTTTACAGCGACGCTGCGATAACAGAAATGACCGCGCTGATTGCGTTTCAGAATCTCTCGGCGCGTTTTAACGCTGCACTCGACATCCCGGCGCAGGGGCTTTGCGACGCGTTCAAAGGAAAACCGCATGCTTGACCGACATGTGCATCTGCACCTGAAACCGGCACTTAACCGTCTGGTAGAAAAGCTTGATAAGCCGACTCTCACCGCCGATGGCATAACGCTTCTGGGATTTGCCATTGGTGTGCTGGCGTTGCCTTTTCTGGCGCTGGGCTGGTATCTGGCGGCGCTGACGGCCATCGTGTTGAACCGTTTGCTCGATGGGCTGGACGGCGCGCTGGCGCGGCGGCGAGGCATAACCGATGCCGGTGGCTTTCTCGATATTGCGCTCGATTTCCTGTTCTACGCTCTGGTGCCATTCGGCTTTGCGCTCGCCGCTCCGTCTGAAAACGCGCTGGCGTCGGCGTGGCTGCTGTTTGCGTTTATCGGCACCGGAAGCAGTTTTCTGGCGTTTGCGGCGCTGGCTGCAAAACACGATATTGATAACCCTGGCTACGCGCACAAGTCGTTTTATTATTTGGGGGGCTTAACGGAAGGGACAGAGACGATTCTGCTGTTCGCGCTGTGCTGTTTGTTCCCGATGCACTTTGCGCTGTTCGCCTGGATCTTTGGCGCGTTGTGCTGGCTTACCACCACAACGCGCATCTGGAGCGGGTATCAAACGCTTAAAGCACTCGCCCGTTAAAGCGTACTTTCAGGCGTCAGCGGCCCGGTCGTGACAGGGTTTTGCGGGTGAGCGCTCCATTCGTACCAGCCGCCGTCGTACACGGCGACGTTTTGCCAGCCCATCGCCCGGGCGTACATAAAGGTTTCTGACGCGCGCCAGCCCGTGCCGCAATAAAACGCCACCTGCTGATCGGGCAGAATATGCCACTGCTTCCACATCGCCGCGATATCATCGGCGCTACGCAGGGTGCCATCGGGATTGTGGAAGTCTTCCATATGGGTGGCGTCGCTGCCCGCGTGACCCCAGCGGGCTCCGGCGATTTCGCCTTTGGGTTTGATGTAGCTGTAGCCGCTGGTTTCACCGATAAATTCCGGCCAAGAGCGAATGCTCACCAGCGAGGCATCCTTGCGATGCAGCAGTCCGCGCGCCTGTTCCATATCCACCATCAGCTGCGGTTGCCCAGGAATGGGTGCGCCGAAATCGTTCGCCGGTTTGACTTTTGCGGGCGTGCCGCGCCCGACCGGCAGATTCGCATCGGACCAGGCTTTCCAGCCACCGTCCAGCATGCGTACGTCTTTCACACCGGCGTACAGCATGATTTGCGCCACGCGCGCCGCAGCATACACGTCGCGGCCATACAAAATCACGGTGGTGTCGTGACGAATGCCGTGCTTCGCTAGCATGGCTTTCAGTTTGTCGTCTGACACTTTATTCCACAGCGGTTCGCTCTCGACTTCATTGGTATCAATGTAATCCGCGCCAGGAATGTGATTCAGCAGGTAAAATTTTGGGGCACCCCAGGCGGCTTCGATAATTTTAAAATCACCCGTCGGCGCGGCCGCCACTTTTTTGCCTTGCTGCAGCTGGTGGATCCACTGCGGATAAACCAGTTGCTCAAAGTGAGGCAGGCGTTGCAGGCGGGCAGGGGTTTGCAGCGCGTCGCCCAGGGTTGAAACCGTCGAATATCCGGCTTTTTTTAAGCGCGCGTTGACGGCCTGATTGTCGGCGTCGCTGCCGTACAGGGCAATCACGGAGGCAGGCGTTAGCTTGTGTTGTTTTGCCCAGCCTGCGAGCTGTTCGTCATTCATCGCGTTAAGCCAGCTGGCGGAGAGATTCAGCGCGGCAGGTTCATGCCCGGACGGTCCAGACAGCGTCTGCGGCCAGCCGTTATAAAACGCGCTGGCGCGGGTGTCGATAACCGTACCCTGCTGCTGTTGCAACTGCGCAAGCGTAAGTGATTGCGCCATATCAGCGGCAACGGAGGAAAAAGTGGCCAGACCCAGGATCATGGCGAGCGTGGACAGGTGAGAAACACGTTTCATCTAAAAGTCTGATATCAGGTAAAAGGTGCGTCATTTTCGTCTCCCACTCGCCAGAGTTCTTTGCGTTAGCACATAGATTATTGCCACATGGACAGATGAAGCACGCGACCCTGCGCCGGAATATCGTCTTCATCGTGCGTGACCAGCACCACGGGAATATTCAGCGCGCGAACCTGCGCGAACACCCATTCCCTGAAGGAGACGCGCAACGCTTTGTCCAGACGACTAAACGGCTCATCCAGCAGCAGCGCGTGAGGCTGCGCCAGAAGCGCGCGAAGCAGGCTGACTCTGGCGCGCTCCCCACCGGAGAGCGTGGCCGGATCGCTTGCGTAAAACCCATCAAGCCCCGCAATGTTCAGCGCGTGCTCAACGTGTTCACGACGTGCTGACCCTTTAATGTGCGCAGGCAGCGCCAGCAGCAGATTCTGCCTCACGCTAAAGTGGTCGAACAGCAGCGCGTCCTGGAACAAAATACCGATCTCACGTTTCTCGACGGGCAGCGCGTCACACTGTCTGTCGTTCAGCCACAGCTCGCCGCGTGCGGTAAAATCCGTGGCGAGCGCACCCACCATCCAGGCGAACAGCGTGGATTTTCCACTGCCGGACGGGCCCATCAGCGTGACGATTTCGCCCTTATTCACGCTAAAGTGCACATGACGGAAAAGCGGTTCAAGCGTAAGATTTTTGACGATCAGCATTAACGCAGTCCTTGTCGGTAGTGGCTCACAAGCCGTGATAAAACGGCGGCGAGGCCAAAGGCAGCGGCCGTCAGCGCCAGCAACCACAGCGCGCGACCCGCAAGAATGGCCGTGCTGCCGCCGCTGCTGAGCGCGACCGCCTCGGTGGTCAGCGTCGGGAATCGTCCCGCGCCGAGCCACAGCGTCGGTAAATATTGCGCCATGCTGACCGAAAAGCCCGTGGCAAACGCGGTCAGCAGAGGGCGGATCAGCAGCGGGCATTTAATCAGCCAGAATATTTTACTGCGCCGCATGCCGAGCGTTCTGGCAATTAATATCGCGCGCGGATCCAACCTGCACCACGCGGGTTGCAGCACCAGCAGCATCCACGGCAACACCCACAGCAGATGCCCCCACAGCACGGCGAGATACGATCCGTCGATACCCGTGAATAACGCGATACGGTACTGTCCGGCGACCAGCGGCAGGGCGGGGAGTGCCAGCGGAAGCCAGACCCAGAGTGACCCGCGAGACGGCCCCCATTCAAGCCAGAGTAAAATAATCGCCAGGGCTATCAGGCCAGAAAACAGCGCCAACGAGAGACTGGCGCGAAATGGCGCCAAATCAAAACTGTCTTTGCCTGCCAGCAAAATCAGCGCTGCTGCGCACAAAACTCCGCAAAGCGGCAGTAACCCTCCCAGCGCTGTGCCGATCACGGGCGCGCGCAGATGCTGCCGAACGCCAGACGCCGTGGGAACCGGGCGGTGCCAGCGTTTCCAGATGATAAAACCGACGGTAGCAAACAGCGTCAGCAGCAGGAGTAACATCAGACACAGCAAGGTCCCTTTGGTCTGCTGCTGCGCATCGCCCTGACTCAACCACTGCCAGGCCAACACCGCCAACGTCGGCGGATTGCCTGGGCCAAGGATAATCGCGACATCCACCACCGACAGCGACCAGGCGACCACCGCCAGCATCACCGCGCCGAGCGCGGGCGTGATGGCGGGCAGCACCAGCCAGAAAAGCCCTTGAATGCGCGAATAACCCAGCGTTCGCAGTACCACCATCTGTTGCGCCAGCGTCTTTTCGGGCAGCACCGCATACATCGCCCACAGAACAAATGCGCTCTCTTTCACCGCCAGCGTCAGCCCCAGGCCAATGCCGTAGCGATCGATCAGGGGAGAACAGGCGCTGCACCATTCATAAAATGCGCCGCCTTCGGCAAACATCAGCAGCACGCTGGTGGCAAAGGCGACATGCGGTACGGCCAGCAGCCACGGCAGTCGGGTATGCAAGCGCCGCCAGCGGTCGCCGGGCCACAGCGCTGCGACCACGCAGAGGGCCATCAAAAGCGAACCTGCGGTGGCGATATGCGTCGAAACCAGCGTGGCGATCAATGCCTGCGGCAGCTGCGGATCGCTCAACAACGCCTGCCATCCGGCAAGCGACAAGGCCGGAGCTATCAACATCCCAGCGGCAGGGATCAGGGGCGCATAGATGACGGCGATCGCTATCCAGACCAGCCAGCCTAGCGGGTGGCGTAGCGACGCAACCATTCTTGCTCCAGCGCGTTAACCCACGCCGCGTGAGGTTCTGGCAAGGTTTTCGGTAACCCGTCTGGGATGACGTGTTGAAGTTGCGTTGCCTGTTCAGACGGGAGTTTTTGCGGGCTCAACACGCTCGGATCGCCCCAAATTTTAGGGTCGGCTTTACGAATTTGCGCTTCGGGCGACAGCAGGAAATTGGCAACCACTTTAGCCCCCGCGCTGGCGCTGCTGTTCGCCGGGATCGTGACGAAATGCACATTGCCAATCATGCCGTCGTGAAAGCCAAAACTGTAGCTGTCGGCAGGCAGTTCACCGCTGGCCACTTTTTGCTGCGCGTGCGCCGGGTTAAAGGTGACAGACATATTGAGATTGCCGCTGGCGAGCAGGGCATCCATTCGTGCAGGGCTGAGCGGAAAGTCTTTACCTTCGCGCCACAGCAGCGGGTGCAGTTTATTGAGATAATCCCACAGCGGAGCCGTCACGGCGTTAAACGTGTGTGAATCAGGCGGGACTTTCAGCGCATCAGGATTTACCGTCAGCGTCAGCAGGAGTTGTTCCAGCCACGCCGTGCCGGTGAAATCTGGCGGACGTGGATAAGTGATTTTACCAGGATTTTTTTGCGCATAGCTGAGCAGGGCTTCGGGATCGGAGAACGGAACCGGCAGGCTCTGTTTGCGGGCAATAAATGTCAGCTGCGCGCCGCCCCACGGGGATTCTGCGCCGTCGGTTGGAATGGCAAAATCTTCGGTGACCGGTTTATCGGTATCGATATAGCGCCAGTTCGGCAACGTTTGCGCCCAGCCCGTTTGCAGCAAACTGGCTTCTTTCAGCGTGCGGAAATTCTCGCCGTTCACCCACAGCAAATCGACAGAACCGTTGGTTTTTCGCCCGGCAGCGGATTCCGTCTGAATGCGTTTGACCGCATCGGCGGCGTCCGCCAGATGCACGATTTTGAGGGTGATCGCGTAATGGGTTTTCATCTCCCCGCTTACCCAGTCGAGATACCGATTGACGGCCTGATCGCCGCCCCAGGCGTTAAACCAGACGGTCTGGCCTTTGGCTTCGTTCTGGACGGTTTGCCAGTTGGCATCAGCCATTGCGGGGGCTGCCAGCAGCAGTCCGGTCAGAAACATGCAGCAACGCACACGGCGCATAATGCCTCCCTGTTAATGAGAAGAATGAAAATAGCGAGAAAACAGCCAGCGTGTCACCAGCGGCAATAACCCTAAAAGTGTAAGGGCGAAAAGCATGCCCGGCGACAGAATATCGCGTAGCGACGTCAGTTTGCCCAGTTCGCGTCCGGCATTCAGGAATATCACGGTGGCAGGCAGCATCGCCAGCTGGCTAATCCACCAGTAACGACGCACGCCAAGGGCTGTTAATCCGGCGAGTAAATTGACCAGAAAGAACGGAAAAAGCGGCATCAGGCGCAGGGCGAAAAGATAAAACGCGCCGTTGCGGTCTATCCCTTCATTAACCGTTTTCAGTGGGCGGCTGAACCGGCGCTGGATCCCGTCGCGCAAAATATAACGACTGGTGAGCATCGCCAGCGTCGCGCCAAGCGTTGACGCAAACGACACCAGCAGGACGCCCTGCCAAAGCGGGAACAGCGTGCCGCCGAGCAGGGTAAACAGCGCCGCCCCGGGAATCGACAGGGCAGAGATCACCACGTAGACCGCAAAATAGAGTGCGGCACTGCCTGCAGGTGACTGCTGCACATATTCCTGGAGCGCGCGTTGATGCGTTTTGAGGGATTCGAGTGACAGAAAATCGGGGGGCAGCAGGGTACGAATCATGAAAAATGCGCCCATGAGGGCGCATATCAACAGAATTTTTTGCAGTTTCACCGGCGATTACAGTTTGAACTTAGCCCAGACTGGCGCGTGGTCGGACGGCTTTTCCATGCCGCGAATATCGTAATCGATACCGGTTTCGATGCAGCGTTCCGCCAGCGGTGCGCTGGCCAGCAGCAGGTCGATACGCAGGCCACGGTTGTCATCAAAGCCTTTTGAGCGGTAGTCAAACCACGAGAAGCGATCCTGCGTATCCGGGTTTGCGGCACGGAACGTATCCACCAGACCCCAACTTTGCAGACGCTGCATCCACTCGCGCTCTTCCGGCAGGAACGAGCATTTACCGGTTCGCAGCCAGCGCTTGCGGCTGTCTTCGCCGATGCCGATATCCAGATCCGTTGGGCTGATATTCACGTCACCCATGATCAGCACCGGATTCTCTTTGTTCAGTTCCGTCGTCAGATAATCCTGCAGATCCTGGTAGAACTTGGCCTTGGCCGGGAATTTTGTCGGGTGGTCGCGGCTTTCGCCCTGCGGGAAATACCCATTGATGACGGTGATGTTCCCAAGCGGAGACGGAATTTCCGCCATGATAATGCGGCGCTGCGCTTCACCGTCGTCACCAGGGAAGCCACGACGAACGGAAACCGGCGTCTGTTTGGTCAGCAGCGCCACGCCATAGTGGCCTTTCTGCCCGTGATAAAAGACGTTGTAGCCCAGTTTGGCGACGTCTTCGAGGGGGAACATGTCGTCGTGAACTTTTGTCTCCTGCAGGCCGATCACGTCTGGCTGATGTTGCTCAACGATGGCTTCCAGCTGGTGAGGACGGGCGCGCAGGCCGTTGATATTAAAAGAGACAAATTTCATAGTCGCTGCCAATGCAAGGTGAATAGTGCATGGATGTTAGCAGAATTTGCGCCGCCTGTTATCGGGTTCAACCAATAACTGCAACAGAAAATCCTGACGGTGCAATATTTGCACCATTTCGACGCGTCTTGCCCTCAAACAGGGCGTAAACGGCCAGTAAATTTCGCGAGCGATCACAAATCCAGAATTATATTTGGCCTGTGAATAATATTTCTGTTTTTCCTGCGGCAAACCGCCGCTTGCTGTAAAAATATTCACTTATTATGCATTAACAGTGAATAGTGGCAGGGCGTAACCTATTGATATTCCGTTCCTCAAACCCGTTTATGCAATTTTATCGCTGGCTGGCACGAACTCTGCAATCTACATTCACAGTGCAAACACTCAATTATTTAACATTTGAATAACTTTTAATTTACCGGATGAGGTCGCTATGTCTCTGTCAATTACGCGTGAAAATTTCGATGAATGGATGATGCCGGTTTACGCCCCGGCGGCTTTTATTCCGGTACGGGGTGAAGGCTCGCGCCTGTGGGATCAGCAGGGAAAAGAGTACATCGACTTTGCGGGCGGGATTGCGGTGAATGCCCTGGGCCACGCGCATCCGGCGCTGCGTCAGGCGTTGAATGACCAGGCGGCGAAATTCTGGCATACCGGCAACGGCTATACCAACGAGCCTGCGCTGCGTCTGGCTAAAAAATTGATCGACGCGACCTTTGCCGAAAAAATCTTTTTCTGCAACTCCGGCGCAGAAGCCAACGAAGCGGCGCTCAAGCTGGCACGTAAATACGCTCACGATCATTTTGGTGCGCCAAAAAGCGGAATTGTGGCGTTCAAAAACGCCTTCCACGGACGCACCCTTTTTACGGTGAGTGCGGGCGGTCAGCCCGCCTATTCACAAGATTTTGCGCCGCTACCGCCGGACATCCGTCACGCCATTTATAACGATTTACAATCTGCTGCTGCGCTGATTAATGACGATACCTGCGCGGTGATCGTCGAGCCGATGCAGGGAGAGGGGGGCGTGGTGCCTGCCGATAAAGCGTTCCTGCAAGGGTTGCGCGAACTGTGCGATCGCCACAACGCGCTGCTGATTTTTGATGAAGTCCAGACTGGCGTCGGCCGTACCGGCGAGCTGTATGCGTACATGCACTACGGCGTGACGCCGGATGTGCTGTCGACAGCCAAAGCCCTCGGCGGTGGATTCCCGATTGGTGCCATTCTGACAACCAACAAATGTGCCAGCGTCATGGTCGTGGGCACGCACGGCACGACTTACGGCGGTAACCCGCTGGCGTCGGCGGTGGCAGGACAGGTGCTGGATATTATCAATACGCCAGAGGTGTTAAAGGGCGTGAAGCAGCGCCACGACTGGTTGGTGGAGCGTCTTAACGCCATTAACAGCAAAACCGGTATGTTCAAAGAAATCCGTGGTCTGGGGCTGCTAATCGGCTGCGAATTGACGGCTGAATTTGCCGGAAAAGCTAAACTTATTTCACAGGAAGCTGCAAAAGCGGGCGTGATGGTGCTGATCGCGGGGGCTAACGTGGTGCGATTTGCACCGGCGTTAATCGTCAGCGAAGAAGAGGTCTCCACCGGTTTAGACCGTTTTGCGCTGGCCTGTGAACAGGTGAAATCCGGGGTGTCATCATGATGGTCATCCGTCCCGTTGAGCGCGGCGATCTCGCCGGGCTCATGCAGCTTGCCGGTAAGACGGGGGGCGGGCTGACCTCGCTTCCTGCCGATGAAAAAACGCTGTCGTCCCGCATCGACCGCGCCCTGCAAACCTGGCAAGGGACGCTGCCAAAAAGTGAACAAGGCTACGTCTTTGTTCTGGAAGAGTCTGACACCGGGACCGTGGTAGGAATCTGCGCCATCGAGGTGGCGGTGGGCCTTAATGACCCGTGGTACAACTACCGCGTTGGTACGCTGGTTCACGCATCGAAAGAGTTGAATGTCTATAACGCGCTGCCGACGCTTTTCCTCAGCAACGATCACACCGGCAGCAGCGAACTCTGCACTTTATTTCTTGACCCCGACTGGCGTAAAGAGGGCAACGGCTATCTGCTCTCGAAATCCCGCTTTATGTTTATGGCCGCGTTTCGCGATCGCTTTAACGAAAAAGTGGTGGCGGAAATGCGCGGTGTTATCGATGAAACGGGCTACTCCCCGTTCTGGGAAAGCCTGGGTGAACGCTTCTTCTCGATGGAATTTAGCCGCGCCGACTATTTGTGCGGGACAGGGCAGAAAGCGTTTATCGCCGAATTAATGCCGAAACATCCGATCTACACCGACTTTTTAAGTCCGCAAGCGCAGGCGGTCATTGGCCAGGTTCATCCGCAGACCGCGCCCGCTCGCGCGGTGCTGGAGAAAGAAGGTTTCCGCTACCATAACTATGTCGATATTTTTGACGGCGGCCCGACGCTGGAGTGCGACGTCGACCGCGTGCGAGCCATCCGTAAAAGCCGTCTGGTGACGGTGGCAGAAGGCCAGCCAGCGCCGGGTGAGTGGCCCGCTTGTCTGGTGGCGAACGAGCAGTACGACCAGTTTCGCGCGATGCTTATCCACACCAACCCCACCTGTGAACGTCTGGTGCTGACCGCAGCCCAACTGGATGTCCTGAAATGTAACGCAGGCGATACGGTTCGTCTGGTGCGACTTTGCCCCGAGGAGAAAACAGCATGAGTTTATGGATCAATGGCGACTGGGTTACGGGCGAAGGCGAACGACGCGTGAAGACTAATCCGGTGGGCAACGAGGCGCTCTGGCAGGGTTTTGATGCCAGTCCGTCTCAGGTAGAGCAGGCGTGTCAGGCGGCCAGAAAAGCCTTTCCGGCGTGGGCGAAACTGCCGTTTACGGCCCGTCAGGCGATTGTCGAAAAATTTGCGTCGCTACTCGAAGCCAATAAAGCAGAACTGACCCGCGTTATTGCCCGCGAAACCGGCAAGCCGCGCTGGGAAGCGACAACCGAAATCACGGCGATGATCAATAAAATCACCATTTCGGTTAAGGCCTATCATACCCGCACCGGCGAACAGCATACCGATATGGCCGATGGTGCCGCGACGCTGCGCCACCGTCCACACGGCGTGCTGGCAGTCTTCGGCCCGTACAATTTCCCGGGGCATCTGCCTAACGGCCATATTGTGCCTGCGCTGCTGGCAGGGAATACGGTGATTTTCAAGCCAAGCGAGCTGACGCCGTGGAGCGGTGAAGCGGTTGTGAAACTCTGGGAACAGGCGGGTCTGCCGCCAGGCGTGCTTAATCTGGTTCAGGGCGGGCGTGAAACCGGTCAAGCGCTGAGCGCGTTAAGCGATCTCGACGGCCTGCTGTTCACCGGCAGTGCGGGAACGGGATATCAGCTGCATCGCCAGCTGGCAGGTCAGCCGGAGAAAATTCTGGCGCTGGAAATGGGCGGTAACAATCCCCTGATTGTTGAAGATCCTGATGATCTTGACGCCGCTGTGCATCTGGCGATCCAGTCGGCGTTTGTCACCGCCGGACAGCGCTGTACTTGCGCCCGTCGTCTGCTGGTGAAAAACGGTGCGCAGGGCGATGCGTTCTTAGCGCGCCTCATTGAGGTGACCGCGCGGCTGGTGCCTGATGCATGGGACGCCGAGCCGCAGCCCTTCATCGGCGGGCTGATTTCCGAACAGGCCGCGAATAACGTTATTCATGCCTGGCGCGAACACGTGGCGCGTGGCGCAAAAACGCTGCTGGAGCCAAAGCTTGTGCAGCCAGGAACGTCACTGTTAACGCCGGGCATCATTGATATGTCGGATGCGCGGGATATTCCGGATGAAGAGGTCTTTGGGCCGCTGCTGTGCGTCTGGCGTTACGATGATTTCGACAGTGCAATTGCGATGGCCAACAATACGCGCTACGGCCTGTCGAGCGGACTGATTTCACCGGATCGCGAGAAGTTTGATCAGCTGCTGATTGAAGCCCGTGCGGGGATTGTGAACTGGAATAAACCGCTGACCGGGGCGGCGAGCACCGCGCCGTTTGGTGGCGTGGGCGCATCCGGGAATCATCGCGCCAGCGCGTGGTATGCCGCCGATTACTGTGCATGGCCGATGGCGAGTCTGGAAACGCCGGCTCTGACGCTGCCGGAGACGCTCAACCCAGGACTCGATTTTACTGAAGGAAATCGTCATGAAAGCGCGTGAAGTCAACTTTGACGGGCTGGTGGGGCTGACCCACCATTACGCTGGATTGTCGTTTGGCAATGAAGCGTCGACGAAACACCGATTCCAGGTCTCGAATCCAAAGCTGGCAGCCAAGCAGGGGCTGCAAAAAATGAAAGCGCTGGCGGACGCTGGTTTTGTGCAGGCGGTGATCCCACCTCAGGAGCGCCCAAACGTTGACGTGTTACGCCAGCTCGGCTTTAGCGGCGGTGATGAGCAGGTCGTCGAAAAAGCCGGAACGCAAGCGCCGCATCTGCTCTCGGCGGTCAGTTCGGCATCGTCAATGTGGGTGGCCAATGCCGCCACCGTCGCGCCATCGGCCGATACGCTCGACGGAAAAGTGCATCTGACCGTGGCGAACCTCAACAATAAATTCCATCGCGCGACTGAAGCGGTCACCACCGAGCGCGTGCTGCGCGCTATTTTTAAAGATGATGCGCGATTTAGCGTGCACGAAGCCCTGCCACAGGTGGCGATGTTTGGTGATGAAGGGGCGGCGAACCATAACCGTCTGGGCGGTGACTACGGTGAACCCTCCACGCAGCTATTCATCTATGGCCGCGATGACACTGGACACGTTGCGCCGTCCCGTTATCCGGCGCGCCAGACGCTGGCCGCGAGCCAGGCCGTTGCGCGCCTGAATCAAGTCAATCCAGGGCAAGTGGTGTTTGCGCAGCAAAACCCACAGGTTATCGATCAGGGTGTGTTTCATAACGACGTGATTGCGGTTTCAAATCGTCAGGTGCTGTTTTGCCATGAGCAGGCGTTTGCCCAGCAGGAAAAATTACTGGCAACCCTTGCCGAGCGGGTGCCGGGTTTTATGCCGATTCAGGTGCCGACACGTGCCGTCAGCGTGCAGGACGCGGTGGAGACCTATCTGTTTAACAGCCAACTGCTGAGCCGTGAGGATGGCAGCATGCTGCTGGTTCTCCCGCAGGAGTCGCAAAATCATCAGGGCGTGTGGCGCTATCTCAGCGAACTGGTCAAGGGCGATAACCCCATCAGCGAGCTCAAAGTGTTCGATCTGCGCGAAAGCATGGCGAACGGCGGAGGCCCGGCATGTTTACGCCTGCGAGTGGTGCTGACGCAGGACGAAATCCGCGCCGTTAATCCGGCGGTACTGATGAACGATACCTTGTTTAATACGCTCAACGATTGGGTCGATCGTTATTATCGCGATCGTTTGATGCAGGCTGATTTGGTCGATCCGCAGCTGCTGCGAGAAGGGCGCGAAGCGCTGGATGCCTTAACGAAGATCCTGAATCTCGGATCGGTTTATCCGTTCCAGCGCTAAGGAGAGGTTATGCAGAATTTACTGGCGCTGACGCTGGCGGATGAAACGCCTGCTGCGCGGCAAGGCGAGGGGCCAACGTTTCACTGGAAATGGTCCGGGCGCGGGTTGCTGGAACTGACCCCTTTTAAGGCCAGTGAACGGTCTCTGGTGCTTTCCGCCGGTATTCACGGCAATGAAACCGCACCGGTTGAGATTGTCGATTTACTGTTACGGGCGCTGTTTAACGGTGACATTTCGTTGCGCTGTCGCGTGCTGGTGGTGCTGGGGAATCCTCCGGCGCTGGCGCAAAACAAGCGCTATCTGGAAAGCGATATTAACCGGATGTTTGGCGGACGCGGGGCGCAGTTTCCGCAGGGTGACGAGACCGCGCGGGCACTCGTGCTTGAAAACAGCGTGCGCGAGTTTTTTGCCTCGGCGGGTCCTGATCGCTGGCATCTCGATCTGCATACGGCCATTCGTGCGTCTTACCATGTGCGTTTTGGAGTTATGCCGCAGCGCGATCGGCCATGGGATGAGTCTTTCCTCGGCTGGCTGGGGGATGCGGGTCTTGAGGCGCTGGTTTTCCATCAGTCACCTGGCGGGACGTTTACCCACTTTACCTGCGAGAATTTTGGTGCGCTGGCCTGTACGCTTGAGCTGGGCAAAGCGTTGCCGTTCGGACAGAACGATCTTGCACGCTTTGCCCCGACGCATCTGGCGCTGCGTGCGCTGTTATCCGCAAACGAGCCTGAACATTCTTCAGGAACCGTTGAGCGCTATCGGGTTGTGCAGCAGATCACCCGCCGCAGTGAAGCATTCCAGCTGCACATGGCGGCGCATACGTTGAACTTCACCCCTTTCCGGCATGGCGTGGTGTTGGCGCAAGACGGTGACGAGCGTTACGAAGTGCAGAAAACGACGGAATACGTGTTGTTCCCCAATCCCTCGGTCGCCTTTGGCCTGCGGGCAGGGCTGATGCTTGAGAAATTAACCTAATGCTATTTCCTCTCTCTGCGGAGAGAGGAATATCAATTTAATTTTCTTATCGATTAAGGCGTTTACCGTTATTTGCAGATTTATCCTGGTGTATTGCTTTATTATAAATCCGCAGCCCGGTATACTTCTTCATAATCTCTTTAAAGTCAGCTATTTGCCTATTTTTGTTTCAACTATCCACGTTTTTTCCTTAATTCCTCCACATTTGGCTATAAATTGTTTTTTACACTTTCATTGTTTTACCGTTGCTCTGACTTATTGACGATAAACCCCGTAAAGTTAATCTCGTCAACACGGCATAGCGCCGAAGAATAACTGAAAGAAAGGACAAAAAATTATGCGTAAATTAACTGCACTGTTTGTTGCTTCTACCCTGGCTTTGGGCGCTACCAGCATGGCGTTCGCCGCTGATACCGCGACGACAACTGCCGCGCCAGCTGATAGCAAGATGATGCACCATAAAGGCAAGCCGGGTATGCATCATGACATGATGTTTAAAGACCTGAACCTGACGGATGCGCAGAAACAGCAGGTTCGCGACATCATGAAAAGCCAGCGTGACCAGATGAAACGACCTCCGCTGGAAGAGCGCCGCGCAATGCACGATATCATTGCCAGCAATACATTCGATAAGGCCAAAGCGGAAGCACAAATCGATAAGATGGCTGAGCAGCACAAAGCCGGCATGCTGGCCCGGATGGAAACGCAGAATAAGATTTACAACATTCTGACCCCGGAACAGAAAAAACAATTCAATGCCAATTTTGAGAAGCGTCTGACAGAACGTCCTGCGCCAGAAGGTAAAATGGCTCCGCCAGCTGAATAATTAGCTCAACACATATAAGACCGCCGGAATCCTGTTCACAAAAGCGTAATCGCGGTGGACAGGTCCGGCGGTTTTTTCTTTCTCACCCTCTTGTCACGCGCCACCAGCACGGTATGCTCCTGTAAGCGGTTCAGATAATGTTAAGAGAGTCAGGGCGTTAGTGTTTTTTTCAACGCCATACTAAGGCCTTATTGCATTGCTGCCGATAATGCATCTGTAATGACCCAACGATAACAATCAAGATAGCAACACTGATTCAGTGTCGCCCTGGTGCGAGTTGCGCCTTTCAGGAGTGGTGATGGATTTTTTTGATATCCGCAAAATGCCGGTTAATCTCTGGCGAAATGGGGCTGGCGAGACGCGCGAGATTTGCTGTTTTCCTACTGCGACGCGTGATTTTCACTGGCGTGCCAGTATTGCTTCTATCGCCAGCAACGGCGAATTCTCTCTTTTTCCAGGTGTCGATCGGGTTATCACCCTTCTCGAAGGTGGTGAAGTGACGCTGGATGCGGGGCATGCGTTTTGCCATACCCTGAAACGACACCAGCCGTTTAGTTTTGCGGGCGACCATCCGGTGAAGGCGAATCTCACCGAAGGGCGGATGTCGATGGATTTTAATATCATGACGAAACGTGACTGTTGCCGGGCAAAAGTGCGCGTGGCCGATCGCACCTTTACCACGTTTGCCTCACGCGGGGGCGTGGCGTTTGTGCTGAGTGGCGCGTGGCAGTTAGGGGACAAACTCCTGACAGCCGATCAAGGCGCGAGCTGGCAGGACGGAACGCACACGCTACGTTTACTGGAATCTGAAGGAACGCTGCTGTTCAGTGAAATTACCTGGCTTCCGGGACACTGAGTTCAATGATTTCATAGCCACCGGCGAGCAGCGGTTTGCACAGGATTTTATAACCGTCGTGATCAAAACCGGCTGGCGCGCGCAGGAGTGCCGTCGCATCGTCTAACGTATCGACGGCACCCAGCCAGAACCAGTTATGAATGATGTGATAATGCGTCATCTCATCGCGGGTTTCTTTTAACGCAATGGCGCCTTGCCATGGCCAGCAGGTGACGCTCAGCGCCGCAAGACCTTCTTTTAATCTCGCATCGTGTTCTTCAATACTTTCTTTGCCACAGCACGCACCTGCACATCGCTTTAGCGCAAAGCGGAAACAGGCGCGCCCGCGAGTGAGGGATTCCAGACCCAGCACGCCATAGCAAAGTTGCTGCGCATCGGCGAGCGTTTGCAGGGCTTGCAATGCCGCGCGGCGATTGGCAAACAGACCGTGCAGGCCCGGTGCGTGCGAGAAATCAACGTCTCTGGCATAAACCACCTGCGGTTTTCCACCGGTGATTTGCAGGGAACACAGCTGTCGATTGCGACGCAGGCGTTTATTGAACAGCGGCTGCTGCTCTTTAATCAGACGCGCTTCAAGCAGCAGTGCACCCAGTTCACCGGCGGTTTGCATCCAGGTAATCCGCCGCGACTGGCGCAACATGGCGGCCTCGTCAGGCGTACGCAGATGCGATAACACCCGACTGCGGATATTGACACTTTTGCCGATATACAGCGGCATGGCGTCACTCTCGCCATGAAAGAAATAGACACCGGGCTGTTTTGGAAGCGCCTCAAGCCAGGGGCGAAGATGTTCTGGGTATTCGTAGATGGCCGCCGCTTCAAATTCGAGACGCGGGGCAGATTGACGCCTGCTCACAAAAAACTCCGTATACTGTTCAGCTATACAGTGTAGCAGGTTGCGAATGGCTAAAAAAGAGGCGGTTGTGCCCGCCTCTCACGGGTTTAGCGTTTCCAGAAGTCGTCGAATACCGTAATCGGCGGGCGACGCTTATGCTCGGTTTTCAGATACCAGCCTTCAATGGTACGGGCGATGGTGTCATCCAGCGTTTTCCCTTCCAGATAATCATCGATATTTTCGTAAGTGACACCCAGCGCAGCTTCATCCGGTAGAGAAGGGCGGTCATCCTCCAGATCGGCGGTAGGCGCTTTCAGATAAAGGTGCTCGGGGCAGCCCAGTGCCGCGAGTAACTGCTTGCCCTGGCGCTTATTGAGGCGGAAAAGCGGGTTGATGTCGGTGCCACCGTCGCCATACTTGGTGAAGAATCCGGTCACGGCTTCCGCAGCATGATCGGTACCGACCACAACGCCTTTGGTCATCCCGGCGATGCTGTATTGCGCTTTCATACGCTCGCGTGCTTTTTCGTTACCGCGCACAAAATCGCTGAGTTCAAGACCCGCCTCGCGTAGCGCTTGCTCGCTCGCCAGCACGGAACCTTTAATATTCACGGTCAGCACGCGATCCGGCTGAATAAAAGCAATGGCATCCTGACAGTCCTGCTCATCGGCCTGGACACCGTAAGGCAGTCGCACGGCGATAAACTGCAGCGACTCATCCCCTGTTTCCTGGCGTAATTCCGAAATCGCTAGCTGGCAAAGTTTACCGGCAAGCGTAGAGTCCTGACCGCCACTGATGCCTAACACCAGCGTTTTCAGAAACGAGTTTGTTTTCAAATAGGATTTCAAAAAATCGATGCTGCGACGAATTTCCGCGTTGGCATCGATGGATGGCTTAACGCCAAGCGCCTGAATAATCTCTTGTTGCAGAGCCATTACGCCCTCCATTAGCAAAAACAAAGCACAATGTGTGATGTGTTAAAACTAACCCTTTGGGCGGAAAACGACAAGGATCACAGTTTCGAGAGGGGCAAATTAAGACGATTTAGTTGCTTATCGTTGTTTTATTAGAATTTTCCTAAAAACATTCTGCTGCGCCCGTAAAGTTGATGAATAGCCATTTTTATCCCATGCTTAGATAACACGCTGATTAACAAGCGCTGATAAACAAGAGGAAGGAATATGAACAAGAACGTAGCGGGAATTTTAGGTGCAGCGGCGGTATTGACTATGCTGGCTGGTTGTACAGCTTACGATCGTACATCCGATCAGTTTACGCAGCCGGTAGTTAAAGATGTGAAGAAAGGCATGAGCCGCGCGCAAGTGTTGCAGGTAGCGGGTAAACCGTCTTCAGAAGTGACTATGATCCATGCTCGTGGGACTTGCCAGACTTACATTCTGGGTCAACGAGACGGTAAAGCAGAAACCTATTTTGTCGCGTTGGACGATACAGGGCACGTGATCAACTCGGGCTATCAGACCTGTGCTGAGTATGATACCGACCCACAGGCACCGAAAGTTAAATAATATTTTTGCCTGAGCATCTGAACAAACCGGCCAACTGGCCGGTTTTTTTATACATTGACGAATCTTATTTATTTGCGCGAATTATTTACATAAACTGTGAGGGCAGTCAAAACGACAGGTCAAGGAGAGACAATTTTGATTAACCGCGAATTATCACCTCATCCCGCCTTGCCGTATACTCGATTTCAATGACAAACAAGTGTAACACCCGCAGGCGTCAATCTGGTGATAGTGGGTGGTCATACAAGAGGGAAGTGGCTATGGAAAAGAAACATATCTATCTGTTTTGCTCTGCGGGCATGTCAACGTCGTTACTGGTGTCAAAAATGCGCGCACAAGCTGAAAAGTACGAGGTGCCTGTCGTGATCGAAGCGTTTCCAGAAACGCTGGCAGGTGAAAAAGGCCCGGCGGCGGATGTCGTATTACTGGGACCACAAATTGCCTATATGCTGCCAGAAATTCAGCGTCTATTGCCGAATAAACCAGTTGAAGTGATCGATTCTGCGCTGTACGGCAAAATCGACGGTTTGGGTGTACTTAAAGCTGCAGTTGCATCGATTAAAAAAGCTGCCGCTAATTAAAATATTTTATTTTTCCCGTCAAAGAGTTATTTCACACACTTACGCCGCAATATTCGTTGCGGCATTTAAGGGTCATTTCCTATGAGTAGAGTCATCAATTCACTTGAAAAGGTTCTCCTTCCTTTTGCTGTTAAAATAGGAAAGCAGCCGCATGTAAATGCCATCAAAAACGGTTTTATTAAAGTTATGCCGTTGACGTTGGCTGGGGCCATGTTCGTTTTAATTAATAACGTTTTTCTGAGTTTCGGTGAAGGTTCTTTCTTCTATTCATTGGGTATTCGCTTAGACGCTTCAACTATTGAAACCCTCAATGGCTTTAAAGCTATCGGCGGCAATGTATACAACGGTACGTTGGGTATAATGTCGCTGATGGCACCTTTTTTCATTGGGATGGCACTGGCTGAAGAACGAAAAGTCGATCCACTGGCGGCAGGTTTATTATCCGTCGCAGCCTTTATGACCGTTACACCTTATAGCGTGGGCGAAGCCTATGCGGTGGGCGCGAATTGGTTAGGGGGCGCAAATATTATTTCCGGTATTGTCATCGGATTGGTCGTGGCGGAAATGTTCACCTTTATCGTTCGCCGAAACTGGGTTATTCGTTTACCGGATAGCGTACCGGAGTCAGTATCGCGTTCGTTCTCTGCGTTAATTCCCGGTTTTATTATTCTCTCTATCATGGGGATTATCGCCTGGGCCCTGACTCACTGGGGCACCAACTTCCACCAGATTATTATGGACACCATTTCTACGCCGCTGGCGTCGATGGGGGGCGTGGTAGGCTGGGCGTACGTGATTTTCACCTCGCTGCTGTGGTTCTTCGGGGTACACGGTTCTCTGGCGCTGGCCGCGCTGGACAGCGGAATCATGACGCCGTGGGCGCTGGAAAACGTGCAGTTGTATCAGCAGTACGGCTCGGTCGATGCGGCGCTGTCAGCAGGTAAAACCTTCCACGTGTGGGCGAAACCTATGCTCGATTCGTACATTTTCCTGGGCGGTACGGGTGCAACGCTGGGTCTGATCATTGCCATCTTTATCACTTCTCGTCGCGCCGACCATCGTCAGGTGGCGAAGCTGGCGCTGCCGTCAGGCATCTTCCAGATTAACGAGCCGATCCTGTTTGGTTTGCCAATCATCATGAACCCGGTGCTGTTTATCCCGTTCATCCTGATTCAGCCGCTGCTGGCTGCGATTACGCTGACCGCGTATTACCTGGGCATTATCCCGCCAATCACCAACATTGCACCCTGGACGATGCCGGCGGGTCTGGGCGCGTTCTTCAACACCAACGGTAGCGTGGCCGCTTTCCTGCTGGCGATATTCAACTTAGGTGTCGCGACGCTGCTCTACATGCCTTTCGTGGCGATCGCCAACAAAGCGCAAACCACGATAGATGAAGAAGAGAGCGAAGAAGATATCGCCCTCGCACTGAAATTCTAAGATTGTCAGGCCGCGGGGCAACCCGCGGCGGTAAAAGGAGATGAAGATGTTTGATTTGGATACTATCGTGGCGGAAGAAGTTGGCGAAAACGATCTCGAAGAAGTGGTGATGGGTCTTATCATCAATTCTGGACAAGCACGCAGCCTGGCTTACGGTGCGCTTAAACAGGCGAAACAGGGCGATTTTGAGGCCGCAAAAACCATGATGGCGCAGTCTCGCACGGCACTGAATGAAGCTCATCTGGTGCAAACAAAGCTGATTGAAAGCGACCAGGGTGAAGGTAAAATGAAGGTCAGCCTGGTGTTAGTTCACGCTCAGGATCACCTGATGACCTCGATGCTGGCACGCGAGCTTGTCGCTGAGTTGATCGAGCTTCACGAGAAGATCCACTAAGTCTTGCCGCAGGAGGTAAACACGATGGAAATTAAAACCGCACTTGAGCAGCAGTTGTTTAATGGCAAGAATTTTCACGTGGTTATCTACAACAAAACGGAAAGCGTTAGCGGCTTGCACCAGCACGATTACTACGAATTCACCATTGTCCTGACCGGTCGTTACTATCAGGAAATCAACGGCAAGCGGGTTCTGCTGGAGCGGGGGGACTTTGTTTTCCTACCGATGGGATCGTATCACCAGAGTTTTTATGAATTTGGTGCCACGCGTATTCTTAATGTGGGCGTAAGCCGACGTTTCTTCGAAAAACATTATTTACCGCTGGTGCCATTCTGTTTTGTGGCATCGCAGGTTTATCGCATCAAAAATGAATTCCTGACCTGGATCGAAACGGTGATTGCATCACTGAATTTTCGTGATAACGAATTTGACGAATTTATCGAGACGGTCACCTTTTATGTGATGAATCGATTGCGCCATCATCGCGACGAACAGCAGATTATCGATGATATTCCACAGTGGCTCCGCAGTACCGTTGAATTAATGCATGACAAAATGCAATTTGGTGATAACGCCCTGGAAAATATGATTGCGCTGTCGGGTAAATCGCAAGAATATCTTACGCGCGCCACGCAGCGTTATTATCAAAAAACGCCCGTGCAAATTATTAACGGCATCCGCATTAATTTTGCTAAAAAACAGCTCGAAATTACCAACTATTCCATCACCGATATTGCTTACGAGTCGGGGTACAGCAGTCCGAGTCTCTTTATTAAAACCTTTAAAAAGTTCACCTCTTTTACACCGAGCAGTTATCGTAAAAGTCTAACGGTCATAAATTAAATTTGGGCGGTGTTATCCGCCATCAATATTGATGTAATTGCTTGCCCACATAATAGCGGGAATGCCACGCTATACTTTGCAGGCAGTTATCCTGATTACGCTAAGGGAGATATTATGCAACAGAAATTAAAAGTCGTAACGATTGGCGGCGGCAGCAGTTATACCCCGGAATTGCTAGAAGGTTTTTTGAAACGTTATCACGAGTTGCCTGTGAGTGAATTATGGCTGGTGGACGTGGAAGAAGGGCAGGAGAAACTCGATATTATTTTCGAGCTGTGCCAGCGCATGGTGAAAAAAGCCGGCGTTCCGTTAACCGTGCATAAAACGCTCGATCGCCGCCTGGCATTAAAAGACGCTGATTTTGTGACAACGCAATTACGCGTTGGCCAGCTTAAAGCGCGTGAACTCGACGAGCGTATCCCGCTGAGTCATGGTTACTTAGGTCAGGAAACCAACGGTGCGGGCGGTCTGTTTAAAGGTCTGCGCACCATTCCGGTGATTTTCGACATCATTAAAGATGTGGAAGAGATTTGCCCGCAGGCGTGGGTCATCAACTTTACTAACCCGGCCGGGATGGTGACGGAAGCGGTGTATCGCCATACCGGTTTTAAACGTTTTATCGGCGTGTGCAACATTCCGATCGGCATGAAGATGTTTATTCGCGATGTGCTGGTGCTGTCCGACAGTGACGATCTTTCCATCGAGCTGTTTGGTCTCAACCACATGGTGTTTATCAAAGACGTGTTGGTCAACGGCGAGTCGCGCTTCGCTGAGCTGCTGGACGGCGTTGCGTCGGGTCGTCTGACGGCCGGTTCAGTGAAAAATATCTTCGATTTGCCGTTCAGTGAAGGGCTGATTCGTTCCCTGAATCTGCTGCCGTGCTCTTACTTGCTCTACTACTTTAAGCAGAAAGAGATGCTGGCGATTGAAATGGGCGAGTACTACAAAGGCGGCGCGCGAGCGCAGGTGGTGCAGAAGGTCGAAAAACAGCTGTTTGATTTGTATAAAGATCCAGAGTTGAACATCAAACCTAAAGAGCTTGAGCTGCGCGGTGGGGCGTACTATTCCGACGCGGCCTGCGAAGTGATCAACGCGATTTACAATGATAAGCAAGCTGAACATTACGTGAACGTGCCGCATCACGGTCATATCGACAATATCCCGGCAGACTGGGCGGTTGAAATGACCTGCATTCTGGGACGTGACGGCGCGACGCCACACGCGCGTATCACCCATTTTGACGAGAAAGTGATGGGCTTGATCCACACCATCAAAGGTTTCGAAGTAGCGGCCAGCCATGCGGCGCTGAGCGGCGAGTTGAATGATGTCTTGTTGGCGCTGAATCTGAGTCCGCTGGTGCATTCTGACCGTGATGCGGAATTGCTGGCACGCGAAATGATCCTGGCGCATGAAAAATGGCTGCCTAATTTTGCGGCGACGGTTGAGAAACTCAAACGCGAACAACGTTAAGAGGGCAAAAATGGACAAGCTGCTGATCGTAAACGCCGATGATTTTGGTCTGTCGAAGGGGCAAAACTACGGCATCGTTGAAGCCTGTCGCCACGGGGTGGTGACGTCCACCACCGCGATGGTTAATGGCGAAGCGGTCGAACATGCCGCCGCGCTAAGTCGTGAGCTGCCGACCCTTGGCGTGGGGATGCATTTTGTATTAACGCTCGGGATGCCGCTGTCGCCGATGCCTGGACTGACGCGCACCGGGCAACTGGGGAAGTGGATTTGGCAGATGGCGGAGCAGGGGACGCTACCGCTCGATGAAATTGCGCGTGAACTGGATTGTCAGTTTAATCGTTTTGTCGATCTCTTCGGGCGCGAACCGACGCATATCGACAGCCACCATCATGTGCATATGATCCCGGCTATTTTCCCGCTGGTCGCCGAGTTTGCGGCGCGAAAGGGTGTGGCGATGCGTGTGGACCGTCAGGTGCAAGCCTCTCACGATTTGACGCTGAGTCGTGCGCCAACCACCCAAGGATACAGCAGCGATTTTTATGGCGATGGGATCAGCGAAACGCTTTTCTTGCAGGTGCTGGATGCGTCTGCTGCACGGGGTGAACAGTCGTTTGAGATGATGGCCCATCCCGCCTTTGTCGATAATACGGTGCGTAAAAGTGCCTATTGCTGGCCGCGCCTGGCCGAGCTGGACGTGCTGACGTCGCCCTCGCTGAAATATGCGATTGCAGAACGTGGGTATCGTCTGGGGTCGTTCCTGGATTTATGACCTAAAATATCGCCGGGTAGTGAATACCCGGCGATCTGTTTACGCCGGAATACTGGCGATTTTACTGCTCCTGGACCACACACGGTGTGCGGCCATTTGGTCGAACAGCTGATCCATAAACTGACCGTCAGCACCGTCACCTTCCACAATGCCTTCCTCACCCTGATCGGCCACTTTCAACAGCGACTTGAACTGACGCGCATCGCCCGCCAGTGCGATCGGTTTCAGGTGTTTGTACGCCTCAAGCAGATAATAGGCGGCGTCGCCGTTGCTGAGCAGGCTTTGAATATCACCGCACGGCACAATAACGGCATCGACAGTCAGCGACGGTGCGCCTGCAAACGTCCCTGCAATCGGCAGAATGGAGCCGTCATCGGTCGTCACTTCGCCCATTCGTGAATAGAGCAGTTTGGCGTGTACGCCCTTGGTTTTGAGCGCCTGCAGGATCGCCAGTACGTCGCTGGAGCGGGTTTTGTCATTCAACAGCACCGCGACGACACGACCTTTTATGGTGCCGCCAGGCACAGCGTAAAGGCTCAGCGAGGCGTCTTTTTTCAGTCCGTTAACGTCTTTTGGTGGCGCAAGATGACGCTGCTCGTCGGTGAGCGTAATGCCCAGATTATCGGCAACGCCTTGCGCCAGTTGGATGTCGATATGCGCCAGATGATCAACGACGCGTTCGCGAATATAGGTGCGCACCACTTTGCTTAATTCAAAGCTGAAGGCACCAATAATATGCTGCTGCTCAACCGGCGTCTGGCTTTGCCAGAACAGGCGAGGGTGGGCGTAATACTCGCCGAACGACGGGCTACGCTCGCGGATTTTTGTCCCTTCGACCCGCTCCTGATAGGACTCAAATCCCCCACGTTTAGCGGCAGGTGGCGTTTCACGCGGCCAGTTGTCGTTGATGGAGTTGGGCTCATAATTCGCCGGATTGGTATCGATATCCTGTCTGTGCATCCCGTCGCGCTGGAAATTATGGTACGGACAGGTTGGGCGATTGATCGGGATTTCGTGGAAGTTTGGCCCGCCGAGACGGCTGATTTGCGTATCGGTATAGGAGAACAGACGCCCCTGCAGTAGCGGATCGTTGGTGAAGTCCAGTCCCGGAACAATATGACCCGGGTGGAACGCCACCTGTTCGTTTTCGGCAAAGAAATTATCGGGGTTGCGGTTGAGTACCATTTTGCCAACCAGCTGTACCGGGACCAGCTCTTCAGGGATGAGCTTGGTGGGATCGAGCAGGTCAAAATCAAATTTGAACTCATCCTCCTGCGCAATCAGCTGCAACCCAAGCTCGTATTCCGGATAATCGCCCGCCTCGATCGCCTCCCACAGCTCGCGACGATGGAAATCGGGGTCGCGTCCGGTCAGCTTTTGCGCTTCATCCCACACTAGCGAGGCTTTACCCGCCACCGGTTTCCAGTGGAAGCGGACGAATGTTGCTTTCCCTTGCGCATTGATCATGCGGAACGTGTGAATACCAAACCCTTCCATCGTCCGGTAGCTGCGAGGAATGCCGCGATCTGACATGGCCCAGATCACGTTATGCAGCGTCTCTGGCTGGAGCGAAATATAGTCCCAGAAGGTGTCGTGCGCGCTTTGTCCCTGCGGGATCGCCCAGTGTGGTTCCGGTTTGACTGCATGCACAAAGTCAGGGAATTTATGCGCATCCTGAATAAAGAACACCGGTGTGTTATTGCCGACCAGATCAAAAATCCCTTCGTCGGTGTAGAACTTGGTGGCAAAACCACGGATATCACGCACGGTATCAGCAGAGCCAGCGCCGCCCTGGACAGTAGAAAAACGCACGAACACGGGCGTGATTTTGTCGGGATCGGAAAGGAAGTCGGCTTTGGTGATGTCGCTGAGATTTTTATACGGCTGGAAATAACCGTGTGCGGCAGAACCACGCGCATGAACGATACGTTCCGGAATACGCTCGTGGTCAAAATGGGTGATTTTTTCTCGCAGAATAAAGTCTTCAAGCAGCGTCGGGCCACGATTCCCGGCGCGAAGCGAATTCTGATCGTCGGCGATGCGCACGCCTTGATTGGTTGTCAGCGCATAATTTTCGCCACCCTTGCGGTGAGGTTCCAGCGAATGAAGTTTATCGTTGCCGGTATCCGGTGATTTCACGCTGCCCGGTGCAGTCGGTTGCTCGCCAGGGGCTGAAGGTTCAGGCGTCGGTCTATGCGAACCGTCTTCAGGCGCCAGCGAATCCATGCCCGGTTTTGACTCTTCTGTCCCGTGGATGGGCGAAGGTTGAGGTTGATGTGTCTTATCATTATTCGACATTGCACTCGTCTCCTTTTTCATTGCTGAAGTGGGTCGTTGTTGCGAAAAACCCTGTTAACTATAGAACAATGTGGTTTGTTGACGGGCAAACTGAGATTTTTCAGACTGGACGTTTAACGAAAGAAGGCATGCGGCGCATGCCGGGCGCGACGCACGGGGTGGGAATCGGCTATGATAGGAATTTCCTGTTTCCAGAATTTGTTTTAGCGAACCAGCTGCTTATGAAATCATTTCGTCAACAAAACCGTCCTGTCATTAGCTACGTGCCTCGCGTCGAACCCGCGCCGCCCGCTCACGCCCTGAAGGTGGATGGCTTTCGCGATGTCTGGCAGTTACGGGGAAAATATGTGGCGTTTGTCCTGATGAGTGAACATTTCCGCCGTTCTCCCGCTTTTAGTGAGCCGGAAGCTGCCCAGCGCTGGGCGATGCAAATCCGTCAGGATGAAGATATTCAGGACTAACAGACATAAAAAAACCGCCCGAAGGCGGTTTTTTGTTTTGGCAGGATTAACGGTGCGCCAGTTCGGCGTTTTCGTCACTATCCAGAATCTCTTTGTCGGTCTGCTTCAGCCACTGGCTGGTCAGCGTCCCGGCGGTCATAGAACCGCTGACGTTCAGCGCGGTACGACCCATGTCGATCAGCGGCTCAACGGAAATCAGCAGTGCAACCAGCGTTACTGGCAGACCCATCGCAGGCAGTACGATCAGCGCGGCAAATGTTGCACCGCCACCCACACCCGCAACACCGGCGGAGCTGACGGTCACGATGCCGACCAGCGTCGCGATCCACACGGGATCAAGCGGGTTGATGCCAACGGTTGGCGCAACCATAACCGCCAACATGGCCGGATACAGACCCGCACAGCCGTTCTGGCCGATGGTTGCACCGAAAGAGGCCGAAAAGCTGGCGATGGATTCCGGCACACCCAGACGACGGGTTTGTGCTTCAACGTTCAACGGAATAGACGCCGCGCTGGAGCGGCTGGTGAACGCGAACGTCAGCACCGGCCAGACCTTACGGAAGTATTTCAGCGGGCTGACGCCGTTCACACCTAACAGGATGCCGTGAACGACAAACATGATGCCCAGACCGAGGTAAGAGGCAATCACGAAGCTGCCCAGCTTGATAATGTCCTGCAGGTTAGAACCCGCGACGACTTTGGTCATCAGCGCCAGAACGCCGTATGGCGTTAACTGCATGACCAGACGAACCAGTTTCATCACCCAGCTTTGTAGCGTGTCGATGGCTGTCAGAACGCGCTGGCCTTTCGGCGCATCGTCTTTCAGCAGTTTCAGCGCCGCGACACCCAGGAAGGCCGCAAAAATCACCACGCTAATAATAGACGTTGGGTTTGCGCCAGTCAGATCGGCAAACGGGTTTTTCGGCACGAAAGAGAGCAGCAATTGTGGGACGCTCAGGTCCGCCACTTTGCCTGCATAGTTGGTTTCGATCGCGGTCAGACGCGCGGTCTCCGCTGTGCCCTGGACCAGACCTTCAGCGGTCAGGCCAAACACATTGGTCACCAGTACACCGACCAGCGCCGAGATCAGCGTGGTGAAAAGCAGGGTGCCAATGGTCAGGAAGCTGATTTTACCGAGCTGTGAAGCGTTATGCAGACGGGCCACGGCGCTCAGAATAGAGGCGAAGACCAGCGGCATGACGATCATTTGCAGCAGTTGGACGTAGCCGTTACCGACAACGTTAAACCACTGAATGGAATCTTTCAGAATAGGGTTATCGGAGCCGTAAATCGCCTGCAATGCCAGACCAAATACCACACCCATGACCAGACCTACGAGTACCTTTTTCGCCAGGCTCCACTGCTTGTGACGTGTCTGCGCCAGCAGCAATAGCAAGACAACGAACATCACGATGTTCGCGATTAGTGGAAAATTCATCCCCGTTCTCCTGATTTATAATCCGATCGGTATATTCCGATCATGTTGGCGCAAGGTTAGCAGAAGTGTGATGTAGCGCTTATATCCAAATGGAATGGTTTATGACAAATGTGATTATTTTGTTGGTTTAATGTTCAATCTGGTGATTAATAAAACGATTGAACTGAAATTGCAGCGTATTGATCATTTGTGAAGACCAGCGCACTGCACCATTTTCGGGCAGGGTCTGTGGCATCCAGACGGCATAAGCAAACAGCGCCATGCACAATACGCGTTCCAGCTGATTACCTTTTTGTGGGGCCAGAATAGGAAAGCGGAAACGCCAGCGACACGGCCAGAGCAGCGGGACACCGGCGGGCGTGAGCATATCAGCAAGGATATGGCTTAAATAGCCGAGCACCATCCCCTGAATGGCATCTGCCGGGACAATCCAGGTTTCGGGAATTTTGAGGTAAAAGCAAGTCAGCAGGATAAACACCGCCAGCAGGCTGTGCGTGAACCCGCGATGACCAAAGGCACGGGCGATAGGTTTGGCTATCCATTTTAACCGTTGCCCCAAGAATGACTTTGGATGATCAATATCCGGCAGCAAGCAGGTGAGGACCGCAGACGGAACGATATGCCACCAGTCGCCCTGCGCCAGCACAGGGGTCAGCTCAGCGTTTTTGGCAAACACTGCGCAGGCAATTGAAAAAAGGAGGTGGCCTTCCGCCGTCATGATAAAACCCACGAAACTGTCAATTCATACAGTATAGGGTTTTTGTACAGTAGGCGGAAGAGGTTACGGTGTAACTCTTTGTCACAAAGCGATGCTAACGCGCCAGCCAGCCCCCATCAACAGCAAGGGTGTAGCCGCTGATATAATCGGACGCGGCTGACGCGAGAAAGACGACCGGGCCTTGCAAATCGTCAGGCGTACCCCAACGTGCGGCCGGGATGCGGTCCAGAATCTCTTTACTGCGTTGCTCGTCATCGCGCAACTGCTGGGTGTTGTTGGTCGCCATGTAGCCTGGCGCAATGGCATTGACGTTAATCTTGTGCGTTGCCCACTCGTTTGCCAGTAGACGTGTAATGCCTAATACGCCGCTTTTAGAGGCCGTGTAGGAGGGTACGCGAATGCCGCCCTGGAACGAGAGCATCGAGGCGATATTGATGATTTTGCCGCCTTCGCCTTGCGCGATGAACTGGCGCGCCACGGCCTGGGACAGGAAGAAAACGGATTTAAGATTCAGGTTGATCACGTCATCCCAGTTTTTTTCACTGAAGGTCAGGGCGTCTTCCCGGCGAATGGTGCCTGCGTTATTCACCAGAATATCGACACGGCCCATTTCAGCGACGGTTTTGCTCACGATGTCATCAATAGCGTCTTGCTTGCTGAGATCTGCCTGTATCGCCATAAAACGTCGGCCTAAGGCGATGACTTTGGCTGCCGTCTCTTCGGGGATTTTGCGGTTTACACCCACAATATCGCATCCCGCTTGCGCGAGTCCCAGCGTCATTCCCTGGCCTAAGCCCGTGTCGCATCCCGTCACGATGGCGACTTTTCCCGAAAGATTAAAGGCATCCAGTATCATATGTACCTCAGAGAGTAGGGTTATTGTCATTCTTGAGGTAAGAATAGAAGCCGTTAAGGGGAAATACAAATTAAAATGAAATGATGTTTTAAAAATATTATGGTGGTCATGTTTTCGGGCAACCGGACGTTGCCCGAAAAGCGATTTACTGGCCGAAAAGGTGAGCGGGCGTTAGATCGACGAGTGACGTCAATTTGGCATTTGCCAGCGCAAAGCGAGGATCGTGCTGGCCTTCTTCGGCAGGAACGACAATCGAACGCATGCGCGCCGCTTTAGATGCGACCATGCCGTTCACGGAATCTTCCAGCGCCACACAGGCCAGCGGGTCAACACCCAATTTCGCGGCACAGTCCATATACACCTGTGGATGTGGCTTGCTGTACGGTAGTTTTTCTGCTGAGGCCAAAGCGTCAAAGCTGTCGCGCAGATCAAACATCTCCAGCACTTTTTCCAGCATATGCAGCGGCGAGGCCGACGCCAGACCGACTTTTAACCCCTGAGCTTTGCATAGCGCAATGGCTTCACGGGCTCCAGGCAATAGCGGACGTTTTTCTTCGACGAGGGAAATGGCTCGGCTAATCACGCGGGCGGTGACCTCTTCACGGCTCGGACCGTTCCACGGTTGATGCGCAAACCAAAGCTCGACGACCATATCAATGCGCAGGCCGAGCGTATCAGGAAGTTCTCCACGGCGGCTGATGTCCACCCCGAGGCTTGCCATCACATCCAGTTCAGCACGATCCCACAGAGGTTCAGAATCGATCAGTAATCCATCCATATCGAAAATGGCAGCAACAATTTGGTGCGGGGTCGACATGACAACATCTCCTTTCGTAGGGATACAGCGGAAGGTTTAATCAGGTACTCAGAGCAATTTACCATATCGCTTTTAAAGATCAGGCGAAATTCGCCACCTGAGGGTAAACTTAGGCTCAAACAGAGCGTCTTTATCAAGGGGAACTGATGACGTATCAACAAGCTGGACGCATAGCAGTGCTAAAACGCGTGGCCGGATGGGTAATTTTCATCCCAGCGGTGATTTCCACGCTGATTTCCGTGCTGAAATTCATGTATGACCACAGTGAAAAACAGGCGGGTATTAATGCGGTTATGCTTGATTTTGCACATGTTATGATTGAGATGATGCGCTTTAATACGCCTTTTTTGAATTTCTTCTGGTACAACTCACCTACACCAGATTTTCAGCACCAGCTGAACATTGTGTTCTGGATAATCTTTGCGCTGATCTTTATCGCGCTAGCGCTGCAAGCATCGGGCGCACGCATGAGTCGCCAGACGCGTTTTCTGCGCGAAGGCGTTGAAGATCAACTGATTCTGGAACAAGCGAAGGGTGTAGACGGCTTAACGCGCGAGCAGATTGAATCGCGCATTGTGGTGCCGCATCACACGATTTTCCTGCAGATATTCCCGCTGTACGTTTTGCCGGTGATCATTATCGTCGGGGGATATTTCTTCTTTTCATTGCTGGGTTTTCTGTAAAGCAAAACGGGTGGTTTTGACCACCCGTTTTCATGACTATTTTCCAACCGCTATGCCGCTAAAACCCTGTCCAATGCCCGTTGGGCATTCACCAGATGCTCCCCTCCAAACAAAATTGCCCGGTTAAACAGCGTGTAGAGCTGGTAGATCGGTTGTCGGTCGAGAAAATCAGGAGGCAGTGGTGAAACGGCCTGATAGCCGTCATAGATTTGCGGCGGTTGTTCAGGATGCAGCGGTAGCATCGCCAGGTCGCATTCCCGGTCGCCCCAATAGCATGCCGGGTCAAAAATATACGGGCCGTTTGGACCTAACGCACAGTTATCAGACCACAAGTCACCGTGGAGTAAAGACGGTTGCGGTTGATGCGATGCGAGCCGCTGATGAACGTGGTCTACGATCGCATCGATATTGCCAAATGCGAGACCTTTTTCGGCAGCGAGCTCCAGCTGCCAGCCGATGCGTTGTTCTGCAAAGAAGGTGGACCAGCGGCGCTGCCAGGCATTGGGCTGAGGTGTGGTTGAGAGAGCGTTATCAAAATCCAAACCAAACTGTGGTTGATCGCTCCACTGATGGAGGCGAGCAATCTGCTGGCCCAACAAAAAGGCGTTGTGTGCGTCCAGAGGGCGGGCAGGGAGATAATCCATCACCAGGAAGCTGTAGTCACGATCGGTGCCCAGCGCCCAGACTTTTGGCACTGAGACGGTTTTGCTGCGCGACAATAACTCAAGCTGATCGGCTTCGGCGGTGAAGATAGGAAGAAGCTCCCGCTCATCACATTTTACGAAGAGATCGCGTCCCGCAAACCGCAGGTGCCATGCGGCGTGGATCTCTCCGCCCGGCAACTCGTTACGTAACTCAATGTCCCCTTCGCCCAGCTGCTCATTTAACAGATGACTGATAGCCTGCCACATGATGATTCTCCCATGTTGTCCGCCAGATCATAAAGTTAGCGCAGAACCGCCGTTAAATAATACGAGCTAACGCACACCTGAGCCGTTTGGATGTATACAGGGCACTTATTGTTCGCTTTTTTGCCACTCTTCCCAGGTGTTCACCTGAATAGCGGCTTCTTTTCCTGTCGCGCTTTCAACAAGACCGCTGGCCAGCGTTTTCACTTCATCGGCACTGAGAGCGCTGATCAGGCCAAAGGTATTGATGCCCAGGTCATGAATGTTTCCGTCCTCATCCGTCATCGTGAGCAAAAAACCGCTTCGCGAGAGATGATTGGTGATTTCGTTGAGCTCGGTCAGCGAATCTTCATGAATTTTTACGATTACTACGTAGCGGGTGATATCACCACTGCTCATATTTCACCTCGTTGTTATCATGAAAGTTTTTTTAGCATAGTCGATTGCGCCATTTTGGCGACTTTATGCACACGTCCCCCTGGGTTAAGGGGGACGCTGGGGTTACTGTTGAGTGAGATAGTTGACGATTTTCTGCGTATCAGCGAGGGAGCAGAGACGCGTCCCTTTATTGATGGTGGCGGCGCTACCTGCCGCGACGCCATGACGGGTCATCTCCAGTAAGGATGCGCCTTGTGCAAGTTTCAATGTCATCGCGCCGACCATGCTGTCACCCGCGCCCACGGTGCTCTGGCTTTTCATTGGCGGGGGAACGACCTGTACGTAACCTGACTCGTCAACGGCGAGCGCACCCTGCGGCCCAAGTGAAACCACCACACGGCGTGATTTCCCGCTGCGCACCAGTTCCTGTGCTGCGTCACGCACATCGTCTGGCTGTGTTAATGCGCGATTCACCAGCGCACTTAACTCTTTTTGGTTTGGCTTGATGAGCTCAAGATTGCCGGATTCCAGCGCTGCCGTCAGTGCGTCGCCAGAGCTATCCACGACGCAGCGCAGGCCTTGTTTTTGAGCCGCGTGGATCAATTGCGTGAGTTTTTGTGTTTTGACGCCTGGTGGCAGACTACCGCTGATCACCAGTAGGGATCCGCTTTCAATCGCCATAACTTTCTCTTCCAGTTGACGAAATTCATCGTCCGTCAGCATGGCGCCGGGCATCACGAAACGATACTGTTCACCGCTGGATTCGACGTGAACGTGCAAATTCTGCCGCGTCCAGTCTTTTGCCTGGACGGTGTCAACGGCCACCCGTTCGTCAGCCAGCAACGCCACCAGATGTTCACCGGTTGCGCCTCCGGCTGGAAATATAGCAGTGGCTTTACCACCAAGCTGAGTAATTGCGCGCGCAACGTTGATGCCTCCGCCGCCGGGTTCAAAGACGGGAGCGCTGCAGCGGAGCTTGCCCTCGGGATAGATCTGGGGCGTTAGAGTGGCACTGTCGAGAGAAGGGGAGAGCGTCAAAGTATAAATATGTACCATTGTGACCTCCTTTTAGCATGGGCTTCATTAAGCCTGGCACCCATTGGGCTGAAATGAAAGTAAATAACAGTATGATTTTTAATATAAATGTCTAAGGCAATTCTAAGGTAATAGCGGTTTTTTATTATGAAATAAAAGTCGGTTTAAGATCGTTCTTATTCAAAAAATGAAATAAGAAATCATTGCTATGTTATATGAGCCTTTTTATAATTTGTTACCTTTCTACGGATGCCTTCTCATTGATCCTCAAGAAAGTTTCCGAGACCGTGATGGTCTCTTTTTTTGTTGTACGGACTCCCTTAAAAATGAAGCTTTTGAAGACAGTACCCGCTGCAATGATGCTGGCGGGAGGCGTGTTTGCCTCGATGTATGCAGCCGCTGATGACACCGTTTTTACTGTCATGGATGACCCATCCACTGCGCAGAAACCGTTTGAAGGCAACCTTAACGCCGGTTATCTGGCGCAATCGGGTAACACTAAAAGCTCTTCCCTAACGGCTGATACCACCATGACCTGGTATGGCGAAAGCACAGCTTGGTCACTGTGGGGTAATGCGAGTAATACCTCCTCTAACGACGAGCGTTCTTCTGAGAAGTATGCGGTAGGCGGTCGTAGCCGTTACAACATGACCGATACGGATTATCTCTTCGGACAGGCAAGCTGGTTAACAGACCGCTATAACGGCTACCGTCAGCGTGATGTGTTCACTGCGGGTTATGGTCGTCAATTCCTGAACGGACCGGTACACAGTTTCCGTTTCGAATTTGGTCCTGGTGTACGTTATGACGAATACACAGATGGCGAAACCAAAACGCAGCCGCTGGGTTATGCGTCTGGCACCTATGCGTGGCAGTTCACTGATAACGCAAAATTCACCCAGGGTGTCTCCGTATTTGGTGCTGATGATACGACACTGAACTCAGAGACTGCGCTGAATGTGGCGATTAACGCACACTTTGGTTTGAAGGTTGCTTACAACGTCACCTGGAACTCTGAACCACCGGCTTCTGCTCCAGAACATACAGATCGCAGAACCACGATTTCCTTAGGTTACAAAATGTAATTCTCTCGGGCCGAAATATTATCGGCCCATTTTATTTTAACAAAGCGTGCTATTAAAACGTAAACAGCGTTTTAAATTATATATTAATTCTATATCTCCATAATTTCTTCATAATTGCCTCTCTTGATAAAACTTCATTTTATTTGACACGTTTTGATAAATAAATTGACTATGCAAAAGTGTGATCCAGATCTACACTATCAACACAGGCATTTATTCGCCTCAAGTTGTTCTGCATTAATTGAGAAAGAGAAAAACATTATGAATAAATTCAAAGCCGCTGCAGCAGCAATGGTGCTTTCAACACTTTCATTTGGCGTATTTGCTGCTGATACTGTTACACAATCTGCCAGTGACAACTCAACTCAAATCGGTATTACTCGCGCTTCCGATGTTGAAGCCGGTTCAAACATTGCGCCGGGCTCACAGTCCACAGGGCAGTCAATGAATGATGCATTTGATGTACATAAACTTGTTGCGGGTGAATGGTCTTAACCTTAATGGGTGATTTTATTGCGTAATATTATTGGAATCCTTTCTACCTTGTAAAAACCGGATTATGACGTACCGGTTTTTAACATGGGATAAGAGTAAATTTATTCAAAGATTTACGAGCGAATGTATTTGCTGTGTAAGACTAAAACCACCCATTAGTATTAGACCTAATGCTTTAAGTATTAAAACACGCAATGTTGAGGTCTTTCTCTAGCCCCATATCATTGCCGCCCAGCGTAATAATAACATCGCTGCGCAGATGGCAATTAATACCACCACCATTTTCCAGTGTTTCTTAGCAAAGCGCTTTGATGGCATAGCCCTTCCTTGTGATGTGCTCGCATCCTATCAATATAGAAGATGTATAGCGTACCCGCAGAGTCAAAACCAGTTAAACTTGTTAGCAAGCAGCATGACCAGTCCCGCGGCAGACAGAATATTCAATATGATAACCGTTCTGCTGGAAACATTCATAGTATGCCCCCTTCGTTGTAAGGTCTTGTGAAAGCGTAGCCCAGCAAAATGAGATTGCGAGCGTCACGCAGAAAACGCACATCACGCCTCCGAAAGCTGTTGATACATCAATCTCGGCGTAGGGAGTGCATTCCCCCTTTTGTTAGTGTTACCATCTGAGAACTGATCGTAAATCAGCATTTGTCTGATTACGGTTATGTGTCGGATGGCGAGCCAATTTGACGATTGTTGGTCAGATGGTGTCGTAATCCATTGTCAAAACACGATTATTTTCTTTGTATATGCTCTTATGTGTGGGGCATCACTGCAAATAAGGATATAAAATGCCTGTAATTACTCTTCCTGATGGCAGTCAACGCCATTTTGACCGTGCCGTAAGCCCGATGGACGTTGCCCTGGACATTGGTCCTGGCCTGGCAAAAGCCACCATCGCCGGGCGTGTAAACGGTGAGCTAGTTGATGCTTCCGATCTGATTGAAAACGACGCACAGCTTTCCATCATTACCGCCAAGGATGCCGAAGGTCTTGAGATCATTCGTCACTCCTGCGCGCACCTGTTGGGCCATGCTATTAAGCAGCTGTGGCCGAATACCAAAATGGCGATCGGCCCGGTTATTGATAACGGCTTCTACTATGACGTTGATCTTGACCATACGCTGACTCAGGAAGACATCGACGCGCTCGAAAAACGTATGCATGAGCTCGCCGAAACGAACTACGATGTCATCAAGAAGAATGTCAGCTGGCACGAAGCGCGCGAAACCTTTGTGAAGCGTGGCGAAAACTATAAAGTTTCTATTCTTGATGAGAACATTTCGCATGATGACAAGCCTGGCTTGTATCATCACGAAGAATATGTCGACATGTGTCGTGGACCGCACGTGCCGAACATGCGTTTCTGTCATCACTTCAAATTGATGAAGATTGCCGGTGCGTACTGGCGTGGCGACAGCAACAACAAGATGTTGCAACGTATTTATGGTACCGCTTGGGCAGATAAAAAAGCCCTGAATGCCTATCTGGTTCGTCTGGAAGAAGCGGCTAAGCGTGACCACCGTAAAATCGGTAAACAACTCGACCTGTATCATATGCAAGAAGAAGCGCCAGGTATGGTCTTCTGGCATAACGATGGCTGGACTATCTTCCGTGAACTGGAAACTTTCGTACGCTCTAAGTTGAAAGAATATCAGTATCAGGAAGTGAAAGGCCCGTTCATGATGGACCGTGTGCTATGGGAAAAAACCGGCCACTGGGACAACTATAAAGATGCGATGTTCACGACTTCTTCAGAGAACCGTGAATACTGCATCAAGCCGATGAACTGTCCTGGCCACGTGCAGATCTTTAACCAGGGTCTGAAATCTTATCGTGATCTGCCGCTGCGTATGGCGGAGTTCGGTAGCTGCCACCGTAATGAACCATCAGGTGCACTGCATGGTCTGATGCGTGTACGCGGCTTTACTCAGGATGACGCGCATATCTTCTGTACTGAAGGGCAGGTGCGTGAGGAAGTTAACGCCTGTATTCGTATGGTCTACGATATGTATAGCACTTTTGGCTTCGAGAAAATCGTAGTTAAACTCTCAACTCGTCCTGAAAAACGTATCGGCAGTGATGAGACCTGGGATCGTGCTGAAGCGGATCTGGCAGTTGCGCTTGAAGAAAATAACATTCCGTTTGAATATCAACTGGGTGAAGGCGCATTCTACGGTCCAAAAATTGAATTTACACTGTATGACTGTCTCGACCGCGCCTGGCAGTGCGGTACGGTACAGCTGGACTTCTCTCTGCCGCAGCGTTTAAGCGCCTCTTATGTAGGTGAAGACAACGAGCGTCAGATTCCGGTTATGATTCACCGCGCGATTCTGGGTTCTATTGAACGCTTTATCGGTATTCTTACCGAAGAATTCGCGGGCTTCTTCCCAACCTGGCTTGCGCCAGTGCAGGTTGTAGTGATGAATATTACCGATTCTCAGGCTGATTACGTTAAAGAATTGACGCAGAAACTACAAAATGCGGGCATTCGCGTAAAAGCGGACTTGAGAAATGAGAAGATTGGCTTTAAAATCCGTGAGCACACATTACGTCGTGTCCCTTACATGTTGGTCTGCGGTGATAAAGAGGTGGAATCAGGCAAAGTTGCCGTTCGCACCCGCCGTGGTAAAGACTTGGGCAGCCTGGACGTAAATGAAGTGATTGAGAAGCTGCGACTAGAGATTCGCAGCCGCAGTCTTCAACAACTGGAGGTATAAGGTATTAAAGGCGGAAAACGAGTTCAAACGGCGCGCCCGAATCGTATTAATAGCGAAATTCGCGCGCAAGAAGTTCGCTTAACAGGTCTGGAAGGCGAGCAGCTTGGTATTGTGAGTCTGAGAGAAGCTCTGGAAAAAGCAGAAGAGTCCGGAGTAGACTTAGTCGAAATCAGCCCTAACGCCGAGCCGCCAGTTTGTCGTATCATGGATTACGGCAAGTTCCTCTATGAAAAGAGCAAGTCTTCTAAGGAACAGAAGAAAAAGCAAAAAGTTATTCAGGTTAAGGAAATCAAATTCCGACCTGGCACCGACGATGGCGATTACCAGGTAAAACTCCGCAGCCTGGTACGCTTTCTGGAAGAGGGTGATAAAGCTAAGATCACACTGCGTTTCCGCGGTCGTGAGATGGCTCACCAGCAGATCGGTATGGAAGTGCTTAATCGCGTCCGTGACGATCTGAGTGAACTGGCAGTGGTCGAATCCTTCCCATCGAAGATCGAAGGCCGCCAGATGATCATGGTGCTCGCTCCTAAGAAGAAACAGTAAGGCCTTCAAGTAGCAAGATCTGTGGAGCCTACGGGCTTCGCAGGTTTTGTTCGCCTATGTTTCGTTTATTAACAATGCGAAGTGGAAGTTATTAAAATGCCAAAAATTAAGACCGTACGCGGTGCTGCTAAGCGTTTTAAAAAAACCGGTAAAGGTGGATTTAAACACAAGCGTGCTAACCTGCGTCACATTCTGACTAAAAAAGCTACCAAGCGTAAACGTCACCTGCGTCCAAAAGCCATGGTTTCTAAAGGCGATTTGGGTCTGGTTATCGCGTGCCTTCCGTACGCATAAGTCGTTAACGTTTTTTTAACTTTTTAATTAGAATAGATACAGGAGAGCACATATGGCTCGCGTAAAACGTGGTGTAGTTGCCCGTGCACGTCACAAGAAAATTTTGAAACAAGCCAAAGGCTACTACGGTGCGCGTTCACGCGTTTACCGCGTTGCCTTCCAGGCTGTTATCAAAGCTGGTCAGTATGCTTACCGTGACCGTCGTCAACGTAAGCGTCAGTTCCGTCAACTGTGGATTGCGCGTATCAACGCAGCAGCACGTCAGAACGGTATTTCTTACAGCAAATTCATCAACGGCCTGAAAAAAGCCTCTGTTGAAATCGACCGTAAGATTCTGGCTGACATCGCAGTATTCGACAAATTAGCGTTCACCGCTCTGGTCGAAAAAGCGAAAGCAGCACTGGCATAAGCCAGTTGAAAGAGGGGGCTTTGCTCCCTCTTTTGTTTCACAAGGCCATCAATAATTGACAATTCCCCGTCTAGCCTTTCCAATAAGGCCTTACGGCATGTACCACATAAGGTAACGCAAGCATGAATGCTGCTATTTTCCGCTTCTTCTTTTACTTTAGCACCTGAGTTCAGGAGGCTAGCGCGTGAAAGATGAAACGAAAAACAGCGCCAGAAAGCCTCCTGATGGAGGCTTTTTTTGTTTCTACAGCTGATGAATATCGCCACATAACGAGGAAAAACATGTCACATCTCGCAGAGCTGGTTGCCAATGCAACGGCCGCCATTAATCAAGCCTCAGATGTTGCCGCATTAGACAATGTCCGCGTCGAATATCTGGGTAAAAAAGGGCATTTGACCCTTCAAATGACCACGCTGCGGGAGCTGCCGCCTGAAGAGCGTCCGGTTGCAGGTGCGGTCATCAACGAAGCTAAAGAACAGGTTCAGCAAGCGTTAAACGCGCGTAAATCTGACCTGGAAAGCGCCGCATTGAACGCACGCCTGGCTGAAGAAACGATTGATGTTTCCTTGCCGGGGCGTCGTATTGAGAACGGTGGTCTGCATCCGGTGACTCGTACCATCGATCGCATTGAAAGTTTCTTCGGTGAGCTCGGCTTTACCGTGGCGACAGGCCCTGAAATCGAAGACGACTACCATAACTTCGATGCACTGAATATTCCTGGCCATCATCCGGCACGCGCTGACCACGACACTTTCTGGTTTGATGCCACGCGCTTGCTGCGCACCCAGACCTCTGGCGTGCAGATCCGTACTATGAAGGAACAAGCGCCGCCAATCCGTATTATCGCGCCGGGTCGCGTATATCGTAACGATTACGATCAGACCCACACGCCTATGTTCCATCAGATGGAAGGCTTGATTGTCGATAAAAACATCAGCTTTACCAACTTGAAAGGCACGCTTCACGACTTCCTGAACAACTTCTTTGAAGAAGATCTGCAGGTTCGTTTCCGTCCGTCCTATTTCCCGTTCACTGAACCGTCTGCGGAAGTTGACGTGATGGGTAAAAACGGCAAATGGCTCGAAGTTCTGGGCTGCGGCATGGTTCACCCGAATGTTCTGCGTAACGTGGGTATTGATCCGGAAATCTATTCCGGCTTTGCCTTCGGTATGGGCATGGAGCGTCTGACGATGCTGCGTTATGGCGTAACCGATTTGCGCGCATTCTTCGAAAACGATCTGCGTTTCCTCAAACAGTTTAAATAAGACAGGACAGAACAATGAAATTCAGTGAACTGTGGTTACGCGAATGGGTAAACACGAACCTCGATAGCGAAGCGCTTTCTAACCAAATCACCATGGCCGGTCTGGAAGTGGATGGCGTTGAGCCGGTTTCCGGCGCATTTAACGGTGTGGTTGTGGGTGAAGTGGTTGAGTGCGGTCAGCACCCAAATGCTGACAAGCTGCGTGTCACAAAAGTGAACGTTGGCGGCGAACGCCTGTTGGATATCGTCTGTGGCGCGCCAAATTGCCGTCAAGGGCTGAAAGTAGCCGTGGCCACTGTGGGCGCGGTTCTGCCGGGCGATTTCAAAATCAAAGCCGCCAAACTGCGTGGCGAACCGTCAGAAGGGATGCTGTGCTCATTCTCTGAACTCGGGATTTCCGACGATCATAACGGCATCATCGAACTTCCTGTCGATGCACCTATTGGCACCGATATTCGTGAATACCTAAAGCTCGATGACAACACGATTGAAATCAGCGTCACCCCGAACCGTGCCGACTGCTTAGGCATTATCGGCGTGGCCCGCGATGTTGCCGTACTGAATCAAACCGAATTGAACGCGCCAGAGATTGCGCCTGTCGCGGCAACCATTACCGACACGCTGCCGATTCAGGTTGAGGCCGCTGATGCGTGCCCGCGTTACCTGGGGCGCGTAGTGAAAGGCATCAACGTTAAGGCGCCAACGCCGCTGTGGATGAAAGAGAAACTGCGTCGCTGTGGCATTCGTTCTATTGACGCGGTTGTTGATGTCACCAACTTCGTGCTGCTCGAACTGGGCCAGCCGATGCATGCTTTCGATAAAGATCGTATCGACGGCGGCATTGTGGTGCGTATGGCGAAAGAGGGTGAAACCCTGGTTCTGCTCGACGGTAGCGAAGCGAAACTCAACGCAGACACCTTAGTTATCGCCGATCACAACAAAGCGCTGGCAATGGCGGGCATCTTTGGTGGTGAACACTCAGGCGTGAATGACGAAACCCAGAACGTTCTGCTGGAATGCGCATTCTTCAGCCCGCTGTCTATCACTGGTCGTGCGCGTCGTCACGGTTTGCATACCGATGCGTCTCACCGTTATGAGCGCGGTGTTGATCCGGCGCTTCAGCATAAAGCGATGGAGCGTGCGACTCGTCTGCTGATCGACATCTGCGGCGGTGAAGCAGGTCCGGTCATCGATGTGACCCACGAAGCAACACTACCAAAACGCGCAACCATCACGCTGCGCCGCTCTAAACTGGATCGTCTGATTGGCCATCATATTGCCGATGCGCAGGTCAGCGACATTCTGCGTCGCCTGGGCTGTGAAGTCACCGAAGGTCAGGATCAATGGCAAGCCATTGCGCCGAGCTGGCGTTTTGATATGGAAATCGAAGAGGATCTGGTGGAAGAAGTGGCACGTGTATACGGCTACAACAATATTCCCGATGAGCCGGTACAAGCGGGTCTGATCATGGGCACGCACCGTGAAGCCGATCTGTCGTTGAAGCGTGTGAAAACCATGCTTAATGACAAAGGTTATCAGGAAGTGATTACCTACAGCTTCGTTGATCCAAAACTGCAGCAGCTAGTGCATCCAGGTCACGAAGCCCTGATTCTGCCGAATCCGATCTCCAGCGAAATGTCAGCAATGCGTCTTTCCCTGTTGACCGGTCTGCTCGGTACCACCGTTTATAACCAGAACCGTCAGCAGAGCCGCGTCCGTATCTTCGAAACCGGTCTGCGTTTTGTTCCCGATACGCAGGCAAACCTCGGCATTCGCCAGGATCTAATGCTGGCAGGCGCTATCTGCGGCAACCGCTACGAAGAGCATTGGGATCTGACGAAAAACAGCGTTGATTTCTACGATGTGAAAGGAGATCTAGAATCTGTTCTCGATCTGACTGGTAAATTATCTGAAATTGAATTCCGTGCTGAAGCCTGCCAGGGCCTGCATCCGGGTCAAAGTGCTGCGATTTATTTACACGATGAACGCATTGGTTTCATTGGTGTTGTTCACCCGGAGCTTGAGCGCAAACTGGATCTGAATGGCCGTACGATGGTGTTTGAGCTGGAGTGGAACAAGGTCGCAGACCGCGTCATTCCTCAGGCTCAGGACGTTTCTCGCTTCCCGGCGAACCGTCGTGATATCGCCGTTGTGGTGGCTGAAAATGTGCCCGCAGCAGATATTTTGGCCGAATGTAAGAAAGTTGGCGTAAATCAGGTAGTTGGCGTAAACTTATTTGACGTGTACCGCGGCAAGGGCGTAGCAGAAGGTTTTAAGAGCCTCGCTATTAGCCTTATCCTTCAGGATACCAGCCGTACACTCGAAGAAGAGGAGATTGCCGCTACCGTCGCCAAATGTGTAGAGGCATTAAAAGAGCGATTCCAGGCATCATTGAGGGATTGAACCTATGGCGCTTACAAAAGCTGAAATGTCAGAATATCTGTTTGATAAGCTTGGGCTTAGCAAACGGGATGCCAAAGAACTGGTAGAGCTGTTTTTCGAAGAGATCCGTCGTGCTCTGGAAAATGGTGAGCAGGTTAAACTGTCCGGTTTTGGTAATTTTGATTTGCGAGACAAAAACCAACGTCCGGGCCGTAACCCGAAGACGGGGGAAGATATTCCCATTACAGCCCGCCGCGTGGTGACCTTCAGACCCGGACAGAAGTTAAAAAGCCGTGTCGAAAACGCAACGCCCAAAGCAGAGTAATTGAACTAACTAAAAAGGCCGCTGATGCGGCCTTTTTTCTTTGCTCTCTCGCATATCCGCCGTAAAATCAATGACATCTCCCACATGAAAACAAAGCCCATGCATGATTATGCCTCTCGTCAACATCGCTCCGATCTGCGCGGTTTACTCCTGCTGGTGGTATTACTCGTCGTTGCGGTGACGGTCAGTCTGTGTGCGGGCGACCAATGGATTGGGCCAGAAAACTGGCTAAGCGAGCAGGGCCAACTCTTTGTCTGGCAAATCCGTTTGCCGCGAACAGTGGCGGTGATACTGGTGGGTGCTGCGCTCGCCTTGTGCGGGACGATGATGCAGGCTTTATTTGAGAACCCACTGGCAGAGCCGGGATTGCTTGGCGTCTCGAATGGCGCAGGCGTAGGCCTTATCGCGGCCGTTATGTTAGGCGAAGGGGCGCTGTCAGGCTGGAGCGTCAGCGTCTGTGCTATCGCTGGGGCATTGCTGATCACGGTGATTTTGCTTCGCTTTGCCAGACGGAATCTCTCGATCAGCCGATTATTACTGGCCGGTGTGGCGCTAGGGATTATCTGTAGCGCCCTGATGACATGGGCGGTGTATTTCTCAACGTCGTTTGATTTGCGCCAGCTAATGTACTGGATGATGGGAGGATTCGGTGGCGTAGACTGGCGTCAGGGCTGGTTAATGCTGCTGCTGGTGCCTGTTATTATCTGGGCATCCTGTCAGTCAGCGCCATTGAACATGCTGGCCCTGGGCGAAACCTCGGCCCGCCAACTCGGTTTGTCGATCGACGTATGGCGCAAAATACTTGTCGTCGCGATTGGCTGGATGGTGGGGGTGAGCGTCGCCCTCGCGGGGGCGATTGGATTTATTGGCCTTGTCATCCCGCATATGCTGCGCCTCGGGGGAATGACCGATCACCGTACATTATTGCCCGCATCCGCTGTTGCCGGTGCTGCGACGCTGCTCATCGCCGACATTGTTGCCCGTCTGGCCCTCACCGCGGCAGAGTTGCCCATCGGCGTCGTGACGGCTACGCTGGGCGCACCTGTATTTATCTGGCTATTATTAAAGGCTGGACGTTAGATCCGACAATGTAAACCAACTAAGGGGACGCTATGCAGCACGACATTCTGAATACTGAAGTCACGACCATTGATGGCGAAACAACAACGCTGGAAAGCTATAAAGGTAAAGTGTTGTTAATCGTGAACGTCGCCTCGAAATGCGGTTTGACGCCGCAGTATGAACAGCTGGAAAACATCCAAAAGGCCTGGGAGAAGGATGGACTGGTGGTTCTTGGGTTCCCGTGTAATCAGTTCCTGGGTCAGGAACCGGGTAGCGAAGAGGAGATCAAAACGTTTTGCAGCACCACCTATGGCATCACGTTCCCGATGTTCAGCAAAATTGATGTGAACGGTGAAAATCGCCATCCCCTCTATCAAAAGCTGATCGCTGCCGCCCCAACAGCGGTCGCGCCAGAACAAAGCGGATTCTACGAACGTATGGCGAGCAAAGGACGTGCCCCGCTGTATCCGGATGATATTTTGTGGAATTTTGAAAAATTCCTGGTTGGCCGTGACGGACAGGTTGTACAACGCTTTTCTCCGTATATGACGCCAGAAGATCCTATTGTGATGGAATCTATCAAGCTGGCCCTGGCCAAGTAATGACCGTGCTGATGCAGTTGACCGGCGTGGCCCAGAACGGAAGGCTGGAGCCGATAAACGCTGAGGTTCGCTCGGGCGAGATCGTGCATCTTGTGGGCCCCAACGGTGCCGGTAAAAGTACGTTGCTGGCCCGTATGGCCGGGCTGACCATGGGTGAGGGCGAAATCACGTTGCTGGGACGCTCACTTCGCGAGTGGTCTCCCGTCTCGCTGGCTCATCGACGCAGCTACCTTATCCAGCAGCAGATGCCCCCCTTTGCCATGCCCGTCTGGCACTATCTGGCACTGCATCAGCATGATAAGACACATTCCGCATTGCTTGAGGACGTCACTCGCGCTTTAGGGCTGGAAGATAAACTTGCGCGCAACGCCAGCCAGCTCTCCGGCGGCGAGTGGCAGCGCGTGCGCCTGGCTGCCGCGATCCTGCAAATCCATCCGGCGGGAAACCCTCATGGGACCGTTTTGTTACTGGATGAGCCGATGAGCGGTCTGGATGTGGCTCAGCAGGCCGCGCTGGACACGCTATTAAGTCTGCTTTCTGGTAAAGGCATCGCCATCGTGATGAGCAGTCACGATTTAAATCACACGCTGCGCCACGCCCACCGGGTATGGCTTTTAGCGCGCGGAACGTTGTTAGCCAGCGGCGCGCGCGACAGCGTACTGACGCCGCCCAATCTTGCCCGGGCTTACGGTATGCCTTTTCGTCGTCTGGATATTGAAGGGCACAGAATGCTTATTTCGACCGTTCAGGAATAGCGTTTCTTGCAAGGTTGCGTAATCACAGGCTAAATTACGGAAAGGATAAAAAAGCAGAGGATTCGTCTGGAAATGCGATTCTGGTTAATCATTGTGGGCATGTTATTACTTGCAGGATGCAGCAGCCATCGTGCACCACCTCCTAATCCGCGGTTATCGGACTCTATTACCGTGATCGCGAACCTTAACGACCAGTTGCAACACTGGCGCGGGGCACCGTATCGCTATGGTGGAATGAGCCGGGGTGGCGTGGATTGTTCAGGCTTCGTGCTTATGACTTTCCGCGACAAGTTCGATCTGCAACTCCCACGCGAAACGCGGATGCAGGCAGAAATCGGTACAAAAATAGACAAAGACGATTTATTGCCGGGCGATCTGGTGTTTTTTAAAACGGGCTCAGGTGAAAGTGGCCTTCATGTCGGCATTTATGATACTGACAACCAGTTTATTCATGCCTCAACCAGTCGTGGTGTGATGCGATCTTCTTTAGATAATGTCTACTGGCGGAAAAACTTCTGGCAGGCTCGACGTATATAGCAGGTCGTTTCTGTTTCCTCCTGCGCGGTCATCTGAACCGCGCTTTTTTTAAGTTATCCAGTTTGAGTTAAATCTGTATGTAATTAATTATGTCGATAAGTAGCTGTTTTCGCTAAAACTGGCTATTACACCATAACCAGGATAAAATTATTTTAGATTGAAGGAAAAATCTTAAAAATAAAAAGGAAACAATGAAATTATTCTTTTTAAAATCAATAAAGTTGAATTATTTTAGCAATTGCTCCAGGATGCTCGTTATCTTCTTAAACGCGGGGCCGGCGCAATGATTGTCACCCTGAATAATCCTTATCACTCTGAACTATTATTACTTCCTGCTCGCAATTGCGCGGGGGAGCTAAAAGGTTTAGAAATCTTTGCTCACTTTGTTGGTGTGGGAACTGACGTCCGTATTCCAACGGATCTGGTTACCCCGCATCTTAGTGCGGCAGACGAGTTAGCGCTGTTTCATGAAAAGCTGGAATTGCTGGATTCCTGTAAACTGTTTTTTATTCAGCATCACCTTATTGCCTGGATAAATATAACGCCGGCTATTGTTGAGTATCTTTTGACAGACGGGAATGCTGCAACAATATTAGAACGCTATCCATTTCTTGAGTTTACGGTTAATGAGAATTTTCCCGGTTTAAATAATGGAAAAGACGATCCCGTGCTGGCAAGAATGGCAATCCATTTCCCGATGGTATTGGCTGATTTTGGCGCGGGTGTCGCGTCTAACAAAGCCGTCTTTGATGGATTGTTTAAACGGATTGCACTGGATAAAGGATTTATCCATGTGCGTGTTGCTGAGTTTTCGTTTGAACCCTTTATGCGGGCGATTCTGGCGCAAATTACGCCCTATTGCCAGGGCGTGATCGCTGCGGGCGTTGATGATGAAGACATCTTGCGACGTATGCTGCCGTTCAACTTCAGCGCCATGCAAGGCAATTTATGGTCAGCAGTGACTGCCGAGCAAGTGACGACCCTCGTTCAGAGATAACCCTTCATTTCACCCGTGTTTAAGTGCGGGGAAACCCTCTACACTTAAGGCAGGAGGACCTATGACCCTGTCTTTTACTGCTCACTGGCATGACGAATTACCCGGCTTTTACACTGCGCTCAATCCCACTCCGCTGAAAAATGCCCATTTGATCTGGCACAACGCCAGTCTGGCGAATGATTTAGGCGTTCCTGCATCATTATTCCAGCCGGAGACCGGCGCGGGTGTATGGGGCGGAGAAACGCTGCTTCCCGGCATGCATCCGCTGGCACAGGTCTACAGCGGCCACCAGTTTGGGGGGTGGGCAGGACAGCTCGGGGATGGGCGTGGCATCTTGCTGGGAGAACAACAGCTCGCGAACGGACACACCGTCGACTGGCATCTGAAGGGTGCTGGCTTGACGCCGTATTCACGTATGGGCGACGGGCGCGCAGTGCTTCGATCTACCATCCGCGAAAGCCTCGCTTCAGAAGCGATGCATGCCCTGGGGATCCCCACCTCGCGCGCGTTATCCATTGTCACCAGCGATACTCAGGTTGCCCGCGAATCAATGGAGCAGGGCGCAATGATGATGCGTATTGCGCAAAGCCACGTTCGCTTCGGTCATTTTGAACATTTTTACTATCGCCGGGAACCAGAAAAGGTCCGCCAGCTCGCTGACTTTGTCATTGAGCATCACTGGCCGCAATTGCAGAACGACGCTGATAAATATGTTCTTTGGTTCCGGGATGTAGTGGCGCGTACGGCATCGCTGATGGCCTGCTGGCAAACCGTGGGCTTCGCGCACGGAGTGATGAACACCGACAACATGTCAATTCTTGGGCTGACCATTGACTACGGCCCGTACGGCTTCCTCGATGACTATCAGCCTGATTTCATCTGCAACCACTCTGACTATCAGGGGCGCTACAGTTTTGAAAATCAGCCTGCGGTTGGGCTGTGGAACTTACAGCGTCTGGCACAATCTCTTTCGCCCTTTATTGCTGTCGAGGCCCTGAATGACGCGCTGGATCGGTATCAGGAAGTGCTGATGCAGGAATACGGCAAACTCATGCGCCGCAAGTTGGGGCTGATGACGCAGGAGAAAGGGGATAACGATATCCTCAACGCGTTGTTTGCGCTTATGGCGCGTGAAGGCAGCGATTACACGCGCACGTTCCGCATGCTCGGGCAGACCGAAAAGCACAGCGGCGCTTCGCCTTTACGTGATGAATTTATCGATCGTCAGGCCTTTGATAGCTGGTTTGCGACCTATCGCGAGCGTCTGCAGCGTGAGGAAACGTCAGATGACGACCGCAACGCGCACATGAGTGCGATCAACCCGTCTATGGTCTTGCGCAACTGGCTGGCGCAGCGGGCGATAGATCAGGCCGAGCAGGGCGATTATGCTGAGTTGCATCGATTGCACGACGCCTTACGCACGCCGTATAACGATAGAGATGATGACTACGTCAGCCGCCCGCCGGACTGGGGCAAACGGCTGGAAGTCAGCTGTTCCAGCTAGGGTGCGAGAAAGACCTGCGGAGTGGCATTCGTCGGATGCAGGCCAACGTGAACTTGGGCGCCATACCAACGCGCCAGGTCGTCGGCCTGTAAAACCACGTTGGGCGCGCCTTGCGAGACGATTTTCCCTTCATGCAGCAACACGATACGATCGGCCCATAGCGCGGCCAGATTGAGATCGTGCAGCACCACACAAACGTGCAGATTTCCTTTTACGGTTAAGGATTTCAACAGCCGCAGCAGATGTTGCTGGTGGTAAAGATCTAACGCCGACGTCGGTTCATCAAGGAATAGCCAGCCGCGCGGCGCCCCGTCGCACCACAGTTGAGCCAGAGCCCGGGCAAGCTGAACGCGCTGCTGTTCGCCGCCCGACAAGGCCGCATATTTTCGTCCTGCCAGCGGCGTACAGCCCGTTATCTGCATCACATGTGCGATAACGGCCGCTTCCGGTTGCTGGGTCCACGGCGCCCTGCCCATTCCAATCACGGCTTCAATCGGCCAGTCAAATCCGAGCTGTGTCTGCTGGCGCATCACTGCACGTTGACGCGACAGCGTCTGCGTGCTCCAGCTTTCCAGCGGTTTTCCAGCCAGATGACAGCTGCCAGACGTCGGTGAAAGATAGCCCGTCAGCAGGCGCAACAGCGTGGATTTACCCGCGCCGTTGGGGCCGATCAGCGCCACCATTTCCCCTTGATTCAGCGAAAGCGAGACGTCGTGAAGTACGGTTTTATCTGCGATACGGTAGGTCAGAGCCTGGGCCAGAAATTGTTTAGCCAACGTGTGCTCCCCGACGGAAAATGAGCCACAAAAACCACGGTGCGCCGAGCAGACTGGTTAGCAACCCTACAGGCATTTCTGCCGGTGCAACGATGGTGCGCGCGAAAGTATCGGCGATCAAAAGCAAAGCAGCGCCAGTCAGCACAGAGCCTGGAGTAACTGCCCGGTGATCCGCGCCCAGCCACATCCGTATTAAATGCGGAACCACTAAACCGATAAAGCCAATCACACCGCTCACCGCCACCGCGGACGCCACCAGCAACGCGCTGCACAGCAGTAAAACACGCTGCACGGCGCGGACGTCGACACCCAGATAATGCGCTTCTTCATCGCCCAACTGCAGCAGATTCAGTGCACCGGACAAGCGCCAGATAATCATTACGGTAGGGATCATCAGCGAGGCAGCGGCCAATAATGTTGACCACTGTGCAGACCCAAGACTGCCCATGCCCCACAGCGAAAGCTGACGCAGTTGCGCGTCATTGCTCACCCACGACATCACCCCCACGATCGCGCCGCACAGCGCGTTTATCGCAATTCCCACCAGCAGCAGGCGCGACAGTGAGCTGTCGCGCTGTTGGCTAAGCAAGAAAATTACCAGTGTGGCTACCAGAGCACCAACGAAGGCTGCCAGCATCGGCGCATAGAGCATCAGTAATGCCGGGAGTGAAAAGGGCAACACCACCCACAGCGCGACGGCGCAGGCCGCACCGCTGCTGATCCCCAGTAATCCAGGATCGGCCAGAGGATTGCGAAACAGCCCCTGCATGACGCAGCCCGCCAGCGCCAGCGAACCGCCAATCACCACCGCCAGCAATACGCGCGGGAGGCGAATAGTCAGCCAGATCTGGCGCAGGGCTTCATCGTGACCGCTCCATAGCTGAGTGACCGGCAGGCGCAACGCGCCAAAACCGGTCGCCAGCAGCGTCATTAACGCCAGCGAAAACGCCAGCATCCACAGTGACAGCACGATGCGGCGAGCCATCAGGGTAACTGCTCCGCTTTGTCGCGCAGTTGCTGAATGGCGTGCGGCGTGCGGACGCTAAACCCGAGCAGCGCCATGTCGTCAATTTGGAGGATCTGTTTGTTTCGTCCCGCAGGCGTTTGCGCCAGACCTGGCAGCTTCCACAGATTCGCTTCCCCGCCCATGGCCTGCACGCCAGCCTGCGAAATCACCACCAGATCGGGCTGGCTGGCGATAACGCCTTCCTGTGACAGGGGCTGATAGCGAGAAAATCCCTGCATCGCATTATGCAAACCGGCGGCGCGAATCGCCGTATCCGCCGCGGTTTGTTGCCCGGCGGCCATCGCGCTCATTCCGCCGTGACTGAGAATAAACAGCACGCGTTTATTGAGTCGCGATGTCGGTAATGAGGCCAGTTCCTGCTGCACGGTTTTGCGCAGGGCATCGCCCTGCACGACGCGATGGGTTGCTTGCGCAATCACGCGGATCTTCTCATCGATTGCGCTCAAATCGTTACCGCTTGGTACTGTCACCACGTTCACGTTACTTTGCTCGACCTGTTTCAGCGCTAACGAAGGCTGCGCCTGCGCGCTTGCCAGCACCAGCGTTGGACGCATCGCCAAAATCCCTTCGGCGTTCAACTGGCGCAGATAGCCCACGTCCGGCAACGATGTGACCTGCTGCGGCCACAGGCTGGTGCTGTCGCGCGCCACGAGAGAAGACTCGGCGCCCAGCGCATAGATAATCTCCGTGACGTCCCCGCCGAGTGCGACAATCTTCTCCTGCGGTGCAGCGAAAGCCGCCAGCGGGATCGCGATAATCAGGGCAAGCCATTTTTTCATGCGGCCAGCCCTTTTGGTGTCAGGGCGTCGATCTGCGCGCGCCACTGCGTTTGCTCCGGTTCGCCTTCGGTACGCTGGCCATAAAGTTGCGCAATCTGCGTGCCATCTGCGGCGAACAACTCGAGGCTAGTGACGTGGCCGTCGGCGGTCGGTTTACGCGTAACCCACGTTTCCGCGATCGTCTCTTCCAGTAAGTGCAGGGTAAACGTCGGATTGAAAATGTTCAGCCAGCCCTTCATTGGCACCACTTTTTCTACTGCGCCGGTAAAGATCTGCACGCAGCCGCGGTTGCCCACAAAGACCATAATTTCGTTTCCGCTTTGATGCGCCGCATTCAGCAGTTGCGCCAACGCGGTGTTGTCCACTTTACAGGCCAGGTCATCACCCACCAGACGGAAAGCCTGCTGACGGCTCAGACTGTGGCGCTTCAGGAGGCTAAAGAACTGATGCACGTCGGTCATGGCTCGCCATTCTGCATCCACTTTTTCAGCATCGGGTGACGCGCTGTTGACCGCTACATCGGTCGCTTTCAGTGCCAGCGGAGGATTCTCGGCAATGATAAAGCGGGTCAAAACATCACCCCACGCACAAGCGTCGGTTTTATCGGTGGCATAAACCTTGAGCAGCGCATCGCCCTGATGGTCAAAGAATTGAATGCTCTGGCGTTGACCGCGTGCAGTGGCTTCGCTGATGTGGAACACGCTTGCCCATTGGCTCAGGAACAGGCGCAGATCCAGCCCGCGCGGGTTCAGCACTAGCCCTGCATGGCCGTTAAGGTGTTGATGGGTGAAAGTGCCGACTTGTTCATGAACGGCGTATTCGTTGCGGCAGATGCATTTTGTTTCACCGACGGTTTCCAGTGCGCCGAGGATCGCACGGATGTCCTCGTGCAAACGCCATGCGTCGTGGCCCACGCGTGCGAACGTCAGTTCGGCTTCGCGGATATTCATCAACCCGGCGATGTCACGCGCGTATTTTCCTGGGTTTTCTTCTTTTAGCTCAAGCCAGCGGGTGTAGTGATTCATTGTTTCTTCCTTTCGGATAAGGCCCCGGCGAACCGGGGCAAGGGGGATTACCACTGATAACTGACGAAAATCTTACCGTTGCGGCCATCCTGCGGAATGCCCTGCGGTGACCAGTACTCTTTGTCGAAGGCGTTGCCCAGCACCAGCGTGGTGGTCACACCTTTGAGCGCCTGTTGTCCCTGATAGCTCACGTAAAAGTCATTCACTGCATAGCCCGGCTGTTGGCTGTATTCGCTGCTGACGTGCGTTGAGCGATCGGTAAATGTGCCAATCCAGCCAACCGAGAAGCCGCTTTGTGCCACCGGAACGTTGAGTTTACTGGTCACGGTGTCTGGGTTAATCGTCGAGATGTATTCGCCCGTATCGGTGTCTTTCCCGCGCGTGCGGTTATATGCCACATCAAGGCTAAACAGATCCGCCGTGTATTTCGCCATGACGTCCCAGCCCCAGATTTTGGCGTCAGGAACGTTATAGGACTGAGTGGTGGCGGCAGCAAAATCGACGGTCGTGGAGATATAGTCTTTCGCGTGGGTATCAAAGTAGCTGGCCTTGAACTCCAGCTCATCGTTAGCCAGCATCAGGTCGCCAAAGCGTAGACCAAAGCCGTACTCTTGCGTTTCGTTAGTTTCCGGGCGCAGATTCGGGTTTGGCACCCAGTAGTTAGTGTAGAAATTGCTGATGGAGAAGTGTTTCGAATCGTTATACATCTCGCCCATTGTGGGTGCGCGGAATGCCTGCGCGTAAGACCCGAACAGCATCAGCCAGTCGGCGGGCGTAACGGTGATACCCGCGCGGGATGACCACTTATCCGCATCGACATCGTCATACCCCTCGCTGCTGCCACGGTAGTTATCATAGCGTGTGCCGCCTAACAGCGTGACCGGCAGGTCGCGCAGGGTGATTTCATCCTGCAACCAGCCGGAGCTGAAGTCGATTTTTGCCTCCGGGAAACCGGTGGTTGAGCCGCCTGGATTTTGCTCCTGACGATAATATTCCCCACCGTAGGTGAGCTGATGCGAAGCGAAGGAGTCGGTGAACAGACGCGTACGGTTCTCCACTTTCCCGCCTTTGGTGGTTTGTTTGCGGAATTCAGCGGTGCTGTCGACGTTTTGCGCATTGATCCGCGCTTCAGACCAGTACACCTTTGCCTGCGCATTCAGCCAGTCGTTGCCGTCTGGCGCGATGTTGTAGGTCATTTGCGCATCACGCTGAATCGTGGATCGATCGGTCATCGGGTTGCTACTGTCCGACGGCTCAATCGTTTGCGGGTTTTTTGGCTCCTGCGCAGCGTTGTTGTAATAGCGTAGTGAGCCGCCCAGCGTCTGAGCGCTGTCGATTTTCCAGCTGCCTTTCGCCAGCATATTATTGATGGATTCATCATTTGGTGCGGTGGTGCCGTCGCTTTGGCGTAAATCGCCGCGATCGCGGCTGGACCACGCAACAACGCCATCCAGCACGTCGGTACGACCAAACGCGCTGGCACCCATTCCGATACTATGATCGCCCGTTGCACCGGTCCCAAACACGCGGAAGCCGCTGTTTTTCCCGGCTTCCAGCACGTCTTTTGCCTCTACCGTGTCATAGGAAATCACGCCGCCCATCGCGCCGCTGCCGTACAGCAGAGCAGAAGGACCCCGCACGACTTCGATACGTTTGATCAGCGCCGGATCGAGAAACGTGCTGTTGAGGTGTCCGGTATCCGTTCCCTGACGCACGCCGTCGACTAAAATCAGCACGCCGCGTCTGTCGTAACCGCGCAGATTCACATCCTGACCGTTGGTACGCCCCGTGCCGTCCAGCGTGATTCCCGGCACGGTGCGCAGCAGATCGGCGGCAGAACTGGCGGTTTGATTTTCAGGGGTGGTAGCGTCGATTACGCTCACCATCATCGGCGCTTCAAAAGCGCTGCGGGCGTTACCCGTCGCGGTAACGGTCATTTCATCAGAGGCCGCAAAAGCAGCGCCCGGAAGGGCACCGACAACGGCCAGCGCCAGCAGCGATGGGCGCAACGACGCGGAATGCAGGTATGGCATAGCAACTCTCCATTAGGAAATCGAAAGCGCTGGCTGCCTGGGGATCACCTGGGTGGCTGGCGAAAAGTATGTCTGGGTTTATTTAGTGAGAATCAGTTTTCCGGCATGGGTCTGGCGCAGCAGATAGTGCTGGCCGTCATGCTCAATAATCACCCGTCCGTCGTCGCCAAGCAGACTTTTACTGTCTATCCGACGCTCTGTGGAAGCGGGTGTAGGCTGTGTGCGATCTTTCGCGTGTGTGGCTGCCGTGTTATCCGTACGTGACATAATGTTTAAAAATAATAATCAAAGTAACAATGATAATCATTATCAACAAAGTAAAATTTCACGGCAAGCCTTTTGTGAAAAAAATGTGACTGGATCAATTTTGCTGCGAAGAGTTTGAAAAGTGACGGATTATGAAATAAAAACCCCGCCGGGGCGGCGGGGTAGATAATTAAAAACGGCTATCGACGGCGGAGGCTAATTTTTCAAGTAACAGTTCGCTGTCTTCCCAACTCAGACATGGATCGGTGATCGACTGCCCATAGGTAATCGGTTGTCCTGCCACGACCTTTTGCGTGCCTTCCTTCAGGAAACTTTCCGCCATGATTCCGGCGATAGCGGTAGAACCGCTGCGGATTTGCTGACAAATTTCATCGCACACGTCCAGTTGGCGTCGATGTTGCTTCTGGCAGTTGCCATGGCTGAAATCGACCACCAGATGTTCCGGCAGATCAAACTCGTGCAACGTATCGCAGGCCGCGGCGATATCTTCGGCATGGTAGTTGGGCTTTTTGCCCCCACGCATAATGATGTGGCCGTACGGGTTACCGCTGGTCTGGTAAATGGTCATCTGACCATTTTTGTCCGGCGAGAGGAACATATGGCTGGCACGCGAGGCGCGAATCGCATCGACTGCGATATGCGTATTCCCATCCGTACCGTTTTTAAAGCCCACCGGGCAAGAAAGCGCCGAGGCCATTTCGCGATGGATCTGGCTTTCGGTGGTGCGTGCGCCAATCGCGCCCCAGCTAATCAAGTCGGCGATAAACTGTCCGATCACCATATCGAGAAATTCGGTGGCTGTCGGCACGCCCAGTTCATTCACCTGGAGCAGTAACTTACGCGCCAGCTCGATGCCGTGATTGACGCGATAGCTGCCGTTCAAATCTGGATCGGAAATCAGCCCTTTCCAGCCCACCACGGTGCGCGGTTTTTCGAAATAGGTGCGCATGACGATTTCAAGGCGATCCTGGTACTTGTCTCGTAACACTTTCAGGCGTTGGGCATAATCCATTGCCGCATCAAGATCGTGAATTGAGCAAGGGCCAATAACCACCAGCAAACGGCGATCTTCACCGTTCAATATTTTTTCGATGCGTCGGCGCGACGCAATGACATGTTCCGCAACGCTTGCGGAAACGGGGTGGCGCTGTGCCAGTTCTGCGGGCGTCACCAGACTTTCAATACGCGCTGTGCGAAGTTCGTCGGTTTTATTCATGGAATGTCTCAGAAATTTTTGCTTCATCGGCAGACTACCGGGAAGTGATGGGCATCACCTTAAACCAATCCCTGCTGATTTCAAGTTCGGGGCATTTCGGCCCCGAGAGTGAAAGCGATCATAACTGAAATGAAAATATTGTACTAGCATATTAGTACATGCGACGATTCAGACCCATGATGTCGAGAATTTTTGTGGCTATTTCTTCAACTGAATAGTTGGTGCTGTTCAGCCATGGGATCTGGTTTTTACGATACAGCGCCTCGACTTCTGACACTTCCATGCGACATTGGCGCATCGACGCGTAACGGCTGTTCTCACGGCGTTCTTCGCGAATCGCAGCGAGGCGTTCAGGATTAATGGTCAGACCAAAGAGTTTATGTTGCAGCGGTTTCAGCGCCGGAGGCAGCACCAGGTTATCCATATCGTCAGCAATAAAAGGGTAATTCGCGGCGCGAATGCCAAACTGCATCGCCAGATACAGGCTGGTGGGCGTTTTGCCGCAGCGCGACACTCCAAGCAAAATGACCTGCGCCTGATCGAGATTGCGCATCGAAATCCCGTCGTCGTGCGCCAGGGTGTAATCAATGGCGGCGATACGCGCGTCATATTTGATAAGATTACCCGGATTGAGGCCGTGGGTGCGATGGGCAATTGGCGTTGGGTCGAGTTTTAACTCACCTTGCAAGGGCGCGACCAGAGCCTGAACAATATCCTGACAAAAACCTTCACTTTGCAAAATAATGTCGCGAATTTCGGGAATAACAATGGAATAGAACACCAACGGACGCGCGCCGGTTTGCTGGAAAATCGCATTAATTTGCTCTTTCACCGCTTTGGCGCGACTTACATTTTCGACAAACGGCAGCGTGATGCTGTTGATAGCCACCGGGAATTGTGACATCACCGCATGGCCCAACACTTCGGCGGTGATAGCCGTACCATCAGAAATATAAAAAACGTGGCGATCGACAGCATTATCCATTTTACTCACCCAGAATAGCGAACCTAATTGACTGAAAGCATAAATTAAAAAAGTAAAATACACAGCAAAGAACGTTTTTAAATTATAAATGAAATGGTGTTTTTAATTTTAATGAAAAGTGGATTTCATTTTTCAAATAGGCGTCTTAGTTTCATGGTCTTTAGATGAATCTATACGAATCATAAAGTTAGGCGTTGATGGGAAAGTATCCGAAAAAGACGAAAATAAAAGTGCTTACACGATTCACCGTTTTTTTGTCGGGGACAAATATGTAAGTATAAATACGAAGTCAGACGTTTCTTACTCCGCTTAAATATCACAAAAGGATTGTTTCGATGTCCAACAATGGCTCGTCACCGCTGGTGCTTTGGTATAACCAACTCGGCATGAATGATGTAGACAGAGTTGGAGGCAAAAATGCCTCCCTGGGTGAAATGATTACAAACCTGTCCGGTATGGGTGTTTCCGTACCGAATGGCTTTGCGACTACCGCCGATGCGTTTAACTATTTTCTCGACCAGAGCGGTGTAAACCAGCGCATTTACGACCTGCTGGACAAAACGGATATTGACGATGTGACCGAGCTTTCTAAAGCAGGTTCACAAATCCGCCAGTGGATCATCGACACACCTTTCCAGCCTGAACTGGAACACGCTATTCATGAGGCTTATAACCAACTGTCTGCTGACGACGCGCAGGCCTCGTTTGCCGTGCGCTCATCCGCCACAGCAGAAGATATGCCGGACGCCTCATTTGCCGGTCAGCAGGAAACCTTCCTCAATGTGCAGGGGTATGACGCCGTGCTGGTCGCGGTGAAACACGTCTTTGCTTCGCTGTTCAATGACCGCGCCATCTCCTATCGCGTGCATCAGGGCTATGATCACCGTGGCGTCGCGCTCTCTGCTGGCGTGCAGCGCATGGTGCGCTCCGATATCGGCTCTTCCGGCGTGATGTTCTCGATTGATACCGAATCCGGTTTCGATCAGGTGGTCTTTATCACTTCCGCCTGGGGACTGGGTGAAATGGTGGTGCAGGGCGCGGTTAACCCTGACGAATTCTACGTCCACAAACCGACGCTGGCGGCGAATCGTCCGTCTATCGTTCGTCGTACGATGGGTTCCAAAAAGATCCGCATGATTTATGCCCCGAATCTTGAACATGGCAAACAGGTTGAGATTGAAGACGTGCCGCAGGAGCAGCGCGACCGTTTCTCTCTGACCGATGACGACGTGCAGGAGCTGGCGAAACAAGCGGTGCAAATTGAGAAGCACTATGGCCGTCCGATGGATATTGAATGGGCGAAAGACGGACACACCGGCAAGCTGTTTATCGTGCAGGCGCGTCCAGAAACCGTGCGTTCTCGCGGCCAGGTCATGGAGCGTTACACGCTGCATGCGCAGGGTAAAATCGTCGCCGAAGGGCGTGCGATTGGTCACCGCATTGGCGCCGGTCCGGTCAAAGTCATTCACGATATTAGCGAAATGCACCTGGTTCAGCCCGGCGATGTGCTGGTGACGGACATGACCGACCCTGACTGGGAACCGATCATGAAAAAAGCCGCAGCGATCGTCACAAACCGGGGCGGTCGCACCTGTCACGCCGCAATCATCGCGCGTGAGCTGGGCATTCCGGCCGTCGTGGGCTGTGGTGACGCCACCGAGCGCATGAAAGATGACGAGAAAGTCACCGTCTCCTGCGCCGAAGGCGATACCGGCTACGTGTATGCCGATATTCTTGATTTCAGCGTGAAAAGCTCAAGCGTCGACACCATGCCGGATCTGCCGCTAAAAATCATGATGAACGTCGGTAACCCCGATCGTGCTTTTGATTTTGCCTGTCTGCCTAACGAAGGCGTGGGTCTGGCGCGTCTGGAATTTATCATCAACCGCATGATCGGGGTGCATCCGCGCGCACTGCTGGAGTTTGACGACCAGGACGCCGCGCTGCAAAACGAAATTCGCGAGATGATGAAAGGCTACGACTCGCCGAAAGAGTTTTACGTAGGCCGTCTGACCGAAGGGATCGCGACGCTGGGCGCGGCGTTCTATCCGAAGCGCGTGATTGTGCGTCTTTCAGACTTTAAGTCTAACGAATACGCCAATCTGGTTGGCGGTGAACGCTACGAGCCAGAAGAAGAGAACCCAATGCTGGGCTTCCGTGGCGCGGGTCGTTACGTGTCTGACAGCTTCCGCGACTGTTTCGCCCTGGAATGCGACGCGGTGAAACGCGTGCGTAATGAAATGGGTCTCACCAACGTCGAAATCATGGTGCCGTTTGTGCGTACCGTTGAGCAGGCGAAAGCGGTAGTGGAAGAGTTAGCGCGTCAGGGACTCAAGCGCGGCGAGAACGGGCTGAAGATCATCATGATGTGCGAAATTCCCTCTAACGCCCTGTTGGCAGAGCAGTTCCTGGAACATTTTGACGGCTTCTCTATCGGCTCCAACGATATGACGCAGCTGGCGCTGGGTCTGGACCGTGATTCTGGCGTGGTGTCAGAGCTGTTTGATGAGCGTAATGACGCGGTGAAAGCGTTGCTGTCGATGGCAATTCGCGCGGCGAAGAAACAGGGCAAATACGTCGGGATTTGTGGTCAGGGTCCTTCCGATCACGAAGATTTTGCGGCATGGCTGATGGAGGAGGGGATCGATAGTCTGTCCCTGAACCCAGATACGGTGGTGCAAACCTGGCTGAGTCTGGCCGAACTGAAGAAGTAATCTCTTCCTGAATAAGCCCGGCGGCGTTCTGCTTGCCGGGCTTTTTTTATGTCTCTGGATCGTACTCAGCAAAAAAAGCATAAAAAAAAGCCCATCGTGTTTTATGTCTCTGGATCGTACTCAGCAAAAAAAGCATAAAAAAAAGCCCATCGTGGGAGATGGGCAAAGACTACACACAGCAATTCGTTGTTTCACTCAGGGGATTTCCATGCTTATAAATCAAGGTGTTGATTTATAACCGTGAGCTAATAGTAGGCATGCTACGTTTTTGCGTCGATCAGATTCGTCTCAATAGTTTAAGAGGCGTGAAGATTTTGCGAGGGGAATGACGCAGTTAGGCGTGACGCAGTGGGCCAGACGCGTTTTGCGTAGCAAAATTGATTAGTTTGGCTTATGTGTCAGGCGGGTTACCCCGCCTGTAGAGAATTACTGTTTGTTTTTATCTTCCAGCGTTTCGAGCTCGTGCAACACCACATCCGGGTCGGTGGCTGGGGGCGGAATTTCATGCACCCATGCGGAGAAGAGACGCCAGGTCACGGCCAGCAGAACCGGACCGATAAACAGACCAATCATGCCGAAAGCAATCAAACCACCAATCACGCCGGACAGAATCAGAATCAGCGGCAGATCGGCACCCATGCGAATCAGCATCGGTCGGATAACGTTATCCATCGTACCGACCACGCAACTCCACACCAGCAGCACCGTGCCCCAGGTGGTGTCGCCGCTCCAGTAAAGCCAGATAATGCAGGGGATCAGCACCAGCAGCGGCCCAAGCTGCACCAGACAGGTGAGGATCATGATGACCGTGAAAATGGTCGCATAAGGAACGCCTGAAATCGCCAGACCAATGCCGCCAAGAACCGCTTGCACCAGCGCGGTCACTACCACACCCAGCGCCACGGCGCGTACCGCCTGTCCTGCCAGCAACACGGCCGCATCGCCGCGCTGTCCTGCAAGACGCGTGGCAAAATGACGTACACCGAGTGCCACCTGTTCGCCACGCCAGTAAAGCAGGGCGCTGAAAACCAGCATCAGGGCGCAATGCATCACGAAGCGCCCAACATGCGCCGCCTGACCCACAAACCAGGTGGTTGTGGTGCCGATATAAGGCCGGACCTTGGTCATGATCGCGCTGCCGCCCATCTCCAGCAGACTATGCCAGCCGCTGTAAAGCTTCGCACCAATCACCGGAACACTGTTCAGCCAGGCAAGATCCGGAATGGTCATTTCGCCGCTGGTCACCGAGCGAATTACCGGTCCGCTGGTATCGACCAGACTGTTCACCAGCAGCGCAATCGGAATAATGAACACCAGAAAAAGAAACAGCGTCATCACCACAACCGCCAGTGAGCGACGACCAAACAGCAGCTTTTGCAGACGAATAAACAGGGGCCAGGTGGCGATAACGACCGTTCCGGCCCACGCAAAACCCAGCACAAACGGGCGTACAATCCATAGGCACGCAATAATGATGATGGCTAAAAACAGCACCGACAGCAGAATTTGCGCAACGTCCCTGGGCTGACGAAGATTGACCATATATAAAATTTACCTTTAATGAACACCAGCCGCGCTGGCGGAAACTTAAAACGCGTCACTCTAATCATTAGTGATTTCAGCGATTTTTGACAGTCGGATTCTGCCCGTAATTCTGCTGAGCGTATAAGAAAAAAATGTGATACAAACATTCAGACACAACGCAAACGATTATCTCCCGTCATATTTCATGCTGTAGATGCGTTGGTTCGGTGCGTTCCTCCCCGTTAAAGCATTAGCTCTACGCCAGGGCCCACGCCGTGACCAGCCGCAATCAGTGCGAACTATCCAGGGAGTTCACCACTTAATAATTAGGGTCGACAGTAATGATCCCATTGATTTCTCAGGCACCCGGCGTCGTTCAGCTGGTACTGAATTATTTGCAAGCACTGGAGCAACAGGGTTTTACAGGTGATACCGCCACGAGTTACGCCGACAGGCTAACGATGGCGACCGACAACAGTATCTATCAGTTACTTCCCGATGCCGTCGTTTTTCCGCGTTCCACCGCAGACGTGGCGCTTATTTCGCGTCTGGCAGCGCAGGACCGTTTCGCGTCGCTGGTCTTTACTCCACGTGGCGGCGGAACCGGCACCAATGGTCAGGCCCTGAATCAGGGCATCATCATTGATATGTCGCGCTATATGAACCGTATTATTGAGATCAATCCCGAAGAGGGTTGGGTGCGTGTTGAAGCGGGCGTGATAAAAGACCAGCTCAACCAGTTCCTGAAGCCTTACGGCTATTTCTTCGCGCCGGAACTCTCGACCAGCAACCGCGCCACCATTGGCGGTATGATTAACACCGATGCCTCCGGGCAGGGATCGCTGGTTTACGGGAAAACATCCGATCACATTCTGGGCGTCCGTGCGGTGCTGCTCGGCGGCGATATTCTGGATACTCAGGCGATGCCGGTTGAACTGGCTGAAACGCTCGGGAAAGACAACACCGCGGTCGGGCGAATTTACCGTACCGTTCTGGATAGCTGTCGCGATAACCGTCAGCTCATTATCGATAAATTCCCGAAACTCAACCGCTTCCTGACCGGTTACGACCTGCGCCATGTCTTCAATGACGATCTCAGTGAATTCGATTTAACCCGCATTCTAACCGGGTCCGAAGGCACGCTGGCGTTTATCACAGAAGCGCGTCTGGATATCACCCGGCTGCCGAAGGTGCGCCGTCTGGTCAACGTCAAATATAACTCTTTCGATTCCGCGCTGCGCAATGCGCCGTTTATGGTCGATGCGCGCGCGCTGTCAGTGGAAACCGTTGACTCTAAAGTGCTCAACCTGGCGCGGGAAGATATTGTCTGGCATTCGGTCAGCGAGCTGATTACCGACGTGCCGGATAAAGAGATGCTCGGGCTGAATATCGTTGAATTTGCGGGCGATGACGCAGAGCTGATTGAAAGTCAGGTGTCAACGCTATGTAACCGTCTTAATGAGCTGATCGCCGCGGGAGAAGGCGGCGTGATTGGCTGGCAGCTGTGCAACGATCTCTCGGGCATCGAGCGTATTTATGCGATGCGTAAAAAAGCGGTCGGTCTGCTGGGCAACGCCAAAGGGGCGGCCAAGCCGATTCCGTTTGCGGAAGACACCTGCGTACCGCCGGAGCATCTGGCGGATTATATCGTTGAGTTTCGCGCGCTGCTCGACGGCCACGGCCTGAGCTACGGCATGTTCGGCCACGTGGATGCGGGCGTGCTGCATGTCCGTCCGGCGCTGGATATGTGTGATCCACAGCAGGAGATGCTGATGAAGCGCATCTCTGATGAGGTGGTCGCGCTCACGGCGAAATACGGCGGTCTGCTGTGGGGCGAGCATGGTAAAGGGTTCCGCGCAGAGTACAGTCCGGCGTTTTTCGGCGAGCAACTGTATGGCGAACTGCGCAAAGTGAAAGCGGCGTTTGACCCGGATAACCGCCTCAATCCGGGCAAGATTTGCCCGCCTGCGGGCGTTGACGATCCGATGATGCAGGTTGACGCCGTGAAGCGCGGCACCTTCGACCGGCAGATCCCGATTGCGGTGCGTTCATCCTGGCGCGGCGCGATGGAGTGTAACGGCAACGGTTTGTGCTTTAACTTCGATGTGAAAAGCCCGATGTGCCCGTCGATGAAAATCACCAGCAACCGCATTCACTCCCCGAAAGGGCGCGCGACGCTGGTACGCGAATGGCTGCGTCTGCTGGCGGATCGCGGTGTCGATCCGCTTAAGCTCGAAAACGCGCTGCCGGAGAAACGCGCCAGCCTGCGCACGCTGATTGAGCGCTCCAGAAACAGCTGGCATGCCCGTAAAGGCGAGTACGATTTCTCGCACGAAGTCAAAGAGGCGATGTCCGGCTGTCTGGCCTGTAAAGCCTGCTCGACGCAATGCCCGATCAAAATTGATGTGCCGGAGTTCCGCTCGCGTTTCCTGCAGCTTTATCACTCCCGCTATTTGCGCCCGATGCGCGATCATCTGGTGGCGACGGTTGAAATCTATGCTCCGCTAATGGCGCGCGCGCCGAAAACCTTCAACTTCTTTATTAATCAGCCGCTGGTGCGCAAGCTGTCTGAAAAGCATATCGGCATGGTCGATCTGCCGCTGCTCTCCACGCCGTCTCTGCAACGCGAACTGGTGGGACACCGTTCGGCCAATATGACGCTGGAACAGCTGGAAACCCTGAGCGACGAGCAAAAAGCCAAAACCGTGCTGGTGGTGCAGGATCCGTTTACCAGCTATTACGATGCCCAGGTGGTCGCCGATTTTGTGCGCTTAGTGGAACGCGTGGGTTATCAGCCGGTGGTTCTGCCGTTCTCACCGAATGGCAAAGCCCAGCATATTAAGGGCTTTCTGAATCGGTTTGCCAAAACTGCACAGAAAACGTCTGACTTCCTGAATCGCGTTGCCCAGCTTGGGATGCCGATGGTGGGTGTCGATCCGGCGCTGGTGCTGTGTTATCGCGATGAATACAAACAAACGCTCGGCGATAAGCGCGGCGATTTCAACGTCATGCTGGTACATGAATGGTTGCCAGCGGCGCTGCAACATGTTGCGACACAGGAGACCAGCGGTGAATCCTGGTATCTGTTTGGCCACTGTACCGAAGTGACCGCGCTGCCTGCTGCGCCTGCTCAGTGGGCGTCTATCTTCGCCCGTTTTGGGGCGAAGCTGGAAAACGTCAGCGTCGGCTGTTGCGGTATGGCCGGGACGTATGGACATGAAGTGAAAAACCACGCCAATTCCCTCGGGATTTACGAATTGTCGTGGCATCAGGCGATGCAGCGTTTGCCGCGTAACCGCTGTCTGGCGACGGGATATTCCTGTCGCAGCCAGGTGAAACGCGTCGAAGGCAGCGGGGTTCGCCATCCGTTGCAGGCTTTACTGGAGATTATGGGATGATCTGGAAACGCGAAGTCACGCTACACGCGCTTAACGCCATGGGTGAAGGCAACATGGTCGGGCTACTCGATATTCAGTTTACGCGTATCGGCGCAAACGATATTGAGGCCACCATGCCCGTGGATCACCGCACGCATCAGCCGTTCGGTTTGCTGCACGGCGGGGCGTCAGTGGTCCTCGCCGAAACGCTGGGTTCAGTTGCGGGATATCTTTGTACCGAGGGCGAGCAAAAAGCCGTCGGGCTTGAGGTGAACGCCAATCACATCCGGTCTGTACGCAGTGGGCGTGTACGGGGTGTGTGCCGGGCTTTACATGCGGGGGGGCGCCACCAGGTGTGGCAAATAGACATTTTTGATGAGCAGGATCGTCTGTGCTGCTCTTCGCGTCTGACGACCACCGTGGTTTAAACAACGGTAAACATCTGCAACAAATTGTCTCTGGTCAAAAAGTGGGCAGTAAAAAGTGTTATACTGGTCAGGTTTTGTACACAAGAGAGGATGTTATGGATACCGAATTGAACCCAGCCATACTGGCGGTAGAATTTTTACGTCGCGATAAGAGCAACTTGTCACCGGCACAATACCTGAAAAAGCTGAAACAGCTTGAACTGGAATTTGCCGACTTGCTCGCGCTCTCTTCGAATGAATTAAAAGAAGAGATCTATTTTGCCTGGCGGTTGGGCGTTCACGTCCATTAATGTTCGATGCATGATAAAAAGGTCGCTGAGGCGGCCTTTTTTGTTTTTTACTCCTCTGTGATCTCACGTCTTATAACCACAAATGGATAATGGTTTATCAAGCTTAATAACCCTATAATCTCCGTCCCTTTTCCCGTCTTAAGTTTTAAGCTGGAGGATACATGGAGTTTAGCCGGAGGCAGTTCTTTAAGATCTGCGCGGGCGGTATGGCAGGAACAACTGTTGCATCTCTCGGATTTTTATCATCTTTTTCCGCAATCGCGGAAACACGTCAATACAAACTCTTAAAAGCAAAAGAGACGCGTAATAACTGTACATACTGCTCAGTGAGCTGCGGCATGATCATGTATAGCCTCGGCGACGATGCCAAAAACGTTAAAGAAAGTATCTATCACGTCGAAGGCGACTCGGATCATCCGGTCAGCCGTGGGTCGCTTTGCCCGAAAGGAGCAGGGGTACTGGATTACATCCACAGTGATACCCGCCTGCTGTATCCCGAATACCGCGCGCCGGGGTCTGATAAATGGCAGCGTATTTCATGGGACGACGCTATTGAGCGTATTGCCCGCCTAATGAAAGCGGATCGTGACGCCAACTTTATCGAAAAGAACGCCCAAGGGCTGACGGTTAACCGCTGGACAACTACGGGCATGCTCTGTTCGTCGGCGGCCAGTAATGAAACCGGTATTCTCGATGGAAAATTTGCCCGCGCGCTGGGCATGGTGGCGATCGACTGTCAGGCGCGTTTGTGCCACGGTCCAACCGTTGCGGCCCTGGCGCCGACATTTGGTCGCGGAGCCATGACCAATAACTGGGTTGATATTAAAAACGCCAATGTGGTGTTGATCATGGGCGGCAACGCGGCGGAGGCCCATCCGGTCGGCTTTAAATGGGTCGTTGAAGCGCAGACCAAAAACGACGCCACGGTGGTGGTGGTCGATCCGCGCTTTAACCGCAGTGCGGCGGTGGCCGATCTGTATGCGCCGATTCGCGCCGGGTCTGACACTGCGTTTTTGCTGGGGGCTATTCGCTATTTGATCGCGCATGACGCCATCCAGCACGAATACGTCCGCGCCTACACCAACGCCAGCCTGATTATCCGCGACGATTATGCGTTCGATGACGGTCTGTTCAGCGGCTATGACGCCGAAAAGCGTCAGTACGATAAATCGAGCTGGTTCTATCAACTGGACGAGCAGGGCCACGTACAGCGTGACGATACGCTCAGCCACCCGCGCTGCGTCTGGAATCTGCTTAAAGCGCACGTCGATCGCTATACGCCTGAGATGGTGAACCGCCTGTGCGGGACGTCGATTGATGATTTCAACCGCATTTGCGCGATCCTCGCCAGCACCAGCGTACCGGACCGCACGGCGACAATCTTGTACGCGTTGGGCTGGACGCACCACTCGGCGGGCGCACAGATCATCCGTGCGGCGGGAATGTTGCAGCTGCTGCTCGGCAATATCGGTATGGCAGGCGGCGGCGTCAACGCGCTGCGCGGTCACTCCAATATTCAGGGCTACACCGATCTGGGTTTGCTCTCAACCAATCTGCCGGGCTACATGCCTCTGCCGTCCGAAAAACAGCCGGATTATCAGACCTATATCTCGCAGATCACTCCGCCAGCGCTGGGGCTTAACGAAGTCAACTACTGGCAAAATGCGCCGAAGTTTTTTATTAGCATGATGAAAAGCTTTTGGGGCGAGCATGCCACGGCGGACAACAACTGGGGCTACGACTGGCTGCCGAAATGGGATCGTCTGTATGACGTGATGACCCAGGCCAAGCTGATGCTCGACGGCAAAATCAACGGTTACATCGTTCAGGGTTTTAACCCGCTGGCGGCATTCCCGGATAAGAACAAATCGTCCCGCGCGCTCTCAAAGCTCAAATACATGGTGGTTATCGATCCGTTGGTCACCGAGTCGTCAACTTTCTGGCAGCATCACGGCGAAATGAACGACGTCAATCCGGCGGATATTCAGACCGAAGTCTTCCGCCTTCCATCATCCTGTTTTGCGGAAGAAGACGGCTCGATTGCCAACTCTGGCCGCTGGCTACAATGGCACTGGGCGGCGGCTGAGCCACCGGGTGAAGCGATGCACGACGGCAAAATTCTTGGCCGTCTGTTTACGCGTCTGCGCGAACTCTATCAGGCCGAAGGCGGGGCAAACCCAGCGCCGGTGCTGAACATGTCCTGGGATTACAAAAATCCCCGCGATCCCCATCCGGAAGAGATTGCCCGCGAAGCCAACGGCATGGCGCTGGTGGATCTGTTTGATGACAAAGGCCAACTGGTGGCAAAAAAAGGCCAGCAGCTCAGCAGTTTTGCGCAGTTACGCGATGACGGCACCACCAGCAGCTTCTGCTGGGTGTATTGCGGAAGCTGGACCGAGCAGGGCAACCAGATGGCGAACCGCGATAACAGCGATCCTTACGGGCTGGGCTGTACGCCAGGTTGGGCGTGGTCGTGGCCGGCGAACCGTCGCATTCTGTACAACCGCGCTTCTGCCGACGTGGCCGGGAAACCCTGGGACGCCAAACGTGCCTTGCTGCACTGGGATGGCAAAAAATGGACCGGTCAAGACGTGGCGGATTACAACGCCTCGGCACCGGGCAGCAACGTCGGGCCGTTTATCATGAATCCAGAAGGGGTGGCGCGCCTGTTCTCCATCGACAAGATGAACGACGGCCCGTTCCCGGAACATTACGAACCGATTGAATCGCCGATTGGCACCAACCCGCTGCATCCGAATGTTACCTCCAGCCCCGTCGCGCGCATCTTCAAAGAAGACCTGCCGAATATGGGCAAAGCCGATGACTTCCCGTATGTCGCCACCACCTATTCGATCACCGAGCTGTTCCGTCACTGGACCAAACATGCGCGGCTCAACGCGATTGCACAGCCGGATCAGTTTGTCGAAATTGGCGAAGCGCTGGCACAGGAGAAGGGCATTGTCGCCGGGGATGAAGTGAAAGTGATGTCGAAACGTGGCTTTATTAAAGCGAAAGCGGTGGTCACCAAACGCCTGCAAACCCTGACCATTGATGGTCGCAAGGTCAACACCGTGGGCATTCCATGTCACTGGGGCTTTGAGGGGGCGACGCGTAAAGGGTTCCTGGCCAATACGTTGACGCCATCCGTGGGCGACGCTAACTCGCAGACGCCGGAGTACAAGGCGTTTTTAGTCGACATCGAGAAGGCGTAAGGGAGGCCACGTATGTCCATGCAATCACAAGATATTATCAAGCGTTCGGCCACTAACGGCTTTACGCCTCCGCCCCAGGCGCGGGATTTCAAAACCGAAGTCGCGAAGCTTATCGATGTGTCGACCTGCATCGGCTGTAAAGGCTGTCAGGTCGCCTGTTCCGAATGGAACGATATTCGTGACGAAGTGGGGGTATGCGAAGGCGTCTACGACAATCCAATGGATTTGACCGCCAAATCCTGGACGGTGATGCGCTTTAGCGAAACCACGCAAAACAACAAGCTGGAGTGGCTGATCCGCAAGGACGGCTGCATGCACTGCGCGGACCCAGGCTGTCTTAAGGCCTGTCCGTCTGCCGGAGCGATTATCCAGTACGCCAACGGGATCGTGGATTTTCAGTCCGATCACTGCATCGGTTGCGGATACTGCATCGCCGGGTGTCCGTTCAACATTCCCCGTCTGAATCCTGACGACAACCGCGTCTACAAATGTACGCTGTGCGTGGATCGCGTAAGCGTTGGACAGGAGCCGGCGTGCGTCAAAACCTGCCCGACTGGCGCGATTCATTTCGGCACCAAAAAAGAGATGCTCGAGATGGGGGAGACGCGCGTGGCGCAGCTCAAAAAGCGCGGCTATACGAATGCAGGCGTTTACAACCCGCAGGGTGTCGGCGGTACGCATGTGATGTACGTCCTGCACCATGCCGACCAGCCGGAGCTGTATCACAATCTGCCCAACGATCCGAAAATCGACGTCCCGGTCAACCTGTGGAAAGGCATTCTCAAGCCGCTCTCCGCAGCGGGATTTGTCGCCACGTTCGCCGGGTTGATTTACCACTATATCGGTGTGGGGCCAAACAAAGAGACGGACGACGATGAAGAGGAGAACGATCATGAGTAAGAGCAAAATGATCCTGCGCACGAAGTTTATCGATCGCGCCTGTCACTGGACGGTGGTGATCTGCTTCTTTCTGGTCTCTCTCTCCGGGATTGCGCTCTTCTTCCCGACGCTCCAGTGGCTCACGCAAACCTTTGGCACACCGCAAATGGGGCGTATTCTGCATCCGTTTTTTGGCGTGCTGATTTTCTTCGCGCTGATGTTTATGTTTGTGCGTTTTGTGCATCACAACATTCCGGATAAACAGGATCTACCCTGGATCAAAGGGATTGTTGAGGTGCTGAAAGGCAACGAGCACAAAGTGGCGGACGTCGGCAAATATAACGCCGGGCAGAAAATGATGTTCTGGAGCATTATGAGCATGATTTTTGTGCTGCTGGCGACGGGGGTGATTATCTGGCGTCCCTATTTTGCCCATTATTTCCCGATGACGGTGGTGCGCTGGAGTCTGTTAATCCACGCCACGGCGGCGATTATTTTGATCCACGCCATTCTGATCCATATGTATATGGCGTTCTGGGTGAAAGGGTCGGTGAAGGGAATGATTGAAGGGAAGGTGAGTCGTCGTTGGGCGAAGAAACACCACCCGCGCTGGTATCGCGAAGTTGAAGCGAAAGAGCAAAACGAAGAGTAAGCGATAAAAAAGAGGCTCGCACTGGCGAGCCTCTTTGCTGTTCATTCCCGTGAAGTCTCTGCTAAACGTTTACCGCACTGATTAACCGCGATTTCATCGATTGATAGGCCGACGCGGCATAATCTTCCGCCCAACGCTGATCGTCGATCGCCTCCAACTGCACCGCACAATATTTGGTTTCTGGCGTTTTGGAAACGGGATCGAGATTATCCTGAGTCAGTTCATTGCACGCCCCAATCCACCACTGATAGGTCATGTAGACCGCACCGGCGTTGATACGCTCGCTGACGCTGGCACGGGTAATCACTTTCCCACGACGCGAACGCACCCACACCAGTTGCCCATCCGCAATGCCCAACGCGTCAGCATCTGCCGGGTGAATCTGCACGCGTCCCGGCTCATCGGCCAGACTTTGCAATGCCGCGCAGTTACCGGTCATCGAACGACAGGAGTAATGACCGACTTCACGCACGGTGCAGAGTACCAGCGGATAATCCGGGTCCGGCACTTCGGCAGGCGCACGCCACGGGGCGGCGAACAGCTGACCTTTGCCGCTCGGCGTATCGAACTGATTATCTTTGTACAGGTACGGCGTACCCGGGTGATCCAGCGTCGGGCACGGCCACTGAATATGACCCATCTCGCCCATTTTTTCGTAGGTGACACCGTAAAACAGCGGGCACAGCTCACGCATTTCGTCCCAGATTTGCTGGTTGGAATCGTAATGCATCGGATAGCCCATTTCGCTGGCCAGCAGGCTGATGATCTCCCAGTCGCGCTTCACGTTGCCAGTGGCATCGATCGCTTTGCCAAAACGCTGGAATCCGCGGTCGGCGCAGGTGAATACCCCACCGTGCTCACCCCAGGATGTCGCAGGCAGCAGCACGTCCGCCACTTCCGCCGTTTTGGTCATGAAGATATCTTGCACTACCACGAAATCGAGGGCCTCGAACCCGCTGCGCACCAGGCCCAGATCGGCTTCGGTCTGGAGCGGATCTTCGCCCATGATGTAATAGGCTTTCACTTTGCCTTCCAGCGCCAGATGCGGGACTTCGGTGATGCGCACGCCTACCTGATCGTCCATTTTGTTGGCGTCGATTCCCCACGCGTCAGCAAATTTCTGCCGCATTTCGGGATCGGTGACATCCTGATAGCCCGGGAACATGTTAGGCAGCACGCCCATATCACACGCACCCTGCACGTTGTTTTGACCGCGAACCGGGCCGACGCCAACGGCAGGGCGACCGAGATTTCCGGTCAGTAGCGCCAGGCTGGAAAGCCCTTTTACCACATCCACCGCTTGTCCAAACTGCGTTACGCCCATGCCCCACATCACCGTGGCAGACGGTGCGGCCGCAAAGGTGCGCATCGCCTGACGCACGTCCCGCGCGGGAATACCGGTCAGATGCTCAACCTTTTCAGGAGCATAATCTTTGACGGTCTCACGATAGGCATCGAGACCCTCGGCAAAGCGTGCGACGTAGGTTTTGTCGTACAACTCCTCTTCCAGCAGCACGTAGCCGAACGCATTGACCAGCGCCATATTGCTGCCGTTTTTGAGCGGTAAATGTTGATCGGCGATGCGGGCAGTTTCGATGCGACGCGGATCGCAAACAATGATTTTCGCACCGTTCTGACGCGCTTTGAGCACGCGGCGCGCCACGATAGGGTGAGAATCTGCACAGTTATAGCCGAACACCAGCAGGCATTTTGAGTTCTCGATATCGTTAATGGAGTTACTCATCGCCCCGTTACCCAGCGTTTGCTGCAAACCGGCAACAGACGGGCCGTGACATACGCGCGCGCAGCAATCCACATTGTTGGTGTTCAGCACGGCGCGAGCAAATTTCTGCATCACATAGTTGGTTTCGTTACCCGTTCCGCGCGACGAACCGGTGGTCATAATGGATCGTGGGCCGTGTTGTTCTTTGATCGTTTTGAGTTTGCTGGCGGTGTAACGAATCACCTCTTCCCAGGTGACAGGCGTAAAGGCATCACCTTTGTTGTAGCGGATCATCGGCTGGGTCAGGCGGGGGGTAAGGAGTCGGGTATCGTTGAGGAAATCCCAGCCGTAAAAACCTTTCAGGCACAGCGTACCCTGGTTAGTGACGCCATCGGCGGCTTCGGCGCGGATAATACGATTGTTTTCGACAACGAGATTTAATTTACAGCCTGCACCGCAGTAAGGGCAGACGCTTGCGACTTTTTTCATCAATAACAGACCTGTTAAGAAATGAAGAGAGGTTCACCAGGAAACGCTCTCGAAAACAGGACATAAGCAGAATCCATGCCATGTATTCATTTCTTTGATATATCAGGGTTTATTGATAGGTTTATTGCTGAGAAGAGCGTGTCATCGTCATGATGCTCGACACATTTGACGATGACACGTGAACAGGGAGTGAGGTGCAGGCGTTAAATATCATCCATGGTATAGCCAACAACGATTTCCAGCGTTTTGCGAATCACATCGGCGCGAACCACATCGCTGGTTGATTCGAGTGCATGAATCAGCCATAAAATGAGTCCTTTGTTAGTGACATGCCCATCACTGGCAAGTACGCCGCGCACCGCAGCGGAAAAAACAGCAGCCTCATCGGCAAACCGATCGCCTGCGGTACGAAAATATTCTGCAACTGCACTGTCGAAGCTTGCTGTCGTAAATTCGGGCTGAACCTGAATATTCTGTCTCATTTATTCTCACCGTGATGGTTAAGTGGCGGTTGGCAGTCAATGTATTTTCTTTGGATCAGCAGGCTTTCCATTGCTAAATAAAGGAACAACATTGTTATTATTGATCCTTTGAGATCCCTCTCGATTCGCCTGGTTTTGCACGGCTTTGTAATGTTTAAACGCCACATCACTGCCGCTTATCTCCGCAATAACCGTTGCTATGGCTTCCCGCCGCTCAGGATCCTTTTCATGAGCTTTCATGCTCCGTAATCTTTGCGTTAATGCATGCGTATTGATGGGGCCGTTCTCCTTTAACAGCGAAAGAACGGCTTCACCAATAAGCTCGTCAACCATTTTGTCTACATGACGTCTATTCATAACAGCATCTCTGATCGCCTGGTCTTTGTTAGCCTTCAGCGCTCCCTCGTCCCGATGACTGACAAACCAGGAAATCTGTTAATTGTTTTGCGAACTTCAGCGATCAAACAGTAATCCGATAAGGGTTTGATAATGTTTTTCTTCTTCCAAATCCGATGCATCTTCAAGACGGCATAGCAACTTGGCACACAGCGTTTTACGATTCAGGCTACGCCCGTCACGCAGGATTTCGACAACAACCTGTCCGAGCGTCTCCTGCTGAGTAGGCAGGGCGGCTTTGTCGAAGTACTGTGCAATAGCAGTGGCGGCATCGGGTTGATATCCGTTCTGGCGCATGTATCGATCCTGTAAAAATGAGTAATCAGTAACGTTACAAATAAGGTATACACTTTTCTTAAATCTGTACATTAAAAATGTACAGATTTTTCATATTTTTTCACTTTTAGTTACAGGTTTTAAATAAATCAATAAGTTATGAATGTAAACATTGCAGGGTTATGCAAAGGATATATTGTACAACGTGTATTCCAGATTAAAGTTGTACAACCCGAAAAGTGCGAGAAAAAAAACCGCTAAATCCTTGAGCTGTAAATTATTTGTTAAGTAATTAATGTGGTATAACACACAATACCCACATGATTTGCATGTGTGGCCCATCCTATAAACACCCTGGAAAATCATGCTCACAACCATTATTTACCGCAGCCATCTCTGCGCGGACGTTCCAGTTAAATCTCTGGAAAAAATGGTCGAAGCCGCCGCCGACAAGAATCGGCACTTGGACGTCACAGGGATTTTATTATTCAATGGAATGCACTTTTTCCAGCTGCTCGAAGGGCCGGAAGAGAACGTCAAACGTATCTACGAACATATTTGCAACGACCCCCGTCACCACAATCTGGTGGAGTTGCTGCATGACCACGGTCCTTCCAGACGGTTTGGTCATGTTGGGATGGAGCTGTTTGATCTCAGGCGTTACGACAGGGAAGAAGTGCTTCAGCAGGTGCTGAATAAAGGGACAACCCGCTATCAGCTGACGTACAACGATCGTGCGCTGCGGTTTTTCCGCACCTTTGTCGAAGCCACTGAAAAAGAAAACTATTTCGAAATCCCACCGGGCGATACCTGGGATTTTATCCCCGAAGAGGATGCGTTTTCGCGCCAGCCCCCGGTGATCGCACAAGGGGCTGACTGTAGCTTTGCGTTTCAGCCTATTGTTGACCCGCTGACGCAACAGGTTGTCTCCTGGGAAGCGCTGCTGCGTACGCCGTCTGGTGGTTCACCTGTTGCCTATTTTGAGTCGCTGACCGGGAATGCGATTTACGAGTCTGATCTGAAAAGCAAGCAGGTCGCGCTGTCGATGGCGAGTGCGCTGGGCCTTGAAGGGCAGACGTTATCCCTGAATCTGCTGCCGATGACGCTCGTCAATGTGCCTGATGCTGTCGATTTCCTGCTGAAAGAAATCGCCGCCAATGGTCTGGTGCCCGAGCAAATCATTATCGAATTCACCGAAAGTGAAGTCATTTCGCGACTCACCGAATTCAAGGGGGCGGTCCGACAGCTTAAGAGCGCTGGGATCAGCGTGGCGATCGATCACTTTGGTGCCGGCTTCGCGGGTTTGCTGCTGCTGGCGCAATTCCAGCCTGACCGAATCAAAATCAATCGTGAGCTTGTTGCGGATGTGCATATAAGCGGTCCGCGCCAGGCGATTGTCCAGGCCATAATTAAATGCTGTGCCTCACTGGAAATCCAGTTTTGCGCCGTGGGTGTCGAAAAGGCAGAAGAGTGGATGTGGCTTGAGTCGGCGGGTATTTCCGAGTTTCAGGGGCATCTTTTTGCCAGTCCAAAACTGGGCGGCATTCCGCCGATTGCCTGGCCTGAAAAGAAATTTGATATCTAAAACCGCAGTCAATCTCCCTCATGCTAAGCGATACAAGTCGTAAAGTTTGTACAACAATGCATAAACCTGATCCCGATATACAAGACTAGCGCTTGCCGTCAGCTGGGTTCTTAGTTATACATTTCATTTGTACAATCTGATAAGGTTAGTTAGTTTTAGTATGGAAGTCTTGAGCGTGAGGGAGCTAATGGCCTATTACAGTATCGGTGAAGTCGCCGAACGATGCGGAATCAACCCAGTTACCCTGCGGGCATGGCAGCGTCGCTATGGTTTGTTGAAACCCCAGCGCAGCGAGGGCGGCCATCGCCAGTTCGATGAAGAAGATATTCTGCGCATCGAAGAGATCAAACGCCTGATGAAGAGCGGCGTTTCGGTGGGCAAAGTGAAAGCCCTTCTGGGCGCGCAGGAACTGGTCACTGAAAGTAGCTGGATGGCATATCAGGAAGAGATGATGCTGGTTTTACGGTACGCCAGCCCGGCTAAATTGCGTGCCAAACTCGCTGATTTCCGTCGTGAACACTCCGTTGAAGCTCTCATCGATAATATTCTTGTTCCCGTTCGCCAACGCATGAGCCACGATCAAAATACGGTTCGCCACATGGCAAGTCTGTTAGACGGCGTGCTCATTGAGGTTGCTGCGGCTTCCCTGGCTGAATCACGTAAAAAGTCAGGAAAAGACGCGCTGTTAATCGGTTGGGAATGTGAAGACCGCACGCGGTTGTGGCTCGAAGCTGCCCGGCTTTCTCACAAAGGCTGGCATATTGACGTATTAGCAGAGCCGATTGATTCACCACGTCCGGAACTTTTCCCGGGGCAAAAAATCTTTGTCTGGACGGGTAAAGCCGCTACAGCACGTCAGCAGGAGCAGTTAGATCACTGGCGAGAGCAGGGGTTTTCGGTATTGTTCCACGAAGCAGGATTTTAAAAAAAAAGGCCCTTTCGGGCCAGAGTGAATGTCTTATTTACGCCCCATCAACAGGCCAATAATCAGGCCAATGGCACCTGCGGCCATCAATCCCGTCAATGGATTGTCACGCACTCTTTCAGACACATCATCTGCCACATCCGACGCTTTGGCGGCATATTTTCGTGCTGCGCCTTTAAGCTGATGTTTTGGTGAATCAACCGCAGCGCCAAACTGGGATTGCGCTTCTCCAGCAAGTTCGTCAGCTTTGTTAAAGGCTTTATTCGCCAGGCGATCGGCTTCATTCTCAAAATCATGTGATGACATAGGTAATCTCCTTTTGGTGTCTCCTAAAGTCTAGCGTCTAACGGCCAACTCGCTCGCGTGACGCGCTATTTTCGGCCTGTTTCAGTATTTTCCTGGAAATTCTGTGCTGTCTATTTTAAAAATAGGCATTATCTATACATCTTATACGGCGTAACCCGTTGCACCGATTAGCTTTTGCTAATCCATTATTTATCAATGCATTGGATTATTTTAACCAACGCTCCTGCCTGGCGCGGCAGGGTCTATGCTTAAGTAAAGTAGCCAAAAAGGGCGATTAAGCCGAAAGCCCCTGCTGTCAGGGGGTTGAAGTGATAATCGTTATCACTAACATGGTGTTATGCCCGTAGTGGCTCAATAGATGAGGTGGACCTATGGAACTGCATTCAGAAACCTTTAACCCTGCTGATTTCGCCTGGCGTGGATTGACGCTGACGCCAACCGCGGCGGCGCAGATTCACGAATTAATCGATAAAAAACCGGAAATAGTGGGTTTGCGTTTAGGCGTGAAACAGACCGGCTGCGCGGGCTTTGGCTACGTGCTGGGTACGGTCACCGAGCCTGAGAAAGACGATCTGGTATTCGAAACGGACGGCGCAAAGCTGTTTGTCGCCCTTCAGGCCATGCCGTTTATCGACGGAACAGAAGTCGATTTCGTGCGCGAAGGCTTAAACCAGCTGTTCAAATTTAACAACCCGAAAGCCCAGAACGAATGCGGCTGCGGCGAAAGCTTTGGGGTATAGGCGGTACTATGTCTCGTAATACTGAAGCAACTGACGATGTTAATACCTGGAGCGGCGGACACCTCAATTACAAAGAGGGGTTCTTCACCCAGCTACAAACTGATGAGCTCGCGAAAGGCATTAACGAAGATGTCGTGCGGGCGATCTCGGCAAAGCGTAACGAGCCTGAGTGGATGCTCGAGTTTCGCCTGAGCGCATTTCGCGCATGGCTGGAAATGGAAGAACCGCACTGGCTGAAGGCGCACTATAAACATCTGGACTATCAGGATTACAGCTATTACTCCGCACCGTCCTGCGGTAGCTGTGACGATACCTGCGCTTCGCAGCCTGGCGCTGTGCAGCAGACCGGCGAAAATAGCTATCTGAGTAAAGAGGTGGAAGAGGCGTTCGAACAGCTTGGCGTGCCGGTCCGTGAAGGGCGCGAAGTGGCGGTCGATGCGATTTTTGACTCGGTGTCTGTCGCCACGACCTATCGCGGCAAGCTGGCGGAGCAGGGCATTATCTTCTGTTCATTCGGCGAAGCAATCCACGACCACCCGGATCTGGTGAAAAAGTACATCGGCACCGTTGTGCCGAGTAACGATAATTTCTTTGCCGCGCTCAATGCCGCCGTGGCCTCCGACGGGACATTTATCTACATCCCGAAAGGCGTGCGTTGCCCAATGGAGTTGTCGACCTATTTCCGTATTAACGCCGAAAAAACCGGACAGTTCGAACGTACCATTCTGGTGGCCGACGAAGGCAGTTACGTCAGTTACATCGAAGGGTGTTCTGCGCCCGTGCGCGACAGCTACCAGCTGCACGCGGCCGTCGTGGAAGTGATCATCCATAAAGATGCGGAAGTAAAATATTCGACCGTGCAGAACTGGTTCCCTGGCGATGGCAATACTGGCGGCATTTTGAATTTCGTCACCAAACGCGCGCTGTGCGAAGGTGAAAACAGCAAGATGTCCTGGACGCAATCGGAAACCGGCTCAGCCATTACCTGGAAATACCCGAGCTGTATTTTGCGCGGCGATAACTCCATCGGCGAGTTCTACTCCGTGGCGCTGACCAGCGGTCATCAGCAGGCCGACACCGGCACCAAGATGATTCACATCGGCAAAAACACCAAATCGACGATCATCTCGAAAGGGATCTCTGCCGGCCACAGCCAGAACAGCTATCGCGGGCTGGTGAAAATCATGCCGACGGCCACCAACGCACGCAATTTTACCCAATGCGACTCGATGCTGATTGGCACCGACTGTGGCGCGCACACCTTCCCGTATGTGGAATGCCGGAACAATACGGCTCAGCTTGAACATGAAGCCACCACCTCGCGCATTGGTGAAGATCAGCTGTTCTACTGCCTGCAACGTGGGATCAGCGAAGAAGACGCCATTTCGATGATTGTGAACGGCTTCTGTAAGGACGTGTTCTCTGAACTGCCGCTGGAGTTCGCCGTGGAAGCCCAAAAACTGTTGGCAATCAGCCTCGAACACAGCGTCGGTTAAGGATTAAGGAAAGCACATGTTAAGCATTAAAGATTTACAGGTCAGTGTGGAAGATAAAGCGATCCTGCGCGGGCTGAACATCGAGGTTCGTCCGGGGGAAGTGCACGCCATTATGGGCCCGAATGGTTCCGGTAAGAGCACGCTGTCGGCCACGCTGGCAGGACGTGAAGACTATGAGGTCGTCGGCGGAACGGTTGAATTCAAAGGTAAAGACTTACTGGAACTGTCACCGGAAGACCGCGCAGGCGAAGGCATTTTTATGGCTTTCCAGTACCCGGTTGAAATCCCCGGCGTCAGTAACCAGTTTTTCCTGCAAACCTCTCTGAATGCGGTGCGAAAATACCGTGGCGAAGAAGAACTGGATCGTTTTGATTTTCAGGATCTGATGGAAGAGAAGATCAAGCTGCTGAAAATGCCGGAAGATCTGCTGACCCGCTCGGTGAACGTCGGTTTTTCCGGCGGTGAGAAAAAGCGTAACGATATTCTGCAGATGGCAGTCCTTGAACCTGAGCTGTGCATTCTGGATGAAACCGACTCCGGGCTGGACATTGATGCGCTAAAAATTGTCGCTGACGGCGTGAATTCCCTGCGTGACGGCAAACGTTCGTTCATTATCGTCACCCACTACCAGCGCATTCTGGACTATATCAAACCGGATCACGTTCACGTGCTGTACCAGGGCCGTATTGTGAAATCGGGTGACTTTACTCTGGTCAAACAACTGGAGGAGCAGGGCTATGGCTGGCTTACCGAACAGCAGTAACGCGCTGCAACAGTGGCATCGCCTGTTCGAAGCGCAGGGCGAGACGCGTTCGGAATACGCGCAGCAGCATCTGCAGCAGATGTTGCGCCTGGGTCTGCCAACGCGTAAGCACGAGAACTGGAAATACACCCCGCTGGACGGCTTGCTGAAAAGCCAGTTTGTCACGCGACTGGCGGATGTCAGCCCGGCTCAGCGCGATGCGCTGGCGCTAAACATTGACGCCGTGCGCCTGGTGTTTGTCGACGGGTGCTATAACCCGGCGCTCAGCGATAACACCGAAGGCAGCGGTTTTGATATCGAGATCAACGATAATCGTCAGGCCTTGCCCGCACCCGTCCAGCCGGACGTGTTCCTGCATCTGACCGAAAGCCTTTCTCCGAGCGTGACGCACATTGGCATTAAGCGTAATCAGCGTCCGGCCAAACCGCTGCTGCTGCTGCATATCACGCAGGGGCTTGAGGGCGACGAGATCAACACCGCGCATTATCGTCACCACGTTGAATTGGCCGAAGGGGCCGAGGCGACGGTTATTGAGCATTACGTCAGCCTTAACGAGACCGCACATTTCACCGGTGCGCGAGTGACGATGAATGTGGCGGCGAATGCGCAACTGCATCACATCAAGCTGGCGTTCGAAAATCCGGCGTGCCATCACTTTGCCCATAACGATCTGTTTATGGCGGCCGATGCGGCGGCGTTTAGCCACAGCTTCCTGCTCGGCGGGGCGGTGCTGCGTCATAACACCAGCACGCAGCTCAACGGCGAAAATACGACGCTGCGCATTAACAGCCTGGCGATGCCGGTGAAATCTGAAGTGTGCGATACGCGCACCTGGGTTGAGCACAACAAGGGCTACTGCAACAGCCGTCAGATGCACAAAATTATCGTCAACGATAAAGGCCGTGCGGTGTTTAACGGCATGATCAACGTTGCGCAACACGCCATCAAAACCGACGGACAGATGACCAACAACAATTTGCTGCTGGGGCGTTTGTCCGAGGTGGATACCAAGCCTCAGCTGGAAATTTACGCCGATGACGTGAAGTGCAGCCATGGCGCGACGGTCGGTCGGATCGACGACGAACAGATGTTCTATCTCCGTTCGCGTGGGATCGATAAACAGGCCGCGCAGAAAATGATCATCTACGCGTTTGCCGCGGAACTGACGGAAGCGCTCGGCGATGACGAACTCAAACAGCAGGTGTTGGCGCGTATTGGTCAGCGTTTGCCTGGAGGCAAAGCATGAGTTTCCCGGTAGAGAAAGTGCGGGCGGATTTCCCTGTCCTGACCCGTGAAGTTAACGGTTTGCCGCTTGCCTATCTCGACAGCGCCGCCAGCGCGCAAAAGCCGAATCAGGTGATTGACGCCGAGATGGAATTTTACCGCCACGGCTATGCGGCCGTGCATCGCGGGATCCATACCCTGAGCGCAGAAGCGACCCAACGCATGGAAAATGTCCGCACGCAGGTAGCGGCATTCCTGAACGCTCGTTCGCCAGAAGAGCTGGTGTTTGTGCGCGGCACAACCGAAGGGATCAACCTGGTCGCCAATAGCTGGGGCACTGCGCAGGTGCATGCGGGCGATAATATTGTGATCACCCAGATGGAGCACCACGCCAATATCGTGCCGTGGCAGATGCTCTGTGAGCGCACAGGCGCACAGCTGCGCGTCATCCCACTCAATGTGGATGGCACGTTGCAGCTGGAACAGCTCGACGCGCTGCTCGATGAGCGTACACGACTGGTGGCGATTACGCAGATCTCTAATGTTCTTGGCACCGCGAACCCGGTCGCGGAAATTATTGCGAAAGCGCATCAGGCTGGTGCAAAAGTGCTGGTGGATGGCGCGCAGGCCGTTATGCATCACACCGTTGACGTGCAGGCGCTGGACTGTGATTTTTACGTGTTTTCCGGTCACAAGCTGTATGGCCCAACCGGAATCGGTGTGCTGTATGTGAAAGACGATATTTTGCAGGCGATGCCGCCGTGGGAAGGAGGCGGATCGATGATTGCGACCGTTAGCCTGACGCAAGGCACGACCTATGCCAAAGCCCCGTGGCGCTTTGAAGCGGGAACGCCGAACACGGGCGGGATCATCGGGCTGGGTGCGGCAATCGACTACGTTACCACACTCGGTCTGGATGCTATCGCCGAGTATGAGGCGTCGCTGATGCGCTATGCGTTGACAGAATTGGCCAGCGTCCCGGATCTCACGCTGTACGGCCCTGACGCGCGTAAAGGCGTTATTGCCTTTAATCTGGGCCAACATCATGCCTACGATGTGGGCAGTTTCCTGGATAACTATGGCGTGGCGGTACGAACGGGTCACCACTGCGCAATGCCGCTGATGGCGTTTTACCAGGTCCCGGCGATGTGCCGCGCGTCGCTGGTGATGTATAACACGACGGAAGAGGTCGACAGGCTGGTGACGGGGCTGAAACGCATCCATCATCTCCTGGGATAAGAGAGAGGCAAGACATGGCCGCGTTGCCGGACAGAGATAAGCTGTTGCGTAACTTTACCCGTTGCGCCAACTGGGAAGAAAAGTACCTGTACATTATTGAGCTGGGCCAGCGACTGCCGGTTCTCAGCGAAGAGGCGCATAACCCGGAGAATATTATTCAGGGCTGCCAGAGCCAGGTATGGATTGTGATGCGCCAGAACGACGATGGCGTGATTGAACTGCAGGGCGATAGCGATGCGGCGATTGTCAAAGGGCTGGTGGCCGTCGTTTTCATTCTGTATCACCAGATGTCCGCGCAGGATATTGTCGCTTTCGACATTCGCCCGTGGTTCGAACAAATGGCCCTGACCCAGCATTTAACCCCCTCCCGTTCTCAGGGGCTGGAAGCGATGATCCGCGCAATCCGCTCCAAAGCCGCCAACATTAGCTAAACTAACAAAACAGCATTCATTCATGTTTCGCGAGGTGGTTCCCATCTCGCGGGTTTTTCAGCTTTCTGGCGTCCTGTCAGTGAATAAGGAATCTCAGCATGAAGCGCGCGTCTCTTATTACTCTTTTACTGATTAGCTCTTTCGGTGGCCTTCATTCAGCCAACGCGATGGATTACCCGTTGCCGCCTGTGGGAAGCCGTCTTATCGGCCAAAACCAAACTTATTCCATCCAGGAAGGGGATAAAAATTTGCAGGCCATTGCCCGACGATTTAATACGGCGGCGCAACTGATCCTCGAAACTAATAATACGATTGCGCCGGTCTATCCAGCGCCGGGGACGGTGATTACTATCCCATCGCAAATGCTGCTGCCCGATACCCCACGCGAGGGCATTGTGGTGAACCTCGCGGAACTACGGCTCTATTATTTCCCGCCGGGCGAAAATATCGTCCAGGTCTATCCGCTAGGGATAGGGCAATTAGGGCTGGAGACGCCGGTCAGCACCACGCGCGTGAGCCAGAAGATCCCTAATCCTACCTGGACGCCTACAGCGGGCATCAGAGCGCGCTCACTGGCTCAGGGCATCAAATTGCCGCCGGTAGTGCCAGCAGGGCCTAATAACCCGTTAGGGCGCTTTGCGTTGCGTCTGGGGATTGGTAATGGGGAATATCTTATCCACGGCACCAGTGCGCCGGATAGCGTCGGGCTACGTGTCAGTTCCGGGTGTATGCGTATGAACGCGCCTGATATTAAAGCGCTCTTTGCGCAGGCTCGCGTCGGGACGCGCGTGCAGATCATCAATGAACCTGTGAAGTTCTCGGTAGAACCGGATGGCAGGCACTACGTTGAGGTTCACCGTCCTCTGGCACAGATAGAAGGTGAGAACCCGCAAACCACGCCAATCATCCACAACACAGACTTTGCGTCGTTTGCGTCTCAGGAAGGGAATGACAAAGCGCTGATCGACAAAGCGTTAACGCGTCGTGCGGGGATCCCGGTTGCGGTATCGGCCAGTAATGGCCCTTCTGCGAACAGTGCGGTGTTGTCGGTGCAGAACAATCGTGTTTCAGCGGCAGTCGCTGAAGGGGAGCAGAAAGTGGTGATGCAGTAGGCGTTCGCGGATAACAGGCAAAAAAAATGGCGCACAATGTGCGCCATTTTATTAACAGGTACTATTACTTACGGTATTTAGTAGCCTGGTTGTCCAGACGCTGGTTAGCGCGTGCTGCGTCGTCTTTAGCAGCCTGAACGTCAGAACGCATTGCGTTCACGTCGTTGCTCAGCTGGTCAACTTTAGCGTTCAGAGTCTGAACGTCAGAAGACAGTTGGTCGATTTTAGCATTGCTAGAACAACCAGCCAGCATAGTAGAAGCCAGGATTACCGCGCCCAGTACCAGTTTAGTACGATTCATTATTAATACCCTCTAGATTGAGTTAATCTCCATGTAGCGTTACAAGTATTACACAAAGTTTTTTAGGTTGAGAATATTTTTTTGATGGGAATACACCTATTTTTGATCGTTCGCTCAAAGAAGCAACGAATCTGGGCAATTCTTTAAAAAAGCTATGTAAAAAAAGAGAATTTTCATCGGATTCATCTTAGATAAATCGCTCTTAAATAGAAAAACCCGATTTGCTTTTTAAATAATTATGTTATTGCCACAAATAAAAAAGCGCCCCAGGGGCGCTTTTTGCGAAAACAATTCGTTTGTTAATGATTACAGCACGTGAACAGATGCTGTATTGGTGGTGCCACTTGGAACCAGTGCACCAGAAACCATCACAACAACGTCGCCTTTACGTGCCAGACCACGATCAACCAACTGCAGAGCCACTTCTTTACCCAGACGGTAGAAATCGTCGGTAGACGCGATCTCTTTCACCAGGTGTGGAATCACACCTTTGCTCAGAACCAACTGACGCGCAGTGGTTTCGTTGGTGGTCAGCGCCAGGATGGTCGCGCTTGGGAAGTATTTACGCACGGCTTTCGCAGATTTACCGCCCTGGGTCGCCACTACGATCAGTGGAGCGTCCAGTTTTTCAGCCGTTTCTACAGCGCCACGGCAAACCGCTTCGGTGATGCGCATCTTACGGCTGTCGTTGTTGCTGTCCAGACGGCTGGTCATCACGCGGTCAGTACGTTCGCAGATGGTTGCCATGATAGTCACAGCTTCCAGCGGGTATTTACCCTTCGCGGATTCACCGGACAGCATCACTGCGTCGGTACCATCGATGATGGCGTTCGCGACATCGCCAGCTTCAGCACGGGTAGGACGCGGGTTTTTGATCATAGAATCAAGCATCTGTGTTGCGGTGATAACCACTTTGCGCGCACGCACACATTTCTCGATCATCATCTTCTGGGCGAAGATAACTTCTTCAACCGGGATCTCAACGCCCAGGTCGCCACGCGCAACCATGATGCCGTCTGACGCTTCGAGGATTTCGTCGAAGTTGTTCAGGCCTTCCTGGTTTTCAATCTTGGAGATGATCTGGATGTTCTCGCCACCGTGGGCTTTTAGGTGTTCACGGATTTCAATAACGTCAGAACGCTTACGGATGAAGGAAGCCGCAACAAAGTCAACGCCTTGTTCGCAACCAAAGATCAGGTCCTGTTTGTCTTTTTCAGCCAGCGCTGGCAGAGCGATAGAAACGCCTGGCAGGTTAACGCCTTTGTTCTCGCCCAGGTCACCGTTGTTCAGCACTTTACAAACAACGTTTTTACCTTCGATCGCGGTGACTTCCATACCGATCAGACCATCGTCTACCAGTACGGTGTTGCCAACAGACAGATCGCTGGTGAAGCCTTCATAAGTCACAGCCACGATATCGCTGTTACCCACAACGGTTTTATCCGTGGTGAAGGTGAAGGTCTGACCGGCTTTCAGGGAGACGTCATTGCCGCCTTCCAGTTTAATGGTGCGGATTTCTGGGCCTTTGGTATCCAGCAGGATGGCTGCTTTTTTACCAGACTTGCTCATCACGTTGCGCAAGTTCTGAATACGCTGACCGTGTTCAGCATAGTCGCCGTGAGAGAAGTTCAGACGCATTACGTTCATGCCGGCGTCCAGCATTTTGCTCAGCATCTCTTCAGATTCGGTTTTCGGGCCGATGGTGCAAACAATTTTCGTCTTTTTCATGACAGTCTTAGTCTTTTAAGTTGGGAAGGATATGGGAATCTCGCTCCGGGGGCGCACTGCCGCGGAGTCAAACCTGTGTTGCGAAATTTTAAATGGCACGCACTAAGGATAGGTGACATCAAATGAGCGTGCAGAAGAAAGTGTGCCTGAGTATCAGCCCAACGAAGGAGAGGAGAAATTTTACGTTGTTTTTTGTATTCCAAGGGCTGAAACCATTCACCAGGGATTAGGCGCGCATTATACGCTGATTTTCAGACAAAAGGAAAATGGAAACGGCGTTTCAAAAATAATCTGTGCAGATTCACATAAGATTGTTATCAACGCGTTAAGGTGCAAGAGCAGGTTGTTGCGGCAGATTAGTCCTCTGCCGCGAAATGGTTAAATTGTCAGCGCTTGCTCCAGGTCGGCAATCAGGTCGCTCACATCCTCTATTCCGACAGACAGGCGAATCAGTTGTGGAACAATACCGTTTGCCAGCCGCTGTTCGAGGGGAATGGACGCATGCGTCATGCTGTAAGGCTGGCTAACAAGGCTTTCCACACCGCCCAGGCTTTCGGCAAGCGTAAATAATTTCAGTTTACGGATGACGTCCGTTGCCCGTTGCGCATCGCCTTTCACCACCACCGAAATCATCCCACCGGGCAGCGCCATCTGGGTGCGGGCCAGCTGATAATGCGGATGAGATTCCAGCCACGGGAACCAGACTTTTTCAATTTGTGGATGCTGCTCCAGCCGTTGCGCAATCGCCAGCGCATTTGCACTGTGCTTTTCCACGCGCAGCGCGAGAGTACGAATTCCGCGTAACGTCAGGAAACTGCTGAACGGATCGAGGACGCCACCAATCGCGTTTTGCAAATAGCCCAGCTTTTCTGCCAGATCGCTATTGCTGCCGACTACCGCCAGCCCTGCGACCACGTCCGAGTGGCCGTTGAGGTATTTCGTCGCGGAATGCACCACGATATCAAAACCAAACTCCAGCGGACGATGAATGACGGGCGATGCAAAGGTGTTATCCGCGACGCTAATAATGTTATGGCGACGGGCGATAGCGGCGATACCCGCGAGATCGGCCAGTTTCAGCAGCGGGTTGGTCGGCGTTTCCACCCAAATCATGCGGGTCTCGGGACGGATGGCCGCGTCCAGCGCGGCAAGATCGCCGGGTTTCACCCAGCTCACCTGTAGGCCTGAACTGCGTTTGCGCACATTTTCGATCAGGCGATACGTTCCTCCGTACACATCGTCAATCGCCACAATATGGCTGTCTTTATCCAGCAGCTCCAGCACGGTAGCAATAGCTGCCAGCCCTGAGGCAAACGCAAATCCGCGTGTGCCGCTCTCCAGTTCAGCGATCGCGGTTTCCAGCGCATGACGAGTCGGATTGCCGCTGCGGGAGTATTCGTATCCGGTATGTTCGCCGGGCGACGGTTGCGCAAACGTCGAGGTGGCATAAATCGGCGGCATCACCGCGCCGTGCTGATCGTGAAACTCGCCGCTGTGGACGCTTAACGTGGCCAATGTTTTCATGGTGTTCTCCTTATTGTTGTAGACGGTTGCGCCAGACGGTGAGGACATCGCTGCGCGTAATCAGGCCGAGAAAACGGTCGCTGTCATGAATGACTGCCACCAGGCCGCGATCGAAAATCGGTTTCAGCTCGCTCTCTGGCGCATGTTTATCCAGCACTTCAACGTGACGGGTCATGGCCTGCGTGACGGGCAGGGCGAAACGCGCTTCGTCGCCCGCGATATGGCTGACCAGATCCCATTCGTCGACGATGCCGACGACCTTGCCGTTCTCCAGCACCGGCAGCTGTGAAATGTCATACAGGCGCATACGCGCCAGAACGGTGGCGAGCGTGTCATCCGGCGCGGCGGTTACCGTGGCACCTTCGTCATGACGCAGGGCAATATAGTCAGACAGATCGCCCGAGCGTGGGCGCGCGATCAGTCCTTGCTGGCGCATCCAGTCGTCATTAAACATTTTCGAGAGGTATTTGTTGCCGCTGTCGCAGGCAAACGTCACCACCCGTTTGGGCGTGGTTTGTGCCTGGCAATAACGCAGCGCCGCGGCGAGCAGCGTACCGCTCGATGAACCGGCCAGAATGCCTTCGGTTTTGAGGAGTTCGCGCGCAGTGGCAAAGGCTTCCCGGTCTGTTACGCGATACGCCTGTTGCACCCCTTCGATATGAGCCAGCGGCGGAATAAAATCTTCGCCGATGCCTTCTACCAGCCACGATCCCGCCTCCTGATAACGACCCGACTCCACCTGGTCGGCCAGCACCGAACCGGCCGGATCGGCAAGGACAAACTCCGTGTGTGGCGAGTGTTCGGCAAACCACGCCTGCAAGCCGCCCAGCGTTCCGCCCGATCCCACGCCAACGACAATGGCGTCGATTTTGCCGTCAAGCTGTTCAAACAGCTCCGGCGCGGTGGACATGCGATGAGCCAGCGGATTCGCCTCGTTATTGAACTGGTCAATATAAAAGGCGCCAGGCGTCTCGTCTGCCAGCCGCTGGGCGTAATCCTGGTAATAGGCCGGATGACCTTTATTCACGTCAGACCGCGTCAGCACGACCTGCGCACCCAGCGCACGCAGATGGAAGATTTTTTCACGGCTCATTTTGTCGGGCACCACCAGAATCAAGGCATAGCCTTTTTGCGCGGCAATCAGCGCCAGCCCGAGTCCGGTGTTTCCGGCGGTGGCTTCAATAATGGTACCACCCGGAGCGAGCAGCCCTTTGCGCTCGGCTTCATTGATCATCGACAGCGCCACGCGGTCTTTGATGGAGCCGCCAGGATTCTGGTTTTCGAGTTTCAAAAAGAGCGCGCACGGACCGGTATTCAGCTTATGCAGCTGAATCATCGGCGTGCGGCCAATCAGTTCGGTAACGGAGTGATAAATCGCCATGGTCTTTTCCTGAAAGGGGACATGGCTGGATGATAGGACTATGAAATTTTCTCAATAAAGAACCTTTCACTGCCTATTAGAACAGAAAGTAATATAAATGACGTTTTCGGCAGTAAGGACTGCAAGCCGTTAAGCTGGCTGGATGGGAGGATGTCTATCTAAGGGAAAAATGCTGCAAAAATGCGCATTTTTAGGCCAGCTACCCCGTCATATATGCATCTCGCAGATAATCATTGCTGAAAATAAGCTAATCCCTCTGCGCCCAGACGCCACGCTACATATTTCTATAGGTTATAAGAAAGACTATTTTGTTCATTTAAAACATGATAACGTCTGATTATTATCGTTTGGACATCCATACTGCTAAACCGCTATATGCGTAACGGATAAGTAAAATAATGATTGTTCTCAGGAATATTTCGAAAGTTTTTGACAACGGGAAAGTGTCGCTCACCGCTGTTGATAACGTCAATTTGACGGTTGAACAGGGACAGATTTACGGAATTATTGGCTATAGCGGCGCCGGAAAAAGCACGTTGATTCGCCTGCTGAACGGCCTGGAAAAACCCACGTCTGGCAATGTGACCATTAACGGCCATGACATTTCGTCTGCGAAGGGCGAAGCATTGCGCCAGGCGCGACTGAAAATCAGCATGGTTTTCCAGCACTTCAACCTGCTGTGGTCGCGAACCGTCAGCGAGAACATTGCTTTTTCCATGCAAATCGCGGGCGTACCGAAAAACAAAATCACGGCGCGCGTGGCGGAACTGGTGGAGCTGGTGGGCCTGACGGGTCGCGAAAATGCCTATCCGTCCCAGTTGAGCGGTGGGCAAAAGCAGCGTGTTGGCATTGCCCGTGCGCTGGCCAATAATCCGGATGTTTTGCTGTGCGATGAGGCGACCTCTGCGCTCGATCCGCAGACGACCGATCAGATCCTTGACCTGCTGCTCGACATTAACCGTCGGTTCAAGCTGACGATCGTGTTGATTACGCATGAAATGCACGTTGTGCGCAAAATCTGCGACCGCGTGGCGGTGATGGAAAACGGTCAGGTGGTGGAGGAGGGCGACGTCCTGAGCGTCTTCACGCATCCACAAAAACCGATTACCCAGCAGTTCGTTCGTCAGGTAAGTCAGTATCACGAGGAGGACGCGTTTAACCCTGAACTGGCAAATGAACTTGAAGGCACCGTCATCAAACTGACCTTTACCGGACATAGCACGCACAAGCCGATTGTTGGTGAGTTAACGCTGCGTTACGGCCTGCCGTTTAACATCCTGCACGGCAAAATGACGCAAACCGCCCACGGCGTGTTTGGCCAGCTTTGGCTGCACGTGGTGGCGACAGAAGAACAATTGAACAATATCCTCGCCGACCTGAAGCACAGCGATATTGATGGTGAGGTAATTAAACATGGCTGAGACGCTTTTCCCGCATTTGAAATGGGATCAACTCTGGGCGGCGACGCTCGAAACGTTATATATGACGGCACTCTCCGGGGTAGCGACTTTTGTGCTCGGCATTGCGCTGGGTCTGGCGCTGTTTTTAACCGCGCGCGGCGGGTTATTCCAGAACCGTGCTCTGTATAGCGTGATTTCGATTGTGGTGAACGTGTTCCGCTCCATTCCGTTCATCATCCTGATTGTTTTGTTGATTCCTTTCACCAAAACGATTGTCGGCACCATTCTTGGCGCGAACGCCGCACTGCCTGCACTGATTGTCGGCGCTGCCCCGTTCTATGCGCGTCTGGTCGAGATCGCCCTGCGTGAAGTGGATAAAGGGGTTATCGAAGCGACGCGTTCGATGGGCGCTCGCCTGAGCACCTTAATTTTTCGGGTTTTATTGCCGGAATCATCCCCTGCGCTGGTATCAGGCATCACGGTGACGCTGATTGCCCTGGTGAGCTACAGCGCCATGGCCGGGGTGATTGGGGCAGGCGGTTTGGGAAATCTGGCTTATCTGGAAGGATTCCAGCGCAACCACGGTGACGTCACGCTGGTGGCAACGGTGACCATTTTAATCATCGTTTTCATTATCCAGTATTGCGGCGATGTCATAACTTCTTTGCTCGATAAACGCTGAAAACACACATACTAAAAACACACAGGAACCGACATCATGAAAAAAACACTGACACTGATTGCCGCTGCAACCCTGAGCGCCCTGAGCTTTGCGTCCTGGGCGGACACGTTGACCGTGGGGGCGTCCAACACGCCACACGCCGAAATTCTGGAGCAGGCCAAACCGATTCTGGCAAAACAGGGTATCGATCTGGAAATCAAACCGTTCCAGGACTACATCCTGCCGAACACCGCGCTAGCGGGCCGTGACATCGACGCGAACTATTTCCAGCACATTCCTTACCTGAACAGCGTGCTGAAAGATCATGCTGGCGATAAAGATTACGATTTTGTCAGCGCGGGCGCGATCCACATCGAGCCAATCGGCATTTACTCGAAAAAATACAAGTCGCTGAAAGATCTGCCGGAAGGCGGCAAAATCATCATGCGTGATGCGGTGTCTGAAGAAGGCCGTATTCTTTCCATCTTCGAGAAAGAAGGCGTTATCAAGCTGAAGCCGGGCATCGATAAAGTGACGGCGCGCATCAGCGATATCGTTGAAAACCCAAAAAAACTGAAATTCACGCCAAACGTCGAAGCTGCTCTGCTGCCGCAGATGTATAACAACGATGAAGGCGACGCGGTAGTGATTAACGCCAACTACGCCATCGACGCGGGTCTGGACCCGGTTCACGATCCTATCGCCGTAGAGAGCGGTGAAAATAACCCGTACGCTAACATCATCACGGTGCATCGTGGCGATGAGAAGAAAAAAGATATCGTGGCGCTGGTGAACGTACTGCATTCAAAAGAAATTCAGGATTGGATCCGCACCAAATATAAAGGCGCGGTTATTCCTGTAAACAATTAAACATTTATTTTTTATTAAAGCCCGGCACATTCTGCCGGGCTTTTTCTTTGTATAGATTCAGCGAATCCTTTAAGCTAGGCGAAAAGGCCAATGGAGTGAGCAAAATGGGCAATATCACCAAAGACGAAGCGCTGTATCAGGAGATGTGCCGGGTAGTTGGAAAAGTGGTTCTTGAAATGCGCGATTTAGGCCAGGAGCCAAAACACATTGTTATCGCAGGCGTACTGCGCACTTCGCTGGCAAACCAGCGCATTAAGCGCAGCGAGTTAACCACTCAGGCAATGGAAACCGTCATTAAATCGCTGGCGGGATAATCCCGGCAGCATTTCTGGTTTGCAATAATAATACCCTGGGTTATTTGTTTTCAGATATCACTTCGGAAAGTCAGCATTAAAAAATGAAGCGCGCATGATGTTTACATTTAAATAAAATGTGCGAGTCATTATTCAGCAAATCAAAAATGTTTTAATCTACAGCGTTGTGAAATCCAAAAATCATCTAATACTTGAGTCGTATTCACGACTTTGGCTCTTTTTTATGTCTTGCGCGATCTTTATTTGATTAAGGAGTGTTGGTTTGAAAAAGGTTACACGTTTTTTAATGATTAGCGGTGTGGTAAGCGGGGTCGGGATACTCGCCTCTCCCTCCGTGTTGGCGGCCTGTACGGCGACAGGCACGAATATCATCTGCGATGGGTCAACGGTGGGTGTGCAGCATTTCAATGAAACGGGGCAGAATATCACTGTTCAGTCCGGCGCTCAGGTGAGTACGTCCGCTGATAACCTTTTATCGACCATTGATTTCTCAAGTGAACAGGGTTTGCTGACCAATGCCGGAACCATTACCTCATTTGGTAATAACACCCACGCAGTCCGGGTTCGCTCGATAGATGCCAGAAAAATGATTAACAACGGCACCGTTTCGACGACCGGAGATGGGTCGCATGCGGTGAAACTCAGCGAACTGGGTGGAAGCACCGTGCAAAACAGTGGGCTGCTGCTGACCTCCGGCACTGCAAGCTATGGTGTCCACGCCACAGAAGGCTCGCAACGCAATACCGTCATCAACACAGGCAGGATCGTGACCACCGGTGCGGGTTCTCATGGGATGGTCGCTGATAACAGTCGTAACAATACGCTGATCAACAGCGGGAACATCGTCGTGAACGGCAGTGGGAGCAGCGGTATTTTCGTCGGGCAATATGCGAAGGATTACCAGATTGAAAACCAGGCTAGTGGGGTGATCAACGCCACGGCAGGTAACGGTATTTCGGTCACTGGCAACAGCACCGTCACCAGTATCATCAACAGCGGGATTGTCGAAGGTGAAGTCAACGGTCTTTATCTGAGTGACACCGCGCAGGTTGGCAGCATTATTAACAGCGGTTTTATTGTCGGTAATAGCGCGGGCGTGGTGTTTGCTGATAACAGTAATACCAATCTGTTTATTAACCGGGGTGTGATCGGTTCAATTAATGGCGATGCCATCCGCGCCGAAAATAACATCAATATCACTAACGGTATTAACAACCAGGGTGTGATTATTGGTCGCGTCAATGCGCCTGGCAGCAATATGAGCAACAGCGGAATCTTTGATCTGCTCAACAACAATGCCCCTTCGTCGGTGAATAACTACACGCAAACCTCTTCGGGTGTGCTGGCGTTGCAGGCCGATGACACCAGCAATTACGGCAAACTCCAGGTGGCCGATAATGCCACGCTGAATGGACGTACCATTGTCGTCACTAATGGCAGCACCAGCTTTAAAGACGGCGATTATCTGCGCGATGTGGTCACCGCGAGCAACATTTCGGGTACGCCCTACGCGGTCCTTGATGACTCCCTGCGCTACCAGTTTGTGCAAGAACAAACCAGCACCAGCTACTCGTTAAAAATCGTCGAAACCAAGCTGACGACGGTTAAAAATGCCATCTCAACAGCCAGTAATAACACGTCGTTAACCGCGCTGGGCGGGACAATCGATACCCTCATCAACACCAATAACACTTCTACGACCACCCCGACGACGCTTAACTGTAACGGTGCGCTCGCCAGCACCGTTTGCGCGGTCACGTCGTCCGGCACGGCCGCACAGGTCCATAAAAATGTCGTCCAGCTCGCACCGCTGATGGATGGCAGCATGCCGTATATCGAGCTGAACAATCTGCGCGCGTTTGGCAATATCGTGGGCGATCGCCAGGAATCTGTGCGTGGGCAAGGCTACGACAGCGAATTCAACCCGGAAAAATATCTCTGGATCCGCCCGGTTGGCCGCTGGGATAACCAGTCGAGCCGCGGGGATTACACTGGCTATAACGCAGACACGCGCGGGATTGCGATCGGGGCTGACGGATTGGTCATCGACCAGACGCGACTCGGCCTGGCGCTTGGCATGAGCCGCACAGACGTGAATGACACCTCCAGCGATATTCGCCACGATGCCCGCGTGGAAAGCTGGAACGCGCTGGCTTACGGCGGGTACGATTTCACACCGGATACCAGCCTGACCTGGCAAACCGGTTTTGGGCGCAACACCACCCAGGGCAATCGCTATCTCAATATCGAAAACCCAGCGGATGGCAGTACCGCGTTCAGAGGCACCGCGCATTCAGACTATGACAGCCATACTTTCCAGGCGGGACTGGGGCTGCAAAGCACCTTCCATCCGGCCGAAAGCTGGACGCTGACGCCTGTCCTGCGCAGCGACTACTACCGCGTGAAAAACAAAGGTTACAAAGAGTCGGGAGCCGATGATGTGGGTCTGGATGTTGACGGCACGACGACAGAAGCCTGGGTCTTCTCCGGCAAAGCCAAAGCGGGCCTGCAACTCTCTGAAATTGTTGATGTGCACGGATACCTTGGTGCAGGCTATGACGTGAAAAACGATCCGACGCAAACCACTGCAGCGTTTATCGGCAGTCAAACCACGCCATTCACGTACAAGGGCATGAACGAAAGCCCGTGGATCGCGATGGCCGGTGTGGGCGTGACGGCGAAATTCAGTGACGTGCTGGACGGCACCGTACAATACGATGCCGAACAGCGTACGAAATTCACCAGCCAGAGCGTGAGTATGAAAGTGCGTTACGCATTCTAATCACGCACATCCTCAAAACGCTGGCCGGGTCACCCGCCAGCGTTTTGCTATCTGCTCCAGGGCGCAGCAAAGCAGGTAATACACCACACCGGTAAAGATAAATATGGCTGCCGGGTAAATCTGCACCCGATTATTGACCTGTCCGGCCACGGTCGTCAGTTCCGGAACGTTCACAATAAACGCCAGCGATGTGTCCTTTAGCAGACTGATAAATATCCCCAGAAGCGACGGCAAAATGGTGCGTAATACCTGCGGGAGCAAGATCAGCCACAGCGTTTGCTGCGTGCCAAAACCCTGCGTCAGCGCCGCTTCGTACTGCCCCGTCGGCAAAGCGCGAAGGCCCGCTAACACCGAGTGCATCACCGCCGCTGCGGTAAACCATGCCAGCGCCAGGGTCACGGTGACGGCACCGGGCAAATCCCCACCGGTTAACAGCGGCAGCAAATACCACATCCAAAAAATCACAAAAATAAGCGGAATGCCGCGAATCACTTCTGCCCATACATAAAGCACCTTGCGCACCGTTCCTGGAAAACGCCACGCCAGACTCGCCAGCGCTATACCCGCGGGCAGGGCCAGAACCGCAGCGCCCAACGCCATCAGCAACGTCAACAACACGCCGCCGGGCTGGCCTGCGGACAGACGACCCCACAGCAGATAATCCAGGTTATCGGTTATCACAGCCAGTCCGGCGATCATACGTTTTCACTCCCCGTGGCGATGGTGATTTTTTGTGCGCGTTGAATTTGCTTTGCGGGAGAGGGACCGAGTTTGCCCAGCAGCAGTCCCATCAACACGCCGGTCAGCAGGTAAAGCACCGTACCGACGGTAAAGGCTTCCAGCGCATGCGCGTTATAACTTTCAATTTGCCGCACCTGATAGGTCAGCTCGGCAAAGCCAATGCCGCTGGCAAGCGAGGAGAGTTTCATTAAATTCAGATACTGGCCAACAACCGGCTGCCACGCATGCGCCAGGCCTTGTGGGAGCAGAATAAAGCGGAAGAGTTGCCATGATGAAAACCCTTGCGCCAGTGCTGCCTGCCGCTGCCCGAGTGAGACGGCCTGCAACCCGGATTCAATCTCTTCAACCAGAAACGCAGAGGTGAACACGCCAAGCCCCCAGGCGGAACATAAAAACTCAGGCGTGAACCACCAGACGTCGCCTGGCAAAATCGACCAGCTGTGTTCGCCATTGATGTAATCGCGAAGCGTAAACGGTAGCCAGTTCCACGCCGCAAAATACCAGAACAGAAGTTGCACCAGTAACGGCGTATTGCGGAACAGCGAGACCCAGACGGCAACGACGGCCTTGCCCGTTTTACCGCCCGCCGTGCGCAACAACAGAAACAGAATCGCCAGGCCGCTGGCGATGACCATTCCTGCCAGCGTCACCCACAGCGTGGTCATGAAGCCGGATAAAAGCCACTGCGCAGGTTGTCCGGTCAACACACCTTGCCAGTCGAGAGCGGGCATTACGGCTGCTCCTGATGAAGCAGCGGGTTTAACACTTTTTGCAGGAAACGGCGGGTGCGAGGATGTTCCGGATGCTGGAAAAATTGCGCTGGTGGGGCGGTTTCGAGGATCTCGCCGCCGTCAATAAACACCACCCGATCGGCAATCTCACGCGCGAACTGCATCTCATGCGTCACCACAATCATGGTGATCCCGCTGTGGGCGAGGGATTTCATGACCTGCAATACCTCGCCGATCATCTCGGGATCGAGCGCGGATGTCGGCTCATCAAACAGGATAATTTGGGGTGATGATGCCAGAGCGCGCGCAATCGCCACGCGCTGCTGCTGCCCGCCGGAAAGCTCTGCCGGGTAATGGTGTGCTTTTTCCGCCATGCCGACTTTTTCGAGCAAAGCCAGCGCGCGCGCCTGAGCCTGCGGCGGCCTCCAGCCGTGCACTTTTTCAAGTGCGAGACTGATGTTCTGAGCGGCGCTGAGATGGGCGTACAGATTGAATTGCTGGAACACAAACCCCACGCGGCTTCGGAGTTGGCGAAGGGCTGTGCCGGCTAGCGCGTGGGTGGGTTTATTATCAATCAGTATTTCGCCACCGTTCAGGGACTCAAGCTGATTAATGAGACGGATCAGGGTGGATTTACCGGAACCCGAGGGGCCGAGAATAGCGACCACTTCGCCGGGTGCGACGGTGAAATTTATCCCGTTAAGCACCTGATGGTCGCCGTAGCGTTTGACCACATTTCGGAACTCAACGCTGGCGTGTTCCAGATGTGAAAAATCCGCGGCACGAGCCGCGGAGTATGAGAATAAACCTGAGAGCATTTTACTGGGCTTCTATTTTAAAGGCGCGAGGCTGCGGTGACTGGGTTTGCGGGCCGAACCAAACGTCATAGATTTTGGCCGCTTCACCGTTTTTCTCCAGGTTAACCAGCTCGGTGTTGACGACGTTGAGCAGGGCGGTTTCGCCTTTTTTCACGCCGACGCCGATCTCTTCTTTACTGAGCAAGTCCGGCAGAATTTTGAAGTTGGCTTTATCGGGGGCCTGAGCCAGCAAGCCCGCCAGAATGGTGCTGTCCTGCGTGATAGCCTGGACGTTTCCGTTTCGCAGCGCGGTCAGCGCCAGCGGAATATCATCATAGGAAAGTACGCGAGATTGCGGGAACCGCTGATGCAACGCCTGTTCGCCAGTAGTCCCTTTGACCGCGCCAATGCGCGCTTTGCTGTAATCGTCGAGTTTATCCGCAGATTTTACCGGAACCAGGAATTGCTGACCGGTCACGAAATAGGGCGTTGAAAAATCAATGACCTGGGCACGTTCCGGGGTGATGGTAATGTCCGCGACAATAAGATCGGCTTTGCCGGATTGCAGCAAAGGGATGCGGTTGGCGGGATTCGTCGCCACCAGCTCCAGCTTGACGCCCAGAGTTTTTGCTAGCGCTTTCGCAAAATCAACGTCATAACCGACGATGTCATGTGTTTTCGGATCGATGGAGCCGAACGGCGGGTTCGCGTCAAAAGTGGCGACTTTCACCACCCCTGCGGCTTTGATATCCGCGAGCTGATCGGCCTGAGCCTGTGTCGATAAAATGCCGCCTGCCGTCAGTAAACCGAGTGCCAGTACGAGCTGCTGATAATGCATTTTCTGCGTTGCCATAGATTCCTCTGCTTTCCCGTTGTTTTTGTTTTGTCCCGCTACGCTCCCATAAGCGTTCGCTATCGCCAAATAAGAAATCGTTCTTTGCTATATGCAAAAAGGCATTAGTGAACAATGTGTTATCGGTAAGTAGCGGAAAAGAGTGCTTTTGCAGATAACGCAAATCGTCTGCTGGTATTGGTATTTCCATTACGGCGAAAACGGGTGTTTAACTGAGGTCAGATAAAACGGTGAGGAGTCAGAATCATGCAAAACTGGGTGAATACGTTACGGCGGTTCTTTGCAACCCCATCCGAGAGCGCGGAGAACAGTGCGCAACGTGTTATCGAATCGGTGCTTCCGATTGCCAGTCTTTACGGCGTCGATGTTGCGAACATCGATCCGGAGTGGTTCCATGACAAAACATCACGCTGAATTACGCCAGACGCGCGTGACTTACTGGAACGAGCTGTGCAACTGCAACCTTAACGCATCTGCTGCGGCGTAACCGCATGGGTTACCGATGAGAGAGGACGAGGGTGTGAAGGGGGATGGGTTTCGTCTGCGCGCAACCGGCGATCAATTGCCTGAAAAAATGTTCAAAAAAAAGCACCGGAACCTGTCCGGTGCTTTGATATTGAGAGATTAGATTTTGCAGGCGTCGCCGCAATCATCGTCAGCCACAACCGCCTGCGCTTTTTTGTCCGCGTCTTCCAGACGTTCAGCGTTGCGCTCTTCAGCTTCATCCAGTCCGTTAAACACCAGATTATCGAGATCAATTTCCATCATTTACCTGCTTTGTTCGTTTTTGTTCCTGGAACATTATAAGGCAAAAATGGACGATGAAGTACATCACCGCACGTAAGGCCAATCCCTGCCATACTCTTTCTCTGATGGCATAACGGGAGAGCCCATGATTATTCTCTGCAAAACCTGTGGGACGTCTTATGACGCATCACGGGCGACGGTTGAGCAGTGCAAAATTTGTGAGGACGAGCGTCAGTATGTTCCGGTGGAAGGCCAAACCTGGATCGATTTTGACACCCTGGCGACGTCGCACAGCAATAAATGGCAGCAGCTTGAACCGCATCTTCTGAGCCTTAAAACGGTGCCCAAATTCGCGATTAATCAACGCGCTTTTCTGCTAAGAACCCCGCAGGGCAATGTGCTGTGGGACTGCATTGCGAACCTGGATGCTGCAACCCAAACGCTGATTACCGCGCTCGGTGGGATCAGCGCTATCGCAATTTCTCATCCTCATTACTACACGACCATGCAGGACTGGGCTGCGGCGTTCGACGCGCCGGTGTATCTCCACGCCAGCGACCGCGAATGGGTGATGCGAAACAGCCCGGCGCTGCATTTCTGGGACGGGGATGTTCTGGATATTCTGCCGTCCGTGAGGCTTGTGCGGCTGGGGGGGCACTTTGCGGGCGGGACGGTGTTGCACTGGCACGAGGGCGATGGTGTGTTGCTCGCCGGTGATATTTTGCAGGTGACGCCAGGTGCGGATCGTGTCTCGTTTATGTGGAGTTATCCGAATATGCTGCCGCTGCCGGGCGCAGTGGTTGAGGATATTGCGCGCCGACTGAGCCACGTCAAATTTGACCGCCTGTACGGCGCGTTTGAAGGTCAGAATATCTACGCGAAGGCGCATGAAATCGTGATGCATTCGAGTCAGAAATATATTTCTTGTCTCAAGTGAAGCGCGGTGGGTAAACTTCAGGAGCGTGATCCAGATCATGCCTAAACTAAAACAGATAAAAGAGACATTGCTATGCAACATATTATTGAAGGTTTTCTCAGCTTTCAAAAAGAGGTTTTCCCGCAACGTAAAGAACTCTTCCGCAGTTTAGCGTCCAGCCAGAATCCCAAAGCGCTTTTCATCTCCTGCTCGGATAGCCGCCTGGTCCCCGAACTGGTCACCCAGCAGGAACCCGGACAGCTCTTTGTCATTCGTAATGCGGGAAATATCGTACCGTCGTTCGGACCAGAGCCGGGTGGCGTGTCAGCCACCATTGAGTATGCCGTCGTGGCGCTGGGTGTGACCGACATCGTGATCTGTGGTCACTCCAACTGCGGCGCGATGAAAGCCATTGCTGACAACGCGAATCTTGATCCTATGCCGGCTGTTTCCCACTGGTTGCGCTATTCCGACGCGGCGAAAGCGGTTGTCGACCAGAAAACCTGGGACAATCCGACGGACAAAGTGAACGCGATGGTTCAGGAAAACGTCATCGCTCAGTTGAATAACGTCAAAACGCACCCGTCGGTCGCTGTTGGCTTGCGTAACAATGCCATCCGCCTGCACGGCTGGGTTTATGATATTGAAAGCGGCGATATTCGTGCGCTGGACAAAGACAGCAAAAGTTTTGTGTCGCTGTCTGATAATCCGCAGGTTTACTTCGAGTAAGCGATCGGCCTTTCAGGGTGGGGAATTATCCCACCCTGAGTTTCATTCCCTTTTGCAGCGTCCTGTTGTTTCCTCAACCCGCTTTACGCGCGGTGAAATAAGCACTCCATATCAACCTCCTTTTTGAGGACTGCCTCGAAATCAGAGCGTTTCACATCTCAATAAACGGCAGTCGTTTTCGCGTTTTTAATGTCTGGCGAACGACCGCCTGGGCGATGGCTTCTCCAATTTCAGCACTGACCACCAGGCCCTGTACGAAGGGTTGGTCATGCATGAGATAGGGCAATGCGCCAAACGCGATTTTCCCACGAACATATTCAGGCTCAAGCAATGTGTAATCATCGCCAACGTCCGGAATCGCATCGCCCGTAGCCTGAATCTGTTTGCGTAACGTCGGGAACGGAAGATCTTTTGTCTTCAGCGGTTTTTGCCCACGGGCATCGATAAATACGTCGAATTCATACGTTTTATCTTCTGTCCGAATCACCGTCAGATTCTCTTTCACCTCCATGTCGTAATCCGCGCCCAGCGCCACGACGCTGATGATGCCGGCCTCGCGTAGCGCCAGCAGCCTGCGAATCGACTCAGACGGGATAGCCGCATAATTATCGATGAAAATGCGTGCGAGACCCGCGTCAAAACGCTTTCTGTCCGTGTCATTCAGATGCGGGACAATGTCCTGTACGACTTCATGCAGCCTCAGAATCGTGTAGCGCCACGGCACCGTGCGTTTGTCGCGTTTATTGCGTTCGACCTCTTTGAGGTTGGACTCAGCCCAACGGAACGGATCGTGCCTGTGCCGCTCGGCAAACCAGGCATCGTGAAAACTATCAGCATTCAGTGTGTTGAGTGCGATGGTTTTACTCCAGTGCGGATCGGCATGTTCAAGTTCCTTAACCATAAGGGCAAACACACGATCCAGGAGGCCTTCTGCGCCCGCTGCGATTTCGTTTTCAATGGCCTGTTCGGTCGCGAGGGTTAACGGTTCATAGGGAATTGGGCAGTAAAAATCGGCTTCTGGCAGGATACCTGAGCGAGAGGCCAGGACGATGTTAAGCGACTCGCTCCCTTCATCCAGGCGGAAGGTCACAGATTGATTATCCGTTTCAGTGAATGTGCCATGCTGAATGACGACGGCCATCGCGGCATCGAGCCCACTGAGCGAGGTGCCTAAAATGCCGACATTACAAGCGCTGATGTCCGCCGCCATCAGACCGGACCAGGGGCTGGGAAAGAAGGCGCGCGTAGCGGTGTCATCTTCGGGCCAGACGTGTCCGGTGGCGATAACCGCGAGATCGAAAACCTCAGGGCTGGGTTGGTTTTCAGCCCATATTGTGACGCCGTCTGGCAACGCCTCCAGGTCAGTGACCTGACATGACTCGATCACATTGACCTCAAAACCACTTTCCCGGGCCTGCTGAACGAGTTTCAGGAACTGGTCGCGGAAATACTCGCCGAGCAGAATTCGCGGCAGGAACTGACGGACATGAAGGGATGCTTTATCCACACCGTAGCGGGTGAGGTGCCCAGTATCCTGAGTCCGTAGCCAGTCAATGTAAGTAGAGAAAAGGGGCGGGATTTCTATGCTGGCGATATTCGCCAGCATCATCCGGGAATTATCTTCGTTACTGTACGGCATCCCGACACCGGCTTCTTTGGCTTGCTCGTAAATCGTTACGGAAAGTGGCGTCTTGTGTTTGAGCAGAGAGAAAAACGTGTAGATACCCGTAGGCCCGGCTCCAATTATCGCAATTTTCTTCATCGTGACTTACCTGTTTTATTGTACCGACTCCATGGGAAATAACGGCCATGCAGAATAATTGTGGTAGAAAACGGGTAATGAGCAAATGAAGCGACAGGAGGAATTTAGCAGACGAATGAATTAGGACTGAAAAGAGGAGATGTGCACCATTTCAGAGCTGAAATGGTGCGTCCGAGTGGACTCGAACCACCGACCCCCACCATGTCAAGGTGGTGCTCTAACCAACTGAGCTACGGACGCAAAATGGTGCGTTCAATTGGACTCGAACCAACGACCCCCACCATGTCAAGGTGGTGCTCTAACCAACTGAGCTATGAACGCAACGTGTTGTCTGGGACAACGGGGACGAATATTAGCGGCACCGGGGAGATCAGGCAAGAGGGAAATCGCAATTTTCTTTCGGATTTCACGCGATTGCGGAATTACCGCGCAAAGTGAAGAGAAAGTAGCCGCCCGCAGGCGGCCATCGGTGATTTAGCGTGCTGCGCGTTGCAAAATGACGCTGGACGGCTGGCGTTGCAGGAAGCGCATCCGCAGCATCATCAGGATAGCAGCGGATGTCAAACCGATGATAAAGCCCATCCAGAATCCGGCTGGTCCCATACGATCAACGACCAGATCCGTCAGCGCCAGAATATAACCGGTGGGCAAGCCCAATACCCAGTAAGCGGTGAACGTAATAAAGAAGATCGAACGCGTATCTTTATAACCACGCAGGATGCCACTGCCAATAACCTGAATAGAATCAGATAGTTGATATATCGCGGCTAACAGCATGAGCTGCGATGCCAGGATAATCACTTCCGGATTGTCATTATAGAGCAGGGCGATTTGCTCGCGCAGCGTGACGGTAAAGAGTGCCGTGCAGAATGCCATACAAACCCCCACACCCAACCCTGTGCGTGCGGCAGTTTGGGCATCGAGCGTTGAACCTTGTCCCAGGCGGTAGCCCACACGAATGGTCACCGCAGCGGCCAGCGACATGGGCAGAACGAACATCAGAGAGCTGAAATTCAGTGCGATCTGGTGGCCTGCAACATCCACAATTCCCAGCGGTGAAACCAGCAGAGCGACAACCGCAAACAGCGTCACCTCGAAAAAGAGCGCCAGGGCGATAGGTAAACCCAACTGCGTCAGACGTTTCAGAACATCCATATCTGGTTTACTGAAGCGCTGTTCATTGCGAATGTCACGCATGGAACGCGCGCGCTTCACATAGGAAATCATGCTAAAGAACATGACCCAATAAACAGCAGCCGTTGCCACGCCACAGCCTACGCCGCCCAGTTCAGGCATGCCGAAATGACCATAAATGAACATGTAGTTGACCGGAATGTTGACCAGCAGGCCGATGAAGCCCATCACCATGCCCGGTTTTGTTTTGGCCAAGCCTTCGCACTGGTTTCGCGCGACCTGAAAGAACAGATAGCCGGGAGCACCCCAGAGCAGGGCGCGTAAGTAACCGACGGCTTTATCCGCCAGCGCGGGATCGATGTTATCCATGGAGCGAATGATATAACCCGCATTCCACAGCACCACCATGATCAGTATGGAGACAAATCCGGCGAGCCAGAAACCCTGACGCACCTGATGAGCGATTCGCTCGCGACGTCCTGAACCATTCAGCTGCGCAATAACGGGCGTCAGCGCGAGCAGCAGGCCGTGACCAAAAAGAATCGCGGGGAGCCAGATAGAGGTACCGATCGCCACGGCAGCCATGTCTGTGGCGCTGTACCCACCGGCCATCACCGTATCCACGAATCCCATTGAGGTTTGAGCGACTTGCGCGATGATCACTGGTATTGCCAGTGCCAATAACTGACGCGCTTCAAGCATGTACTTCTGCACGTGAACACCTTTTATATTGTTGTTATTTGAAAGACTACAAAACCCGCCATAACTGGCAGCAAGAAGAAAATGCAGGGGGGATGCCAGCTATTGTAGCGGGGTTTATTCATTTATCTAGTGAAAAAATCGCCAGGAAATGCGCTCCACTGGCAACCTGTTTTTCCACCTGTTATTGTGATGCGATTAAACGGTGTCAAAGCCGTGCGGATAAAAAAGGAGTGATAAGCATGTTTACTGGTATCGTGCAGGGCACAGCAAAACTGGTGTCTATTGATGAGAAACCCAATTTCCGTACCCATGTTGTGGAGCTGCCGGACCCTATGCTCGACGGGCTGGAAACAGGTGCATCGGTTGCGCACAACGGTTGCTGTCTGACGGTAACGGAGATTAACGGTAATCGTATTAGCTTTGATCTGATGAAAGAGACGCTGCGTATCACGAATTTGGGTGAACTGGTCGAAGGCGATACGGTAAACGTTGAACGCGCGGCAAAATTTAGCGATGAAATTGGCGGTCATTTAATGTCAGGTCATATTATGACCACTGCTGAAATTTCAAAAATTCTCACCTCTGAAAACAACCGTCAGATCTGGTTTAAGCTCCAGGATCCGACTCTGATGAAATACATTTTGTACAAGGGATTTATCGGTGTTGATGGGATTAGCCTGACGGTTGGCGAAGTCACCCCAACGCGTTTCTGTGTACATTTGATTCCAGAAACGCTCCAGCGCACCACGCTTGGTAACAAAAAGCTCGGTCAGCGGATCAATATCGAAATTGATCCGCAAACTCAGGCTGTAGTCGACACTGTCGAGCGTGTACTGGCAGCGAAACAAGCGGTAAGCCAATTCAGCGCAGAAGAATAAATCATTACTTTTCATCGGTAGCGCCAGGCGTTGAATCATCTTGAACGCCTGAATGATTAATCCGGAAAGGGTCATCGTTTCCGGATTTTTTATGGCGCGTGATAACTATCGCGGTACGCGCAGGCCGCGCTCCACGCCTCTGCTAAACACAACCTGCCACAGCTGAATATCACGGGCGCGAAAAGCGCCTGCGCAAGCGTTCAGATAATAACTAAACATACGTTTAAAACGTTCTGAATAGTTATCGGCAATGTCAGGCCACGAGGCCTGAAAACGGGCGTGCCAGGCCATCAACGTCGTATCGTAATCCGCACCAAAATTATGCCAGTCTTCCATCACATAATGAGGCTCGCTGGCTTTTGCGATCTGGCGGACCGAAGGGAGGCAGCCATTCGGGAAAATGTACTTATTGATCCACGGATCAACGGTATGATCCGTTTTTTTGGAACCGATTGTGTGGAGCAGGAAAACGCCATCTGGCTTGAGATTGCGATCGGTGACAGCGAAATAGGTATCGTAATTTTTGGGTCCGACGTGTTCAAACATCCCGACAGAGACGATGCGGTCAAACTGATCGTGAAGGTCACGGTAATCTTGCAACAAAATGGTGACATCCAGACCCTCGCAGCGGTCCTGAGCCATTTTTTGCTGTTCGGCGGAAATAGTCACACCCACCACGCTCACACCGTAATTTTTGGCCATGTAATACGCCAGTCCCCCCCAGCCACAGCCAATATCCAGCACGCGCATGCCGGGTTGTAGCTGTAATTTTTCGCAGATAAGGTGGAGTTTGGCCAACTGAGCCTCCTCAAGCGTTGAGGCGTCTTTCCAGTAAGCGCAAGAATACTGCATCAAGGGGTCGAGCATACGCGTGAACAGGTCGTTGCCGAGGTCGTAATGTTCCTTCCCGACAATCCATGCGCGCTTTTTGCTTTGCAGATTAAACAGGCGGGCGGAGGCAATGCGTAAAGTGTCTCTCAGGTGATGAGGGAGTTGACCATCAAGGCCAGCGCGCAGCACGTTGTTGAAAAAAATATCCAGCCGCTCACATTCCCACCAGCCGTCCATAAAGCTTTCACCCAATCCGAGGGAACCCTCCCGTAACACGCGCTTAAAAAAATCGGGATGTTTGACCTGGATATCAGAAGGGGCGGGCCCGTTGACGGTAATGCCCGCACGACTCAATAACTCGCTTACGATTCGGGACCAATTGTCATCCCGAAGGCTGACTTCTTCTATGCACGATGAACTCATAGCTTCTCCATCACCTGATGTGATCAGAACCTTCAAACAGCGTAGCCGCTTTTTATGGTTTGTGAGAAGTCTCACGGAATTATCCGTAAGGCTAGTATCCGACGTAGTACAGAGGAAGGGAGATAACCCTTGCCGAAAAGCCTTCCATGGTAAAACGGGAGCACTCCGGCTCCCGTTAACAGAGAGTATTTATCGTATTTATATAATCCAAATTTAGTATAGGCTTCAAAAATCACGCATTCAACTGAAAGTTGTTAGCAGCCTAATCACTCATAAATCACATAATTACGTTCACAATTATGCTTGTGATGATTCTACCGACGTTCCATCTTGCATGTTTTCAGTTGCCGAAACTTGCATGCGATAACCGAGTCCGGCAAGCGCGACCGTCACGAGCATCACGCTGGTGGTCGTCATCAACGGCGTGGCGATCAACGCCGAGACAATCAGGCTTGAGAGAAAACACAGACCCAATTGCAGCGTATTTTGCAAAGCCGCAGCACGACCTGTCGCATGAGGGAATGGACGCAACGCCTGGGCAACCACGATCGGATAAATAGCGCCGTTAGCGACGGCCATCACGCAGAACGGAATTAATATTTCAGCCAGGCCGACGTTCGGAATAAACCCGACAGCCCAGGTGCCGATAACGCTTAGCGCGTAAAGCACCAGCAACCAGGGCAGCATCTGTTGACCCTGCCATTTTTGCAGCGCAGCACGACAGCCATAGCCACCGACAAGGAAAGCGATAGTCTGCGGCACGTAGCTCAGCCCAATCACTGCCGGGGTGTAACCCATGTCGTGCAAAATAAAAGGTGATCCGGTGAGCCAGGCAAAGAAGCTGGCGGAACAGGCTGCGTAAATCAGCACATTTCCGCGATAAGCGCGGGAACGCAGCAGTGACATAAAGGTGACGCGAGCCGCATTATTCTCGACCGGTTTAGCTTGAGCGGGCCTGAGCGCAAACGCGGGCAGCATCAGAATCAGGGTGATGATAAACAGCGTGGCAAAAATCGCCTGCCAGTCAAAATGCACCAGAATCCAGCTCCCGAGCAGCGGTGCCAGGGCCGGCGAAAGCCCTACGAGCGGCATGATGGTCGCAAAAATACGGTTAACGCGCGACGCGGGATAGTAGTCGGTCACCAGCGCCTGCCATGTCACTGCAGCAGCACATACGCCAAACGCCTGCACAAAGCGCAGTACCAACAGCCAGGTTGCATCGCGCACCCAAAGCATACCCAGACAACCCAGCGCAAAAATGGTTAAGCCAAGAAGAAGGATAGGCTTGCGGCCATAACGGTCAGAGAGCGGTCCCCACAGCAGTTGTGCAAGCGCAAAACCGGCCAGGAACAAACTGAGGCTGGCGCTGATCGCGGCAGCGGGTGTTTGCAAATCTTGCTGCATTGCGGCAAACGCCGGCAAATACATGTCGGTAGCTAAAAAGCCCAGCACGCTTAAACCGCCGAGCCAGACTAAGAATCCTTTGTTGGGTTGCATTGTTATTTCCTAATGAAAGCAGGTGTACATTTGCGCAGAGTGTAGGGAGTGCAATCTGGCTTGTGAAACGCTAATATTTGGCTGTTGCGTTCAAAAATTTTGCAGGCAAAAAATGTGGTCTGAATATTCTTTAGAAGTCGTGGATGCCGTCGCCCGAAATGGCAGCTTTAGTGGAGCCGCGCAGGAACTGCATCGCGTACCTTCTGCCGTCAGCTATACGGTGCGTCAGATGGAGGAGTGGCTGGCGGTACCGCTGTTCGAACGCCGTCATCGCGACGTCGTTCTGACCCCCGCTGGCGTATGGTTTTTGAAAGAAGGCCGATCTGTTATCAAAAAAATGATGATCACACGTGAACAGTGCCAGCAGATTGCCAACGGCTGGCGCGGTCATCTTTCTATTGCGGTGGACAACATCGTAAAACCTGAACGGACGCGGCAGATGGTGGTTGATTTCTACCGCCATTTCTCGGATGTGGAACTTCGCGTGTCCCAGGAAGTGTTTAATGGCGTATGGGATGCGCTATCGGACGGCAGGGTGGAGATGGCGATCGGCGCGACGCAGGCCATTCCCGTCGGGGGGCGCTACGCCTTTCGGGATATGGGCTCATTGAGCTGGAGCTGCGTGGTAGCAAGCGATCATCCCCTGGCTGCGATGGACGGTCCGCTGAGTGACGACGTGTTGCGCAACTGGCCATCGCTGGTGATGGAGGACACGTCGCGCTCGCTGCCAAAACGCATCACCTGGCTGCTTGATAACCAGCGGCGGGTCGTCGCGCCGGACTGGGAATCATCGGCAACTTGTTTATCGGCTGGGCTGTGTGTCGGAATGGTGCCCGTGCATTTTGCGCGTCCACGGATTGATCGCGGAGAATGGGTGGCGCTTGAGCTTGAAAATCCGTTCCCGGATGCGGCCTGCTGCCTGACATGGCAGCAAAACGATATGTCGCCTGCGCTGGCCTGGCTGCTGGATTATTTGGGGGATAGCGAAACGCTGAACAGAGAATGGCTACGGGAGCCGGAATAACCGGCCCCGTAGAAACGATTAACGACGGTAATCGCGGAACGGACCGTCAGCGACGGATCGACGTTCAATCAGGCGTGGATGGACTTCAATTGACTGAGACTCTTCACGTTTGCTAACGATACGATCCATCAGCATGTTGAATGCCGTTTCACCCAAAGAGTCTTTCGGCTGATGAATCGTGGTCAGCGCGGGGGTAAAGTAGCGAGCGTTGCGCACGTTATCATACCCGATCACGGAAATATCCTGCGGGACGCGCAAACCCAGCTCATCGGCTGCGCAAAGCGCGCCCATCGCCATAATATCACCGCCACAGAACACGGCAGTCGGACGATGCGGCTGCGAGACGATCTGCTGCATTGCGCGGTAGCCCGATTCCGGTTCAAAATCGCCCTGCACAATCCAGTTTTCCGGAACGGTAATCAGCGCTTCTTCCATGGCTTTCATAAAGCCCGCCAGGCGGCCTGCACCGGTATTGCGCTCCAGCGGACCGGGGATAACACCAATTTCACGATGACCGCGTTCAATCAGGTAACGGCCAGCCATGTAGCCGCCTTCGAAGGCGTTATCGTTGACGGAATCGGTAAAGTCAGCGCGCGTATCGCCCCAATCCATCACCACCATCGGAATATGACGGTACTCTTCCAGCATCGACAGCACGGATTCCGGGTATTCTGAACACATGACCAACAGGCCATCGACGCGCTTTTGCGCCATCATCGACAGGTAAGCGCGCTGTTTTTCCTGGCTGTTCCAGGCATTTCCCAGAATCAGGGTATAGCCTTTCTGAAAGCAGTTTTTCTCAACCGCTTCGATAATTTCGGCGAAATAGGCGGCTTCACTGCTGGTTGCCAGCAGACCAATTGACTTGGTGTGATTTACTTTCAGGCTGCGAGCCACGGCGCTAGGGGAATAGTGCAATTCTTTGATTGCAGCCCAAACGGCGTTGCGCGTTTCTTCCGCCACGAAACGGGTTTTGTTAATTACATGTGATACAGTTGTAGTGGAAACGTTTGCGCGTTTCGCTACATCTTTAATTGTTGCCATTAACTGTCACTCCAGACCATATCCTAAGCTCCTGAAAAAATTGAGAGGTAAACGTTTGCCTTCTCTCACCCTAATCTCGCAAATTGAATTGCGATACGCCGGGAAAACGACACAGGACGTCAGGAGGGGGTCAGTGGCCGGTACGCTTATAAATTTAGCGTGGAATTTTGTCCTATCTTGATGAAAAGGGGAAGCGCAAAAACCGTTATCAGTCTAAATCCAGGAAGATTTTTGAGCAAAACTGTGTAAAAATGAGCAGGCTCACTTTTCATGTGGGGATTAAAAGGAGAAAAATTGATGAATACCGATCTTAAGTTTTCGTTGACGACCACAATTATCGTGCTGGGTTTGATTGTTGCGGCAAGTTTTACGGCTATTCTGCACTGATTCAGGCGGGGGAGAGCCTTCTCCCTCGTTTTCTTCCTTCCATTGTTACTCTCCTGACAATAATCTTTTGCCAATTTGTTAACTTCTCATTTTTTGTGATTGCTGTCATGCTTTCGACATGTTTTTCTGTGTCGCGTAATGGCACGGTTTACGGAGTTAATGAATGAAAATCAATTTTCCACTGCTGGCCCTCGCGATTGGCGCATTTGGAATTGGCACCACCGAGTTCTCCCCAATGGGGCTGCTACCGGTTATCGCTAAAGGGGTGGACGTTTCTATTCCTGCGGCGGGCATGCTGATCAGTGCTTATGCCATTGGCGTGATGATTGGTGCGCCTTTGATGACGTTACTGCTTTCGCATCGCGCGCGTCGAAATGCGCTTATTTTTCTGATGGCTATTTTCACATTGGGAAATGTGCTTTCGGCACTCGCTCCGGACTACACCACCCTCCTGTTGTCGCGCATTCTGACCAGCCTCAATCATGGCGCATTCTTTGGTCTGGGATCGGTGGTGGCCGCGAGCGTCGTACCTAAGCACAAGCAGGCCAGCGCGGTCGCCACGATGTTTATGGGGCTGACGATAGCGAATATTGGCGGTGTGCCAGCGGCAACCTGGCTGGGTGAAGTCATCGGCTGGCGTATGTCATTCCTTGCCACGGCGATGCTGGGTGTTGTGGCGATGATCGCGCTGTTCTTCTCGTTGCCGAAAGGCGGGGCGGGCGAGCGTCCGGACGTGCGCAAAGAGCTGTCGGTTCTGCTCCGCCCGCAGGTGCTGTCAGCGCTGTTGACGACGGTGCTGGGCGCCGGAGCCATGTTTACGCTCTATACCTATATCTCGCCCGTGCTGCACCATATAACGCATGCCACACCGTTCTTTGTGACGGCAATGTTAGTGTTGATTGGTGTGGGATTCACCATTGGCAATTATCTGGGCGGCAAGCTAGCTGACCGTTCGGTGAGCGGCACGTTGAAAGGATTTTTAACGTTGCTGATCGTCATCATGATCGCTATTCCGTGGTTAGCACGTAACGAGTTCGGGGCCGCTATCGCTATGGTGGTTTGGGGCGCAGCGACGTTTGCGGTGGTACCGCCGTTGCAGATGCGAGTGATGCGCGTGGCGCATGAAGCACCAGGACTTTCGTCTTCAGTGAATATCGGGGCGTTCAATTTGGGGAATGCTCTGGGCGCAGCGGCGGGCGGTGCGGTGATCTCCGCAGGGCTGGGTTACAGCTTTGTACCCGTTATGGGGGCGATTATTGCCGGGCTGGGTCTGCTGTTGGTGCTGTTGTCCGGGCGCAAACAACCGCAACCGGCTTGCGTAACCGAGTGATAAAAACGCAGAAGGGTTACCCCTTCTGCGAGTCTTTTACGCGGCGAAGTTCTTCGCAACAAATTCCCAGTTAACCAGCGCCCAGAAATGTTCCAGATAGTTTGGGCGAGCGTTACGGTAATCAATATAGTAAGCGTGTTCCCACACATCGACGGTCATCAGCGGCGTGGCAGCGGTGGTCAATGGTGTTCCTGCGTTGGATGTCGACACGATCGCCAGTTTGCCATCCGCCTCTTTGACAAGCCAGGTCCAGCCTGCACCAAAGTTTTTAACCGCCGCATCCGTAAACTTCGCTTTAAAGTCTGCAAAGCTTCCGAAAGCGTTATTGATGGCCGTTGCCAGCTCGCCAGTCGGTTCTCCGCCCGCGTTTGGTGCCAGACAGTTCCAGTAGAAAGTGTGATTCCAGACCTGTGCGGCGTTGTTGAATACACCGCCCTCTGAACTACGCACGATCTCTTCCAGGGTTTTCCCTTCAAAGGCCGTATCTTTGATCAGATTGTTCAGGTTGGTGACATAAGATTGATGATGTTTGCCGTAATGGTACTCCAGCGTTTCCACAGAAATATGGGGGACCAGGGCGTCTTTTGCATACGGTAATGCAGGTAATTCGAACGACATTGCTTCTCTCCTTATTATTTTATGCACATTCAATAACCCTATTGAATGTAAGGATAGAGTAGCAAATTGAAAGGATCGGCAAAAGAGGAAGTTACCCTGCCGACAGCGCGGCAGGGCAAGGATTAGCGGATGGTTTTTGGGGTCATAACTCGGCGCGCGCCAACATAGTGGCGGACCCAATAATCTTCGCTCAGGGAGGTTATTTGAATATCCTGGCCGCTGCGCGGGGACTGAATGAATTTGCCGTTGCCCACATAAACACCAACGTGATCGGCGGTGCCGCGACCCTGAGTGCGGAAGAACACCAGATCGCCGCTCTCGAGTTCGCCACGATTAACGGACGCCGCATCACGCAGATGGTACATCTCATTAGCGGTACGTGGGATGCGGAATTTCACCAAATCTTTGTAGGCGTAATAAACCAGGCCGCTGCAATCAAAACCGGTACGCGGCGAGGTGCCACCCCAACGGTAAGGCTTGCCAATTTGTCCCATCAGTTTATTCATGGCCGTTTTTTGTGCCTTCTGCACACGGACTTTATGCACTTCTGACAGTTTCGCCGTTTTCCCCACTTTCAGACAATTTGATTTATGCCCTTTACGCACGGTGCATTTTTCAGTGACGAGAGTGGAGGCGGTACGGGAAGTTTTACGGGTTTTCTTGGCGGCAGGCTTGCTGGTCTTGTTGGAAACGGTTTGCTGCTTGTGAGTCGCTGTTTTTTTCTTTTCGTTTTTGGTGGTGGTTTTTTTCTTACGTTCTGTGCTTTTCGCCAGATGCGTTTTTTGTACGGCCGAATGCCGCGCCTGCTCAGAGGCGTTAGCCATCGGCGTGAATGAAAGTGTTGTAAACAGTAAAGCACAGAGCGTGATCGAGATTTTATTTATCCGCGCCACTGGGCATTCCCCTGGTTGTAGCAGGTCATCAATAATACCTGCGTGTGATTTACAAAGCCCGTCGATTCTAATCTATATAAACCTAATTCGTTAAGTCTCTTTTTAGATCTAAAATCGCGTTTCGCTAGCAAGTGCAAATATTTTCGCCAAACTGAAGCGCTTTTGCTCACACTATGAGCAAGGCCACAGACAACGCAGGGTTAAACTATATTGCGAATGCAACTTCTGCAGACACACGTTAAGATATATAAACGTGACAAAAATGTTATTTTCCGATATTGGTCTGACCCGTTACAATGTCAGACGATTGCCGTAACAGAAGTTTAAGGAAGCAAGAAATGACCACGACTATTGAAAAAATTCAGCGCCAGGTTGCTGAAAACCCGATCCTGCTGTACATGAAAGGTTCTCCAAAGCTGCCGAGCTGCGGCTTTTCCGCGCAAGCGGTACAGGCGCTTTCAGCGTGTGGCGAGCGTTTTGCTTACGTTGATATCCTGCAAAACCCGGATATCCGTGCAGAAATGCCTAAATACGCTAACTGGCCGACCTTCCCGCAGCTGTGGGTTGATGGTGAGCTGGTGGGCGGTTGCGACATCATGATCGAAATGTATCAGCGTGGCGAACTGCAGCAGTTGATCAAAGAAACTGCCGCGAAGTACAAAACCGAAGAACCTGACGCAGAGTAACGTTTTGCATCAGACATAAAAAAGCGACCCTTCGGTCGCTTTTTTTATTCCTCGCTATCGTTGTCGCTTTCAGCCATCGGCAACGGCCAGCCGCCAAGGCGTTTCCAGCGGTTCACTATTTCACAGAATAATTCCGCCGTGCGTTCCGTATCGTACAGCGCGGAGTGCGCCTGCGTACCGTCAAAATCAATGCCCGCCGTGATACAGGCTTTAGACAGCACCGTTTGTCCCAGCGCCAGGCCGCTCAGCGCGGCGGTGTCGAAGGTCACAAACGGGTGGAAAGGGTTGCGTTTCAATGATGCGCGTTCAGAGGCCGCCATCATAAAGCTGTGATCGAACGTGGCGTTATGCGCCACCATGATCGCGCGATTGCAATTGCTGTCTTTCATCCCTTTGCGCACCATTTTATAGATGGCGTGTAACGCGTCATATTCGCTTACTGCGCCGCGCAAGGGGTTATGCGGATCAATACCGTTAAAAGCCAGCGCTTCGGGTTGAAGATTGGCGCCTTCGAAAGGATCAACATGGAAATGTAGCGTGGTGTCCGGTGTAAGCCAGCCCTGTTCATCCATTTTCAGCGTGATGGCAGCAATCTCGAGCAGCGCATCGGTTTTAGCGTTAAATCCAGCTGTTTCAACATCAATAACAACAGGATAAAAACCACGAAAACGGTCGCACAGACCGGTAAGTTGAGCGTTATCGGACATCAGGGTCTCTTACAAGGGGAAAAAAAGCAGTGCGCATTATGGCAAATTTTAAGAGGGGATGCAGTAAAACAACGGGCGCAAAATGCGCCCGGAGGGATTAATTGCCCAGACCACGACCGGCGTCTTTGGCTTCGATCAGTTCGATTTTATAACCGTCTGGATCTTCAACGAAGGCGATGACGGTGGTGCCGCCTTTTACCGGACCGGCTTCGCGAGTGACGTTACCGCCGTTGCTGCGGATGCGTTCGCAGGCTTCAGCGGCGTTATCCACTTCCAGCGCGATATGACCGTAGGCGGTGCCAAGTTCATAGCTGTCGACATCCCAGTTATAGGTCAGCTCGATAACGGCTTCATCGCTTTCCGGGCCGTAGCCCACAAACGCCAGTGAATATTTGTATTCCGGGTTTTCGCTGGTGCGCAGCAGTTGCATACCCAAAACGTTTGTGTAGAAATCGATAGAACGTTGCAGGTTGCCAACGCGCAGCATCGTGTGAAGTAGGCGCATAATTTCCTCTTAACCAACTCAATGGCATATCTTTTTGAACAGAAACGATGTTTTAGTATAGCGGCGAATCATCGCCGCTATCAATGGACAGCAGAGGGATTATAAAGAAGGGTAGTCAGTGTAGCCTTCAGCACCGCCGCCATAGAAGCTCTCAGGGCGCTGCGGGTTTAATTCCACTTTACGCTCAAGGCGTGCCACCAGATCAGGGTTTGCAATGTAATCACGACCAAAGGCTACTGCGTCGATTAACCCTTTGTTAATCAAATCTTCTGCTTTCTCTGGCGTGTAAGCGCCTGCACCGATGATCACACCGTGGAAACGTGCACGGACTTTTTCACGGAAGGCATCAGAGTACGGTTCGCCGCCTGCCCAGTCCGGCTCGGACATATGCAGATACGCGATCCCGCGTTTCGCCAGCTCTTCAATCAGGTACAGCGCGTCAGCTTCTTCGTTTGGACCGTTATCCACATTCTGGAACGAACCAATTGGAGAAACACGAATACCGATACGATCCGGGTTCCATTCCTGACACACGGCGTCAACCACTTCAAGCACCAGGCGAGCGCGGTTTTCAACGCTACCGCCGTACTGATCGGTACGCTGGTTAGATGATGGTGACAGGAACTGATGCAACAGATAACCATGCGCAGAGTGCAGTTCCACTAAATCAAAGCCTGCTTCACGCGCATTAGCCACCGCCTGACGGAAATCGTTAACGATGCCTGGGATCTCGTCGAGTTCAAGTGCGCGCGGCGTAGAGGTATCGACACGAATGGCCTGGCCGTTTTCATCACGCAGAGAGGTGCGCGTGCCTGCGTTTAACGCGGACGCTGAAACCGGCGCTTCGCCGCCAGGTTGAATGCTGCTATGTGAAATACGACCGGTGTGCCACAGCTGAACGGCAATACGGCCTTCTTCAGCGTGAACGCCTGCGGTGATTTTTTTCCACGCTGCAATTTGCTCTGGGCTGTGCAGACCCGGTGCGCCGGCATAACCTTTCGCTTGTGCGGAGATCTGCGTTGCTTCGGAGATGATCAGGCCGGAGCTGGCGCGCTGGCGATAATATTCACCCATCAGCGGGGTAGGAATATCACCCGGCTCAATACTGCGCAGACGGGTGAGTGGGGCCATAAATACGCGATTCGGTGCAGTGACCGCGCCCACTTTCAGTGGGGTGAATAATTTTTCTGCTGACATTGTGACTCCTGAGTAGACCGGTCGTCTAGTGATTTAATAAATAAAAACGCCTGTTAAACGACAGGCGTCGTAATGCAGTTTTCCACATGTGCCAGCGCGCTTTCGAGCGGCACGGCGCTGCGGGAAATCTTAGCTTGCAGGTTTGCGCCCAACCACAGGGCATACAGCACCTGTGCCTGGGTCAAAGCGTCGCCGGTAAAGCTCAGCGTTTTTTCATCGCGACCTTTTTCCAGCGCCTGGGCCAGCAGGGCGATAACGCCGCTGGCTCCCTTGTCCATCGCCGTGCGCATATCTTCAGAAAGATCGCACACTTCGGCAGACAGTTTGACGGTCAGACAACCACTGATAATGCCTTTCTGGCAAAACTGTCTCAGTGTTTCCTGATAATAGTTAAGAACACGATCCCGATAGCTGCCTTCGCCACTCGCAAAGTGGGTGGCGAGTCGTTGATGGTAACAGGCATAGTGCCGTTCCAGCATCGCGACGCCAAACGCCTCTTTCGAGCGAAAGTAGTGATAAAACGAACCTTTAGGAACCTCAGCGGTTTTGAGTAACTCGCTAAGGCCCATACCGGTAAAGCCGCGATGCATACAAAGTTGCTCGCCGGTTGCCAGTAAATGTTCGCGCGTATCGTGTTCAGTATTTCTGCTCATGTCGCCACTGTAATAGACCGTTCGGTCTAATGCAAGCGTCATGATGTGCGACACGGTGCCAGAATGTCCATCTGCGGCTGATAAACCGATGATTTTATGTTCATCATACCCAGCGCCGTCGAGAATAAATTATCCTGCGACACTGTCTCTTTTGCCGCCTGATCGCGCAGACATGTCTCATTGACGCCAAAGTTCTTAACGTAATCCGGGGAGAGCCAGAACATAAACGGAATATGCGTTTGTTGTTCAGGCGCTAACATATACGGTGTGCCGTGCAGGTACACGCCATTTTCACCCAAGGATTCACCGTGATCGGACAGATAAATGAGCGCCGTGTTCATCGTCGTTTGGCGTGCTTTTAAGGTATCAATCGCCTTCCCGAGCACGCTATCCGTATAAAGGATGGTGTTATCGTAGGTGTTGATCAGCGCCTGGTGATCGCAGTCCTGGATTTGGTTGGTATCACAGGTCGGGGTGAAGCGACGGTAAGCCTGCGGGTAGCGCTGATAGTAGGCGGGTCCGTGGCTGCCCATCAGGTGAATCACCAGTACGGTGTCCTGCTTAAGGCCATCCAATACGTTATCGAGCCGATAGAAGTTCACGTCGTCAATGCAGGATTTGTCTTTGCAAAACTGATCCAGTTTCCACTGCGTCATATCGGTATGCGGCACGCGATTACACGCGCCTTTGCAGCCGCCATCATTTTCACGCCAGAGAACATTGACGCCAGCATGCGCCAGCACGTCCAGTAACCCTTCCTGATGATGCGCTAAATCGGCGTCATATTTTTTGCGCGGCATACCCGAGAACATGCAAGGCACGGAAACCGCCGTTTCTGTACCGCACGATGAAGCATGCGGGAAGTTAATAACGTTTTGCTGCTTCAGCTGTGGATTGGTGTCGCGTTCATATCCGTTCAGGGAATAGTTCGCTGCGCGAGACGCTTCGCCAACCACCAGGATCAGTACGGTCTTTTTCTTTTGGGCAAGGATTGCCGTGCCTTTGTGGGCATCTTGTCCGATGCGCACCAGCGTTTGGTCGCCCGCGAACCAGCGTTCCTGGCTGTACTTCATCATTGCGCTGACATAATTGGCAGGGGTGACCATTTTGACAATGCTTTTGTTGTTGCGAAACAGCGAGGCGTAATCCTTATAAAAAACGGAAGCCACCAGGATGATTACCATTAACGCGCCAAGCAGCGCGGCAAAACGCATCAGCAGCGCGTACCACCATTTACCGGAGCGAACACGAATAAACAGTAACGCGATGGAAGGGAGTAGCCCAATGCCTGCAATCCACAGCAGCATCTGTGGTGTCACGAGTGCGGTGGCTTCCTGCGAGTTAGTTTCGAAGACATTCACCATCATGTTCTTATCGATAACCGCACCGTAGGTGTGCATGAAATAGGTCGCACCGGCGCATCCCAGCGTCAACAAAATCAGCAAAGGCTTGCGGATAAAAGGGAGACTTATCACGCTAAAAATGATCACCCATCCGCAAAACAGCACCAGCGGCACCGATGCCGCGAATAACAGGTCGTGCAAATGTGCAGGAGCGATAATGCTCCAGCTGCGGCTGATAAACATCGCATTGAGAAGGGTAAAAAATAGGGCACTGCCCAGGGTGAAGGTTAAATCGCTACACTGTAACTTTTTCACTGACCACATCATTGAGAAACCAACTGTTTTATTGATGAGGTGAGTATACGGAGAGAAGATTAGTGAAACCTTAATGCCACATTTCTACGTAAAGCTCTTGCGAACGGGGCGTTTAGCGGCTTCACTGTAGATGAGAATGGTTTCAGGAGGTGTGTGTGGCAGAGCAACTGGAGTTTTTCCCCGTCCAGAGCCCATGCCGGGGCATTTGTCAGTCAGACGAGCGCGGTTTTTGTCGAGGCTGCATGCGCAGTCGTGACGAGCGTTTTAACTGGCAAAGAATGAGCGATGCGCAAAAGCAGGACGTGATCCGCCTGTGCCGTCAGCGTTTGTTGCGTAAATTACGTGCAAACAAACCTTCCGAAACCGAAGAACCCCAGCAACCTTCACTTTTTTAGCGGCACAAATGCGTATACTCATAACATTACTTCCTTGAGGAAATTGTTATGGTTCAGCGTATTGCCCTTGCCCCGCAGGGCCCGGAATTTTCACGTTTTGTCATGGGTTACTGGCGTTTGATGGACTGGAATATGTCCCCGCGCCAGCTTGTGAGTTTTATCGAAGAACATCTCGACCTGGGGATCACTACCGTCGATCATGCTGATATTTATGGTGGTTATCTCTGTGAGGCCGCGTTTGGCGAGGCGATGAAGTTAGCCCCTGCGCTGCGTGAGCGTATGGAGATTGTCACTAAATGCGGCATTGCCACCACGGCGAATCCTGACCATGCGCTGGGTCATTACATCACTGATAGCGATCACATCATTAAAAGTGCCGAGCAGTCTCTGGTGAATCTGGCGACAGACCATCTTGACCTGCTGCTGATCCACCGCCCGGACCCGCTGATGGACGCCGATGAAGTTGCTGCTGCGTTCCTCAATCTGCACCAGAGCGGTAAAGTGCGTCACTTTGGCGTATCGAACTTTACGCCTGCGCAATTCTCGCTGCTTCAGTCCCGTCTGCCTTTCACGCTTGCGACCAATCAGGTTGAAATCTCCCCGGTACACCAGCCGCTGCTGCTTGATGGCACGCTCGATCAACTGCAACAGCTGCGTATTCGGCCTATGGCATGGTCATGTCTGGGGGGCGGTCGTCTGTTCAATGACGACGCTTTCCAGCCGCTACGTGATGAGCTTCAAACCGTTGCACGTGAACTCAATGCCGAAAGTATCGAGCAAGTCGTGTACGCCTGGATAATGCGCTTACCTTCACAACCGCTGCCGATTATCGGCTCGGGCAAAATTGAGCGCGTGCGTTCGGCAATAGCTGCTGAAGAACTGCAAATGACGCGTCAGCAATGGTTCCGAATCCGTAAAGCTGCACTGGGTTACGACGTCCCTTAATAACGATTACTGGCGACTTTCCGGTGAAAATGCTGCCCCTGGTATAAACTTAAGGGGCAAAAAATAACCCGTGGAGGTCTCATGAAGCATTTTGCTTTGGCAGCGATCACGCTGGTTGTGTGTGCAGGCGCGCAGGCAGCCAGCGATAAAGTTGAAATAAATCTCGTCACCTCTCAGGGGATAGGCCAGTCGATCGGGACAGTGAACATTACTGAAACCGACAAAGGGCTGGAATTTACCCCCGATCTTAAGGCTCTCCCTCCCGGTGAACATGGTTTTCATGTTCACGCGAAAGGCAGTTGTCAGCCAGCGCTCAAAGACGGTAAAGCGTCTGCGGCTGAAGCGGCTGGCGGCCATTTAGATCCTCACCAAACCGCTAAACACGAAGGGCCAGAAGGCATGGGGCATACCGGCGATCTCCCGGTATTAGTGGTCAATAATGACGGAAAAGCAACAGAGGCTGTTGTTGCACCGCGGCTGAAAAAACTCGATGACGTAAAAGGTAAAGCGCTGATGATCCACGTGGGCGGCGATAACATGTCCGATCAGCCTAAACCCTTGGGCGGCGGCGGGGCGCGTTATGCATGCGGCGTGATTTGATCGGCAATAGTGCCGGGTGGCGGTGCTTGTTCCAGCTGTGAAAGCGAGCAGTGTAACCGCCAGATAATTGACGCCAGGTCGCGCGCTGCCGGCTGATGGTGGCGCGCGAGTGCCTCGCAAATTCGCTGTAACTCGTTAAGCGTCACCGCCAGCGGACGCTGCTGAACACCGCGCTCACTCATGACATCCCGCAGCAATGCAATGCACACATCACGCACCTGTGAAAGCGGGTCTGAACGCGTTTCCCAGGAGCGCAACTGCCACACCACATGTGAGCAATTCAGCAGTACGACGCCCCAGCGCAGTAGCCAGCGCCGGGATAATTCATCCTGACTGCTGTTTAACTGGCTAACGTGATGGTAAACCAATGATTCATATTCATTTTCGCGAAGATATGGCTTGCGGCTGAGCTGGTCAACAAAACCCCGTCGTAGTTCACGGATATGCCGTCTACTTTTACGCGCATCAGAGCCTGGTCGCAGCACAGCAAACGCCAGCCATGCCAGCCCAACACCCAGAATTTTCGCCAGATTATCATTCAGAAAATCTGCAAAGTCGTAGACCGGCGGATTCGTCACTGCGATGAATGACCCCATAAAGACGATCAACTGTCCCCATAACCCTGCAAATTTCGGCATTTGCAATTTCAGGAGCTGCATGGTGGTGAGTAGCGGGAACAGGAATAACAGAAATTGCCACAGGTCGGTTATCTGTACCATCAAGCCAAATTTCACCACAAAGCTGAAGAGCGAAAGCAGCACCAGCGTGCGTAACAGCAACGTGAGAGAGTTAAAGGGGGAGGCGGCGACGGAGTAAAGCACGCAACTGATCGCCGCCAGCGTCAGTGCAGCGCTACCGGATTCCCACTGGGTGGCGATGCTCCAGCTACCCACCAACATAAGCGCGCAGAAGGTGCGAAAACCGCTCCAGAGTGCCTCAAAATTATCGGTATGTCTTGCCAGCGAGGGGCTGGCGGGCACGGCGAACTCAGTGATGGGCGTCGCGTCTTCAAATGTTTTGATCCAGCGACTGCTGCGTAAATAAAGACGACAAAAATACTGAAGCCGGGACCAGAAGGCGCGATGTCGATAATCATACTCATCGACTGGCGCGAGGGGCGCAATAATGCGCGCGACGGTGTACATATCGGCATTGGGATGCGCCAGTGCCACTAAAACATGTTCAATAATTTGACGCGTGTTTTCCGGTGGATTGGGCCAATTCAACAGAATTCTGCGCAAGCCTGAAATGGCGCTGGTCATTCTGAGCTGCTGGTGGAGCAAATAATTCAGTAACCTGTTCTGACGGCGGAAGCGGTAGTGACTCCAGAAAGCCTGGATGCGCAGCAGATTCATGGTCAGGATCTGTCCAATTACTTTTTCATGAGCAAGCCGGATGGTGTCGTTGGTGTCGGGTTGCCAGAGTAGACTCGCATGTTCGAGTAGCCGCGTATGCAGGGTTTTTAGCGCTGAAATAAGCGTCGCACCATCAGAAGTGCTCGGCAGAATCATCATCATGATGCCACCACACAGGATGCCGATGATGACTTCACATACGCGAGCCTGGGCGATATCCCACAGCTCTGTTGTGTCCAGAATATTGACGACCGGGAAAGCAATAATGGCCGCCGTGTATCCCGCAAGCTGGAATGCGTAGGCAACATTATTGGTGAAATGCGCGCAAGCCCATGTGCAGAGCCCCAGCCAGGCAGCCATGCTCAGTAAAAAGAGCCAGGGATCGTTTAGCGTATGTCCGGCAATGATCAGCGCCGCCGTGGCACCCAATAAACTGCCCCCCACACGTCCCAGACTTTTGCTGATCACGCCGCCCACGGTTGGAAAGCTGACCACCGCCGCAGACGTCATTGCCCAGTAGGGTTCATCAAGATTGAGATAATAGGCAACGGTCAGCGCAAGACACATGGCAATACCATTGCGCAAAGCGTATCGCCACTGCGGGCGCGTAGCGTTGAGCCATGGCAAATGACGCCATGAACGCACAGCCAGTTTCATTAATGCTTCCCGATAGACACGGTACACGTCGTCCCCGATACCAGCGTAACGTCTTTAGGCAGGGCGGTGAACTCAACGCGTACTGGAACGCGCTGGGCAAGGCGTACCCATGGCACGTTCGGTTTGATATCGGGAACCAAACCCGAATCGGTCTCAACGCTTTGATCGTAGATAGCGCGGCCGATGCTGGATACGTGACCCTGTAACGTCATGGCGCTACTGTATAGAGTGATTTGAGCCGGAGCGCCTTCGCGAATGTGGCGAAGTTTAGTCTCCTCGAAGTAGCCGATAACGTAAAATGAGTGACTGTCCACCAGTGCAAATACCGGTTTGCCCTGCGTTGCGTAATCGCCCACGCGGGTCGAAAGATTTGTTATCCAGCCATCGACCGGCGCTTTGACCACGGTTTGCGTCAGCTGCCATTGCGCTTGCTTCAGCGTCGCTTCGGCCACTTTCACACTCGCCTGCATTGCCTTGACGTTGATGTTCGCGGTATCAAGATCTTCAGCAGAGATGTAATTTTGTGACAGATGGCGGCGACGATTGGCTTCGTTATCGGCTTTAGCCAGATCTGATTGCGCTTTTGTAAGCTGCGCCTCGGCATTCAGCACCGCGATATGGAACGGTGTCTCATCAATTCGAAATAAAACGTCCCCTTGTTTCACGTACTGATTATCTTTAATAAGAAGCGTGGTGATGCTGCCGGAAACCTGAGGCGTAATGCTGACCTGCTCGGCACGAATTTTTCCATCGCGCGTCCAGGGTGACTGCATGTAAAAATTCCACAACCACCACCCCGCGACGAGCGCCAGCGCAAGGACAAGCAGAGTAGAAAAGTATTTTAGCGTTTTCAAAGACATATTCACCACGCAATCAGTAAAGCCAGACCGAGAGAGACGGAAAGAGCAAACAGCGAAAGATCCATGAGCATCGGATGCCAGATTTCGCCGGAATACATCCAGTCACGAAGCACTCTGTGCGCGACAATCCAGATAAGAAAGCCCAGCATCACCGCTTTAAATAGGGGGGGTAAGTAGATAGAAGCACCAACAATCAGGTCCTGTAGGGGTAATCCCGCAGAGCTAAATGAGAACTTCACAAGCAGAGATCCTTTGCAGTGGAAAGTGGCCTGAGGGACTTAACACGATGAACAGCATTCATTAAGGTTAAATTATATGTCCAAAGTGGAGGAATGCAGTATTGCATTTGTTTTGGCAATATAATTGCTGCACACTATTCTAAAATCAGTATAATAACTTAGCAAGCTAATTATAAGGAGATGAAATTGGAATCGCCATTAGGTTCTGATCTGGCCAGGTTGGTACGCATCTGGCGTGCTCTGATTGACCATCGCCTGAAACCTCTGGAATTGACGCAGACGCATTGGGTTACGCTGCATAACATCCATCAGTTGCCGCCTGAGCAGTCGCAAATTCAACTGGCAAAAGCGATAGGAATTGAACAGCCGTCTCTGGTGCGAACGCTCGATCAACTGGAGGAGAAGGGGTTAATTTCCCGGCAAACCTGCGCTAGCGATCGTCGTGCCAAACGTATCAAACTGACTGACAAAGCGGCACCTATCATCACTGAGATGGAAGCCGTCATCAGTAAAACACGTGGGGAAATTCTGTCCGGTATTTCGCCTGCGGAGCTGGAACAACTTATCGGAATGATTGCTCGTCTTGAGCAAAACATTAACGAGTTGCAAACCCGCGACTAACGTCATCAAAAGCCTTGCTTCGCAAGGCTTTATTTTCCTGATACACCACCACTCGATTTCGACCCGTCTCTTTTGCTTCATACATCGCCTTATCCGCACGCTCTACACACTCCTCAGCGGTAACCGGTAACGTGGTTGCGGTATAAATGCCCATACTGATGGTGACCGATTCCGGCAGCATTCCTTCCGTTGTGATCCGATCAAAGCTACTTAAGCTGACGCGAATGCGCTCTGCCACAAGAAAGGCAGCCTCGGAATGTGTGTTACTCAGCAACAACACAAACTCTTCTCCCCCAATGCGTGCGGTAATATCTTGCGGACGCACTGAATCCATCAACAAATTGGCGACGAACTGCAGCACTCTATCGCCTTGCAAATGACCATAGTTGTCGTTAATCCGTTTGAAATAGTCGAGATCGCAAACAATAACGGACACCGGATGAGTGGTCGTTATCTTACCGAGCGCTTGATTCAGGCTCTCGTAAAAGTAACTGCGATTGTAGAGACGCGTCAGTGCATCGCGAATTGAATTCTGATAAGACTGCTGGTATTTGAGGTGGGAATTTCGATAAAGACTGAAGACATCATGCAGTAGGGTTAAAATGATCAACAATGATGCTGTTGTTTCAAACAGACGCGCACTATACCAGACGGAACCACCAATGAATTGGACGGGCAATAAGGTGATTAATATAATCACGTAGCAAGTACATAAGAACGTCCCACTCGCCCAGAATAGATTGCGCAATCGGGTAATGATTAGCATCGTCGTGAGCGCAATAAGCCATAATATAATTAGCGTCACATGAATTGTCTGCTTCCATAACGTTGTGAACTGTCGGGTTTTATTGTTGATAAGATCCAGCGGGAACAGCTCGCTATGACCTGAATAAAACCATGCCACACTCACCATTGTCAGCGTAAAAACCAATAAACCTGCAAAGATCACGTGACGCATCAGGCGCGTTAGGGGGTAATGCCGGAAAATAAACAGCACGGCGGCTAGCGTAAACAAAACGGCCATCATGACGTTGCGGATCATGAAGAAAATCATCGCACCGCTATAATTGACGTGAGATATACCCGGTTGCATCAGCCAGACGGGAAAACACTTCAAAGTACCAAGCAGCAGAACGGTTGAGCCTGTAAAGGCGAACGCGATAGCGAGATGATAAATGCGCTTTTTGTCACACCAGTATTTCATCACCATAAAACAGGCAATGAATAAATGAAAAACCGCCAGGAAACTTGTTAATAGCGGAAAGAGTAACGGCGAAAAGGCGGGGGCGAAGTTCAGCAGTTTTATGGAAAGAACGTGTAATGCCACAAAGAAAAACAAACAGAAAAAGGTAAAGGCAACACATCTGTTTCCCAGCCGTCGACTTATCGTAATCATAGGTGTTCTTAAGTGAGAAAAATCGGTTTAAAGCAGAAAGAGTAAAAAGAGAGACTATCGATTTTCGACGGAATTACTTTGCGCTGGAACAATATAAAAGGAGGTGCATAAATTAAACATTTAACATGCTTAATATTATGTAACGAATGAATAATGAATATTAGAGAATGTGGCCCGAAGACCACATTCTATTGTTATTATCGCGGAGAAACAGTTACCTGGCCGCCATTGCTTGCCAGCACAACACGCTGGCCGTTGGCAAACTGAGTTTTACCTTGTTTCTGAACCACCATAATGGTGTTGCCGTCATCTTTACGGATTTCGAGTTCAACACCCTGCGTTTTGTTCATTGAGCCCTGAACGCCCTGGCCTGCGACGCCACCCGCAACGGCACCCGCAGCGGTTGCCAGTGAGCGTCCGGTACCGCCACCGACGGTGTTACCGAGGAATCCACCCAGCACAGCACCACCGATTGCGCCAATAACGTTATTGTCATCGCCACCCTGAATCTGAACCGGGCGAACGTTTACAACAGTACCGTAAGTCACGTTTTGAACTTGTTTTGCTTCAGAAGCGGTATAAACATCGCCAGAAAGCGAGTCGTTGTTTACACAACCTGCAAGAGTTAATCCAATCAGCGAAACGCCCAGTACACGTAAAATCATTTGAATCTCCTGTTCACCCAAAACGCTCAAGTTGAGCATCCGTTATGGCTAAATTATATGGCATTGGGAGCCATAGATCATATCTTTGCACTAACAATAGGAAAATTGTACTTGAATTTGACTTAACGAGACATAAACGAAGCGCGGCCACTGCTCTGCCTCTGACATTGTTAAAAAATATTAACCCGTCGTAGAAATGCCCACCTGTTTATGGTGGAGTGAGGCAATCAGCCCACGCAATTTAAGGAAAGTGCATGAAATCGGGTCGCTATATAGGCGTTATGTCGGGCACGAGCCTGGACGGTGTCGATGTTGTTCTTGCCGCAATTGATGAAAATATGGTGGCGCAGCAGGCCAGCCTGACCTGGCCGATTCCTGTTGCATTAAAAGAAGCGATTCTGAGCATTTGCCAGGGGCAACAACTCACGCTTTCGCAACTGGGGCAGTTGGACGTCAAGCTCGGGGCACTGTTTGGTGATGCAGTCCTGGCGCTCATGCATCAGGAAAATCTGCATCCTCAGGATATCGTGGCGATTGGGTGTCATGGACAAACCGTCTGGCATGAGCCGACAGGGGATGCGCCGCATTCGCTGCAAATCGGCGACAATAATCAGATCGTGGCGAAAACTGGCGTGACCGTCGTGGGGGATTTCCGCCGCCGTGATATTGCGCTGGGTGGGCAGGGCGCGCCTTTAGTTCCGGCTTTTCACGAGGCGTTGCTGGCGCACCCAGTTGAACGCCGTATGGTATTGAATATTGGCGGGATTGCTAATTTATCCATGCTCATTCCGGGCCAACCGGTGCGCGGCTACGATACGGGTCCCGGAAATATGTTAATGGATGCCTGGATCTGGCGTCAGCGCCGTATGGCTTACGATAAAGATGCACAGTGGGCCTGTGAAGGGAAAGTCATTATCCCGCTGCTGCAAACGTTTTTAAGCGATCCCTATTTTGCAGCCCCTGCGCCTAAAAGCACCGGGCGTGAGTATTTCAATTACGGCTGGCTCGAGCGTCAGCTGGCACAATTCCCCGGCCTTGCTGCGCAGGATGTTCAGGCCACGCTGGTTGAACTTACGGCGGTGTCGATTTCTGAACAGGTGTTGTTGAGCGGTGGCTGTGAACGACTGCTTGTCTGCGGTGGTGGAAGCCGAAACCCGCTGGTCATGGCGCGCCTCGCCGGGCTGTTACCCGGGACAGAGGTCACCACGACTGATGAAGCCGGTATCAGCGGGGATGACATGGAAGCGCTGGCGTTTGCCTGGCTCGCATGGCGCACGGTCGCTGGGCTGCCGGGCAATTTACCGTCCGTGACGGGCGCGCGTGAAGCCAGCGTGTTGGGGGCTATTTTTCCGGCAAATCCTCGTCATAATCAGAGTTAACTTAATTTCAGCACGCACCGTTGGCGGTAAAATAGAAAGGAATACAGGAGGGTGAATTCGCCCTCCATAGACCTGGATAGTCTTCGGAACCCGCCCATGAAAAAACTGCTCGTTGCTTTTGCCCCTCTTTTACTGGCCAGTTGTAGCTACTACAACCAGTTTGTTGAACGTATGCACACCGATTCCCTGGAATACCGCTGCGACGAAAAACCGTTGACCGTCAAGCTGAACAATACGCGCCAGGAAGCCAGTTTTGTTTACGACAATACCTTGCTGAATTTAAAACAAGGCATGTCAGCGTCTGGCACGCGTTACACCGATGGAATCTATGTGTTTTGGTCTAAAGGCGACAGCGCCACAGTCTACAAACGTGACCGCGTCGTGCTGAACAACTGCGAGCTTCAAAATCCCAAGCGTTGAGATTTTTCCAGGGGCGGCGCACAATAGCGCCACCTAATTCTCATTTCAGCTAACGCCATGTCCGATAACGATGAATTGCAGCAAATTGCGCATTTGCGCCGTGAGTACACCAAAGGCGGTCTCCGTCGTCAGGATCTTCCCGCGGAGCCTCTGGACCTGTTTGAGCGCTGGCTGAAACAAGCCTGCGAAGCTAAACTGGCCGATCCTACGGCCATGGTGGTGGCAACGGTCGATGAAAACGGTCAACCCTATCAGCGTATCGTCTTGCTTAAACATTACGATGAAAAAGGGCTGGTGTTTTACACCAATCTTGGTAGCCGTAAAGCGCATCATCTTGAGAATAATCCCCGTATCAGCCTGCTCTTCCCGTGGCACATGCTGGAGCGTCAGGTGATGGTGACGGGCAAAGCGGAACGACTCTCTACGCTGGAAGTGCTGAAGTATTTCCACAGTCGTCCGCGCGACAGCCAAATTGGTGCCTGGGTGTCAAAACAGTCGAGCCGCATTTCTGCGCGTGGCGTGCTGGAGAGCAAATTCCTCGAGCTAAAGCAGAAGTTTCAGCAGGGTGAAGTCCCTTTGCCGAGCTTCTGGGGCGGGTTCCGTGTTTCTGTCGAGCAGATGGAGTTCTGGCAGGGCGGTGAACATCGTCTTCATGACCGCTTTTTATACCAGCGCGACAACGCCGCGTGGAAAATCGACCGTCTGGCTCCGTAATCCCCGAAATTTGTTGTGTTAAGCGCTGGCGCTACAGGTGTCAGCGCTTTATTCTATGTATCTTTCGCACCAGGCGAAAAGTCGTGTACCGACAGAGGTGCAGTCGTTTATACATGGAGAATTTGATGGCAAGCAGTAACTTGATAAAACAATTGCAAGAGCGGGGCCTTGTGGCTCAGGTGACGGACGAAGAAGCGTTAGCAGAGCGACTGGCGCAAGGCCCGATCGCGCTCTATTGCGGCTTCGATCCCACCGCTGACAGCTTGCACTTGGGGCATCTTGTTCCATTGTTATGCCTGAAACGCTTCCAGGAGATGGGCCATAAGCCTGTTGCACTGGTAGGTGGCGCAACCGGTCTGATTGGTGACCCAAGCTTTAAAGCCGCCGAGCGTAAACTGAATACGGAAGACACCGTACAGGAGTGGGTGGACAAGATTCGCAAGCAGGTTGCGCCGTTCCTCGACTTCGATTGCGGTGAAAACTCAGCCATTGCCGCGAATAACTATGACTGGTTTGGCAACATGAACGTGTTGACCTTCCTGCGTGACATCGGCAAGCACTTCTCCGTCAATCAGATGATCAACAAAGAAGCGGTCAAGCAGCGTCTGAACCGCGACGATCAGGGCATCTCCTTTACTGAATTCTCCTACAACCTGTTGCAGGGTTATGACTTTGCATGTCTGAACGAACTGCATGGCGTTGCGTTGCAGATCGGCGGCTCCGATCAGTGGGGTAACATTACTTCCGGTATCGACCTGACCCGTCGTCTGCACCAGAACCAGGTCTTCGGTCTGACCGTTCCGCTGATCACTAAAGCGGATGGCACGAAATTTGGTAAAACTGAAGGCGGCGCGGTATGGCTTGATCCTAAGAAAACCAGCCCGTACAAATTCTACCAGTTCTGGATTAACACCGCAGACGCAGACGTTTATCGCTTCCTGAAATTCTTCACCTTCATGGACATTGAAGAGATCAATGCGCTTGAAGAAGAAGATAAAAACAGCGGTAAAGCGCCACGTGCACAGTATGTGCTGGCCGATACTGTCACTCGCCTGGTTCACGGTGAAGAAGGTCTGGCGGCAGCAAAACGCATCACTGCAAGCCTGTTCAACGGAACCCTGAGCGATCTGAGCGAAGCGGATTTTGAACAGTTGGCGCAAGATGGCGTGCCAATGGTTGAGATGGAAAAGGGCGCGGATCTGATGCAGGCGCTGGTGGATTCTGAGTTGCAACCGTCTCGCGGACAGGCGCGTAAAACTATTGCCTCTAATGCCATCACCATTAATGGCGAGAAGCAGGCCGATCCGGAATACACGTTCGTCGATGGCGACCGTCTGTATGGTCGTTATACGCTGCTGCGTCGCGGTAAGAAAAATTACTGCCTAATTTGCTGGAAGTAATTGTCAGGACATAAGGGGCGTGGGAAACCACGCCCCTTTATTTTTAGGGTTGTGATAACAAAAATGAATAATATCCTCGCCATTCAGTCCCACGTTGTTTTTGGACATGCTGGCAATAGCGCCGCGGAATTCCCGATGCGCCGTCTCGGGGCCAACGTCTGGCCACTTAATACCGTACAGTTTTCTAACCATACGCAATATGGCAAATGGACGGGCTGCGTCATGCCGCCAGCGCATTTGACTGACATTGTGCAGGGGATTGCGGATATCGATAAGCTTAAGCGCTGCGACGCCGTACTAAGCGGGTATTTGGGATCTGCGGAGCAGGGTGAGCATATTCTTGGCATCGTACGTCAGGTCAAAGCGGCCAACCCGTCGGCTAAATATTTTTGCGATCCGGTGATGGGGCATCCTGAAAAAGGGTGCATCGTTGCGCCGGGCGTGGCTGAGTTTCATGTTCGTCATGCGCTTCCCGCGAGCGATATTATTGCGCCCAACCTGTTAGAACTCGAGATACTCTGCGAGCATCCCGTCAATACCGTTGAAGAAGCTGTCGCCGCATCACGCGAACTTATCTCCAGGGGACCCGAGATTGTGCTGGTTAAACACCTGGCGCGCGCCGGTTTGAGCCTGGATCGGTTTGAAATGCTGCTGGTGACAAAATATGAGGCTTGGCATATCAGTCGCCCGCTGGTGGATTTTGGACTTCGTCAGCCGGTGGGGGTGGGCGATGTGACCAGCGGTTTGCTGTTGGTGAAACTGCTGCAAGGAGCAGCGCTGCGTGAGGCGCTGGAACACGTCACCGCAGCGGTTTATGAAATCATGATCGCCACGAAAAATATGCAGGAGTATGAATTACAGGTGGTTGCGGCACAGGATCGCATCGCGAAGCCAGAGCATTATTTTAGCGCCACTGAGTTATAAATTTTGACTTGCCGGGTAAGGCACAGGCGTTACCCGGCAGCATGACGAATATTAAATCAATTCAACCCTTCAGCTTTCAGCGCTGCGGCTACCGCAGGACGCTCTGCAACACGCGCCATATAGCTATCAATATGATTCAACCCTTCCATATTGAGCTTCACGGCACGCGCCCAACGCAAGACCGTAAACAGATACGCATCTGCAATGGTAAAGCGCTGGCCGCTGATCCACTGATCATCCTTCAGCGAGTCGTTAATGTATTGCAGCTTTTTCTCAAGCAAAGCGCGTACGGTAGGTTTGTAGTCTTCTGGCGTGTCCGGGCGGAACAACGGCGTGAAGCCTTTGTGCAGTTCAGTGGCGATGTAATTCAGCCATTCCAGCGTCTTATAGCGTGATGCGCTGCCGGTCTGTGCCAGCAACTGGCGATCGGGAACCGTGTCGGCCAGGTACTGCATAATAGCCACACCCTCAGTGAGCAGCGTACCGTCGTCCAGAACAAGAGCCGGAACCTGTCCCTTCGGGTTGATAGCGAAAAAGTCTTCGCCATTCTCCAGACGCTTTTTCATCAGGTCTACGCTATCAAGCGTAAAATCTTTCCCGCTCTCGCGCAGGGTGATATGGCAGGCAAGAGAGCAGGCGCCCGGTTTATAGAACAGTTTCATCGGTAACTCCTTTTTGCTGAGGTTATAATGATGTTAACGCCAGGTAGAATAAAAAAAAAGCCGCTAACGCACAGTTAGCGGCTTCTCTTCAGTCGTTTCCCGATGGCAATTATGCAGTCGCGGTATCCGTTGCTTTAGCAGCCTTGTCGTCGTCCAGCGTCATACGATTCAGCTTCGGTGCAGTCAACAGCATCAGAACAGCAATAACCGCTGTCGCAATACCGATCTGCATGAATACACGACCGTAGACTTCCAGTGAGACCAGAGGGTCAGTTACGTTTTCTGGAACGGCCATCAGGTTCGCAATTTTACCTGCAATAAGTGCAGCACCGGCGGTTGTCAGGAACCAGCTACCCATGATGAAGCCCATCAGACGCTGCGGAACCAGCTGTGCAACCATCGCCAGACCCAGACCAGAAATCATCAGCTCACCAATGGACTGCAGCGCGTAGCTCAGAATCAGCCAGTTCACGGAAACGATACCTGCGTCAGTAGCAAATTTGGTCCCCAGCGGCAGCACGAGGAATGCACCTGAACACAGCACCATGCCGATCGCAAATTTGTGCGGCATTGGCAGACGATCGCCCATTTTGTTGTAGATAGCGGCCAGAATCGGGCTACCAATCATGATCCAGAATGGGTTCAGTGCCTGGAATTGTTCCGGTTCAAACGCGATACTCAGAATTGAGTGCTCAACGTTACGAATCGCGAAGAAGTTCAAAGACGTTGGCATCTGGCTGTAAAGCACGAAGAATACAACCGCCTGAAGCATCAGGATGAAGGCCACAATCATCTTACGACGTGCAGCGCCCTGCATGGCGAATGCTTCTTTAGCAAAGATGCAGATAATACCCAGTGCGACCACGCCCAGTACGGCACGCGCCACGCCCTGGTTATGCAGCAGCCAGGTTGCGATTGTTGCCAGAATGACAACACCGACAATTGTGGCCAGCAGTTTGCCCATGTGAACCGGTTCGAAATCGGGTTTTGAACCGTAGTTTTTCACCCAGCTGCGGCAGAACAGGAAGTTCACTACGGTGATCAGCATACCCACAAAGCTCAGTGCAAACGCCACACTCCAGCCGAATTTAGCCGCGAGCCATGGGGTTGCCAGCATTGAGAAGAATGAACCGATGTTGATGGACATATAGTACATGGTGAATGCACCGTCCAAACGTGGGTCATCTTTGTTGTAGCAGGTAGAGAGCAGGGAAGACGGGTTCGCCTTAAACAGGCCGTTACCGACGGCGATTGTCGCCATACCCATGTAAACCACCGCTGCATCGTGACCAGACCACGCAACCAGGCCATAACCGATGGCCAGAACAATGGCGCCCAGCATGATGACACGTTTGGTGCCGAGGACTTTATCGCCCAACCAGCCGCCAACGGCAACAAGACCGTAGACTAACGCGCTAAAAGAAGAGAACAGTGTGATCGAATCCGCTTCGGACATACCCAGTTGTTTGACCAGGTAGACAGCCATAATCCCTTGCAGGCCGTAAAAACCAAAACGTTCCCATAACTCGATAGAGAAGATGAGATAAAACGCTTTAGGTTGTTTGAAGGCGTTTAAGCTAACGCTTTCATCTGTTGGTTTATTGTTTGCAGTAGACACTTATACCTCTTTTTTTACATCCCATATTAACGGGGGTGTTCACGGCATAATGACCGAAGTTCATTCGCCTTATAGTTATATTGGGAGGGGGAAACGGCGGGTAATGTTCACTATCTTGGCGCGTCTGGCAATACATTTGCAATATTCTGTTACATATAACGATGGCGGCATAATGCAGTGGTCAGGCAAATGTTATTCAGCGTTAAATCTTTCATCATCTGAAATGACGGTTTTTTTCACTACTAAATCCCCGGTCATGATGCGGTAAGGCGATATGTTCTGCTGATAAGCTATCTATCCAGTGATATAGCCCATAATCCGAAAAATGCATGGTTTAATCTTTTGTTAATGAAGGTGTGGGGCCTGTCTGTACAAAGGCTTGGGACGTATTTTTAAACAAAAATTCAACATCGCGTTATCAGGGTGATCGCGATCACAAATGTATAGAAATTTTAGCTCACGAAAAAACAATTAACCTGCATGAGTGTTAATGAGCCGGATCATCGGCAGGTTGCTATGGCGGGACGGCGGATAATTGTTCGAAAAAAGAGGGGAATACGGTTAGGTCTGATCTGAGTGAGAATGCGCAGCCCGCGGATTCAAGCCCGCGTCTTCTCCATCACGAATAGACTTTCTCTTTGTACTCGCACAAATCTTCAATAATACAGCTGCCGCAGCGCGGTTTACGCGCGATACAGGTGTAACGCCCGTGCAGGATCAGCCAGTGGTGGCAGTCGACTTTAAATTCGGCAGGAACCACCTTCAGCAGCTTCTCTTCAACCTGTTCGACGTTCTTCCCCGGCGCAAAATTTGTGCGATTACAAACGCGGAAGATATGGGTATCGACGGCAATTGTCGGCCAGCCAAACGCGGTGTTGAGCACCACGTTCGCGGTTTTACGCCCCACGCCTGGCAGGGCTTCCAGTGCAGCCCTGTCTTCGGGGACTTCCCCTCCGTGCTGTTCCAGTAAGATACGACACGTCTTGATGACGTTCTCCGCCTTGCTGTTAAACAGGCCAATGGTTTTGATATAGGACTTCACGCCCTCGACGCCCAGTTCAAGAATGGCCTGTGGCGTGTTAGCAACAGGATAAAGCTTCGCTGTCGCTTTGTTCACGCTGACGTCGGTCGCCTGCGCGGAAAGAAGGACTGAAATCAGCAGCTCGAAAGGCGAGTTGAAGTTCAGCTCTGTCGTCGGATGAGGATTCTCATTGCGCAGGCGCGTCAAAATCGTGAGGCGTTTCTCTTTATTCATGACGCTTTCTCTGGCATCCCTTCCTGCACGCTACGTTCAGCGGCGCGGCGTTTACGTTTTTCATCGATCAGATATTTTAACGCCAGCATCATACCAAGGCCAATAAAGGCGCCAGGCGGAAGCATCGCTAACAAGAACGGGGTGTCGGTATGGAACACTTCGATACGCAGTGATTTTGCCCAGCCGCCCAACAGCGCGTCCGCGCCATCAAACAGCGTTCCGTTACCCAGAATTTCACGCATCGATCCGAGGACGAACATCGCACAGGTCGCGCCCATACCAATCGCAAAACCATCGAGAGCAGAGATCAGCGGATCGTTTTTGACTGCGAAGGCTTCGGCACGGCCCACGACGATACAGTTGGTCACGATGAGCGGGATAAAAATCCCCAGCGACTGGTACAGGCCAAAGGCGTAGGCGTTAATCAGCATCTGCACGATGCTGACGACTGACGCGATGATCATGACGTAAATCGGGATACGAATTTCCGACGGTGTCCAACGACGCAACGCCGATATTGATAAGTTGGTGAGCGTCAGCACCAACGTCGTCGCAAGGCCCAGCCCAAGGGCATTGGTGGCGGTGGACGTCACGGCCAGCAGCGGGCACATTCCCAGTAGCTGGACCAGCGCGGAGTTATTCTTCCACAGACCCTGGACGATAACGTCTTTAACCTGGCTCATTGTTATTCCTCACATGCTGGAAGCTGATTGAGTTGCGACGGGAGCGTCTCGGCATATAGCCCGGCACGTTTCACGGCGTTCACGACTGCACGTGGCGTGATCGTGGCACCGGTAAACTGATCAAATTCACCGCCGTCTTTTTTCACCGCAAAGGCTGCGTCATTTTCGCCGTGAATCATTTTCCCGGCAAAATGCAAAATCCAGTCACTTAAACGCACTTCGATTTTATCACCCAGGCCCGGCGTTTCGTGATGCTCTGTCACGCGCGTACCCAGCACCGTACCAGAAAAATCAGTGCCAACCAGCAGCTGAATTGCACCGGAATAGCCGTCTGGGGCAGTGGTTTCCATCACCGCGCCTACGGCTTTATCACCTTTACGGGCGATAAATACGCGATGGTTACCCTTGCCCAACTGCGGAGCCTGAACGACAAAACAGCTTTCCTGCAAATTATTGTCATAGAAATCAGAGGGAATGACCTGATCGAATAACGCTTTTTGCTGCTTCGCGGCCTGTTCGTCAATGGTGGTTTTAGTCAATTCGTTAACCAGCGCAGTCAATCCGGTCAGCACTGCCGCGAAAATGGCCAGCGTCATGCCGTGTTTTTGCATAGTCTTCAGCATGGCAATTCCTTAGCGGTGGCCGTACACACGAGGACGCGTGTAGTAATCGATTAACGGCACGGTGATGTTGGCCAGCAAAACAGCAAACGCAACGCCATCCGGATACCCTCCGAAACTGCGAATCAACCAGACCAGCAAGCCCGCCAGCATGCCAAAGATAAGACGCCCACGGTTAGTGGTGGAGGCGGTAACAGGGTCGGTCAAAATGAAGAATGCGCCCAGCATCGTCGCACCAGATAGCAGATGAATCTGCGGGCTTGCCATTGATTCAGGCGAAAAAAGCCAACCCAGCGTTGAGCAGAACGCCAGCGTCACCAGGAAGCTCACCGGAATATGCCAGCGAATCGCTTTGTTCCACAGGAGGAATACCCCGCCGAGCAGATACGCCAGGTTAACCCACTGCCAGCCAGCCCCTGCCAAAACCCCGCTATAGATAGGATATTGCATGATCTGATTGACGCTGTGGCCGGCATGCAACGACGTTTTAAAGGTGTCGAGCGGCGTGGCCTGGCTGATACCGTCTACGCCCATTCGCAGCGTGGCCATGTCCCCCCCCGTGGCGGTGTGCCCGGTGAAAATAACATGTAGCGCATCCATCAAACCAGGCACGGTCGCGGCAATCTCCTGCGGTGGTAACCAACTGGTCATCTGCACAGGGAAAGAGATAAGTAGCACCACATACCCGATCATGGCCGGGTTGAACGGGTTATGCCCAAGGCCACCGTAAAGCTGCTTCGCAATGATGACGGCAAATACTGTGCCCAGAACCACCATCCACCACGGTGCGAAGGGCGGAATACTGATCGCCAGCAACAGGCCCGTCAGCAATGCGGAGTTGTCCGCAAGAATGCGCGAGACCGGCATTTTGCGCAGCTTCAGAACAAGCGCTTCCGCCCCGAGCGCACTGACACAACCGAGGATAATTTGAAACAGTGTCCCCCAGCCAAAAAACCAGAACTGAACGGCAATGCCTGGCAATGCGGCCAGGCAGACCAGCATCATGATGCGTGATGTCTGGCGCTGGTTATGGGTGTAAGGGGAGCTTGCGATTCTGAAAACCATTTAATCCTCGTTTACTGCCTGCTGTGCGGCTTTCTTAGCCTGAACGCGTGCAATCGCGGCGGCGACTGCGGCTTTGCGTGGGTCGTCATTTGCTGCGGGTTCCGCTTCTTGTGCCGCAGCTTTGCGCGCTTTAGCACGTGCGATAGCCGCTTCAACTGCGGCTTTGCGCGGATCGACAGGCGCGTCTTTCACGGCTGACTCTTCTGATGCGCCAGCTTTACGTGCTTTAGCACGTGCAATAGCCGCTTCAACCGCGGCTTTGCGCGGATCGACAGGCGCGTCTTTCACGGCTGACTCTTCTGATGCGCCAGCTTTACGTGCTTTAGCACGTGCGATAGCCGCTTCAACTGCGGCTTTGCGCGGATCGACAGGCGTCTCTTTCACGTCTGATTCTTCTGGTGCGCCAGCTTTGCGTGCTTTAGCACGTGCGATAGCCGCTTCAACCGCAGCTTTACGCGGATCGACATCTGTATCCGTTGCTAAAGTTTGTGCTTTTTCTGCCTGATGCGCTCGCGCCTGTGCTTTACGTGCTTCACGCGCGGCAATCACTTCACGGTTGTCAGGCTTTTCACCGGCAGGAATAACGACAACCTCTGCGGCGGTCGCTTTTTTCTCACGAACACGCGCCAGTGCGGCGTTAATCGCTTCCTGATCTTTCTCGGCAGGCTGAACGGCCGCTTTCTTGTGACGTTCCTGACGGGCGATTTTGTCGCGTTCAAGACGTGCCTGGCGCGCTTCAAAGCGGGCTTTTGCTTCGGCTGCGCGTTTATCTTCCAGCGAAATGGCGTAGATCTCGGCCTTTTCCTGACGGAAGTATTGCACCAGCGGAATGTTGCTCGGACACACCCAGGCGCAAGCGCCACACTCGATGCAGTCGGCCAGGTTGTGGGCCTTCGCTTTATCGTGGAGCTGACCTTTGCTGAACCAGTACAACTGCTGCGGCAGTAAATCCGCCGGGCAGGCATCTGCGCACGCGCTACAACGAATACAGCCTTTCTCTTCCTGCTCTTCGCCCATCTCGCTGGCCGATGGAGCCAGCAGACAGTTGGTGATTTTAACCACCGGAACGTCCAGCCAGGGCAGGGTAAAGCCCATCAGCGGACCGCCCATAATGACCATTTGCTCGCTGCCTGGAGAGAATCCTGCGTGTTCCAGCAGATGGCGAACCGGTGTGCCCAGGCGCGCCCAGACGTTACCGGGCTGAGAAACTGCTTCACCGGTGAGCGTCACCACGCGTTCGGTTAGAGGTTCACCGTCGATAATCGCGCGTTTTACCGCATACGCCGTCCCGACGTTTTGCATCAGCACGCCAATATCGGAGGAGCGTCCGCCATGCGGAACCTGTTTTCCGGTCAAGATTTGTGTGAGCTGTTTCGCACCGCCCGACGGGTATTTGGTTGGAATGACGCGCAGGCCAATATCGTGACTGCCTGCCAGCACCGCACGGAGCATGGAAATGGCTTGCGGTTTGTTATCTTCAATACCGATCAACACTTCGCGGGGTTGCAAAATATGCGCAAGAATGCGGATGCCTTCTACGACCTGTGCCGCGCAATCCTGCATCAGACGGTCATCGGCGGTAATATAAGGCTCACATTCTGCGGCATTGATGATTAGCGTCTGGATCTTGTCGCCACCGCCGCGCAGCTTTGTTCCGGTCGGGAAGCCTGCGCCGCCCAGGCCTGCTACGCCAAACTGATGGATACGTTCAATCAACGCATCGCGGCTTTGCGCGCGATAATCATTCCAGCCTTCACGTTCAATCCAACGGTCTTCGCCGTCAGGCTCAATCATGACGCTCAATTCCGCTAGCGCAGAAGGATGAGCCACCGTATGGGGCGCGATCGCCACCACCGTTCCGGATGTTGGGGCGTGAACCGGGAGCATGCGTCCGCGACCAAAGGTAAGCTGTTGGCCACGCAGAACGGTATCGCCCACGTTGACGCACAGTTCTCCCTCAGCGCCGATGTGCTGTTTTAGCGGCATGATAAAACGGTTTGCCAGCGGAATCTGGCGCAGCGGTGCGCCGCTGGACTGGGATTTCATCTCTGGCGGATGAATGCCGCCATCAAAATCCCAAATCTTCTCTTTTCTGAAAGCAGAAAATAACTTAAGCATGGTGTTCCACAGGAATTATTCGAACTGGAATGGTTTGAAGATCCCACTTCCAGCTTTCGGTAGTCGTTTCGACCGGACGCAGGTCAATACATTGCGTCGGGCAGGGGGCAACGCAGAGGTTGCAGCCCGTACACAAATCCGCCATGACGGTGTGCATAGCGCGCGTTGCGCCGACGATTGCATCAACAGGGCATGCCTGGATGCACTTCGTGCAGCCAATACAGTTGGCTTCGTCAATAACGGCCAGCAGGCGTGCTGGCTCTTGTGCGCTTTCATCGCCATCGACAGGCTGAGGGTCAACGTTAAGCAGCGTGGCTATTTTCAGCATCACGGCTTCGCCACCCGGCGCACAACGGTTAATTTTTTCACCCTGACTGCCCACTGCCTCAGCGTAGGGGCGACAGCCCGGGTAACCGCATTGCCCACACTGGCTTTGCGGTAACAGTTCATCGATTTTCTCGACGACCGGATCACCCTCGACCGCAAAGCGGCGCGAGGCGTAACCCAAAATGATGCCAAAAAATAGCCCCAGAATGCTGATGGCGATGACGGCAATCCAGATAGCGTTCATTACAACTTCACCAAACCACTAAAGCCCATAAAGGCCAAAGACATCAAACCGGCAGTCACGAGTGCGATAGCGTTACCTTTAAAGGGGGCCGGAATATCGGCGGCAGCCATTCGTTCGCGAATGGAGGCAAACAGCACCATCACCAGGGAAAACCCAACCGCGGCGGAAAAACCGTACAACGCGGATTGCAGGAAATTATGCCCGAGGTTGATGTTTAGCAGCGCAACGCCGAGAACGGCGCAGTTGGTGGTGATCAGCGGCAAGAAGATACCGAGCAGACGGTACAGCGCAGGGCTGGTTTTACGGACCACCATTTCGGTAAATTGCACCACAAAGGCGATAACCAGAATAAACGCGAGCGTTCTCAGATAGATCAAACCCAGCGGGATCAATATCCAGGTATCAATCCACCAGGCGCAAATAGAGGCCAGCGTCATCACAAAGGTGGTTGCCAGGCCCATTCCCATAGCGGTTTCCAGTTTTTTGGAAACCCCCATAAACGGACACAGGCCAAGGAACTTCACCAGCACGAAGTTGTTAACCAGCACCGTTCCGACGAAGAGCAGTAAGTAATCTGTCATTATTCAGCCTGAAATAAAAAAGCCGCCTATTATCGGATAAACCACACCAGGCGACAACAGGATAACTGTAAGGTTATTACGGATTCACAAAGGTCTTCTTCACACGAGCAGAGCGCCTGAAGTAAGGGGCAAACAGTGAGGCCGCCAGCAGCGGAAATAGCAATTGGCGCACCGCTAATCCATCTGAAACAGGCGAAAAGGCAAAGGCTTTTAACGCCAGCAGCACGGAAATCAGTAGCCAGATAATATAGTGTTTAGGTACTTTCTGACGTCGCTTAAAGAAAGCAATGGTAAGCCAGAGGGTGTAGTACCACATCGCTATCGCAAAGCCGAAAGAAATAAACCACATGGCGATATTCATTGTGCTTTGTGAGGTTAAATTCTTGAGTGCGTAGGGTGTAACGAGCGCGGTGGAATAAAGCAGCAACGCCAGCGAGGCGCTTAATAATGCAACCAGCAACCAGGCAAGCGGAGCGAATAACCAGCCTCCGATTTTCTCTCCAGGCAATGTGGCCATGTTATCTCCCAAAATTCTGCGCGAAATGAAACCCTGCAAATTTGCCGGGGCGTGAGTATATAACATTTCGCGCGGATGGGTATCTTCTTAGAGCACGTAGCGCCAAACGGTTTTCGGAACCTCACCGACATTGAACAGGCGTCCGCCAGAAACCAGCTCTGCGCGACGGTGATCGGCTGCACGGTACATATTGATGATTTCCTGATTGTCGGTCAGCGTATAGTTCAAATGATCAAACAGTTTTTCCAGGCTCTCGAGAGAACTGATTTTGCGAAATTTTAATAAATAGTCCTGAACTGTCATATTAATAAGTTTCCATTTTAAAGTAAGTCGTACCGCATACCTGTAGGGTAATTCGCACGAATAATAAACGGATAAAGAAAGGCGTAAATGGCCCATTTAAAGGTTAAGGCTAAATTAGGAGTTTTCTTTGGAGAAAACAGGCGTCGGACGACACCTGGAAAAGAAGGTTAACCCTGATTAACATCTCAGGCAATATGCCACTGACAACATGTGTCACTCTTTTGGCGGGGAAGGTTACTTCGCCTGCGAGGCTGCAACCGGCTCAGGCGGCTGATAGTTATCAATATGACTCGCTACGCCGAGAAGAACGACGGAAACACCCAGGACAACCCATCCTGCTAACTCAATGATTCGATTGATTATTGATGCCATGATTCGAATTTGTAATTTATCCATAAATACAGAGCGTGAATGTTACAGCGTGACTTTCTGCATCGCAAGTATTTTGAAGACGCTTTACCTCCAGCAATTCAGTGAGTTATCTGAATATCTCCGGCTCAAGTGTGGAAACATGCTATTTTTGTTTATGTAATCCATTACAAAATGATTGTGACGCCATTGTTGATAGTGTGAAAATGCGCGTATGACAAGACAAGAGGCAACGACATGAGTGACAAAATTCGCGTTGGATTAATTGGTTACGGATACGCCAGTAAGACCTTTCATGCGCCGCTGATTGCGGGTACGCCCGGGATGGAACTGGCGGTGGTATCAAGCAGCGATGCGTCAAAAGTGCATGCGGACTGGCCAACCGTCGCCGTAGTTTCTGAACCCAAAAAACTTTTTGACGATCCCAACATCGACTTGATTGTTATTCCTACCCCAAATGATACCCACTTCCCGCTCGCGAAAGCGGCGCTCGAAGCGGGGAAGCATGTGGTTGTCGATAAACCGTTCACCGTCACGTTGTCACAGGCGCGTGAGCTGGATGCGCTGGCTAAAAGCCTGGGGCGCTTGCTGTCCGTTTTCCATAACCGCCGCTGGGACAGTGATTTCCTCACGGTCAAAGCGCTGATCGGCGAAGGAACATTGGGCGAGGTGGCTTACTTCGAATCCCACTTTGACCGTTTCCGTCCTCAGGTGCGTAACCGCTGGCGCGAGCAGGCCGGTCCGGGCAGTGGAATTTGGTACGATTTGGCTCCACATCTGCTTGACCAGGCGGTAAACCTGTTCGGTTTGCCGGTCAGTATGACGGTCGATCTGGCGCAACTGCGACCAGGCGCACAGGCCACGGACTATTTCCACGCCATTCTGAGCTATCCGCAGCGTCGCGTGGTGCTTCACGGCACCATGCTGGCAGCAGCTGAGTCTGCGCGCTATATCGTTCACGGCACGCGTGGCAGTTACGTTAAGTTTGGTTTAGATCCGCAGGAAGACCGTCTCAAAAACGGCGAGCGTTTGCCGCAGGAAGACTGGGGATATGACATGCGTGACGGTGTGCTGACGCGCGTTGAGGGGGAAGAGCAGGTACAGGAAACCTGGCTGACGCTACCGGGCAACTATCCGGCCTATTATGCGGGTATCCGCGATGCGCTTAACGGCACGGGCGAAAACCCGGTGCCAGCCAGTCAGGCCATCCAGATTATGGAGCTGATTGAGCTGGGTATTGAATCCGCAAAACATCGCTCGACGCTCTGCCTGGCATAAAAAAGAAGGCCGACGTAATGCCGGCCTTTTTAAATCACCCTGCGACTAATTCGCGCAGCGCTTGTTTTTCCGATGGCGTTAAGAACGCAATTTCCAGCCCGTTAATCTGCGCCTGACGGATCTGTTCACGGCTCAGACCCGCCTGTGGTGCTGCAACATTGTACTCGTGAATAATATCGACACCCTGTACCGCTGGATCGTCGGTGTTCAGCGTTGCCAGAACACCATGTTCAAGGAACGTTTTTAGCGGATGCTGCGCCAGAGAAGCGACGGTGCTGGTCTGGATATTGGACGTCAGGCAGGATTCGATGCCGATACGTTGTTCCGCCAGGAAATCCATCAATGCGCGATCTTCAATGGCTTTCACGCCGTGGCCGATGCGCTCTGCGCCCAGCTCGCGAATAGCCTGCCAGATGCTTTCCGGGCCCGCCGCTTCCCCGGCATGAACCGTAATATGCCAGCCTGCGTCGCGTGCACGGTTGAAGTGAGAGAGGAACAGACTGCCCGGGAAGCCCAGCTCATCGCCCGCCAGATCGATAGCCGTAATATGGTCACGATGGGCCAGCAAACCCTCCAGCTCCTGCAGGCATGCCGACTCGCCGAAGGTACGGCTCATAATCCCGATTAAACGCGCCTGAACGTTAAAGGCCTTGCAGCCTTCGCGAACGCCTTCGATCACTGCTTCGACAACACCTTCAACCGGCAGGTTATGGGTCATGGCCATATAGCCTGGGGAAAAACGTAATTCGACGTAATGCAGGCCGTTACGCGCGGCGTCTTCGATATTCTCAAACGCCACACGGCGACAGGCATCCAGAGACGCCAGCACTTTCACACCCCAGTCGAGTTTACTCAGAAAGCTCACGAGGTCCGGTTCGTTAGCGGTCACCTGTACATGGGGAATTAATGACTCAAGAGTTGCTGCGGGAAGTGACAAATTAAACTGGCGGCCAAGGTCGAGAATAGTCTGGGCGCGAATGTTGCCGTCAAGATGGCGGTGAATGTCCGTTAAAGGTAGGCGTGTATCGATCATGGTCGCACTCTTTTTCTGGTTAAAGTGCGGCTCATTATAAAAACAAAACGGGGTAAAAAGCTATTTGCGCAACGGAATATTCTATTGCGCAATGTGATTACAGCAGGGTGTTGATTCCGGCAATGAGTCGTTGGACGCCTTGCTCAAGCTTGCTGCGCGGGCAACCCGCATTCAGGCGCACAAAGCCGTTTCCGTCTGCGCCGTAAGTGAATCCGGGCATGATGGCGACTTTTTGCTGCTCGATCAGCACTTTTTGCAGCGCGTTGTCATCAATGTTCAAAGGACGAAGATCGATCCACGCCAGATAGGTAGCTTCTGGCGACTGCCAGTGAAGATTCGGAAAAGTGCTGTTTAATTTTTCAGCGATGTAGCTAAGATTGCCTTCCAGATAGTCTCGCAGCGCATCCAGCCACGGCTCGCCTTGCTGATACGCCGCGATATGTGCCGTCAGTGCCAGAACAGAAGGGGAAGAGAGTCCATCGCGCCCTTTCAATGCACTCAGATAGGCGTTACGGCTTTCGTCATCACCAATCAGGCCATACGCGCCGGTCAGCGCCGGAATATTAAAACTTTTCGACGCCGAGGTCAGGAGCGCCCATTTGTTGCGCGCCACTTCATTCCACGGCGTATGACGATGATTTTCCCAGACCATATCCATGTGAATTTCATCGCTGATGACCGCAACGTCATAGCGTTCACACAGTTCAGCCATCGTCTGAAGCTCGTCGCGCGTCCAGACTTTACCGGTCGGATTTTGCGGACTGCAAAGCAGTAAGATTGTGTTTGAAGGCTGAGAGAGCGCCGCTTCGAGTTTGGCCATATCGCATTGCCAGCCTGAAGCCTGTTTTTCCATCGCCACGGGCACCACATGACGCTCATTGCCTTCAATAGCCTTGTAAAAGGCATCATAAGCGGGCGTGTGAACCACGATTCCTTCACCGGGTGTTGACCAGAGGCGGATCAGTTCGGAAACCATGTAGATAACAGACGGCCCATACACCATCGTGTTGGTATCGATGCGACTGTTAAAGCGTTGCTGGAACCAGTGCGCGACGGCGGCCAGAAATTCGTCATTTTTCCAGCGGCTGTAACCTAATACGCCGTGGTTGATGCGCTGGTGCAATGCCTCGGTGATGCAGGGCGCGGTGGCGAAATCCATATCGGAGATGGTAAACGGCAGCAGGTCGGCAGCACCAAAACGGTCGGCCACATAATCCCATTGCGTACACCAGGTGCCGTGCCGATCGACCACCGTTGAAAAATCAAACATATTTGTGCGTCCTTTAAGTAAAACCCCCCTTCAGCGAAGGGGGCGAGACGTCAGGCTTCTACCGTTCTCATCAGGGTTGATAGCTCATCTTTAACCGATTGCACCTGCGGGCCAATGACCACCTGCAGATTATGCTGATTGAGCTGGACCACGCCGATGGCGCGATTCGCTTTCAGCGCGTTGGTATCGACTTTCGACATATCGCTAACCGACAGACGTAAACGGGTGATGCAGTTATCCAGCGAGGTAATATTATCCGCGCCACCGAGTGCCGCCAGAATAGCTGGGGTGTTATAGCCTGATTTCCCGATCGTGCCCGCAACAGCCGTTTCAACGCTGCTGGCGGTATCCGTATCTCGGCCCGGCGTTTTTAGGTTAAAGCGCGTGATAGCGAAGCGGAAAATCCCGTAATACACCGCGAACCAGATGGCCGCGACGACCGGCACCAGATACCACTTGGTTGACAGGCCATGCAGAATGCCGAACACCACGAAATCGATCACGTTGCCATCGGTATTGCCGATGGTGACGCCCAGAACCGCCATCACGGTAAAGCCCAGGCCCGTCAGCACGGCGTGGATGAGATACAGAACCGGGGCGACGAACAAGAACAGGAACTCGATCGGCTCTGTCGTTCCGCCGACGACGCACGCAATCACGCCAGAGATCAGTAGGCCTTTAATTTTATGACGATTCTCAGGACGCGCACAGTGGTACATCGCCAGCGCTGCACCCGGTAAACCCCCCAGGAACGCCGGCATTTTACCCTGTGACAGGAAGCGCGTTGCACTCTCGGAGAAACCATGCGTGGTTGGGCAGCTTAGCTGCGCCTGGAAGATGGTCAGCGCGCCGCTCACATCGTGGCCGCAAACGTCCATTGTGCCGCCAGCTTCGGTAAAGCGGATCAGCGCCACCAGAATATGCTGCAAACCAAACGGCAGCAGCAGGCGTTCACCGGTACCGAAAATCATCGGCCCAAAATCGCCCGCGCTATTAATGATATGACCAATACCGGTGATGCCCATGGCAAAGACCGGCCAGACCAGCGGGATCACCAGACCAAACAGACCCATCACCACCGTGGTAATGATCGGCACAAAACGGGTGCCACCAAAGAAGGCGAGCGCATCCGGCAGACGAATATTATGAAAACGCTCGTGCAGCATCCAGATAATCACCCCGGCGATAACCGCGCCGAGAATCCCGGTGTCGATCGACTGAATGCCAATCACGTTCTGGATGTTGTTGGCTTTAAGAATCGCCGCATCAGTGGTCGGCAGAATCCCCTTCGCCGTTAACCAGAAGTTCACCGCCAGATTCATGACGGCATAACCGACAAAACCGGCAAATGCCGCGACGCCTTTGTTCTCACGCGCCAGACCCAGCGGGATAGCGATACAGAACATCACGGGCAGGAAGCTAAACGCGAAGGAGCCAACTTTGCTCATCCAGACAAAGATAGCCTGAAGCACCGAGTTGCCCAGGAACGGAATCAGCGTCACGACATCGTGGCTACTCAGTGAACTGCCGATTCCCAGCATGATCCCGCAAAAAGAGAGGAGCGCCACGGGTAACATAAAGGTTTTACCCAGTTGCTGGAAAAACTCCCACAGCGATATTTTTTGTGCTGCTTTCGCCGTCATAAAACGACTCCTTTATTGTTAAAATAAATGTTACGTCTGCATTGCAGCGAAAGATAAAACGTTTTACCAAAGTTTAGTGCGCTCTGAATCACATTCTCATGCTTTAATCCGCAGTATAAAGATAACGTATTGATAAAACGTTTTACCGGTCTGAACATCAGGGAGCTACGCGTTCACATGTCTGTTGCGAAAAAAATCACCATTAATGACGTTGCGCTGGCGGCGGGGGTATCGGTCAGCACCGTGTCGCTTGTCTTGAGTGGAAAGGGGCGAATTTCTGCCGCCACGGGCCAGCGCGTCAATGATGCGGTTGAGCAACTCGGGTTTGTGCGTAACCGTCAGGCGGCATCGCTGCGTGGGGGGCAAAGTGGTGTGATCGGCCTGATTGTCCGTGACCTGACGTCCCCTTTTTATGCCGAACTGACCGCGGGGCTGACCGAAGCGCTGGAGGCGCAAGGGCGGATGGTTTTTCTAATGCACGGGGGGCGCGAGCCGGAACAACTCCTGTCTCGTCTTGAGATGCTGCTGACACAAGGTGTGGACGGCGTGATTATCGCCGGTGCTTCTGGCGCGGGGAGCGAACTTTGCACGCGCGCCGCCGACAAAGGCATTCCGCTGGTGTTTGCTTCACGTGCCAGCTATCTCGATGAAGCCGATACGCTGCGTCCCGATAATATGCAGGCGGCGCAAATGCTGACCGAACATCTTATTCGTCGCGGTCATCAGCGCATTGCATGGCTAGGCGGTAAAAGTTCTTCGCTGACCCGCGCCGAGCGCGTCGGGGGGTACTGCGCCACGCTGATTAAATACGGTTTGCCTTTCCACAGCGAATGGGTTGTTGAATGCGAGTCCAGTCAAAAGAAAGCGGCGGAAGCGATGGGCGCATTACTCAGCAGCAACCCAACCATCAGCGCGGTCATTTGTTATAACGACATTATTGCGATGGGGGCATGGTTCGGATTGATTCGTGCGGGCCGTCAGACGGGTGAGGGCGGTGTTGAGGCGTTCTTCGACCATCAGGTGGCGCTGGGGGCATTTGCAGACGTGGGAGAAAATGCGCTGGATGATTTACCGATCGTCTGGGCGACGACCCCAGCACGTGAGATGGGCTATACGCTGGCGGATCGCATCATGCAGCGAATTGATAAATCGGAAGTGCAGGCAGGTCATCAGATTGTGTCGGCGCGGCTGGTCACAGTGAAATAGCGGGATGTTTCTGAGCGAAGAGTGTTTCGGGCAAATAAAAAGCCCCTCAACAGAGGGGCTTTAACATTACTGCTGCGGTACGGCAGGCATTGCGGGGGCTGCCGGTTCGGCTGGTTCAGCCTGGCCCGGTAAGCCGAGGGTCGGCATACCGAACATGCCGACAAAATCTTCCAGCGGCATTTTTTGACCGTTGAGTGTGACCTGGCCATTGGCATACTGCAGGCTGGTCCCAATCACGTTGTCCTCAAGCGTGGTGATACGGAACATCTGGCCCATGGCCGCCATGCCTTTCACCTGCTGGCTCGCCAGTTTCGCGGCATCGGCTTCGTTATATCCTTCCAGCTTCGCAATCTGCGTCATGAACTCAGTCGCCATATCCACAGGAATGGTCAGCTTGCTTTCAAGCGATTTCACGCTGCGATCCACTTCCTGCGCCAGCGTTTGAGGCTCGCCAGTTGCGGTCGCTGGATCTTTCAGGAACAACGACAGGTTGAAGTTGGTTTCGCCTTTGCTGTTTTTCCAGCTCAGCGGCGCAATCGTAATAACCGGTTCGCCTTTTAACAGGATTGGCAGATTACTGACCAGTGCATCCATCGCTTTCTGCTGATACAGCTCAGGATTGTTGGTCATCAGCTCTTTATCCGCGAGCAACGCCTGGCTCTGCGCGCGATACTGCTGGCTAAACTGATGCCACGCCCGGCCATCGATATTACCCACTTTCGCGGTCAGTTTGCCGGAACCCAGATCCTGCCCCTGCACCTTCAGGCTTTTCAGGGTGTAATCCAGCTGGCTGTCGATATTCTTGCCATCTTTAGAAATCTCAGATTTGCCGTTGAGATCCATCTCTTCCAGCACGGCCATCTCTTTCCCTTCAACGCCGATTGCCAGCTTGCCGAGGGAGATTTTCTGATCGCCAATCCGCTCATCAAAGCTGGTGAGGCGGCTATTACCGTCAGTTTTCAGGTTATTAAAGGTCAGTTGAACCTTCTGGCCGTATTCATTCACCGCGTTAACCAGTCCGCTTTCTGCGCTACCGGTCAGTGAGAATTCGTTACCTTCGCGATCGGCATCAAGCTGGAAATTACCGCCACTGAAGGCCACTTTCTCATCGCCTTTTTCGTAGTTCAGGGCTTTAAGGGCAATATCAGAGCGAGTATCACCGGCATAGCTAATGCGCGTATCAATCACAAACGGTGGTTCGTTCTTCGCCAGATCGAACAGCGGCTTAGATGCTTCGTTGTTCACCAGCGTGGTTTTCACCGACGCCATGGAAGGGATCAGGTTGAAATGCTTCAGCTGCGCAAACGGGAACGGACCGTGATCGATAACTTCATCCAGCACAACGCTTTGTCCGGCTTTCAGCCAGGTATTTTCTGTCCCGGCGACCGGCTTCACGACCAACTGCATATGGCTGGTAAACACGCCGCGTTGATAATCCTGATAGCTCAGTTCCAGCCCGGCTTCCGGCGCGGTGCGTTTCATTTCGCTGTTGGCCTGCGCCACCATCTCTGCCAGACGGCTTTCCAGTTGTTTACCGGTGAACCAGGACGCGCCTGTCCAGACCACACCTAGCGCCACTACAACCCCAACCGCTATAACCGATTTTTTCATTGTCATTATCCCTAAAATGAAACCAGGCGGAGTTAACCGCCTGGCAATGTAAGAAGTCTCTGTCTAGCTTAGCAAGAGTTGTTAAGAACGTCAGTAAGTTGCTAGAACTTATTGAAAACTCTGGCCAGACGGCCTGTACCACTCATCGCAATCGGGGATTCATTCGCCGCGACAAAAGCAGACTCACCCGGTTTAAGAACCAGACGTTGTTCACCTTTCTTCAACACGGCTTCACCGTCGACGCAGAACAGGAGCGCTGCGCTATTCTGTGCAACGGTCGTTTCCGAGTTGCTGAGGTCGTGCAGAGAGAATGCGAAATCCTCGACCGGGATTGGGAAATCCAGTTCCGCGCCGTTTTTCACCGGCTGGGTCAGCAGATCTGCTGCCGGTTTGGCCACAAATTTAACGTTAGCGACCAGTTCCGGGATATCGATGTATTTTGGCGTCAGACCCGCACGCAGCACATTGTCCGAGTTCGCCATCACTTCCAGCGCCACGCCCTGTAAATAGGCGTGTGGGGTTTCGGCGAACAGGAACATAGCTTCGCCAGGATTGAGCTTCACCACGTTCAACAGCAGCGGGGAGAACAGGCCGCTGTCGTCCGGATAAAATTCAGAAATCACGCGGATGGTCTGCCAGGGTTCACCTTGCTGGCTGTCGAGGGCGGTTTTTAAAATCGCCAGCGCATGGGACTTTTCTTCACCCTGCATATTCAACAGGCTGGCAAAAAGCTGACTCAGGCTTGCGGCGTCAGGATTTTCAAGGAAATGCGCGATCGCTTTATGCGCACCGGCGACCGGCTGTAATAAAGAGACAATCTCAGAAAACTCACGGAAGGCGTTCATCGCAAGGAAGGGCGTCAGTGCGAAAACCAACTCCGGCTTATGGTTCGGATCTTTGTAGTTGCGCTCGGCAGCATCAAGGGGAATGCCCGCTGCATTCTCTTTCGCAAAGCCCAGCTCAGACGCTTTCTTGTTCGGGTGAACCTGAATCGACAGCGGCTGATCGGCGCACAGCACTTTAAAGAGGAAGGGCAGTTCGCCGAAACGGTCAGCAACCGCGTTACCCAGCAGCGCGTTTTTATCCGCATCGATCACATCGCGCAGCGAGCGCACATTGCCGCTGGCATCTTCAATTTTTGAGCTGCTCTTCGGATGCGCGCCCATCCACAGTTCTGCCATCGGCAGATTATCTGGATTGGCGATCCCATAGAGATCCGTTAACGCAGTTTGACTTCCCCAGGCGTAGTTCTGCACTGAGTTGATGAGTTTTTGCATTATCAAGCCCTGTTTCAAATGTGGAATTATCTGCCTGTATTAAAGCAATAAACCGCATAGAAGTAACCTGCGCACACAAAAAGTCGTACTAGTCTCAGTTTTTGTTAAAAATTTGTGTAGGATAAGCCAACGCGTTTTTAAGCAGGGTAGACGAAGATCTGCCTGGATCAGAATGTGCAATGTCGTCAGTGAGAGCCAAATGTCGAACAAACCCTTTCATTACCAAAATCCTTTCCCTTTAAGTCAGGATCAGACCGAATACTATCTGTTAACCCGCGACCACGTTTCTGTTTCTGAATTTGAGGGGCAGGAGATCCTCAAAGTCGAACCACAGGCGCTGACGCTTCTGGCGCAGCAAGCGTTTCACGATGCCTCATTTATGCTGCGTCCTGCGCACCAGCAGCAGGTCGCCGATATCCTGAGCGATCCGCAGGCCAGCGAAAACGATAAATACGTGGCGCTGCAATTCCTGCGCAACTCTGATATCGCCGCGAAAGGCATTTTGCCGACCTGTCAGGACACCGGCACGGCCATCATCACCGGTAAAAAAGGCCAGCGCGTCTGGACAGGCGGCGGTGATGAGGCGGCGCTGGCGCACGGGGTGTACAACACCTATATCGAAGACAACCTGCGCTATTCACAAAATGCCGCGCTGGATATGTATAAAGAGGTCAACACCGGCACCAACCTGCCTGCACAAATCGACCTCTACAGCGTGGACGGCGACGAGTACAAATTCCTCTGTATCGCCAAAGGCGGCGGCTCGGCGAACAAAACGTACCTGTATCAGGAAACCAAAGCGTTGCTTTCACCGGGCAAGCTCAAAAATTATCTGGTCGAGAAGATGCGTTCCCTTGGCACGGCAGCCTGTCCGCCTTATCACATTGCCTTTGTGATCGGTGGAACGTCTGCTGAAAGCACCCTGAAAACGGTCAAGCTAGCCTCGACCAAATATTACGACGGGCTGCCGACCGAAGGTAACGAACATGGTCAGGCGTTCCGCGATATTCAGCTCGAACAGGAACTGCTGGTCGAAGCGCAAAATCTTGGGCTTGGCGCGCAGTTTGGCGGCAAATATTTTGCCCACGATGTCCGCGTGATTCGTCTGCCGCGTCACGGTGCGTCGTGCCCGGTCGGCATGGGCGTGTCTTGCTCCGCCGATCGCAATATCAAAGCCAAAATCAATCGCGACGGTATCTGGATCGAGAAGCTGGAAAACAACCCAGGGAAATACATCCCTGAAGCACTGCGCAAAGCAGGCGAGGGTGAAGCGGTTCATGTCGATCTCAACCGTCCGATGAGCGAAATTCTGGCTCAGCTGTCGCAGTACCCGGTTTCGACGCGTCTGTCGCTGAATGGCACCATTATCGTCGGGCGTGATATTGCCCATGCAAAATTGCAGGAGCGTCTGGATAACGGCGAAGGGCTGCCGCAGTACGTGAAAGACCACCCGATTTACTACGCAGGACCGGCCAAAACGCCAGAAGGATACGCCTCGGGTTCACTCGGGCCAACCACCGCAGGGCGTATGGACTCCTACGTCGATCAGTTGCAGGCCAACGGCGGCAGCATGATCATGCTGGCGAAAGGCAACCGCAGCCAGCAGGTGACCGACGCCTGTCACAAACACGGCGGTTTCTATCTCGGCAGTATCGGCGGCCCGGCTGCGGTGCTGGCGCAGGGCAGCATCAAGAGCCTGGAGTGCGTGGAGTATCCGGAGCTGGGAATGGAAGCTATCTGGAAAATCGAAGTAGAAGACTTCCCGGCGTTTATTCTGGTGGATGACAAAGGCAACGACTTCTTCAAACAGATCCAGTCGTCCCAGTGCTCAGCCTGCGTTAAGTAAGTTAATCGCGATGCCCGGTCACGCCGGGCATCGATAAGAGCGCACAAAGCGCCATGCAGCAAATTGATAGCCAACAATACTTATCCTGACTGACATGTGAGCAATGTCGCCAACTTCATTGGTATCAAGGAGAAAGTAATGACAATGCATCGCAGTGAGAAAGATTCCATGGGCGCTATCGACGTCCCCGCTGACAAACTCTGGGGCGCGCAAACCCAGCGTTCGTTAGAGCATTTCCGCATCTCCACCGAGAAAATGCCCGTCTCGCTGATCCACGCGCTGGCGCTCACCAAACGCGCCGCAGCGAAAGTAAACCAGGATTTAGGCCTGCTGCCCGCCGAAAAAGCGACGGCGATTATTCGTGCTGCCGATGAAGTGCTGGCCGATAAACATGTCGACGAATTTCCGCTCGCTATCTGGCAAACCGGCTCTGGCACCCAAAGCAACATGAACATGAATGAAGTGCTGGCAAACCGCGCGAGCGAGCTGCTGGGCGGTGTGCGCGGCATGGAACGTAAAATTCACCCGAATGACGACGTGAATAAAAGCCAAAGTTCCAACGACGTGTTCCCGACGGCGATGCATGTGGCGGCGATCGTGGCCCTTCACGAACATCTCATTCCGCAACTGAATGTCTTGAAAAAAACACTCGCCGATAAATCACAGGCTTTCAGCGATATCGTCAAAATTGGCCGTACGCATCTGCAGGACGCCACGCCGCTGACGCTCGGGCAGGAGATTTCCGGCTGGGTGGCGATGCTGGACCATAATCTCAAACACATCGAGAACAGTCTGCCGCACCTTGCAGAGCTGGCATTGGGCGGGACGGCGGTGGGCACCGGGCTAAACACCCATCCTGAATATGCCGTGCGCGTCGCCAAAGAGCTGGCGGAGATAACCCATCAACCGTTTGTAACTGCACCGAATAAATTTGAAGCGCTCGGCACCTGCGATGCGCTGGTTCACGCCCATGGTGCGCTGAAAGGGCTGGCGGCATCCTTGATGAAAATCGCCAATGATGTGCGCTGGCTGGCGTCTGGTCCGCGCTGCGGCATCGGCGAAATCAGCATTCCTGAAAACGAACCTGGCAGCTCCATCATGCCGGGGAAAGTGAACCCGACGCAATGCGAAGCGCTGACCATGCTGTGCTGCCAGGTGATGGGCAACGACGTGGCGGTGAATATGGGCGGCGCGTCCGGTAACTTTGAGCTGAACGTTTATCGCCCGATGGTGATCCACAATTTCCTGCAATCGGTACGTCTGCTGGCAGATGGCATGGAGAGTTTCAATGCGCATTGCGCCGTCGGCATTGAGCCAAATCGTGAACGAATCAGTCAGCTGCTGAATGAATCACTGATGCTGGTGACGGCGTTGAATACGCATATCGGTTACGATAAAGCAGCCGAAATTGCCAAAAAAGCGCACAAAGAAGGGCTGACTCTGAAAGCGTCTGCGCTGGCGTTGGGCTATCTTACCGACGCAGAATTCGATGCCTGGGTGCGTCCTGAAGAGATGGTCGGCAGCCTGAAATAATCACTCCGCCACATACAGGTGCAGCCGCGGAATAATCAACCGCAGCGGCTGCGCCTGTGGCTTATAACGGTGCTGAATATTATCAGCGTCGTAATTCAACAGTTCGCCTATATCGGGCACCATCGCGCCTTGCTCCGCATCAAACAGCGCAATCATCGGCGTCGGGCAGGCATACTGCACCTGCTTTTGCTGACCGGCATACCAGACGCGGGCGATCGGCTGAACCTTCACCGGACGTTTGATTTTGAGACGAGTATCTGCCGGAAGGGCGGCGATATTTTCGTACTCCTCCTCAAGCCGCTCAATCCACTGTTCACGCGACCATGGCGCCTTGGTGCGGGGCGATTTCAGGCTTTTTTCCAGCAGCGAAAGCACATCGTCGCGGGTGAAATTCTTAATAATATGTTTGTTCGCCCAGCCAAATCGCAGGGTTGCCGGTTGACGCAACACCGTCAGCGAGCGATAGGCGTTCAGCGTGATAAGCCCTGGCAACTGGCGATGAACCCATTCGAAACGCGCGGCGGGAGGCAACCCGGACTCTTCGGTGATGATTTTTTCAAACGCCATCTTGAGCGTATTAATATGCGCTATCTGAGTTTCAATCTCCTCGCGCAACGCGCCATCGCATTGCAGGCAAATCACCCCCGGCAAACGCACGGCGGCTTTGCTGCTGCGTTTCTCCGACTGCTGGTGGATAAACAGATGACGGTAGTGGGCAAGCGTCAACGCCACGGCCTCTTGACCGATATGCTGTTCCACCTCAATGGTGTTCAGCTCGTCGTGCTCTGCGCCTTTGGCAACGTCCGGCAATGTAAACACGCGCGCGGCCAGCAGCCGACAGCCTTTTAATCGTTCAGTGAGAGTGACCAGCTCCCGCTCAATCTGGCGGAAAGTGGAATTCAATCGTTCGATAAGATCGTAAGTCGCCATAAGACACTCTCATTAGTTACAACATACTTTTTTATAGCACAGCACGCCGGGTCAGGCAAAGGTGCGATTGGTGTCCAGCAGGGCAAATGAAAGCTTATTGATCGCTGATGTATCATACGGTTTTTGTATATTTAGCGTCACGTGCGGCCCCTCAGTTGATCCAGAGCAGGTTAAAAGTATGATGAATTATTAAAATCGTCACACGTTTTTCCTACTCCTTAATGATGAGAGACAACTATTTTGTCCAGACCTGGCCGAATCGTCTGTGCGCTGATGGCAGGTGCGTCCTTCTTCTTACAGGCCTCCGCACCTGATGAAATCACTACGGCATGGCCCGTCAACGTTGGACCGCTCAATCCGCACCTTTACACGCCCAATCAGATGTTTGCCCAAAGCATGGTGTATGAGCCGCTGGTGAAGTATCAGGCTGACGGAACGGTTACGCCGTGGCTGGCGAAAAGCTGGAAAACCTCGGCAGATGGAAAGGTATGGATATTCACTCTGCGTGACGGTGTCACTTTTTCGAACGGTGAAGCGTTTACGGCGCAAGCCGCAGCGGAGAACTTTGGCGCCGTACTGGACAACCGTAAGCGCCACGCCTGGCTTGAACTGACCAACCAAATCACCGACGTCAAAGCCCTGAGCCAGAACACGCTGCAAATCACGTTAAAAAGCGCGTATTACCCTTTCTTACAAGAACTCTCGCTGCCACGTCCTTTCCGGTTTATTGCTCCGTCGCAGTTTAAAAATCATGAAACCCTGAACGGAATCAACGCGCCGATTGGGACGGGGCCGTGGGTACTGAAAGCGTCGAAACTGAATCAGTACGACGTGCTGGTGCGTAACGAGCATTACTGGGGTGAAAAACCCCAGATTCGTCAGGTGACGGTTAAGGTGATTCCCGATCCCACCACGCGCGCCGTGGCCTTTGAAACGGGTGATATCGATCTGCTGTATGGCAACGAAGGGCTGCTACCGCTCGATACCTTTGCGCGTTTTAGCCAAAATCCGGCCATCCGCACCCAGCTTTCGCAGCCGATTGAAACGGTGATGCTGGCTCTCAATTCCACTTATGCGCCGACCGATGAACTCGCCGTGCGTGAGGCACTCAATTATGCGGTGAATAAAAAATCACTGATCGAAAATGCCCTGTACGGCACGCAACAGGTTGCGGACACGCTCTTCGCCCCGACGGTTCCGTACGCCAATATCGGCCTTAAGCCGCGTCAGTACGATCCGCAGCATGCAAAATTGTTGCTCGACAACGCGGGCTGGACCCTCCCTCAGGGTCAACAAATCCGCGAAAAAAATGGTAAGCCACTCCGAATTGAGCTGGCCTTTATTGGCACTGATGCGCTCAGTAAATCGATGGCGGAAATCATTCAGGCCGATATGCGTCAGGTCGGCGTCGAGGTGACGCTGGTCGGGGAGGAAGAGAGCAGTATTTATGCGCGACAGCGTGACGGACGTTTTGGCATGATTTTCAACCGCACCTGGGGCGCACCTTACGATCCTCATGCGTTTATGAGCTCTATGCGCGTCCCTTCGCACGCCGACTATCAGGCTCAGCGCGGGCTGCCGGACAAACCCCTAATAGACAAAGCGATCGGTGAGGTGCTGTCCACAACGGACGAAACACAGCGCCAGTCGCTGTACCGCGATATCCTCACGCGCCTGCACAATGACGCCGTCTATCTGCCCATCAGCTATGTGTCGATGATGGTGGTGGCAAAACCTGAACTGGGCGTGATCCCGTTCGCCCCGATAGCGTCAGAGATTCCCTTCGGGCACATACAGCCGGTGAAACGTTGATGATTCGTTACATCTTGCGGCGTATCGTGCTGCTGATCCCGATGGTGTTGGCGGCCTCGGTGATTATCTTTCTGATGCTGCGCCTGGGAACGGGCGACCCGGCGCTGGACTATCTGCGCCTGTCGAACTTACCGCCGACGCCGGAAATGGTCGCTTCAACCCGCGTGATGCTAGGGCTGGATCAACCGCTCGTCGTCCAGTACGGCACCTGGCTTTGGAAAGCACTGCATCTGGATTTCGGTATCTCGTATGCCACCCAGCGTCCGGTGCTGGATGATGTGCTGCATTTCCTGCCTGCGACGTTGCTGCTGGCGGGGGCGGCGCTGGTGTTGATTCTGCTGACGTCCGTGCCGCTGGGCATTTGGGCAGCGCGTCATCGCGATCGCTTACCGGATTTCATCGTACGTGCGATTTCGTTTCTCGGCGTGTCGATGCCCAATTTCTGGCTCGCTTTTTTGCTGGTGATGTTTTTCTCAGTGCAGCTCAAGTGGCTGCCCGCGATGGGCTACGGCGACTGGCAACATCTGATTTTGCCTGCCGTGTCGATTGCGTTTATGTCGCTGGCGATCAATGCCCGTCTGCTGCGTGCCAGCATGCTGGATATCGCCGGGCAGCGGCATGTTACCTGGGCTCGTCTGCGCGGATTAAGCGACAAACAGACCGAGCGCCGCCACATTTTACGCAATGCCTCGCTGCCGATGATTACCGCGGTCGGAATGCATATCGGCGAGCTGATTGGCGGAACGATGATTATTGAGAATATTTTTGCCTGGCCGGGCGTGGGGCGCTACGCCGTGTCGGCCATTTTCAACCGTGACTATCCGGTGATTCAGTGCTTTACGCTGATCATGGTGGTGGTGTTTGTTATCTGTAATCTGACGGTGGACGTGCTGAATGCGGCGCTCGACCCGCGTATTCGTCGTCATGAAGGAGCGCACTCGTGAGTTTCTTGCGCACGGCACGCTGGCCGGTTCGTCTGGCGATAATCATCATCATATTACTCGCGGGTATCGCACTCACCAGTCAGTGGTGGCTGCCGTACGATCCGCTTGCCATTAATTTGCCCGCGCGTTTGCTGTCGCCCGACAGCCAGCACTGGCTGGGGACCGATCACCTCGGGCGCGACATTTTCTCCCGTCTGCTGGCCGCAACACGCGTATCGCTGGGATCGGTGATGGCCTGTCTGTTGCTGGTGCTGGTGTTAGGCCTGACGATAGGGGGCGCGGCGGGGCTGTTGGGCGGGCGAGTCGATCAGTTGACCATGCGTGTGGCCGATATGTTTATGACCTTTCCGACCTCCATTCTGTCGTTCTTCCTGGTGGGCGTTCTGGGAACGGGGCTGACCAACGTTATCATCGCTATCGCGCTGTCGCACTGGGCCTGGTATGCGCGCATGGTCCGCAGTCTGGTGATTTCGCTGCGGCAGCGGGAATTTGTGCTGGCGTCGCGTCTCTCTGGGGCGGGGCACGTGCGCGTCTTTATCGATCATCTGACGGGTGCCGCGCTGCCGTCGCTGATGGTGCTGGCGACGCTGGATATCGGACACATGATGCTGCACGTCGCCGGGATGTCGTTTTTAGGGCTGGGCGTGACGGCGCCTACCGCGGAATGGGGCGTCATGATTAACGACGCGCGCCAGTATATCTGGACTCAGCCGCTGCAAATGTTCTGGCCCGGTCTGGCGCTGTTCATCAGCGTGATGGCCTTTAATCTGGTGGGTGACGCGCTGCGCGATCACCTTGATCCTCATCTTGAGACGGAGCATGCCCACTGATGCCCCAGCAGATCGAATTACGCAATTTGGTGATTGATGCGGACAAACCGCTGGTAAAAGGCGTGTCGCTCACGCTTACGCGGGGGCGCGTGCTGGCGCTGGTGGGCGGGAGTGGCTGTGGTAAATCACTGACCTGCGCCGCCGCGCTCGGCGTGTTGCCTGTGGGCGTTCGCCAGACATCAGGCCAGGTGTTGGCTGACGGTGTACGGATTGTTCCCCAATCGCTGAGAGGGAAAACGGTCGCCACGATTATGCAGAATCCACGTAGCGCCTTTAATCCGCTGCATTCCATGGTGACCCATGCGCGCGAGACGTGTCTGGCACTCGGCAAGCCCGCAGATGACGCCGCGCTTATCGCCGCTTTACGCGCCGTCGGGTTGGAAGAGGCGCATCGCGTTTTAAAACTTTACCCTTTTGAGATGAGCGGCGGGATGTTGCAGCGAATGATGATCGCGATGGCGTTGCTTTGCGATGCCCCGTTTATTGTCGCTGATGAACCGACCACCGATCTGGATGCCGTCGCCCAGGCACGAATCCTGGATTTGCTGGATTCAATCATGCAAGCGCGCGGCCCCGGAATGCTGCTGGTCACGCATGACATGGGCGTTGTGGCGCGTCTGGCGGATGACGTGGCGGTCATGGACAACGGAGTGATTGTGGAGAAGGGCGACGTTGAGGCCGTATTTCATGCGCCGCAGCATCGCGTCACGCGCAATCTGGTGGCCGCGCATCTGGCGCTTTATGGCATGGAGTTGGCATCATGAGCTTACTTTCTGTCTCCGCGCTTTCACACGCGTATTCGCCGTCACAGACGGTATTGCGCGACGTGTCGATGAGCCTGGCATCCGGTGAAACCGTAGCGTTGCTTGGGCGCAGTGGATGTGGGAAAAGCACGCTGGCGCGTTTACTGGTGGGGCTGGAATCACCCCGACAGGGTGAAGTGTTCTGGCAAGGGGAGTCTCTTGCGCGCCTCAACCGGGCACAACAGAAAGCCTTTCGCCGCGATGTGCAGATGGTTTTCCAGGATTCAATCAGTGCCGTGAACCCGCGTAAAACGGTGTGCGACATTCTGCGTGAGCCGATGCGCCATCTTCTGGCGTTATCTAAAACCGAACAACTGGCGCGCGCCAGGTCGCTGTTACAGGCGGTGGATCTGGATGCCAATCTTTTGTCTAAACGCCCGCCGCAGCTCAGCGGGGGACAGTTGCAGCGCGTTTGCCTGGCGCGTGCGCTGGCCGTTGAACCCAAACTGTTGATTCTTGATGAAGCCGTTTCTAATCTCGATCTGGTGCTTCAGGCGGGTGTCATTCGCCTGCTCAAAAAACTCCAGCAGCAGTTCGGCACCGCGTGCCTGTTTATTACCCATGATTTACGGCTGGTGGAACGTTTTTGTCACCGCGTGATGGTCATGGATCAGGGGCAAATCGTTGAAACACAAGACGTAGGGGAGGCACTCACGTTTTCATCCGTTGCGGGAAGAATGTTGCAGAACGCGGTGCTTCCCGCTTATCCCGTGCGCCGTCGCGCGCCTCAAGAGACTGAAACCCGATGCAACGTGTCACCATAACGCTTGATGATGATCTCCTGGAGACGCTGGATAGCCTGAGTCAACGCCGCGGATACAACAACCGATCGGAAGCGATTCGCGATATTTTGCGCGGAGCGCTGGCGCAGGAAACCACTCAGCAACACGGCACGCAAGGGTTTGCGGTGCTGTCTTACGTCTACGAACATGAGAAGCGCGATTTAGCCCGGCGTCTGGTGTCGACCCAACATCACCATCACGATTTGTCCGTCGCGACTCTGCACGTTCACGTCAGTCATGAAGATTGTCTGGAAATCGCGGTGTTAAAAGGCGATATGGGCGATATCCAGCATTTCGCTGATGATGTTATCGCCCAGCGCGGTGTGCGCCACGGTCACCTGCAGTGTCTGCCTGACGACGAATAGCTGGCATCAAACCGCGGCAGGCAGAGCAATGTGGTGGTAGACCGGCCAGTTAAAGCAGAACTTCGCGCCGCCCAGATCGCTGACTTCGCAGCTGACGTGCCCGCCCATGGCCTGAGAGATCGAGTGGACAATCGCCAGGCCCAGCCCGCAGCCCCCGGTGGCACGGTCACGACTCGGATCCAGGCGCACGAAGGGCTCAAATACGCGATGGCGCTCTTCGACCGCGATCCCGGGACCATCGTCCTCGACCGATAAACTCGCCTCGCTGCCGTTCAGTTGTAAACGAATTCGCAGTCGATTCTCACTATAGCGCAGGGCGTTATTCACCAGATTGTCCAGCACGCGTTCCATCAGGCGCATATCCAGCGCGCCATAATCGCCGGGATGATTGTCCAGTAACAGCTCACGCTGCGGATTGACGCTCTGCACGTCCTCAACATAGCTGCTTATCCACGCCGAAAAATCCGGCGTGCTGAGTTTGAGTTCGTTTTGCGGGCGATCCAGACGGGCGTAGGTGAGTAGCTCTTCGATCAGCGCTTCGAGCTGGCCGATATCGCGATTAAGCGCCACAGACTCTGCAGCGGTCAGGTTTTCGCTCATCTCCAGACGATAGCGCAGGCGCACCAGCGGCGTACGTAGCTCATGCGCGATGCCGTCAATAAGCGCCTTTTTACTGGCAATAAGGGCGTTGATATTATCCGCCATCTGGTTGAAGGCGACGCCCAGCCGTTCAAAGCTGGAGGCGCTGTCGAAATGTATACGTTCCGTCAGATGTCCCTCGCCAAAGCGCTGCGCGGCAGCCTCCAGCCGCAGCATGTCCTGCCAGTGCGGACGCATCCAGATAAACACCGGAAAGGCCAGCGAAATGGCGATAAAGGCCATCAGCGCCATGTCCAGCAGCCGCATCTGGTGTAAAAAATAGAGATACGGAACCGGGCCGACGGCGAGCACGTAATGGCTGCGCGGGATCCGCTGAATAAAGGTGTACTGGTCGTCCAGCGCCACGATATCGCCTTCGCGCAGGCGTTGAGCGGTGGGGGCATCCAGACTGTAGTTTTTGAGCGGCTCGATGCGCATATTAAACGACAGATTCAGATCCAGCTCTTTCAGCGTCCGCGCCCAGTCGTGTGGCGGGATTTCACGTAGTTCGCTGCGCATCAAATAGAGCGAGCTTTTCATCAGGTCATCCAGAGACTGTCTGCCTGCGCGCTCGGCGGTGAATTTATAGACCAGCCCGACCAGCATGGTCATCACCAGAAAACAGACAAACAGCAATAGATAAAACTGCACAAACAGCTTTTTCATGAAATCACACCATTAATACAATGAGTTAGCTAAACTGATTTTACCTTCACGGGCACTATGGGGGCAGTGTTGTATTCATCTATGTGCTTGTTGAGGAATGCAATCGGAGCGCCGTCCAAAGCATCTATCCAGGCAGAGTAAACGGTATAAACCATCTGTGCATTTTCATGTCCCATTTGAGTTGCTATGAAAGCAGGGTTTGCCCCGGCTGACAATAACCAACATGCAAACGTATGGCGCGTTTGATAAGGGCGGCGTCGTCGGATGTTCGCTCTACGAACGGCCACGTTCCAGATTGAGTTAATCGAGCTCACAGAATAATGTGCAATCTGCTTACCCCTCAGTGCCCGTGGCATAAAGACAAAATGCAAATTCTGTGTTTTGCTCTAACGATGGGATATTGCCTTCGTTTAAAGCCCTGCGGTTAATCCCGTGGGGCTTTTTGCTTAAATGAAGCCTCGGCATCCCGCCGGGGGTTTTTCTTTTTAGGATCAGAGGCACAGACGTTGTGCGTTCGGCTGTTAACTGAATGGTCGAAGGTTCAATTCTTTTGCCTGGCACCATTTTGCCTGTAGCTCAGATGATAGACTAACCGCCTTCTAAGCAGTTAGTCGCTAGTTCGAACCCAGCCATGCGAGCAAATTTAAAATTCACATCGATGTATCAAACCTAGCTGTCAATTTGATATCTTCCTTTCAGGAAGATGTTAAATGGATGAATGGAAATGAGATTTCCGACAAGGTTAGATCTGATTTTATACAGTTTTGCAGTCATTTGGGTAATTTGGTGCGCATGGGCGCACAAAATCACTCATGACGCTTACCTTTTTGATGTGGTGCTTTATAAGTCAGTAATTGCTGGGGCTTCCTTCCTGATAGCAATGTTCGTTGCTTGGCGTGTGTACCGAAGCAATAAGCACGCAGCAGGTTTGGTTAAGAGGCTTTTCGGTGTTTGCCTTACCGTTATGATGTACCTTAGTTTTGCTTTCTGGAACGTCCCAGAGTTAATAATGGTCTCTTCAGCTCACAAGCATGTGAGTGATACCTACAGCTTCAAGATGAGATACCCCACCCAATCTGGGGGAAGAGGTAGGTCATGTAAGGCTCGTGTTATTTACTATGACACATATCTGAAGCGTGAAATCGCGCTTTGCCACTGGGACAATGCGCCATCTTTTTTCTATAAGGATTATATTCGAGTAGATAAACTGATTTCAGGTATGGGCGGGCAAATTCTTCACCACGAAGCTGTTAATTAAGTAAATCGCATTCAAATTCTAGAGGTCGCCCTATGGCGGCCTTTTTCATTTGCAGAAAAATTTAAGGGCTCGCTTTGGCGGGCCTTTTCTATTTCAGCCTCCGGTAACAACAATCTCGTTTTGTCCTTAATGCAGCCCGGGCCTGATCCTTTTCCTACTCACACAGCGCCATCCGAATAATTGAAGGTGAGGCTATGACCAAAATGAGCACGACTTACAGCAGACTCTCATACGGCACCGGGACCGCACTCACGGGCTGCGGTGTATTAGCAAAGGCATATGCCGACGTAACGAAAACAGAGGTATGGGTTTTGGCTGAGAAGGTAGCGGGAATGACCCTTAGTGACTGGGCGATCATCATTGGTATCGCCTGTACCGTTATCACCTGCGGCGTGAACTGGTACTACCGGCGCAAAGAGCTGGAGGATCTTGTCACCAGCGCTGAGAAATAAACTGAGCGCTGCTGTTGTGGGCGTGATTATCGCAGGGGCATCTTCACCGACATTACTCGATCAGTTCTTGGGTGAGAAAGAGGGCAACAGCCTGACGGCTTACCTCGACGGCTCCGGCATCTGGACGATTTGCCGTGGTGCTACGCTGGTGGATGGCAAACCGGTTATTCAGGGCATGAAGTTGGCGCAGGCCAAATGCGACCAGGTTAACGCTAAAGAACGTGATGTGGCGCTGGCATGGGTTGAGAGAAATATCCAAATACCGCTGACCGAACCCCAGAAAGCGGGTATCGCTTCATTCTGTCCTTACAACATTGGCCCCGGCAAATGTTTCCCGTCTACGTTCTATAAGCGAATCAACGCTGGCGACCAAAAGGGCGCTTGTGAGGCTATTCGCTGGTGGATTAAGGATGGGGTACGAGACTGCCGGCTGACGAAAGGCCAGCAGAACGGCTGCTTCGGTCAGGTTGAACGGCGTGATCAGGAAAGTGCATTGGCGTGCTGGGGTTTGGATAAATGAGCCGCCTCACTGCAATCATCTGCGCTGCCGTTATCTTCCTGCTGATTTCCATGGCCTGGGCGATTAACCACTATTGTGGCAATGCCATTACCTACAAAGAGCAGCGCGATAAAGCCACTGAAATGTTCAACCTGGCGAGCGCCACCTTCAAAGACATGCAGCTCCGCCAGCGCGATGCGGCGGCACTGGATGCCAAATACACAAAGGACTTAGCTGATGCGAAAAAGCAGCTTGATGATCTGCAGCGTTGCGTTCGCACTGGCAAGTGTGGGCTGCGCGTCAATGCCAGATGTTCCTCGAACGGAACGACCGGCACCAGCGGCATGGGCGATGCTACCGGCCCCCGACTTACTGACTCCGCTGAACGGGATTATTTCACCCTCAGAGAGCGAATCGTCACAGTGACCAAGCAGATTGGGTATTTGCAGGATTATATTAGGCGTATATGTCCAATAAACTAATAGGATGTTGTCCTAAAATAATTACTTCATTGCTAATTTAAGTATATTACATCATCGGCTAATATGGACTTCCTTGGTGAAAGTGGTTTTGTTTATAAACGCCGGGTTGATCGTGGGTGAGTTGTTTTCCTAAGCGATGATTGCAGAAAATATGATGCCTTCAAGTTAATGGAACAGCATTTAACTTGAAAGGCATTTTTCTTGATGGTTTTAGATGCCTTAAAGTTATTTTTGTTTAAAGGGCATTGTGCTGTCTTTTGTGGTAAAAGAATATCTTGTTTGATTTAATGGTGTTGATTTTGGTTCGCTTGGTTTCTTTTTCTTATAATCTGAGTCAGGGATACCAATAATCATGCCATCATATCGAGGTTCAAATAAGTTTCCGTTATTTATCTCGGCTATTTTTTTTATAATTAAATTTTTTAACTCATCAATTGTTAGCTTTGCGGCTTCGGAATGTATATCTAACAAAAGAGATATAATTTTTTGTTTAGGTGATAAGGCGCGATAGGCCTTTTTAGCATTGTCAATATCATCTTGAAGTTTCTTTGTCTTAATACCTAAAATATCGATGGTTTCGTCTTTTTCTTTAGACTTACAAACTACCCGGTATGTGGTGAAAAGCCCACTGAAAAAAGCACCGAATAAATATGCGATAATGCTCAGTTTATCACCAAGGTCAGTTTGAACAGTAGGTACAAAATGCTTAATAAGCATTAAAAATATTGTAGGTACGCCTATGGCAAGGGCTGATGCAATCCAACCGATGATGAAAATACCTAAATCAGTTTGTTTTTTTGTACTAGGCATTTTCATTAATCTCATCATTAATGCTTAGGAATACGTTCACAGCATTCTTGACTAAGTCGATGGCTAAACTTACTCTTGTTTCAACTAAATCTTTATTGTAATTATCTTTAATATGAATTATTTCTTCTCTAACGAACAGAAAATGGCTTTTGTCATCATCAGCTAATAATCCTTTGATACCAGCTGCATAAGTGTTAAATTCATTTAAAATGAATAATTTTGGTTTCGAAAATCTCTCTTTTTCGAAAGATATTGGGTTGGTGATATTTATTACTGTGTGGTTTTCAGAAATCCCTTTAAGTAATAAGAAAAACATTTCATTTTCATAATTAAATTTAAATGCTTTAGAACCATCCTCTAATTTTGTCTCATCGAGAATTTTAAAAAGATCAATTTTCTTGATGGTTGTTGCAAGTTCTTCGATTTGTTCGTTCATAAAAAAGCCTTTGTTGGTTGTTTTGTGAGCAATTGTCTGCATCGCATCAAATTTTATAAAATTCTTACAAGGTAAGTATATAAATATTTTGTGAGCTAGCCCAACTTATTAGTGAGTGTTCTCAAGATTCTCAATTTCAGTGTGATTGCCACTGATTAGCGGTGTATTTAATTTAACCAATTCTCTTACGACCCAGCTCTCATTGATCACGAATATTTTTGGTTCAAGGTTACAACTAAATGGCAAAATTGGACTGGAAGCGTCTTCAACACCGGTTCCTCTTGGAGCATACCGAAACAGGTATCTCACCGAAAGAATGGTGTAAAGCGCAGGGACTGAATTATGCGTCTGCCCGCCGATATATCAAAAAACCTTCTGCGCAAAGTGCGCAAAAACCTGCGCAGAAGAAAGAGCGCAGTGCGCAGACAGAAAAATGCGCAGAAGAGTTAATGGACAGCAACCTGAGTCCGAAGATAAAGCTCTTCATTGCTGAGTATCTTAAGGACCAGAACGCTATGGTAGCTGCAGAGCGGGCAGGTTACAGTGACCCAAACTACGGCCGCCAGCTCATAGCGAATCCTAACGTTGCGCAGGCCATTGCGCAGCAGCAGAAAGCGTCCATTGCGTGCACGCTTGGCTCAGCAGATGAGGTCCTCACTCAGATGTGGCAACTCACCACCTTCGATGCAAACGAGCTTTCGCAATATCGCCGTGGCGCATGTCGATACTGCTGGGGCTTCGGTCATCATTACCAGTGGCGCGACGCCGTTGAGTTTGATGAGAAGCTGGCTAAGGTTGAAGGGCGAGAAGGAGCCAGACAGCCAGAAGACACTGGAGATTATGGTTACGACCACAGTAAAGAGCCAAACCACGAATGCCCTCGCTGCAATGGTGACGGCATCGTGTAAGCATCCCTGCATTCCGCGCCATTCATTTTTAGAGATCTTCTGACATGACTGATTATGTTCTTGGTGGAGGTCGCAATGCGTAAGCCCCATAATTGTATGTACAATTTCGTACTTCTGGTCCGCTCCGTGCCAGGAGCGGACCAGCAAATACCCAGCATATTGCTTTTCATTGGCCCTCCTCCTGAAAAATATAATAAAATCAATGTTTCTTCACTTCACATGACTCATGTTAATGATGAATATGCATTATCGTATGGTTGTTTTACTTGCTGGAATTGTTAATTTAACTGGCTGTCTGGTAACCCCCGGGGATGCCTCTGATTTCACTTATGTCACATGGATTCAGTTATTCCAGAAAGTAGATTCTACGGGATGGACTAACATTCGCGAACGCAAGGAAGCTCTCTACAGCTGTGGTGTCAATCGCAAAGAAAATCTGGATGACAAGAATTGGGGGCTAAACATCATGCAACGCAATCAAACACTTCAAGAGATATCTACACGGAATAAGAAAATTTACGCATGCATGAAAAGCAAAGGCTATAAAGTCTATAACTTCAGAGAGTGCGGGCCACTAAAAAGACCTACTGGTCTATGCCCTAACTAGCGAAAATTCATGGCTTTTACTTTACCTTCAAACAGGCTAGCTAAATGAACTCACAGCCAGGAGCAGACATTACTGAGTCCGCACAGCGTTGACTAAAAGGGAATGGGTCAAAGTATCTTTATTGCGCTGCCAAATGCGCAACTATAATTAAAACGGTTGTTCATTTAAATGGATGAAATTATGAGTTCACTCAACATGCATTTCAACATTCTAGCCGGCTACAACGGCTGGGCGAATGAACGGTTATATTCCAGCGTTGGAAAGATTGGAGAAGATGCTTACCGTAAAAACTGCGGCGCTTTTTTTGGTTCTATCGAGGCGACGTTGAATCACCTGCTAGTGACGGACAGGATTTGGAGACATCGTTTAAACGCATTACCTGAAACAGGGTATCGGCTGGACCAGATACTGTTCGACAGTGATTTTCTCGGTCTGGAAATGGCGCGAAGAGAAGAAGATAAAAAGATCGTAGATTTTATCATGGGATTATCAGAAACCGATTTAGCTGGCATAGTCTCCTACCGGCGGGCTTCAACACCAGAACTTAAGCAGCAGGTAATCTGGTCTGCTCTGGGTCACTGGTTTAATCATCAAACCCATCACAGAGGGCAGGTCCATGCAATGTTGACCCGAGTATCTGGGGAGGCACCCGAACTGGACTTGCTAATATATCAAAGGCAGCTAAACGATAAATATTAGTTTGGCGATGGACCTGCTCCCTGCCGATCAGTATACCGTGATGGCAGTATTGTTTTGCCAACTTCCGTTCATCGCTCAAAGCAGACGTGTTCGCTCTGTCTTTTGTACATCAGAAGTCAGCCTCGATTAACTCCGGCCCCTGATTTCTTGGATCTCCTACTGCACACGATACGGCATGCCAAATAAACTTGTCCGCCGGCACAGTACCGTCAGAGATTATGTCCTCAGCCTCTCTTCTACTAACATCCTGCCTCATCCATTCCCGGGCCGCTTCAGGTGATAGCACTAGTGGGCGACGGTCGTGAATATCTACCAGACCCTTATCCGCTGCAGACGTCACAATCAGAAAACCTTCCGCTTCGTCACTGCGTTCGAAGGGGGTACTGCCGATCGCTGCCATAAATATTGGCTGCCTATCTTCACGGTGGATGAAGTAGGGCTGTTTCGCATCGCCTTCTTTCTTCCATTCGAACCAACCGTCAGCAAAGTAGATTGCCCGCCCATGTTGCCAAAGGGGCTTGAACATGCGGCTGGTGGCCGCCGTTTCTACACGCGCGTTAATCAGTGGCGTTTTATCCCACCATCCCGGTGCGTAGCTCCAAAGCACCGTGTCGAGGTGTAACTGCTTGTCACGTTCGCTCAGAAGCAAAACTTTTGTGGCTGGCGCTACGTTGTACCCAGGTAGGCATCTCACTTCTTAAGCCCATATTATACTTAACGATTAATTGCATAGTATAAAATGTCTGACGGGAATATTATTAATAATCAATTATCTACCTTAACGCTGATGACATAAGGCCTGCCATGAAATCAGTAAATCTGCATAACATGTATCTTTCTGCAAACGACAACACCATGGCAATGTGGGAGAAAAATGCCGGGATCGGGAAAATCAGAGAAGAAAGCTACTACGATCCGCTAAAACTCGCTCTTGCAACTGGCATACAGCCTCCTGTGCCCGTTTGTGTCTCACGTCTTATTGCTGAAATGAAACGAGTGACCAGGGAGGATCCACATGCCGATATTCTGCCAACACAAGGTTTCCATTTTACTTTCTTACCTCTGACTCTGCCGCTGTATCAAGCGGACGAGCTCCTGCCTGCGAAAGTGGATGAATTGACAGCTATCTGGACTGGATTTCATGCGAAGAAAATTGTTATCAGGGATCTCCGGTTAGTTGCATTGCCCAGCCAGTTGCTACTTGCCGGGATACCGGAGAGTCCTGCGATAGACATGCGGCAGTCCTTTTGCGAAAAGGTACTGGCTTCTCACTGGAAAAATGAGTTGCTGAGGCGACATAGCGGCAGCCCTTTACCCGCACCCTTCTGGCATAGCACTCTTCTGCGCTACGGTGCTGCTTTTTTACCCGCAACCCTACGTCAATTTTTTATTGAGCGTCAGGCTATTCATTTTGGGGATGTTGCCGGAGAGCTGAGATTAGCGAAGGTCAATTACAACTGGACAAAATGTTATCCATTAAAGATTTAATGTAGGTGATGTGATTGCATGCCAAAATCCTACTGGCTGCCTTCCTATGCGTGGACAGAAATAAGAGGTGAGGACAGGTTCAGATATGCCAGCAATATCCCCCAGCCATAGGCGGCGGGGGGGTATAACAATGCCAGGCAGGCCTGCCCGCGGATAACGTAGCGCGCTCAGACCGTTATTTTTTTGGGGTGATTTTCGTTACCGAGCCTGTTTGCGTTTTATCCCCGGGAGTACCATACATAGACACAAGATAAACGGCACCATCAGGCGCAGCGGTCAGGTGGTTTGGCGTGTCATCCATTGGGATATTAGCGACCAGCTTACCGTCCTTATTCAGAACAGCAACGGTTCCACCTGCACGCGTGGCGGCGAATACTTGCGACGTCACAGGATCCCAGACGACAGATACGCCCCCGGCACCAATATAGGTATCAGCTATAACCTTGCCGTCCGCATCAAGAACCACAACATTGTTCGTCTCCTGGGAAACGACGTAAAGACGGCCGGTCTTAGGATCGCGAGCGATGTCGGTTGCGCCTTGCGCCTGAGGTATTTTTACCGTCGTACTCTTGCCCGTTTTGATATCAATCCAGCCCACCCACGGCGTATCGCGGCTGACGCCGTAGAGTTTCCCACCGGCACTGTCCAGGGCAAGATCTGTACTGTTAAACAGGTCACGACCGCGGTTCGTCACGAACTCCATCTGACCGATATGTTCCAGCGTTTTGGTATCATATACCTCGATAAAACCGGTCAGCGCTGCGCTGACATAAGCCCGATTATGGGCTTCGTCAATAACCACATCGCGTGGATGTACGACCGATCCCTCCGGGAAGACTTTCACAACGGAAAGGGTTTTTGCGTCATAGACGGTCACTGTTTCGGCAAGCGTGTTCGTCGTCCAGACCTGATGATGGACATTATCAACGCCGACGCCGAAGACGCCAATCTGCTCACCCTTTTTGTCTTTTGGCAGCGTGGCCTCCGCTTCGACAGCCAGCGTTCCGGCGTTCAGTCTCATCAGGCGACTGCCATCCTTCGGACCGCGTGCAGAGGTCACAAACAGCTTCCCGTCGGCCGAAACTGCCGACTGGTAAGCCCGCTCACCGACGGAAATGGTTTGCAGACTGAAAGCCTCCGTATTTTTCGGGGGAACAATTTGGGACAATTTCAGCATGACCTGCGATACGCTCGCGGGATTTTGCGTGATGGCAGTGAGGGGGTGAAGGCCAGTAGCGGCGTTAGCCGGAACGGTTAGCGGAATAGTGAGGTTTCCCTTCTCGTCGGCAGTCAGTGGTTTCGGTGTCAGGACTTCAGCACCATTCAGCATGGTAACGGTTGCGCCCGGCTGCAAGCTCTTAATCGTTATAACCGTTTTATCGCCTGGCTTAACAGGAATGTCCCGGGACCCGGCACGGATACTGCCAGGGAAAGTCGTGGTGGCGGCTTCCCATTGGCTATCGGCGTATGCCGTTGTGGCGGTTGACATCACAATGGTGGAGGCCAACAGCACTGAACGGACTGAAATTCTTTTCATCTTATCTCCATAAATTGTATCGATGCTGCATCTCAACGCAGCCACAAATTATTTCCCACGCGCCGAGTCTTATCTTCCGCCCTGAGAAATAGGTCTCGCTATAAACGCAGTCAATATATCATACAGATGTAAATAATTATCATTACTGTTTTGAGTGGTATTTTAAAGGCATAGGCGGGGGGATTTACAGCGGGTGAGCGCGCTGGCGGTGGACCGGTAAGGAGAGAGCTTTGTGCTAAAAGCGGTAGGGTACATAACACGATATCACCGAATTTACTGACGAGCCGGAGCCTTCCGGCGACAATTTTCTTAAATTATGCGCAGTCGAAATGCTCGGTCTTTGGACAACTCAGCCCCTTTTGAAGGGGCTGACACCTGCTTTTTCCGGACATGTCACGGTTAACAAAAAACCAGCCCTTTATTGCGCTTAAAGCTGGCGGGACGACTTTCAGCCAGCAGGGCGGTATCAAAGAAAGCGCCCGCACTGGACGTTTGCCGGCTTTTGATTTTCTCCGGATATTTATGACAGCGGGAGTTGCAGAAGCTGTCCTTCTTCTTTTGCAAGTCGCGTCAGGTAATGGTTCGCATCCAGAATCTGATAAGGGAAGTAAAGTCCCGGTGCAACCGGTGGCTTTCCATCCAGCCCGATCAGTCGTTCAAGAAGCAGGGCTATTCCCATGCCCGTCAGTGGCGCTGTTCCACCCGGATGAACCACTGCACTTCGGGTACGAAGAATCTGTCCAGCCTGATCGAGACCCGAAATATCGATAATGATTTCGGTCGAGAACGTTCCGCCTGCGCGCCGGCTCGAACTGACACCCATGCCCAGATCAAACTGAACGCTGTGCGCGCCTGTCGCGGTTGCCAGTCCGGCCACGTCGATCGACGAGAAACCAGTGGCCTCGATTTTGGTACCGTCGAGTGCCTTGAATGCGGCCTTCGCGTCATTTCCTTCGCGCCAGATATAATCGCCATCGCGGCGGGTGAGCGCGGCGGGCAGCAGGTGATGCAGATACTCAAAATCAGCGGCGACTGCAGGACCGCCAACATCCTGCTCATCAACCAGAGCACCGATACGGATTTCATGAACCTGGCCAAATGACCTGCTCAGATGAAGCGCAGGCACTGTCGTGGCGCCGACCAACCACTCATAGCCCAGCACCACTGCTGACGCACCCGGGGCATTCATAAAGCTTGCGATTTCTTGAGCAATTTCGAACACACCGGAAGATATACTCAAATGTGGCACGCCCCGTGACTGAGCAAAGCGAAGTGCGGCAAGCGAATGGTCTTTGTAGAGAACGACCACCGCACTGACTTTTCGATCGCCGAGGCCCAGATCTGCGCAGGTAGTGTCGATCTCTACTCCTTCCGCACATCCCATTTTTGTCGCCGCACTCTGCGCCCGGGATAAGTTACGCCCCCCTATCAGCAAAGGGAGATTAGGATACGTTGCACGAATTGCCCGGGCAGTCTGGCGTCCAATAGCGCCGGTGCCCCCCAGCAGTAAGACAGGATCAAATGACATAAGCGTGATTCCTTATTAACGTGATAAGCTACCAATAGTAGGAACACTAGCATCGTATTTGAAAGAAAGCTACTTTTAGTAGGTTTGATGGGAAAGAGATCATGAAAGAACACAATGCCCCGGCAGCCAGGTCACCTGCCCGAAGGCTGTCGAAAGCGGAAAGACGACAACAACTGCTCGACACCGCGCTTCTGATCGTACGGGAGGAAAATGCGGACAAGCTGACCCTTGGCCATCTGGCTGTGCGCGCTGGCGTCTCAAAGCCTGTGGTTTACGATCACTTTGAGACGCGTTCAGCGTTGCTGATTCAGCTGTACCGATGGATCGATATGGAACGGGTCAGGACCTTTACTGATGCCATGAGCGCGGCCCCCCGAAGCCAGCAGCAAACTATACAGATGCTGGCGAGCACTTATATCCACTGCGCTGCAGATAAAACGGATGAGTTTCACGCAGTAGGTGCGGCGCTGGCAGGCAGCGAAGAGAAGGCGATGGTTTTCCAGGAACTTCTGGATAATTGCGTCGCTATGTTTGTGTCCGTCTTGACGCCGCATGTCAATATGTCAGCCCGGTCGTTACAACAGTGCTGCATTGGCCTTGTCGGAGCGGGAGAAGCATTATCCGTGGCGCTTACGCGTGGGCGACTGGAAGAAACAGAAGCCGTTACAGCCTTCGCCTCGCTGATCACAGGGCTGGTACAAACAAGAGAAAGCTGAAAGTTGTATTTGGGCGCAGAGTCGTCATATCTCAGGCGGAGCAGCGCGATGCTACTGCTCCGACCGTGATTTCCTGCTATTCCTGAACGTTCCAGGCGCCATGCGAAGATTGGCTAGAAACTCAAACTCATTTATCACAAATAAAGCGCCAGTCAGCCGCAGTGGATAGCGTCACAAATGGACCAGCCAGGGTCACATTGTGATGACCTATGATTTCTTTTGCTGACAAATATTCGTTATCCATTGTTGTATGCGCATCCGAAATCAGCACGGTCCTGAAACCCAGCCTTGGAGCTTCGCGGCAGGTGGTATCCACACAAAACTCTGTTTTCATCCCGGCAATAACCAGTTGCTTAATGCCTTGCTGGCTAAGCTGAAGCTGCAGATCGGTCTCCCGGAAACAGCTGGGGTACTTTTTGATGAACACGATATCCCGCTCAGCGTTAACGTTCATTTCGGGTATCAGTTGTGTTAAGGGACTTTGTTCAGAGAAAGGGGAGTCTTTGGGGCCAGTGTGGCGGGCAAAATAAACGGGCACCCGAGCTTGCCTCGCTTTTTCAATCAGCAGAGATATATTCGACAGAACCGTGTCAGCGGCATACGGGGAAGCCGGGCCATGGAAAAGCCCCTGCTGCATATCGATAATTAAAAGTGCATTTTCAGATAAAAACATGAAGTGTCTCCATTCAGAACGTTATGAACGGAGAGATTGTCTTCCCCGTCCGGTTTGGCGGGGAATCAGAATCTGTTTTGTCAGGAGCCAGTCACAGATACGCCCACACCGCTGAATGTTCCAGTGGTGGTGACGGTAGTTGATGACTGAATTGACTTAATCATTTTCTGACCTTTTCGTATTTAACAGATATCAGGAGCCTAAATCATAAAAAGCTCCCTTGTTGTAGCATTGAGCAATTACCTGTTTCAACAACTATTTACCTGAGGGAAGGGCGTATCTATCTGTTACACATTCGCCATGCAGGAATTTAAAACCTGCTTAAGGCATATGCCATTTGAACAGGCTAAGACTGCTGCCAGCAGCAAAAATAGCATGCCACAGGTCGCTGAGCCCAAATAGGCACTGTACCGGCAATGAGAAATGAGAAATTCATTGCGGGTCGTGATTGATGTAAGATACCTGTAATTATAACCACTACTGCGTATTTTTGGCGACACTGAGGCGGTTTACTGTCTGCGTCACCACTGAGTATATGCAGCATGAATAGGGAGCATCAGATGGTCACCACACACGTTTTTATCGCGGTCAGTCTTGATGGGTACATTGCCCGACAGGATGGCGATATCGGCTGGCTGTTGCAGCGCGACGACCCGACAGAAGATCACGGTTATGAGGCGTTCATCGCGGACAAAGATGGGATCATTATGGGCCGTGGAACCTATGAAAAGGTGCTGACCTTTGGCGAGTGGCCTTACGAGCAGCCCGTGGTGGTGCTTTCCAGGCAGTTAGCCGATACTCCAGTGCCCGAAGCACTTAAAGGCAAAGTGCAATTCTCCCGCCGTGCGCCAAAGGAGGTGATTAACGACCTTGCGGCGCAAAATATACATCGGGTCTATATCGATGGCGGGCAGCTTATACAGTCGTTCCTGCGCGATGGGCTAGCCTCAGATATCATTATGACTACTGTTCCGGTCCTGCTCGGTTCGGGAAAACCGCTGTTCGGATACCTGCCCCATGATATCGATTTGACGCTGTTATCAAGCCGAAGCTTCCCTTCGGGTTTGGTGCAGTCGCATTATCAGGTGATGTCATAAATCGCATGAGTGAGCGTATCAGCGCAAGCAGGTTAGTTTGGCCACATAGTTAGGATAACATCGCATTAACGTTGTCGGTTAAGTGGACATTATCAAGGGGGGCGATTAACCCCGTTCCCTGCTCTTAACATTCCCAACGGCACGCGAAACGGCGTGCCCAATAAACTTGTCCGCTAACACTGTACCGTCAGAGATGGTATCTTCTGCTTCTCCTCCCGCAAACATCCTGGCTCATCCAGTTGCGTGCTGCTTAAAATGGCATAAAGAGCTTTTTAATAAACGTATCCGGATGACGAAGTCATTAAGTTTCCCAGGCGTGCGGCGCGAACAGATAGCCTTTGTTGCGCACGGTTTTGATGCGGTAGGGTTCGGTGGCGTTATCCAGCAATTTTTTACGCAGCCGCGAAATCGCGACGTCAACGCTGCGATCCATACCATCGTAGCTCACGCCGCGCAGGTTTTTCAGCAGCGCGTCGCGATCCATAATCTGACCGGCATGCGTGGCCAATTCCCACAGCAGGTCGAAATCGGCAGTCGAAAGGGCGACATCCGTGCCCGACAGCAGAACCTGACGATTCACCGGATCAATAGAAAGCGTGCCGAAACGCATGGCTTTGTACGGTGTAAGGGCCGGAGACGGCGTCTGGTTTTCAGCGGCGACACGCTGGCGTAAATGAAGACGCAGACGTGCCAGCAGAACAGCAGGCGGCGTGGTTTTAAGAATGTAATCGTTCGCCCCCATTTCCAGTGACAGAATGTGGTTCATATCGCTATCAAGCGAGGTGAGCAAAACGATAGGGCCGTCCCATTGTGCGCGCAAATCGCGACACACGGTCATCCCATCCTTTCCTGGCAGCATGATATCCAGCAGGACAAGATCGGGTTTTTCACGCAGTACAACCTCTTCAGCGCGGTCACCGCGTGGCTCAACGACGACGTCCATATCGTGTTTTCCGAGGTAGGCGGCGATAAGCTGGCCAACTTCGGGTTCATCCTCAACAAAAACGATCTTATTCATAAAACGTCTGTATCGCGAAAAATGTCAACATACACCGCGTAACCTTAACCTTCCATTAATCTTTCAAAATTATCATCAGTTCCGCTATTCTGGCCGTTATTGTTATTTGATTGTTAAGGGAAAAGGATGGCGCTTTTGTTGAAGGCGGCGCTGGGTGCGCTGGTGGTGGTGTTTATTGGGCTGCTGGCGAAAACGAAGAATTACTATATTGCTGGACTGATTCCCTTATTCCCGACGTTTGCGCTGATCGCCCATTACATTGTGGCGTCTGAGCGTGGAATTGAAGCATTGCGGACCACGATTGTGTTTGGCATGTGGTCAATCATTCCCTATTTTATTTATCTGTTGTCGCTGTGGTATTTCACGGCGATGATGCGTTTACCGCTGGCGCTGGGCGGGGCCGTGGTGTGCTGGAGCCTCAGCGCCTGGGTGTTAATCTTCTTCTGGGGCCGATTTCACTAATTCAGCGGACGGCCACCGTCAACGCCAAACGAACGCCCCGTGACGTAGCAACTGGTCAGCAGATAATCAATCAGGTCGATCACTTCTTTTTCGCCCGGCACAATTTTCATCAGCGATTTATTCAGCGCTTTCTGGCGGTATTCCGCGTCGTCTTCTTCGTTAAACAGAATTAACGAAGGCGCGATAGCGTTGACCTTCACCTCCGGCGCCAGTTTGCGCGCGAACGAGCGAGTCATGTTGTCCAGCGCGGCTTTGCTCGCCGCATAGGCAATATGCTTATCGCTGCCGCGTTCGACGACGTAATCGGTGAAATGAATAATGTCGCCGGCGGCATGGCCATGGCCGCGTAATAAATCTTCGAGCGCATGATTTAACAGATAAGGCGCATGAACGTGGATCTGCATCATGCAGGCGAGTGTTTCGCTGAGCGGTGTGCCAGGTGTTTCAGCCTGCCACGCGCTGGCATTATGAATAATGGCGCGCAACCCGTTGGTGGTGGACTTCACCGTTTCGGCAAATCTCAGAATCCCTTCGTCAGTAGAGAAATCGGCCTGAATGCAGATGGCGCCTGCCTGGCGTAACCCTTCTATCGAGGGATATTCGTTGCGATAGCTCACGATAACCGGCTGGCGGAGAGTGAGAAAGTGATGGGCAAGGGCGAGGCCGATACGTCGGCCTCCACCCGTAATCAGAATGGGGCGTTGTGGCGCGTTTCCCATCGTGTTCTCCTTTTCAGTTCGACAATGGGAAAGTGTGCGCTTATCCCATTAACATCCACGTTGCCGGTACGGATGCAACCAGTAACAGACCAATCAATGCCAGTTCACGCCGTTTCAGCGCATGGCTGAGCTGATGCGTGCGGCGGGCATAAATAAACACCAGCAGACCCGGCGCGTAAAGCACCACGGAAAGCAGCAGATGCATCGGGCCGGAGGCATACAATAACCATAACCCATACAGACAAGCACCGACACCCACCACGTAATGCACGGGACGGGTGGCTATTTTTAGCAAATAGGCACCAACAAGGAAATAGGGTACCAGAATCATCTCTGAGGCAATGGTGAGCAGAGTGTTATAGTCCGAACCTGTGAGCCAGATCAGCACCAGACACACCTGGACGCTGATGTTGGTCAGCCACAGAGACGCAGATGGCGCGCTGTTCTGGTTCTGACGCGCAAACAAGCGCGGGAACGCCTTGTGCGTGGCGGCCAGGAAGGGTACTTCTGCCGCCATAATCGTCCAGCTCAGGTAGGCGCCGCAAACCGAAACAATCAGCCCCGCAGCAATCACCACATCGCCCCAGGAACCCATCATTTTGACCATCAGGCCTGCCATGGAAGGGTTACGCATTTGCGCCAGTTCTGGACGGGCAACCACACCAATAGACAGCAACGTGACCAGCAGGTAAACGCTAAGCGCAGCCAAAACGGCCAGCAGTGTAGCGCGGCCGACATCGCGTTTATTGCGCGCTCTTGCCGAAACCACGACTGCGCCTTCTACCCCAATAAACACCCACAGCGTGATAAGCATGGTGTTTTTGACCTGTTCCCAGACCGGGACACCCAACGCCATGCCGCTGAAATCAAGGGTGAAGACATCGAGACGGAACGCGACAAACGCCAGGACGATAAACAGTCCCAACGGGACAAGTTTTGCCAGCGTCGCGACCAGATTGATGCTCGCCGCTGTCTGCACGCCTCGCAGGACCAGAAAATGGACGAGCCACAGCAGCACCGACGCGCCGACAATAGATTGCCAGGTGTTGCCATCACCAAAGAATCGCAGTTCAGGGGTATCAGTAAAGAAACTCAGGGCGGAGAACACAATCACCAGATAGGAGACGTTGGCGATCACCGCGCACAACCAGTAACCCCAGGCGGAACAAAAGCCGATTAACTCGCCAAATCCTGCACGCGCGTAAGTGAATATTCCGCCATCTAAATCAGGGCGGATACGCGTCAGCAATAACATGGCAAACGCCAGCAGGAGGATCCCCACGCCGGTGATGGCCCAACCGATGAGCAACGCCGCCGGGCTGGCGACTTCGGCCATATTCTGCGGCAAACTGAAGACGCCTGCGCCCAGCATGGAGCTTAAAACAAGCGCAGTTAATGCGCTCAGGCCAAGTTTCTTTTCCATTGGCTTCCTGTTATGAAAGGTCCAAATCCAGAATAATTATTTCGCACAGGCGCATAAAAATGGTGGATCACACTAAGGCGCGGGATTTTACGGAGTGTCTTGCTGGCATGCAATGATGTGAGGCAGAATTTCGATCAAATTAAGAAAAAAGGCGGCATTGCGCCGCCTTTTTAGACCTGTGGTATTACTTGTACAGGTCGGCGCTGATGGTGATGTTATTACCACGTTCCTGCCACTGGCGGGTGATGTGATAATACTTAGCCCCTTTCTTCTGCGCGCGTTTAGCGACCTGGTAAGAAATTTCTGTCATGTTGCCGTAGTTGCCGGTGAACTTCACGCTATCGAATGGAACCATCTGCGCTGCGGCAGTTTTGTTCAGCTCTTCAATTTTAGTGCCGTCCGGCAGAGTCACGGTATAGCGACCCCCTTTAGAGGATTGCGTTTCAAAGAAACGGCCTACATCAGAACTTGGTGCAGCAGAGGTTGCTACGCCTGGAATCTCAACGGCCTTAGCCGCTGCGCCGCCAGTCGCGAGCGCCGCACGCCCTGCTTCTGAATCTGCTGGGATCGCATCCGGGCTTTGCAGAACACGTTTTTTCGCATCAGCTTTATAAATATAAGCAGTGATACGCTGATTGCCGCCCTGGTTAGCATCCACCTGGCGCACGATATAGAAAGAGGCTGCCCCTTTCGCTTTTGCGGCTTTGGTGATGGCGTCGTTCACTTCCGGCTGGCTGCGATAGAAACCCTGAACGGTGACGGTGTCAAAAGGCTCAAGCGCAATGGCCTGGTCTTTTGGCAGTTCCGTTATGCCATTAATCACACGATTTTTTGGTGCGTCAGCTTTGGGTGCATCGTTTTTATAGAGAGCGACGGTGACGCGTTGGTTACCGCTATTACCGTGATCGGAAGAATCAACCACGTAGAATGAGTCTGCGCCGACTTTATCGGCCAGTTTTGATGCGGCTGCTACGGCTTCGCTGATGGTGTTGTAACGACCCACAATGGAAGTCTGATCGAAAGGTTTCAACGCTGATGCTTGCTCCGGCGTTAACTCTTTCGCAGCGTTAGCGGACAAGGCGGTCGCAGAAAGAAGTACGGACGCCAGGAGAGTGTTCTTAAGCTTCATAAAAATAATCCTTCGCCATGCGCAAACCAGGTGCTGGTGTTGTTGTTAATTTGAAATCGTCGCCGATTATGGCATTTAAAACCTGTCGCTGTCTGCGCCATTTTTTGCAGCCAGTGCTGAGGTCAGGATTAAGTTCGATAACATTTAGTGATATGTTGAATAAACAGGCGTTTGAACAGTAAAACTGATTAGGCATATGACTTTCACGAGTTAATTTAATGTTAATGGGTTGTTCTAATGTGGGGCTATATCATGTTTTTACCGCTTCGCTTGACCTATTTATCGGGCCTGGCGCTGAAAATAAGGTAAATATGTCGGTCAGAGACCGTGATCACTTATTTTTCACAGATAAAGTCAGAAATAGTGTTTTCTTGCGGTGGATCACAAGCGTTATTTTCAGTAGGTTATAGAAAGTTTGTTACTGTTTTATTTTCCGTGGTTATACATTCGTCAGGTCGTGATCGGGCGACAGCAAATGCGAACCGCGGTCATTTATCGACAAACCATCATCAAGAACCGATGGAAGGGAAAACTATGCGTATTGGGGTACCAAAAGAACGGTTTGCCAATGAAACCCGCGTAGCCGCAACGCCGAAAACGGTCGAGCAGCTGCTTAAACTGGGTTTTACCGTCGCGGTCGAAAGCGGCGCGGGCAAACTGGCGAGCTTCGATGACGAGGCATTTATTCAGGCTGGCGCCGAAATCGTCGACGGCGCTGAGATTTGGCAATCGCCGGTGATTCTGAAGGTTAACGCACCTGAAGAGAGCGAAATTGCTTTACTGAATCCTGGCACGACGCTGGTGAGCTTTATCTGGCCGGCGCAAAATCCAGAACTCATTGAAAAGCTGGCCGCACGCGGTGTCACCGTAATGGCAATGGATTCTGTGCCACGTATTTCTCGCGCGCAGTCGCTGGATGCGTTGAGTTCGATGGCTAATATTGCAGGCTATCGCGCCATCGTTGAAGCGGCTCATGAATTTGGGCGCTTCTTCACTGGGCAGATTACCGCTGCAGGTAAAGTGCCACCTGCGAAGGTAATGGTGATCGGTGCGGGTGTGGCCGGTCTGGCAGCGATTGGTGCGGCGAACAGCCTCGGCGCGATTGTTCGCGCATTTGATACCCGTCCGGAAGTGAAAGAACAGGTGCAGAGTATGGGCGCCGAGTTCCTTGAGCTGGATTTCGAAGAGGAAGCGGGTAGCGGTGACGGTTACGCGAAAGTGATGTCTGAAGCGTTTATCAAGGCCGAGATGGCGCTCTTTGCCGCGCAGGCAAAAGACGTGGACATCATCGTGACCACCGCCCTTATTCCTGGCAAACCGGCACCAAAGCTGATCACACGTGAAATGGTTGACTCCATGAAAGCGGGTAGCGTGGTTGTCGACCTGGCTTCGCAAAACGGCGGTAACTGCGAATACACTGTACCGAACGAAATCTTCACCACGGCGAACGGCGTGAAGATTATTGGTTATACCGACCTGCCGGGACGTCTGCCGACGCAGTCCTCCCAGCTGTACGGCACGAACCTCGTTAACTTGCTGAAGCTGCTGTGCAAAGAAAAAGACGGCAACGTCACCGTTGATTTTGATGATGTTGTTGTGCGCGGTGTGACCGTGGTTCGCGATGGCGAAGTCACCTGGCCCGCTCCGCCAATTCAGGTTTCTGCTCAGCCTAAGGCCGCGCCAAAAGCGGCTCCTGCGCCGAAAGAACCGGCAGAACCGGTTTCGCCTTGGCGTAAATATGCGCTGATGGCGTTGGTGATTATTCTGTTCGGTTGGCTGGCAGACGTCGCGCCGAAAGAGTTCCTGGGTCACTTCACCGTCTTTGCGCTCTCCTGCGTCGTCGGTTACTACGTGGTGTGGAACGTTTCTCACGCACTGCATACGCCGCTGATGTCGGTGACAAATGCTATCTCCGGGATCATCGTGGTAGGGGCGTTGCTGCAAATTGGGCATGGCGGCTGGATCAGCTTCCTGAGCTTTGTCGCGGTGCTTATCGCCAGTATCAATATTTTCGGTGGTTTCACCGTGACTCAGCGCATGCTGAAAATGTTTCGTAAAGGCTAAGGGGTAGCATATGTCTGGAGGATTAGTTACAGCTGCATACATTGTTGCTGCGATCCTGTTTATTTGCAGTCTGGCGGGACTTTCCAAACACGAAACGTCGCAACGGGGTAACAACTTTGGTATCGCCGGGATGGCGATCGCGCTGATCGCGACGATCTTCGGGCCGGATACCGGCAACGTGGCGTGGATCCTGGTGGCGATGATTATCGGTGGCGCGATTGGTATTCGTCTGGCAAAACGCGTTGAAATGACCGAGATGCCTGAGCTGGTGGCGATTCTGCACAGCTTTGTGGGTCTGGCGGCGGTGCTGGTTGGTTTTAACAGCTACCTGTATCACGAACCGGGTATGGAGCCGATTTTGGTCAATATTCATCTGACCGAAGTCTTCCTGGGCATCTTCATTGGTGCGGTGACATTCACTGGTTCTATCGTTGCGTTTGGAAAACTGCGCGGCAAGATCTCCTCTAAGCCGCTGATGTTGCCAAACCGCCACAAGATGAACCTTGCGGCGCTGGTGGTCTCTTTCCTGCTGCTGGTCGTGTTTGTGCGTACCGAGAGCGTGGGCATGCAGGTGCTGGCGCTGCTGGTGATGACCATTATCGCCCTGGCATTTGGCTGGCATTTGGTGGCGTCTATCGGCGGTGCGGATATGCCGGTTGTGGTGTCGATGCTGAACTCCTATTCAGGCTGGGCAGCGGCAGCGGCGGGCTTTATGCTCAGCAATGACCTGCTGATTGTCACCGGTGCCCTGGTGGGTTCTTCGGGTGCGATCCTGTCTTACATTATGTGTAAGGCGATGAACCGCTCCTTCTTTAGCGTGATTGCAGGTGGATTTGGTACCGACGGTGCCACGTCCACGGGCGATGAAGAAGTGGGTGAGCACCGCGAAATTACTGCCGAAGACACCGCTGATATGCTGAAAAACTCGCATACGGTAATCATCACCCCAGGCTATGGCATGGCGGTGGCGCAGGCGCAGTATCCGGTGGCGGAAATTACCGAGAGATTGCGTGCGCGCGGTATCAAAGTGCGCTTTGGTATTCACCCTGTTGCGGGTCGTCTGCCGGGTCATATGAACGTTCTGCTGGCAGAAGCGAAAGTGCCATACGATATCGTGCTGGAGATGGATGAGATCAATGATGATTTCACCGACACCGATACGGTTCTGGTCATCGGCGCGAACGACACGGTTAACCCTGCCGCGCAGGACGATCCGGGTAGCCCAATTGCCGGTATGCCTGTTCTGGAAGTGTGGAAGGCGCAGAACGTTATCGTCTTCAAACGCTCAATGAACACCGGCTATGCAGGCGTGCAGAACCCGCTGTTCTTCAAGGAGAACACCCACATGCTGTTTGGCGATGCGAAAGCCAGTGTGGATGCGATTCTGAAAGCGCTTTAAGACGTGAGATGTGAAAAAGCCGCCAGAGATGGCGGCTTTTTTTATGGCGTAAAGATGACGTTTAGTCGTCTTCTTCGTCGTCCAGTTCCACAGGCGTTTGATATTGATCCGGTTTAATCACCAGCAGGTCACAACGTAAATGGTCGATAACTTGTTCAGCCGTGTTGCCCAGGAAGGCAGCAGAAATACCGGTTCGCCCGACGGTTCCCAGCACCACAATACCCGCCTGCAAATGCTCCGATAAATCAGGGATCACCTCTTCGGGCAGACCTTTTTCGACGTGGGTCATTTTCTCGTCAATGCCAAATTTCTGGCGGAGGGCTTTCATAGCCAAGAGATGCTGGCCGCGAATCGCATCGTTATACACGCTTGGATCAAATTCAGGCAGTTCGATGGCGATATTAATCGGCGTAACCGGATAAGCGCCAATCAAATGCACTTCGGTATGATTGACCTGCTCGGCAAGATGAATCGTCTCTTTGACCAGTTTTTCGTTCAGAGAATTATGATAATCCTCTTCACTGGCGAGATTCACGGCGACCAGTGCTTTACCGCCTTCTGGCCATGGCTGGTCTTTGACCATCCACACCGGACACGGACATTTACGCAGCAAGTGCCAGTCGGTCGGTGTGAAAATCACCGACTCCAGTTTGTCGTGCTGGTGCGCCATTTTGAGCACCAGGTCGTGCTTCTCAGCAATCACCTCCTGGATGATGGCCTCAAAGGGACGGTTATGCCACACCACTTTGATATCAATAGGGATGCCCGCATCGATGTAATATTTTGCCTGCTCGCGGATCCACGCGGTACGCTGGCTGATCACTCCCTGACGCATCGCCGTGCGTTCGTCAGGCGACAGAAGGGTGGTCATTTCGTATGAGAAGTCATAGATGGGCAAAAACGCTTTGATTTTGCCACCAATCCGTTGATGTAAATAGACAGCTCGACGTAATGCGGGTTGATCGTCCTGATTAGGATCGATGGCCACCAGCATGTTTTGATACTTTGCCATACAGGTCTCCTTACTACTGTCACCACAGTCTGTAATTAAAAGAGTAACCTATATATGTTGAATGAAACAGGGGAGAAGTTTTACCAGATCAATAAATTGTGAGAATTTATTGATGAACGCCGTTGTATGTTGATTCCAGTAAATTTTTCCAGGATTAAGCTGATCTTTTGGCCATCATGGGAAGCCACCCGTCAGCATGAGACGCCGAAGCGCAGTGCCTGCGGGCGGAACATGTTGAGTGTTTGCCTGATGGTGCTACTCTTTTTGAGGGTTTAATGGAGCAAAGCGATGAAGAATAAAGATGAACAGACGGGATTGGTGGGGCTGGCAATCGGCGCAGCAGTGATTGGCCTGGTCTCAGCACAGAAACCCATCAATCGGGACAGTGTTGTCGGTGAACTGGTTAGACTTGGAAGGCAGAAGGGTGATGGCGTGGAGGATGAGGTTTTTCTACAGGCTGCAGCGCTTGTACGCAAAGGCGTATGAAAAACTGAAACGGTGCCCGTGTTTACGGCATATTTCACGCAGTGAATTCTGAAAATGTTATTGGTTCGTTTGTGTTGGCCAGTGACGAAAGACATGCGTACGACCCTGGCAGTTATGGATTATTAAAGAATAAAAGGAGGGCGATTGTGGTTAAAAAATTAGTGACAGGGCAGTTAAGCTTGCCGATGACGTTCTGGGGATGGGGATTTTGTGGGGGGTTATTGATCGGTCTGATGGGGTTAGCTGGCATACATACTGGTTATGCGATGCTGGTGCCGCTGAGTTACATCGTAAAAACAATTCTGTTTAGCGCTGTACTGTCCGGTATCACATTCATTCTTCGTAAAAAAATTACCGTGCTTGGTGTTCTTGCTTTTTTTGTTGCCTTAATCCAGGTGATTATGGGCATCGTTATGTTTGTCGGACTTTCTTCATTACTCTTTCAATAATCGAAGTGCTGGAGTTACACACAAGCCGAAATAAGCGTGGGATGCGTATTGTCCGAGCTGAAGAAGGGGACGTTTTAATACCGGGCCAATTATTCATTGACCCGGCAAAGAGAAAAGCACGTTACGCAACGTTACGCGAGTGACCCGCAAGAACCGCCAGCGCTTCACCATTCTCAATGGTGATGTATTTGCCTTTTACCGCCAGCATGCCGCTTTTCTGGAAACGACCCAGCAGACGACTGATAGTTTCAACGGTCAGACCCAGATAGTTACCGATATCACCACGCGTCATGGTCAGACGGAATTCGCGAGGAGAGAAGCCTCGTTCCGCGAAACGGCGTGACAGATTGTAGATAAAGGCAGCCAGACGCTCTTCAGCATTCTTTTTGGAAAGCAGCAGGATCATGTCCTGATCGCCTTTGATCTCACCGCTCATCAGACGCATCATCTGCTGACGCAGATTGGGCATTTTGCCTGACAAATCATCCAGGGTTTCGAAGGGGATTTCGCAGACCATTGAGGTTTCAAGCGCCTGAGCAAAGCTCGGGTGATGAGCCGTCCCGATGGCGTCAAAACCGACCAAATCGCCAGCAAGATGGAAACCCGTGATCTGCTCGTCGCCTTGCTCGGTGATGGTATAGCTCTTGATGGTGCCAGAACGGATTGCATAGAGCGATTTCAGTTCGTCTCCCGCTTTGAACAGCGTCTGCCCTTTCTGAATAGGCTTCTTGCGCTCGATAATGTTATCAAGCTGGTCAAGTTCATGCTCGTTCAGGGTAAACGGGATACAGAGCTGGCTAATGCTGCAATCCTGACAATGGATAGCACAACCGCCAGACTGAATGCGTCGTATAATTCGCTTTTCCGGGATCATAGGTCTGCTCAAGCTTTAATTGATATTGGTCAATTTTAACATCTTTTTAGTGGAGACGTAAGCCTGGGAAACCAGCAATAAAGACAAGTGGCGACATTGTGTCGCCATCTTCTTGAAATTCCACAGCTTGACTGTGGGATTTGACACTAACTGGAAGAAAATTAAGCACTAAAAGCCTGGTTTCTACAGCAACAAATAGCCTTCATGACGCAGAAGCCACTCTTTTCGTTGCACGCCACCCGCATAACCCGTCATCGTCCCATTGCGACCAATCACGCGATGGCAGGGCACCACAATACTCACCGGATTTGAACCGTTCGCCGCACCCACCGCACGAGCCGCTCCGGCGCGTCCGAGCTGTTCGGCAAGCTGACCGTAATGCATCACTTGCCCACAGGGGATAGCGCGCAATGCCTGCCACACCTCGCGCTGAAAGGGCGTGCCTGCCGTTGCGGTAGGCAGGGTTTCAATAATACTGAGATCGCCTTCAAAGTAGTTTGCCAGCTTCTCGCTCAGACCGCCCGGATTGGTGGCACCGATGCGTTCATAACCGCTGCGGTAATGAATATCCAGCAGTTCAACCATGCGACTGCTGTATTCTTCCCACTCCACCGCGCGCAGATTGAACTGCTCGTCGGCGATCACCCATAGGGGCCCCAGAGGCGTGGCAATCTTATCTTCAAGTAATCTCAGCATCCTTTTTCCCTTAATTCAGCCGTGGGTAAATCCCCGGTCCAATTGGCAGTCCGACAAGATACCACGCCATTAACATCACCAGCCATACCCCTAAAAAGATAAGCGGATACGGTAAGACCAGCGAATAGTAGGTACCCAGTTTGGCCTCCGGTTTGTAGCGCTGAAGGAAGCCCAAAAACAGCGGAACGAACGGCGAAACAGGGGCCAGAGGGATAACTGATGAATCGGCGACGCGGAATAAGATCTGCGCAAACGCCGGATGGAACCCCAGCAGCATAAACATCGGCACAAAAATCGGTGCCAGAATAGACCAGATGGCCGAACCGCTGGCGATAAACATACACAGCAATGATGAGAGCAATGCGAGGCCGACAAAGGCAGGAATGCCGCTTAACCCGGCGCTCTCAAGAGCATCCGTCAGGCCAACGGCCATAAACTTGCCCATATTGCTCCAGTTAAACATTGCCACAAACTGCGCCAGCGGGAACACCATGACGATAAATCCGGCCATCTCCTTCATCGGCTCGATCATCAATTGCGGGAGATCGGCCTGACGGCGGATTTTGCCCGTCGCCATTCCGTAAGCCAGCGAAACGATAAAGAAGAACAGGATAATCAGAGGAACGATGCCCTGGATAAATGGTGAGGGCAGCACGGTATGTTTCACCGGATCGCGCAAGATCCCATTTTCCGGAACCACCATCAGCGCGATGACCGCGATAAACAGCAACGAGACAACACCTGCGACGCGCAGGCCAAAACGTTGCTCCTGGCTGATTGTGTCCAGCTTCTCGTCACATTTGCCTTCCCATTTTCCGAGGCGCGGTTCGATGATTTTATCGGTAATTAAACCGCCGACAATCGTCAGAACCACCACAGAGCTGGCCATAAAATACCAGTTGTCGATCACGCTAACGTGCATCGCCGCATCAATGGTTTTTGCCGCTTCGGTGCTGATGCCGGAGAGCAGTACATCAGTCGTTACGATCAGCAGATTGGCGGTAAAGCCGCAGCCTACGCCTGCAATCGCGGCCAGCAACCCCGCGATGGGATGACGACCCACGGCCAGGAAAATCAGCGCACCCATTGGCGGCATAATCACTAATGCTGCGTCAGAAGAGATATGGCTGAAGAACGCGATAAACAGCACCATATAGCTGGCATAACGCGCGCTCACAATCGACGCCATTTTGACCATCAGCGCAGGTAACAAGCCGACGCGTTCGGCAAGACCGGCCCCTAACACCAGCGCCAGAATTGCGCCAAGCGGCGCAAAGCCGCTGAAGTTTTTAATCACGTTCGGTAAAAACCAGTGCAATCCCTCGATGCTTAATAAGTTTTTTACCGCCACCATGCTCCCGTCCGCTGGACTTCGCACGCTGACATCAAAAGCCGACAGCGCGGCGGTGGCAATCATTAAAATCACAATCAAATAGATAAAGAGCAGGAAAGGGTGCGGCACTTTGTTACCGATCCTTTCGACCCAGCCATAGAGCTTACCGGATGGGGAATGCGACGGTATGGACGACATACTCATGGGCGTTCCTCGCGACTGTTGTGTTGTTGTGTTTGCGTGTTTTATTATTTTAAAGGTGACGGTGTCACGTTATAAGGGATCGGACACTCGTACGGTCTGTCTGTTATCTGTTGTTCAAATTCGTTCCGGCTAGCCTGCAATAGCGACGCATCCTGGAACACATTCGCTGCCGTAGCGCCCATGACTTTACCGGCCAGCAGCATGCCTTTGTGCGCGATAGACGTTCGGCCTTGCGCCACGAGTTGCCAGGTATGCAGCGGCGTACCCACGGTAAAGCACGGGCTGAAACACTGCGCGACCGGCATTTTCCAGCTCACATCCCCCACGTCAGTGGATCCCGCGAGCACGTTATCGGTGATGGCGTAAGGGGCCACTTCATTCACCAGAAGGGTTTCCTGATGGCGACGGGCAAAGGCTTTGCCTTGTTCTGCGCCCGTTGCAGCAATATTTTTCAGGCTATTTTGCAGGTCGTTGGCGGTGAGCGTGGCACGGATTTCTCGCGCGAAATCGTACTCTTCTTCTGTCCAGTCGGGTGTCCCGAAATGTTGGAGCGCACTGTACATCGCCGCTTCGAGCGTGCGGTTCGGCAGATAGCTGGAACAGGCTTTGTCAAACCGCCGCTCAACCGTTGTTTCCGTCATCAGCGCCGCGCCCTGAGCAACCTTTTCAATACGCTCATAGATCTGCTGCGCATCCGCCATTTCTGGGGCACGAATCAGATATAACACTTCAGCCTGCGCCTGCACCACGTTAGGTGAAATACCGCCGGTATCGGTGATGGCGTAATGCACGCGCGCTTTTTCGATAATGTGTTCATTGAGGAAATTGGTGCCGGTGGTCATCAGCGTCACCGCGTCGAGTGCGCTGCGTCCAAGATGAGGCGAATTGGCCGCATGCGCTGCGGTGCCGTGAAAGCGCCAGGCAGCCTGAATATTTGCGAGCGTACTGACGTTAAACATTCCGGCAAATGCCTCCGGATGCCAGGTTACGGCAGCGTCCACATCGTCAAACAATCCCTCGCGCACCATAAAGGTTTTGCCGGAACCGCCTTCTTCACCGGGACAGCCGTAAAAACGCACGGTTCCACTGCCGCCGTTTTGCGCCAGCCACTCTTTTACCGCGACGGCGCCTGCCAGCGCGGCGGTGCCCAGGAGATTATGCCCGCAGCCGTGACCGTTAGCGCCGGGGCTATCGGATTGCTGCGTGGCGCAATGCGCGTTCTGGCTCAATCCGGCTAGCGCATCGAATTCACCCAAAAGCGCGACGATGGGTTTACCGCTGCCAAAGCTTGCAATAAACGCATTCGGAATGCCGCCCGCTTCCCGCGTGAGGGTGAATCCTTCGGCTTCCAGCTCGCGAGCCAGACGCGCTGAGGACCAAAACTCTTCGAACCGCGTTTCAGGATGATCCCAGATCTCATCAGCAATATCGGCATACGTCTGAGATCGTGTTTCGATCACATCCTCAATAAAACGGTAGATGTTCTGCATTACACACCTCGCGTCCATGGAAAATTGAGCGCCGTACGCGCCAGGGTTTCAATCGCCACGCTCATTACCTGCTCGTCAAAATCAAATTTTTCGTTGTGATGTCCGGCGCTCAAATCAGTGCCGAATACCATATAGGACGCAAGCCCGCCGTTTTGTTGTACCCGGGCCATCATCAGCGTTGCGTCTTCGGACCCCGCCGGTGCTTTGACTTTATCAATCGCCTGTTCAATGCCCGGAACCTGGTTTGCCTGCTCGCGCAGATAGTTGACCCACGCGGGGGACGGCGCGCTGGAGGTTGCGGCACCCATCAGGCGCATTTCAGATTGGACGCCATACAGTGCGGCTGCACCTTCAATGACGGCCTGCGCACGTTCAAATACGTACTGATTGATGGCTTCACTCTCGCCGCGTGTTTCGACTTTTAGCAGCGCATTGGCGGGCACGACGTTACGCCCGCTGCCGGCCTGCATCACGCCGACGTTTACGCGGGAAGCGCCTTCGCTGTGCGGCGCGATACTGTGAAGAGCCAGTGAGGCTTGCGCTGCCGCCAGCAGGGCGTTACGTCCGTCTTCGGGTTTGCCGCCTGCATGAGCAGCTACACCGGTAAAACGCACGTCAAACTTGGTGGTGGCCATAAAATTATCACTGCCACAAATGACCGTTCCGGTCGGGACGCCGGTGCCGATATGGATCGCGGTAAAATAGTCAATGCCATCCAATGCGCCTGCCGCTACCATGGCGCGCGCGCCACGCGTGCCTTCTTCAGCGGGCTGGAAGATGAGTTTAATCGTGCCGTTAAGTTTCGATTCGTTCTGCTTAAGAATGTGCGCCAGCCCGAGACCAATCGTGGTATGACCGTCATGCCCACAGGCGTGCATCATGCCTGGGTTACACGATGCAAAACCGTCGTGGTAAGGGCGGTGGCTGTCATCAAGGGCTTCACTGAGATCCAGGGCATCCATATCTACACGAAATGCGAGTGTTGGCCCTGGCCGTCCGGTATTGAGCGTGGCAACGATGCCGGTAAATCCGCCTTCAAACGCGCTTAGCCATTTTTCTGGCGCGCCTTGCTGACGTGCGCGAGCAAATTCCTGTGCCAGCGTCTGTTCATCGGGAAGCCCCATACGACTCTCGGCATCGACGACGTCGCGGCCCATCGCCAGCTCAAAACCGAGCGTATCAAGAATTTCAGCCACCTTTGCTGCTGTGCGAAATTCCACCCAGCCGGATTCGGCGTACTGGTGAAAATCCCGACGCCACGCGGAAAGTTGCGGGGCTAATGTCTGAATGGTGTGTGTCAGTGAATCCATATCCCTTCCTGTCATTATGAAAATGTGTGAACTGCTTCACGCTGTGATAGTTTTTACTTATCACTAACCCATTTTTCACAGTTTTAACCGTTCAGGAATTACCCTCGCACATCCATTTCCATTAAAGTAGATGACAATTTCTTTACTCTGATAAACAACGGTTATCGGTCGGGATATGACATTTCAGATAAAATTTCACCAAATTCGGGCGTTTGTCGAAGTGGCGCGCCAGGGGAGTATTCGTGGGGCCAGCCGCGCGATGAATCTCTCGCAGCCTGCGCTGACCAAGTCGATTAAAGAGCTGGAGGAGGGCATGGCGGCGCAACTTTTTGTGCGGCGCAGTAAAGGCGTGGCGCTGACAGAATGCGGCGAGAGCTTTTATCAACATGCGAATCTGATTCTTGAAGAACTGCGTGCGGCGCAGGACGATATCCGTCAGCGTCAAGGGTTGCTGGGCGGTCAAATTAACATTGGCATGGGAGCCAGTATCGCCCGTACGTTAATGCCTGCGGTGATTACGCGCTTTCATGAACAGCACCCGCTGGTGAAAGTGCGAATTATGGAAGGGCAACTGGTATCGATGATTAATGAATTACGTCAGGGCGAACTTGATTTTACGATAAATACCTATTACCAGGGTCCATTCGATCACGAATTTACCTTTGAAAAACTGTTTGAAAAACCGTTTGCGGTATTTTGTCGGGAAGGGCATCCGGCGGTAGGGGTTAAATCCATCAATGAGCTTCTGCATTATAACTGGACCATGCCAACGCCTCGTGGGAGTTATTATAAGCAGCTGGAGGATGTGTTCAAATATCGCTCACAAATACCGCGTATTGACGTCGTATGCGAAACATTCTCATCTTGCATCAGCCTTGTCGCGCAAAGCGATTTCTTGAGTATTTTGCCGCAAGAACTGGGCTGCGATCCGCTCCTGGCGCACCGTCTGGTGATGTTGCCGATCGAAGAAACCTTACCCAAAGCCGCTTATTATTTAATTCAAAGACGCGATTCCCGACAAACGCCGTTGACGTCGTCGTTAATTACGGAATTCAGACGACATGCGCGCGGAATATTAAGCAGCGACGATCAATAAAAAAATAGAGCCTGCCGACATCGGACAGACCCTACAGTACACACAGCAGTTCATCCTATTGCAAATCCCGCTTCATTATTCCGTTCTGCAGGTTTATTTAGTTATAACAGCTTTCACTTAAAAATAAAGTGATGACACCTCGAAATTCACATATTTTTAACTCAAATTGGTAAATTAATTAACAGTTAAATTGTGGTTAAGGTTGATTTAATCATTCATATTAGCCATGTTAATTCTTTTCATGCGGTTATTACTTTTGATTGTGTCGCAATCGCTTCAAAAGTGAAGTGGCTGGAGCATTGAGACCCCCGTCCGGCGCGGGTATAGTACCCCTTCAGATGTAGCCGGAGAATTTCCATGAAGCCAGACGACAAATCAATTTTTCTTGACGCCATGGAAGATGTCCAGCCCCTGAAACGTGCCACGGATGTTAACTGGCAGCCGAATCGTAAAGTACGCACACGTCAGATTGTCGATGCGACTCAGCTTGATAACTTTTTGACGCTGGGTTTCCTCGACGTATTGCCGCTCGCCGAACCGCTGGCTTTTCAACGGGAGGGGGTTCAGCAGGGCGTAATTGAAAAATTACGTCACGGCAAATATCCCCGCCAGGCCAGTCTGAATCTCTTACGCCAGCCGATTGAGCCGTGTCGCCAGATGCTGTTTAGCTTTATTCAGCAGGCCTATCACGAGGGTTTGCGCAACCTGATTATCATTCACGGCAAGGGCCGGGAAGATAATTCGCATCCGAATATTGTGCGAAGTTACCTGGCTCGATGGTTAACGGAATTTGATGAAGTGCAGGCCTTTTGGGTCGCGCTCCCGCATCACGGTGGTGATGGCGCATGCTATGTTGCGCTGCAAAAATCGGAAGCCGCCAAACTGGAAAACTGGGAACGGCACGCAAAACGGAGTCGCTAAACAGACTTTGCTGTCGGCGGCCGAAAAGCAATGCGGGCGATAATTCGCCCGCATTTCAAAAATGACTGTCAGAATGTTTCCCAGTTTCCGTCTGAGGCAGACGCCGCTGCCGGACGCAATATCTGCGGAGTTTTGAGGTTCGACGGTCGCGGCGCGCTGTTTTGCGCTTGTGGATTCAAGCGGAATGCGGCAACGGCCTGGCGCAACTGCTCGGCCTGATCTTCCAGCGCCGCCGCCGCTGTGGCGGATTCCTGCACCAGCGCGGCGTTCTGCTGCGTTACGCTGTCCATCTGAGAAACGGCCAGACTGACCTGCTCAATCCCGCGGCTCTGCTCATCGGATGCCGACGCGATTTCGCCCATGATATCGGTTACGCGCGTCACGGCCGCAACAATCTCTTTCATGGTTTTGCCTGCTTCGCTGACCTGTCCGGAGCCCGTATTCACGCGGCTGACGGAGTTTTCAATCAATCCTTTGATCTCTTTCGCGGCTTGCGCACTGCGGCTTGCCAGCGTGCGGACTTCACCGGCAACGACGGCAAATCCGCGGCCTTGTTCACCGGCACGAGCCGCTTCCACGGCGGCGTTCAACGCCAGAATATTGGTCTGGAAAGCGATGCTGTCGATAACGCTGGTGATGTGGGCAATTTGCTGCGAACTGTCGGCAATCTCAGTCATGGTGCGAATAACGTTATCGACCACCATTCCACCCCGATCGGCGGTTTCTGAGGCATTTTTTGCCAGCAGAGTCGCCTGACGGGCGTTGTCGGAGTTCTGTTTCACTGTGGCGGTCAGCTCTTCCATGCTTGCAGCGGTCTCTTCCAGAGAAGAGGCTTGCTGTTCAGTACGTGCAGATAAATCGTTGCTGCCCGTCGCGATTTCTCCCGCACCGGTGTAGATCGAATCGGTGCTGCCACGTACCGCGCTGACGGTTGTCACCAGCGATTGCTGCATTTCATGCAGACCCGCAGCCAGTTGACCCATTTCATTACGACTGTCGATAGAAATGGTGTGTGTCAGATCGCCGCTGGCGATGGTGCGAATATGGTTCATCACGCTGCGCAGTGGTCTCAGAAGGAGATGCTGCAAACCCATCCAGAACACAATCAGTACGCCGATGACCACCAGCAAAATGGTGCCCAGCGTCCACTGCATGCTGGTAAAGCTGTTTTGGTTTTCCAAAGCTGCAGCCTTCAGCAGGGTGTTGTTTTCTGCACGCCAGCGCGTGTAGACGGCTTCCATCTTGTCCTGAGCCTCCTGGGCATCCAGATCGCCGTATGCCTGATAGTTATCGGCGCTCAGATATTCGATCGACAGTCGCATGACTTCATGCATCTGGGTGTATGCTTTCTGCATCTCGGCGGTTAATTCCTGGCTCTGCCCTTTCACCGGTGGCATCTCATGCCATGCGCTGTAATAGGCCTCAGCTTTGCCCAGAGACGTGCTGGCGTTACCGAGCAGCTTGTTGATCGCCGCCAGAGAAGCGGGATCGCGCTGATTTTTAAGGTAACGGATCGCAACGCGAGTGACGGTGACGCGCGTTTTAACCAGCGTATTCACGCTGTCACTCAGGCTCTCCTGTTGCGCGTTGAGATTTCCTGAATTTTGAAAGTTTTGACGATCGTTGCTGACTGCGGAGTAGAACAAGCCACCCGTGACGACCTGGAGCAGGCAGAACAGCGTAAGTGCAAAAATGATCCCAGTAATTACGTGCAGATTTTTCAGCATAAAAAGACGCCCGATTGTTGTGCAGAAGTTGCACCATTACTATCGACGTAGTATCTCTAAACTTTAACTTAACAGTGACTAAACTAACTTTTACATCGTGTAACCTATTGTTCCTCTGAATACTATTCATCAAATTAAATTTTCTTACAGTTTGCCGAACAGGAATCAAAATATGATCAATATCGAGAAAAGCGGCACGTTTACGTTAGGCACGCGTAGCGTGAAAAGAGTGGGTTATGGGGCGATGCAGCTCGCTGGCTCGGGCGTGTTTGGTCCACCAAAAAACCGGGATGCGGCGCTGGATGTGTTGCGTGAAGCGGTAGCGGCTGGGGTTAATCATATTGATACCAGTGATTTCTATGGGCCTCACGTCACCAACCAGCTGATACGTGAAGCGTTACATCCGTACCAGGACGACCTGACGATTGTGACCAAAATTGGAGCACGGCGTGGGGCTGATGCGTCGTGGCTCCCTGCATTTTCTGCTCAGGAACTGACTCAGGCGGTACACGATAATCTGCAAAATTTGCAGCTGGATACGCTGGATGTGGTGAATTTACGCATTATGTTCAGTGCTCATGGGCCCGCTGAAGGGTCCATTGCAGAGCCGTTGACCACGCTTGTCGAATTGCAGCGTCAGGGGCTGGTGCGACATATTGGTTTGAGCAATGTGACCGCCGCGCAAGTCGCCGAAGCGCAGAGCATCGCCTCGATAGTTTGCGTGCAAAATCTCTACAACATTGTTAACCGTGGCGACGATGCGCTGATCGATTCTCTGGCGAAGCAGGGCATCGCCTATGTGCCGTTTTTCCCGCTCGGTGGGTTTACGCCCTTGCAGTCTTCCGGCCTCCAGGCCGTCGCGGATGCAGTAAAGGCGACGCCGATGCAAGTGGCGTTGGCATGGTTGCTGAAGCGTTCACCTAATATTCTGCTTATTCCTGGCACCTCGTCGGTAGCGCATCTTCATGAAAACCTTGCCGCCGCGGAGCTTGTACTGTCCGATGAGGCGATGGACACGCTCAATGCGCTCGCGTCTTCTGAAGAGAGAGATACTGCGCAGCATTAAGCGATGAAAAGCAAAGCAGGCGAGTTCTCAGCCCTGGCGGGCAAAACTCTGCGCGGCGTGGTGGCGTTTTCAATCTCTTTGGTCATGCTGATTTTTTTGTAACGCCAGTGGCGGTGAAAGGCCTCAAGCGCGTGGACCAATACTAGCGATCAAAAGATGAAGGGTTCAGAGATCGGGATCGCTGATGTGCAGCAGAGGCATTGAGTCATTATGCAAATCGAACACCGCCCCATAAGCGGAATCGGGGCGGATCGAATGTGTATGCATTGACGGTGGATAGCCACAATCTGCCGAGAGGCAAACGTCGGACAATAATCAGAAACTGTATGTCACTTTCAAGCTCCCAGTGGGCGATGCTTTTCGTTGCACAATCGGGCTGTTGCGGGCATCACCCACCAACTGTGTAAAACCCGTTGCGGCAACCACGCTCCAGTCCTGGTTGAACTTGTGCGTCCAGTCCACATTCATTGACCAGGCATAAATCCCCGTTCCGGCATCATAGGGAGCAAACCCCGATGCGGCTGACTGTGATGAACTGACCCCGTAATACGTCTGCATATAGTCACTCGTCCCCCAGCTGCTGGTCAGCGCCATCGATAAAGTATCTTTCGAGCCGCTATACAGTGGGCTAAGAATGCCGAAATGCAGGGCCGCGCCATTGTCTCGTTCAGTAAACGGCACCTCAGCCTGGAATTGCAAATGAAGCCAGTCGGTCACCTTATAGCCAAGACCCAACACACCGAGAGCCGATCCTTTGACATCGCCCATACCGCGCAGGTTGTCACTGCCGTCGTTCAATGAGTCGCTGTCAACATCGTGATCCTTACGGCCTGCGCGATAGCTTAGCGCAGCACTGTAATCGAGATTGCCGATGTTATTGCCGTAACCGATACCTCGTGTGGTGCTTACGAAGAGTCCGTTACGCATCGAGTAATCAAGCACAAGGGCCGTCGTGACACGGTTTTCATTCGAACCAGAATAGCGTGGTGTAACATCCACGCCTCCTCCCAATGTTAAGTCGTTACCTTGCTGCGGTGCTGCCGCAAATGTTGGAGAAACCAGTAACGCCAGTAGCGCGCCCGGCAAAATTTTTTTTAGCGTGCGCCCCGCAAGTGAAGGGAGGAACCGATGATGCAGTTCGAAATTTCTCATTCAAGAAGTCCTTAGGGATTCAACTGATTACGATACAGGCGGTTTTAAACACCAGAACGCTCAGTGTGAATACACACCCTAAAGTTCTCATGAGCTCAAAATGAAGAAATACTGAAGTACGACCCGGTCAGGCAAACCTGATAGATTTCCTGATACCGTTTTTTTCTTCAGACTTTCTTCATTCACGGTTGATAACGTAACTATTGTGAAAATTCTCCTAATCGAAGACGACCTGGATCTCGGCAACGGCGTACGTATTGCCCTTGCAGATCAAGGATTAGATGTCATATGGGTTCGCCGCAAAGAGGATGCGCTGCATCAGTTTGATGCCTGCGTGCCAGAACTGGTGTTGCTTGACCTCGGACTGCCCGACGGCGATGGCATGAGCCTGATGGCATACTTGCGCCAGCACCTGAAGGGGATCCCCGTCATCATTCTGACCGCGCGAGGCACTCTGCAGGATCGTCTTTGCGGGCTGGATGCTGGCGCTGATGACTATCTCGTCAAACCTTTTGTTCTCGCCGAGCTGTTGGCAAGAGTGAGGGCCCTTGCGCGGCGCAGTTACGGTTTCGAGAATGAGATGATAGAAATTCGCGGGTTATCTCTCCACGTTCCGACTCGGCGCGTCACAGTGAGCGCGCGGAATATAGAGTTGACCGCAAGCGAATACGCGCTGCTTGAGACTTTACTGTTGCGTACCGATCGCGTGATCACCCGAAGGTTTCTGGAAGAAAGGATATTCGGAGCAAAAGAGAATATGAGCAATTCTCTGGATGTACATATGGGTAATTTGCGTCGCAAAATCGGCGATGGTTATGTGCGAACGGTGAGGGGAGTCGGGTTTGTGATCGACACCGTCCCCATTCAGAAGGGAGCCAGTTGATGCGAAATTTTTGGCTGCACCTGAGAACCCCTTCGCTCGTACGGCGAATTATCATCGCCCAAATGCTCTTGCTTACGCTGCTTTGGTGTTTTTTTCTGACCTACATTTTGTGGGAGGACTTGCGAAGCCCTCCTATGCTCACAAGCAGTAAGACTTACGAAACCATTCAAAAACTGGTCGATCGTATGGACGATCGTCCGCAGGCGCGAACCGAAGTGCTCGAAGCGTTCAGCCAGGCGTTGCGGGAAGGTTATGGCGGTGGTGAGGATCCCGCGCTCTCAATCAGCCTAATTGTTCGCAAAAATAACGAAATCATTTATTCATCTGAGGGCGCGCCGACTGGGGTGATCAACACAAAACACGGGAACCTCCAGACAATAGAGAGTGAAGGCCGCTCCTGGACCAGCCGTACTCTACAATCAGGGAACTCTGACGTAGAGGTTACACTGATTACCCCTGCCGCAGGCTGGAACTTCTTTATCTACCTGAACTCGCGTGGTTACTACATATTGCCGTTACTGGTCTGTATTCCTTTTCTTTTGTTTCCCGCGTGGCTGTCAATCCGCATTGCGATGCGGCCCTGGAATAAAGTGGTCAATGAGATTGCCTTACGCACGCCGGAAGATCTGTCTCCCTTAAAATCAGTGCCAAAGCATCTGGAGCTTCACCAAATGGTGGACGCGATTAATGTATTTCTTGCGAGATTGCGAGAAAGCACGGAAAGGGAAAGGATTTTCATTGCCGATGCCGCTCACGAGCTGCGTACGCCACTTGCTGCAATGCGCATCAATGTTGAGGCGTTGCAGTCCTATATAAGCAGCCAGAGCCAACAGGAGTTGCTGGCAGGGATCATTCGTAGCAATAGCCGCGCAGCTCGACTCGTCAATCAGTTACTGCTGCTCATGCACAGCGAAGCGCGTATCGATATTGCCATGGAGCCTGTGCCGCTGACCACGCTCATCCAGGATCGAATGGCGGAGTTAGCTCCGCTGGCCGCTGAGCGCAGCATTGAACTTGAATTTTACGCTGATAATGAAATTTGGATTACCGGTGTCAGGGAGCGGCTGATGTCGCTGATTGATAACGTCATTGAAAATGCCGTGAAGTATAGCCCTGAGGGCGGGCGGGTTGAGGTCGTTGTTCGATCACTTGAGAGATTCACTCAGCTCCGTGTCTCAGATGCAGGCCCCGGCATTCTGCTTGAGATGAGGGAGCGCGTGTTCGATAGATTCTTTCGCGATCCCAATCAGATACAAAGCGGAAGTGGTCTGGGGTTGGCAATTGTCAAAGCGGTTGCGCAGCAACACAACAGCAGCGTATCCCTGAGCACGTCTGAAGAGGGCGGGTTGATGGTCACTGTTGATTTCCCTACACCAAAGTCCGCGTGAAAGACAACGCGACTGTCATCCCTGGTCCGCGGAGGAAATCTATCATCACAATGGAGTTGAAAGTGAAATACGTGGCCCTGGTGACCTTGTTGTGTTCGATAGCACTCAGCGGGTGCGCCATAACGGTCAGCGAGTTAAAGAGCAGCCAATCCTCTTATGATGGCAGTTTCACAAGCATGACAGGGCCATCTGATACCTATCGAACCTTAAGGGATATGGCAAGGCAGTGCCTGGAATATGAAGCACTCCTGGGAAATCCGGTTATTGTCTTAAGCGAGTTTGATGGTGAGCGCAAGGAAGGTGAGATCAATCAAAAACTCCTGTCAGATGGGCTGTTGATTAACAACACGCTAATTGAAATTGAAAGCCATGATCATGACAAAGCGAAGGTCAGCCTGTACACAACCAAGAACATCTTGAGTACGGGTATCAGGTCGCCAAATATAAGCGATATCAAGCGCTGGGCGGACGGTGAAAGAACGTGCTAGCACGGTATGCTATTCATTGATGAGATGATCCTGTTGGCGCGTACGCTTAGCCAGTTTCTTTTGCAGAATGATAACGATGATCGGGAACCCTGATGCGGAAATTGCACATACCCCCAGCAACGTGTTCATATTTTGTGATGCGATGGCGTGCCCAGGCAATAGAAAAGCGGACAGAAAAAATGCGACCGTTGTGATCAGGTACATTATTGATGACTGCAATGAAGAGAATCCCGCTCGTTGCCTGTCATCAGGAAACTGAATGCTCAGCGCCGAGGAGGAAACCAGACGACTGTAAGATGCACCGAGAAATACAGTAATAAATAGCCCCGCATGCGGATAGCCCAGAATGGGTATTAGCAAACTCACAATAAAGACGACAGTTGACCCTGTAGCCAGAATCAAAGCAGAGAAACGGGAAGTTAACGCGCCTGTCATTTTTGTGGACAGGTATCCTGCAATTCCCCCGGCGAAAAATAGCCATGGCAGCAGGTCTTGAGAGGCCCCCAGTTGCAGGGTCATTAATGGTACCAGAACAGGAATGACCAGCATCGGGCTAAACTGTACCAGCGCATTACTGGAAGCGAACAGTAAAGTATTAACGTCAAGAGGCAGTACGTGGGGTGTGTCGCAAGAGACAGGATCCTGAGGGATGATCGAAACAATCAGCGGCAATGCCAACAAACACAGCGTACTGATTAACCACAAAGCAACATGCCAGCCGTAATGAGCACACAAAAAGAGTATTGTCGGCATTCCTACAATGCTGACCATCGAAAATGAGGCAATCACCGTCGCCAACATTTTTCCGCGCAAGTTAGCCGGGGCGAGATTTATCAAGATACTGATACCCACCCCCATCGTTGTACCTCCAACCAGTCCAGCGCAGAATCGTAATGCCAGCAGAAGACTAAAACTGGAGGTGAATGTCGTCAAAAATGTCAGCAGGCCGAGTAGCGCCATATTGACGAAGAGAAAACGTTTCTTATTGAAACGACCAATCCAGTAAAAGGCGAGAATTCCCGACAGGACTGCCCCTGATGTGTACATGCCGGATACGTAGCCTGAGAATGATACGGGAACGGCGAAGTCTGCTGCCATAAAAGCAAAAACAGGGTTGAACATCATATATTCCAGTGCATTGGTGAACTGAATAAAAGCCATGACAACCGCTATCCGGATGAGGGCTTTATGGTTAAACGTTGTTGTGATCAATGACATAGCAAGCGACCTGGGGATGAAAGATATCCGAGTTTAACTGATATCAATGTCGCTCATTAGATGGTAAAAATGGCACTTATTGTTATCATTTATGGGATAGTTTATGCGGCAAGCTTTTGATTTTAATACCCTAAAAGTTTTCATTGCGGTGGTGGAACGAGAAAGTTTTGTTGGGGCGTCGAAAGTCCTGGAAATGCCGACATCAAACGTGAGTCGTTGTATTGCTCAGTTAGAAGACAGGCTGAATCTTCAGCTCATTGAGCGCAGCACCCGACATATGAAGCTCACCCAAGCGGGGCATCTGCTCTATACCCGGGCGAAGCCATTACTGGAAGCGCTTGAGCAGACTGAAACAGAATTAACGTTGCGCCAAATGCAGCTCAAGGGGCCACTACGTATCTGTATTCCCAATGAAATAGGTCCTGCATTGTTGGGGTCTGTGGTTGCCGATTTCGCCTGCCAGAACCCAGATTTGGAAATTAGCTGTGTCACAAATTTGTCGGGCTTTGAGTCCCTGCGAGACGATCTTGATTTAGCCGTCATTGTGAGCCGTGGCCAGATGGATGACAGTGATTACATAGCCCGTCATCTGGTGACGATCCCTTGCACTATCGTTGCAGCCCCCTCCGTTATTCAGCGTTATGGCATCCCTTCTCGTATACAGCAATTTGAAGAATTACCCTGTATTACCACGGTAAATGCACTTAAAGGTGCTCCCTGGCAATTTGTGAATAAAAAGGGGGGATTCGAGACGATAAAGGTGAAAGGCCATTACCGGGTAAACAGCGGAGAGATGGCGGGGCGCGCGGCGGTAGCGGGTGTTGGTTTTGCCATTCTTTCGAAACAGGCCTGCCAACCTTACATCGACGATGGACGGCTGATCGAAATTAAGTTTGAAGAACCGCCAGCCCCACTTCAATTATTCGCACTTTATTCAGACAGGCGTTATTTGCCAGCTAAAACGCGAGCGCTCATAGATTTCATGCAGCAGAAATTGAGTATTCAATCTTTGGCTGCACAAAACGTCCAACGGGTGTAAAGCGCCCCTAAGCTCAAGGCGTCTATTTTTCGCTCATCGCAGGCCTCGCAGCGCTTCAGGCGGTCCGGACATTAAGTCTGCTAAAGCGAAATGGCGCACCTTGAGACCACAGCCGAAAACCACATTTCAACCATGCAAAATAATTCTCATTCACATGTGGCAGGGTGTGATGTTTAATAGCGCTTTTGGTTTTTCAAGGATGTGAAATGGGGACTCGATTTTCGACATTACGGCGCATTCCCGGTGGCGTCTGGATTATTGGTTTTGTCAGTCTTTTAATGGATGTTTCTTCTGAAATGATCCACAGCCTTCTTCCACTTTTCATGGCCACTGCTTTAGGGACGCCGGTAGTCATCATTGGACTGATTGAGGGGCTAGCTGAAGCGACGGCTTTATGCGTCAAAGTTTTTTCAGGTGTAATCAGTGATTACATTGGCAAACGTAAAGGACTTGCTGTGCTTGGCTATGGCCTTGGTGCACTTAGCAAACCGCTTTTCGCGCTGGCTTCAACCTCAGGGATGATCTTCAGCGCGCGAATGATTGACCGGGTCGGAAAAGGAATTCGGGGCGCACCACGAGATGCGATCGTTGCTGACGTTACGCCACCCGAGATCAGAGGGGCGGCTTATGGCCTACGCCAGACTCTGGACACGATGGGAGGGTTTCTTGGACCGCTGCTGGCTGTGGGGCTAATGCTTTTATGGAGTAACGATTTCCGTGCCATTTATTGGGTTGCTGTCGTGCCGGCATTTCTGGCCGTAGCCCTGCTATTTTTCGGCTTACATGAACCACGCACACCAGTCGCTTCGGTCAGAACTAATCCGGTGAAAAAGGAAAATCTAAAAAGGCTGGGGGTGGAGTGTTGGTGGGTTATAGGGCTCGGTGGGGTATTTACCCTTGCCAGATTTAGTGAGGCTTTCCTGGTTCTAAGAGCGCAAGAAGTTGATATCCCAATTGCTTTAATTCCTCTCGTCATGGTCGCCATGAATGTCGTCTATTCTTTTACAGCGTACCCTTTCGGGCGCTTATCAGACAGCATCAGCCATTGGCGATTACTTCAAATTGGACTTGTAGTGCTCATCGCCGCTGACTTAGTTCTCGCTCTCAGTCATACCTGGGTAGGAATTATAGTGGGTGTGGCATTGTGGGGTGTACATATGGGAATGACTCAAGGTCTGCTGAACACCATGATTGCCCATAAGGCGCCTGCTGATCTTCGGGGTACGGCCTTTGGATTTTTCAGCTTGCTGAGCGGGGCAGGAATGCTGATTGCCAGCCTGGGTGCCGGCCTGTTATGGGACATTTGGGGTTCTGCTTCAACATTTTTTGCAGGCGCGGTGATTTGTGTCTTGACGCTATTGCTAATGCATTTTGTGCCAAACAAGTCTAAATGAACCCGTCATCTACGGCGAAGTTCTGACATCTGCCAATTAAACCTGTTTAGCCCCTCCATTAGATGCAATATTATTTAGAGGGGTTTTATTCTTGGCTTGCTATTCGCCTGGTGTCAGAAGCGGACATAGTATTTAACTCTATGAGCCAGTCCTCAGAAAACGGGTTTACGTTACATAGTATTCAGCGCTTACCATTAAGCATACGGTTGCCGCCATCGCCTGACATGGTCGATCAAGGCGCGTAGTTTTGGCGCTATATTCCGGCGTTGAGGAAAATACAGATAGAAGCCAGGAAAATGGGGAAGAAAATCATCAAGCATTGAAACAAGTTGACCATTTTCAATATACGGCCTGAATGTTTCCTGAGGGGCAAATGTTATACCTCCACCGGCAAGAGCCAGCCTGAGCATGAGATGCAGGTCATTAGTTGTTATTCGCGGTTCTACCGCCACGTCGAAAGATCTCCCGTTCTCCTCAAATTCCCAGCGATAAGGAGCAACATCCGGGGAAGGGCGCCAGCCGATACACTGATAATGCACAAGCTCACGCGGATGAAGAGGGGCGCTATGAGCGGTGAGATAGGAAGGGGACGCAACCACCATTTCACGTTGCTTTTCTGTAAGCGGGACGGCAATCATATCCTTCTCGATGACATCTCCGAGCCTTACGCCAGCATCATAGCCAGCGGCCACAATATCAAATTCCTCATCTGTGACGACAATATCGATCGCCACGGCTGGATGAGCCGCCGCAAAAGAGGCGATCAACGGACCTGAAAGAAACTCTTCAGCTATGGAGGTCACTGCGATCCTCAGAAGTCCACGTGGCGTGCTGTCGGAAGCAATATTTTCGAACGCAGCTTCAATGCTGGATAAAGGTAATGACAGGGATGTACGCAGTTGTTCTCCCGCTTCAGTCAGGTTTACTGAACGTGTTGTCCGCATGACCAGCATTGTGCCGAAATTATCCTCAAGCCGCCTAATTCCCTGACTAACCGCCGAACGCGTCACTCCCAGTCGAGCTGCAGCTAGTGTGAAATTACGCTCTTCAGCAACCGCGATAAAAATAGGTAAAAGATTGAGATCAACTTTCATTGTTTAGCTCTGCTAACCACTGAGTCCAGTAAAAGCAGGATACTGGAACTAATCATAAAGTTCTATCCTCTCTCTGAACTCAACTGAAGGAGCACATCATGGATAAAGTAATATTAATTACTGGCGCATCAAGTGGTATTGGAGAAGGTATTGCCAGAGAGCTTGGACGTACAGGCGCAAAACTGCTATTGGGCGCGCGCAGACTGGATCGTATTGAAGCCATCGCAGCAGAAATCTGCAGCGCGGGCGGTATTGCTGAAGCGCGGGAGCTGGATGTCACAAACCGATTGTCCATGGCTCAGTTTGTGGAGACAGCGCTTAATCACTGGGGGCGTGTTGACGTTCTGATTAACAATGCGGGCATTATGCCACTTTCACCGCTTGCAGCCGGCAAACACGATGAATGGGAACGTACGATTGACGTTAACATCAAAGGCGTGCTGTGGGGCATTGGGGCTGTGCTTCCAGTGATGGAAGCTCAGGGTTCTGGTCAGATAATTAACCTTGGCTCTATCGGTGCCCTTTCTGTTGTGCCAACAGCCGCCGTCTATTGCGCTTCTAAGTTTGCTGTACGGGCTATTTCCGATGGTTTACGTCAGGAAAGCTCGAAAATCCGCGTCACCTGCGTCAACCCTGGAGTTGTGGAAAGTGAACTTGCCTCAACCATCACCCATCCGGAAACCATGGCGGTGATGGATGCATACCGTTCTGTTGCACTTAAACCCGCTGATATTGCCCGTGCCATTCGACATGTCATTGAGGCTCCGGAAGGCGTTGATACAACAGAAATAACCATCAGACCGACAGCATCAGCAAACTGAAATGTATAACAGAGGATGAAGTCAATATTTAAAATTATTATTTATTTACTGCCTTTCGAATAAGAGTTGCTGATGAACTGATCATATACATGACATCAGGATCTACTATCGGGACGATACCTATTTTACAGCTAATGGGACTTTTGTTAGTAATGACGAACTTCATCACGCAGGTATGGTGTTTTTCCGCCATAAATAAATGGCACGCTACCTATAGAAATTAGCGCAATAAAGTCTCAATCCTCTCAATGCATTTTGTCGACTAACAGTTATTATTTTTGCAATGTAGAGAACCTATAGATGCCAAATACAATTTTCGCTTCTCGCGCAAACCACCGCAGTATTTACTAACACTATTCTTCTCTTATCCGGTCAATTAAAACAAACGCCCCGCATTTGCGGGGCTTTATGTAACGAGTAGCCATTTTACTGGCGCTTTAAATATCCTTGACCCGCTGGGCTATGCCATTCGCCGTTGCCATCTGACTTGAGAGTGATGCTGCGCGTTGTGAACACCAGGTATAATTCGCCCTTATCGGTCATCAACGGGACGTTAGCGGTTTCGATCGGGTTGCCATCAAAAAGATAACCCTTTTTGCGTACCACCAGTTTTGGTAAACGCTGACCGTTAGCGTTGAACATTTGCCACGTTCCGATAAAGGGCGTCACATCCATCTCGCTCTGCGGGTTTACGGCCTGGTTTTGGGCTTTGGTTTTATTGATGTCGCACGTGCCATCGGCTTCGGTTAACTGGGTACAACCTGAACGTTCCAGCTTTGCGCGGTATTTTGCGTCAATAGCGTGTGCTGGCGCGGTGATAACGGCTGCCAGGCTCATAAGTGCGATGAGCGTTTTTTTCATGTTTAGTCTCGCTTATTTTTCTCGTCGCGACAGCGACGAGCAGTGTCATACAGGTTCGCGCACATGTTTAGCTTGCACTAAATCCGCTTTAACGAGGGGAGGTAGCGGAAAGATAGGTCGGCGTTACCACTCGTAAGCGGCACCCATGCCAGCTACGAAATCATTCTCCGTGGTTGCAGAGACGGTCAATTTGGTGACGACCTGCTGACCAATACGGGCTGATGCGCCAACTGCCAGACCTTGTTCACCGTCATAGGTGCCGGCACCCGCGCCCATCGAGAACGTTGCGCCCTGAGAAACCTGTGGAATATTCGCCATTGCGGCGACACCTGCAATGCCTGCGGAAGCGTGTTTACGGTTGTTATCCACGGTATTTTTGAGATCGTTGAATTTGCTTCCGTAGCCGCGGTCGGCTTCCAGATCCTGAATTCGACTTTCATGGTTTTGCAATTTTGTGGTGTTAGCTGCAACACGTTTGTTCGTTGCGTCCAGTGCTTTACGGTTTTTTTCAGTGTTCGCATAAGCTGCATCAGCACGTGATTGAGCATATGCGCCAGTGTCTTCCGCGTGCGCGACCCCTAACTGGAGTACCCGAAAATCCGTTTGTTCCAGAGTGGCATTTTTCTGGATAGCCGTTCTGTTGCTTGTGATTTTTTGCTCATCTGCGTGCAGATCGCTCGCGCTGGCTTTACTCGCAATATCATTATCCTGGCGCGTCTGATCGGCAGAATAAACGTTCTGATCCACTTTGCCTGCCAGTGCGGTCGTGTTGGTTTTGATATCGGTAGCGTTTTGATCGATAGCCGCTTTATTGGACGTGATCGAGGTGTCCTGCCGATCGTTGGTCTGTGTCAGATTGACCAGTTGGGCATCAGTGGTCTGTTTGTTCTGGTCGTAGTCGGTCTGATCGACTTTGGTATTCAGCGCGTGGGTATTTGCGACGATTGCGGTGTGATTGTCCTGGATATCCTGGTGGTTAATACCCACAGCCATTCCGACGTCAGAGAGGTGTTGATTTACCGCTGCCTGGTCTTTTGCATAATCATTTATATCAACTTTGCGGCTAATTGCTGTGTCCTGACGATCTTGACCCTGCTGATAAGTGGTCTGATCCACTTTGGTATTAATGTCCGCCCGGTTTTGCTCAACATTTGAGGCGATAGCATCCATATCGTAGATATAGTTTTGTTTAAACCCCAGTAGCAAACGGGAATCATCAGTCCCGTCATACAGGGTGAATATACCTTTTACACCCTGCGGGCTTTGTACTGAGGGGACAAATGTCCCTGTTCTTTCAGGCATAACCATCGGTGTAAACGGCGTAGCAATAGTGCAGGTAGATGTTATAGCCGTTAGAATGACCCCAGAAAGTATCGTTTTTTTCATGTGAAAACCTGTATCATTAACGTGTAAAGGTGCTAACCCGGTTCGTTTGGTCGCGGATGGGTTAACGTTTTTATTCAGCCGCTGGCTCTGTCTGGCGGCTTTTTCTATGAAGCGCTAAAGCTTCTGCAATAATTTCCTGCTTGCTCTGCCGCGTCTCAAACGCGGTCTCTCTCACGTATTCAACGAGACTCGATTCAATCCTTGCGCTTAACATTTTCAGATCTGCATCCTTTGCAGTTCCCCGCGGCAATCTTTTGTCGGGATAATCACGCGATGGCATAAAAACACTCTCCAAAGGTTGTCTTGTTAATTCGTGCTGTGAAATATGCGAGGGCAATGAAATCAAGTCAACTTTGGCTAAAACGTTGGAAATTCGTTTCTAATTGGTTAATAAAGCGCACCATTCTGAAGCAATGCTTCGTGTGAAAGGTGAAGGGGTTGAATACGGAAAAATCACAAAAATGAATCGCAGTAATCATTTTGTTTTGCATAGCATGTAAACGATTTCACGAGAGGTTTAAACCGACGTTTCACTTTCGATAGCGAATCTTTCATATCTACAATGAATTAGGATTTTTAAAACAGTAAGAAAATAATTATGAAATAAAGCGATTTATGCAGGTGGGTGAGTATTTATGCATTTTATTGCAAATTTAAAGCGCAAGTGAATCCGAGGCGTCCTGTTTACTTTATGTTTTATCCGTAACATTTGTGCAAAAAAGAGTGATGAAACTAACGTTAAAATAAGCGCGAAATGTTCATTTAGTTTGATAAATGTCAGTTTTGAAGTGATGTGTTTTATTTTTATAAGTGATTTTAATGTATTCATTTCATGCATTGTGATTCTTTTAGGAAGTGTTATTGAAGTGAGCGTTTAGTTTGATTGTCGATTTTTGGTTTTAAGCATTGCAACATGCGGAGATTGCGATTGTCTGTACGTAGCGTGAGTTATGCTGTCTAAGATGTAGCGTAGCCATTAACCGGGATTTTAGAAAAATGGTAAAGATGAGAATGCAAATCACACTAGTGAAGTGTTCCGCGATGCGAAAGAAGTGAGTGCATCGTAGCGACACTTACAGAATCTCGGAAAATGTTAATGTTTTATCTCTGGGGGAGTGAGCCGCATGTGTAAGGGGGAATATTTTTTATTTCGAGAGTGCATAAACTCGTTTCGCACTAGTGATGGCAAAGTGTTGACGGTGACTAACCGTTTAGTTTCTTGTGTTATCATTACCGGGTTGCAACTGGCGGGAAGTGAATTACATGCATCATATTTTCTTAGAATTTACCGAGCTTGAACCTGGCGTGAAGTCAGTTGAAGACCTGAAGTATGTTATTCGTGATGAAAAGCAGACAGCCTTCGTCATGAGCGCTGTTGTCGCGCGCTTTATCAAAGATGCACTGATCATGAACCATACCATTATCAGCCTCAAAAACTGCCGTTTCGCCTTTGAGGGCGGGGCTGAGTTTGTTGAGTTCGACAGTAAAGGAAAGTCTAAAATCTACACGGAACAGCCAGACTGGTTTATCACTCCGGGAGCGTTCGCTCGTTCGCAGTGGCTGGTTAATCATGAACTCCACGACCTGGCAACACCGCAATTTATATCCACCTTTATCGAGATGTTCCCTGATGTGAAAAAGCGTCGGGAGCACTGCAACATCCTGTTTAACCTGCAACTGGATGACGTTAATTCGCGAAGTAAAACGCTGTTAATGACCGGCAAACCGGGCAACAAAACCCGCAATAGCACTAAACCGAAGATCGTGGATTTGGGATCGTACGAGCTGTTCAGTCAGTTTTTTGCGCGCCTGAAGAGTGCTGTTGATGCTGATATCTTTCCGACCGTGCAGGTTTTAACCGGTATTGATGACGTCGCTAAAGTGCCTGCCACGCTCAAGAACGCCGCACGCACCTGGTTTAAAGCCATCTCTTCTGAGCTGCCGCCAAACAGTAAAAGAGTGGGGGCAGGAAACTCGGCGCTTTTTTGTGCGCCTGTTCGCCAGAAGATCCAGCAAATTGAATCCTACGGGGTTGAGCGCTATTACCAGTATCTGTCTAAAACGATCGCTGAGGCCGGTGAACAATTCATCACGGATTTTAACGTCAAATTCCCCGCCTGATTCCGCACCGGTGTCGCAGCCAGAACGCTGCGCACCGTTGCATAAGGACTGCTCATACCGCAGATGATTTACTCAACGCTGCTCATGAAAATAAAGGTCGCTTTTTTGCGCTCGTACTGATTTATCAAGGGCACAAGGCGTCTGAAGTGTTCACTCGCACAATGTGCATCCAGCGCCGCGCGGTCTGGCCACTCTTCAACGAAAATAAAATGCCCGGCATCGTTCTCATCCACATACAAATCATACGCGATGCACAGCGGCTCTCGCCTCGTCGCCTCAACCAGTTCGCGATAAAGCGGAAGCACGATCTCAACGGCCTCCGGCTGCATAAAATCTTCGGCAATCACTTTTAGCATGTTAGTTCCTTAACTGGCCCCGGTAGATTGGGCGGGACGTTGCTCATTTAAAATCTGTGTGGCTTCACAGGATTCATTTTATCGAATCACCATCGGCACGATCTGTTCGGTAAAACCAGATAACTGTATTTATATACAGTTATTGGCTGTTAAGCAATGATGAGCCATCTTTTTGGCGCGCTCTTAACATCATCATGAAGAGACTTCTTTTGCTGGAGCGTGTGTCGTGCGGCTTTCTCAGCCCTGTTGGGATAGGGGTGAAAAAGCCAACAGAACCGTTGGCTTGATTTTCAGGTAAGCGTCTTTTTGGAGTGTTCATGTATTGCCGATAAAGCCCTCTCAGAGGCGATAATCCAGGGTTTTAGCGCCTGCATCTGGCTAAGAATTTCAAGCCCTTCCAGCGTAAAATGCCCGGAGAGTGCCATCTCTTTACCCAGCTCATCCAGGCGCGCAGACTCTTTGTATTCTGCATACTGCACGACGTCCTTTAACCCATTGAGCACCAGTCGGCGGGCAACATCTTCTGTCAGGCCTTTCTGTACAAACCAGCGCTGCAACCCTTCGGCAAGATAATAGAACCCGCTGTTCATACCCATACTCACCGTAGCCAACTCAAATTCTGATTCGTCGCTAAACACCATTAGCTCGCCGACTCGCGCAAACAGCTGCTGAATAGGATTCTCGGCAGCCGTCAGGATCACCGTCGATTTATTCATTTCCGCGGCGAACGTTAGCATCAGTCTGACGCAATCCGCATGCCCGAATACATCACGCAGATGCTGAATGGAGATGCCAGGCACAAGAGAAACCAGGGTTTGCGTGCCGCGCAACCGTACCTGAGGCGCAATGTCATGCAGGGAATCAGAATCTCCGCCGATAAGAATGACGTCAACTTCATCGACGACATTCTGGTAACTGTCCGGCGTCCAGCAGGGCAGATCTACTGCTAGTTTTCGCGCACGTTCGTTATTAGCGCAAAAGAGAAATACCTGCGAGTCTGGAACGGCACAAAACAGTCCCCGCACCAGTTTTTCAGTGAACGCATCCACATTCAGAATACCTATTCTTTGCATTCGTCCCCCCCGGTATCAGTTCCATTTCGTTATGTTTTCATCGGCATAAGGCGTTTATCTGGCGTGGTCAGTGCGCTTTACAGCGTTTTTTTGTCGGCTTCTGGCGGCTGCCAGCCCCCTCCGAGCGCCCTGAATGTCGCGACAGCGGCACGGGCAGATTCTGTCTGGGCTTGCGCTCTGGCGTCGGAAGCCTGCAAGAGGGTTTCATCGTTGTGCAGGACGTCAATCAGGCTTGCCGTTCCTTGCTCGAAGGCGACAAAAGATGACTGGCGGGCGTTGGCAAGGGCGGATTCACCGTTGGTCAGGGTGGCGGTTTGTGATTCACTGTTGGCCAGGGCAGAGAAGGCATTTTCGACATCTTCTGTGGCGCGTAATACCGACAAGCGGTAGGCGGCGAGTGCCTCAGCTTCCTGACCTTTTGCCTGATCAATCTCGGCGTTGATACGGCCGAAATCGAAAAGCCGCCAGCGCAATCCCAGCACGCCCGCAGCCTGGCTGGCACTGCCGGAGAACAGGTTGTTGCTCGATACAGCCGTTGCGCTGCCGAGCAACGCACTGAGTGAAAACGTCGGATAATACTCGCTAACGGCGACGCCGATGCGTGCACTTGAGGCGGCGAGATGGCGCTCCGCGACGATAATATCGGGCCTGCGACGCAACAGATCGGCCGGTGTGCCTGTTGAGGCTATTTGTGGCGCTTGCGGAATGACGCCCGGCGATTCTAACTGAGCGCGATGCGTGCCGGGAGGCGTGCCGAGCATGACGTCTAAGGCATTCATTGCGCCATCAAGCCCCGTTCGCAGCGCCGGGACGGTAGCCTGAACTTGCGCCAGTTCCCCTTCAGTCTGGCGAACCTGATACTCGGGAGCCAGCCCTTTGCGGTGGAGGAGCTGGACTTTTTCCAGCAGCGCTTGTTGCGTCCTGATCTGTTTCTCAGCAATTGCCAGCCGGGCCTGCAATCCGCGCAGGGTGATATAGATATCGGCAGTCTGCGCGGCGACGGCCAGGCGAGTGGCGACGACGCCCGCTTCAGAAGCCTGATAGTCAGCCAGCGCCGCCTGACGACCACGTCTCAGCCCGCCGAAAACATCAATTTCCCAGGTTGCGTTCAGATCGGTTTCATAGCTATTGCCGTAGCGACTATAATCCGGCGTCGAGCTAAGAACTTGACCCAGTGGGGTCTCTACGGACTGATGCGCACGTGCTGCTTGCCCGCTGAGGTTACCCGATGGCAGCAGGGCGGCGGTGGCGTTACCCAGTCCGGCACGGCTCTGGGCCATACGCGCGGTTGCTTGGGCGAGATCAAGATTCTGCGCCAGAGCGTCCGTAACGAACTGACTTAACAGGGGATCGCCGAAGCCATCCCACCACACGGCAAAACTGGCGGGTCTGGAAGCGGTTCTTTGCTGGACGGCAGACTGCGCCTGATAACGTTCCGCAAGCGGCGCATCCGGGCGCTGATAATCCGGTCCGACGGCACAACCCGCCAGTAAACCAGCGCTCACCATGAGTGTAAGAGTACGTAGGGGTAACATTGATGTCTCTTGAGGCAATTTTAAGTTGTGACCACATTACCAAATGGTCACTCGTTGTCAATTGTGGCTCATTGAGCTAAGCTGAAAAAATGACTAAACAGACAAATGATCTTCTTACGCGGGGTCCTTCGGACCACAGCGTCCGTGACCAGGTTGTGGAGGCGGCTACCGCTCATTTCGGGCATTTCGGCTACGAAAAAACAACCGTTTCTGATTTGGCAAAAGCGATAGGCTTTTCCAAAGCGTACATTTATAAATTTTTCGATTCCAAGCAGGCTATTGGTGAAGTGATTTGCGCCAACAGATTATTGCAAATTGCTGAAATCGTTAACAACGCACTCGCAGATGTACCGACGGCGTCTGAAAAGTTGCGCCGTTTATTGAGGACATTGACTGAAGCCGGAACGGATCTGTTTTTTCACGATCGTATGCTGTATGACATTGCCGCCGTTGCTTCCCGCGATAACTGGCCTTCTGCCGTGGAGCATCAGGCGCGTCTTCGTCAACTGATACAGGACATCATCCAGGAAGGGCGTCAGGCCGGGGAGTTTGAGCGAAAAACGCCGCTCGATGAGGCTGCCGAGGCCATTTATCTGGTCATGCGTCCCTACATTTGCCCATTACAGCTGCAATACAACCTTGATTCCGCACCGGCAGCCGCCGTCCTGCTGTCATCATTGATACTGAGAAGTTTGTCACCGTAGTTGTGACTATTGACTTAATTGGTCACTTGAAAGAGTATGCGGGTACTGTCCTGTTAAATCATTAAGGAACCCCATGCTCCGGCTCAAACCCGCCACTTTTGCTGTTTGCCTGTTGCCGCTTGCCCTCGTGGCCTGCGGTGATGCTTCCAGCACTGACGATCCCCGTACGCAGCCGCCTCTGGTGAGGTCTGCGACCGTCGTGAGCGCTGTCGATTCCTCCCGCGCCTTCACCGGCGTTGTGGTCGCCCGGATTCAAAGCGACCTCGGTTTCAGGGTGCAAGGCAAAATCATTGAACGTATGGTCGATACCGGCCAGACCGTTAAACGCGGCCAGCCGCTGATGCGCCTGGATCCTGTGGACCTGGGCCTGCAGGCGCTAGCCCAGCAGCAGGCTGTCGCGGCTGCACGCGCCCGTGCAAAACAAGCGATTGATGACGAGGCGCGTTACCGCGGACTGGTCTCTGCAGGGGCGGTGTCGGCCTCGGCCTATGATCAGATTAAGGCCGCCGCCAATACGGCTAAAGCTGAACTGAGTGCGGCTCAGGCACAGGCGAATGTGGCGCAAAATGCGACGGGCTACGCCGTGCTGCTGGCCGACGCCGACGGCGTGGTGATGGAGACGCTGGCGGAACCGGGTCAGGTGGTCAGTGCGGGTCAGGCGGTAGTTCGTCTGGCAAGAGCTGGGCAGCGCGAGGCTATCGTGCAGTTACCCGAGACGTTACGTCCGGCTCCCGGAAGCGAGGCCGAGGCCACTCTGTACGGTACGGGAAAACAATCCTCTCCTGCAAAACTGCGACTGCTTTCCGACGCCGCGGATCCGGTGACGCGCACCTTTGAAGCGAGATATGTGCTTGAAGGAACGCTGGCAAGCGCACCGCTCGGATCGACCGTTACGCTCCACATTGCAGACGACCGCGCCGCCGACGCGGTGATGCAGGTACCTTTAGCCGCCCTCTATGACCCGGGAAAAGGGCCGGGTGTCTGGCGCATTTCAGGCAAACCCGCCAAAGTGTCGTGGCAATCCGTTCAGGTGCTGGGATTAGGTGACGATGCTGCCAGGATTACCGGTAGCCTCAAACCGGGTGAGCAGGTGGTTGCTCTTGGCGCACATCTGCTGCATGACGGCGAGGCCGTACGCATGGCGGCACAGAGCAGCGCCAGCATCGCCGGGAGTCAGCCATGAGCGGGGGACGATTCAATCTTTCCGCGCTGGCCGTTCGTGAGCGCTCAATCACACTGTTTCTTATTATTCTGATCACCGTGGCCGGTATTCTGTCGTTTTTCGAATTGGGGCGGGCTGAAGATCCTCCCTTTACCGTTAAGCAGATGACGATTATCTCTGCCTGGCCTGGCGCCACCGCACAGGAAATGCAGGATCAGGTGGCCGAACCGCTTGAAAAGCGTATGCAGGAACTCAAGTGGTACGATCGCAGCGAGACCTACACGCGCCCTGGCCTGGCGTTTACCATGCTGTCACTGAAGGACAGCACCCCGCCTTCGCAGGTGCAGGAAGAATTTTATCAGGCGCGCAAGAAGCTCGGTGATGAAACCAAAAACCTTCCTGCTGGCGTCATCGGGCCGATGGTCAATGATGAATTCTCCGATGTCACTTTTGCGCTCTTTGCGCTGAAGGCGAAAGGGGAGCCGCAGCGGTTGCTGGTTCGCTATGCGGAATCATTACGCCAGCGAATTTTGCATGTGCCGGGGGTCAAAAAGGTCAATATCATCGGTGAACAGACAGAACGTATTTTTGTCTCGTTCTCGCATGACCGTCTGGCCACGCTTGGCATTTCGCCTCAGGATATTTTTTCCGCCCTTAACAGCCAGAACGTCCTTACACCCGCCGGATCGATTGACACTCAAGGGCCACAGGTCTTTATCCGCCTCGATGGTGCCTTTGACAAACTGGAGAAAATCCGTGAAACGCCCATCGTCGTACAGGGCAGAACGTTGCAGCTTTCTGACGTGGCAACCGTTGAACGGGGCTACGAAGATCCGGCGACCTTCCTGATCCGTAATCAGGGGGAACCGGCGCTGCTGCTGGGCATCGTCATGCGGGACGGCTGGAATGGTCTGGATTTGGGTAAGGCCGTGGATGCGGAAACGGCCAAAATCAATGAGAACATGCCGCTGGGTATGACGTTTGCGAAGGTCACCGATCAGTCCGTCAACATCAGCTCCTCCGTTGATGAATTCATGATCAAGTTCTTTGTCGCGCTGCTGGTGGTGATGGTGGTGTGCTTCGTCAGTATGGGATGGCGCGTGGGTGTCGTGGTTGCGGCCGCCGTGCCGCTAACGCTGGCGATTGTCTTCGTGGTGATGGAGGCCTCCGGTAAAAACTTTGACCGCATAACCCTGGGCTCGTTGATCCTGGCGCTGGGGTTGCTGGTCGATGACGCCATCATTGCTATCGAAATGATGGTAGTGAAAATGGAAGAGGGCTATGACCGCATCAAAGCCTCGGCCTATGCCTGGAGTCACACGGCGGCTCCGATGCTGGCTGGTACGCTGGTCACTGCCGTCGGTTTTATGCCTAACGGTTTTGCCCAATCCACCGCCGGGGAATACACCAGCAACATGTTCTGGATAGTGGGTATCGCGCTGATTGCTTCCTGGATCGTGGCGGTGGTGTTCACGCCTTATCTCGGTGTGAAAATGCTGCCCGACATCAAAAAGGTTGAGGGTGGACACGCGGCTATCTACAACACCCGTCATTACAACCGCTTTCGCCAGGTACTTACGCGCGTTATCGCCCGTAAGTGGCTAGTGGCGGGCACGGTGATTGCGGTCTTTACGGTAGCGATACTCGGCATGGGGCTGGTGAAAAAACAATTTTTCCCGACCTCCGATCGCCCTGAAGTGCTTGTCGAAGTGCAGATGCCGTATGGAACGTCGATCGAGCAAACCAGTGCGGCAACCGCGAAGGTTGAAGCCTGGCTGAGAAAGCAGAAAGAGACAAAAATTGTGACGTCTTATATCGGGCAAGGCTCACCCCGTTTCTTTCTGGCTATGGCCCCGGAACTGCCCGATCCGTCGTTTGCTAAAATTGTTGTGCTGACCGACAACCCGGAAGCGCGTGAGGCGTTGAAGTTCCGTCTTCGTGAAGCCGTTGCCGACGACCTGGCTCCCGAGGCGCGGGTGCGCGTGACTCAGCTGGTGTTTGGTCCGTATTCACCTTATCCAGTGGCTTACCGTGTCATGGGACCGGATGCAGCCCAACTGCGCAACATTGCAGACAAGGTTGAAAAAGTGATGCAGTCCAGCCCGATGATGAGAACCGTCAATACGGACTGGGGGCCGCGGGTACCGGCGCTGCATTTCACGCTCAATCAGGATCGCCTTCAGGCAGTGGGGCTGACATCGAATGCGGTCGCGCAGCAGCTTCAGTTCCTGCTGTCTGGCGTTCCCATAACGTCGGTGCGTGAAGATATCCGCTCTGTGCAGGTTATGGGGCGCGCGGCGGGGAATATTCGACTCGACCCCGAAAAAATCGCCGGGTTTACCCTGGTAGGATCTTCCGGCCAGCGCATTCCGCTGTCTCAGATAGGGGAAGTTGAGGTGCAAATGGAAGACCCTGTTCTGCGTCGTCGCGATCGCACCCCGACCATTACCGTACGGGGAGACATTGCTGAAAATCTGCAGCCGCCGGATGTATCGACAGCCATCATGAAGGCGTTAAAGCCAGTTATCGATACGCTTCCAGCCGGATACCGTATCGAGCAGGCGGGGTCGATTGAAGAATCCGGGAAAGCCACCCAGGCCATGGCCCCGCTGTTCCCTATCATGATTGCCATGACGCTGTTGATTATTATCCTGCAGGTGCGGTCGATGTCGGCAATGGTGATGGTCTTCCTCACCGCGCCACTGGGGCTGATTGGGGTGGTGCCCACGCTGCTGCTCTTCAACCAGCCCTTTGGTATCAATGCGCTGGTGGGATTGATTGCGCTGTCGGGGATTCTGATGCGTAACACTTTGATTTTGATCGGGCAGATTCATCACAACGAGCAGGAAGGGATGGATCCGTTCCATGCAGTCGTGGAGGCGACGGTTCAGCGCGCACGGCCTGTGCTGCTCACCGCGATGGCCGCTATTCTGGCGTTTATCCCGCTGACGCATTCGGTGTTCTGGGGCACGCTGGCTTATACCCTGATTGGCGGTACGTTTGGCGGCACCATCATTACGCTGGTGTTCCTGCCCGCGATGTACGCGATCTGGTTCAAAATTCGCCCCGAACAACCGACGCCTGAAGAGGTAAAATCCACGGCATAGCAGTAAACCTCAGAGAGGGCGTGATAGCGATACAGGGAATTCACGCCCTCTCAATATCGACGTGGTAGTGCATACCAGACACGATTATTTGGCTGGGCAGGGCGTTTGCAGGGGCATCAGTCGGAATACCGGTCGCCTTGCCTGGTTGAACCCACCGATGAGTTGGTGATCTCCATGAGATATCTGACAGGCGGGTATGAGCGAAGAGCGGACGTTGCAACTTGGATCTAACCGCGCTTTGACTCAGGAGTTCCCTGATGGAATACCAATTGCCATTGGCCATTTCCACTCATTTCCCAGCATGAAGAACGAAGAGTGGCAGTACTACCATCTGGATCAAAAGTCCTGTAATGCAATATTGCGAAATTATTTCTAACGATGATGAGTCTAAATTCGCCACTGTGAATTATTGGACTCACAACTTCAGTAGAAAGTGCCTCTATTGTTTCTGCCCGATCAACTAACATGCCAGATCGCGTTATCTCTCGAAATTCCTCATGAAGTATCTGTTCAAGCCATTCCCGGTCGTTCCGCTTGTTATCATGAAGAGAACATTCGAGACGTTTAAGTCTCTCAAGGAGCATAGTATTGTCCTGATTACATTGGGTCATTAACTTTTAGGACAATGAACGCTGGAAAGCAATGTCCGCTCCTGGCACCAAGCGGACCGGGCGTGTCGTTCAGATGGTTCGCTTGGTTGGAGGAAAGGACGATATTGTTGTTTCGGGCTGTTTAAGTAATTTTATTAGTTTTTGCTTGCCTCATTCCTCTCCAGATGAGGTATCACAACCAGTTTGGTCAACTCAAAATATGGTGGTAGTGCTCCCTGCCTTTATCGCGTTAGTCTGCTTATATCTAAAAGAAGCTATTACACTGGGGAAAACGATGATTTCAAAAGACAATGCTGAGCATTATATCTGGGGTGATCATTGCGACGGTTGGTATCTGGTTAACCGGCCGGACATGCTAATTATTCATGAAAAAATGCCTCCAGATACGCACGAAAAGCGCCATTTTCACTCCATTGCCAGACAGTTTTTTTACGTTCTTGAGGGAAACCTGTCGATGGAATTGGAAGGTGTCAGACATGATATCAAGGCCCGGCAGGGGCTTGAAATCCCACCGGGGGCAAAACATCAAGCCAGTAACGACAGCCAATTACCCGTAGAATTTATTGTCATCTCTCATCCGACAACGCGGGGCGATCGTTCTGATCTCGCTACTGGCACATAGCAGACAGCTATGAGCTGATGGTCCGCTATGAGCGAGGGGCGGACCTTCAGTTATAGATTTGAACGTGTGTGACGAGTACTATAGCCTCATCATATGCGTTACCAATAGAGACAGTGAATGACGACATTTGGTGCACTTTTAAAGGCTCAGAATATAGACTATAAACCTACTAACCGTTCATCTCTGGATGAGTGGTTTTCTTCAATTTTGGATATTCCAATCGATGAGCTCAGTATTTTTGATATATCCCGTTCTGTCAGACAGGATGTGTTTTTGGAGTATATTTTACCAAGAGCTGAAGTTTTTTTAAACGAAGATCCTTTAGCTGGAGATTATGAGGGACAACTTCTTTATGATGTTTCTATGCTGGCTGAAGAACAGACCCCTACAGTAATGGCAATTTTGAAACGGATTAGCGCCTATTTAAATCAGTTAGACAAGCATGAATTTGATAACCAATTAAATGAATCTATTGAAAAAATATCAATATTGGTTCGAAACTAATTTTTTGAGCATTGAAAAATCTTCACCAAAAATTAAGTCAACTTGGTTTACGTATCCTTCGCATCTGACACAAAATGGTCCATCGCAACGTCCCTGCTTGATTAAGGATAGCGTTGCATCGATCCATTGAACTCGCAGCACAAAGCGGACAAAGCAACTGAACTACCGGTCGGCAATGAGCGAAGAGCGGATATCGAGACTTGAACAGGATTCCTGCTAAGATAAAGCATTGATGAAAAACATTTAATTGCCAGAAGTTGACGAAGACATAATAGGGAGGTGTAATGTTTACCCCGGAGTTTATAAATGAAGAACGTGGCGAGTTTCTCCTTGTCGCCAACCACAGTCTGGCAACCCCGGAATCGATAAAACTCAGTATTGCGTACAATATTGCCAGAATATACTGGGGACTACCGCAGCTTCCACCGCACATTCATACTTGCCGGGTCGTCTATGACATCAGAGGGCAATCCATCTCTGACCAGATTCAGTCCCATGTCAGGCATGCGCTTGAGCAGGTAGCCATTGTGGAGTTTAAAAGCTGATGGGACTTCAGTTAATTATCAAAGCAGAACGTAAAAAGATAGAAAAAGCGCTGGGATCACTGACATCAGAATGTGAAATATTTATGGTCGCTGATGGCCTTTTCGGTATTTCTATTTCGGAGCTAATTCTCTCATCCGCGAGTGAAGCTGCCGTTCTAAAAAAACTTGAACCACTCACACGTTTTGACCTGTGGCAGGGAGCCTGGCAAGAACCCAAGCGACGTTGGCTTTGGTGAGTTTGAGTATTGAGCGGGGTGGGAAAGTCGCATTGTATATTAGACGCAGATCGCCAGTTTTCATTAACAAAGTGGCTTAAGACCTTCATTATTCAGATATGAACGTCAGCTCCTGGCACGGAGCGGGCAAACCAGTTAGTTGAAGGTCAGCTCTGAGCGAGGAGCGGAAGTACAACAGATTTTTATACAGTTAGTTTTCGAGACGTTTTAGTTCTTTCACAGATGAGTGAACCTGGCTCCGGCCAT